>BNJU01000763.1_pt1 | contig 194771 bp, 278 predicted proteins | sample 8539281 | NCBI WGS metagenome assembly BNJU01 (sample SAMD00202456, study PRJDB9452) | human saliva metagenome | isolation source: human saliva | place: Japan | reverse complement strand
AAATCAGTGAAGGTAAAATCTTTGGCCTTTATCGTTAAAAACGAAATGGCCGACAAAACACACCACCAGCAGGGGTTCCAGCCGACCATGTAGCAATCGCGCTGGCGGCAGACGTGTATTTCAAGCCGATAAACTGAAGCGGCAACACCACGACGTAGTTGATAAAGGCGACACACAACAAACGAGCTCTCCCACTCGCGGGAAAAGCGGAATCGCGCCGAGTAACGCGTAACAGAGGAGGCAGCGCATCGACGCGGCGATCCAACAGCCGCGCCTCGACCATCAGCGCGGTATCAAGCATCCTCGTAAGTATATTTGGCGGCGATAGACGAGCGCTAAATCAAGTGAGAGTGTTGGTGATCACGCTCAAGTCGTCGACGAGAGGATGCACTGATGGCGCGCGCACCTCACGCCCCACTCTGCCCACGATTCGGTCAACGCGAATCCAAAAAGGCAAAAGAGGTTTCGCGTTCATTCGCGTAAAATCGAAACGCCTGATTTCGTCGGGATGCTGCACAGGGCTGCGTCCTGCTTTGCGCCGCCAAGTTTTCGCGCCCGTCGGCGGCAATCGAGAGGCCGACGGCGGCGCGGTCGGGTCCAAATGCGCGAAACGCAGCAACGCTGGGCGAAGCGGACAATCTGGCGCGGACAGCCTTGTATCGCCGCCAATAATGCCGCCGCCCATCCGCAGTCCGGGCACATCTGCGCCAATGTCCCGCACCAGGAAAGACAGCGCCCAGCAAAGGCGGTATGCACGAGGTCGTTCAAACCTTCCTGCGTCAACTCACCGGATACGCGCCGATTTCTCGGTGCGGGCTGCGCCATTGCCGTGCACCGTAGACGACGGACAAAAGCTACGCGCCCAAGCACACGCCGACAGATAGTGCTTGTCCGCCGCCACCGCCTGACGTATCAGGCGCAGCTCGCTTCAGGGCTCGTAATACGGAAAAGCCTGCCTGTCTTCATCGGGCGACTGCGGCCCGCCCACGACAATCAGAAAATCGATACCGTCCGCGTTTTTGCGCAACGCTTCCGACTCATAAACCTTTAGTCGAAAGCCTGCGATGCCCGCGCGACCGCGCCCAATCCCAATACGCGCCCGGCGCTTCAAAATCCTCGTGCAGGATGAAAATGGACGTTCAACGTTTTCCCCGCAGTACTGCCGTCATGGCGAAAGCTCCTGCTTCATCAGTTTTCTCCCTTTGCAACAAGACCGATATTTACAGCAAACCGTGCTGCGGGTTTCTTACGCAGCGTATTGCGGTTCAGTCCCAAATTACCGCCGCTTTGGACCGATTGCCGCCGCATTGTTCCATCACACGCAAGCATCGGCTTTCCACTTGGTGCAACACCGTGTCGTACACGCCGCAAGGCTCCGTACCGTTCAAATCTCTGAATATTGTTTCCAAATTCTGTTCAACGCATTGCCAATATCGGGGATGAGTTGTTTCACGACATATCCTCCTTCGTTATTTTTAAAAGATGACGGGTCGTCTGAAATAGGTTTCTGAGACGACGTTTTGTTAAGTTTGTATGAGTGGATTAACTTTAAACCAGTACGGCGTTGCCTCGCCTTGCCGTACTATCTGTACTGTCTGCGGGCTTCGTCGCCTTGTCCTGATTTAAATTTAATCCACTATATATAAGTAGATTTGTATTTCGATGAAACTGGTTTTCAGACGACCTGATATTGTCATACATGCACGCGCAGGCGGAACCCGGTACATTTAGCTGCGGCAATTTCCCTGGAACATTTTCGGAAAAATCAAAGCGGATTCCCGCCTGCGCGGGAGCGACTGTACAGTTTTGTAATCATTCCGATGGCTTTATCGCTTCCCAAAACCAAAGGTCGTCTGAAACGCCCTACCCTTGTCACATCACCCACGGTCAGTTTCTCGAAAGTGTCAGATGGGCGCAAAGGGTTGTGTTGCTGCGACTGTCAAGCAGTTGATGTCCCGGCGTCTGATGCGCGGGCATTTTCGTCTGTGCCAGCCATGTGTTTGCGGGCGTACGCGCGGCGACTCGCAAAAACGCGTGCTGGTGGGATGTGGTTTCAGCGGGGTGGTATTGCTCGCCGGCTCAGGCGGGCGGCAAAACGCGTGTTCGTAATATTTCAAATCGAAAGACTACGGCCAGCCTGCGCCGCGCCCTATCATGATGCCGTCGGCGGTTTTCGCTTTAAAGGGACGGCGGCGCTTTTGCGCGAGCTGATGTCGCCTTGACAGACGGGTTTTCCAGACAACTTTTGGTTTTCGGATAGGGTTTGGTGCTTCGCGCATTTGCGTGCGTGCGCGTCGTGGACGGCGGCAATGCCGCAATCTTCAGCGATGCGGGCGATGGCAGGCTGGTTTTAGTCGTCGTGCCCAAAGCTGAGTTTTGAGGGTAACAGGGGACGTCCGCGGCGACGGCTCACGAATGGCTGCAACGACTCGTTTTGCATCGCGCCGGCCCAACGTGCAGACTGGCGGGACGGCATGTTGATCGATAACCTGCGCCCCGCGACGTTGCGCGCGCATCGCCATCTGCGGATAGTGCCGGCAATTTGGACAACGGTGCGCGCCCTCGCCAGCAAAAATCGCTGCGGCGCAGGGTCTTTTGGTGTTTAAGCGTCGGGTCGCTGGTCAGCATTTCACACCGCCCAACCCGCGCCAAAATCTCAGCAAAGTCGGCGGAACGGTTTGTCCGTAATGCCCGCCATCGGGGCGAGTGCAATGGGATTGTCGATAATGTAGCCGCCGATGCGCATGGTCAAACCGCCGTATAGAAAGGGCTGCCATTGTACAATTTTTAGCGCAGGGTTTTCCAATGGGATTTACTTTGGAAACAGGTAAAACACAGGGCGTAATCGCGCCCTGCGGGTAGTGTTTAAGGTTTCAGACAACCTCTTCATGTCTTGCAGACGGTTCAGTTTAACAAGGTCATAAAGAGGTACACAGCCGTCTGTATCAGCGCAACGATAGGCAGGTGATTTTTGCCAGCAGCCCTGTGAACATCAATATTAGGACAATCCACATTCCGTAAGGTTCGATTTTTGCGAAACTCGCACGGACTGTTTGGCGAGACAGGGAAAGTATCGATAAAGATGCCGCCGTCCCAGGGCAGGATGAGAATCGAGCTGAAAGCGACCCAAATCGCGTTCACGATAACGCCGTATTGCGCCATTCGGACCAACGTCCCGATAGGATTCGGGCGCGTAAACGGCAAAAGGCGCACAAAGCCCCAGAAGAACGCCAAAATCAGATTGGCACTCGGACCGGGAAATGGAAAACCCAACGCCAAAGCGCGGCGCGGATGCGCGAAAGTGCGCGGTCGATGGGCATCGAGCGCGCCCAACCGAAAACGAACGTCAGCAGCAGGCTGATTATGGGGTACGACGATCGTACCTACCGGATCGATATGCGGCAGGGGTTGAGCGCAGCCGCCCGTATTGCTGAGCGGTACTGTCGCTAACGGCGGGCGGTATAACCACGCGCGACTTCGCGTATGGTCAGGGCGAGGAGGACGGGCGGAATCGCGAGCAGGACAGTGCCCAAGTCAAAGTTTTGAAACACGGTTTTCCTTTTGAAAGGTCGTCTGAAAACGACGGTGTGTGCGGATAGCCGACTTTATCGGAAACAGGGAAGATTTCTGCCTCATTCAATATGTTCTTTTTGTCGGTTTTTCAACCCTCCCAGTCTTCACTCATGTCCCGAGCAGGTGCTCTAATAACAGGGATGTCTCGCCTGCAGACCTGACATCATATACACCTTCACAGCAACCCCGTTACCAACTGCTTGAACTCCGTCCACGCTCGCGCGTCTTCCGCGCCTTTGATGATGCGGTCGATTTTTGAGCGCAGGTTTTCAGCGCTTCGATCAGGGCGGACGGCGGGAATGCGTTTGACGGCAATCGGCGCGAGGGTTTGTTTGTCGCCCCACAGGCTGCAGGCTGTTGCCGGACGGATTGTCCGCTCTGCCCTTGTTTGAGCGCGGCGGTCAGGCGGATGAGGGTGCGGATGTCTTCGGCAACCGCCCACAGCAGCAAGACGGGTTCTTCGCCTTCTTCTTGAGGTCCGTCCAGAAGGCGGGCGACGCGCAGGGCATCGCCTTTCATCCATGCGCCGGAGAGCTGGAATACGTCGAAACGGGCGACGTTGGCGACGGCGGCTTCGGCATCGGCGATGTTGACGGTATGGTTTTGCGGGTGCAGCAGGGGCGAGTTTGTCGATTTCTTGGCGGGCGGCGAGCAGGTTGCCTTCGACGCGTTCGGCAAACAGGGCGAGCGCGTCAGGGTTCGATATTGAGTCCGACCTTGTTCAGACGACCCTTTATCCACTGCGGCAGGACTTGCGCGCTAATGGCTTTCGGCTTCGAGTACCGTGCCTTTGGCGGCGAGCGCGGTGAACCATTTGCCTGCGTTTGGGCTTTTTCGAGCTTGGGCAGCAGAATCAGGGTAACGGTGTCTTCGGGCAGGGCGTTCGGCGAAGGTTTGCAGCGCTCGCCGCCGGTTTTGCCAGGCTTGCCGTTCGGAATGTGATTTCCAAAAAGTTTCAAGTCGGCAGCCCCGCGCTGCCTGCGCTTTGCAGGGAGTTCGTCCCAGTCGGCGCCGTTGTCCGCCGTAAAGACTTCGCGGTTGAGAGTGGCCTTGTTTTTGGCGGCGGCGCGCGGGTATCGAGGGGCCCTCGATGCGCAACAGGTCTTCTTCGCCGTGGATGATGTACAGCGGCGAAAGCGGCTATATCCGCGTTGACCTGTTCGATATTCGCGACCGCCATCAATACGCTTTCAGGAACGTCAGGCGGCGGACGATTTGGTCGGCGGCGTCGGCGCCATTTCCCGCCCAGATGGTTTCGCTTTCTTCCTGTTTGCCCAACACTTCGCTGTCGTTGTAGTCCATCGTGCGGGTTGACGAGGGACGGTAATCGGTTCGCCCACAGGCTCGCCGTTGCGCATGGCTTGTGCTTCGACGCGCAGCGTCAGCGGTATTCGTTGACCAGCGCGGCGCGGGTGATGGTGTAGATGTCCTGACGGGTTTCGATGCCCTTGATGTTCAACGTCATTTGCGCTTCGGCGGCGGAAACGGGTTTGCCGTCGACGCGGCGCAGAGCGTTTTCAAAGCCTTCTGCATCACGGAGGCGTTTTGGATGTGCCAAGCGGGATACGGCAGCGTGCGTGCGGTGCCGCCCATGCCTTTCTGAGGTGGAAGCCGCAGGCGGGACAGAAGCAACACGGCGGCGGTCATCAGGATTTTGTTCATTTCATTCTTTCGGTTGCGCGGGTATCGGGGAATTATAGCGGATAGTCGGGCGGTCCGGGGAAAACGCAGCGGCGCAAGGGGATTTCAGACGACCCCTTGCCGTTTGTCGTTTGCCTGCCCGATGGGTACAATCCCAACGTCAGACAACAGGGAGAAACACCATGCACCCCATCCGCGAACCCATCCGCAGCGGCCTGCTGCAAGTATCGGACATCCATAAAATCTACTGGGAAGAATCCGGCAATCCCGACGGCCTGCCGTCATCTTCCTGCACGGCGGCCCGGGCGCGGGCGCATCGCCTGCCTGCCGCGGCTTTTTCAATCCGACGTGTTCCGCATCGTCATCATCGACCAGACGCGGCTGCGGCCGCTCGCTGCCTTACGCTTGACCGACGACAACACGACTTGGGACTTTGGTTGCCGACATCGAAAAAGTCCGCGAAATGCTGGGCATCCGAAAAATGGCTGGTGTTCGGCGGCTCATGGGGCAGCACCTTGTCGCTGGCGTATGCCGAAACCCATCCCGAACGCGTTGCCGGACTCGTCTTGCGCGGATATTCCTGTGCCGCCCGTCCGAAAATGGCGTGGCTGGACGAAGCGGGTGGCGTCAGCCAGATTTATCCCGCGCAATGGCAGAAATTCCTCGCGCCCGTCGCCGAAGAAAAACGCGGCAGCCTGATTGCGGCGTATCACGAAATGCTGTTCGGCGAAGACGAAAGCAGGTCGTCTGAAAGCCGCCAAAGCCTGGGCGGACTGGGAAAGCTACCTGATCCGCTTCGAGCCGCAAGACGTCGATGAAGACGCGTACCAATCGCTCGCCATCGCCCGCTGGAAAACCATTATTTCGTCAACGAAGGCTGGCTGAAGGCGACAAAAGCGATTTTTGGCGAACACGGACAAAATCCGACATATCCCGACCATCATCGTGCAAGGACGCTACGACTTATGCACCCCCATGCAAAGCGCGTGGGAACTGTCGCAGGCGCTGCCCGAAGCCGAACTGCGCGTGATTCAGGCGGGACACTCGTCGTTTGATCCGCCATTGGCGGCAGCGTTGATGGAAGCGGTAGAGGATATGAGGAAACGCGCGGCGTAAAGTGATAATAAGGAATTGAAATCATAGCACAACTTGCCGTTATTTCTCGTTCAGATGGAAATAACGGCAAACAAACAATCCGTTTTCTTTAACTTTGCGGCAGAAAACTCCACCTGCCGCCACCTTCCCACCACATTCCGAAAAATACTGTAAATAGCGTTAATTACGAATTCAAGGTCGTCTGAAAACCGACGCGGCGGGTTCTCCGAAAACCAGCCTCCGTTTTTCAGACGACCTCCCACCCTAATACAGGAACCACAACTTCATGGACAACCAAACCAAACTCCGCATCGGCGGCCTGCTCGTGCTGACCACCGCCGTTTTTAAGCCTGATCATCGTCTTAATCGTCGATTCGTGGCCGCTCGCCATCCTGCTTGCCGTCATCATCGTCGCCGCAGCCGCCGGCGGCTTTGTCTCGACCTCGCGCCGCCAGCAGCGCCAGTTTCTCGAACGCCTGAAAAATTCTGACATCGACCCCGAAAAAGGCCGCATCAACGAAGCCAACCTGCGCCGTATGTACCACAGCGGCGGCCAACACCAAAAAGACGCGATAACGTTGGTCTGCCTGTCGCAAAAATGTTCGGCCGATGAAGCGCACGCCATGTTCAAAAACGCCCGACCCGTCAGGAAATGAACCAGATGGCAGCCCAGCAGGCGCGCGGACAAAAACGTCCCCCACCGCTGATTCCTCCCACAAGTGTCGTCTGAAAACGGATGCGGCGGTTTCGCCCAAACCAAAGCATTCCGTTTTTCGAGACGACCTTTTACCGAGCAGACCGCCATGACCGCCCTTTCCCCCTGCCCCGTCAAACGCCGCCTTGCCGCCCTGATGTACGAATTGCTGCTGACCGGTGCCGTAGACCGCCATCGCCGCCATCCTTGCCGGCATCGCCGCGATTTTTCCTCAACCCCGTTTCCCAGCTCCTTTCCAGCTTGGTTACCTGCGTTATCTTGTAGGAAGCTGGTGGCTCTACTTCAAAAACCAACTGGACGAAAACCGGCCGCACCCTCGCCATGCAGACTTGGAAAATCGGGACTGCACGGCCGAAACGGTACGCTGCCGCCATTGTCGCAACTGCGCATCCGCTTTATTTGGGTCGTGTATCTTCGTCGTCTTCATCCCCTGCTCGCTTACGCCGGCCTGCGCCACCTGCTCGCCATCCCGCCCATGCCGGCCTTCGGCGCCGCCCTTATCTGGCTCTATCCTGCCGTGGGGCTTTGCCCTGCTGAACCCCGACCGGCAGTTTTATACGATTTCTTGGCGGGAACGCGATTGGTCGATTTGAAACAGGAAACATCCGAAAGCTGATTGTTTCGCTGTTGTTCAGACCCATAAAAAGGTCGTCTGAAACCTGTTTGCTTTTCAGACGACCTTTTATTCATTTCAAAACAACCGCATCAGATGCGCATCGGCATAACGATGTATTTGAAGTTCGGGTTGTTCGGTACGGTAAACAAGGTCGAGCGGTTGGCATCGCCGGAAGGCAAGCTGCATATCGTCGGAATGGATGTTGCGCAACACGTCCATCAGATAGCCGATGTTGAAGCCGACTTCGAGTTCGCCGCCTGGTAGGCGATTTCGAGTTCTTCGCGTGCTTCTTCCTGCTCGTTGTTGCTGCACGACGCTCAAGAGGCCGGGTTGCAGGAACAGCGCGCGCCGCGGAATTTTTCATTGGCAAGGATGGCGGCACGTTCAGCGCGCGCCCAAAAGTTGGGTGCGTGAAACGAGGAAGATTTTGTCGTTGTCCAGCGGGATGACGCGGTTGAAGTCGGGGAATTTGCCGTCGATGACTTTGGCTGACGATGGTCGTACCGTTGCGTGCAGCGCGCTTGGTTGTTGAGTGAGCTCGACGCTGATGGGTTCGGACGGGTTGTTCCAGCAGTTTAAAGAGTTCCAAAACGGTTTTGCGTGGCAGGATGACTTCGGCTTTTGGGCAGTTCGGCTTCGATTTGGCTGGCGGCGTAGGCAAGGCGGTGGCCGTCGGTGGCAACGAGGCGCAGTTGGTTGCCTTCAACCCGCATCAGCAAAGCCGTTGAGGTAGTAGCGGATGTCTTGTACTGCCATGCTGTATTGGACTTGTGAAAGCATGGTTTTGAAAGTCTCCCTGCGACAGGAAAAATCGCGGCGCTGATGTCTTCGCCGACGCTCATCAGCGGAAGTCTTCGGCAGGCAGGGTTTTGCAGGGCGAAGCGTGATTTGCCTGCACGCAGGGGTCGACAGTTATCCGCGAGTCGAGCGAAACGATGGCGCTGTCGGGCAAGGCGCGCAGGATGTCTTGGAATTTTGGCATTGGTGGTGATGCGGAAAGTCGCCTGCCTGACTTTTCCGGGCCGGCCGTGTTGATTTGGATTTCAAGTCGGTCGCCAAGAGTTTGGTTTGACCGTCTTTGCTTTCGAGCAGGACGTTGGAGAGGATGGGCAGGGATATGGCGGCGTTCGACGATACCGGTAACGGCTTACGGCAGCTTGGCAAGCAGACCTGTCGCGGTCGGCTTGTAAAATCAGCATGGTCAATTCCTTTTGAATCCGGTTATTTCGGTGTTTTTGAATCGGGTTCGGCGGACGAGATGGTTGATTCGCCGCCGTTAAAATCAAAAGTGTATTTGTGTTTTCAGACGACCTTTTAAGAGAGGTCGTCTGAAAGCCGGTTCTAGCTCAGTTTTGAATCAGAATCAGGAGTTTTTCGTAATCTTGCGCCAACTCGGGATGCTTTCTTCACGCAGTTTGCTACCGCTTTCACGCCGTGCGCTGACGGTCGTGTGGTCGCGTCCGCCGAACGCGTCGCCTATGGACGGCAGGCTGAGGGTGGTCAGTTCTTTGGTCGAGCTCATGGCGACTTGGCGGACGGGCAATGTTGCGCGTGCGCTTTTTGACCGAAGTATGTCGCTGATTTTCAATACGGTAATATTTCGGCGGTCGCGTCGATAATGGTGTCGGCGGTAATGATTTTTAGTGTTTTTCGGCGATGATGTCCTGCAAAGCCGTACGCGCCAAATCCATGTCGATAACGGGGCGGTTCATAAAGCAGCGGCTGGCGGCTGACGCGGTTGAACAGCGCCTTCCAGTTCGCGCACGTTGGAACTGAATCAGGTTGGCGACAAACAATGCGGCTTCGTGCTTCCAGTGCTGATGCCTGCTGCTTCTGCCTTTTCTGCCAAAATCGCCACGCGCATTTCAGCTCAGGGCGAGCTCGAGTTCAAAAGTCAAACCCCGCGAAAAACGCGATTTGAGCGGTCGTCCATGCCTTCGATTTTGGCAGGCAACACGTCGCATAGTGAGGATGAGCTATTTTTCTCGTTATGAAAATGGTTGTACAGATAGAAGAATTCTTCCATCCTGTACGGTCTTTGCCTTTGATGAACTGGATGTCGTCGATAATCAGCCAGATCGTATTGTTTGTATTGCTGCTAGACACCTCATAAGTATTGTTGCGCACCGCCTTCATAAGCTGCGGATATAGTCGTCTGAATGCATATAGCGCACTTTGGCGTCAGGGGCGGTTTTCAGCAGTTCGTTGCCGATGGCTTGCACCAAGTGGGTTTTACCCAAGCCCGTGCTGCCGTACAGGAAAAACAGGTTGTAGCCTGCCCCGGGTTCTCGGCAATGGCTTGAGCGGCGGCGGCGGCAAGGCGGTTGCCCTACCTTCTACCAGGTATCGAATGTATAGTCGCGCGACAGATTGGTCTGTTCGTAACGCGCTTCTTCCGCATCGCGTTGCGCTTCCGTTTTGGCTTTGGCAACGGCTTTGGATTCTGCGGGCGCGGCGGCAGGCTGTTTGCTTTCGTGCGGCAGGTTTTTCATGCGCTGCGCCAAAATATCCGCCGCCGTTTTCGCAACGGAGGGTCTGTCTGAGTTTTTCAGACGACGTCTCGTCCGAAAAAGATTCTTGCGTCCGCTTTCGGCATTTCTTCCAAGTCAACGCGGCTTGTTCCGAGGCGCAACCGCCCCCGCATTTTCCGCCATTTCATGATGCTGCCCCACGCCCGCTGTAAACGCAAACGCCGCCTGCTGCGGACCAATTCCACGCACCGCTTCGATTTTGGCGGCAAACTGGCTTTTGAGACATATTGCGGGCAAACTGGTTTTTACCGTAAACCACCCACCGCCGTTTTCCTCGCCCACGGTCGAGGCGCAATCCATATGCGCGAACTGCCCGGCAGGCAAAATATCTGAAGTCGGCGGAGGCACTGCGGCCAAAAATTCTGCTAGCGTCGTGGATAAAGCTCGAGTCGTGAAATCGTTGGAAAGAAACGAGAGAGAAACCGTCGGAAATTGCAGCCTTTGGAAAATGCGGTTTTCAGCCCGACGGAAAAAGTGTCGCAAATACCGCACAAACCCTATCCGCCAAAGCGGACGCCGTCTAAAATACAATTAAGTTATTTTTGGAAAAATCATCACGATAAATCCGCACCAACATTTTCAGACGACCTATCGTCCGACAAAGGGACAGGAAGTGCCGATTATACCCACTCGCCAAACTTTATCCACAACCTGCCGGAAATTTTATCCACAAGCACCACGCAATCCGCAAACCGATCGCCCCTGCGCGCCATATCATTTACTCAACCGAGATTGACAAAAGATGAAAAATTAGAGTGTAATTCACGTTTAGTTTATCTACCGATAGGAAAGCATCATGAAACGCACTTATACAACCTTCCGTTACCAAACGCAAACGTGACCCACGGCTTCCTGGGTCCGCTCCAAACCCGCGCGGTCGCGCGGTATTGGCGGCCCGTCGCGCCAAGAGCCGCAAACGCTTGGCGGTGTAATTTTTGGACTACCGCTCGGAAAAAGCGTAATCGCTTATTAAAAACGGATGATTTTTCATCCGTTTTTGCGTTCATCCGCGCAGCCGCGATTTGCCTACAGTTTCCCAATCTGCCGACAGCGATTGAACCATCCGCGTCTCCCGGCGGTCGTGAGCACAGCGAAACGCGCGCGCATGAACGCAACTATATGAAACGCGTCATCCGCGATTGGTTCCGGGCTGAACAAAACCAGTCTGCCGCCGCATGATTTTCGTCGTACGCGTCCGTCTGGCATTCAATCGGCAAAAATGCCGCCGAAGCGCGAAACCAATTGGCGCAACATGCGCAAACGCTGATGAATACCCTGTTGTCCAAATTCATCCTCGCGCTGATCCGTTTTTACCAATACGCCATCAGCCCGCTGATACCGCCGCGTTGCCGCTATACCCGACCTGTTCGCAATATGCAGTCGAGGCAGTCAAAGATACGGCGCATTCAAAGGCGGCTGGCTCGCACTCAAACGCATCGCCCGCTGCCACCCTTTCGGCGGACACGGACACGACCCGTCCCGTAATCCGAATCATTCGGATAACTTGATTTCCTTTAATTTCCCGTCGGTTTCATATAATGCCGTCTGAAGCAGTTTTCATCTCCATTACATACCCGTCAATTCCAGGAATCTCTTATGGATTTTTAAAAAGACTCGTGGCATTTTTGCCATCTCGTTGTAATCTTTGCCGGCTGGGAACATTTCTTCCCAGCCCCAAACCCAATCCGGCACAAACAAGCCGCGCAGCAACAGCAGCAAACCGCCGCAACCGCTGCCGCTGAAGCCGCACTCGCCCCGCAACGCCGATTGCCGTAACGACCGACACGGTCAAAGCCGTCATCGACGAAAAAGCGGCGACCTGCGTCAAATGACCCTGCTCAAATACAAAGCAATGGCGACGAAAACAAACCCTTCGCCCTGTTTAACGACAGCAAAAGAATACACCTACGTTGCCCAGTCCGAGCTTTTTGGACGCACAAGGCAACAACATCCTGAAAAGGCGTCAACTTTACCGCAGCGCAAAAACAATACAGCCTCAACGGCGACAAAGTCGAAGTCCGCCTGAGCGCGCCTGAAACAAACGGACTGAAAATCGACAAAGTCTATACCTTTCACCAAAGACAGCTACCTCGTCAACGTCCGTTTCGACATCGCATCAACACCAGCGGCAAGCCGCCAACCTGAGCGCGGACTACCGCATCGTACGCGACCACAGCGAACCCGAAGGTCAAGGCTACTTTTACCCGCTCTTTCGTCGGCCCGGTGGTTTACACCACCGAAGGCAAATTCCAAAAAGTCAGCTTCTCCGACTTGGACGACGATGCCAAATCAGGCAAAAACGAAGCCGAATACGCCCGCAAAACCCAAACCGGCTGGCTCGGCATGATTGAACACCACTTCATGTCCACCTGGATCCTCCAGCCCAGAGGCGGACAAAGCGTTTGCGCCGCAGGCGACCGCCGTATCGACATCAAACGCCGCAACGACAACCTGTACAGCACCAGCGTCAGCGTTCCCTTGCTGCCATCCAAAACGGCGCGAAATCCGAAGCCTCCATCAACCTCTACGCCGGCCCGCAGACCACATCCGTCATCGCAAACATCGCCGACAACCTGCAACTGGCAAAGACTACGGCAAAGTACACTGGTTCGCCTCCCCTCTTCTGGCTCCTGAACCAACTGCACAACATTATCGGCAACTGGGGCTGGGCAATCATCGTTTTGACCATTATCGTCAAAGCCGTACTCTACCCGCTGACCAACGCGTCCTACCGCTCGATGGCAAAAATGCGCGCTGCCGCGCCCAAACTGCAAGCCATTAAAGAGAAATACGGCGACGACCGCATGGCGCAACAGCAAGCCATGATGCAGCTTTACAAAGACGAAAAATCAACCCGCTGGGCGGCTGCCTGCCCATGCTGTTGCAAATCCCTCGTCTTCATCGGCTTGTACTGGGCATTATTCGCCTCCGTAGAATTGCGTCAGGCACCTTGGCTGGGCTGGATTACCGACCTAGCCGCCCGACCCCTACTACATCCTGCCCCTGATTATGGCGGTAACCATGTTTGCCCAAACATTCCTCAACCCGCCGCCGACCGACCCGATGCAGGCAAAAATGATGAAAATCATGCCGCTGGTTTTTTCAGCCATGTTCTTCTTCTTCCCTGCCGGTCTGGTATTGTACTGGGTAGTCAACAACCTCCTGACCATCGCCCAACAATGGCATATCAACCGCAGCATCGACAAACAACGCGCCCCAAAAGGCGAAGTGGTTTCCAACAGCGGTTTGACACACTAAAAGGTCGTCTGAAAAACTCAATTTCAGACGATCTTTTTCTATTAGAATACCGATGGTTTGTCGGCTCTGACTTAACTCGACTACACTGTCAGGGCTTGATTCGATAGGCAAAATTTAAGCCCCGACGGAGCAGTCTGATACACGCATCAAGAAAATAATTTTCAAAAGTATCGAATCAAATCAATCCATTATTTTTAAATGGCATCATCATGCGGACGTCTTTACATATGCTCAAAAGGGCATGTTTAACTTAATCGAAGGCGACTACATCAGTCGATACGCGCAGGCTTATGGCGAATGGTCGGATTGGAAGTCCGTTTTCTTCTGAACAATCTTCGTGCCGACAGCAATGTCGTCTGAAGTCGGCTCAACATATCGGTATGCACGCAATTCCCATCGCCTCGACATATCGAGCGCGGCAAACTATTCTGTTTCGAGCCGCGAGTGTGATCTTTCAAACTTTGTGCGCCAATATATCACCCAACAGCCTGACCAATGTTTACGCCTATCAAGAAGGCGTGGGCGATGAAAACGCTTGGCTGGAGATTCCTCTTCAGACTATGAAACAGAGTGGAATTACGGTAGTTTTTCTTTTGGACAAGGGTTTTTGACACCGAATCCAGCTTTGACGGTATCCGCTACAACGAAACCATACGCCTTACTGCATTAGACCGACATCCCGAGCTTCAAAAACTCAATGCGCTGGATTTGCTGAAAATCGATGCGGAAGGCTTGAAAGCCATGTACCAACGGCGCAAAACGCCTGATTGAAATAGCATCAACCAATCATTTTTGCAGAGGCGCAGCCTGACAACTGCCTCGATTTAATCCGCCATTTTGAGCGCATGGATTATCGTTGCTATTGGTTTACTTCCCACCGCTATCAGGAAGACAACTCTTCCGCCGCCCCGAAAAGCCTATCGGGCGTAGATCTCAATCTTGCCTGCTTTACCACGATGCAGTTCCCAGTCTGCCCGAAAAAGCTATCCGTCTCTGTGGACAGCGATTTGGATTTTATTCCTTGATACCTCAGAGAAATGCTTGAACGATGAGACAAGCGAATCAGGATTGGCAATAGCTTTGATTCGCTTCATTCAAAGGTCGTCTGAAAACTCGAAACACGGGTTTTCAGACGACCTCTTTTCTGGCATGCGGGATATGCCTTATCCCAGCGAAACCATTTCGATTTGTTCCATGCTGCGTCCGAGGAAGCGTTCGCCTATGGTGCGGAAGCGCAGGGGGATGTCGCTGACGTAGAAGCGGTAGTCGGGGCTGTCGTTTTCCGTGTTGAGCAATTCTGCTTGGGCGAGCGCTTGGGCGGTCGCTTCGGCGGTGGTAATGGCGGAATCGACCAGTGCGACGTTTTGCGCTTCTTTGCCGATCAGGGGCTGAGCAGCGGGAAGTGGGTGCAGCCGAGGACGAGCGTGTCGATGTCGTCCACCAAGAGCGGTTTGAGATATTCGCGCACGGTCAGGCGGGTCACTTCGTGGTCTAGCCAGCCCTCTTCCACCAGCGGTACGAGCAGCGGCGTCGCCTGCGTGCGCACGAGCGTGTCGGGGTTTTGGGCGTGGATGGCGCGGGCGTAGGCGTTGCTGTTGACGGTGGTGTTGGTGGCGATGATGCCGATTTTGTTGTTGCGCGTGGTGTTCAAAGCCGCCTGCGCGCCGGCGGAAATCACGTCCAACACCGGCATATTGCCTGCTTTTTGGCGGATTTTCTGTCCGGCAACGGCGGCGATGAGTGTTGCACGCGATGACGAGTGCCTTTAACATCGTTTTCCAGCAGGAAATCGACAATCTGCATGGCGAAGGTTTCGATGGTGACGCGGGATTTGGTACCGTAGGGACGCGGGCGGTGTCGCCGAAGTAGATGATGTTTTCCATCGGCAGGCGTTCCATCAGGGCGCGGACGTTGGTCAGTCCGCCGACGCCGGAATCGAAAAACGCCGATGGGTCGTTGTTTGCTGATAGTCATGATGCGGTTTGTACGGATTAGGTATGATGGGGCGGATTGTACACGTTCGGCGCAAGGCTTTAACAGGGACGGAGGTCGTCTGAAAGGGTTTTGGGTTGTGTGGAAACGGCGTTTTCAGACGACCTCTGCGGCGTTTGGACGGCAGACGGCAAAGATGTCGATTGAACATCTTTATCTAACTTTATCCTCCCTTATGTTTGCAAATGCCCGTAAATACAGCATAATTAAGGTCTTTAGAACACGACAAGGCTGATTTCATGAGCGACGGCGCATCCCTTTCCCGCCAGCTTCCCGACGAAGAGTCCACACTCAAGCTGGGCGGAAGTTGGGCAAAATCGCTGCGCGCGCCATTGGTCATCCATCTGCAAGGCGATTTGGGCGCGGGAAAACCACGTTCACGCGCGGCATCCTGCGCGGACTCGGACACACCGGCGCGGTCAAAAGCCCGACCTACGCCATCGTCGAATCCTACCCGCTGGAAGCGTTCACGCTCCATCATTTCGACCTTTACCGCTTTGCCTCGCCCGAAGAATGGGAAGATGCGGGTCTGGACGACCTGTTCTCCCCTGACAGCGTCTGCGATTATCGAATGGTCGCAACAAGGCGGCGCGTTCACGCCGCCCGCAGACATCAGCGTATCCCTGAATCACGCCGCGCAGGGCAGAACCCTGCACCGCTACCGCACACACCGCCAACGGACAAAAAGTTTAGAAGCATGGTTAAATTCAAACTGACACGAAGACAAGTCGTCCGCCAAAGCTGCCGGACTGTTGTTCACCCTCACGCCGATTGCCTCCGCCCTCGCCAAAAGCCGCGCCGCCCGCCCAATTCGTCGCCGCCCGTATTTGGCCTTCGCACGCCTATACCCGTATCACCATCGAAAGCTCGCGCGCCCTGCAATATCAGCATTTCGCCTTGGAAAACCCCCGGCAGGCTTGTCATCGACATCCAAAACGCCAACATCAACAGCGTCCTGCAAGGCATTTCCGGCAAAGTCCTGCCCGACGACCCCTATATCCGCAGCATCCGCGCCGGACAAAACACCCCGACGACCGTACGCGTCGTGATCGACCTCAAGCAAAACGCCCTATCCGCAAGTCTTCTCGCTTGCCCCTGTCGGCGGCTTTAAAAACCGCCTCGTCATCGACCTCTATCCGCACGGCGTCGATGCCAACGATCCGATGATGGCGCTGCTCAACGGCAATCCGCCGAAACGCATGCAAACGCAACGTCCTGCCGAACGCACGAACATTGCCCAAGACGCACCTGCGCGTTCCAACCCGCGGAGGCCGCCGTCCTGTCATTATGATAGACCCCGGTCATGGCGGGAGCGATCCCGGTGCCATCGGGATCCAGCGGCTTGAAAGAGAAAAACGTCGTCCTCTCCATCGCCCGCGAAACCAAAAACCGCCTTGAAAGCATAGGGCTACACCGTTTACATGACCCGCAACGAAGACATCTTCATCCGTTGGGCGTGCGCGTCGCCAAAGCCCGCGCACGTCATGCCGACGTGTTCGTCTCTATCCACGCCGACGCCTTTAGCCCAGCCCGTCTGCGCGCGGTACCGGCGTTTATATGCTCAACACCAAAGGCGCGACCAGCTCCGCCGCCAAATTCCTCGCCCAAACCCAAAACAACGCCGACGCCATCGGCGGCGTTCCTAAGCGGCAACCGCAGCGTCGATAACGCCATTCTCGACATGACCCAAACCGCCACCATGCGCGACAGCCGCAAAGCTCGGACATTCCGTCCTGACCGAATTGGGCAAACTCAACCAACTCCACAAAGGCCGCGTTGACGAAGCTAACTCGCCGTCCTGCGCGCGCCCGACATCCCGTCCATCCTCGTCGAAACCGCCTTCCTGTCCAACCCGACCGAAGCGGCTGCTCGGCAGCGACTCCTTCCGCCGCCAATGCGCCGACGCCATCGCCACCGGCATCCAAAAATACGTCAACACCGCCGTATTGCGCAGAGGGATAAGTCAGGTTTTCCGTGTTAAAGATAAAAGGTCGTCTGAAACTTTAAAAATCGGTTTTCAGACGACCTTTTATCTTTTTACGTACTCATAAAAGGAATGTGCATTCGGATTCATACTGAATTGCGCAACAAGCCTTAACGCCAAAAACAATAACGTCCACACATCCGGCAACTCACCCTGCCCTTGGGCAATGCAAGGCCGTCTGAAATTCCCAGAACTGCCTGAAACGCAACTTAAATCTGTTTTCCGCTTGCCAATCCTGTTAATTTTTTTTACGATACAGCCATAGATTGTAAACAAAGGCCACAAGCCGACTGTTTTTTTTCAGACGACATTACCCCTGTCAGACTTCATTTCTATAACCGTAAGCCGCCAAGCGGCTGTTTCTCTACCACATCAAAGCAAGAGGTATCAACGTGTCTGATTCCAAAACAAACGAACGCGCGACGTTTAGCAACCGCCGCGCGTTTATGGTTGCCGCCATCGGCTCTGCCGTCGGCCTGGGCAACATTTGGCGTTTCCCCTACATCGCCTTCGAAAACGGCGGCGGCGCATTTCTTCTACCCTATCTGGTCGCACTCTTGACCGCGGGTATCCACTGCTGCTGATCGACTACGCCATCGGCCACCGCTACCGCGGCTCCGCTCCGCTGGCTTTCCGCCGCCTCGGCCGCTGGTTCGAGCCTGTGGGCTGGTGGAACGTCATGACCAACGTCATCATCTGTATCTACTACGCAGTCATCATCGGCTGGTCCGGGCAAGCTATGCGTATTACTCGCTGAACGCGGCATGGGGCGCGGATCCGCAGGCGTTTTTCTTTAAAGACTTTTTGAACATGGCAGGTCCCGAAGCCTTGGGCTTGGATTTTGTCGGTAAAGTCGTCAGCCCGCTGATCGGCGTATGGCTGTTTACCCTGCATCATCATGGCTTTAGGCGTACAAAAAGGGCGTGGCGGGCGCATCGTCATTCTTCATGCCGCTGCTGTTTGATTATGTTCATCATCATGGTCGGCATCTCGCTGACGCTGCCGGGCGCGGCTAAGGGCTTGGACGCGCTGTTTACGCCCGACTGGTCGAAACTTTCCGATCCGAAAAGTCTGGGTCGCCGCATACGGTCAGATTTTTCTTCTCGCTCTCCATCTGCTTCGGCATCATGGTGACTTACTCTTCCTATCTGAAGAAAAAAACCGACTTGGGCGGTACCGGCTTGGTTGTCGGCTTTGCCAACAGCAGCTTTGAATTGCTCGCCGGTATCGGCGTATCTGCCGCGCTGGGCTTTATGGCGCAAGCGAAAGGGCAAGCCGTCAGCGAAGTGGCTTCCAGCGGCATCGGTTTGGCTTTCATCGCCTTCCCGACCATCATCAACCAAGCTCCGATGGGGGCGCTGATCGGCGTATTGTTCTTCGGTTCGCTGGTATTCGCAGGCATTACCTCGATGATTTTCCATCGTCGAGGTTATCGTTGCCGCCATTCAGGACAAATTGAACATCGGCCGCGTCAACGCTACCCTGCTTGTCTGCATTCCGATGGGCATTATCTCTACCCTGCTCTTCGGCACGACCACCGGCCTGCCCGTTTTGGACGTATTGGACAAATTCGTCAACACCTACGGCATCGTCGCCGCCGGCTTCGTCTATGTTTTTGGCCATCATCGCTCCTGCAAACTGCCCGAGCTGCGCAACCACCTGAACGCGCTCTCCTCCGTCCGCGTCGGCGCGATTTGGACTGCCTGCGTCATCTTTTACCGTTGCCATGCTCGGCTATATGTTGTACCAAGACAATCGGCCTGCTTAAAGAAAAACTACTCAAAATATCCCGACGATTTCCTCAATATCTTCGGCTGGGGTATGTCGATCGGTCTGATTGTCATCGCCGTGTTGCTGTCGCTTCTGCCTTGGAAACATGGTCAAAACTTCAACGTCAAAGACGAACACGAACATGAACAAGGAGACAAAGAATGAGTACCTCGGCCATCGTTATGATGATTATCGCACTCGTCGTCATCTGGGGCGGATTCATTCTGTCCGTATGGCGGCTGCCTGAAGAATAAGCTTCTTCCAACAAGTGTTGCAGACACCGCACAGGTCGTCTGAAACCCAAACGCCCAGAAACCGCATACCGGCTTCGGGGCGTTTTGTTACCGCCAAATCCAAGACAGACAAGGCTTTCCATCTATCAGCCGAGTAACCGTACCGCACAAAAGCAACATTTGTTTACGCTAATTTTCCACAGGCGGGCGAAGGTAAACAAAGGGCTGATTATAATGAAAAATATAGTGGATTAAAATTGCAATGATACGGCGTTGCCAACGCCCTTATGTACTACCCGTACACGGCGGGCGTTGCCGCCTTGTCTCATTTTATTTTAATCACTATAACTCCGGCATCTGCCGTGTTTCACGAAAGGAAGAAACAATGACCATGAAACCACTTATGGCGGTGTTGATCGCCGCCAGCCTCGCCCTCCCGCCATCAATGCGCAAGCGCGAGGTACGGCAAATCAGAAAAAGCCACCCTTGCCGGCGCGGCAGCAGGCGCGGCCTTGGGCGGTCTGTTGGGCAACGACGGACAAAGCGCGATTATCGGTGCAGTGGCGGGCGGTTTTGGCAGGCAACGCCTATGCCTACCACAATAAGAAAATGAACCAAAAAGATGAAGACATCGCCTTGCGCGACCGCCGTTACCGCGAATCCCGCTACTACGGCTACGACGGTTTACGGCTACGGCGATCCGTATTACCGCGATACGTACCAAAAACACAAAAACATCACACCGCAAACACTACCGCGACTGGGACTGATGATTACGACGATTAAACCCGTCGTCCACACGCTTAAAGGAAAGGTCGTTTGAAACCTGAAACAAGGTTTTCAGACGACCTTTTTCGAATCCAGATAACGCAATAAACCACCTCATAGCTACAATACGCTAGAATTGTAGAGCCCAAAAACAGCAAACAAACCTATTTAAAGATGTCCTACACGCTGTCCTTATTGTATATAAGAACACAATGTTTCGAGCCCATATTATATCAATACATAATATAAAAATATTAGAAGGGGATAATCAACCAAACAAAAGAACGACTGCCCAAGAAAGAAAAGGCTCCGAAAAAAATGTTCTGAGGCTACCGCAATGCCTATACTACCGCAAACTGCAGGTTGTTGATTTGGACGATGAACAAAACCATCATCCGACCCCGTTGGTGCATAGCAGCTATTTTTCCTTCAGATTATATTAATTGCCAATTATTGAATGCTTGGGGAAAGCAGGTTTTAATCCCTAAGCCGATATAAGCAAGCAAAGGGGCGATTAGTGAATAATGCAGGCTTTTTCATTTAAAGATAAAGGCTTGGTGTTTTTGAAGAAAAAAGAAATAACTAAAAGAATAAGTGTTTTATTTTAATTTAAATCTAATATAATTACCCCATCAAGCATTCCGTTATATTACTCCTCCCATGAAATCCTCGTTACCGGCGGTGCGGGCTTTATCGAGCTCGGCAGTTGTCCGCCACATCATCCAAAAATACCCAAGATTCCGTCATCAATCTCGACAAAGTTAACTTACGCAGGCAATCTCGAGTCGCTGACTGATGTAGCCGACAGTCCTCGTTACGCTTTTGAGCAAGTGGACATCTGCGATCGTGCCGAACTTGACCGCGTGTTTGCACAACACCAGCCTGATGCCGTCATGCGCCCTGGCAGCGGAAAGCCACGTCGACCGGCTCTATCGATTCAGCAGGCGAGTTTATCAAACCAACATTGTCGGCACGTTCAATCTGCTCGAAGCTGCGCGTGCCTATTGGCAGCAAATGTCGCCTGAAAAACGTGAAGCTTTCCGTTTCCACCATATTTCCACCGACGAAGTTTATGGCGACTTGCACGGCACGGACGATTTGTTTACCGAAACCACACCTTACGCCCCGTCCAGCCCCTACTCTGCCTCTAAAGCATCCAGCGACCACCTCGTGCGTGCATGGCTGCGCACCTACAGTCTGCCGACCATCGTAACCAACTGCTCGAACAACTACGGTCCGTACCATTTTCCCGAAAAACTCATTCCATTGATGATTCTGAACGCGCTCGATGGCAAACCGCTGCCCGTGTACGGCGACGGGATGCAAATCCGCGACTGGCTGTTTGTCGAAGACCACGCCCGCGCGCTGTATCAGGTTGTTACCGAAGGCGTCGTCGGCAGGAAACCTACAATATCGGCGGGACACAATGAAAAAGCCAATATCGAGGTGGTCAAAACCATCTGCGCCCTGTTGGAAGAACTCGTTCCCGAAAAACCTGACGGTGTGGCGCGTTACGAAGACTTGATTACCTTCGTGCAAGACCGCCCCGGTCATGACGTACGCTACGCCATCGATGCCGCCAAAATCGGCAGGGGAACTGGGCTGGAAACCGCAGGAAACGTTCGAATCCGGTATCCGCAAAAACAGTGCAATGGTATTTGGACAACAAAACCTGAGTGGCAAAAACGTATTGAACGGCAGCTACCGTTTGGAACGCTTAGGAACAGGAAAATAAGTTTTCAGATGACCTTCTCAGCCAGAGAGGTCGTCTGAAAATCAAAGCTACACCCTTCAGGAGAAACTTATGAAAGGCATCATCCTTGCCGGCGGCGGCGACGCGCCTCTACCCCATCACGCGCGGCGTATCCAAACAGCTCCTGCCCGTGTACGACAAACCCGCGATTTACTATCCCCTGTCCGTATTGATGCTGGCGGGAATACGCGAGATTCTGGTCATCGCCACCCCTGAAGACAATCCCTCTTTCAGACGACTGCTCGGCGACGGCAGCGATTTCGGCATCTCCATCAGCTATGCCGAACAACCCAGCCCCGACGGCTTGGCTCAAGCATTCATCATCGGCGAAGAATTTATCGGTAACGACAACGTCTGCTTGGTCTTGGGCGACAATATTTTTCTACGGTCAGTCGTTCACCCAAACTCTGAAACAAGCCGCTTCTAAAAAACACGGCGCTACCGTATTCGGCTACCAAGTCAAAGACCCCGAACGCTTCGGCGTTGTTGAATTTGACGAAAACTTCAACGCCTTATCCATCGAAGAAAAACCGAAAACAGCCCAAATCCGACTGGGCGGTAACGGGCTTATATTTCTACGACAACCGCGTCGTCGAGTTTGCCAAACAAGTCAAACCGTCCGCACGCGGCGAACTCGAAATCAGCACGCTCAACCAAATGTATCTTGACGACGACTCATTGTCCGTCCAGCTTTTGGGGCGCGGCTATGCGTAGTTGGACACGGGTACGCACGAAAGCCTGCACGAAGCCGCCTCATTCGTCCAAACCGTGCAAAACATCCAAGACCTACAAGTCGCCTGCCTCGAAGAAATTGCTTGGCGCAACGGCTGGCTTTCAGACGAGCGCTTGGAAGAACTTCGCCCCGCCCGATGGCAAAAAAACCAATACGGTCAATATCTGCTGTACCTGTTGAAAAATAAAAAGGTCGTCTGAAATCGTAAGGGACAATCATGTACCGACTGATTTCGAACGACCTTCCTGACATCAAAAAGCCAAGCCGAAAACACGCGGGATACCGTATACCTCCCATGTATTCCGGCTCGGCTTTTCCATAACAATTTATATCATTCAGTCATGCAGTGCAGCCGCGTGCAGGTATTTTTCCAAAAAGCGTCACAATCGTCATCGGACCGACGCCGCCGGGAACAGGGGTAATCATGCCAGCCCGTTCTTTTTGCTACATCAAACTCCACATCGCCGCACAAACTGCCATCTTCCAAACGGTTGATACCGACATCAATCACAACCGTACCGGGTTTAATCCAACTGCCTTTAACAAAATTCAGGGATACCCACGCCGACGACCAAAATATCCGCCGCAGCCACTTCATCAGCAGATTTTGCGTCGCACTGTGGCATACCGTTACCGTCGCGCGTGCCAACAATAGTTCCAAAAGCCTGGGGTCTGCCTACAATATTTGAAGCGCCGACAACAACCGCTTTTCCCTTTTGGATCGACCCGTATTCTTCCAAAAAGCGTCATTACGCCTTTGGGCGTACACGGCCGCATCAGCGGCATTTTCGCCACCAGCCGTCCTATATTGTAAGGATGAAAGCCGTCCACATCCTTATGTGGAACAATATTTTCCAGAACGGCCTGACTGTCGATATGTGCCGGCAACGGAGCTGCGCAAAATACCGTCCACAGCGTCATCCTCATTTAATCGCCCTGACCAAATCCAACAACTCTTCTTGGGAAGTCGATTCGGGCAGCTCATAAGACAAAGAACGAATACCGCATTTTTCGCAAGCCAGCTTTTTATTGCGGACATATACTGCACTGGCAGGATCATTCCCCACCAGAATGACCGCTAAACAAGGTTCGCGCAAACCATCTTCCTGACGCTTTTACCACCGCTTCGGCAACTTTTGCCAGTCTTTTGACCGACACCTCTTTACCGTTGATTAATTGTGCAGCCATAAACCTTCCTTCCCAATCAAAATGAACAATATCGGCGATTATCGCATTTTTAAACCGGTTTGACACATCCCGTAAAACCACATTCCTGCACATTCAAACCCCTATTCCCATCCTATTCCTATCATACCCATAAAGATAAAATCTTAATAAAAAAATAAAAAGATAGGACAAGAAATAAAAACAAACTTAAAAATACAGTTGACCTTTCACAAACCTATCTGTATAGTTTCACTCTTCAAGTCGGGGCGTAGCGCAGCCCGGTTAGCGCATCTGCTTTTGGGGAGCAGAGGGTCGTGAGTTCGAATCCCACCGCCCCGACCAATAATGCTTTAGCACGAATCGGCATGAGCGCCCGTAGCTCAACCGGATAGAGCACCGACCTTCTAAGTCGGGGGTTACAGGTTCGATTCCTGTCGGGCGTGCCAAAAATTTTTAGTTTTACGGTGGCTGTAGCTCAGTTGGTAGAGCCCTGGATTGTGATTCCAGTTGTCGTGGGTTCGAGCCCCATCAGCCACCCCAAAATAAAGACCTGCATAAAAATATGCAGGTCTTTTTACTTTATATTGTTCCATTATCTATATTCCCCATTTTTCTCTTTCAAATATATAGTGGATTAAATTTAAATCAGGACAAGGCGACGAAACCGCAGACAGTACAAATAGTACGGCAAGGCGAGGCAACGCCGTGCTGGTTTAAATTTAATCACTATACTAAAAGTTCAAACCAAAAAGCCCAAGCTGCCGTTCCCGCTTGTACAGGAAATAACAACATGAGCTTTCCATTTCAATCCTAAATACAGACCGATATTCCGGCCTGCTTTAATCATCTATATCAGATTAGCGGTTTTTCAAAAACCGTGTATAAACCGCCAAAAATGATTACGGCGAAAATGGTTGAGGCAATCCATCCGGCAGGTTACGCCCACGTGATACCAACCTAATTTTTGCCCCACAAATCCTGCCAACGCCGACCCGCCAATACCCAACAGAGTCGTCATAATGAATCCGAAATTCTCCTTGCGGATGCAGGGAATTTTGCCAAAGCACCAACGATGAAACCGATAATAATCGTAACGATCCATCCCATAGTATTACCTCCGTGTGATATGTAAGTTGTTTTAATTGGCTCTTCTTAGAAAAACCTTTGTATAATACAGAACAGTTTGACCGACCGTCTTACCTTTCCCACTTGTTTTTCTTAAAAATAAACAGACTTTAAGTACTTTTACCGTTTTGATGCAGCATATACGCAAAACAACCTCTTCCCAAAGGTCGTCTGAAGAAATTTCAAATGAACACGGAAAAATACGCTTTGCCCTGATTATCGATATTCAGAACGCCTGCTGCCTGCATTGCACGGCAGCAGAACAAATGGTCGAACATTGCCGCATCCTGCTGCAAGCTTGTCGGCTCTAAACATACCGTTTGCAGCAACGGAACAATATCCGAAGGGTTTGGGTAAAACGGTTCCCGCCATATCCCTGCTTCTGCACAATACGCCGATATTTGAAAAAGACCCGTTTTTCCGCCGCATCGCTCGAAGTCATGGCGATTCTGAAAGGAAACAAATCGAAAACATCATCTTAATCGGTGCGGAAGCGCACATCTGTATGCTTCAGACGACCTTAGACTTGCTCAAGCACAATATCCGCGTCCACATTCCTTACGAATGTACCACCTCCAGAAACCCACTTAACAAAGACAATGCCTTGCAGCAGATGCTTACTGCCGGAGCTGCCGTATCCAACGTTGAGAGTTTATTATTCAACCTGATGGGTGATGCGAAACATCCTGCCTTTAAAACCATTTCCAAACTCATCCAATAGCCGTCAGGGTCGCCTGAAAATGGAATATACGATTACTCTGGCGAAAACAGAAGACTTGCCCGACATTGTCGAAATCTACAACAGTACGATTGAAGCGCGCCAATCTACCGCCGATTTATCGCCCGTCAGCATCGAAACCCGCAAGCCTTGGTTTGAAGCACATTCCGGCAAACGCCCGCTTTATGTCTTGAAAAACCATAGCGGCGAATTGCTGGCATGGGGCAGCTTCAGCGATTATTATCCGCGCCACGCGTATCACATCAGTGCGGAAAATCAGTATTTATGTCCGACACAATATGCGCGGGGTCGGCGTGGGTAAAATCCTGCTGCGCAATATGTTGGAGCGCGCGCCCTCCTTGGGTATTAAAAATGTTTTGGCCGTGATTTTCGGACACAACCACCCCAGCCTGCATCTTTTTCACTCGTTCGGTTTTCAAGAATGGGGCAGATTGCCCGCAGTGTGCGATTTGAAACATTTGAAGCGGATGTGGTCATCTTGGGCAAACAGATAACGTAATCCTCCCCAAAAGAACCCAACCTGAAAGATCGTACGTATCAGTAAAAGGTCGTCTGAAATCTACTTTTCAGACGACCTTTCGTTTTGTTGACGAACTTCAATACCTTGCCCGACTTGGCAGGCTCGCCGTCAGTCGGCTTATCTGCCGCCAGCTCCTGCTGCGCCTCATTACCGGGAAGCATCCACTTCGTAAGGCTCGACTTCGAACCCCATCCCTCTCCGCTTTCGCGGGAGAAGATACTGATGACACGGCCAGCAGGGAATCCAAATATCGTGCGCCACCCCGCCGAAACAGGGCGGAAAAAGCTGATCCAATCGTTATCGATATTCAGATTATGGCTGGCGCTCGGGCCGATATTTAGTACGATTTCATTGTCGCGGACATATTGCATGGGTACGCGGGTATGTTCGTTAACCCAAACGACCAGATGCGGCGTTTGGCCATTGATCCGTACACCATTCATATAAGCGCACGAAGCAGATAGGGTTTGGTCGAAGTCGTCATGGTATCTCCTTTCGAAGCTTATCGGCGCATGGCTTTTTCGGCGGGCGTCAGTGCTTCGATGAAAGCCTCGCGTTGGAAAAATGCGCTCGGCGTATTTCAACAAAGGTGCGGCGGATTTGCCGAGTTTGATGTCGTAATCGATCGACCGCCACAACAAAGGAGACAGCGCTACGTCAATCATAGAAAAAAATCTTCGCCGAGGATGTGTTGCTCTTCGCAAAAGCAGGAGCCAGCATTGTCAGCCCGTTACCGATGGCTTCGCGCGCTTTGAGCCTGTTCTTTGTTGGTCGCGTTGGGATTTTCCAAGACATGGACGAAGTTGAACAATTCTTTTTCCATGCGGAACAACACAAACGCCCGCGTCCGCGTCGTCACAGGGATACGCCGGGCATCAGTTGCGGATGCGGGAAACGTTCGTCGATATATTCGTTGATGATGTTGGACTCGTGCAAGATGAGGTCGCGTTCAACCAAAACAGGTGCCGAGTTGTACGGATTCATTACGGCAAGGTCTTCGGGTTTTGTTGAAAAATATCGACATCTTTGATTTCAAAAATCCATGCCTTTTTCGTACAACACGAAACGGCAGCGTTGGCTGAACGGGAGCGGGTAATGCCTGAATATAAGGTCATCATGGTAATTGGGCTCCTGTATCCGGTTTCAGACGGCCTGCGTCTGATACGACCGTTAAAACAAATTAATCGCAGAATTATACGCGATTGCATACAACAATTCTAGAAAAACAGGGTAATATATTGTTTTAAATTATATTTTTGACTTCCCATCTTAAGTCATATGGTGGATTAAATTTAAATCAGGACAAGGCGACGAAGCCGCAGACGGTACAAATAGTACGGCAAGGCGAGGCAACGCCGTGCTGGTTTTTGTTAATCCACTATACAACCAATATCGCTGCATTCCGTATAAACAAAGAGGTCGTCTGAAAACCCGAAATCCGGTTTTTCAGACGACCTTCTATTCAAACAGGGAAACCGTTTGCCTGAAGCCCATTTATGTTTCGGGCTGTTTCAGACGACCTCTCCCTTTTCTGTTTGCCGATTAAATACCGCGCAGCAATTCGTTGACGCTGGTTTTGGCGCGGGTTTGCGCGTCCACGCGTTTGACGATGACGGCGCAGTAGAGGCTGTGGCTGCCGTCTTTGAAGGCTATGCCGGACACGACAACCGAACCTGCCGGTACGCGGCCTTGGTAGATTTCGCCGGTAGTACGGTCGAAGATTTTGGTGGATTGTCCGATGAACACGCCCATGGAAATCACGCTGCCTTCTTCGACAATCACGCCTTCGACGATTTCGGAACGCGCGCCGATGAAACAGTTGTCTTCAATAATGGTCGGGCTGGCTTGCAGGGGTTCGAGTACGCCGCCGATGCCGACGCCGCCGCTCAAGTGGACGTTTTTACCGATTTGGGCGCAAGAAACCCGACGGTCGCCCGAGTATCGACCATCGCGCCTTCGTCAACGTATGCGCCGATGTTGACATAAGACGGCATCAGGACGACGTTTTTGGCAACGAAGCTACCGCGGCGCGCAACGGCACCGGGTACGGCGCGGAAACCGGCGGCGCGGAATTCGTCTTCAGACCAGTCGGCAAACTTGGTCGGCACTTTGTCGAAAAGTATTTGTTTACGCCGTCGTTGAGGACTTCGTTGTCTTGAATGCGGAACGACAGCAATACGGCTTTTTCGCCCATTCGTTGACTTTCCATTCGCCCACGCCCAGCGTTCGGCGACGCGCAGTTGCCTGAATCGAGTTGGCGGATGGTTTCCAACACGGCTTCTTTGACTTCGGGGGTAACGGTGGTCGGGGTGATGTCCGCGCGGTTTTCAAAAGGCGGTTTCGATGATGTTTGCAAAGACATGGGGATTCCTTTTTGAAGAGGGTAAAAGGTCGTCTGAAAAATTCGGATGACCTGCAAACAGGCAGTATTTTTGCCATGTAAACGCTTTGCCGTCAGCTTTTGCAAAGGTCGTCTGAAAGGTGTTTTTGCAGTTTCAGACGACCTCCAAGATTGCTATGATATAGTGGCTAACTTTAAACCGATACGGCATTGCCTCGCCTTTGTCCTGATTTAAAGTGAATCCACTCTACCATTCCCGCCATCCTTCCAAATGGAATCCCAAATGTCCGACAACCGCCTCGACACCGCCCGCCGCCATTCCCTGTTCCTTGCCCGCCAGCTCGACAACGGCAAACTCAAGCCCGAAATTTTCCTGCCCATGTTGGACAAGGTGTTGACCGAAAGCAGATTTCCAAGCCTTTGCCGACTGGGACAAAAAATCCGCACGGAAGAAAACGAGGAAGAATTGGCGCGGCAGTTGCGCGAGTTGCGCCGTTATGTCGTGTCGCAGATTATCGTGCGCGATATAAACCGTATCAGCGATTTGAACGAAGTTACCCGCACGATTACGCTGTTTGCCGATTTTGCCGTCAATACCGCGCTGGATTTCGCCTACGCCTATTATCGGGACATGACGGCACGCCGATCGGGCGTTATACGAAATCGCCGCAGCATTTGAGCGTGGTGGCGATGGGCAAGGCGGGCGGCTATGAGTTGAACGTGTCTTCCGACATCGATTTGATTTTCATCTATCCCGAATCGGGCGACACCGACGGCAGCGCGCGAACGAGGCAATCAGGAATTTTTCACTTCAAAGTCGGGCAGAAACTGATTGCGCTGTTGAACGTGTCGCCGCCGACGGGCAGGTGTTCCCGCGTCGATATGCGGCTGCGGCCGGACGGCGATTCGGGCGCATTGGTATTGAGCGAAACCGCGCTGGAGCAATATCTGATTACGCAGGGCGCGAATGGGAACGCTATGCGTGGTGCAAAGGCCGCGTGGTGACGCCGTATCCGAACGACATCAAATCGCTGGTGCGCCCTTCGTGTTCCGCAAATATCTGGATTACAGCGCGTATGAGGCGATGCGCAACCTGCACCGCCAAATCCGCAGCGAAGTCAGCAAAAAGCGCATGGCGGACAACATCAAACTCGGCGCGGGCGGCATCCGCGAAGTCGAATTTATCGCCCAGATTTTTCCAAATGATACGCGCGGCCAAATGCGCGCACTGCAACTGAAAGGCACGCAGGAAACACTGAAGAAACTTGCCGGGATTGGGCATCATGCCGTCTGAAAACGTCGAAACCCTCGCCGCTCTACCGCTTCCTGCGCGACGTCGAACACCGCCTGCAATACTGGGACGACCAGCAAACCCAAACCCTGCCCGCCTCGCCCGAACAGCAGCAACTGCTGGCCGAAAGCATGGGTTTCGACAGCTACGCCGCCTTTTTCAGACGACCTCAACGTTACGCGCACCAAGGTCAATCAGTTGTTCAACGAAATTTTGAGCGAACCCGAAGAGCAAACGCAGAACAACAGCGAATGGCAATGGGCATGGCAAGACAAGCCCGACGAAGAAGAACGGCAAGGTCGTCTGAAAGAACACGGGTTCGATGCCGAAACCGTCGCCCCAAAACTCGACCAAATCCGGCACGGCCATAAATACCGCCATCTCTCCGCACACGCCCAGCCGCGTTTCGACGCCATTGTGCCGCTGTTTGTACAGGCGGCGGCAGAGCAAACCAACCCGACCGACACGCTGATGCGGCTGTTTGACTTCTCGAAAACATCAGACGCCGCTCTGCCTATCTCGCCTTCCTCAACGAACATCCGCAAACCCTGGCGCAACTGGCGCAGATTATGAGCCAAAGCTCATGGGTGGCGGCGTATCTGAGCAAATATCCGATCTCTGCTGGACGAACTCATCAGCGCGCAGCTTTTGGATACCGCGTTCGACTGGCAAGCCCTCGCCGCCGCCCTTTCAGACGACCTCAAAGCCTGCGGCGGCGACACCGAAGCGCACAAAATGGACACCCTGCGCCGCTTCCAGCACGCCTAAGTCTTCCGCCTCGCCGTCCAAGACCTCGCCGGACTGTGGACGGTAGAATCCTCTCAGACCAACTCTCCGCCCTCGCCGACACCATACTCGCCGCCGCCCTGCCGTGCGCATGGGCGGCACATGCCCTAAAAAACACCGCGACACCCGCAATTCGCCATCGTCGGTTACGGCAAACTCGGCGGCAAAGAACTCGGCTACGCCTCCGACCTCGACCTCGTCTATCTCTACGACGATCCCCATCCCGACGCAGGCGACGTGTACAGCCGCCTCGCCCGCCGCCTGACCAACTGGCTTTCCAGCCGCCACCGGCGCAGGCAGCCTCTACGAAACCGACCTGCGCCTGCGCCCCAGCGGCGACGCCGGCTTCCTCGCCCACAGCATCGCCGCCTTCGAAAAATACCAGCGCGAAAAACGCCTGGACATGGGAACACCAGTCCCTCGCGCGCCCGCTTCATCTGCGGCACACCCGAAATTCAGACGGCCTTCGACCACATCCGTACCGAAATCCCTCGCGCCGGCGCGACCAAACCGCCTTGGCAGGCGAAATCATCGAAATGCGTGAAAAATGTTTCCCCACCCATCCGCCGGTTGACAGCAACGTCAAATACGCACGCGGCGGCGTGGTCGACGTCGAATTCATCGTCCAGCCATCATCGCCCATGCCCGCCAATATCCGCAACTCCTCGACAACTACGGCAACATCGCCCTCTTGAACATCGCCGCCGACTGCGGCCTCATCGACAAAAACCCTCGCCGAACAAAGCCGCACCGCCTACCGCTTTCCACCGCCAGCAGCAACACAACACCAAACTGCGCGACGCGGAAAAACCGAAGTAACCGATGAATTACTGGCACATTACGGCAATGTCAGGAAATTGGCGGGAAGTGTTCGGCAGGGAAGTGAAGTTCAGGTAAGGGGATAAACACATAACGAAGGCCGTCTGAAAACAGATTTCCGTTTTCAGACGGCCTTTCTAGATTTATATAGCTAAAACACCTAATTTTTCGATACGGTGCTTACCAACTGTCGTCATTCCCACCTCAGCCTACATGCAGGGTTCGGACAAAATCATTTTAAATTTATTTTTATTGAAAACTTTTTGCAAAACGATATTCAGGGGCACGAATATTAAAACGGCCAGCGACGTTACCTTCAAAGACTGCATGGAAATCATGAAATATCAGAAAGTAGGTTGCAATAAGCGTAATACAAAACGAAAAACTGCCGTTACAAGTATAAAAAGATTGAATTTTCATCACATCGGCATCCTTAATTTTATCAAGCATGAAACCGTAAAATTTCAACTAATCAAATCTTGACGACTATGTCGGACTTGTGCCGAAAAAGCACGAGTCCGACCACCTTCTTACAAGATTCTGTTTCGGGATTATTCCCAACCGTCCGAAACAACAGTGGAACCCGAAGCCTCCGACAAATCCACCGGCTGCAGCTGCGGCTGCAACTCCCGGCCGCCTGTCAGACCGGCTACTCCGGCACTCAATCCGGTTACTGCGCCAACCAGCAACAGCCTTACCCCATTGGACTTTGATCCCAATTAAACCCACCGGCAACCAAACTCAATTCATCCATAGAAAGAGTACGGATTTCAGTTTGTCTGCGTAAAATGCTTGCATAATATTCTCCTCACCGAAGTGAATTAATCAAATACATCGTACTGGCGTACCAGCCGACCATAATTCGATGTTTTGTTCGCTTCTTTCAGGTTAAATCCAGAAAATACATTTATATTTATTTTAACTTCATATACATACAAAATATATGTGATGTTCGCATACAAAATATAGTGGATTAAATTTAAATCAGGACAAGGCGACGAAGCCGCAGACGAGTACAATAGTACGGCAGAGCGAGGCAACGCCGTACTGGTTTAAATTTAATCCACTATAAACTGATAAATTTAAAAATACAGCAGCACTATGATGGACAAAACAACCCGACCGACCTTTGTTTTCAGACGGTCTTGGTTTGAGCGGATCGGGTTTAAAGTCTGTTCCCGAAAAAAGGTCGTCTGAAAACCTGATTTCCAAGTTTTCAGACGACCTTCAGCTCAAACAATGCTTACTCGTCGGCTTTATAACCTTTGACGGCAAAGAAGACGATGTAGAGATAACACACGGCTGATACGACAAAAGACGACATCAGGCTGTGGTATCGACCGCCCAACCTTGTACGACGGGAACAATCGCACCGCCGACAATGGCAGTACAGAGTACGCCTGAAGCGGCATTAGTGAATTACCGAGGTTTTTGGTCGCCAGTGAGAAGATGGTCGGAAACATGATGGAGTTGAAGAAGCCGATGGCAAGCAGCGCCCACATGGCGACGTCGGCATTGCCTTTACCGGTCATCATAGCGATGATAAGCAGGACAACGGCGATAGTGGCGTTGAAGGCAAAGGTAGCGGTTGGGCGCGATTTTTCGCCATGACTGCCGAACCGAGGAAGCGTCCGACCATAGCACCGCCCCAATAAAACGACAGGTGATTGGGCGGCGAGCGATTCAATCCTTTCAGGAAGCCCAAGACGTTGACCATCAGCGAGCCGATGGATACTTCGGCACCGACGTAGCAGAAAATACCTGCCGCACCAAGGACGAGGTGTTTGTATTGCCACACGCTGCTTTTGCCGTCGTGGTTGTGTTCGCTTTCTTCTTCGGCGATTTTTGCGCGCGTCAGGCAGGCGGATCGTTTTCACAAAGACGGCGAGGATAATCAGACAGACCTGCCAAGCCCAAGTAAGGATTTGAACGGAGGAAATCTGTTCGGCTTTGCTGACGGTCTGCGTCGCATCCGCCAGAATCAGGAACGCGCCAATTTGCGGGGCAATGGTCATGCCCAATGAGGTTGAACGCCTGCACCAAAGTCAGTGTAGCGGATTCTTTGCCCGGTTTCGTAACAGGGGTTACATACGGGTTACCTGCAACCTGCAACAGGGTTACACCCGAAGCAAGAATGAAGACGCGCCCAAAGAAAGTCGGGTAGAGTGGCTGCGCAGCAGGATAAAACAGCAAGCATCCGACGGCGGTCAGCAAGAAGCCGCCGATTACGCCGTTTTTGATAGCCGATTTTTACCGACGAGATGCCCCATCGGAATCGACATGATGGCATAGGGCGGTAAAGAAACAGAACTGAATCAGCATCGCCTGAACATAAGTCGGATCGAATTTCTTTCAGATGCGGAATCAGGATGTCGTTCATGCAGGTAATGAAACCCATCGCATGAAGAAGAGCGTGGTCAGGGACGACCAGCGCGGAATTATGGTTTTGCTGTGATGGCGTAGACATGATTTGCCTTTCGATTTGTTGGAATTGACCGTACAAACAGTTAATATCCGTTAATAACGGGCTGAATCATACTGGCTTTTTGCCATTCTTGCAAACACTGAAAACACGCCGACTACATAGCGTTTCGAGCAAAGATTTCTGTCCGATAACGCATTTTATAGACAGAATCAGTCTGAATTTCACAAAAACCTACCCGCAAACGACTTAATTGATTTCAGACGACCTTTGACCTGACGCAAACTTATCCGCCATGCCCCTCATTTACGCCTATCTCGGACTTGCCGCTTTGCCTATCGCCTCCGCCACCATCCTGCCCGGCACGTCCGAAGCCGCCTTCGCCGCGTTCATCTACAACTATCCCGAACAGGCATACGGCGCGTGGTTGTGCGCCGGACTGGCAAACGGCTTAGGCAGCATGGTTTCCTATTGGATGGGGCGGCTGATTCCGTCCAAGAAAAGGTCGTCTGAAAAAGACCCTGCGCCTGCTCCAACGCTGGGGCACCCCTGCCTTTTGTTTGCCTGGCTGCCCGTTATCGGCGACGCGCTGCCCCATTGCCGCAGGCTGGCTCAAAGGCTCAACCCTACACTTCCGCACTCATGCTCCTGACCGGGAAAATCCTGCGCTACGGCATCATCCTCGCCGGCATCAAAGGCATGATGTAGCCCGTTGCCAAAACCCTGCCGCATTCATTTTTCAGACGACCTGAAACAGCGTAAAATCCCAAAGAAATATCCCGTCCCTTCATTTTTGCAAAGCGAGAAAACCATGTTCTTCAATCACATCGAAGCCGCCCCGCAGACCCCATCTTAGGCTTGGGCGAAGCATTCAAAAGCCGAAACCCGTCCCGAAAAAAGTCAACCTCGGCATCGGCGTATATAAAGACGCATCCGGCGCGACCCCCATCGTCAAAGCCGTCAAAAAGCCGAAAAACGCCTGCTCGAGGCGAAACCACCAAAAACTACCTGCCCATCGACGGCGTCATCGACTACAACGAGCAAACACAAATCCTCCTTTTTCGGAAGAGACCACGAAATCGTCGCCGGCCGCCGCGCCAAAACCGCCCAAAAGCCTCGGCGGCACAGGCGCATTGCGCATTGCCGCCGAGTTCGCCAAACGCCAGTTGAACGCACAAACCGTCTGGATTTCCAACCCCACATGGCCCAACCACAACGCCATCTTCAAAGCCGTCGGCATCCAAGACAAGCCCTACCGCTACTACGACGCCGCCAAACACGGCTTAGACTGGGACGGCATGATTGAAGACCTGAGCCAAGCGCAAAAAAGGCGACATCGTCCTCTTGCACGGCTGCTGCCACAACCCACCGGCATCGATCCCACGCCCGAACAATGAAACCCTCGCCAAACTCTCTGCCGAAAAAGGCTGGCTGCCCCTGTTTGACTTTGCCTACCAAGGCTTCGGCAACGGTCTTGAAGAAGACGCATACGGCTTGCGCACCTTCTTGAAATACAACAAAGAATTGCTCATCGCCAGCTCCTATTCCAAAAACTTCGGCATGTACAACGAACGCGTCGGCGCATTCGCATAGTCGCAGAAGACGAAGCCACCGCCGCCCGCGCCCACAGCCAAGTCAAAACCATCATCCGCACCTCTACTCCAACCCTGCCTCCCACGGCGCGAACACCATCGCCTCGTGGTGAAAGACGCGGATTTGAAAGCACAATGGATTGCCGAACTCGACGAAATGCGCGGCCGCATCAAAAGCCATGCGCCAAAAGATTCGTCGAGCTGCTCAAAGCCAAAAGGCGCAAATCAAGACTTCGACTTCATCATCGGACAAAAACGGTATGTTCTCCTTCAGCGGTCTCACGCCCGAACAAGTCGACCGCCTGAAAAACAGTTTCGCCATCTACGCCGTGCGCTCCGGCCGCATCAACGTCGCCGGCATTACCGATGACAACATCGATTACCTGTGCGAAAGCATTGTAAAAGTGTTGTAATCCGTATCAGGCAATGCCAAAGGTCGTCTGAGCTAGGCTCAGGTTTTCAGACGACCTCTATCCAATCAAAACAGACTGGAAATAAATCAGGTCGCGTGAGCTTCGCCAACGAACTTACCACCTGACAATCCAAATCGAGACAACAGCCGAATGGGTATCCATTTCGGCATTCATTTCGTAGGCAAAAGCCCACGCTACTTGAGACCTTTGCAATAACACAGTTATTAAAATTTTATGCTCAATACTATTTCCAAAATGAAGAACCTCCCAATTTCTTCCACTTTTTCTCAATATCAGAAAGGTTTTAGTCGATTGAAAATTTTTAGCACATTTTTATGCGTCAAATTTCGTTAACAGGCTATTTTTGCAAAGGTCTCTACTCGTTGCCGCAACGAAACCTGTCCTTCCCCGTCCGGCGGGGAAGGTTAGATGAGGGGTGGTTTTGCGGCTTTAGGTAATAAAAGCAAATTCATGCAACCCGTAGAACCACCCTCTCCCGAGCCCTCTCCCGCCGGACGGGAGAGAGCTGAGGTTATAAAGTATAAGGTCGTCTGAAAACCTGAGATTCGGGTTTTTAGTAAAAACTCGTTCACGCTTTTTCAGACGACCTCGTTCATTCAATTAATACAGTTTTGGGATAACTCATAGCGTGGCGTGCAGCCGCATGAAACTCGCTAAAAACAAGGTCGTCTGAAAACCCTAAACCTCAGGCTTTCAGACGACCTTTATTCCCTCCTATTTCCACCACACGCTACTCAGCGAAAAAAATACCGGGTCGTAATATTTCGGCAGTTGTTGCGGGATGCCGAGGTTGTTGCGGTAAACGACGCGGTAGCGGTCGGCGTACCAGGCGGGGACGATGATGTATTGGTGGCGGATGGTGCGGTCTGGTGCTTGGGCGGTGGTTTCAGCTCTTCGCGGTTGGTAAAGCTGCCGAAATGTTTGAGCAGTTTTTCGACTTCGGGGCGGCACACGCCGGCAAGATTTTTGCTGCCGGGGATTTTGGCGGCTTCGCAGCTGAAATAATCGTATTGTTCGTTGCCGGGGCTTTCGCTGTTGGCATAGACGGTAATGGTCATATCGAAGTCGAAATCGTTGAGCCGCCTTTGGTATAAGGCGGGGTCGGTAACGCGGATGTTCATGGTTACGCCGATTTTGGCGAGGTCGCGCTGCCATTTGGCGGTAATGCGTTCGTAGGTTTTTGGAGGCGGTAGGAACTCGAAGGTCAGGGGTTTGCCTTGGCTATCGGTCAGTTGCCGTTTTTGTAGCGGTAGCCTGCTTTTTCAAAGAGGCGCGGGCTTTGAGCAGGTTGGGGCGTATGCCTGTTTTCGGGTCGGTTTGAGGCGGCTCGCGGACGGGTTGGTTCAGGACAGCGAGGGTCGAGGGTGTTGCCGAGGACTGGAGCAGTTTCAACTCTTCGCCTTGCAGCTTGCCTGTCGCCGCCATTTCGCTGTTGGTGAAGAAGCTGTTGCTGCGGCGGTATGCACCGTAAAAATGCGCGTTGATGCTTTCAAAGTCGAAACTCTCGACCATCGCCTGCCGCACGAGGATGTTGTTGAACGGGGCGCGGCGTATATTCATAACGAAGCCCTGCATGCCGGCGTCGCTTTTCTGCACCCATTCGTGTTTGCCCATGCCGCGTTTGGCGAGCATTTCGTCGGAATAGCCCCGCGCCCAGTTTCGGGCGACATTTTCGTAAACGAAGTCGTATTGTCCGGCTTTGAGTCGCTTCGAGGCGGACGCTGTTGTCTTTTGAAATATTTGAAGCGGACGGTGTCGAAGTTATATCTCACCTTTGCGGGTCGGGAGGTTTTGCGCCCAGTAGTTTTTGTCGCGCGCGTATTCGCTCATGCGCCCGATGTCTGCTTTAACGAAGCGGTAGGGGCCGGAACCGATGGGCATTTTGTTCGCGCCTTTTTCCAGCCCTTCAGGATAGCTTTTATGAGAAAAAGACAGGCAGTTGACCTAATGCCATGTGTAATTCGGCATTGCGCTGTTTGAAGCGGAAAACGACTGTCCTGTCGTCGGGCGTTTCGACTTTGGCAACATCGCTCCAGTATATGCGGTAGAAGGGTTGGCGGCTTTTATCTTGGGTAAGCAGGCGGAAGGAGGCGGCGACGTCTTTGCAGCACAGGATCGCCGTTGTGGAATTTGGCTTTCGGGTTGAGCTGAATGTTGCCGACAGTCCGTCTTCGGCAAGCGAGAAGTCTTCCGCCAGCAAGCCGTACATGGAGAAAGGTTCGTCTCAACTGTTGTCCGTGAGATTGTCCACGGTCAGCATGAGGACGCCGACTTCTGTCGCCTTTGAGGTGAACAGGTTGAACGTGTCAAAGCCGCCCTGCATCGGTAGGAGATCACGCCGCCTTTGGGCGCGTCGGGATGACGTATTCGTAGGCGCGAAAGTCGGCGGGATATTTCGGTCCTGCCCCAAACCCAAACCGTATGCGGCAAAAGTGGTGGCAGAGGAGAAGGAAAGCAGGAGGGAACGAGGGTTTTCATGAGTTTCAAACCGAACGGGACGATGAAGCGATTATAGCAAAAGGTCGTCTGAAAAACTGTTTTCGGACGACCTTTCACTAAATTCAATAAACACAGAATATTTCCCACCTCAAAAAGCAAAATAGTTTTTACTCAAATTATCAACAATAATTTAATGAAGATCGATTGACGGGAACAAATAAATAATTATATTTCAACATGAGATAACATAACTTTATGTATTTTAAATTAATTTCTTTCAAGTAAATAAACAAATACCCATACCAATTTCAATTACAACTAAAAATATTCCAACAGACACACCAGTACCTAAAAGCCTGAGATTTTCAAAATAAGGAAAAACTTTGAAAGCCTTTTCATAACAAAGATATCGAGGAGGAAACAATGAACCATCCGAAATTTCTTATACTTTAATTCTTTATGAATACACCTAAGCAACCCTTCTTCCCGTCCCAGAAGTCGCCGTTGCCCGCCAAAGCCAGCCTGACGGGTAAAGTGATTCTGACACGCCCGTTGTCATTTTCCCCTATGGACGACATTTGCATCGATATCTGCGTTACTGATTATCCTGTTTTTGATATTCGGTAACTATACATCAAAGACAACAGTGGAGGGGCAAATTCTACCTGTGTCGGGCGTAATCAGGGTGTATGCACCGGATACGGGGACAATTACAGCAAAATTCGTGGAAGATGGGAAAAAGGTTAAGGCGGGCGACAAGCTATTTGCGCTTTCGACCTCACGTTTCGGCGCGGGCGGTAGCGTGCAGCAGCAGATTGAAAACGGAAGCAGTTTTGAAGAAAAACGTTGGCAGAACGAGGAACTGGGTCGTCTGAGGCTGATACACGAGAATGAAACGCGCGGCCTTAAAGCAACTGTCGAACGTTTGGAAAACCAAGCTCCATGTTCGCAACAAATAGAGCGGTCAGAAAGTGGCGCGTCAGGCTGGCGGAAGAAATGTTGCAGAAATATCGTTTCCTATCCGCCAATGATGCGAGTGTCAAAAACAAGAAACGATGAATGTCGAGGCAGAGCTTTTAGAGCAGAAAGCCAAACTTGATGCCTACCGCCGAGAAGAAGCTGGGCTGCTTCAGGAAATCACGCACGCAGAATCGACATTGGCCAGCCTCCCTAAACGGCATGAGACAGAACAAAAGCCAGCTTGAACGCACCATTGCCGATATTTCTCAAGAAGTTTTGAGTTTTGAAATGCGCTCTGAACAAATCATCCGTGCAGGACGGTCGGGTTATATAGTCAATACCGAACGTCGAAGTCGGACAGCAGGTTGATCGGCTTCAAACTGCTCTTGAGCATTGTTCCCGAACGTACCGAGCTATATGCCCATCTATATCCCCAGCAGTGCGGCGAGGCTTTATCAAGCCGAAAAGACAGGTTGTCCTACGTTATCAGGCATATCCTATCAAAAATTCGGCTTGCTTCCGGCGAGTATCGTATCAGTGGCAAAAACGGCACTGGGTGAGGCAGGAATTATCGGGATTGGGTATGGTATCCTCCGATCTTTTGCGAGAGCAACGAACCTGTTTATCTTGTGAAAATAAAACCCGATAAACCAACCATCACTGCATACGGTGAGGAAAAACCGCTGCAAATCGGTATGACGCTGGAAGCTGACATCCTGCACGAGAAACGGCGATTGTGAATGGGTGTTTGGAGCCAATTTATAGTATATCAGGTAAACTTTAAGACTTGAGGCTGAAAAGATAAAGTTGTCTGAAACCTTTTTAGACGACCTGTAAACACTACATAAAACATAAACACCGAAGCTGCCTGAAACTATCCCCTACAGATACTCTGTCTGTAAAAAGCAAGCATAGGGCATCTGCCCTTTCAATTTTCGATTGACGATAAAAGAGTTTTTGAAATGAGAGGGATTGACCATGAACGAAATGACCACTGTTTTCGGCGGCACAGAAGGTGCTTGGGAGCACAGGGCAGAGTCTCCGGAGAATGGGTCGGAAGCAAAGGTCGGCGGCACTTTAGGGTTGTTTGCCGGAACATTCACGGGAATGGCGGGCAGCGCATTGGTAACAGGCGGAAATCCTGCTGGAATTGCTATCGGCGGCGCCAGGCGGCGGATGGGCAGGAGCTGAGGGCGGTTCTGCATTGGGTGGGCATATCGGCGGTTTTGCCGGTGCAAAATGGGGAAAAATGATCGACAAGCGCAACTGCAAATGTGGAGAAAAGAATGCCATTGCGACCCGTGTAACTGTTGATCGGGAGTTTGAAATGGTTCGCACTTACCTGAAACACTGGAAAGCCGCCGTGCTGGTTTATCTTGCCATCAGCATCCTGACCGACATCCTCTGCTATTTTTAAGCTTCGACGGTGTGTTTTTACAAGGCAGGTTTTTCGGTTACCGTCGCAGGACCTGTGAGGGCTGTCTTTTCTCTTGCGTATCTGCTGTAGTTTTTGAAACGCGAGGAAAACCGGTCGCAGTGAAAGCCAATATGGGGCTGCAGGTCGTCTGAAACCTTTTTCAGACGACCTTTCCAAAATCATTCCCGTCTTCCCATCTCTCTTTTCTGATTCAACAAGAAATCTATGGATTATCTGCAAAAACCTGTCTTTGGGCTTGAGGAGCTGCCCGTCGTGTTGCGAGACGGAAGTGGCGGAATGCGGTCAGCGTGTCTAGTGGCAGTGGCGGGGCTTTACGGTTTCCATACGGATTTGCGCGCGCTCCGCTCGAAATACCGTCTGTCGCTCAAGGGGGCGAATTTGGCAGATATTGTTCGTTTTGCTGATGATATGGGGCTGACGGGACGAGCGTTGAGCTGGATTTGAGACGAATTGGGCAGTTTGCGCTTACCCTGTATTCTACATTGGAATTTGAATCATTTTTGTGGTGCTGGAATCGGTATCTTCGGACGAGTGCTACCGTCATGGATCCGCTTCTGGGACGACGCAAAGTCAAGATGGAGGAGATATCGCGCAAGTTTACAGAATTGCTTTGGAACTGTGGCCGAACACGCGTTTCGAGGCAAGGGAAGAAAAGCAGAAAATTCGCATCCTACCCATGTTGCGCGGGATTTCGGGGTTGGGGCGAACATTGTTTCAGCTTTTGGCTTTGGCAGCAGCAATGGAAGTGTTTGCTTTGGTGTCGCCGTATGCAATGGGTCATAGACCATGTAGTGGTAACGGGCGATCGTAATCTGTTAGCGACGCTGGCTTTGGGCTTTACCTTGCTACTTCTGGTACAAAAATACGGTGTCTGTCATGCAGGGCTGGTTGGGTATGCATTTTTCAACGACGTTAAATGTTCAGTGAAATCAAATGTTTTCAAACGCTTGGTGGATTTACCTACAGATTACTTTCGCTAAACGGCATTTGGGCGATGTGGTATCGCGCTTTGGGGCGGTGGATGGTATTCAGGGAACTCTGACTTCAGCGTTTTTCGTGTTGGTTTTAAACAGCCTAACGGCTGTTTTACTTTGTGCTAATGATAGTGTGCAGCCCGATACTGACAGGTTTGGTTGCAGCGACACTGGTAGTTTATATCGCCGTCCGTTGGACGGCCTATTATCCGTTGCGACGGGCGACGGAGGAAAACATCATCCATGCTGCCAAACAAAAGCAGCTATTTTATGGAAACAGTACGCGGTATTCGAGCAGTCAAGCAGTTTGGTAAAGGTCCTCCAACGACATTCGGCATGGATGGGGCTGCTGGTAGATACGGTTACATGGGACTGACGGCGCAGAAACTGGGGATTTGGTTCGGCTTGGCAAACAAGCTGCTTTTCGGTTTGGCAAATATTTTGATTATTTACTAGAGCGCGGGCATGGTATTAGAACTGGCGTCTTTACTGTCGGCGTACTGATGGCTTTTGGCTTATAAGGGACAGTTTGAAGGACGTATTGGCTCGTTGGTTGATCGGGTTTGTGCAAATTAAAATGCTGTCACTTCATGCGGAACGTCTAGCTGACATCGTATTGAATGAAACAGAATCAGAGGCTACGCCGGATGTAGAGCATTCCTGATATTTCAGACGACATCGAAATCTCAGTGGAAAATGTTTCTTTCCGTTATGCCGATAACGAGCCATATGTTTTACAAGACGTCAGCTTCAAGATCGGACGTGGTGAATCGCTTGCGTTAATCGGACAATCGGGCTGCGGCAAATCGACACTTTTGGATATTTTAAGCGGCAATCTACCTCCCGAATCAGGCAAAGTTATGATAAATGGACATGACATTTACAGCTTACCGCCACGTTTTATCCGCAATTTGAGTGCGATGGTCAGGCAGGACGATGTTTTATTTGCTGGCTCAATTGCAGAGAATATCTGTTTTTTCGATACGGAACCGGATAGAGGAAAAATCGAACGTTGCTCCCGCCTTGCTATGATTCACGAAGAAAATCTCCGCCATGCCTATGGGCTATGAAACGTGATCGGCGATATGGGCGGCGCACTGTCAGGCGGACAAAAACAACGCATCGTATTGGCTCGTGCCTTATATTGCGAACCGAAAATCCTATTTTTAGATGAAGCGACCAGCCATTTGGATATTGCCAATGAAAAAGCGGTCAATGCAAACTTGAATGAAAGCATCTATCATAAAAATTATGGCCGCACACAGAAAGACAGTGGAATCAGCTGATAGGAAAATGTCTTTAGGATAAAAATACAGTTTCAAAATCCTCAAGAAGACTGCTGCCGGTTTTTCGCCTGCGCGTCAAACTCCGCCAGCGTCATATTCAAAAGTCTGCAAACACGGCGTCATCGCGCATCGACGGCTTGGTTCACATGGTCCCTTCCCAAAGGCGACGGACGGTAAAACAAAAAGAGCTGAAGAGTTCGCTCAACTCAATCGAATCCGCCCCCGTTTTCCAACACCCAGCCCTGACGACCGTTGTAGATATAACCGTGTCGCGCCAGCTTTTCGAAGCTCGCCCAATGTCGTCGTAACCCATATTGATATGTCGTCTGAACTCCTGAACAGGTAAGGCTTTACCCTCTTTTTGCGCCGCATCCAAAAGCAGCAGGATTTTCAACACATCATCAAACCGCCCGCGTGAATCGAAGCTGCGAACGCATCGCCCTGCCAATAAGACAGTGACGAAGTCAGCACCGCGCCGCCCAACACCAGCGTCCACAGCAAATTCAGCCACACCACGGTACGGCGGCAAACGCTCCGTAAATCGAGCGGTAGCCGTCGAAATGCTCATATACCAAGCAAACGGGAAACGCGCCGTCTCCAAGCAAAAGCGCCGTGATCAAAGCCCCGATAAAACGCATGACGCCCAGGCACGAAGCGGTTGGGTACGAAAACGATGCAACCCCACAGCAAAAGCGTGGCAAAACAGCGTACCCAAGGTTTGCAGTAACCCCACCACCATTGCGGCGCAAACGAAGCCAGCGCAGAATCCTGCACCGACCCGACCATAAAAGAAAATCCCACGCCCAAAGACAGCGGCCCGAACGTCAGCAACGCCCAATACACCAAAAACTGCATCATCCAAAGGCCGCTGCGTATTGACCCGCCAAATGCGGTTAAACGTATTGTCAATCGTCCGAATCAGCATCAGCGACGTACGCCACCAGCATCACACTACCGATGCGCCGTCAACGCCCGCCTGATCGCGGAACGCATTGATATAATCAAACACCATGTCCGCACCCTGCGGCACAATAGATCTGATTGACGAACGCTACAAAGAGGTCCGACCAACGGTCGAACACAGGAAAAATCGAAGCGACCGCCACCGCCGCCCGTCAACACCGGTACCAAAGCCAGAAGCGTCGTAAACGTCATACTCGACGCCGCCTGCGGCACACGCTCCTCATCAAAACGCCGGACCACAAACCACGAAAACGCAAACACCTTACTACCCAACAAACCTTGCCACCACTTCAAAACGGCACAATCTTTCCGAAAAATAACCAATTAAAAATAAAAACAGAAAACGCCAGCGCACTCTACGTCGTCTGAAAAGCACAGCTAACAGCCAAACACCGATTTTCAACCAGCATTGGCTGGAATACCCAAAATGAACATCCCCTCAAAATCCTCGTCCTCTACTACTCCCAAAACGGCAGCACCCTCAACCTCGCCCGCCAAATCGCACGCGGCATCGAAAGCGTCGCGAGGCTGCGAAGCGTATTGCGCACCGTCCCAAAGTCTCCACCGTCTGCGAAGCCATCGAAAAAGACATCCCCGACAGCGGCGCGCCCTACGCCACCGCCGAAGACCTCAAAACCTGCGCCGCCCTCGCCCTAAGGCAGCCCACCCGCTTCGGCAACATGGCAGCCGCCGCCATGAAATACTTCATCGACGGTACCATCCCCTGTGGCTCGGCGCAGAACTCGCCGAGCAAACCCGCCACCGTCTTCGCTCAGCACCTCCTCCTGCACGGCGGACAGAAACCACCCTCCTCGCCGTGATGCTCCCCCTCCTGCACCAGGGCATGATCGTCAGCGGCATCCCCACGCAGATCCGCCCTCAGCAGCACCCGAAGCGGCGGCACCCCTACGGCGCGTCCCACGTCGCCGGACACGACAACAAACCTGCCCTGACCGCCGAAGAAAACGACATCGCGCTTTCGCACAAGGCAGAGCGGCTGGCAGAACTCGCCAGTCAGTTGGTATAAAGCGGATAGCAGAAATTCAATCTGCCAAAAAGCTAAAAGGTCGTCTGAAAACCTGATTTCCAAGTTTTTCAGACGACCTTATGATAGTCATATTGAGAAATAAACGATGTATAGTAAATATTTTTCACTAACAATTATTTACTAAATAACAAATTAGAGACTAATTTGGGCATATATCCTGTTTGCAAAAGTGCTGGTTGGAGTTTCAAATCCTAAGTGAGGATATACTTCTCCACTAATACCATCTAATACATTTCCATGTTCATCCTTTTTGAGTCAATTGCAAATGTAAAAATTAAATTTCTGACAAATTTTATCCGGAAATTCTTTCCTTAGTTTCTTTTTGACTTTGAACATGCATGACTGGAGCTGCTACAGAAATTGATTCTATTACTTCTAAGTTTAAAGAATCTAATAGAGCAAAGCAGATTTGTGCGAATTACACAACTACCAGAAATAATCGATTTAAAGTAATACGATTTTTGTACAAGAAGCAACATCCTCTTGTATATACGAATTAATGATAGGGGGCAACGCTATAGCTATTTTTAATGAATAATGGTGATTCCAAAACTGCAATTTTATAATTGATACGCTTTCTTCTAGGGAATCAATAAAGCCTGATGTCAAATAGTCAGCATCTTCAGATGTGCTGACTACCAAAGTGTTTATCCTGATTTTGCGCAATCTGCAGTTACTACCTAACTCTTGACCAAGAGCAAACATAGCATCCTGATACTCTTTAATTGGGATTTGATCGAGTAATCAGAGTATTTAAATGCTTTTTGACTTTTGGTGTCAGCAAAATTTGTATATGTACGAGGGTTAGCCATGATGAGTTCCAGTTTAACTATGCTAAGGAGCTGTAACGCATGAGCAGGAGAGCCAGTTCTTTGGCATCTGTACAAGCAAAAATTTCATCTATGGTTGATTTTTGTTGTAATTTTGTTATCAAATCTTCCGATAGAGTTATGGAAAGCCCATCACTAACCAATTGAGCCTGATTGTACAGAAAAATCCTTTTCCTCCCATAAAATCAATTACATCACTTGGTATGTCATCTTTGCTGACAAAAGAATAAATTGGGCTTGCTAGATTCTAACACATCATTCCACCATGCATTCAAAGACTTTTTAAAATCTACGCTTTGCCCTTGAACCGAACCGATGCAACGTAATGCAGTTTCATATTGTCTCTTATCGTAACATATTAGCCCTAGTAGTGCCTTAGTTCTGTTTCTTCATCTTCTAACATGCCCAACGAAGTAGGATGATTTGGATAGTACATTGATTGATATGCTTCATTTTTCTCGCTGCATTTCTATTTGATTCCTTGCAACAATATCTTTACAACTACAAACTAAAGTATGTAAAAATTCGTTACATTGATGTAATTGACTATCCAACTTCGTTTGAATTTGGAATTTTCTAGACAAATCTTGGTTCCATCTCCCAGAAGTTTTTGAATCTTTCAATTTGGTAATTGTAACGTTTGCCATTTGATAGTATGCATAAATCATCTACAACAGCTCTTTCACAATTTGAAAAATGATATTATCCTGATCTTGAAAGCTTTTGACCTGATTCTAAAACCTGCTGGGTGTATCTTAGCATTTGATAAATAATAAAGTTTTTCATATAAAGCCCTTTTTATTACTAAATCTCCTTGCATATTATCTAATTCATCAATTTCTTCTGAAGTAAGAACATCAGGATTCTGAGAGCTTGAGATTGCTGCAAAGTGTAATATGTCCATTATCAAATTCCATATGCTGCAAGTGTAATATGTCCATTATCAAATTCCATATAAATGAAGAGCAAAAATCTGTTTTATTTATTGAATTGTACATCATCTCCTCAATGCGCCTCTTCCCAATTCATCCCCACGCCCACTTCCGCCTAGCGGCACGTTCAACTTCCTTCGTCCACTTTCGCGCATAATCTGCGGCAGTTTTTCTTTGATCAAATCCAGTTCGGCTTCGGGACTTCAACACCAGTTCGTCATGCACCTGCATAATCAGCTTGCTCTTCAGGGTCGTCTGAAACCAGCCAGCGGGACACGTCTATCATGGCGCGTTTGATGAGGGTCGGAGGCGGTGCCTTGCATGCGGGCGTTGATGGCGGCGCGTTCGGCTCCGGCGCGGGCGTTGGCGTTTTTGTTGCGGATGTCGGGCGGGTAGAGGCGGCAGCCAACAGGGGTTTCGACGAAGCCTGGGCGGCGGCTATGTCTTTGATGCGCTGCATGTATTCGGCGACGCCGGGGTAGCGGGCAAGTAGCGGTCGATGAAGGTTTTGGCGGACAGGTTGTCTATGCCCAGCGATTTGGCGAGGCCGTATTGGCCCTATGCCGTAAATGAGGCCGAAGTTGATGGTTTGGCGTAGCGGCGTTGTTCGGGCGAAACGTTTTTCGGGGGCGATGCCGAATACTTCGGCGGCGGTGCGGCGGTGTACGTCTTCGCCGTTTTGGAACGCGGCGATGAGGTTTTGTCGCCGGAGGGTGCGCCATGATGCGCAGCTCGATTTAGGGAATAGTCGGCGGAAACGATGACGCTGCCTTGCGGTGCGGTGAAGCGCGGCGCACGCGGCGACCCTTCGGCGGTGCGGATGGGGATGTTTTGCAGGTTGGGGTTGTTGCTGGCGAGGCGGCCGGTAATGGCGACGGCAGGCGTAGGTGGATGTGCGCGGCCGTCTTTGGGGGAAAATCATTTCGGGCGTTTGTCGGTGTGGGTGGATTTGAGTTTCGCCAAGCTGCGGTTTTGCAGGATGATTTTGGGCAGGGGATAATCAGGGCGCGAGCTGTTCGAGCACGGCTTCGTTGGTGGAAATGCCGCCTTTGGCGGTTTTTCAGTCCTTTGGTGGGGATGCCCATTTTGTCGAACAAGATTTCTTGAAGCTGTTTGGGCGAGTTGAGGTTAAACAGCTGACCTGCGGCGGCGTAGGCTTCTTGTTCGAGCTTCATCAGCTCGGCGCCGAGTTCTGCGCTTTGGCGGGCGAGTTCGGCGCGGTCGAGTTTGCACGCCGTTGCGTTCCATTTCAAACAATACCTGCGCGACGGGCGGCTCCATTTTCTCATACATTTCAAGCTGTTTGGCGTCCATTTGTGCGCGCAGGTGCGCTTCGAGGCGCAGGGCGAAATCGGCGTCTTGGGCGGCGTATTCGGTTGCCTGCCCGATGGCGACGTCAGCAAAACCGATTTGCTTCGCGCCTTTGCCGCACAGCGATTCGTAGGTAATGGTTTCAAGCCCAGCCAGCGTTCGGACAATTCGTCCAAAGCCGTGTCCGAGATGGCTCTCGATGATATAGGAAGCGAGCATGGCGTCGCCGGCAATGCCGTTCAGGGCGATGCCGTAATTGGCAAAAGCTGTTGGTCGTGTTTGAGGTTTTGCCCGATCAGGGCGGGGTTTTCAAATGCGGTTTCAGACGACCTAATACGTCCTGCAAATCAAGCTGTTCGGGCGCGGCAGTCAGGCTGTGCCTACGGGGATATAAACGCTTCGCCTGCTTGGAACGCGATGCTGATGCCGACCAGCGCGGCGTTCATCGCGTCTAGGGGACGTGGTTTTCCGTATCAATACCGATTTTATCCGCTTGCGACAGTTTGTCCAATAAGGCGGCAAACTGCGCTTCGGTGGTAACGGCTTGATAATCCAGCTTTTCGGGGGCGGGTGCATGTTCTATGATTTTTTTCAGACGACGTTTCCATATCCAACGCCGCGCTGTTCGCCTATCGTATCGCTGCCGAGACAAATCGCCGTCCGCCGCTTCGTGCATACGGCTTTCCGCTTCTTTCAGCCAAGTGCGGAAGCCCCAGCGTTTGAAATCGACCGCAAGCTGTGACCATTTCGGAGAAGTGCGGCGCAGGCTTTCAAGGCCGTCTGAAAAGCTCGGTGTGTAAATCCCACATCGGTTTTAATCGTCACTCAAATCATACGACAGCGGCAGTTGGGGCGGCGCGGCTTGCAGGTTTTCGCCGACCTTGCCCTTGATTTCCGCAGCGTGTCTATTACGCCTGCCAGCGAGCCGTAGGCTTCCAGCCACTTTCGCCGCCGTTTTTCGGACCGCACTTCTCACGCCCGGCACGTTGTCCACCTTGTCGCCCATCAGCGCGAGATAATCGCCGAGTTTGGTTGGGGCGCACGCCGAATTTTTCCTTCACGCCTTCAATGTCCAGCGTTTCGCCGCTCATCGTGTTCGCCAGCGTCACCGCGATCGTTACGCCCAGCTGCGCCATGTCCTTATCGCCGGTGGACACCACCACATTCAACCCGCTTCGCCGGCCATCGCCGCCAGCGTGCCCGATCGCGTCGTCCGCTTCGACTTGCGGAATCGCAGCACCAGCCAGCCCATCAGCCGCACCAAATCCGGCAAGGCTTCCGCCTGCAGGGCGCAAATCGTCCGGCATCGGCGGGCGCGTCATATAGTCGGGGAACATCTCGTGGCGGAAATTCTTGCCCTTCGCATCAAACACCACCGCACAATAATCGATGCACATAATCCGCCCGCAGCCGGCTCGGCGTATTCAACACGCCGTAAAAGCGCACCCGTCGGCGCACCGTCGAGCGCGGACAACTGCGCCATCGCGTGATAAGCGCGGTAAAGATAAGAAGAGCCGTCAACGAGTAGGAGGTGGGTTTGGACATAGCGAACCTGCTTGAAATAAGTGAAAAAAATAGATGGATGGATGATTATAAAGGAAAAGGCAAGAGGTCGTCTGAAAGCAAGTTTTTCATGGCATAACACGTTCCACTCAAAAACGCCCTTCCCTTTTTCGCGACCAGGCCGTTAGGCATCGCTGTAAAAAGGTCGTCTGAAAATGTTCAGACGACCTTTTCATCTCTACCAACACGCTATTCGTCAATACTCCGCCGAATGCCAAAACGGCTGGCCTACGGTCGGCGTACTGGCTTGCGCTTTGGTTCGCGCTTCGACCGGTTCAGCTTCAAATGCCAGCCGTCCGGATTCGACGGCGAGTGCGAAGAGCGCGCGCCATGTTGACGGGGTCGCCGCTGCGGGAAACGGCGGTGTTCAGCAATACGCCGTCAAAACCCCATTCCATCAACTTGCGCCGCCTGCGAAGGCAAACCTAAAGCCCGCATCGATAATCAGCGGCGTATCGGGCGAGCGTTCGCGCAGGACGTTCAGCGCATAGGCGTGAACCGCGCCCAAACCCGTGCCGATCGGCGCCGCCCACGGCATCAACGCCTGACAGCCTGCGTCAAGCAAGCGGCGGCCGGCAATCAGATCTTCCGGTGCAATAAGGCGGCACTTTGAAGCCGTCTTTAATCAGGATTTCCGCCGCTTCGACGAGTTGGAACACATCGGGCTGCAATGTGTCGTCGTCGCCGATGAGCTCGAGTTTAATCAATCGGTTTTCAAACACTTCGCGCGCCATCTGCGCCGTCGTAACCGCTTCCTGTATGCTTTGGCAGCCTGCTGTGTTCGGCAACACAGGGGACGCCGCTTTCTTGCAACAACGACCAAAACCCTGACCGTGCGCCTCGCCGCCGCTTCCCGCGCGGCGCAGCGGACGATAATCATCGCAGGACGGGCGGTTTGGACGGATTGTTTGAAGTTTCGGGGGTCGGGTAGGCAGCCGTGCCGAGCAGCAACCGTGAAGGAAAGTTTCTCCGTATAGGGTGAGCATGATAGGTTCCTTTGTATATTATTTTTGGGCAAGAGCCTTCTGAAAAAATCGGTTCAGATGGTTTTCAAATAGTTTTTCAAGTCCTTCGGCGACCTTAGTCGGAATAAACTCGGTAATCGTGTATTTCGCTACGCCTTCTCAGTGGAAACGGGTCTTCTGCAATTAACTTTTCTACCTGTTCCTTGCCTAATGCTTTCATCAGGATAACGCCGCCTGTCCGCGGCTGTTTGCGTCCAGACATAACAAATACACCCTCTTGATAATACCGTTCGAGATACGCAATATGCTCGGGCAGGTAGGGTTTCAACCTCACTCAAATCTTTCATATATTCCAACGATACAATAAACATTTCTTTTCCTTTTTCCAATCATTAAACAAATAACGAGATATACGCACAATAAAACCGCTTATCCGCCAACTACGGGGCGTACGATATCGACTTTGTCGTTTTCGTTCAAAAACCGTTTCCGCATACGCGCCTTTGGCGACAAATCCGGTATTACGCCGCTACGGCAAAAGGCTTTTTCGGCGAGGTTTTGGGCGATGAGGTCGGCAACGGTTGTGCCGTGAAGTTCAGCAGGTTCGCCGTTTAAGATGATGTTCATGATTTCTCGATATTTCGTATGTATAGTGGATTAAATTTAAATCAGGACAAGGCGACGAAGCCGCGAGACAGTACAGATAGTACGGAACCGATTCGCGGTGCTTGAGCACCTAGAGAATCGTTCTCTTTGAGCTAAGGCGAGGCAACGCCGTACCGGTTTAAAGTTAATCCACTATAAGTTTCTTTATTCGCGACGCGCCTGTCTTGCTTGAACCCGTCGCCCCATTCCTTCAATGCTGTCAGCACGGGCGCAAGCGTTTTGCCGTAGTCGGTCAGGGCGGTATTCCACTCGTGGCGGGACTTCGGGATACACAGTACGCAAAATGATGCCGTCGGCCTCAATGCACGCAGTTGCGCGGTCAGCGTGCGCTGAGACACATCGGGCAGGATGCGGCGGATTTGGTTGAAGCGCAACGTACCGTCCGTGTGCGAGGCGGTAGAGTATCGTGCCTTTCCATTTGCCGCCGATGACGGAAGCGCGGCTTCACCGAGCAGCCTTCAGCGCAGTCGTAGCTTAGGGTGCGGTGTGCGGGGCATGGTGGTATCCTTTGAATTGTGTTATTTCGTTCTTTTTATTTTTACATACAGTTGGGATTTATTTTTCAGACAATTTGGTTTCGAAAAATATCGATAGCACGGAACAAATCCCCAATTTTTCGTAACCGTAGTTCCTACTGTCGAAGAAGATTGATTGTTGATAACTTTACCGACGTGACTTAACGGAGCCCAACCGTCTTCATCACGGCGGTTGCGGTGCCTCCGCAGCAGGTTCATTAGGGGCAGTATCGCATTTCAATTCGTTAGCTGTTTTCTTGCGGATTCCCGAGGTGGGTGCAGTACCGGCTGCATGATTACTTCCACTATCTAAAAAAATAGAAATTTGTGCAGGCCGCTACTAAGGACTTAGGCGTTTTTGTTCGCCAAACCCGATGACCTGTTTACCCTCCATTTTGATACGCATGACTAACGGCGTGAAAATCGCTATCGGAAGAGACGATACAGAATACGTCTATTTTCTTGTGAAACAGCAAATCCATCATGTCGATGGTCATCATCATATCGGTAGCATTCTTGCCTTTCGTATAATCAAATTGCTGCACAGGGGCAAGTGCATAATCCAGTAATACGGCTTCCCAACTTTTTAGCCTCTCTTCTTTCCAGTTGCCGTAAATCTTACGAATCATAACTGAGCCGTATCCGGCAAGCTCGTTGATGATGAATTCGATTTTATTGGCAGGTGCATTGTCTGCATCGATAAAAAGAGCAACGACAGATTGTTCGGGCAGAGGTTTCAATTTTTTCTCCGTAATCGGTAACTTAAAAGTAACTATCTGAAAAATAAGTGCGTTCTTGTTAATGGTGTGCTTCAGGCGCATGATACACGCTTTCAGACGACCTAACAGGAGAACCTCATGAAAGCCATCGGTTTCAACCGCCCTTTGCCCGTTTTCAACCCTGAAGCCCTGCTCGACATCGAAATGCCCGAACCCGAACTGCGGCCGCACGATATTTTGGTTGCCGTGCAGAGCGGTTTCAGTCAATCCTGTCGATGTGAAAGTTCGGGCGGCGCATACGCCTGCGGCAGGGCAGTACCGCGTATTGGGTTACGACGCGGCAGGGTATTGTTCAAGCGGTCGGCAGCGAAGTGCGGCATTTCAAAGTCGGCGACGAAGTGTATTACGCGGGCGCCATCAACCGCCAAGGTTCGAACGCACAATTACAGGCGGTGGACGCGCGCATTGTCGCCAAAAAACCGCGTTCGCTGGATTTTTGCCCAAGCCGCCGCGCTGCCAGTGACGGCGATTACCGCATGGGAAACGCTGTTCGACCGCTTGGACGTGAACAAACCCGTGGCAGGCGGCGCCAATGCGCTGCTCTTAATCGGCGGTGCAGGCGGGGTCGGCTCGCTTGCCATCCAGTTGCTGAAAAAAAGCTGACCGGCATCCAAGTCATCGCCACCGCTTCCCGCCCCGAAAAGCCGCGCGTGGGTGAAGGAATTGGGCGCGGATTTCGTCATCAACCATCATGAAAACATGGCGGAACAGATTGCCGCGTTAAATATCGGCGCGCCATCGTTTGTTTTTCCACCAACCATACCGACCGCCATCTGCCGCAAATCGTGGAACTCATCGCACCGCAAGGCAGAATCGCGCTGATTGACGACCCCGAAACGCTGGACGTGAACCCGCTCAAAGGCAAAAAGCCTGTCGCTGCGTGGGGAATTTATGTTTACCCGCCCGCTGCGCGAAAGCGGCAGACATCGAACAGCAGGGCGAAATCCTTGCCGAAACCGCGCGGCTGGTGGACGAAGGCATCATCCGCCCGACTGCCACCCAAGTCCTGCACGGCATCAATGCCGCCAACCTGCGCCACGCCCATGAGATGCTGGAACGCGGAGATATGGTCGGCAAACTGGTGGTGAAGGCTGGGACAACTGAATCCACCGATTATTCTTTGCGCCGTTATGCCCGCGTCTACCTGTATAGCATCTGAAATAACGGCAATCGAATATCCTAATTGAGCAGGTCGTCTGAAAATTTGGCTTTCAGACGACCTTATTCATTCACAAATCCCGAAACGCTTTAACCACCGCTTCGGGATTTTCCGCTTCGGTAACGGCGCGGACAACGGCGAGTGAGGAAACGCCGGTTGCCAATACATCTTCGGCGTTGTTCAAATCGATGCCGCCGATGGCGACGACGGGCGTGCCGCCTGCCTGTTTCACATATTCGCGCAGTTTGTCCAAGCCTTGCGGGGCGGTGGGCATTTGCTTGGTCGTGGTCGGGAAAATCGCGCCGCTGGCGGCAGTAGCTGGGATGTACGGACAGGGGCGCGGTCGAGTTCGGAGACGGAGTGCGTACTCAAAACCCAAACGCAAACCGGCGGCGGCGATGGCGGCAAGGTCGGCGGTGTCCATGTCTTCCTGTCCGAGATGCACGCCGTATGCGCCCGCTTCTATCGCCTCGCGCCAGTGGTCGTTGATGAAAAGCTGTGTACGGCTGCCTTGACAGGCGGCGACGCAGCGGGCGATTTCGCGTTTCAATTCATCGCTGTGCAGGGTTTTTGCTGCGCAGTTGCACCGTATCGGCACCTGCTTTGACCATACGCTCCACCCAATCGGCGGTGGGAACGACGGCGTAGAATTTGAGCAGGGGATTTTTAGGGGCGGGAAGGTCATGGGGTGTCCTTTTAAGTTATCGCTGATGGCGTTCTTGCAGGCGCTCGGTATGCGCCGCAGTTTTTCGCCATCGGCTTGGTATTCGTTTGAAGACAGCACGGCAATTGCCGCTTCTATTTCCTGTGGCAGCAATACGGTTGTCTGAAAACGTCTGATATAGGGATGCTGCCTGTCTGATACGGCAGACATTCGGCGGCATTTGCGTTTTCAGTTCACAATCGCCGAGGAAAACCACCATCGAATGAAATTTTTCTTCCGGCAGTTGCAGCAGTTCGGATAATGCCTTGATGTGTGCGTAATTCTGGCGCAACGGATTTTGAAAGTAGTGTTTCTGCTTATAGACGACTTGAGTCCATTTCGATTGCTTCTCGCTGCCGAAAATCCAACCTGTATAATTTTTGGTTTCTATGACAAATATCCCAAAAACCGAAACATAGATATGGTCGATTTGCGTCGTGCCGCTGCGGCACGGAATAATCAAATCGTGGAATTCGATATAGGTTTATTCGTCCAAATCTTTTCCGATTACAGAACGGACTGCTCGTTCGCCTATGCATCCTTTCGCTTTTGGGTTTTTGGAGCAGTGCTTTCAAAAAGCAGGGGAATAACAGGCAGGGAAAAATCCAAAAAGATACCTGACAGGTTTCCTATTGCTTGTTCAATCATGACGTTTTCCTTTTTGTTTTATTGTTTAATGAAAGTGAGTAGCTTGGTATAGCCATCTGATGAGGTCGTCTGAAAACATCAGTATTACATTCATGCCGTAAAGTAGAAGACGGGCGATATAGTGGATTAAATTTAAATCAGGACAAGGAGACGAAGCCGCAGACGGTACAGATGGTACGGCAAGGCGAGGCAACGCCGTCATGCTGGTTTGAGATTAATCCACTATACTGATGGGAAGCTCCCGCTTTTATAACCAACGGCGAACGCGTCGGCAGTAAGACTCGTATTCTGCGCCGAATTTCTGCGCCAAAACGCGTTCTTCGGGCATGATTTGAAAGCGTGTCATATAGGCAACAAATGCAGCCAAAAACAACCACGGCAGCAGGTGCGCTCAATAGCCTGCCATGCGACCAGCCAGCAGCCCATGCCCGCATACATCGGGTTGCGGCTGAAACAATACACCGTCTGAAACAAGTGTTTGGTTTTGTTCGGGGTTGAACGGGCTGACGGTCGTGCGCACACGGCAGAAACGCCCACACCTAATACGCCAACAAAAGTCCCAAACACCATCAAAACAACCGACAGCAATATAGGGAAAGCGCGGCGGTATGCCAGCCAACACCGATACTTGGGCGAGAGGTACATCAACAACGCACAAATGAAACATATCGCCGGCGGCGGAGATTTTAGTTTCTAAATTCATATTGTTACCTTTATAAAACTGATGGCGCGACGTTTTCAGACGACCTCAAACTTATTTTCCAATATACGCCAAACCGCTTTCTTCATCACGTTCGGGCGCGTCTTTTCCGTCAAACAGTGCCACTGCCAATCTGACGGCGGCGGCGGTTACGGCAGGGGAAATCATAAAGCCGTGGCGGAAAAGGCCGTTGATTTCAATCAGGCGTCGGGCGCGGCTGTAACGAATTTCAGGGATTGTGGTGGTTGAGCGTGGGGCGCAGGCCGGTGGCGATTTCGAGAATGTCGGCTTCGCCGAGGCAGGGTGGACAGCATAGAGTGCGGACAAGAGTTCCAGTCCGGAACGCACGCTGGCGAGGGCTAGCTTTCGCTTTCGATTTGGGTCGCGCCGATGACGAAGACGTGGTTTTCTTTCGGGGCGATGTAGAGCGGGTAACGCGGGTGCAGCAGGCGCACGGGACGGTTGAGCGTGATTTCGGGCGTGTAAACCCGCGCCACTTCGCCGCGTATGCCGCGCAAGGTGCTGGTGTGTTCGAGGGATTGGTTCCACGCGGTTTTTGCGCCGTAGCCGCGGCAGTCGATCGACCAGTCGTATTGGGCTTGCAGGTCGTCGAGGGGCGCATTCGTGTTCCCAATGGCAAGGGACGTTCAGTTCGTCAAAGCGTCGGCAAGTGCAGACAGCATTTGCCGCCCGTCGAGCTGACCTTCGGTTGGCGGGTAGATGCCGTCTGAAAAAAACGTCCGCCCAGTTGCGGTTCGCGTTTGGCTATTTCATCGGCGCGCCAACGGACGATTTCGTCATCCGCCACGCTGCCACGCTTGAGATGGCGGACGAACTCGCCGGATAAAGGCTTGTCTGCCCGTGCCACACAATCAGGCTGCCGTTTTCCTGCATCATGGTCGGCGTTTTCAGACGACCTCGTATGTTGCGCCACAGCGGAATACTCTGCCTGCCCAGTTTGATGACTTCAGGGCGTGGCTTCGACCGCTTCCGCAGCAGGTGCGAGCATGGCGGCGGCAACATAAGCAGCGGCGTTTTCGCCTTTGCGCCCGCCCTTGTCAAAGGGGCGACCGATAAACCTTGTTCTGCAAGTTGTAAAGGCAGTCAGACGGCCGCAGAGGCCGCCGCCGAGAATGGCGATACAGGGGCATGGTGGATTCCTTTGTAGTGTTGGGCGGTCAGGAAGACGAAAGAAGACGGAAGCGGAATCCACCGAGATGGCGGAAATGCGGGAAAGGAACGGGAAGCCTGAAAAGGCGTTTGACAGCTTGTTTCCTACGCAGGCATTACCCCGACAGGTTCTACGGATTCCGCTGGCGCGGTCTCAGCTGTTTGCGGGAACAAGCAGCACTCCGACAAGAAAAATATGAAGTTTATGGATTTGTTTATTTTGGCAAAAGATCGTCTGAAAATACAAGTTTTCATGGTAAAATACTTTAAAAAGTAATTTTTCCAAATCAATCTTGGCACTTTGTCCAAATAAAGCGGCTCTATTAAAGAAAGTTTGTTTCAAAACACGAAAATGAAAAACATCAGATACAGAATTACGACAAATAAATAATATCTAAATGCCTAATATAGAGAATAATTTATAGCATGCAACTCAAAATATTAAATTATCAATAAAAATGTCATCCGCAATGCGGATGACATTTTATTCAGTAATTATTCGCTAACTGTAGTATCAGCTTTATCAACCAATTCAACGAGTGCTAACGGGACATTATCGCCTTTTCGAAAACCATGCTTCAGCACACGAACATAGCCACCATTTCGGGCGGCAAAGCGTGGACCCAATTCGTCAAACAATTTAACCACAACATCACGATCGCGAGGTGCGGTCAAATGCCAAACGACGGTTTTGCCAGGAAGGTTTTTACCCAATGTAATCAGAGGTTTCTACTACACGGCGCAATTCTTTGGCTTTGGGCAAAGTTGTCCTAATAGTCTCGTGAGTCAACAATGAGTTCGCCATATTACGCAGCATTGCAGCGCGATGGCTGCTGCACGTTTAATTTGCGGTTACCATTACGATGACGCATGTCATTATCCTTTATTCTTCAAACTTACGGCTTTTTCTAAGCCTACAGGCGTAAGCTTCAATTTGGAACCTAGTGTCAGACCTTTAGATGCCAACACTTCTGATTTCATTCAAAGACTTACGACCCAAATTCGGGTTTTAGAAACTCTGTTTCAGTGCGTTGAATCAAATCGCCAATATAATAAATATCTTCAGCTTTCAGACAATTAGCTGAACGTACAGTTAATTCAAATCATCTACCGGGCGCAGCAGGATAGGATCGATAGGAGGGCTTTTTCTTCAACTTCTTCTACTGGAGTACCTTGCAAATCAGCAAAGATAGACATTTGATCGGTTAAAATACGAGCGGCACTACGTGCAGCTTCTTCGGGATCGATAGAACCATCGGTTTCAATATCAAAAACCAACTTATCTAAATCCGTACGCTGCTCTACGCGTGCGGTTCAACTTCAAAAGCTAACGACTGATGGGCGAAAAAGCTCGCATCAACTGAATTGCACCAATCTGCGATTCTCATCGCGCACATACGACGACCGGAAACAGATTGATAGCCACGCCCCTGCTCAACTTTGATTTCCATCTCAATTTGACCGTTCTCAGCCAAATGACAAATAATATGCTCAGGATTTAAAACTTCCACATCATGTGGCAATTCGATATCACCGGCAACAACAGCACCGGCACCTGGCTTTTTCAAAGTTAACTGAACTTGGCCACGTCCGTACTAGCTTAAATACAATACGCTGACATTCAATAAAAATATCGACAACATCTTCTTGAACACCATCAACAGTAGAGTATTCGTGCAACACGCCGGAAATGGCCACTTCGGTAGAGACAAAACCATTCATGGATGACAGTAGATACGACGCAAACGCATTACCTAAAGTATGACCAAAACCGCGCTCAAACGGCTGCATAGATACTTTCGCACGAGTTGTAGATAAAGTATCGACATCAATTTGACGAGGTTTCAAAAATTCGGTTGTGCTATTTTGCATTTAACTGTCCCTCACTGAGCTAGCGTTATTTAGAGTTGAATTCTACCACCAGCTGTTCATTAATATCGCCAGTTAATTCTGAACGATCGAGCATATTTTTAAATCACCTTCAATTTGTCGCATCAACAGAAACCCAGCTTGGCAAACCGGTTTGAGTTGCCAAACTTGGAAACTTCTTGGATACGAACTTGTTTTTAGCTTTCTCACGAACAGCTACAACATGACCAGCTTTAACTTGGAAAGAAGGAATATTTACAACCTGACCGTTAACGGTAATTGCTTTATGAGAAACCAGCTGACGTGCTTCAGCACGAGTCGAGCCAAATCCCATGCGATATACTACATTATCCAGACGAGACTCTAACAATTGCGGCAGCAATTCGCGCAGTAAACCTTTACGTCGATCTGCTTCTGCAAAATAGCGACGGAATTGACGTTCAAAACGCCATAAATACGACGGATTTTTGCTTTTCACGCAATTGTAAACCATAGTCAGACAAACGTGGTTTCTTTGCACCATGCTGACCGGGGAGCAGAATCAAGTTTACGTTTAGAATCAAGAACGACAGGCACTCTTCAGAAATAAATCGGTGCCTTCTCGACGTGCCAATTTACATTTAGGGCCAATATAACGTGCCATGTTTCAATCACTCCTTTAAATACGACGTTTTTAGGGCGGACGGCAACCGTTATGGGGCAACGGAGTAACGTCGGTAATGCTGGTAATTTTAAAACCAAGAGCGTTGAGCGCACGTACAGAAGACTCTCGACCGGGACCAGGACCTTTTGCTACGAACTTCTAAATTTTTAACGCCATATTCTTGAGCAGCTTTACCAGCTGCTTCTGCAGCTACCTGACACACGAAAATGGTGTGCTTTTGCGAGAACCTTTAAAACCAGCGCCGCCGAAGGTAGCCAAGACAATGCATTGCCTTGACGAGTCAGTGATTGTCAATGATGGTATTGTTGAAAGAAGCATGTACATGCGCAATACCTTCGCTTACGGTTTTACGTACTTTTTACGTACACGCGAAGCTGTGTTTGCTTTCAGCCATTAATAAAATTCATAAAAATTATTTTACCAGCAATCGCTTTACGCGGACCTTTGCGGGTACGAGCGTTTAATGCGAGTGCGTTGACCACGACAAGGCAAACCACGACGATGACGGAAACCACGATAACACCCCATGTCCATCAATCGTTTGATGCTCATCGTTACTTCACGACGCAAGTCGCCTTCCACTTCATATTTAGCAACTTGCTCGCGAAAGCGTCTAATTGAGCCTCGTCCAAATCTTTTTGCTTTCGTGAGTGGGAGCAATATTTGCTGCCTCACTGAAAATTAATTTAGCACGAGTAGCACCAATACCATAAATAAGCTTGCAAGCCAATTACGATATGTGCATTATTAGGGATGTTACCCCTGCAATACGAGCCATATTTTTTCCTTTAAACGGCAGAAGTTCGTCACTATACCACAAAGTCTTGCTAAAAAGAAAATTTCCCTTAACCTTGACGTTGTTTTGTGACGAGGGTCAGTACAAATTACACGAACCACTCGATTACGACGGATAATCTTACAGTTGCGGCAAATTTTCTTTACAGACGGTTGTACACGCATTATCTTTCCTTATATCGTTTTATCTAGCTCGGAAGACAATCCGAGCTCGAGTTAAATCATAAGGTGTCAGTTCTACCGTCACCTTATCCCCAGGAGAGATCCGGATATAGTGCATACGCATTTTCCCGGAAATATGACCTAATACAATATGGTCATTTCTCAAGCTTTACTTTAAAAGTTGCGTTAGGTAGAGTTTCAGAATCTCCCCTGCATTTTGTATGGTATCTTCTTTAGCCATAATTCTACTTACGTGATAAGATTTCATATCAAGACCGCTCATTAAACTCTCATATTGCTGAGTCATGCGGTAAGAGTTAATTTGGTGTACTAAAAGTCCATTGTAACCACGACTAAAAATCAGTAAGATGTACCACCCAAATAAAAAGGAACATTCAAAAGCTGTTGTCAAAAATTCTGGAATTAAACAAATAGTTGTAATATATAATGCACCAAACAAAGTGAGGCGTAATACAACCTGTCCAGATACTGAGAAGTTTGCTTACCGGGTCGAATTCGGCACAAAAGCACCACTTTTTCTTCAAATTCTCTGCCATTTCTTTTTGGGCTAAAAACCAAGGCTGTATAAAAAATAGCAGAAGAAAATAATTGTCACTGTAAATAACAAAATATAAAAGCTTGCCCATGCTGAAGCAAACCAGCAATTTTATGCAACAAACTGCCTGTATTATTAGAACCAAACCAGCTAACAAAGTGGATGGAAACAAAAATAATACTCGACGCAATAGGGAGGAATGACGCCTGCCATATTCAACTTAAAGGGCATATGTGCATTAGAACCTTGCATTACACACTACCAATTTGGCGTTTCGCATAATGCACGGGAACTTTACGCTGCGCACTTTCAAAATATACAACAATATAAATTAATAGCAATGCACCAATAACAATTGACACAGCCGTAGGGCATACCAATTGATCCTTGACTCGTTAAAGCTAATAATCTTGCTATACCGGAAGGAATACCGGCAGCGATACCAGCGGTAATAATCAAGGAAATGCCATTTCCCAATCCCGCATCCGTAATCTGCTCGCTTCTACCACATCCAGGAACATTGTACCTGTGACTAAGCTCACTACCGTAGAAATATGGAACTCCAAAATTAGTGACAACCACACCTTGCTGGAATACAAAGGTAGCTACACCAAAAACTCTGTAAGATAGCTAATAGTACTGTACCGTATCTTGTATATTTTGTAATAACTTTTTCGACCTGCCTCCCTTCCTTTTTAATGCCTTTAAAGAAGGAATAATTTCAGAGGCTAACTGAACAATTATTGATGCTGAAATATATGGCATTATGCCAGTGCAAATATACTAAAGCGCTCTAACGAACCACCAGAAAACATGTTCAACATGCCTAGTATGCCGTTCCCAGCGCTTTCGTATAATTTAGCTAAAACAACAGCATCTACGCCATGGTACTGGGGATATGGGCATCAATACGAAAAACAACTAACGCCCTAAAGAGCGTTAGACGTTTTTCGAATCTCAAATTTGGACAAAGCCTGATAAAGATTGTTGATTAGCCACTATAATGCAAGCCTTATTCTTCACTTTACCACCAGCAGCTTCGATTGCTGCTTTAGCCCCTGGTGGCTTTAATACCCTTCAGGACAACAGCTTTTTGAAAGCACACCAGAGGCAATAACTTTCACATTGGAAACAGTTGTAGGAACCAACCCAGCTTGGCGAGAACTAATACATCAATCTCATTCACAGCGAGTAAGTTCAATTCACTCAAACGAATCTCAGCGTTAGCAGCAGCAGTCAAGATTTGAAAACCACGTTTTGGTAGGCGACGTTGCAAAGGCATTTGACCGCCTTCGAAACCTACTTTATGAAAACCACCAGAACGGCTTTTTGACCTTTATGACCACGGCCGCCAGTTTTACCTAAACCACTACCAATACCACGACCTACACGACGACGGCGTGGGTAGCCCCCTCAGCAGGTTGAATAGAATTTAGAAACATATCAAGACTCCACTTTCAACAAGTAGCTGATTTTTGTTAATCATACCACGGTTTTCAGGGGTATCTAAAACCTCTACTGTATGCTCACGATGACGTAAACCTAAACCACGAGCACATGCGATGAGATTCAATTGTACCAATCGAGACTCTTACGCCCAATGTAACTTTAATCTTTTTGCTCAGTCATGGTTTACTCCCAAAATGTCTTCCACTGTTAGGCCACGTTTAGCAGCGATATCAGCAGGTGTATATAACTTAGACAAGCCGTCTAATGTGAGCTCGTACAATGTTATAAGGGTTTGTAGAACCATGCACTTTAGCAGAAATGTTATGAGACCCATAGCATCGAAAAACTAAGCGCATAGGACCACCTGCCTTTACACCACTACCTTCTTTAGCAGGTTGCATAAAGACTTTAGTAGCACCATGATGTCCAATAACCTCATGATGAATCGTACCATTTTTAGAGGTACTTTAATCATAGAGCGACGAGCCTGATCATTTGCTTTTGAACAGCTACCGGCACTTCTTTCTGACTTACCTTTTGCCATACCAATACGACCATCCCATCGCAACAACAGTTAGCGCAGAAAAGCCATGATACGGCCCACCTTTAACTCGCTGTAGTTACGCGATTAACTGCGACCATTTTTTTCAATCAGGCCGTCTCCACGTTCTTCAATTTCATGTTTTGCCATCTGAAAGTCTCCAATTATTAGAAGCTTAAACCATTTTCACGTGCAGCTTCAGCCAAAGCTTTCACACGACCGTGATATTGGAAACCTGAACGATCAAAAGCAACTTTTTCAACACCTACTGCTTTAGCTTTTTCAGCAATACGCTTACCAACTACTGCAGCTGCCTCGATGTTGCCACCAGATTTCAGACTACCACGCACTTCAGCTTCCAATGTAGAGCTTGAGCCAATACTTTATCAGCCTTCAGCACTAATTACTTGAGCATAAATATGATTATTGCTACGGAACACATAATCTTACCATTTTTCAAGTCCGCAATACGTGCACGGGTTTTGCGTGCACGACGAGTCAGGTTGTATGTTTATCCATTAGTGAACCTCAATTATTTTTTCTTGGCTTCTTTCATCACTACTACTTCACCTACATAACGAACACCCTTACCTTTATAAGGCTCAGGAGAACGGAATGCACGAATTTCAGCAGCGACTTGACCAACTACTTGTTTATCTGCACCAGTCAAAACGATCTCTGTTTGGCTAGGAGTTTGAACAGAAACACCTTCAGGCATTTCATATACGATTGGATGAGAAAAACCCAAAGACAAATTCAAAAACTTTGCCTTGAGCTTGAGCACGGTAACCCACCAATCAATTGTAGTTTTTCTCAAAACCTTCACGAAACACCTTTAACCATATTATTAACTAATGCACGAGCAGTACCTGACATAGCGTTGCCTGCTTACTGTCATTTTTGCAGCAAAAGTTAATTTACCATCGTTCAATTCAATGGCGACATCAGAATGCAAAGGAAAGGCCAACTCGCCATTCTTACCCTTGATAACCAATGCTTCTGTTCCAAATTTTACTTCTACACCAGCAGGAACAGTCACTGGGTTTTTTGCGACGCGTGACATTTACTTTTCTCCACTAGGCTACGATACAACAACTCGCCACCGACCCCTCAGAACAGCGCTTGCGGTCAGTCATCACACCTTTAGAAGTACTAACAATAGCGATACCCAATCCATTCATAATATTAGAATTTCGCTAGAAAGCTTTGTAAATACGCAAACCTGGACGTGAAACACGTTTAATTTGCTCAATCACAGGGACGAGCCTGCATAATATTTCAATTGAATTTCCAATACCGGCTCTGCATCAGCAGAAACCGAAAAATCCTCGATATAACCTTCTTCTTTCAAGACTTTTGCAATTGCACACTTTAATTTAGAGGAAGGCATGGCAACTGCTACCTTATTGGCACGTTGCGCATTACGAATACGAGTCAACATATCGGAAATAGGATCATGCATACTCATTATTAATACTCCTATTACCAGCTAGCTTTAACAACACACGGAATCTCGCCACGCATAGCGATTTCACGGATTTTAATACGACCCAAACCGAATTTACGGAAAGTACCACGAGGACGACCTGTCAAAGCACAACGACGGCGTTGACGTACAGGAGCTGCATTACGCGGAATGGATTGGAATTTCAGACGAGCTTGAAAACGCTCCTCTTCAGTTGCATTCGCATCATTAATAACAGCAAAAATTGCCTCACGTTTGGCTGCAAACTTTTTCGCCAGAGCTTGACGTTTCAGTTCACGATTAATAAGTGCTTTCTTAGCCATGATTATCCTTTAAACGGAAACTTGAACAGTGACAATAAAGCTTTAGCTTCCTCATCAATTTTTGCAGTAGTTGTAATAGTAATATTCAAACCACGCAAAGCATCAATTTTATCGTATTCAATTTCCGGGAAAATGATTTGCTCGCGAACACCCATGTTGTAATTACCACGACCATCAAATGATTTTGCCACTTACACCACGGAAGTCACCGTACACGAGTAATGCAATAGTAATCAAACGATCCAAGAATTCAAACATTTGATCCGGCGCAATGTTACTTTGCAACCGACAGGATAATTATCGCGAATCTTAAAACCTGCGATGGATTTTACGAGCAACAGTAACGACTGGTTTTGACCAGCAATTTTCTCTAAGTCCAGATACCGCGTGCTCCATAACTTTTTATCTGCAACAGCCTCTCCGACACCCATATTTAAGTAATTTTCAATACAGGAACTTCCATTACTGACTTGTAACAAATTGTTTAATCGGTTCAGGAACAACTGTATCTTTATAAAACTCTCTCAAACGAGCCATGTTATCTCCTTATGCTCCAATAACAAGCCATTTGATTTGAAGAAACGGACGCGCTTAACTTTGCCTTCATTCTCAATCAGTTTAATACCAACACGGTCTGCTTTATTGGTTTCCGGATTTAGGATTGCAACATTAGAAATATCCAACGGCATTTCTTTAGCAACAATACCACCCTCAATACCACACGCATCGGATTAGGTTTTTGGTGGCGTTTTACAACGTTAATACCTTCAACAACGACTTTTCCACCCAATACGCGAACTGCTGACCTTGCGCACCTTTATCCTTACCAGTGATCGCGACAACGGTCACTTTAATGGTTTTTATTCATCGCGCTATTCCTTATAACGCTTCAGGCGCCAATGAAACGATGCCATAAATCGCTCAGTACGCAACTCGCGGGTTACCGGACCAAAAATACGGGTACCCAGAGGGTTCAAGTTTGTTGTTTAACAACACGGCGGCGTTGTTATCAAATTTAATCAACGCACCATCGGGACGACGCACACCTTTGCAGCGGTACGAACAACAACTGCATTGTACACGCCGCGCACGGCACGACCACGCGGGGCCGCATCTTTAACTGCGACTTTAATAATATCGCCAGCAGAAGCGTAGCGACGCTTAGATCGCCCTAACACTTTGATGCACATCACGGCGCGCACCAGGTTATCAGCCACATCTAAGATGGTGCATTTGAATCATATTAGTACCTTTAAATTAACCAACAATTTACCATTTTCCATATAACTCGCCCACTTATTTCAATTGGGCAAACTAAATGAAACCATCACGGTTCTAGTAAACCAGTCTTGGATGCGAAGGAAGAAACTTCAGAAGAAACTGAAAGATAAGAAACGAAGTTTACACGCAAATTCACTTTGGCACAACACTTCGTTTCTTATTAAAACTAACTATCTTAAATTTTTAAACAGTACGTGCTTTCTCAACCAGTTCTTTAACAACCCAAGATTTGGTTTTTGACGGTGGACGAGATTCCGCAATTACTACAACATCACGCCAATTCCATATGATTATTTTCATCATGGGCATGGATTTTTGGTTGATAAACGGATAATTTTTACCGTACAGAGATGTTTTGCTTTACGTTCAGCCAATACTGTCCTGGTTTTGTCCATTTTGTCGCTTACCACTTTTGCCTTGCAAAGTACGAACATTTTATTTTCGCTCATTGCTTAGCACCTTTTTTTCAGTTAAAATGGTTTTAATACGAGCAATATCGCGACGTACACGTTTTTAATTCGCTTGGTTTGCCAATTGACCAGTTGCGTTTTTGCATACGTAAGCCAAACTGAGCTTTCAACAAGTCCAACAAATCTGCATTTAATTGCTCAATAGATTTGTCTTTCAATTCATTGCTTTCATTATTGACCTACCTGTCTTACTACAAAGGTCGTAGGAATAGGCAATTTGGCGGCAGCCAATTCAAATACTTCACGAGCCAAAGCCTCTGGAACACCGTCCATCTCATACAACACTTTGCCTGGTTTGATTTCGGCAATGTAATATTCCGTTACCTTTACCGCCACCCATACGAACTTGAATAGGTTTTTCAGTAATTGGTTTATCGAGGAATACACGAATCCAAATACGACCACCACGTTTAATGTGGCGAGTCATTGTACGACAGGCAGCTTCCGATTTGGCGGGCAGTCAAACGACCGCGACCAACGGCTTTCAAACCGAACTCGCGAAACTTACTTTGTTACCGCGGGTAGCAATACCAGTATTACGACCTTTTTGTTGCTGCGGTATTTCAGTCTAGTTGGCTGCAGCATTACGTCCACCTGCCTTTCTTTGTTTCTTTTTCATGCTCAGGTTTAGCTGAAGTCTTTACGTACCTTCAGTATAGACCCAAACTTTCAGACCCAGCACGCCATAAGTAGTATGAGCTTCGCTAGTTGCATAATCTACGTTTGCACGCAAAGTATGCAGAGGTACTCGACCTTCACGATACCATTCGCTACGAGCAATATCTGCACCATTCAGACGACCTGAGGTCATAATCTTGATACCTTTTGCTCCCTGAACGCGCAGCATTTTTGCATAGCGCGTTTCGCCAGCACGGCGGAATTGAACGCGTTTTTCCAATTGCTGAGCAATACCATCAGCAATGATTTGCGCATCAATTCAGGGTTTACGGATTTCTTCGATATTCACATGAACAGGCACACCCATCAGGGCTTGCAGATCGCGCTTCAGAACTTCGATATCCTCGCTTTTTACCAATTACTACGCCCGGACGGGCAGAGTGGATGTTAATGCGTGCAGATTTTGCAGGACGCTCAGATAACTACGCGACCAGCAGAAGCATTCCGCCAATTTTTACGCAGGTAGTTACGAACATCAATATCTTGTTTCAAAACAGCAGAAAAAGTCGGTGCTTTTAGCAAACCATTTTGAAGCCCAGTCTTTAGTTACCGCCAGGCGAAAGCCTGTAGGATTAATCTTTTGTCCCATAGCTTTTCCCATGAGTTGCCCACTGTCTGCATTGATATGACAAGTTTGTTTTTCAATGCGGTTACCGCGACCTTTGGCACGAGCTTGGAAACGTTTCAAGCTTGGACCTTTGTCAACAAAGATAGTGACCACTTTCAACTCATCAATGTCGGCACCGTTATTGTGCTCGGCATTAGCAATAGCTGATTCAATACTTTTTAATCAACTCAGCCCCTTTTTTGGGGCTGAAAGTCAAAAATATTCAAAGCCTGGGCAACGTCTTTTACCACAGAATCAAATCAGCTACCAAACGAGCTTTTTGAGCTGAAATACGGGCATTTTTATGTTGTGCATTTACTCATGATTCAGCCTTATTTCTTTTTAGCCTTTTTATCAGCCAAGTGGCCTTTAAAGGTACGGGTCAATGAAGTCGCTAATTTATGACCAACCATGTTATCGCTGATAAACACAGGCACATGGGTGCGGCCGTTGTGTACAGCAATGGTCAGACCGATAAAATCAGGCAGAATGGTAGAACGACGAGACCAAGTTTTAATCGGGCGCTTGTCGTTTGCTTGCACGACAGCATCTACTTTTTCAGCAAATGCAGGTCTACATATGGGCCTTTTTCAATGAACGAGCCATACTAATTAACCTTTATTTGAGTAACGACGACGAACAATCATGTTATCCGTGCGTTTGTTATTACGAGTGCGGTAGCCTTTAGCAGGAGTACCCCATGGGCTAACCGGTTCGCGAGCTTCACCGGTACGACCTTCACCACCACCATGCGGGTGATCGACGGGGTTCATGACAACACCACGAACGGTCGGACGAATACCGCGCCAACGATTGGCACCGGCTTTACCGATTTTCTTAAGGCTTTGCTCTTCGTTACCAACCTGCGCTGATAGTTGCACGGCAATCTACGTTGATTTTACGAACTTCGCCGGAGCGCAGACGGACTTGAGCGTATGCACCTTCTTTAGTCAACAATACCGCAGAAGCACCGGCAGAACGATGCAATTTGTGCACCTTTACCAGGTTTCATTTCGATACAGTGGATAGTCGTACCGACGGGGAATGTTGCGGATCGGCAGGGGTGTTACCTGCTTTGATGGCAGCTTCAGCACCGGAAAACCAATACAGCACCAGCTGAGATACCGCGAGGAGCGATGATGTAGCGACGCTGCGCCGTCTACGCCAGCACAACAGGGCAATGAAGGCGGTACAGTTGGGATGTATTCGATACGCTCTACTTTTGCAGGGATACCGTCTTTGTTACGTTTAAAGTCTACAACACGGTAATGGTGTTTATGACCGCCGCCTTTGTGACGGGTGGTGATATGACCATTATTGTTACGACCGGCAGTAAATTTTTCTTTTCGAGCAAAGGTGCATAAGGCGCACCTTTGTGCAAACTAACTCTGTTACCACGCGAACCATGCCGCGACGGCCTGCAGAAGTTGGCTTCATTTTAACGATTGCCATTTTGTTTTATTCCTTATCTGCAGCTGCAGCAGCGGCTTCCAAATCCAACTCTTGACCGGCAGCCAAAGCTACATAAGCTTTTTAACATCGCTGCGGCGGCCCAAAGTACGACCAAAAACGCTTAGTTTTTACCTTTTTAGTGGTAACGGTGAGTTACGAAACAACTTCAACACCGAACAGCAGCTCGACAGCCGCTGATTTCAGGTTTTGGTTGCATTTGCCAAAACTTTAAACGTCATTTGGTTGCGTTTTTCAGCCAATACGTTGCTTTTTCAGAAACGATAGGTGCCAAAATCACTTGGTCAAACGTTGTTGATTCATGCCCATTGCTCCTCTAATTGTGCAACTGCATCTTTAGTGATGATTACTTTTTTTGTAACGCAGCAAGCTGTAGGGATCGACTTGTTGAGCTTCCAAAACCAACACGTTTGGCAAGTGCGTGAAGCAAAGTAAAACATTCTCATCGAGCTGTTTGGTTTACAAACAGCACTTGCTCAAACCCAGATTTTTCACTTGTTCGGCAAAAACTTTGGTTTTAGGGTTTCAGCAGTCAATGCTTCGATAGCGAACAACCGCTCGTCTGAGCCAATTGGGGACAGGATAGTCGCCATACCGGCACGGTACATTTTACAGTTTACTTTTTGAGTGAAGTTTTCGTCGGGTTTTGTTCGGGAACGCGCGACCACCTTTACGCCACAACGGAGAGAAGTCATACCGGAACGGGCACGCCGGTACCTTTTTGACGCCATGGTTTTTGGTTGGTGTTTGACTTCGGCACGGGTTTTTGAGCACGGTTGCCAGGCGGGCGTTTGCCAAATGAGGCATTTACCAACTGGTGGACCAACGCTTCATTGTATTCGCGAGCGAACAAAGCATCAGAAACAGACAGACTGCCGAAACTTGTCGCTTTAGCGTCAATTACTTTCAATTCCATTACGCACCTACTTTTCACGCTAGGACGAACTACAACATCGCTGTTGACCGCACCCGGAACAGCACCCTTAACCAACAGCAGTTGGCGTTTCTGCATCAACACGTACAACTTCCAGTTTTTGAACAGTTGCTTTGGTGTTGCCGTATTGACCGGCCATGCGTTTACCGGGGAACACGCGACCTGGGTCTTGCGCCATACCGATAGAACCTGGAACACGGTGAACAGGGAGTTACCGTGGGAAGCACGTTGGGCACCGAAGTTATGACGTTTGATCGTACCGGAGAAACCTTTACCTTTAGAGGTACCGGTTACATCGACCAGTTGACCGACTTCAAACATAGAAACGGTGATTTCGATCTCGGCTTTCAATTCAGCCAGTTTTTCTTCAGTCAAAGCAAACTCGATCGAGCCGACCGGCTTCAACACCTGCTTTTTGCAAAGTATCCGGCTTCGGCTTTGTTGACACGGTTAGCTTTCTGACCAAAAGGTAACTGAACGGCAGTATAGCCGTCAGTATCTTTGGATTTTACTTTATGTAACGCGGTTGGCAGACATATCCAAAACGGTTACCGGAACAGAAACACCCTGTTCGTCAAACACGCGGGTCATACCAACTTTGCGTCCAACCAGACCTAAAGTCATGATTATTTTCCTTTTTAAAGTAAAGGGGCGGGCTACGATTGGCCTGACCTTCGGACAAAGATAAAACTTGGCACAAATGCACCAGGTCGCCATTAATCGACAAATCAAGCAAATACCAATCTAACACAGGGGCTTACTCGTGCTTTTTATAGTGGATTAAATTTAAATCAGGACAAGGCGACGAAGCCGCAGACGGTACAAATAGTACGGCAAGGAGAGGCAACGCCGTACTGGTTTAAAGAGTTATCCACTATATCTATAAATTGATATTTCGCCGTCTATATACTCGAGGAAGCGGCGTGTTGTTTACACACAAATCGCCTTCTGATTTAACAAAAAGCTCGTCTGAAAACCACAATCACGGGTTTTTCAGACGACTTCTATCTAACGATACATTCAAACAGCGGAATTCTTCGCTTTATCTCCGCTCCAAGGCGCAACTTTAAACAACAACAACATGCCGGAATTCCAACATGAAACACAGCCAGAAGAAATTGACGTAGCCCATCGCTTCAATCAGAAACCCTGCTGTCGCATTCATAAACGTACGCGGTACGGCGGATAGGCTGGACAGCAGCGCGAACTGCGTGGCGGTAAATGCGGTATTGGTTTGTTGCGCCATATACGACACAAATGCCACCGTACCCAAGCCGACACCTACCGCCTCGGCAGCAATGACGACTGCCAACATGGTTCGTTCTGATGCACCCACATGCTCGAAATGTCCGAAACTTGCCAGCCATGCAAAACCTAAAAATCGTAACCCATTGCACCAAACCAAAAAGCCACAATGCACGGTTCCGCCTAATTTGTTTGCCAAAATGCCGCCGATAATCCCGAAAATCGCGCCGGCCACAATCCGCGTTTTTCGCAATCAGTCCGATGTCGGTCTTGGAGAAACCCATATCGATATAAAACGGTGTTGCCAGGGCGGTTGCCATGCTGTCGCCGTTTATACAGCAAGATAAACGCCAAAATAATCAACGCCTGTTTAACGCTTTGACGGGTAAAGAAATCGCGGAACGGCTCGATAACAGTATCTTTCAATCCTTTTTGCACCGACAGGTTGGCGAGCCGGTTCTCGCGCTACGAATAAAGTGGCCAACAACCCCGGAATCATGAACAGCGCAGTAATAATGAAGACGGACGACCAAGACATCCTGTCGGCCAAAATCAAACTCAATGAAGCCGGAATCAGCAGGAAATACGATAGGCATTTACATACAGCGAGTTACCCAAAAACCAACTCTTCATCGGATAACACTTCTCGGCGGAAAGCATCGATCGCAATATCCTGACTGGCGGAAAAACGCCACTACCAAGACAACCCAAAAATAATGGACAAGTGTTCTTGCGGGCGGACAAACGCATAGGCAGCCAAAAGCAGCAAAGCGCTATCTCGCATCGCCAGCATCCAGCCGCGCCGCAAACCTAAAAACGAGCAAGCGTACAGAGTCCATGAGCGGAGACCAGATAAATTTCCAAGTGTAAGAGAAAAACCAATCAGGGCAAACAGGCCTATGGTCTTCAAATCAACATGTTCGCTGCGCAGCCACGCCGGAATCAGGCTGTATAAGAAATAAAGCAGCAGCCCGATGTGAAGCCAGTAAAAATACAAATTAGCATATTGCGCGATCCGCTGCATCGTGCTTGGTTTGTGAAACAGTCATAATGGGTGAGCAACATCAAAAAGAAAGGCGCATTGTAACCAAATCCTGTTTTAAACAAACTTTAAACTATGCATAATAATCAAAAGGTCATCTGAAAACCGTCCGTTTTCAGACGACCTTTATGCTTGACTTGGTGTTTAAGCGGGTTACGCCGTTTTCTTCTCGCGTATCGGCAGGTTCAGCAAAGCCGCCGTCCCCGCCAACACCGCGTCGGCATACCACATCCAGCCGTAATCGTTGAATTGGTAAATCACGATGCCGCCGATATACGAGCCTAAAAACCGCCGATTTGATGGCTCAACATCGTCAGTCCGAACAGCGTCGCCAAATAGCGCGTGCCGAACAGTTTGCCCGTAATCGCGGCAGTCAGGGGCGACGGTGGCGAGCCAAGTGAAGACCAGCGCGGCAGCGAAAAATATAGAGTGACGTCGGTTCTCGAGGGCGGCAGGTGATCGACACCATCGCCACGCGCGAGGCGTAAGTCCGAGATAAAACGTATTTGCCCAAAAACCGCCCCGTACACCAGCCCGAAAAAATGCGGCCCGCGATGTTCGCCAAGCCGATAATCGCGATCGAAAGTCGAAGCGACCGAAGCGGGCAGGCCGCAGAGCGCGATTTCGTTGGGCAGGTGGGTTACCAAAAACGCAATGTGAAACCACCGCAGGTAAAAAGCCCAAGTGCAGCAGGATGTAGCTTCGGTCTTTAAACGCCGCTTTGACCGCCTGCCCCAGCGTTTGCCCGTTTTCCAGACGACGTGTGGTGCGTGGCGACAGCGTTTTTGCCGCCCGCCAGCCACCACGAAATCAGCAGGATTAAAAAGTGCAATCCGCCCCAAACGTAAAACGTCCCGTCCAGCCGACGGCGGGCAACGCAGCAAACCCTGCACCAGCGGCGCAAACAGAAACTGCCCCGCCGAGACCGCCTGCGTTGACCAGCCCTGAAGCCAAACCGCGTTTGTGCGGCGGCACTTTCGCCGCAACCTGCCCCATGATGATGGAGAAACCGCCCGCACCTGTTCCAAATGCAAAAAGCAGCCCGATTGCCAGCATCAGCCCCCAATAAGTCGGCATCTGCGGCACCATCAGACAGGCGCAAGCCAGCAGCAGCGCGCCGCTGCCCAACACCTTAAACGCGCCGAAACGGTCGGCAAGCGCGCCGGAAAGCGGCTGGGACAAGCCCCATCAGCTGGAAAACGAGCAGTAATCAGGCTGAACTCTTGGATGCTCAGCTCGGTAGAGTCGACGACCGGACGGACAAACAGACCCATAGTCATGCGCATGCCGATGGTAATCAGTAGGATGGAGGCGGCAGCGGCGATAACCAGCCAAAGGTTGGGGGATTTTTGCTGTGTGTGTGTCATGGTTATGGTTTGTTTCTATTGGAAAATGCCGTTCAATCAACCGGCAAAACGACGGATTTTAGCAAATTAGGTTGATATCGGCTAAATAACTCCTGATGCTTTGGATATAGCCAAAAACCTCTATCCGCGCCGCATTGACCGTTCCTTTATCCGCAAGGCGGGACGTGGAATGTGGATGGAAATTCAGTGCGTAAAAGAACGACAAGGTCGTCTGAAAACCCGAAATCGATTTTCAGACGACCTTCGACCGAGAACACCAACCAACCGTGCCTTCGGCTCGAAATAACGTTCTCGGACAGTTGATTGTTGATTAAGGAGAAGCAGCATGAAAACAATCAGGATATTGCACTGTGGATAGCGATAACGGTTTGGATTAATTTTTATCCCGACCGTTACCGCTACGACACCGATTCCGCAAGGACGGCACGGATACTAGCACATCGATCGTCCTTGGTATCCCTATGCCCGTTTTTTTGTTGCCGCTGCTTCTTGCTGTCTGGATTGCCTATAAACATGTTCAAAAAGAAAAATAGGTTGGACTGCATACAAGGTCGTCTGAAACCGGTTTACGGTTTCAGACGACCTTTATCGATTCGAGCATCTACACTCACGATACCCTCTTCTTTCAGCCTTTTAGTCTTTGCGCGTTTCCACCAAGACCATTTCGGCAGCGGCGACGGGTTCGGCTTCAACCTTCGGCACATCCGCGCGGCGCAGACCGGATTCAGGCTCGGGTTGAACCTGTTCGGCAAAGAGCTGCGACAGCTTCGGGATTGGTTTCGACAAACACGCAAACCGCCTAAGTCGGGCATCGCGGCAACGGCGAGAGCAGTTTCTTCCGGCTCGGTCGCTTCCGCTTGACCTGCTTTTCGGCGCAGTCTGCGGCTCAGATTCCGTTGCTTGGGCGGCGGCCGCTGCTGCTGCGGCAAGGGCTTCGATGGCGGCGGCGGCTTCGCGTTCAGCCTTCAAACGACCAGTTCTTCCTCCATTTCGGCAACGGCTTCTACCTCGCCTTCGGCAGGGACGGCGGTCATCGGTTGGTAGCCGTCTTCGGTTTCAATAGCGAACACGGAAGTCGAAGTTTCTTCGACGCTGCCGATGGCGGAGTCGATGATGCTGCATTCGTCGTCGGTGCTGTCTTCCGATCGGGATGTCGCTATCCACATCTTCGCGCTTCGATGGAGAACACGAACGGTTCTTCAGCAACGGTAACAGGGTTCGGAAACCACGACAACCAAAGGCTCGCCGCTATCCTCTGGAGCAGGGATGGTTACAGGCAAACGGCTCTTCTTCGACAGGCTCGCCGCATGACGTGCGCGGCGGCAAAGCGGACTTTGTCGGCGGTATCGTGAATATTCAGGGTACTGCTCGATTTTTGGCGGCAGACGGAATATTGCGTTTTTACCGTTTTGACGGCGGTCACCTGATTGTTTGCGTTCGCGGCGGTCGCGTTGGTTGTTGCGCTCGCGTTGGCGGCGTTCGTTGCCTTTCGGTGCATCGGCCTCGGCGGTTTTGCACGCCCTCTTCCGCTACGTTGTCCACTGTTTCGGACAAGGTTTTCTTCCGGCGCAGTTTCCGCTTGTTCGCGGTTGCGTTCGTTACGGTTGTTGTTGCGGCGGCGTTTGTTGCCTTGCGCCTGTTCGTTTGAACGGGATTCGTTTTCAGACGACGTTGCGGCAGCAAGTGCTTGGACTTCGAGTTTTCGGCTTCCGCTGCGGCGTTGCGCTCGTTTTGGCGGTTGCGGCTGCGGCGGTTGTCTTTGGCGTTGCGGTTTTCGTTTTTCCGCCGCCTGATTGTCCGCTGCTTTTGTCTTTGAAGTCCGCCGCTTCGCACTTCTACCTTGCCGCCGTCGTGCCTATTGTTGCGGCGCGGGTTTTGACGGCGGTTGTTTGCGCGGCGGTTGCCGGGATTGCCGTTGCGGTTGTTGCCGTTTTGAGTGCGTTTTTCTGCCACTTCGGCAGCAGGCGCGGTTTCGGCTGCGGTATTGCCTCCGAAAAATGCGTTTGAGCCATGCTTTGAAAGTATCCACCATGAACCGCTTTTCTGCTCCGGATACGGTCAGGGAGCGGGCTGGGTATAGCGGCTACGCCTTTGCGACGGCGGGTTCGGGACGGGCGGCTTTGGCTCTTTCGCTGCCGAAAGGTTTGGCGGATTCGTCTTCTTCCGGCTCAGCAACGCGTTTGTAGCTCGGTTCGCCGTCTTCTTCCTACGTCATCGATGCGGATGCGGTTGATTTCGTAGTGCGGATTTTCCAAGTGGATATTCGGAATCAGGACGACGTTGACGTCAAACGCTCTTCCATCGCAAACAGCTCGGCGCGTTTTTCGTTCAGCAGGAAGGTGGCGACATCGACGGGCACTTGTGCATGCACTTCGCCGGTGTTGTCTTTCATCGCTTCTTCTTGAATGATGCGCAAAACGTGCAGTGCGGTCGATTCGATACCGCGGATGACGCCGGTACCGGCGCAGCGCGGACAAAGCAACGTGGCTGCTTTCGCCCAAAGCGGGTTTCAGGCGTTGGCGGCTCAATTCAAGGCCGAAGCGGGAGAGTTTGCCCATTTGCACGCCAGGCGCGGTCTTTTTGAGCGCGTCGCGCAGGACGTTTTCAACGTCGCGCTGATGCTTGGGGTTTTCCATGTCAATGAAGTCGATGACGACCAAACCGCCCAAGTCGCGCAGGCGCGCTTTTGGCGGGCGACTTCTTCGGCGGCTTCCATATTGGTTTTTGAAGGCGGTATCTTCGATGTCCGCGCCGCGGTAGCGCGGGCGGGTTGACGTCGATGGAAACGAGGGGCTCGGTGTGGTCAATCACAATCGCGCCGCCGGAAGGCAGACTGACGCTGCGGGCGAACGCGCTCGATTTGATGTTCGATTTGGAAGCGGGAGAACAGCGGCGTGTGGTCTTGATAGAGTTTCAGACGGCCTACGTTGCTCGGCATGACGTAGCTGCATAAACTCGGCAACGGTCAGTAAACCTCTTGATTGTCACCAGAATTTCGCCGATGTCGGGACGGAAATAGTCGCGGATGGCGCGGATGAGCAACGAGCTTTCCATGAAAAGCAGGTAAGGGTCATGATGCGCTTTTTCCTGCTTCAGCGATAGCCTCCCAAAGCTGTTTGAGGTGGTTCAAAATCCCATTCCAACTCTTCCGCGCTGCGTGATACCGGCGGTGCGGGCAATGATGCTCATGCCGTTCGAGATGTCGAGTTCCGCCATAGCGGCTTTGAGTTCTTGACGCTCTTCGCCTTCGATACGGCGGGATACGCCGCCGCCGCGCGGGTTGTTGGGCATCAATACCAGATAGCGTCCGGCCAGGCTGATGAAGGTGGTCAGCGCCGCACCTTTGTTGCCGCGTTCGTCTTTTTCGACGGAACGATGACTTCCATGCCTTCTTTGAGCACGTCTTGAATACGCGCCCTGCCGCCTTCGTAATCGCGGAAATACGAACGCGATACTTCCTTAAACGGCAAAAAGCCGTGGCGGTCGGTTCCGTAATCCACGAAACATGCTTCCAGCGACGGCTCGATACGGGTGATGATACCCTTGTAAATATTACCTTTGCGCTGCTCTTTTGCCAGCGTTTCGATGTCCAAATCAAAAGGTTTTGCCCATCGACAATAGCAACGCGCAGCTCTTCGGCCTGCGTTGCATTGAACAACATTCTTTTCATAATGATTACCTCGCACAGGCGGGCAGCCTTTTTTCAGACGACCTGCACTGCTCTTTGTCGAGACACTCTGCGAGGCAGATGGGATTAGGCATAGCCCACGCCCCTTTTCGGCGCGGGATGCAGAAACCCGGATGAGCAATCAGTTTTTGAATTGAAGTCCGCAAGGTTGCACGCCGCCCAAAACAATGCGGCCGTGTGCGGAAGGGTACGGATAAAGAAGGCAATAAAGAACAATGCGACGGAACGCTCCGTCCGCCGCCGAAGTCCGGACGGTACAGGTCCGGCTTAGAAAACAGGTAGCCGACATCTTCTTATTATCGTTATGCCGGAAGTTTCGAACGGTGCGGCGCGGCAGGTTTGTCAAACACCCGCCCTCGTCTTATGCCCGGTCAAATCAGCAAAATCAAATCAAACTCATTACGACTCCTGCGTTTACGGGCTTTGGCATAAACGCAGGGAAAATGCTTTGCAGAGTGCGTTTTTAATATAAAAATCTCGTTTTAACAATACCATCCGTCCCATACGGCCTGTTTGGCATAGGTTTCTGCCGAAACGGATGTTCGGGATTATAGATGAAAACGCACGCAATAAAGCAAAAGATTCAGTCAGCCTGATTACCGTCGCCGAACACGAAGCTGGCCAACGCCTTGACAACTATCTGATAAAAATCCTCAAAAGGTGTACCCAAAAGCCATATCCACCGCATTATCCGTGCCGGCGAAGTGCGCCTGAACAAAAACCGCTACCAAGCCCGACAGCCGCATCCAAACGGGCGACTTGCTCCGCATCCCGCCCGTGCGCACCGCCGAAAAGCAAGGTCGTCTGAAAACCGCGCCCAAGCCGTACCCGCGCGCGAATTTACCATCATCTACGAAGACGACGCATTGCTCGTCATCGACAAACCCGCAGGCATTGCCGTCCACGGCGGCAGCGGCGTGAGCTTCGGCGTTATCGAACAAATCCGCCGCGCCCGCCCGAAAGCCCGCTACCTCGAACTCGTCCACCGCCTCGACAAAGACACCAGCGGCCTCTTGATGATCGTCAAAAACGCAGCGCGCTCGTCAAACTGCACGAAGCCATCCGCAACGACCACCCCAAAAATCTACCTCGCTCTGGGCGTAGGGCAAACTGCCGAACGACAGCTTCCACGTCAAACTGCCCTGTTCAAATACACCGGCGCACAAGGCGAAAAATGGTGCGCGTCAGCGAGACGGCCAATCCGCACACACCATCTTCCGCGTGCTCAACCGCTTTTTCAGACGACCTCCTGCACCAAGTCGGCCTCTCGCACCTCACCCTCGTGCAAGCCACTCTCGAAAACCAGCCGCACCACCAAATCCGCGTCCACCTCAATCGCAGCAATGCCCCATCGCCGGCGACGAACGCTACGGCGACTACCAAGCCAACAAACGCCTCCAGAAACTCGGTTTGAAACGAATGTTCCTCCACGCCGCCGAGCTGCACTTCGACCACCCGCTGACAGGGCGAAAAACTCATCTTAAAAAGCCCCTCTGCCGCAAGACTTGGCACAATTCGTCTTAATGCTGGAAAAACGCAGGAAGGTCGTCTGAAACCGTAGCGTGGGCTTTGCCCACGAAATACATGTCGAAAATAAAGACAGTTTCAAATTGTCAGACAACAAGTTTCGCGGGCAAAGCCCACGCTACAACTCCACCGCCTTGAGAACCTAATCCCTTAATAACCCACGCCTTTCAGACGACCTTTTTCCCGCTACCATAACGCCCGACACAAACACGGACAAACACCATGACCCCGACACAGCAACTCCAAGCAGGCATACAGGCATTGGGGTTTGGACCTATCCGCAGAACAGCAAACCCGACTGCTCGCCTACACCGGCCTGCTCAAAAAGTGGAACAAGACCTACAACCTCGCGCCCTGCGCGACGAAGCGCAAATGGTCAGACCACCACCTGCTCGACAGCCTGACCCTGCTCCCCTACCTCCAAGGCGCGCACACCATGCTGGATGTCGGCTCCGGCGGCGGACAGCCAGCATCTCCTGCCGCCATCTGCCGTCCCGACCTCAACACTCGCCCTCTTGGACGCCAACACCAAAAACCGCCTTCCTGCAACAAGCCGTTATCGAACTTGAACTCGCTAACGTCCGCGTCGTCAGCAGCCGCGTCGAAGCCGTTCAGACTTCCAAGCCGACATCATCGCCAGCCGCGCTTTCGCCGAGACTCGCCGACTTCGTCAACTGGACGGCGCACCTTTTTGAAAGACGGAGGTCGCTGGGTCGCCATGAAGGCGTGTACCCCGAAGAAGAAATCGCCAAACTCCCCGACACCGTCGCCGTCGAACGCGTCGAAGCCCTCCGTCCCTGGCTTGGATGCAGAACGGCATATGGTGGTTTTGAAGAAGGCTTGAGCCTTCGAACGTTGAGTCTGAATATTGCAAGGTCGTCTGAAAACCCGAAACAGGGCTTTTCAGACGACCTTCTATCTATGCGCAAGCATGAGCATAGAGCGTTTTGCCATTTCAATCCGCCATAAAAACCGCCCTACTTGCAGGGGCGGTTTTTGATTACAAATATCGGATTTGATTTTGCGTTTCAAACCCGGATGTTCGGAAGAGTTTGAAGACGGGGTCTTTGCCCATTTTCAGTTTCGACGTGTAGTCCCTCAACAACAGGAAGGCAAGCGGAGAGGGAGCAAGATGGCGACCAGGTTAATCCATGCCATCGTGCCCATCGCCATATCCGCCATATCCCAAACCAGCGGCACGTTGGCGACTGCGCCGAAATATACCCAGCCCAATACCATCATACGGAACAAGGAGGTCAGCAGCCAATGGCTTTTGATGAACTGCACGTTTGATTCGGCATAGGCATAGTTGCCAATGACGGTAGAGAAGGCAAACATAAACAGAATGATTGCCAAGAAATCCGCGCCCCATGCGCCGACCTAGAGCTGACAATCGCTGCTTGGGTCAACTCTGCGCCGCTCAAATCGCGTAAGGTTGTTGGTACACCACACGATAAACGCCGTGCAGGAACACACAATAATTGTATCGACGAATACGCCCAGCATTTGAATCATGCCTTGAAACAGGGTGTTTGACTTCGGCAGCCCGCGGCGGCGTTGGGCGCGGAACCTTGACCTGCTTCGTTAGAATACAGACCGCGTTTGATACCAATCATCATGGTTTGCGAAATCAAACCGCCGAGCGAGGCCGCCGCCGGCAGCCTCAAATTTGAGACGCGCTGCTAAAAATCTGACCGAGACATGCGGAATCAGGCTGATGTTGGCGATGATGATGTAGAGCGCCATCAGCAGATATAAAGTTGCCATCAGCGGGACAAGCATTTCAGCGAAGCGGGAAACGCGGCGGATACCGCCGAAAAATAATCGAGTGCAGTCATGATGACCAATGCGACGCCGACCGCATGTTCGTCCCAGCCCCACGCAGCTTTGGCGGTTACGGCGATGGTGTTGGTTTGAACAGCTTCATAAACGAATCCGAAGCAGAAAATCAGGCTCAATGCAAATACGATACCCAACCATTTCTGACCCAAACCTTGGGTAATATAGTAAAGCAGGACCGCCGCGGAAATGATGGTTGTCGTAATCGCGGATTTTGAACAACTGCGCCAGCGAAGATTCGACAAACGCCGAACTCATGCCGATTAATGCGGTAATCCACATCCAGAATACCGCACCGGACCGCCGACACTGATGGCAATCGCCACGCCCGCGATGTTGCCCGCCCACGCGACTGGCAAGTCCGGTAACGAAAAAGCCTGAAACGGCGTAATACCGTGCGAATCATCGCCTTGTTTGCGGCCGCCGAGCATTTCTTTGATACTACGTCCGAACAGGCGGAATTGTACGAAACCGGTGGCAAGTGTGAAGAACAGACCTGCACCCAACAATACATACACCAGCCCTGTCCACATCGGATCGTTGATTTTCTGAACCCATTGGTGCAGCAATTCGGTAAAGTTATCCATAAAAAGCCTTTCTAGATACGGCTCTCCGAAGGATAATCCTGTCAAAGTGCCGCAAAGCTGTTTTCAGACGACATCGAGGACAACACCCGACGCCAAAACGCGCTATTCTAGCAGACTGTTGACAAACTGAAAAACTTTACAGTTTCAGCATTGGCATAATCTTGATAAATATCATAGAGTTTCCTTGCATTACACGACACAGGCTCCGATTTGGGCAAGCAAAAAGGCCGTCTGAAAGCATACTGCAGCTTTTCAGACGACCTTGCTGTTTAAACGTCCATAAAAACGGCATGGAAAAAGCCATACCGTCGTACGGGATAGTTTTCGACTAAGCTTTCCGGTATGGGTTTTCCACACCTTCAATCAGGGCTTGCAGGTATTCGCGCAACTGTTTTTTCACTGCAGCCCATCAGAAGCGCATCTTCAAATGCGTCTTGCGCCGCCTGATAAAGCTCGGTCATGTTCTCGGTCGCGACTTTTTACTTTTTTCGGTGCAGGATACGATTGCCCGTCGTCATCATACCATTTGGGCATTTCAGGCATACTCACGTTGGTGCTTTCCTAGACTTAATTGAGGAAACGGGACGGATCGTTTTTCTTCACTCGGCGTGCAAAGGCGTATTTGGCGTTCCAGTATTTGTTGCTGAGGCTGGTAATTTCAATGCGTTTGCCGGTACGCGGAGCGTGGATGAAACGGTTGTTGCCGATATAGAGGCCGACATGAAATCCTACCTCGCCCCATCGTGCGGAAGAATACCATATCGCCCGGCTGTAATTCGCCGCGGGATATGCCGACACCATTTTTGCCTGTTCGGCGGAGGTGCGGGGAGGTTCAGCCCCATTGAGCGTCTGAAGATATGCTGCATGAAGCCGCTGCAATCCGAAACCTGTGGATGCTGATGTACCGCCGTAGCGGTAGGCAACGCCAAAAAGCCCCATCGCGCTGCCGATGAGTTCGTCGGCACTGTCTGAACTTCTCGATGCACGGTCGGGCGCTGCCCGGAGCTGAAGGAATAGGGTGGAGGCGCAGGCGTTAATGAAGGCGCAGGTTGAACACGGGTCGGTTGGAAATTTATCTGCGGAGCCTGTACGAGGGGCAGGCTGTTTTGCATCTTCAAATTGGTTTTAAAAACCTGCTGCCTATTTTTCGACGAACGAATCGAGATCGTCGGCGTTTGCAAAATGAATGCCGGACAGCATACAGGCCGAAACCAATAGTGCCGCCAGCCTGGATAAGGCTTTCATGTTTGACTGATTCCATTTTCAGACGACCCTGTCTGCCGCCTGCTATTATGTTATTCTGTATCTAGGGATATTCAGGCGATTGTATATAAAAACAGGATGTTTGGCAAAAAGCGTCTGTTATATTGCGTTAAAGCGTTGTTTATATTTGCAAAGACACTCAACCGATGATGATACCCACTCTGCTCGCTATGCGCGACTTTTTCCAGAATGCGCGAAATTATTACCGTACTGACGAAATACGGCTTGGGCGGCTTTGTTCAGCGCATCCGTTTGGGCGCGGCGGGCGGGGACGAGTGCATCCCGACAGCCGTTATATGAGTACGCCGCGACGCTTTCGCAAAGCGTTTGAGGAGCTGGGACCGACCTTCGTCAAGCTCGGTCAGGTATTGTCTACGCGGGTCGATATTTTTCGGGGCGGAGTGGATTGAAGAGTTCGAACAACTGCAAAGCAACGTCGCGCCGATACCGTCGTCTGAAATCTATACTTTGGTCGAAGCCTATCTGGGCAAACCCGTTTCCGAAGTGTTCCGCAGCGATAGACCCCAAACCCGCAGGCAGCGCGTCGGTGGCGCAGGTACACCGCGCCGAACTTTAGACGGAACCGCCGTCGCCGTCAAAGTCAAACGCCCCGACATCGAGCCGGTCATTCAGGCGGATCTGCGGATTTTGAACCACCTCGCCAGACTGATGGAATCGAAATCCCCGAAGTGCGCCGTTACCAGCCCGTATTGATGGTCGCCTATTTTTGCCAAGAGTCTGGCGAAAAGAAACCGATTTATCGGTGGAGCTGCGTTATATGCAGCGTTTCGGTCAGACCTTTTCAGACGACCCCTTGGTCCGCATCCCCGCCGTCTATCCCGACATTTCCAACCGGCACATCCTCGTACAAGACTACATCGGCGGCACGCTCCTGAAAGACGCCGACCTTGAAACCATGCCCCACTCCTTGCGCAGCGGACTTGCCGGACGGATTACCGACACCCTCTTCACCATGATGCTGCGGCAAGGCTTTTTCCATGCCGACCCCCATCCGGGCAACATCTTCATCAACGACAACGGCGGCATCACCTTCATCGACTTCGGGCTGGTCGGACACCTCGGCAACACCCGCCGCCGCGAAATCCTCAACCTTATCAACGCCCTGACCAACAACGACGCGCTGCTCATCCAATACGTCCTCAGCGACTGGGCGCAGGGCGATTTGCCCGACGAAAACCTGCTCGGCGCAGACGTCTTGGAAATGCTGCTCAACTACGAACACACGCCCATCCGCGACCTGCGCGTCAGCCAAGTCATCAACGACATCACCTCCATCATGCGCCGCCACGGGCTGACCCTGCCCGGCGACCTCGTGATGCTCTTCAAGACCCTCATCGCCTCGAAGGCGTCGTCAAACGGCTCGACGGCAGTATCGAACTGCTCGAACGCGCCAAACCCATCGCCCGAAGCCGCCGTCAAAGAACAAGCCTCCGCCGCCCACATCGCCCGCAACGCCAAAACGCAACTGCGCACCCTGTTGCAAATGGCGGAGTCGCTGCCGCAAGACTTCTTCAGGCTGACCAGAATGCTGCAAAAAGGCAAATTCGGCATCGCCTAGACCTCAAGCAGTCAGGACCGCATCAGCCATCAAATCGACAGCGCCGCCAACCGCCTGACCATGGGCATCGTCACCGCCGCCCTGATTATCGGTTCGTCCATCGTCATGAGTATAGACACCGGCCCCCAAGTTTATCGGCTTCGTCGGCTACCTTATCGCCTTCGCCAACAGCCTGTGGATTATCTGGTCGGTGTGGCGGTCAGGGGAAAGCACTAGCTGCACGTTTGCTCAAATCATCAATCAGCTCAAAACAAAAAGGTCGTCTACGAAAAACTAAGGGCGCAGGTTTCGCCAAAACGTTTTCAGACGACCTGATTTCCTGCGGACGCAACCATATAGCCGTCAATCCGTCATCCAGATATAACAGAGGAATTTATGCCGCAAACCCGATCGACCACGCCGACATCCGCACCCGTTTCATCTTCGACGATATGCCCGTTCGCGGTCTGCACGTCCGCCTTGAAAACGTATGGAAACACATCGTCGGACAAAAACACTATCCCGCCGCCATCCGCCGCGCCTTGGGCGAACTCCTTGCCGCAGGCGCGCTTCTGTCCGGCAACCTCAAAAACCGACGGCACGCTCATCGTTCAAGTTCAAGGACAAGGTCGTCTGAAAATGCTCGTCGTCGAGGCTACTTCCGACCAAACTGTCCGCGCCACCGCACGCTGGGACGAAACCGCCGACATCAGCGACGACGAAAGCCTGACCGACCTTCTCGGCAGCAACAGCGTCTTCGTCCTCACCCTTCAGCCCAAAGACGCAGAACCTTGGCAGGGTGTCGTCCCGCTCGAAGGCAGCATCGCCCAAATGCTTATCAACTACACCAAACGCTCCGAACAGCTCGATACCCAAATCGTCCTTGCCTCATCGGACGATGCCCTGCGGCGGACTTTTGTGCAACGCCTACCTGAGACAGAACCTGACGCGGCATCATGGGAACACGTCAGCACACTGGTTTCAAACCCTGACTCCCGAAGAACTGACCGGACTGGACGCACAACACGTCCTCTACCGTCTCTTCCACGAAACCCCTCCGCGCGTCTTCGATCCCGAAAATATCGAATTCGCCTGCACCTGTTCGCGCGGAAAAAGTCAGCGATATGCTGCTTATGCTGGGCGGCGAAGAAGTCGGCGGCGTGGTCGCCGAACAAGGCAGCATCCAAATCGACTGCGACTTCTGCCATGCCAAATACGTCTTTTGACGAAACCGATGTCAACGCCCTCTTCGGTGCCGATGTCGTCAACGCCGTCCTAGACGAAGCCAAGCGTCTGCAATAAACATCAACGCTTAATATTAATTAGCAAAGGTCGTCATGAAACCGATTTTGGGTTTCAGACGACCTTCTATTCAAATCTTCAAAAGATTATTTTTGTTCAGAGAGTCGCGGATTTCGCGCAACAGCAATACTTCTTCGCTAGGCTCTGCAGGGTGCTTCTTCTGCTGCAGCGGTAGCCTCGGCTTTTTTCACAGCGTTCAGTGCTTTTGATAACGGTGAAAATCGCGCAGCAATGATCGGGAAGCTGATGATGGCGTTGATGAACAGACCGATGTTCCAGGTAACGGCACCGGCTGCTGAGCGGCTGCCAAGCTGGCATAGCCGCCTTCCGGAGCGGCTTGTGCGCCGTCTTTCAGGGTGATGAACAGGTTGGAGAAGTCAACGCCGCCGATCGACAGACCGATAGGGGGCATGATTACGTCGTCAACCAAAGATTTAACGATGCCGCTAAACGCAGTACCGACGACCATACCGACCGCCAAGTCGATAACGTTGCCGCGCATAATAAATTGTTTGAATTCTGAAGCAATGAGACATAAATGTCCTCCTGTATGTTTTGTGGATAATTTTGTGGATAATAGAGTGAAATTTTTAAAAAGCGCATCCGAAGCGACGGACGGGCTTTTTCCAAACCGGCAGGCATGGTATCGTGTTATTTGTTAAACAAATGTTATAAAAGTTAAAATTTGTTTTTATGACAAAATTCCCGAAATATGCCGCCTTTTTATATGAAAAAGAACCGTCTGAAATCAGAGTGTAACTTTTTACACCACTTATTCAGACGGATTTTTGCGTAATAAGTTGTCGTTTTCTACGAAATATTACAAATAATTACGCCTCTTCATCGTTCAGGGCGTTGATGCTGCAACCGCCGTCAACATAAGTGATTTTCGCCGGTAATGCCTGAAGAGAGTTCGGAGAGCAGGAAGGCGGCGGTGTTGCCGACTTCGTCGATGGTTACATTGCGACCGAGCGGGTTGTGGGAAGCGACGTGTCCCAAAAGTTTGCTTAAATCGGCAATGCCGGAGGCAGCGAGGGTTTTGATCGGACCGGCGGAAATGCCGTTGCAACGGATGCCTTCTTTGCCCAAGCAGGCGGCGGTAAAGCGGATGCCTGCTTCGAGGCTGGCTTTGCCATGCCCAGTGACGTTGTAGTTGGGAATCGCACGAACCGCGCCCAAGTAGCTCAGGGCGACGATGGCGGAGTTTCTGCCGCGCATCATCGGACGGGCGGCTTTTGCCAATGCGGGCAGGCTGTATGCGGAAATTTCGTGTGCGGTGTTAAACGCTTCGCGGCTGATGCTGTCGAGGAAGTCGCCGCTCAAGGCTTCTTTCGGTGCGAAGCCGATGGAGTGGACGAGGCCGTCCAAGCCGTCCCAATGTTTGCCCAAATCGGCGAAAAACTTGGTTGATTTCGTCGTCGCTGGCGACATCGCAGCGGAACACGAGTTCGGAACCCACTCGGCGGCCATTTTGCGGACGCGCTCTTCCAGTTTGTCAACAACGTAGGTAAACGCCAAATCCGCGCCTTGTTCGCGGCAGGCTTTGGCAATGCCGTAAGCGATGGAACGCTCGGAAATCATGCCGGTGATCAGGATTTTTTTACCTTGCAGAAAACCCATTTTTGTCCTTTAAAGTGTGGTATTGGGGTTGATGAAACTGGGCATTATAGCAAACTGGGGCGGTTTCGGTATAGAAACAAGAGATAACCTGTCGTCCTGACGGAAAAACGAAGGTCGTCTGAAACCTTTTCAGACGACCTTTTGCACATCAAATCCCTTATAATGCCGCCCATTGTTTTTCAACGGAAAAAGGCTGTCTGAAATGACCCAAAATGCAAGCAACCTCTGCTGGCTCGATATGGAAATGACCGGGCTTGACCCCGAACGCGAACGCATTATCGAAGTCGCCATGATTATCGCCGACTCCGATTTGAACGTCTTGGCGCAGTCCGAAGTTTATGTCGTCCACCAAAGCGACGAACTGCTCGACGGCATGGACGAATGGAACACCGCCACCCACGGTCGTACAGGATTAACCCGGCGCGTGCGCGAATCGCAACTCACCGAAGCGGAAGTGGAGCAGAAACTGCTGGACTTTATCGCGCAATGGATTCTGAAAAAGCCACGCCTATGTGCGGCAATTCTATCCATCAAGACCGCCGCTTCATGGTCAAATACATGCCGCGCCTCGAAGCGTATTTCCACTACCGCAATCTGGACGTATCCACCCTGAAAGAACTCGCCAAACGTTGAATCCGCCCGTTGCCAAAGGCGTGATAAAACGCGGTTCGCATCAGGCTTTGGACGACATTCTCGAAAGCATCGAGGAAATGCGCTACTACCGCGAAAACTTCTTGAAACTGCCTTAAATCGCTGCTAAATAGTAACTGGCAACGCAAAAAGGTCGTCTGAAAGCTTCAAATCCATCCTTTCAGACGACCTTTCCGATATTCTGTAAGTCAGTGTAGCAAACTTGCATCAGACATATATCTTTCCAAAAATATCCGTATATTCCGACTCATACTTCATCCAACCCGATAAGCCGACAAAATTTCAGTTCCAAATTTCAAGATTCTGAACAAACACTGACACACAATTACAGAAAACAGTATAATACACTACTCAAAATGCCTATTCGATGCCACGACCATCATTCCCAAACGATTATCGCTGCAAGATATCGTCCCGACAGAACCCCCTTTCGAGGGCAATCTTCCGGGACTTTTTGCCTTTGCGGCAAAATCATGGAAGACAGGGACGAAGGGGCGGTATACCGTATGTGCGGCATGCTGCTTGGCGGCAAAGAAAACCGCAGGGCATTATCAGGCGTAGAATCACATCGCATCCGGAGGGTTTCCGGATACGGCATACAGGTTGCTGCATTGGAGCGACCGTTTCGGACTGTCTGCCGACAAACTGCTGGATGCTTACGCAGATTTTCGGCGAACGCGGACTCTTAGCGGCGCAAACCGCACTGATGCGTTATTACGCAGAACGCAACGACCTGCAATTTCTCTATTGGGCACAATGCGCCGCCCCGCAATCCCCTGAAGCGCAATACCTTATCGCGCGGCAGTACGCCTTGGCGGGCAATTGGGAAAAGGCCCTATATTGGTACAACCAGGCAGCCTCCAGGGCTGGGCGCAGGCATGCCTGCAATTAGGGGAAAATCCTTCCTTTACGGCTGCGGCGTTTCTGCCGATGCCGCGCAGGCAGAAGTCTATTTGGAATATGCCGCCGAACACGGCTGGGTCGAAGCACAAATCCTGCTGGCAGATTTATTGGCGGCAAAAGGTAACCAAGACGCCCTGTCTTGGTACAGCCTTGCCGCCGTTCAAGGCAGCGCGACGGCGCAAACCGCCTTGGCACGGCAATATCTGACTGGCAAGCTGACCGACCGCGATCGGGTACAGGCGTTCAAATACGCCAGAACCGCCGCAGACAGGCGGTTTCCGGACGCCCTATGCCCTGATGGGCGATCTCTGCCGCTACGGACTGGGCATACGCCCCGACTTATCCGTCGCGCAACAATACTACCGCCACGCCGCCGCATTGGGCGCGTATGGCTGCCGTACAGAAAAGCTGCTCAGCGAGGCCGCCCTGCACCAACCCGAACATTACGAAAAAGCTCAAATCCGAAGCCTTGCAGCGTCAGGAAACCGAGCAGCTTTGCCGCTCTGCCGCAGCCTGCCTTGACGGCATCGGACAGACTACGCCCGCGCGCGACGGCTTTATCTGGAAGCCGCCGTCTGCAACCATGCCGACGCAGCAGCCGGTTTGGGCAAAATCTATTATTACGGCCTGGGTATTCCTGCCGATGCCGGTTCGGCAGCGTACTGGTTCGGCATAGCGGCGGAACAAAACCATCCTGAAGCGCAATATTATTCGGCATTCCTCCTCTACCACGGACAAGGTACCGCCACGAATGTTCCCGCCGCCTACGATTACCTTCAGGCAGCAGCAGACAACGGATATGGCAACCCGCAGGAACTCAGGGCAATATTGGAGCAATGGCGGTGCGAACGTTGAAGATAAGCCGGCATTGATTTCCGCCCGACAATAATAAAAGGTCGTCTGAAAAAAATTTTCAGACGACCTTTGTCTTTTGCCGAACTCTTTTAATCGGATAATTCCGCTTTCGATTCTTTATCTGCTTTCGCCGACCAATAAGATGCAAGCAGCGAGCCGGAAATGTTGTGCCACACGCTGAACAGCGCGCTGGGTACGGCGACGACAGGGGCTGCGGCAAAATGCGCGGCCGCCAATGCCGCACCCAAACCGGAATTCTGCATACCGACTTCGATGGCGAGCGTTTTTGCGCATCGTACGGCAGCTTGCAGATTTTGGCTGCGAAAAAGCCGAGCAGGTAGCCGATGGCGTTGTGCAACACCACGACACCGAAAATCAACAGCCCGCTCTCAATGATTTTGCCTTTGCTCGCACCGACGACCGCACCGATAATCAACACAATGGCAACCACAGAAACCAAGGCAAAGGCAGGCAGCAGCGCGTTCGGTCTGTTTGCGGAACACAGTATGTGCAACCACGCCGAGCGCGATGGGCAGCAACACCATTTGAACAATGGAAACAAACATCGCCTGCGCATTGATGTCGAGCATTTCACCCGCCAAAAAGCAGGAAAATAGCAGGCGTCAGCAGCGGAGCCAGCAAGGTGGAAGCCGATGTAACTGCGACGGACAAGGCAACGTTGCCGCGCGCCAAAAAAGTCATCACATTGGAAGCCGTACCGCCCGGACAGCAGCCGACCAAAATCACACCCACAGCAACTTCAGCAGGCAAATTTAACAACTGACCAAAAATAAGCCAGTCAGCGGCATGATAATGAATTGCGCTGCCACGCCGATAAGGACGGCTTTGGGATGACTGGCGACAATTTTAAAATCTGACGGCGTCAGCGTCAGCCCCATGCCGAACATGATGATGCCCAAAAGCCAAGTGATGTAAGGCAGTACCCACTTGAACAATTCGGGGTAGAAGAAGCAACGGCGGCGCACAATGCCGCCCAAAATGAAAGGTTTTGCCAACAAAGTGGCTGATTCGTGCAATAGTGTCCATAAATAGTATGTGCGGTATCGGTTGATAAGGTTATTGATAAGGAGAACAGTGAGATAAAGCAACACACAAACATCAAAAATCTGTTTGTCGGTTGATATAGTGGATTAAATTTAAATCAGGACAAGGCGGCGAAGCCTGCAGACAGTACAGATAGTACGGCAAGGCGAGGCGAGGCAACGCCCTACCAGTTTGAAGTTAATCCACTATATTTGCTTCATCTCCGCCCGAACGCGAAGCATACACGGCTTTGTAACGAGGTGTAAAGAAAAAGGTCGTCTGAAAACTGAACTGCACCCCAAAAAGTTGGATACATCCCTCCAACTCACAAGGTGCAGTTTTTTATGAGCAAATATACATTACACTTCAAATACCAAGCCGTACTCCACTACCTGCACATACGCAGCCAACAGCGTACCGCAGACCACTGCGGCATCTCACGAACCCACCTGCGGCGATGGATACGCGCCTATCAAGAAGGCGGCATCGGCGCACTCGAACATCCACAATCCAAAACCATGACCGAACACCGCAAAAACCCCTTCATCGCCGACAAACCCGACCAAGAAAAAACACAGGCAGAGCTTATCGAAGAGTTGTGCTATATGCGCGCAGAGGCCGCCTACCTAAAGGAGTTAAAAGCCCTCAGCCAAAAACAGACCGCAAAGGACAAAGCCGAACCGTCCAAACACTGAGGGCGCAACACCCGCTCAAATACCTGCTGCATCGCACACCTGCCCAAAAGCAGCTTTTACTACCATCACCAAGACCGACCCGACCTGATGAAGCCGACAAAGCCCTCCTTGTCGAAAACCTACCGGCGGCATAAAGGACGCTACGGGCAAGGCGCATTGCCGCCGCATTGGGTTGGAACCGCAAAAAGTGGCGCGGTTGATGAAGCAGTTGGAACTGAAAAGCCCTCATACGGGCGAAAAAGCCTACCGCCATCCCGCCATGGGCGAGATATCGGAACACCTCCTCAAACGCCGGTTCAAAGCCCGAAAGCCCAACGAAAAAAATGGCTGACCGACGTTACCGAACTCAAAGGAAGGACGGCAAACTGTACCTCTCGCCAATCTTGGACTTGTTCAACCGCGAGATCGTCGCCTACGCCATGAGCCGCAGAGCCGACAGCGAAATGGTGAAGGAAATGCTCGAAAAAGCCGCCCCCCGTCTGACTGATAAAGGAACGATGCTTCATTCGGACCAAGGTGTGCTGTACCGTACGGCGGGGTATAGGGAATTGCTTGCGGAGCATTCCATGGTTCAAAGTATGTTGCGTAAGGCGAACTGTTGGGACAATGCGCCGATGGAAAGCTTCTTTGCGGTGTTGAAGACGAGTGTTTCTATAACGCAGGTGAATTGACAGTAGATGAATTGATGAAGCAGATAGATGACTATATGGATTACTACAACCGGGAGCGTTGCAGTTTGAAATTGAAAAAGCTGAGTCCTGTCGCATACAGAACCCAGCTTGCACAGAGCGCCTGAATAGGCTTTTATGAGTGTCCAAGATTTGGGGGCCAGTTCATAAGTTTTCAGACGACCTTTAAGCCATTCTGCCCTCACTCAAACAACCTGCTCTGCGCCAGCAACGCCTTCACGGGCGCAAAATCGCGGCGGTGTTCGGGCAGTACGCCGTATTTTGCAGGGGCAGCAGGTGTTGCGCCGTGCCGTAACCTCTGTGTTGGTCGAAACCGTATTGCGGGTAACGTTCGGCAAGCGCATACATTTCGGCATCGCGCGCGGTTTTGGCCAGGACAGGCGGCGGAGATTTCGATGATTTTGCTGTCGCCCTTGACGATGGCTTCGGCGGGAATGCCCAAATCTTTCGGAACGCGGTTGCCGTCTATCAATACCTTATCCGGCATGACCGCCAAACCCTGGACGGCGCGGGTCATCGCCAGCATGGTGGCGTGCAGGATATTGAGTTCGGCGATTTCTTCGGGCGACGCGGAGGCGACGGCTCCACGAAACGGCTTGTTCTTTTCGATCAACACCGCCAAAGCATCGCGCTTTTCTCGCTGAGTTTTTTTCGAGATCGGTCAGGCCGGGCAAGTCGTAACGTTCGGGCAGGATAACGGCGGCGGCAAACACGCTGCCGACAAGCGGCCCGCGCCCCTGCTTCGTCCACGCCCGCAAGGAGGATGGGAGACATATAGTTTCAGTGATAAGGTTCGGTTACGGGAGAGGTCGTCTGAAAAGGTTTTCAGACGACCTTTTGAATGATATGGCGGGTTCGAATAAAAATAATGTCGGGTTTACTGCCGATTATTTTTATAGTGGATTAAAATTGCAATAATACGGCGTTGCCAACGCCCTTATGTACTACCCGTACACGGCGGGCGTTGCCGCCTTGTCTCATTTTTATTTTAATCCACTATATCTATACGGGAGCAGCGACAGTTTTGCATGGAACCAAAGTCCGCCCTACCCTATTTTTTTATGCTGTGAAACGTTTTTCTGGGCAAAGCCACGCTACAAAAAATGGACCTGTCAATTTCGATCAGGGCATTCATGCCCGACAAGCCATATGGCTGATTCACTTCATTTTTGATACGACACCTATTGCCCGCCGTCATTCCCGCACAGGCGGGAACTCAGTCCTCAACTATTCAGAACTATTTAAAGATTGTCATCATTTCAAACTTTTTGGATTCCGCCTGCGCGGGAATGACGGCGCGTGGTTTTTCTGATTTGAATTTACTGCAAAACCATCAGATTCAGCCCGCAGGTTGGACATGCTCTTTATCAGGCAATAAGTATCAGAGGTCGTCTGAAAACGTTGCTTCAACGGAGTAGAAACAAGTACGGCAGATTTAACTAAAAAGCCTGCTTCGGACAATACGGCTTCAGCCGCCAACGCATCGGTATCTTTCTTCAGCAGCAAATGCAGTTCGCGAAAATCCTGTTTCAGCGCGGCGGCGGCTTCCGGGGTGGTCGTACCAATAGGCAACGGCGGCGGCGAGTTTTTCCGGCTCGGCATCGTGTTGCAAAAGTTCCGGCACGGCGGCTTTTGTCCAACAGGATATTGGGCAGGCCGACATGCGGCACTGACTTTGCGTTTCACATAAAAATAGGGTCAGCGGCGAAATTTTTGTAGCTGATGACCATCAGGCCGTTTGCACAAGGCGACTTCGAGGGTGGCGGTGCCGCTGGTTACCAACACGACATCGGCGGCGGTGCAGACGGTATCGGACTGTTTGTCGGTGATGGTAACGGGAATGGCGGAAAATTCAGGCTGCGCCAGAATTTCACCGATGCGCCTGCGGGTGGCGGCGGTGGCGGCGGGAAGCAGGAATTGCGCCTGCGGATAGCGTTTGAGCAGCAATAAGGCCGTCTGAAAAACAAAGGAGCCATATAGTCGATTTCGCTGACACGGCTGCCCGGCAGCAAGGCGAACACGACAGTTTCGGCGGCCACGCCCAACTTGAGCGCGCGGCGCGCATGGTCGTCGTCCAGCGGCATGGTTTGCGCCATCGGATGACCGACAAACTCGGCTTTGCCGCCCGCATCAAGGTAAAGCTGCGGCTCCATCGGAAACAAACACAGCACGCGGTTGACCTGATGCACGATTTTGTTCACCCGTTCGCGCCGCCACGCCCACCCGACGGGCTGACATAATGAACGGTGGGGATGCCCGCCTTTTTGAGTTTTTCCGCCACGCCCAGATTGAAATCGGGCGCGTCGATGCCGACAAAGACATCAGGCTTGATGCGGATAAGGTCGTTCACCAGCCCTTTGCGGATTTTCAGGATTTCGGGCAGGCGTTTGACCACTTCGACAAAGCCGCGCACCGCCAGTTTTTCCTGGTCATACAGGCTCTCAAACCCTTCCGCCTTCATGCGTCTACGCGCCAATGCCGATAAATTTCGCATCGGGGCGGCGTTGTTTGATGGCACGGATAAGGTGCGCGCCGAGCAGGTCGCCGGATGCTTCCGCCGACGCTGATGGCGATCAGTGGGGAATGGTTCATCATCGTTACAGGAAAATGATTGAGGTCGTCTGAAAGGTTTTCAGACGACCTTATGGAGATTATTCGGCAGGAATCGGCTCAAATTCGGCAGCGGATTGCGGGAACGGTTCGGCAAAATCGGTTGCCGCGGGCGCATCGCTGTCCACCAAGTCGTCGATGTCGATGTTGTCGTCTTCGCTTTGAGGGAGCGTGCCGCCGGTTTGTTGGGTGCGGACTTTCATGTAAAGGTCGCGTGTGTAGCTGTATTTGTCGATGGCTGCGCCTTCGAGGCTGTCGGTCAGGTCGAGCAGTTCTTCACGGGTGTTGATGGCCTGCAGGCCGATTGTGCCCCAGCGTCCTGCTCTGGTGTGGAAGACGGCGTTTTTAACTGGGTAGACGGTGGTAACGGCGTTGCCAATGGTATCGCGTACGGTAGATGGGCTGAACAGGGGACAACGAAGTAGTTGCTGTTTTTCCAGCCCCATGTGGCGAAGGTGTCGCCGAGGGTGTTTTTTTATTGCTGGGTACGCCGCCTGCACCGGCTACGTCGATTAAACCGCCAAGGCCGAAGGTGGTGTTGATGCCGACGCGGACGGGGTCTTCGCTGGCGCGTTTTGACGTCAAGGCGCAGAACGTTGCTGCCGAAGCTGACGACGTCGCGCAGGTTGTTGAAGAAGTCGATCACGCCGGTACGCACCGGTTTGGGCGTTACTTTGCGATAGCCGCGTGCGACAGGGGAAAGGACGTATTTGTCTGCTTTGTCGTTGAACTTGGAAACGAGTACGGTTGTAGCCTTCGTAAGGGATCAGCCGGATTGCGTTCGGCAAGTGCGGGAGCCGGAGGCTATGCTGATGAGGAGGCAGAGTGAAGCGGTGGTTTTTCATGATTGCAACCAGTCTTTGATTTCGTAAAGTTCGGACAGGGTACGCACGGATTCAGGTATGCCTTGCAGGGGTGATTTTTCCGTCCGGACGGCGCAGTGCGTCAAGCAGCAGGGACACGCAGGCGGAATCAGCGCGTCCGACGCCGCTCAAATCGACCGCGCGGGTGTCTTTTCAGACGACATTGCTGCCTGAAGCGGGTAAAGGCGTCGGCGGTCAAGGTTTTGACGGTAATGTCGCCGCTGATGTGCAACGTGCCGTCGCGAAGTTCGGTTTGCATGGCTGTCTTGTCAACTTAATCTTGGATGATAAAACCCTGAAGGTTATTGTGTGCGAAAGCCATGTCGTCTGAAAAACGGACGGCATGACTTATCTTTGCATTATTTGCTGCCGTTTTTGGCTTTTCAGTTCGGCAATCAGTCCGTCCACGCCTTTGGCTTTGATGGTTTCGCTGAATTGGTTGCGGTCACACGGTTACCGCTTGCGCCTTCGATGGCGACGTTGTAGGCGCGGTATTTGATGCCGCTTTGGTAGGGTGCGAGTCCATGTTGACAGGGTTTTTGACCCGGGGCTAACTTCGGCGCGGACGATGATTTCTTTGCCGCCTTTATTGACAACGGATTGTCTTTGACGTTGACGTTGGCGTTTTTGAATCAACATGGTGCCGGAGTAAGTGCGGATCAGCAGGGTTTGAAATTCTTTGGTCAATGCTTGTTTTTGCGCGTCAGACGCGGTACGCCAAGGGTTGCCGACTGCCAGCGCGGTCATGCGTTGGAAAATCGAAATAGGGAATCGCATAGGCTTCGGCTTTTTGGCGGGCGGTGTTGGCATCGCCGTTTTTAAGATGCTCAATACTTGAGTGGCGTTTTGACGGATTTGGTTCACTGCGTCGGCAGGGGCGGCAACCGCCATGCTGATGCTCAAGATGCCGATGCTCAGTGCGCTGATGAAAGAAGTTTTTCATGATTAAGTGTCCTAGTTTGAATATGATGGTGTACACGCTTTATTCGGTGGCTTTTTGCCGCATCGTCGCCGCCTGCCGCGTTTTTCTCGGCGAAGCTGGTCGTGAATTTACCGATCAGGTTTTCCAGAACCATGGCGGAGCTGGTAACGGAAATGGTATCGCCTGCGGCGAGGGGTTCAGTGTCACCGCCTTGTTGCAGTCCGATATATTGTTCGCCCAACAGACCGGAGGTCAGGATTTGCGCGGAAACGTCGCTGCTGAACTGATATTTGCTGTCCAAATCGAGACGGACTTTCGCCTGATAGGATTTCGGGTCAAGCTCGATGGAGCCGACGCGTCCGACCAATACGCCTGCGGATTCGATCGGCGCGTTTGCCTTCAAGCCGCCGATGTCGCTGAAATCGGCATATACGGTATAAGTCTTGCTGGAATTGCCGAACGCTGCGCCGCCGCGACGCGGAAAGCGAGAAAAACCGACCGCTGCCACGCCGAGCAGGGACAAACAGTCCGACCCAAAATTCCAATACATTCTTTTTCATTAAAGTTCCTTGAATATCCAATGTTCTTTGTTTCGTTTTCAGACGACCCGTCAATCCGTAAACATCCATGCGGTCAACACAAAGTCAATCGCCAAAATCGTCAGGGCGGACGAAACCACCGTACGCGTACTGGCGCGCAAAATGCCTTCCGAGGTCGGTACGCAGTGGAAGCCCTGATGCACGGCAATCAGCGTTACCGCCACGCCGAACGCGGCGGATTCTGATCAGACCGTTGATTACATCGTAATGTATCGTGATGTTGTTCTGCATCTGCGACCAGAAAAATGCCGCTGTCCAAGCCCAGCCAGGTTACGCCGACCAAATACGCGCCGTAAATGCCCGCGACGTTGAAAATCGAAGCCAAAAGCGGCATGGAAAACACGCCCGCCCAAAAGCGCGGCGCAACCACGCGGGCGACAGGGTTTACCGCCATCACGTTCATCGCTTCGAGCTGTTCGGTCGTTTTCATCAAACCGATTTCGCTGGTCATCGCACCGCCCGCGCTGCTGGCAAACAGAATCGCCGCCAATACCGGACCCAGTTCGCGCAACAGCGAAGCCGCGACCATATAGCCCAAAAATATCGGCGGATTTGAATTTCGACAACTGCGTGTAGCCCTGCAAACCCAAAACCATGCCGACAAACAGCCCTGAAACGGCAACAATCAACACCGACAGCACGCCGGCAAAATACACTTGGCGCACGCCTCAGGCGCGGACGGACGAAAGCCGTACCGGATTTCGCCAGAATGTTCAGCAGAAAACAACGTGATACTGCCAAGAGATTGAATAGCCGAGGGTTTTCGCCCCGACGGAACGGATAAAATTCATGAGTTTCCATTACGGATTAACGGGTTTTCAGACGACCTTTTAGGATGATGAGTGATAGGTCGTCTGAAAAATAATTTCGGCTTGCAGGCAACAACGGTACAAAACATTTCCAGACGACGTCTGCAAACCGAGGTCGTCTGAAAAACTACGGCAAAATCTTGCTGCAACGACGTTTGCGCCGGATAGCGGTAGGCGACGGGCGCCGTCTGCCAGCCCGCCGACAAACTGGCGCAGCCCAAGGCGAATCCAGTTCGCGCATCTCCTGCGGCGAGCCGGAGAACATAATTTCGCCGTGCGCCAAGAAAATACGCTGATCGATGATTTCTAAAAGATTTTTCAATGTCGTGCGTCACCATAATGCTGGTCGAACGCAAAGCCTTGTGCTGACGCGGCTGATCGGTGAGGCAATCACGCCCAGGAAATCTGATCGAGCCGGTAAACGGCACTCGTACAACATGATTTCAGGGGTCGAGGCGCATCGTGCGGGCAGCGCGACGCGGCGCGACATCCCGCCGGAGAGTTCGGACGGCATCGGGTTTTCCACACCGCGCAGGCCGACCGCGTTCAATTTCAACAAAACCAAAGTCGCGATAGCCGCTGCCGGCAGGCGCGTCAGTTCGTCGCATCGGAAAAAGCGATATTGTCGAATACAGACAAATCGGTAAACAGCGCGCCATGCTGGAACACGCACGCCCATGCGGCGGCGGTGTTCGTACAATCTCGTCAGCCGAAAAGCCCGCCAAATCCCGTCCTTCAATCAAAACCTCACCCGACTGAGGATGAATCTGACCCGTAATCAGCCGCATCAGCCGTGGTTTTGCCGCTGCCTCGAACCGCCCATCACGGCGGCGAAGTTTCCTTGGGAATGCTGAAATTGATATTGTTCAGAATCGGACGGTCGCCATACGCAAGGCAACGTCTTTCATTTCGATGAAGGGTACGGAACTCATGAAAGGGAAGATAAGGCGGGATGTATTTTAATTACTTGCATTGTAAAGCTTTATCATGGTGTCGGGCAATTTTCGACGACCTTATCAAGAAAACGTCTGTTAAGAAGCGGAAAATCATGTGTTTGGCAGAAATTTTAAGACCATTGGAATGGTTAAGATTGAAAGTCTTGCAACCTGTTGTCTTCATTCCAGAGCAGGGGCGAGTTACAGAACTTAATAATCCTAAACATACCGTTTTTTCGCCGGCGGGGGAAGTTTTAAATTTATGGCAGGATTTTGTAGGCAAAGACACAACATTCTACAAACAAAATTTATATTTCATGTGGATTAACTTTTAAGCTATTGAGCGGCGTTGCCTCGCCTTGCCGTACTATCTGTACCGTCTGCGGCTTTCGTCGCCTTGTCCTGATTTCTAAATTTAATCCACTATAATTTTGTGAAAATCATTCCATCAGACAAACCGGCCTATCTGCAAAACAAAGCTTGTTTCACAGACAGGCCGGTTATTTACCGCGTCAATTACACGGCGATTTTTCGCACTCTTTGATGCAGGCAAGGCAAGACTCATAGCATTGTTTGCATTCTGCGTGGTGGCCTGCGTGTTGTTTGCACGCTGCGGCACAGTGTTTGCACGCTTCAATGCAGACTGCCAAAGAAGGGTCAGCGGAGAGTTTTTGGGCGGCAAGGTTTTGCAGCGCGCCGCACAATGCCAGCATTTGATTGACACCTGTTGCGCAATCTTTCATTGAAGTATCGCCTTGGCTCAGCAGTCGGATGCAGTGTGCCAAACAGATTTGACCTGCTTCAACACAGTGGGCAGCACGCTTTTCTGGCTGCTTCATGAGTTTTGGACGCAGCAGCAGGGCAGCGATGGGAATGGCGCTTATGGCTGCGGATTTCCGTGAGCGCGGGCGAATGAGGCGGCGGCTGCCAAAGAAACGGCGCTGTACCACCCAGGAATTGACGACGGTTCATACTGTATTTCCTTATATAATCATTGATATGCAGTTAAACATAACGAATCGCTAAAAGTCGAGGACAGCGGCTTTCTGCGCATCATTGATGTCGTCTGAAATCAGCCGCTTTATTCAGAATTCTTGAGCGATTATACTGCACACCTTACCGGCGCAATCGTATCATTCAGCCGTTCGGCAGACAATAGGTCGAAAGTCGAGAATATACTTAATGAAGTATAAAAGGCGAAGCCTCATATATTCAAACTATAAAAACCTGCCAACGATGTGGCAGACTTTTTAACAGCATGAATGGTGTTGTCGAATTATTTTGACGACGCAAAATAGCCGGAATTTCAAATCGTCTCAAAACAGATTGGTTACTGAAATCTGCGGCAGTCAAATTCATTGAGCGGATACCTCTGTTGGTACGAACCAAGCTATCCACATTACCAGCTTGCGAGACTGGGAAAGCTTCGGTATTTCCGCTAACCAATTTTTGTGTACGGACTGCCGCACGCATTTGGTTTTCGCTACCGTTTTCTTTCAAACCGGTCGCAATGATGGTTACGCGGATAGCGTCTTCGCCCATATTGTCGTCTTCAGCAGTACCGTATTTGCATTCTGCTTCAGGATGCGCATTTCTCGTTAACCACTTTCATGATTTCACGATATTCGGACATTTTCAGGCAATCCGGAGCGGTAGTGATGTTCGCACCAATACGCCGCGTGCGCCATCCAAAGTTACATTATCCAACAGCGGGCTGAAATCGCTTTGTTCGGTTGCCAAACGGGCGCGGTCGATGCCTTAAAGCAAAACCGGGAACCCATCATCGCGATACCTTTGATGCCCATTACGTTTTTAACGTCGGCGAAGTCAAGGTTGATGAAACCGGGACGGGTAACCACTTCGAAATACCGGCTACGGCATCGCGCAGGACGTTGTCTGCCGCACGGAACGCTTCACGCATAGTGACGTCTTCGCCCAATGCAGTCATCAGCTTGTCGTTCGGGATGATGATCAATGAATCGACCTGGCCTTGAGCTGTTCCAAACCTTCTTGGGCGATGTGTACGCGTTTGCCTTCGTAGCCGAACGGACGGGTAACAACCGCAACGGTCAGGATACCCATTTCTTTGGCAATCTCGGCAACCACAGGAGCCGCACCGGTACCGGTACCGCCACCCATACCGGTGCGATGAACAACATATTTGCGCCGCGAATAGCATCTTCGATGGCTTCGCGATCTTCTTGTGCCGCAGCACGGCCGATTTCAGGATTGGCACCCGCGCCCAAACCACGGGTCAGATTAGTACCCAATTGGATGCGTTTGGCCGCATTATTTTTACCTAAAGATTGTGCATCAGTATTGGCACTAATAAATTCAACACCTTGGATGGTGTTGGCAATCATGTTGTTAATAGCGTTGCAACCGCCGCCACCCAAGCCGATTACTTTGATGACCGCAGGGCTTGCGGCTGATTCAGCTACGTCGTAAACAAATTCCATTCAAATGACTCCTGCGCGCCCTCGCATCGAGGACGGTCTAAAAATTAGATATTGTATGTATTATATAAGAAGTATTCCGACGCTGGCAAAATACTTCTTATTCATTCACCATTACCGTTATTTTTTTACTACATTTTTTAACGAAAGCACACGGGTTTTTAATTATTGCAAATGGTTTCATTCCGACCCGACAGCAACTCATTTTTCCCTGTAAGCGTAACGGAACAATCAGAAATTGTCTTTAACAAATTTCATCAATCTTGCCCACAGGCTGATTTTTTCAGCCTGATCATGAACTACGATAGCGCCGGTCACCGGTGCGCCGTCTTCTTCCCCCCTTGCCGCCTGCAAAAGACCGATGGCGGTTGAATAGCGCGGATTGCGGATGCGTTCGGATACGCCGCCCATTTCTTGAGGTACGCCGATGCGTGCAGGCAAGGCGAACACTTCTTCGGCAAGCTCAACGATGCCGGTCAGCATAGACGCGCCGCCGGTCAGAACGATACCCGATGAGGACTTCTTCAGGGAAGCCGGAACGGCAATTCGTTAAGGTCAGTTCCAAGATTTCTTCGACGCGCGGACCGATGACGCTTGCCAAAAACGCGGCGGGAAATCTGACGAGGTTGGCGGTCTCCGACGCTGGGAACTTCGACCATTTCGTCCAGCCTTCCATATCGGGAATCGCTACGCCATAGTGGATTTTGATGTATTCGGCAGCGCTGTGCGGGGTGCGCAGTGCTTGTGCCAAATCTTTGGTAATCAAATCGCCCGCCACGGGAATCACGGCAGTATGGCGGATGGCGCCGTTGGTATAAACGGCAATATCGGTCGTACCGCCGCCGATGTCGATGACGCATACGCCCAAATCTTTTTCGTCTTCAGTCAAAACAGCCTGACCGCTCGCCAGCGCTGAAGCACGATTTGGTCCATTTGCAAACCGCAACGATGGATACATTTTTGGATGTTTTGCAGGCGGTATTGCACCGGTAATGATATGTACGCGGGTATCGAGTCGGACGCCGCTCATACCGATAGGTTCTTTGACGCCGGGCTGGTTGTCGATGATGTATTCTTGCACCACGGTATGCAGGATATTATGATCCGGCGGGATGTTGATGGCTTTGGCGGTTTCGATGGCGCGATCGATGTCGGCTTGCGAAACCGCCGTCTTTGATTTTGACAACCCCTTGCGAATTCAAGCTGCGGATATGGTTACCCGCGATACCGGTCGTAACGTGGCTGATTTTGCGTATCCGCCATCAATTCGGCCTCATTGACTGCCTGCTGAATGGCTTGGGCTGTAGCGTCGATGTTGGTTACCATGCCTGCTTTAAGGCCGCGAGACGGTGCCTGTCCGAGTCCGACGATATGGATTTCGTTGTCGTCTTGTACTTCGCCAATCAGGGCGATGACTTTGGATGTGCCGATATCGAGGGCACTGATATATTTACCTTGTTGTTCCATTATATTTGCTCGTTATTTCGCTGGAGTTATAACTATTTGTCTGTATTGGCAATAGTTTGCTTCACGTTGTTTGTTTGGCTTTAGTCGTCTGAAACATTTTCAGACGACGTCTCTGATGTGTAACGCACGGAAAATCCGTCTTTATACCGCATATCAACGTAGGATAACCGATTTTGATTTTTACGCAACAGCGTCGGCCAAATTTCGGCGAAAAGCTGTAGGCGTTTGATTTCGTTCTCTCTTCCCAGTCTGACGGTAATCCCGTTGTCCAAGACCACCAACCAGGCGGATCGCGGCGTATAAATCAGTTCTTTAATCGCCAGATTTTGCCGGCGGAGGATGCCGGAAAATTCTTCGTAGTGTTTGACCATGTCTTTACCCGTACCGGGCTGTCCTTCAAAGACGGGCAGCTTGGCTTTGAGCTGGGCATCAAACACATTGCCTTTGGTATCGACCAAACCGCCGCTGCGCCAATGGGCGACAGGCACGCGCTCGGTCAAATGGATTTCGACGGTATCAGGAAAGCGGCGGCGCACCATGGCAGAATCCACCCACGGCAGCTTTTGAAAGGCCGTCTGAATACCGTCCAAATCGGCACGGAAAATATTGCTGTGCGTGTGCTGTTGAGCGGCGCGCTGAAGTTCCTTACCGTCCGAATAGGTCAGCTTGCCCTGTATGGACACTTGTTTGACGGGAAAATGATTGGAGTTGTATAGCCAGGCTATGCAGGTGCCGATGAGCAGCAATGCCATCCGCAGCAACAGCCAGCGGGTCAGCCGACCCAATGCGCTTGCGTCATCCCACAGTGCGGTTTTCAGAATTTCAATGCAATCGGCAAAATCCACGCCGGTATGGGCGGCAGATTTCGGTACTAAACTGTGGCTCGTCATGCCGGGCAGCGTGTTGATTTCAAGAGGTACAGCTACTGTCGGTATCTTTGAGGAAATCGACGCACACACACCCATCTGCCCCAATTGCCTGCGCCCCGCGGACCGCCAGAAAGCGCATCAGGTTTTCTTCAGCCTCACTCAAGTCTTCGGACGGACATTGATAAACAGTGTCGTCGCGGTTGTATTTGGCTTCGTAGTCGTAAAACTCGGTCGCGGGATGATGTGTATGCTGGGCAGGCCTTTTGCCGTTCAACACGGGGCAGGGAATATTCGCCGCCGCCGATGAATCTCTGGCAATCATTTCGCCTTGAAGGTGTTTCAGTCTTCGTAAACGCTTTTCAGACGACCTTTTTCTTTGACTTTCACAACGCCGACGCTGCCGCCTTCGGCTGCCGGTTTAACGAACATGGGCAAGCCGAGTTGCTGTTCGACAGCATCGAAATCGGAATCTTCTGTGCAAAACGGCGAACTCAGGAACGGGCAACCCCAAGGTTTGCCAAATCAGTTTGCAGCGGTATTTGTCCATGCCGATGGCTGAAGCGGCGACACCGCTGCCGGTATAAGGAATGCCCAACAATCTAACGCGCCCTGAACGGCACCGTCTTCGCCGTAAGTACCGTGGAGGATATTAAAAGCAGTTTGGAAACCTTGGTTTTCAATTCCGCCAAGGGCGTTTCTTTTTGCGATCGAAGGCGTGTGCGTCATGCCTTTGCTTTTTAAGGCATTCAAAATGGCGGCACCGCTATCCAGCGAAATTTCGCGTTCGCTGGAAAAAGCCGCCCATCAATACGGCTACTTTGCCAAAATTCTGCATTGTTTTTGTTCTTTCTTGATTACTTCATTTTTTGATACAGGTCGTCTGAAAACGAATCGGGTTTTCAGACGACCCATCTGCTTCCCACCCGATGGAACATCGCTTCATCGGGCGGCTATCGCGGCATCACGATAAAAATTTCCGCCTCAGGCTTTTTTCGACAACTCCAGCATCGCAGCAGGTACACGGCTGATACTGCCCGCACCCATATTCAACACAATGTCGCCGTCCTGTAAAACGTTCAACAGCATTTCAGGCAAGTCGGCGACGTTTTTCGCAGTAAATCGGCTCTGAGTTTGCCCAATACGCGGATGGCGCGGGCAAGGGCGCGTGAGTCGGCGGCGGCAATCGGTCTTCGCCGGCGGCATAAACTTCGGTCAACACCAGCGCGTCAACGGTATTGAGGACTTTGGTGAGTCTTCAAACAAATCGCGTGTGCGGCTGTAACGGTGCGGTTGGAAGGCAACCAAACGTTTTTCCGGATACGCGCCGCGCGCAGCGGAGAGGGTCGCCGCTATTTCGACGGGATGGTGTCCGTAATCGTCCACCAAAAGCGCGGTTCCGCCGTTGGGCAGTTTGATGTCGCCAGTATTTTTGGAAACGGCGTCCGACGCCTTCGAAACCAAGCAAGCCGCGTTGAATCGCCTCGACAGATGCACCAACTTCCAGCGCCACGCCGATGGCTGCCAGGCATTGAGGACGTTAGTGTCTGCCGGGCATGTTCAACACGACTTCAAACGGCGCTTGCTCACTTCCTTTCATTTGGACATGAACGGTAAATTTCATCTGCGCGCCGACGCTTTCGATATCGGTCGCGTAAATATCGGCGGCATCGTCCAAGCCGTAAGTCGCGTAGGGTTTGCTCACTTTGGGCAAAATCGCGCGGACGTGTTCGCTGTCGATACACAAAAATGCTTTACCGTAGAACGGCATACGGTGGATAAAATCAACAAACGCCTGATGCAGTTTTTCGACGCTGTGCCCGTAGGTATCCATGTGGTCTTCGTCGATATTGGTGACGACGGACATAATCGGAGCAGATGCAGGAATGAGGCGTCTCGACTCATCGGCTTCGGCGACGATGTATTCGCCTTTTGCCCAAACGGGCGTTGGTACCCTGCAGCATTGAGTTTACCGCCGATAACGAAAGTGGGGTCGAGACCTGCTGCACCGAGGATGGAGGCAGTCAGACTGGTGGTCGGGCTTTTGCCGTGCGTACCGGCAATGGCGATGCCGTCGCGGAAAGCGCATCAGTTCCGCCAGCATCAGGGCGCGCGGAATGACAGGGATTTGCTGCTCCAGCGCAGCGACGACTTCGGATTGTCTTTTTGACGGCGGTAGAGGTAACGACGACATCCGCGCCGTTAACATGTTCGGCGGTATGACCGGGATAAACTTGAATACACGTTGCTCAAATGCTCGGTAACCGCATTTCGCGCCTGATCCGAACCGGAAACTTTAAAGCCCAAATTGTGCAAGACTTCGGCGATACCGCTCATGCCGACGCCGCCGATACCGACAAAATGGATGTTGGAGACTCGATTTTTCATCATGATGTTGCGTCCGGTGGATTTTCGATGCGTAAAGGCGTTATTTTTAAAGGGGCTATCCGCTTCTGCGCCATAGTTTTCTTGTAAATTAAAGATGTTTCGGCATACAGGATTTCACATTGGTTGGAATATGGGTAAAAAGAGGTTTCGTTCAGCGGCAAATTACCCATTTTTAAACTCAACTTCATCTACCAAAACACCAGCAAAACAAAACATAAGGTCGTCTGAAAAACCGTTTTCAGACGACCTCTCGTTTATCAACTTGACGGCACTTGTATCCTCATCAAGCGCATATCCAGTTTGCGCCGTCCCCACGCGGTTGCATACACAAGGCGCAAGATCACGGATAACGTGGTTTGCAGACGCTGCTCAAGCCCGCTTCTTCAATAATTTCCACACCCGGCATCAACCGTCGGATGTCGTCCGTGCCGCTTATCGCCCAGCAGAACTCAGGTGGTTTGTCCATTTTACCGAGTGCGTCGTGGCGTTTGCTTTTGTCCAATGTAGGCCTTTGGGGGATAGTGTCGAAAGCGAGTTGTGCGTTCGGCAGGCGGCGGTCAACCTGTTTGAAAAAGTCCTGCACCTGCGCTTCTTCGAAAATACATCAACACGCCTTCGATCACGAGCAACACGGGTTTGCCGTGCGCGGCGACGGTGTTCATCCACGCTTCGTCGAACATGGACGCGCCCAGATAATGATTGTCCGATTCGGACAGCAGCATGCGCCGCACTTCAATCACTTCTGGCAAATCCAAATCATACCAAGCGGTAATGCGCGGCTTGCCCGCGTTCGTAACGCGCATCCAGCCCCGCGCCGGATTTGCACGACGACGGCATCGGGATGTTCGGCGATAAAGTGCCGGGTCATATCGTCCAACAGCTTCGCCCGTCCGCAACAGCCGACCTGCGATGCTTTGACTTTGGCAAACTTGCTGAAGTCGTAGTCTATCTTGTCCAACATCCGCACGGCTTCGTCATCGCGCAAAGCGGCTGCGCCCTCCCTGCTCCACCGCCTTTGCCCACAGGGGAATCAGCATGGTACTGGACAGGACGGAAACGGTTTCGGGAGAGATTTTTGCAGACATGGCAGCCTCCAATGAGAGAAATTCCTATTTACATCATACTCCCGCACAATACGGCTGCTGTTGCAAAAAGGTCGTCTGAAACCCGTTTCTTGGTTTTCAGACGACCTCTGTTTCATTCATCACATCATGTCATCATGCTGTACACGCGATGGCGGCTTCCGCCACGTCGTCCGCGCTGTGCGGCAGTGCCACTGTGCGGGCGTTTTCCGCCCATTTGAGGCATTTTTCGCGGTTTTAAGCCGCCTAAGATTTCGGCAAGTTTTTCCGCCGTCAACTGGGCTTGCGGCAACAGCAATCCCGCCTCCGCCTGCACCATAAACGCGCATTGGCGGTTTGCTGGTCATCGACAGCGTAAGGATACGGCACCAACAGCGCGCCCAGCCCCGCCGCCGTCAACTCGGCAATCGTCAGCGCGCCGGCACGGCAAATCACCAAGTCGGCATCGCGGTAGGCGGACACCATGTCGGTAATAAATTCCACGCATTCGGCTTTCACGCCCAGCGCGTCGTAATCCGCCTGCAAGCCGCCCAGCTTTGCTGACCCGATTGGTGGTACATCTGCGGACGCGCATCGTCGGGCAGCAAAGCCAAAGCCTGCGGAACGGTTTTGTTCAAAACGTCTGCGCCCAAACTGCCGCCGACCACCAAGATTTTTCAGACGACCTTCACGCCCTTGGAAGCGTTCGGCAGGTTCAGGCAGGTTGGCAATATCGGCGCGGACGGGGTTGCCGACCAGCCGCCTTCAGACTGAACGCTTTCGGGAAAGGCGTACAACACCCGCTTCGCCCAGCGCGACAGTTGGCGGTTGGACAACCCCTGCCACGGCGTTTTGCTCGTGAATCACAATCGGCACGCCCAGACTTTCGCCGCTGCCGCCGGGGAAGGTAACGAAGCCGCCGAAACCGATGACGCATTCGACGCGGTGTTTGCGGATAATCCGCTGAGCTTCGCGGACGGTTTTATACAGCAAACGGCAGCACCAGCTTGCGTTTGATGCCGTTGCCGCGCACGCCTTTAATCGCCAGCGTTTCGAGCAGGATGTCGTATTGCGGCACGATGCGTTCTTCCATCGAGCCTTCGCTGCCCAGCCAAATCACATGATGGCCGCGCGCGCGCAATGAATCCGCCACCGCCAGCGCAGGGAAAATATGGCCGCCGGTACCGCCCGCCATCAACATGAAAGTTTTACCGCCCATGATTTACTCCACTTGGTAACCGCGCATTTTTGCGGTTTTCATAATCGACGCGCAACAACAAAGTGATGCACACCAGCATGACCACAACCGCCGAACCGCCGTAAGACATCAACGGCAACGGCAGGCCCCTTTGGTCGGCAAAATGCCGATGTTGACGCCGATATTGAAGAAACTTTGAATACCCTATCCAAACACCGATGCCGTTGGCGACATACGCGCCGAACGTCAAATCCAAATCGCGCGCCTGCCGTCCGATGGAAAAAGGCGCGACGACCAGCCAAACATAACACGCAACCAAAATACACATACCCAAAAACTCGAATTCCTCGCCGATGACGGCAAAGATAAAGTCGGTATGCGCCTCGGCAGGTAGCGTTTTTCCAAACTCGCGCCCAAACCCTGACCGAACCATTCGCCGCGCGCAATCGCCATCAACGAATGCGTCAACTGGTAGCCTTTGCTCAAAGGGTCCGCCCACGGATTCAAAAACGCCGACACGCGCGCATGCGGTAAGGCGCGAGCATAATCGCCGCCGTCATGAATGAAGCCAGAATCATCCCCATCATGATAAAATACTTGCAGGGAAACCCGCCAAAAACACCATAGCCATCGTAACGCCGACAATGACGACGAACGAACCGAAGTCGGGCTGGAAACATAATCAACACCAGACCCGCGGCAATCAGTCCGCCCGGAAACATAATCTTCTTCACGCTCTGCAACACTTCCGCCTTTGCGCGTGAACAGGCTGGACAAATATAAAACGACGGCAAGCTTGAACAACTCCGTCGGCTGGATATTGACCGGTCCCTGCGTGAATCCAGCGGGTTGCCCCGTTAATCTCCCGCCCCAAAAACAAAACCAGCAGCAGCAAAAGTCCTGAGAAGCCGAAAATACCAGGGCATAAAGCTTTTTCCCCAAGTGTTCATGCTGATAAAAGACAGGCCGATGCACACAGAAACACCCGACCGCGACAAACAAAGCCTGCTTGCCGACAAAAGAAAACTGCGTACCCCTTCCGCCGCCGCGTACGCAATCGAAGCGGAATAAATCATCACAAGGCTGAACACGGTCATCAACACCGTCATCCACAAAAGCGATGTATCGAATTTCTGACCGCTGCGGAAATCGGGCGGTCGAGAAGTTTGAAAGACTAATCATGAAAAACATCCGTATGCGGGCAGACGGAAAAATCCGCCCCAAAACAACCAGAACAGCGTTTCAGACGACCCTCCGCCTAATCGGGACATCGAAGGTCGTCTGAAAAATATCGAAAATCAGAAAAACGTCATTCTAAAGGTTTCTTTGGCAAAGCAACAATCCCAGATTCTTTAAAGACAGTCGGATTCCGGCGTTCTTTTGCGCCTACCCCACCCATCACAAACATAAAGGTCGTCTGAAAACGCTTTTATGTTTTCAGACGACCTTATAAATCTTTTTCCTCGAGTAAACAGACCGCTATCCAATGCCAAAACCCTAAACCAACTGCGGTATTTCCATCCACGGCTGTATCTGTTCCAACTGAGCGGCGAGGCGGAGCAGCGTGTCTCGCGTCCGTGTGCGGCGGCGAACTGGGTGCCGACGGGCAGCCCGTTATGCCGGTAAAGCGGCACGCTCATGGCGGGTTGCCGCGCTCAGTTCAGCGGCGACGTATAACCGACGTATTGCAGCGCGGCGGCGGCTTTTTTCTAAAAACGGGTTTTGTCAACAGAAACCCAAGCGAGCGTGCCAAACAGCAGGCGCAGGCTTTTGTGCGGCTGGCGGCGGCATCATTTCTCGCCGATTTTCGGCGTGGTGCGCGGGCAGATGGGCGTCATTAACACGTCGTAGCGTGTGAAAAATGCTTTGGCGGCACGTTCCGCGCCAGCATCACGTCGCGCGCCCATGCCATTTCGCCTCGCGCTGATCTGCCGACCCTGCACAATCATTGCCCATCGCTGTCGGCCCGGCAGGCGGTGCGGCAGTGTCCGGTTTCGTATTGATATTGGTAGAACAGTTTTGCCGTTTCGCCCATGACGATGATGCGGGCGGCGCGGTTTAATCTGTTCGGGCGGCGCAAAATCGGGCGTGGCTTTCTTCCAATTCGTGTCCCGCGTTTTGCATCAGTTTCAAACTATGGGCGAACGCGGCTTCCGTGCTTCGTCGTTGCCGCCGCTAAACCATGTCTGCTTTCAAAAAGCGATTTTCAGACGACCTGTTTCTTGTTTCAGGCTGTCTGCAAAACCGTTTTCGGGCGGCGGCGGCAGGTACAGGGCGCGGGCTTGGCCTGGCGATGTCCAGCAAACCGCGCTGTCGCGTACGCTGCGGGTCAAGACATGGTCGCATACCAAACCTTGCCATGCTTCCGATGCGTTCGGAGCGAAACTGCTGCGGCCACGCGTGGGTTTCAGCCCGAACACGCCGCAGCTGTGCGCGGTAAGCGGATGGAGCTACCGCCGTCGCTGCCGTGCGCTGCGGGTACGACGCCCGAAGCCACTGCCGCCGCTGCACCGCTGCTGCTGCCGCCCGCGGTGTAATCCAAATGCCACGGATTGCGCGTGATGCCGTAAATTTCGGTTTCGGTACGCATACGCGCCCCATTCGGGCGTGGTGGTTTTGCCGAACACGCGCAGCCCCGCATCGAGATAGGCTTGGGTCAAATCGCTGTTTTGCTTGGCAATGTAATGCCGCATCGTGCGCGAACCCGACCATGTCGGCGTGCCTTCCCAATCCGCCAGCAGGTCTTTTGAGCAAAAACGGCACGCTCGCCAGCGGCGTATCGGCATTTTCAGACGACCCCGCCACGCTGCCGCGCGTTCGCGCAAATCGTGCAAAAGCAACAGATTGAGCTTTGGGATTGACCTCGTCCAAGCGGCTTACAGCAGCCTGCAACACTTCATCGGCGGACACTTTTTGCGGATCAGCTCTGCCAAAACCGACGGCATCGTAACGGATGTGGTCTTGAAAATTCGCGGTTTTCCTTTCGGATTGATGAACACACGTTTTTCGGTCAGGCATGGCTGCCCGCCTCTTTCGCCGTTTGCCCGCACAGGCAAATTTTAAGAAACAGTAACACCGGATAAAGGAAAGAAACAAGCTTATCGTTGTTGCAAAAAGGTCGTCTGAAACCGCCTTTGACGTTTGCAGACGACCTTTTTGCCATATAGTGCTCGGGCAAGATTTACGGTAAAACCAACCTCTTTTTCATCGTTTCAGACGACCTCACAAAGCCTTAAACGCTTCGATAAACACTTCCGAACGGTGGGCATAGCCTTTAAACATATCAAAGCTCGCGCAGGCGCTGAGCAGCACGATATCGCCCGCTTCGGCTTGGGCGTATGCCGTCTGAACGACTTCTTCCAAGCGTGGCGCAGTCGGTCATATTCAAACCGCAGCCGTCCAAATCGCGGCGGATCTGCGGCGCATCGACGCCGATCAGAACACGCCTTTTTGCCCTGCCGGCAAGCGCGTCGCGCAGGGGCGAAGTCCTGCCTTTGCCCATGCCGCCCAAAATCACGAAGAGCGGATTTTGCAACCGGCAATCGCGGCAGCGGTCGCACCGACATTCGTGCCTTTACTGTCGTCACGAACACCACGCCGTTTTTCTCGCCGATCCACGCGGTGCGGCAGGCCTTGGAAGGTTTTGACGTGTTCGAGCAATGCTTCGCGCGGCAAACCGACGGCTTCGCACAAAAGCCACGGCAGCCATGACGTTGGCGGCGTTGTGCAGACCTTGCAGCGGGATGTCTTGCGTGGCAATCAAATCTTCATTGCGCCCTTGTTTCAGACGACCCGTCTCGCGTTCCAGCTAAAATCGGCTTTCTGTGTTCCAACGAAAACCATTCCACCCGCGCCCGGCGCGTTTCATCGCGCGGCAGAACACGTCGTCTGAATTAAAACCTGCACGCCATCGCCACGGAAAATCTTGGCTTTGGCATGCGCGTAGTCAAGCAAATCGTCGTAGCGGTCGAGATGTGCTTCGGAAATGTTCAGCACCGTCGCCGCAGTCGGGCGCAGGCTTTCAGTGTTTCCAGTTGGAAGCTGGAGCTCCAACACCCACATCGTCCGCCTTTTTGCCTTCACGCTGCAATTCCGCCTCCAAAACCGGCGTGCCGATATTACCCGCGATGACGGTATCCAGCCCGCACTTGATGCAGAGATAGCCCACGAGGCTCGTTACCGTGGTTTCTACCGTTGCTGCCGGTAATCGCATCACCTTGTCGCCGCGGCGGTTCACAATGTCCGCCAGCACTCGATGTCGCCCAACACGCGCCCGCCGTCTTTGCTTGAACGCCTCGATATCCGGCTGCCGCTCGCTGATGCCGGGACCAGCGCCAAAATATCGAAACCGTTGTCCAACGCATCTTTCAGACGACCCGTGTAAAACACCAGCCCGTCAAACATCTTACCGATTTGCGACACGCGCTCCGGTTTCAGCTCCGCATCATAAGCGGCAAACCTCCGCGCCGTTTTTGCGCAGGTAGGCAATCATGGAAATACCTGTACTCGCCGAGTCCGGCGACGAGTGTTTTTGTGAAAGTCATTTTTGGTTTTGTCTCTAAGTCAGACGGCATTTCACAAACCGTTCAATCAACCCGATTTCAAAAGGCGGTAATCTTCACAGCCTGACTGATTGCCGTTATTACATGCTTTACCGAGCCACTCTTTGGCAACTTTCAGATTTTGACGGACACCTTGCCCTTCTTCATACATCACACCCAAATTGTATTGGGCTCGGGCATTGCCCTGTTGTGCCGCTTGGCGAAACCATTTGGCCGCCTGTGCATAATCTTTGCGTACGCCCAGCCCGTCGTAATACATCGCACCCAAATTAAATTGGCTTGGTCAAACTCTGTTGTGCCGCTTGACGGTACCATTTGACTGCCTGTGTGTCATCTTTACGCACACCCAGCCCCCTACCGTACATCACACCTAAATTGTATTGGGCCAGGACAAATCCCTGTTTCGCCGATTGGCGATACCATTTGACCGCTTCGGCATAGTCTTGGCGGACGCCGCCCTGCCCTTTACCATACATTAAACCCAAATTGAATTGGGCAGCGGCATCCCCCTGTCTCGCCGATTGCAAGGTTTTCTGCAAGTCAGGAACATCATCTGCCCAGACTGCTTGATTCAACAAAGCAATCAAGGCGGCAGTGCTTTATTTGCGGTTGTTTCATGGTTTCTCCTGTTTGCTTCACAGATCGGCTTCGAATCCGACATTAAATTTTACCGCGACAAATAGAAACAGCGGCAATATCGGATGTTTTGTCGGATACACGTACGCTATTTACATCGAAACATGGTTTTCAGACGACCTCAAACGTCGCCTGAAAAGCAAATTCTATCCCTATTGCTGCAAGACGGCTATTTCATTCCGCCTTCGGAATCCGCCCCCACCGACGTACCAGTTCGCAAAACGCCTGCGCGCGTATCCTGCGTCGTGTTTTTGTTTGGCGCGGATAAAGTTTTGGATGCGGGCGTAGTCGTGCAGGAAGGCGCGGCGGCGGACAAGGCGGTAGGCGTTTTCTTCGAGGAGTCCGTGCAACAGGGCTTCGGCGGCGGTGTTGCGCGCCTCGATGATGGTTTCGGAAACGGCGGATACCTTTGCATATAGGCGTCCAACAGGTTTTTGGCGGCGATTTTGGGAAACTCTGTAGCTTCCTGCGCTGCCGTCGGGCGGCGGCGGATGTCGATGTCGTCTGAAAGATTGTGCCGCCGGAAGCATTGCCCGATGTCTGCGTAATCTGCCAACCGGTATCGGGCCGCATGACTGCCTGCGACTGAGCCACCGCCGCGCTTCGTGAAGGTGCGGGTCGGCGTTTTTCGGTCTCGGATAAAACGCAAAGCGAAGTTGTCGCTCTGACGTGCGGAATGTCTGGCGTTGCGGTAGCCGGTTACGGCGACAACGGCGGCGATGGCAATGGGAGTGACAGCAGTCAGGTCGGTGAGTGGCGAGGTTTCGGTCAGTTGCATGGGATAGTCCTATGATTTCGGTTTAAAAACGGAAACGTCTTTTTCAGACGACCTCAGCTTCAAAAATACCCGTCCACACCATATATGCTTCAAGACGTTTTTCAGCTCGAATTCGGATTGCGGGATCGACCGCCATCGGCGGCATGGGCGGTTCTACACCTTCTTCGTTTTGATTGCGCATCCAGTCCGCCATTGCAAAAATGCGGATAAGGACGGGTTCGGCGAGGTCTTTGCTGATTTCCAATTCGTTCATGGCTTGGGTGAAGCAGGGCGACCCATTCGTCGCGCACCTGCATATTCACGGCAAAGGGCATGTGCCGCGCGCGCAGCATGGGATGGCCGTATTTCTGCTCGAACAAGGGCGGGCCGCCGAGCCAGCCGCTGAAAAATTCGTAGAGTTTTTCGCGAATCAGCGGTCGTCTTCGCTGTGCATCTGGCGCAAGGCGCGGTATTGCGGCTCGAGTTCCATCAAGTCGTAAAAGCGGTCGGTCAGGTTGCGTACGCCTGCCGCGCCGCCGAATGCGTGATACATATTTTCTTTCTTTAAAAGTCGTCTGAAACGGGGATTTTAATAGACTGAGCCGCCTGCGTCATGCACGAGGTCGTCTGAAAACGCGGCTGGGGCAAAATCAAACCGGCAAACGGGTTTTCAGACGACCCCAAGGGCGTTATGATTCAATTATTAACAAAGATTCATAAACCGCCCGTCTGCAAAGCGGCAAACCATAGAGGAAACCCGACCCATGCACACCATCCGCGCCTTGCTCGTCCTGCTCGGCTGCCTCGCGCTCGGCGAAACCGCCGCCTACCTTACGGGCATCAAATTGCCCGGCAGCATCATCGGCATGGGCATTTTGTTTGCCATGCTTCAGGCGGGGTGGCTGAAAGCCGAGTGGTTGCAGCAGCTCACCGACGCGCTGATGGCAAACCTGACGCTTTTCCTCGTGCCGCCCTGCGTCGCGGTCATCAGCTATTTGGATTTGATTGCCGACAGTTGGCTGTCGATACTCGTCTCCGCCGCCGCCAGTACCGTGTGCGTCCTGTTGGTTACAGGTAAGGTGCATCAATGGATACGGGAGAGAATCTGATGGACGGCATCCTTTCCCTGTGGCAACAGCCCAGCGTCTTTGCTTTTTCTGACGCTGGCGGTTTACGCGTTGGCACTCATCCTCCGCGCGCGCACGGGCTATCTGCTGCTCAACCCTGTTTTAATCAGCACCGTTACCCTGATTGCCTACCTCAAAATCCTCGACATCGATTACGCCGTGTACCACGATGCCGCGCAGTTTATCGACTTCTGGCTCAAGCCCGCCGTCGTCGCACTTGCCGTCCCACTCTATCAAAACCGTCAAAAAATCTTCAGCCAGTGGCTGCCTGTTATCGTGTCGCAGCTCGCGGGCAGCGTTACCGGCATCATCACGGGCATGTATTTTTGCCAAATGGCTGGGCGCAGAACGCGAAGTCATCCTCTCGCTCGCCGCCAAATCCAGACCAACCCATCGCCATCGAAATCACCCGCACCATAGGCGGCATCCCCGCCATCACCGCCGCCACCGTCATCGTCGCCGGACTGGTCGGGCAGATAGCCGGTTACACCGTACTTAAAAACACCGTCGTCATGCCCTCGTCGGTCGGTATGTCGCTCGGCACCGCCTCACACGCCATGGGCATCGCCGCCTCGCTCGAACGCAGCCGGCGCATGGCGGCATACGCAGGGCTGGGGCTGACCCTCAACGGCGTACTGACCGCCGCCATCGCCCCGATTATCATCCCGTATTAGGATTCTGAAACACTTTTCAGACGACCCTCGATGAACCAAAAAGGTCGTCTGAAACCCAAACCCATAGCAACCCCAAACAAAGGACAGCAAAATGGCAGTCAACCTCACAGAAAAAAACCGCAGACCAACTGCTGAACATCGACGGCATCCAACTCTTCACCGCCCGCGCAGGCATCAAACAAACGCGACCGCGCCGACCTTACCCCTGATGGTACTTGCCGGCGGCAACACCGTCGGTGCCGTGTTTACTACCAACCGCTTCTGCGCCGCCCCCGTCCACATCGCCAAATCACACCTCTTCGACGAAGACGGCGTGCGCGCCATCATCATCAACACCGGCAATGCCAACGCCGGTACAGGCGCGCAGGTAGAATCGACGCCATCGAAACCTGCGCCGCCACCGCCGAACAAACCGGCTGCAAACCCTCGCAAGTCCTTCCGTTCTCCACAGGCGTCATCCTCGAACCGCTGCCCGTCGGCAAAATCGTTGCCGCCCTGCCCAAAATGCAACCCGCCGACTGGGCAGACGCCGCACGCGCCATCATGACCACCGACACCGTGCCCAAATCCGCCTCGCGCGAAGGCAGCGTCGGCGAAACACACCAGTCCGCGCCACAGGCATCGCCAAAGGCTCCGGCATGATCCATCCCAACATGGCGACCATGCTCTCCTTCATCGCTACCGATGCCAAAGTTTCCCAACCCGTCCTCCAGCTGATGACCCAAGAAATCGCCGACGAAACCTTCAACACCATCACCGTTGACGGCGACACCAGCACCAACGACAGCTTCGTCATCATCGCCACCGGCAAAAACAGCCAAAGCGAAATCGACAACATCGCCGACCGCGCTACAAGCAGCTCAAAGACCTGCTCGGCAGCCTCGCCCTCGAGCTTTTGCCCAAGCCGTCGTCCGCGACGGCGAAGGCGCGACCAGTTCAGTAGCACGTCCGCGTCGAAAGCGCCGAAAACCCGCGACGAAGCCCGCCAAGTCGCCTCACGCCGTCGCCCACTCGCCCTCGCGTTAAAACCGCCTTCGCCTCCGACCCTAACCTCGGCAGACTGGCTTGCCGCCATCGGCTACGCCGGCATCGCCGATTTGGACACCGACACCCCTCGAAATGTATCTCGACGACGTATTGGTTGCCGAAAACGGCGGCCGCGCCGCAAAGCTACACCGAAGAACAAGGGCAGGCAGTGATGGCGAAAGACGAAATCACCGTCCGCATCAAACTCCACCGCGGACAAGCCTCCGCCACCGTCTATACTCTGCGACCTGTCGCACTACGTCTCCATCAACGCAGACTACCGCTCGTAAGGACAGATTGTAGTTTTCGGGTTTTCAGACGACCTTGTTCGTCAGTAACCCAGTCCGTGGGCGGAGCCTACGCCACATCAAATGGAAACACGATCGAAAAGAACGATATTCCGGCAGTGTTCAACTGGTAGCGTGGGCTATGCCCGCGGGCATAAAGGTCGTCTGAAACCTGTACGCAGGCTTTCAGACGACCTCATTTAAAATAATCCCGTGGGCAAAGCCCACGCTACGGCTGGCTGTTTTGCAAACACCCGTTGTATAGGGCTTCCAGTGGATTCCTGCCTGCGCGGGAATGACGGAATGTAACCTTTACACATCATCCTCAGCGCGTGTCGTCCGCAAAACACCTCCGCTGAAGAAAAGGTCGTCTGAAACCCCATTCTAAGTTTCAGACGACCTTTGTTCCAATCAACCCTGAAACACAGCCGCCGCTTTTCCAACACCTGCCAGGCGCATAAGCTTCAGGCGCGGTTGGCGCAACAGGCGGGCGGGGTGCGGATAGGGCGAATACGGCATGCCGCCACAATTCGTCCCATGACCGCCATCATTTTCTTTCTGTTCGAAAATCTGACCTAAAAACACAATACCGCACGGGCTTGGGACGATTCCAATCTCGCGCTTCAGGGCAGGCAATTCGGCATGGATTTGCGCTTCCGAGGATGCGGGCTGAACACAGGGGCGGCTTCGACCCAACTGGTTTTTGTGGCACCTGCTGCGGGCTGAGGCGGATGGCGGCGAGCATATTGTCCAGCAGGGACGCCGGTTTCGCCGTGGAACACCTCGCCGTGCAGCGTATCTTCGGTCGATGGGCAGATGCTGACCACCATTAGGGCGTGCGCGGGTTTTGACTGTGGCGGACAGGCGCGGGAGGTCGTCTGAAAGGTGCGGGGCGGCAGGCAAATCTGCCGTGTTTCGGATGCTGCGGGCCTGTTTGTCCGCAGGCGTTTCCTGCTTGGGTTTCGCGGCGGGCTGACGGGCCGCTTCGACTGCGGTTTGCTGCGATGGCATTTCGCGCTCGGCGCGTCCTGTTGGTTTCCGCCGTGTACGGCTGCCATTGCCGACAGACGCGCCTGATGCGCCCCTGCCGACAGGGGTGCGTTCCTGATGGGGATGGTCGTCTCGAACCGACGCTGCCGCGGGTTTGGGGCATACCGGTTTTGGGTGCGGCCAAAGCAGCGGGAACGGTTTTTGCACCGCGCTTGAGCCACATCGGCCCCAGTCCCAAGGCTTCGTGCAAATGGAGGTAACGGCTGCTTAACATGGTTTTTCCATCAAAATTGCGTCTTCATATCCGGCCCCCCGTGCAGGGGGTAATCATTTTTCCGCCGGCCTGTTTCGATAAAACCGTATTTGCGGTAGAGGCCGATGGCGGCGGCATTGCCTGCGCGGACTTCCAACAACAGGCGAGATACGCCTTGGCGAGGTCGTCTGGAAACCAATATGCCAAAAGTTTTGAGGCGATGCCTTGGCGGCGGTACACCGGGGCGGCGGCAATCAGGTGCAACTCGGACTCGCCGCAGATTTCGCGCCAGACGGCAAAACCGCAGATTTCGCCTCCACGTTCGCAGACGCAAACGGTATCTGCAGGATTTGCCACTGCTGAGAAACTGCCGTTCCGACCAAGGCGAGGGATTGCCCGCCGCATCGATTGCGGTCAGGGCGGCACAGTCATCAGAGCTTGCCCGACGGATGTTCATGGTTTCGCCTTCCTTTCCGCCTGCTCTTTCGCCGTCAGAGGCGATCTTGTCGCGGACGTATAGCAATTCGGCTGTGCGGCGTCTGCCGCAGGATAACGCCCGCTCGAGTGCCAGCTCGAGAAAATCGGCGGCAGTCGGCATGGACGGTATGCCGTCGAAAGGCGGCTTGTCAGCTCAAAGCAAGGCGTTGCCACACCCGCTCCGAAGGTTTGCCCTTGCGGCAAAACGATTTCCAAAGCCTTGCCGACATGATAATCGCCCAGACGCGTATGGGATTGCGTGTCGAACCACGCATAAAACACTTCGCCCATACGCGCATCGGTCGCCGCCAATACGCAAGGGCAGTCGGGAACCAGATAAGCCGCCGCATCCAGACTCGGCACGCCGATAACGGGCGTATCGAAAGGGGTTGCCAAACCCTGCACGACACCCGCCCTGATACGCAATCCGGTGAGACGCGCCCGGTCCGTGCGCATAAACGATGCCGCCCAAATCCGACGCGCCTATGCCCGCCTGTTCGAACAACACGCGAATCTGCGGCAGGATGAGTTCTGACTGGCGCGTACCGACATTTTTCATGATACAGGGCGCACCTCGCCGTCCGCACGCAAAGCGAGTGAGAGAAAAGACGTACCGGTATCGACGGCAAGAATGGAACGTGAAGTATCAATGAGCATGGAATCTGTCCGTAATGTGTTGAAACGGCATTATAACATTGCCCGCAGAAGCAGTTGCTTGGTATAGTTTGCCCGTTTTCAGACGACCTATCCCCAAAGGTCGTCTGAACGCCCCTGCCGCAACGCAGTTAAAACGGACGCGGCAAGTCCCGCCCAAAACCGATTTCCAACAACCCGCTCCAATCCCAAAACCATGACGGCACCCTACCAGCGACTATATTGGACGCTTTCGCCCCAGCCCCACCGGCCTGCTCCACATCGGCTCGCTGCTGACCGCGCTTGCATCCTACGCCGATGCACGCAAACCGAGGGCAAATGGCTGGTCCGTATGGAAGACCTCGACCCGCCGCCGAAATGCCCGGTGCCGCCGCATATCCTGCACACGCTCGAAGCCTTCGGTTTTCGAATGGGACAGCGAAGTCGTTTGGCAAACCGCCGCCATTCGCTGTACAGGACGCCTTGGGTCGTCTGAAGAGAAAAAGGCCTGCTCTATCCCTGCTATTGCAGCCGCAAAGACTGGCAGGCGGCGGCCGCCCAAGGTGCCGACGGATTCGTTTACAACGGACGCTGCCGCCGCCCCGGAAGACCGCCCCACCGACAAACCGCCCGCATGGCGCATCCGCGTCAACGATGAAACCATCGGATTTGACGACGTATCGTCGGGCATTACGCTCAAAACCTCGCCCGCGACATCGGCGACTTTCGTCCTCTTGCGCGCCGACGGATTTTTGGGCGTACCAGCTGCCGTCGTCGCCGACGATGCCGACCAAAGGCATCACACACATCGTGCGCGGGCAAGACCTGCTCGTTTCCACCCGCGCCAAATCTACCTGCAACGCTGCCTCGGCTTCGCTACTCGCATTACGCCCACCTCCCGCTTTTTGGTCAACAAACACGGGCAGAAATGGTCGAAGCAGACGCTTGCCCCGCTTTGGACGAAAACCATAAAGAACAATTGCTCCGCCAAGTCCTGCAATACCTCAACCTCCGCCCGCACCCGAAGTTTCCCGCCCGCAGGCGCTTTTATCTTGGGCGATAGAACACTGGCAGCCGCATAAAATACCGATACATGATATAGTTACGGGAGTAGATTGGCGAGATTGCAACAAATTACTCGAGATATTATTCGAATGTAATGATTTTTACAATAACCCGCGCATTAATGAGCTTATATTTACTATAATTACCAGAAATAACCCAATTATTTGGAACCCTCTTACCAAAACCGGTTTCCCATCATCCCGTCATCCGCTTCGAAAAACCAAAATAACAAAAAAGAAAAATCATTATGTTAAGTGTCATTATTGTTGAAGACGAAGTGCTCGCCGCAGAACGCCTGCGTATCTTGCTGGAAGAGTGCAACGTCGTCATCCTCAACGTATTCCACGCTCCAGCCCGCTTTGGACTGGTTGAGTATGCACGAAGTCGATATCGTATTTGCCGACATCGGACTGCCCGAAATTACCGGACTCGAGCTGGTCGAACGCATCAAGCGTGTCGCCAAACGCCAGCCCGAAATCATCTTACGCACCGCCTACGAAGAACACGCCTTGCGCGCCTTCGAACTGGCGGCAGCCGACTATCTGCTCAAACCCATCCGCTCAACCCGCCTACAGGCGGCATTGGACCGGGTCAGCGAAAAATACCGCGAAAAAGCCGACGACTTTACCCATTTCCAAGTCTTCAGCCGCGACCGCACGATCGAAATCCCGTGGCAGCAGGCGCGTTATCTGATGGCGGAACACAAAACCGTCTATCTGGTTACCGGCGACGGACAAAGCTACGAACTGCCCAAAACCCTGGTCTATTGGGAAGAATTGTTGGGCGAAAAAATCATCCGTCTCCACCGCAACGCCCTCGCCTTCCGCCACACCTTAGACTACCTGATACGGCTGGACGACGATGACGACAGCGATTCTGCCTGGGGCGCGCAGATATTGGACATCCCCAAGCCCTTGCCCGTCAGCCGCCGCCAGCTTTTCCGCCATCCGCAAAAATCCTCAAAAAGCAAGGTGTAGATTTGCCGATAAACCCCAAACCCCTGCCTTTCATGCGCAGGGTTTTTGTTTTCAGGTTCAACCTGCTGTTCATCAGGTGCGTTAAAGTAAAAAATCGCAAGCCAAAATGAAAAACAGGACATTTGCCGACCGTCATGCCTGCTCAGGCGGGAATCCAAATCTCAGCATTTCGAAAATATTTCAAGGCGGCTGCAACTTTACATTTCAGATTCCGCCCGCGCGGAATGACGGCTTTGGCGGATCACCCTTTAGGACTTGACGGCAAATAATCGCAACCCGCCATCAAATCCCACTCTAGCGGGGAAGGCGGGCAAAGTCGCTGCAGACGGAAAAGGTCGTCTGAAAAACAAACGCAGCAGGTTTTGTTGAACCCGAAGCCGTTTTTCAGACGACCTTTTATAGTGGATTAAATTTAAATCAGGACAAGGCGACGAAGCCGCAGACAGTACAAATAGTACGTCAAGGCGAGGCAACGCTGTACTGGTTTAAATTTAATCCACTATCTACTATATCTTGTTTGGAAAAGCCGGCGTATTAAATTTAAATCAGAGCGGGCAGTGCAGTGCCGTACGGGTTTGCACTTAACCCATACCCTTCGAAAACAAAACGGGCGGCTTGGATGGCCGCCCGTTCGATTGTCCCGTTGTTTATTTGATGATTTGGTTCAGCTCGCCTTTGGCGTAGCGGTTTGCCATTTTCTCAAGGGAAATGGGTTTGATTTTGCCTGCCTGACCTTCGCAACCGAATGCGAGGTAGCGGTCGAGACAGATTTGTTTCATGGCTTCGACGGTTTTGCTCAGGTATTTGCGCGGGTCGAATTCGGACGGGTTTTCTGCCATGAAAGCGGCGGATGGCGCCGGTGGAGGCGAGGCGCAGGTCGGTGTCGATATTGACTTTGCGCACGCCGTGTTTGATGCCTTCGACGATTTCTTCTACGGGTACGCCGTAGGTTTCGCCGATTTTGCCGCCGTATTCGTTGATGACTTTCAGCCATTCTTGGGGAACGGAGCTGGAGCCGTGCATGACGATGTGGGTGTTGGGCGGGGCTTGGTGGATTTCTTTGATGCGGTCGATGCGCAATACGTCGCCGGTGGGCGGACGGGTGAATTTGTATGCGCCGTGGCTGGTGCCGACGGCGATGGCGAGCGCGATCCACGCCGGTGTCTTTGACTAGCGCACGGCGTCTTCGACGCTGGTGAGCATTTGATCGTGGCGAGTTTGCCTGCCGCGCCCTACGCCGTCTTCTTCGCCGGCTTCGCCGGTTTCGAGGTTGCCCAATACGCCGATTTCGCCTTCGACGGACACGCCGCAGGCGTGGGAGAAGTTAACGACGGTACGGGTGGCATTGACGTTGTATTCGTAGGTGGACGGGGTTTTGCCGTCTTCGAGCAGCGAGCCGTCCATCATGACGGAGAAAACCCAGTTGGATGGAGCGTTGGCACCGTCGGGCGATGCGCCGTGGTCTTGGTGCATGACGACGGGGATGTGCGGGAATTCTTCAACGGCTGCCAAAATCAGGTGGCGTAAAAACGGCGCGCCTGCATATTTGCGCGCACCGGCGGATGCCTGAACGATAACGGGGCGTTGACTTGGTCTGCGGCTTCCATGATGGCGCGCATTTGTTCGAGGTTGTTGACGTTGAATGCGGGCAGGCCGTAGCTGTTTTCGGCGGCATGGTCGAGCAGTTGGCGCATGGATACGAGTGCCATTTAAATCTCCTTAGGTGAGGTAGCGGGATGGTGATGTGGGAAATTATAATGTTTTTCTTGTTAAAAAAACTACACAGGGGCTACATCAGTTTTATATATTAATGAGATTTTTGGGCAACTGCGGCGGGCAAACGGTGCGGTCGGTATTTGTCTGACATGGTTTATAATAACGGTTTGTTTTCAGGGTCGTCTGAAACGGCGGCGGGAGGTGTGTGATGGCTAAGTTGGCAGTGGCGGATGTGGATGCGGTGTTGTTTCAGACGACCTTGCGCGCAGGTGGGCGATGTGAATTATGGCGGCCATCTGGCGAACGATGCCGTTTTGCGTTTTGTGCCACGAGGTGCGGATGCGTTGGCTGGCAGGTTTGGGCTGGAGTGAAACGGACGCGGGCGGCGCAGGGCTGATTATGGCGGATGCGGCGGTGCAATATTTGGCACAAGGCTTTTACGGCGATGAATGTCGGCGGAAATGGGCGTCGAGGACATCGGCAAGGGCGGGTTTGCGCTGCTGTTCCGCCTGACGCGTATCACGGACGGCAAGGTGCTGGCGCGGGCGCGCACGGGCATGGTGTGTTTTCGATTATGCGCGTCAAAAGGTTTTGCCGATTGCCGAGGCTTTGAAAAACCGTGTTGGAGGTCGTCTGAAAATGTTGACGCGATTTCGGACTGTCTTTGGACGGCTATTTGAAAATGTTGGGGCAACAGGGCAAGTCGGCGCACACGCTGTCTGCCTACGGGCGCGATTTGACCGAACTCGTGCGGCTTTTGACGGAAGGGTCGTCTGAAACGGCGCAGGATTTGACGCGGCGCGATTTTGTGGCGGCGTTGAAACGGTTGTCGCAACAAGGTTTGAGCGAACGGACGCTGGCGCGCAAATTGTCGGCGTGGCGGCAATGTGCGGCTGGCTCGTGCAGTCGGGCATGATGGACAACGATCCGACCTTCAGCCTGAAAGCCCCGCGCCTGCCCGAACGCCTGCCCAAAGCCCTGCCGCAGGAAGAGTTGAAACCATATGCTCGACAGTGCGCCCGTTGATGACGGTTTGGCAGTGCGCGACCATGCCTTGTTTGAACTGATGTACGGCAGCGGCCTGCGCCTGAGCGAGATACACGGCTGGATTTGGGTGATGTGTTGCTGGACGAAGGCTGGGATGGGCGTAACCGGTAAAGGCAGGAAAGGCGGCAAGTCCGCTGTCGGGCAAAAGCGTCGAAAGCCTTTCGCGCCTATCTGTCCGAACGCGTCGCAGCAGACGGCGAAACCGCACTCTTACCGGCAAAAACGGCACGCGGCTCGGACAGCGGCAAATCCAAAAACGCCTTCAGGCATGGGCGGTGCAGCAGGGCAGCGGGCAACACATTTCCCCACATGATGCGCCACAGCTACGCCAGCCACCTTTGCAATCCTCGCGCGACATCCGCGCCGTGCAAAAAGCTTTCTGGGGACACAGCAACCTCTCGACCACGCAGATTTACACCAAGCTGGATTTCGATCATCTGGCAAAGGTTTACGACGAAGGGCATCCGCGGGCGAAACGGAAGAAGTAATTCAATAAAATCAACGGAAAACATCATGATCAGCATTTTCGACATTTTCAAAATCGGCATCGGCCCTTCCAGCTCCCACACCGTCGGCCCCATGAAAAGCCGCCGCAGCCTTTTCAGACGACCTTAAACAATCAGGACTGGACGCGCAAACCGAGCGCATCGTCATCGACATTTACGGCTCGCTGGCTCTGACAGGGCGCGGACACGGCACATTCGACGCCCTCCTGCTCGGCTTGGAAGGCAGCCTGCCGCACGACATCCCCTTGCCGATATCCCCGACCGTCTCGAACGCATCCGCACGCAACACATCCTCCGCCTCAACGGACGCGAAATCAGCTTCAACCCCGACCGCGACCTGAACATACGCGGCGACCAAGTGTTGCCCAAACACCCGAACGGGCTGAATTTCAGCGCCTACGGCAAAGACGGCGGCAAAGCTCAAAGAACAAATTTCACTACTCCGTCGGCGGCGGTTTTATCGTTACCGATCAAGAGTTTGACCAACAAGCCGAACAAACGCGCCCGAGTCCCTACCTCCACCAGCTGCGCCGAACTGCTCGCCCAATGCCGCATGAACCAACTCGACATATCCGAAGCCGTGTTGGCAAACGAAGCCGCGCTTGCCGGTTGCAGCGAAGCCGAAATCCGCCGCCGCGTCGCCGGCGTTGCCGACGTTATGGAAGGCTGCATCAAACGCGGACTGGCGGCAGACGGCGAACTGCCCGGCGGCAGAACGTCCGCCGCCGCGCCCGCAACTCGCCGCCAAACTCAAAAGCCCTGCGCGAAACCGAAATCGTCAACACCCAGCTTTGGCCGATGGTTTACGCCATGGCAGTCAACGAAGAAAAACGCCGCAGGCGGACGCGTCGTTACCGCCCCGACCAACGGCGCTGCCGGCATCATCCCCGCCGTCCTGCACTACTTCCGCAAGTTCAACCCGCACGCCACACAAGAGCGCGTCGAAAACTTCCTGCTCACCGCAGGCGCCATCGGCATCCTCTACAAAACCAACGCCTCCATCTCCGGCGCGGACGTCGGCTGCCAAGGCGAAGTCGGCGTCGCCTGCTCCATGGCGGCGGGCGCATACGCCGAAGTCATCGGCGGCACGCCCAAACAAGTGGAAAACGCCGCCGAAATGGCGATGGAACACCATTTGGGGCCTGACCTGCGACCCCGTCGGCGGACTGGTGCAAATCCCCTGCATCGAACGCAACGGCATCGCCGCCGAAAAAGCCCTCAAACTCGGCACCCTCGCCCTGCTGGAAGACGGCACGGACAAAAAAGTCTCGCTCGACGAAGTCATCCAAACCATGCTGCAAACAGGGCGCGACATGAAGTCCACCTACAAAGAAACCTCGCTTGCCGGACTCGCCATCGCCTCCAGAAAAAGCCGTCCCCGTGTCCGTCCGCGTTGTGGAATGTTGAAAACGGAAAAATATGAAAAAGGTCGTCCGAAACCGAGTACAAACAGGTTTCAGACGACCTTCCGCCCACCCGAAACGCTGAATTATCCAGCAAAAATCAGGTATAATAACGGTCTATTTCCGTCCGTCGGACAGCTTGACCGTCCGGGTGGCGCGCTCAACTGTCGTTCAGACGACCCTCAGCAGAAATTCTTTTAAAAAAATCTTACAGATAAAGACCATGACTGACCAAAAACACGAAGAATACGGCGCCGACAGCATACAAGTGCTGGAAGGCTTGGAAGCGGTACGCAAACGCCCCGGTATGTATATCGGCGACACGCAGGACGGCAGCGGCCTGCACCACATGGTGTTCGAAGTATTGGACAACGCCATCGACGAAGCACTGGCGGGACATTGCGACAAAATCACCGTAACCATCCATGCCGACAATTCCGTCAGCGTGGCCGACAACGGGCGCGGTATGCCCACCGGCATCCACCCGAAAGAAGGACGCTCCGCCGCCGAAGTCATCATGACCGTATTGCACGCGGGCGGCAAGTTCGACAACAACAGCTACAAAATCTCCGGCGGCCTGCACGGCGTGGGCGTATCCGTCGTCAACGCGCTGTCCGACTGGGTAACGCTGACCATCTACCGCGACGGCAAAGAACACTTCGTCCGCTTCGTGCGCGGCGAAACCGAAGAGCCGTTGAAAGGGTTGTCGGCGATTCCGACAAAAAAAGGCACGACCGTGCGCTTCCTCGCCAGCGCGGAAACCTTCGGCAACGTCGAATACAGCTTCGACATCCTCGCCAAAGCGTATCCGCGAACTTTCCTTCCTGAACAACGGCGTGGACATCGAATTAACCGACGAACGCGACGGCAAACACGAAAGCTTCGCCCTTTCCGGCGGCGTGGCTGGCTTCGTGCAATACATGAACCGCAAAAAACGCCGTTGCACGAAAAAATCTTCTACGCGTTCGGCGAGAAAGACGGCATGAGCGTCGAATGCGCGATGCAGTGGAACGACAGCTATCAGGAAAGCGTGCAGTGCTTCACCAACAACATCCCGCAGCGCGACGGCGGTACGCACCTGACCGCATTGCGCCAAGTGATGACGCGCACCATCAACAGCTACATCGAAGCCAACGAAGTCGCCAAAAAGCCAAAAGTTGAAACCGCAGGCGACGATATGCGCGAAGGTTTGACCTGCGTGTTGTCCGTCAAACTGCCCGACCCCAAATTCTCGTCGCAAACCAAAGACAAACTGGTTTCCAGCGAAATCGGCCCCGTCGTCAACGAAGTCATCAACCAAGCTTTGACCGACTTCCTCGAAGAAAATCCGAACGAAGCCAAAAATCATCACCAGCAAAATCGTCGATGCCGCCCGCGCGCGCGAAGCCGCCCGCAAAAGCCCGCGAAATCACCCGCCGCAAAGGCGTGATGGACGGCTTGGGGCTGCCCGGCAAACTCGCCGACTGCCAAGAAAAAGACCCGCATTGTCAGAACTTTATCTGGTCGAGGGCGATTCCGCAGGCGGTTCCGCCAAACAAGGCCGCGACCGTAAATTCCAAGCCATTTTGCCGCTCAAAGGCAAAATCTTGAACGTCGAAAAAGCCCGCTTTGAAAAAATGCTCGCCAGCCAAGAGGTCGCCACCCTGATTACCGCGCTGGGCGCAGGCATCGGCAAAGAAGAGTTCAACCCCGAAAAACTGCGTTACCACCGCATCATCATCATGACCGATGCCGACGTGGACGGTGCACACATCCGCACCCTGCTCCTGACCTTCTTCTACCGCCAAATGCCCGAACTGGTCGAGCGCGGCTACATCTACATCGCCCAGCCGCCGCTCTACAAAGCCAAATACGGCAAGCAGGAGCGTTACCTCAAAGACGAACTGGAAAAAGACCAATGGCTGCTCGGCCTCGCCTTGGAAAAAAGCCAAAATCGTTTCAGACGGCCGCACCATCGAAGGCGCAGAACTTGCCGACACCGCCAAACAATTCCTGTTGGCGAAAAACCGTCATCGAACAGGAAAGCCGCTTCGTGGACGAACTCGTCCTACGCGCCATGCTGCACGCGTCGCCCATCGATTTGACGTCGTCTGAAAACGCCGATAAAGCCGTTGCCGAACTTTCCGGTCTGCTCGACGAAAAAGAAGTCGCCCTCGAACGCATCGAAGGGACACGAAGGCAACCGCTTCATCAAAAATCACCCGCAAGCTGCACGGCAACGTCATGGTCAGCTACATCGAACCCAAGTTCCTCAACAGCAAAAGCCTACCAAACCCTCACCCAAACCGCCGCCGCGCTCAAAGGCTTGGTCGGCGAGGATGCCAAGCTTTATAAAGGCGAGAACGAGTACGACGTGGACAGCTTTGAAACCGCGCTGAACATCCTGCTCCAAAAACGCCCAAAAAGGCATGTCCATCCAGCGATACAAAGGTTTGGGCGAGATGAACCCCGAACAGCTTTGGGAAACCACGATGGACCCCGCCGTGCGCCGTCTGTTGAAAGTGCGCATCGAAGACGCCATCGCCGCCGACGAAGTGTTCGTTACCCTGATGGGCGACGAAGTCGAACCGCGCCGTGCCTTCATCGAAAACAACGCCCTGATTGCGCAAAATATTGATGCGTGATAGGAGTTGAAACATGAAAAGGTCGTCTGAAAATGGGGATTTCGGTTTTCAGACGACCCCTTTTTGATTGGTGGGAACCAAGACAGATAAAAAACAAATGCGGCTGATTCACTTATTTTTGATATGACACCTACCATTATTCCCTGTACGGACAGAGATAGGCATCTCAAAATAGCTTTTTTGTTTTCATTCACCTTATTTCGTGGGCGAAGCCCACACTACAAATTGCACAGAACAGACAGCCGTAGCGTGGGCTTTGCCCACGGGTTGTTTCGATAAAAGGTCGTCTGAAAAACCTGAATATAATTTTCAGACGACCTTTGAATTCTTTCGTCAGATGCGTAAACGGTTAATCATCGCCGCTGAACGCCAACAAAATACGCAGCAGGCTGCTGAAGATATTGTAGATGGAGATGAAGATGGTCAGAGCCGCGCTGATATGGCTGTCTTCTCCACCGTCAATTACCGTGCGTACCTGCCACATAATCATCAGCGAGCTGAACAGGACAAACGCTGCCGAAACGGCGAGGCTCAATGCCGGGATTTGCAGGAAGAAGTTGGCAATCATCGCGATCGTCAACACCACCGCGCCGACGGTCAGGGAAGCGGCCTAACGAATTCATATTGACATTGGTGCGGCGCGCCATTGCGAGACATGGTGAAGAATACCCCGGCAGTCATGGCGGCGGCGATGCTGACGATTTGCGTGCCGTTTGGAATGGCGAGCGTATATTGCAAAAGCGGGCTGATCAGCACACCCATGCCGAAAGTGAAGATCATCAGGAGGGTTGCGCCGACATTGCTGTAACGGTTTTTCTCAATGAGGAAAGTCATGCCGTAGAAGAACACCAGCACGGCAACCAGCCCCATCCAGCCCTGACCGAACAGAGAGACAGATTCAGTCCGAACCGGCCGCTGAAATATGCGCCGGCAACGGCGGGAATGAAAGACAGACCGAGCAGGCGGTAAGTTTTTTGCAGGACGGTATTTTTAGCAACTTGTCCCGTGGCGGTATAGTCGTAAACGTCGTTTCGCATGGCGTTTGCTCCTGAAAATGGTTTGAAAACAAATAAATTCGGATTCTAACAGTAAATCATCGGCTTGGGCATATCAAGTATGCCGCCGTCGCCGCTTACCGATAGATAATGGCGGATGGCAGATTTTAAAGGGCTTGAATGAAAGAGGTCGTCTGAAACCAGAAAACCTGTTTTCAGACGACCTGCATTTTCCTCATGAATCCTTTATAATCTCTTCCTTTATAAATCAATATCTTTCGAAAGAAGCAAAATGTCCGATTTCCGTCAAGATTTCCTCAAGTTTGCGCTGGCGCAGAATGTATTGAAATTCGGTGAATTTACGACCAAGGCAGGCCGTCAGTCGCCTTATTTTTCAACGCCGGACTGTTTAACGACGGCGCATCGACGCTGCAACTGGCAAAGTTTTACGCGCAGGCGATTATTGAGAGCGGCGTAAAATTCGACATGCTGTTCGGCCCTGCTTACAAAGGCATTATTTTGGCGGCGGCGACGGCGATGATGCTGGCGGAAAAAGGCGTGAACGTGCCGTTTGCCTACAACCGCAAAGAAGCGAAAGACCACGGAGAAGGCGGCGTATTGGTCGGTGCGCCGCTCAAAGGCCGCGTATTGATTATCGACGACGTGATTTCTGCGGGAACATCTGTGCGCGAATCGGTCAAACTGATTGAAGCGGAAGGCGCAACGCCCGCCGCCGTCGCCATCGCGCTCGACCGCATGGAAAAAGGCACGGGCGAATTGTCCGCCGTTCAGGAAGTGGAAAAACAATACGGCTTGCCCGTCGTCGCCATTGCCAATCTGAACGACTTGTTCACGCTCCTGCAAAACAATGCGGAATTCGGCGGCTTCCTCGAGCCGGTCAGAGCCTACCGCGAACGCTACGGCGTTGCCTAAAATCCGATAAACAAAGGTCGTCTGAAAACGGACCTCCCTTTTTCAGACGACCCCATCCAATCAAACACACATTAAAACAACACATCCCACACTTTTTACACGGAAAACACCTATGCCCGCATGTATCTGCCCACACTGCAAAACTTCACTTTGGGTCAAAGACACCCAGCTCAACGTCGCACAAGGCTTTGTCGTTTGCAATAAATGCGAAGGTCTGTTCAAAGCCAAAGACAGCCTGGCGCCGTCCTCCGTTCCTGCCAACCCCGACACTCTGCCCAATGCCGTTACCGACGTTCGCCTCGTACACGACATGGGCGGCAACATCCGCAACCGCAAAACAACTCTCCCGCCACGAAATCGCCAACCTGCTCGACAGCGCCGAACGCGCCCGAAAAGCCAAAGAAGAAGAGGCACGGCGTGCCGAAGAGGAAAAGCGGCGGACTGAAGAATTCCAAGCCTTGATGGCTGCCGCTGCCAAACCCGCCAAATCCGAAGAAGGCTTCAACTGGACGCTGGCGGTACTCGTTGCGCTGACCGTCCTCATCATGCAGCTTTTCTATCTGGTCTTGTTATGAACACATCTCCGGGCTTTGTTGCCGATTTTCGCGAAGCCGCGCCCTATATCCACTACCTGCGCGGCAAAACACTGGTTATCGGTATCACCGACAGCCTGCTCGAAGGCGACACCCTGAACCGGCTTGCCGCCGATTTCCACCTGCTCGCCGGCTTGGGCGTGCGGTCGTAGTTGGTACACGGCACGCGCCATTTTCTCAACTGCCTCGCCGCCGACAGACAATTCGTTCCGCAATACCACCGCAACCGCCGCATTACCGACGATGCCACCCTGCGCGACGCCAAGCAGGGCGGTCGGCATGATACGCAGCGACATCGAAGCCGCCCTGTGCAGCAGTGCATCCGCGCCCTTACGCAACAAACCGATTCCCACCGCTTCGGGTAATTTCCTCGCGCCCTGTCCGCTCGGCGTCATTGACGGCATAGACATGAGCTACACCGGCATCGTCCGCAAAACCGACACCGACTCCATCAACCGCCGCCTCGACGACGGCGCCATCGTCCTCATCAGCCCGCTAGGACACTCCTACGGCGGCAAAACTTCAACCTCAGCATGAGCGAAGCCGCCGAAGCCGTCGCCGTCGCCCTTCAAAGCCGAAAAACTCGTGTACCTGACCGAAGAAGCCGGCATTTTGCAACGCCGACGGCATCCTCATGTCCACCCTGTCCTCAGGCGAAGTCCGCAACCTGATAGAAGCTGCACACAACGTCCCCGTGCGCCTGCTCCAGCCGCCGTCAACGCCGTCGAAAAACGGCGTCAGCCGCGTGCAAATCCTCAGCGGGCGCGAAGACGGCGGGCTTTTGCGCGAACTCTTCACCCGCGAAGGCTGCGGCACCGCCATCGCCCGCGATGCCTTCGTCTCCATCCGCCAAGCCCACAGCCGCGACATCCCGCGCATCATCTCCTGATACGCCCGCTGGAAGAGCAAGGCATCCTGTTGCACCGCAGCCGCGAATATCTCGAAAACCACATCTCCGGTTTCTCCGTCCTCGAACACGACCGCAACATCTACGGTTGCGTCGCCCTCAAAACTTTCGACGATCCCGAAATCGGCGAACTCGCCTGCCTCGTCGTCTCCCCCGAAGCCCGCGACGGCGGCTACGGCGAAATGCTGCTCGACCACCTCTTCCAAAAAGCCCGCGCCATGGACATCCGCCGCCTGTTCGCCCTCTCCACCCACACAGGCGAATGGTTTACCGAACGCGGTTTTCAGACGACCTCTCTCGACGCATTGCCCGAAGAACGCCGCCGCGACTACCTTGCCAACGGCCGTAATTCGCAGTGTTCGTCCGAAATATTGAATCTTGATGCAACACGTTTTGCGCCTCCCGTTCATCCGACCTCGTGGCGAACCCATCATTCAGATTTAGCTTGTTCACTGTTAAATATTATATTCGGACAGAGGCTGACAACTTGCCGATTCCAGGTAAACCTGCCCAACCCATTGCCGTTTCCGGGCGGGTGGAAAGTGGAAAAGTCAAACAACAAAACACTATCCCCATACGGCCTTTTTAAAAGAGGTCGTCTGAAAAACACGGCATATATTTCGCGAGCAACAACCTTATCGGGAAATGCGAACTTGCTGAACATCCCGTTTATGTATATGATAACGAACACCGTGCCGGTGTAGCTCAGTCGGTAGAGCAGCGCATTCGTAACGCGAAGGTCGGGGGTTCGATTCCCTTCTCCGGCACCAGATTGGATAAAGAAGGTCGTCTGAAAAACTTGGTTTTGGGTTTTCAGACGACCTCTTCTATTGCGGTGTTTTGTTCAAGGCTGAGGACTTGGAAAGTCTCTTTCAGGATTGATAAAATTCCAGCTATTCCTGGAGGAGAAATATATGGATTTTCAAGAAAAATTTTCATTTATATATCTCTCCCAAATTTCTTGCTGTTGAGATTCTGAAAATGTAAAACTTGCATCTCTAGAGTTGCTATACATAATCAGCATAACTGCAATAATATCCGCATAATTAGAAATATAGCTATCTGTTGATATGCTAGGCATAGACTGAAGATTAAATAATCGAGCAAAATCTTTTGGCATTGGTACGATTTTTATTAATCATCGTCTATTAAAATGCGGATGAAAACAGAAGATAAATACACCAGTGATACGCAACGATAGACGGGGGAATATACCATCATTTAATCTACCACTTAAAGAATGATATATCTCTAAAAAAATCGGACTAATCGTTCTGTTTCTCTAAAGCGATAAACCGTTCCGTTCTATCATATCGCTGATAAATTTTATTGTTAAGTTGTGTTCATCAATTAAAGCCTGAAGTTCACTAGCCATACTGGCTGTTTTGTGTCAATTGTTTGAAATATTCAACTGAAACTAAAGTCTGTCTCATCCCAAACGGAGCCACAACCTTATCCGGCAAAGCAAAAACTGTACTAAAGATTTATCCAAATATTTTTGCGCATCTACTTCCATCCCATACCGATGATTAATCACTGCGCGCAGTTGCTTGGTGTTCGTTACCAGCACGACTTTTGACGTTTTCAACCTCAAAGACATGCTTGATGACTTCCAGCATATCGACAGCGTAATCGGGGCGGCAGCGGTCGAGTTCGTCGATAAACAGGATAATCGGTTTGTCTGCTGCCAATTCTTTCAGGCAGGCTTTGAGCGTTTCCAGATTTTTCCGCTTCAATTTGCTCTTTCAACAAGGCTTCGACGGTTGCATCGATGGTGTGGCTAGCGATTGTGGCAGCAGCATCGGTTACGGTTTCGGCCAAACTGTCTGCATCTTGGCCGTCATTTATTATCTGTTGTAATCCTTCTGCCAAATCGTCTGTATTTTGCTTTAGAACATGACCAACCGCTGCCTTAGCAACGGTTTTCATCACGAATCCTGCGGCTTTCGCGACTTTCCTCGTAATATTTTTGCGCTGTTCAGACGGCTGCTCGCCAGTATCTTCAGGCGTACAGGCTTTAATGATTTCGGCAAGCAATGCCAGCAGAGGCTCTCCGCTGTGGTCTGAACGAAAGGCGTCAATATAGACGGGCTGATAATCGCGATGTTGCTCCTGCATAAGCCGAATCAGCTTTTTGGCAAAATTCGGTTTTGCCCGTTCCCCAGCCGCCGTCGATGACCATGGGGAGAGGTCGATGGGCGAAGTCGCAGCCTGATGATGTTTTCGGCTATCGGCTTACGCTTGAATTCGTCTTGTGTATCGAAAGTGGGGTTTTCTAAAGTTTTGGGTTTCCATGTCATCCCTTTGTTTAATCATAAATTCAAATAAGAATACCTATGCGTCATTCCCGCGCAGGCGGGAATGACGATGCGGGTATGTCTTGATTTAATCATATGGATATGTATTGATATTTAAAAGGTCGTCTGAAACCTAATTTTTGGTTTCAGACGACCTTTCCCTATCTGCGGGTAAGCCTACTTCGCCCCTTAAACCCACGCTTCAAATGCACCATCAGCAACGCCACTGCCGCTGGGGTTACGCCGGAAATGCGGCTGGCTTGCCCGACGGTTTCGGGTTTGTGCTGGTTGAGCTTTTTGCCGCACTTCGGCGGATAAACCTTTGACTTTGCTGTAATCGATGTCGTCGGGCAGTTTTAAAGGTTTCGATGTCGCGGCGGCTGTCGATTTCTTCGTTTTGGCGGTCGATATAGCCTTGGTATTTGACTTGGATTTCGACTTGTTCGATGACTTCGAAGACAGGGTTTTCAGACGACCTTGCGCCTTCGAGCGTCATCAGTGCGGCGTAGTCGAGGTTCGGGCGGCGCAGGAGGTCGTGCAGGGTTGGCTTCGCGGCTGAGTTTTTGTCCGAACACGCGGATTTGTTCGTCTTCGGCAAGTTTTTGCGGCGTACCACGTTGTTTTTCAAACGTTGGATTTCGCGTTCGATGGCTTCACGTTTTTCGTTGAACATGCGCCATTGTTCTTCACCCACCAAGCCGATTTTTGTGGCCGTCTTCGGTCAGGCGCATGTCGGCGTTGTCTTCGCGCAGTTGCAGGCGGTATTCGGCGCGGCTGGTGAACATGCGGTAGGGGTTCGTTCACGCCTTTGGTGATGGGGTCGTCCACCAATACGCCGAGGTAGGCTTGTTCGCGGCGCAGCAGGAGCGGGTCTTGTTCGCGGACGTATTGCACGGCGTTTGCGCCTGCGAACAGGCCTTGCGCGGCAGCTTCTTCGTAGCCGGTCGTGCCGTTGATTTGCCCGGCGAAGAAGAGGCCTTGGATGGTTTTGGTTTCGAGGCTGGCTTTGAGGTTGCGCGGATCGAAGTAGTCGTATTCGATGGCGTAGCCGGGGCGCAGGATATGGGCGTTTTTCAAGGCCTTTCATGCTGCGCACGAGCGCGATTTGGATGTCGAACGGCAGGCTGGTGGAGATGCCGTTGGGGTAGTATTCGTTGGTGGTCAGGCCTTCGGGTTCGAGAAAAATCTGATGGCTGTCTTTGTCGGCGAAGCGGTTGATTTTGTCTTCGATGGACGGGCAGTAGCGCGAGCCGACGCCTTCGATTTTGCCGCTGAACATGGGGCTGCGGTCGAAGCCGCCGCGGATGATGTCGTGGGTTTTCAAATTGGTATGCGTAATCCAGCAGGACACTTGGCGCGGGTGCATTTTCAGCGTTACCGCGCACGGAGAAAACGGGCACGGGCGTATCGCCGGGTTGTTCAGCTGAGCTGGGGAGAAATCAATCGTGCGCCCATCAATGCGCGGCGGCGTGCCGAGTTTTCAGACGGCCTTGCGGCAGGTTCAACTCGCGCAAACGTCCGCCTGGGCGATTTGCGGCGGGAGTCGCTGGCGCGGCCGCCTTCGTAGTTTTCAAACCGATGTGGATTTTGCCGGACAAAAAACGTGCCTGTGGTCAGCACGACGGCGCGGGGCTTTAAATTCCACGCCCATCGCGCGATTACGCCTGAAATGCGGTCGCCGTCGAGCGTTACGTCGTCAACCGACTGCTGGAAGAGGTCGAGGTTTTTCTTGGTTTTTCCAGCATTTCGCGGATGGCGGCTTTTATACAGGATGCGGTCCGCCTGTGCGCGCGTGGCACGAACTGCCGCGCCTTTACTGGCATTCAGGCGGCGGAACTGGATGCCGGATTTGTCGGTGGCCAATGCCATCGCGCCGCCGAGCGCATCGAGTTCACGCACGAGATGGCGCTTGCCGATGCCGCCGATGGACGGGTTGACGACATTTGTCCGAGCGTTTCGATGTTGTGTGAGCAAAAAGCGTCTGCGCGCCCATGCGTGCGGCGGCGAGCGCGGCTTCCGTGCCTGCGTGTCCGCCGCCGACGACGATGACGTCGTAGGTTTTGGGGTAAATCATGTGATGGTCACGTGTGTCAACGTGCCTAATGGTTTCAGACGACCTCTTTTCTCTGACGGAGGTCGTCTGAAAACATAATGAATCAAAAATAAACGGGGAATTGTACGCTTTTTCGGGGGATTTGACAGTTGGAAAGGCGCTTGCGGGTACGGGATGGGAAAAAGGTCGTCTGAAAACAGATTTTTGTTTTCAGACGACCTTTACTGATTCCGCAATATGAAACCTTAAAACAGCTTCCGCACTTCCGCTTCAATATCGTCGGCGCGCATAAAAGTTTCGCCGATAAGGAAGGTATGTACGCCGTGGCTGCGCATAAAATCGACATCGGATTTGCTTCGGATGCCGCTTTTCGGTAACGACGGTTTTACCTGCCAGCGCAGGCAGTAAATCTAGAGTCTGCTGTAAAGATACGTCGAATGTCCGCAGGTTGCGGTTGTTTACGCCCCATAGTTGTCAGATTTTCGGCATTTTTCAATTCGAAGCATCATGCAGTTCCAACAATACGCTCATGCCCTAATTGATGGGCTACTGCTTCGAAATGTTCTAATTGTTCTTGCTCCAGCGCGGCGGCAATCAGTAAGACGGCATCAGCACCCCAGGCACGCGCCTGATAAATCTGATACTCATCAATGATGAAGTCTTTTTCGTAAAACGGAAGCCCGACTGCCGCGCGTGCCGCTTTCAAATATTCGGGAGAGCCTTGGAAATATTGTTCGTCAGTTAAGACGGACAAGCACGCAGCTCCGGCATTTTCATAAGCGCGGGCAATCTGCACAGGATGGAAATCGGGTCGGATCAGCCCTTTGCTCGGGCTGGCTTTTTTAATTTCAGCAATGACGGCAGGGCGGTTTTGCTCGTGTTTGGTACGGATAGAGTCAAAAACCGCGCACGGCAAAGGCGGCATCTGCCTGTTTTTATTTCATCCAAAGAGACAGTAGCTTTTTGTGCGGCGACCTCCTGGGTTTTTGGTTGCAAGGATTTTTATTCAGAATATCGGTCATAACAGGTTTCCTGCACGGCAAAGCCGTCATCTTAACACAAGAGGTCGTCTGAAAAAAATAAAACGCGTAAACAAAACAAGCCGTACGAAACCTTTCCGACGGCTTGTTGATACGAAACCAAAACAATTATTTTGCAGCGTCTTTCATTTTATCCGCAGCATCTTGAGTTGCATCGGCGGCTTTGTTCAAAAGCATCTTTAGCAGCACTTTTTTGCATCTTTGGCAGCTTCTTCAACTGCTTTTTCCTGTGGCTTCGGTTGCATTTGATAAGGCTTTATCTGCATTTTCCTTAGCGTCGGAGACAGCTTTATCTGCGCTTGCCTTAGCGTCGGCAGCAGCATCTTTAACATCGGAAACGGCTTTTTCGGCAATCTTTGGCATCGGCAGCCGCGTCTTTAGCTTTCGGAAACTGCTTTATCAGCCGCATCTTTTGCTTCGGAAGCAGCAGCATTGGCATCAGAAGCTACGGCAGAAGCAGCCTCTTGGGTTTGCTGTTTGGCCTCTTGAGAGCATGCAGCCAAACCGGCCATCATCATCGCAGCAATCAGTAATTTTTTCATGTTTTATCCTTTCTTAATCTGGAAAACGCCTACCCCTTTTCAGGCAGGCGTGAGAATCATCAACATAACAGGCCAGTAAAATAGGGCAGTTTAACGGCAAATAACAGGCTGTTTACTTTTTATTGAAAATTCAAAAACTTATTGACGAGCAGGATGTCGGCCAATATAATTCACAGCTTAATCGGGTCGTTAGCTCAGTCGGTAGAGCAGCGGACTTTTTAATCCGTTGGTCGAGCGTTCGAATCGCTCACGACCCACCATTTTCCTAAGCCTAAACAATTGTTTAGGGCTTTTTCTTGCTGCCACCTATTTCGGGGTGTGCCTGTTTTGTGTCGAAACCGAGACCGACACTGTCCAATAAAAGCCGCATGCCCGTGCAAATGTTCGGAGCCAGATGGGCATACTTCGAACCATCCCGACATTCTCCCAACCGCCCATTTCCTGCAAGGCGGCAGGCGGAACTCCGGCTTGCTACCAGCTAAACCGCCCAAGTATGCCTCGGATCGTGCCATCTGAAAATCAACAATGCCTACTTTTTGACAATGCAAAGGCCGATTCAGTTTAGCTATCACTTCATCAATATGTCTCTGGGTTTGCTGTGCAATTTGTTGTTGAATGGAATTGGATATTCGTCCTTCGTTTTTCTTCTAGGGCTTTATTGTCCCTGCCAGCAAGTCAGCCATAATTTGTTCACGATAAGTTTTTCAAATCTTCGGCAATCTGAACCGTCGCTTTCAGCGTCTTCGATTTCGACAGTAATTTCATCAAAAATCTTGACGGGTATGGACACGTTGTTCTGCAAACAGGGTTTTCAGACGACCTTTACACTCGATAATCCCCTATACAAAGGAATTTCTCATGCCCCCAAAGCCGTCTTTAGATTTCTGGTTTGCCGAAGAAAACCGTCCTTTTCTGTTCGCCAAAAACGATGAATTCTGATGCCGAGATTCGCGCGCGATTTTTGATGCCTGGCAACAGGCGGCCCGTGGCGGGCTTTGCACACTGGCGCGACACCCTGCAAGGCAGGCTCGCCGAAATCATCCTGCTCGACCAATTCTCGCGCAACCTGTTTCCGCAACAGCCCCAAGCATTTGCCCAAGATTTGGCCGCACTCGTCCTTGCCCAAGAAGCCGTCCGTCAGCCCTGGCTTCGCCGACCTCCTGCCGCACGAACGCCATTTCATGCTCATGCCGTTGATGCACAGCGAAAGCCAGTTGTCCACGAACAGCTGTTCCGCTGTTTGAACGCTATACCGACGGACACGCATTGATTTTGAAATCAAACACAAAAGTCATCATCGACCGCTTCGGACGCTATCCGCACCGCAATGCCGTATGGGGTGTGAAAGCACGGAGGAATAGGCGGAATTTTTGAAACAGGAAAGTTCGTCATTTTAATTTGGGTTTTTAAAAATTTGAAGTCGTCTGAAAAACATTTTTCAGACGACCTCTTTATCATGATTCAAACAAACAACCTTCTCAAACCAGGGCGGCAGGCAATCATATAATTCACTTCGTCGAGTCGCATAAAGAATAGCGGCGGGTCAAGAGATTGTAGGTCATGCCTTTGGTGTCGATAACGTCCAAACCTGCCTGCCTGCACATCCGTGCCAGTTCGGCGGGGGTGATGAATTTTTGCCAATCGTGCGTCCCCTTTGGGGAACAACGTTCAACACATATTCCGCAGCCGACAATCAGATGGAGATAAGATTTAGGGTTACGGTTGATGGTGGAGAAAAACACCCTGCCGTCAGGCTTCACCAGCTCCGAACAGGCTTTGACGATAGCGGCGGGATCGGGAACGTGTTCCATCATTTCCATACAGGTTACAACATCGAAACTGTGCGGCTGTTCGGCGGCGAGGTCTTCGACGCGGATGCAGCGGTAATCGATGTTGTCCACGCCTTCAGCAGCGGCATGGGCTTGGGCGGTTTTGCAGCGACTTTTCCGCCATATCGATGCCGGTAACGTGCGCCGCGCCGCGCTTTGCCATGCTTTCCGACAAAATCCTCCGCCGCAGCCGACATCCAAAAACACGCTTGCCCGCCAACTGCGCGAACGAGTCTATATAGCCCAAGCGCAGCGGATTGATGTCGTGCAAAGGTTTGAACTCGCCGTTTTTATCCCACCATTTATCCGCAATTTGGCTGAATTTAGCGATTTCGTCCGCATCGACGTTGTGTTGTCCGGCTGCTTCCATCATGATTTTCCTGATTTGGATTTTCGGGTTGAAGAGGGTTTTGATTTTATAGCAAAGCGGCAGGATGGAACAGAGACAAACCGCCGCCAGCCGCCAAAGGTCGTCTGAAAACGCCGCTACCCTTTTCAGACGACCTTTGACTTGTTTTTACCCTTCCGCCTTGTTTGCTGCGACCTTTCCCACTAATTTATATAAACTTGCCTCACATTGCCGAAAGCAGCAAACGCCCCACCTTCTACATTCAAAAGAAAAACCTAATGAAACCATTTATCCGCGCCGCATCCCTACTCTTCCTTGCCGCCGCCTCCGCACTTGCCTCCGGCAAAGACTTTATCATTTACGACCGTATGGACTACGTCGGCAAACCCGACCTGACTGCCGACAAACTGTCCAAAGTATTCCTGATTTACGAATCCGAGCTGGTGATGCCCGACCCTGCCGGCAAGCGCAAACACGGCGTATTGAACGAAAAACGCATCCGCGAATTGGCGCGCCAATCCTATCGCGAAGGCTATCGCACCATTTCCACCGATATCGAAACCTGGTTTGCCGAAAAAAAGACGGACAAATCCTCACGCCTCAGGAACTTAAAACCGACTTTGCCCGTATGTATCAGATTTTCAAAGAAGAAAATCCCCGCGCCTACATCAGCAACTACGGTTTGCCCGACGAACACTTACACGCCATCCGCTACTACCAAACTCAGGCGGACAACGAAGCAGTATTGGCAAAATGGCGGCAGTTCAGCAAACGCCGTCAAATGAGCGCAGCCATCAGCGACTACGCCAATCCCGTGTTCTACATCACCACGCCCGATCGGCGCAATGGGAAAAAGACGTCCAAACCACCGTCGCCGAGATTAGAAAATGTTATCCCGACAAAAATCATCGGCTACTCTGGCCGCAATATTATTCCGCAAGCAACAGCCCGTATTTCAAACAATTTATCGATGCCGACGTTGGAAAAATGCTGGAAAATCAGTAAAAATATACTGATGGTGTGATTATCTGGTCTGACAAACGTGATGAACACAATAAAATCGTCCCATGGACCGATCCGCGCATCCAAGCAATTCTCAAAGCGACCAAATTATTTATCGCTGACCATCCGAAAGATATTCAGGTAGAGAAACTCCAGCCTTCTGAAAGTCAGTTAAAACCGAATCCTTTTGTTAAATACAGAAGGTCGTCTGAAAAATATAAATGGTTTCAGACGACCTTTCTTTCCTCAAATCTAAAAAGCGGGCAAAGTTCTGATTGTATAGTCAACTTGCTTAGTTTTTGACATGGCTGACAATAGGTGCAGTATCAAAAACAAAAGAAATAAATCGAACTGACAAACTCAACAACATTTTTGAAATAAAAAGTTTCATTGGGCCTTGAACCATCTACAATTACGAAAAAGCACAATCAAATAATAAAAAACAGTGCGATTAACAGCAGTTGAATACATAATTTAAACAATGCAGTACGACTAACAAAGTAGATGGGTAAAGTGCCGAAAATAACCATCAGGAAGATAATCAGCCATGGTTTGCCATCTGTTAAGATGGGTGGCTTCAGTAAAGCATGTATGAATATGAAATACCACAATGGCAACAACGAGTAATACAGGTGCAATTTCAGTTATAGTAATATCAGGCATAGTTCTATTGTCCCTATTGATTAAGACCGTCTGAAATTTAAGTCTTTCAAACGGTCTTTTCTTATTTAGCCAACAATCAGTCTTTCAACTTCGCCAACTGATTTTGAACTGTCATTTTGTCTTCCAACCCGCCAAATCGGCTTTGTCTTTTTCCACCAGATGCGCGGGGGCTTTTTCGGGTAGCCGGGTTTGGAGAGTTTGGCATTGAGTTTGTCCAAGGCTTTTTGCAGCTCTCGGCCTCTTTACTCAAGCGGGCGGTTTCGGCGGCTTTTGTCGATTTCGACTTTCAGCATCAGGCGCGCGCCGTTGCAGACGGCGACAGGGGCATCTTCGCTTTCAGGGCAGGGCGGTGACTTGCTGTGCTTCGGTCAGGCGGGTCATCATCGGTAGGTACTTGAGGTAGTCGCCAAGTCGTCCGCGCTTTCGACAAACAGCGGAGCTTTTCGTTGGGCTGGATGCCCATTTCGCCGCGCAGGTTGCGGACGGCGCCAATCAAATCTTGCAACACGGTCATTTGCTCGAAGGTCGTCTGAACGATTTGTTCGCGGTCGGCTTTCGGGAAAACGGGCGAGCATGATGCTGTCGGCGGTTTTGGCGTCGCACATGGGGGCAACGGTTTGCCACAATTCTTCGAGTGATGAACGGGATAATCGGATGCAGCAGGCGCAGGGCGGCTTCGAGTACGCGCAATAAGGTATGGCGTGTGGCGCGTTGGCGGCTGGCGCAGCCGGTTTGAAGCTGTACTTTGGCGAGTTCCAGATACCAGTCGCAATAGTCGCTCCACAGAAGCTGTGCAGGGTTTCCGCTGCCAAATCAAAGCGGTAGGTTTCGTAGGCTTGGGTTACTTGCTCGATGGTCTGATTCAGACGGCCTACATGATCCACATATCGGGAAGGAGTAGCCGCGCGGTTCAGTGGCGGTTGCGCCGTAGCCGCAGTCTTGGTTTTTCGGTGTTCATCAAGACAAAGTTGGTGGCGTTCCAGATTTTGTTGCAGAAATTGCGGTAGCCTTCGGCACGTTTGAAGTCGAAGTTCACGCTGCGGCCGAGGCTGGCATAGCTCGCCATGGTGAAGCGCAATGCGTCCGCGCCCATGCTGGGGATGCCTTCGGGGAAGAGTTTTTCGTGGCTTCTTCCACTTTCGGCGCGGTTTCGGGTTTGCGCAGACCGGTCGTGCGTTTCGCCAGCAGCTTATCCAAGTCGATGCCGTCAATCAAATCCACGGGGTCGATGACGTTGCCTTCAGATTTGGACATTTTTGCCTTCGTGGTCGCGCACGATGCCGTGGATGTACACGTCTTTAAACGGGTACTTTGCCGCGTGACGGGTGGTCATCATAATCATGCGCGCCACCCAGAAGAAGATGATTTCGTAGCCTGTTACCAAGACGTTGGACGGCAGGAAGGCTTTGAGTTCGTCGGTTTCAGACGGCCAGCCGAGGGTTGAGAACGGCACGAGCGCGGAGGAGAACCATGTGTCCAATACGTCTTCTTTCGCGGGTCAAGCCTGTTTTTACCGGCTTGTTTTTCGGCTTCAGCCTGATTGCGGGCGACGTAAACATTGCCTTCGTTGTCGTACCACGCGGGGATTTGATGCCCCACCACAGTTGGCGCGAGATCACCAGTCTTGGATGTTGTTCATCCATTGGTTGTAGGTATTGACCCAGTTTTTCGGGGATAAAGCGTACCGCGCCGCTGTCGACAGCTTTTTGGCTTTTGTCGGCGAGGCTCACCTTTGAATTCGCTGTCAGGTTCGCCGCCGTTTCGGTGTGGCGGACATGGCGACAAACCATTGACTGGTCAGCATCGGCTCAATCACCGAGCCGGTACGGTCGCCTTTCGGCGTCATCAGCGTGTGTGCTTTGATTTCGACCAACAAGCCTTGTTCCTGCAGATCGGCAACCATTTGTTTGCGCGCGGCAAAAGCGGTCTCAAGCCAGCGTATTTTTCAGGCAGGGGCAAAGCCTGGTTGCGCTTCGCCTTTGAGTTGAACACTTCGGCGTTTGCCAGCACTGGCTTCCAAATCGAACACGTTAATCAGGCGCGTGTCGTGGCGTTTGCCGACTTCGTAGTCGTTAAAGTCGTGCGCAGGCGTGATTTTTCACGCAGCCGGTACCGAAGTCTTTTTCAACGTATTCGTCGGCAATCACGGGGATGGTACGGCCGGTCAGCGGCAGGATTAATTCTTTGCCGATCAAATGGGTATAACGTTCGTCTTCGGGATTGACGGCAACGGCAACGTCGCCCAGCAGCGTTTCAGGACGGGTGGTCGCCACGATAACGGCTTCGGCGGGATTGTCCGCCAGCGGATAGCGGATATGCCACTAGAGCCTTGTTCTTCCACGCTTTCCACTTCCATCCGACACTGCCGTGCCAAGCACGCGATCCCAGTTCGCCAAGCGTTTGCCGCGGTAAATCAAGCCTTGCTCATACAGGCGCACGAACACTTCGGTCACGGTTTCGGCGCGCACGTCGTCCATCGTGAAATACTCGCGCGTCCAGTCGGCAGAGACAGCCCACGCGGCGCATCTGCTGCGTAATCGTACCTGCCGGAAACTTCTTTCCATTCCACACTTTTTCCAAGAATTTTTCGCGGCCCAAGTCATGACGGGACACATTTTGCGCGGCAAAGCTGACGCTCGACCACGATTTGCGTGGCGATGCCCGCATGGTCGGTGCCGGGAATCCAGGCGGTGTTGCAGCCTTTCATGCGGTAGTAGCGTCAGACCGTCCATAATGGTTTGGTTGAAGGCATGGCCCAGTGCAGCGTACCGGTTACGTTGGGCGGCGGCAGTTGGATGGAAAAAGACGGTTTGGTCAAATCCATATCGGGCTGGAAATAACCTTGGGTTTCCCAGTTTTGATAGTGTTTGGATTCGATTTCGGCAGGGGTTGTATTTGTCTAACATGGTAAAAAAATGCTGTCTGTAAAAGGGTTTGCGGGCAAACGTCTGTTTTAAAAAAATAATTGCGGATTATAGCGCAAAAGGTCGTCTGAAACGGAATATCGTTTCAGACGACCTTTGAAGCTAAATCGAAACAGGGCTTATTTGCCTTTGTCGGTTTGGCTTCTTTTTCAAAGGAAGCGTACAACTCAGGGTCGCGGTTTTTCAGCAGAGGAGGCAATCGCTAAATCGTCGCGGTTTACTTTTGCCAAGTCAACGCGTTCGATGTGTACCAAGCGCAACAGCTCGCGTACAGGTTTAGGGCATGTTTGCGACCGGATTCGTAACGTGAACCACCGGATTGGGTTACGCTGATGCGGCTCAAAAAGTCCATTTGGTTCAAACCGAGGTTTTTGCGGATATCGCGGATGTTGTCAATTTTTCTCAAAACGACTTCATGAAAATTCCTTTTTCTTCTGTATTGTTTGTTGATAAGCAAGAATCTGCTTCTCAGCATCGGGATGCGGAAGCTTTCAACACAGACCAATCGTTACATCGAATGACAATCGGCTGCGCGATAGAAAACTATCTATACTGAATGTTTAGACGGTATATTCGAAAGAAGTTTTGTCAGATTCTTGATAATTTTGCAAAAATATTTCCAAGTCAAATAATTTCAACAAATTTTTCTTTATAAATCAGAAATATATTTTTAAGCATCAGTAATATTTTACAAAAATAAACAATTCAAACAGGAATATCACACCCGTAATTATCAATTTATCATAATATTTTTGCACAAAAATACGCAATAGAACCATATTCCAATGCGTATTTTTAGCTATTCAGTCCCAAAAACGCTGCCTAGCGTTTTTCTCGGATAAAGGTAATCGGCTGGACGATGGCGCGTGTCAGCTGTTTCGGCAAGGTCATCATTGCAATCATCCACACGCCCACCGTGTAACACAATATCCCGCCGTTACGCATCCTCCCAATGCGGTACTGCCTAAAACTGCCTCCAGCATCAAGCAAACGGCGGCAGCCGCACAAGCTGCCATGCCGGCGAGAAACAGCGCATGGCGGACATATCTGCCTAGTATTTTTCAAAGCCGCTTTTGACCAAAACGGCAGCAATCAGGAGGTTAAAAAGAAAAACACACCTGCAACCAGCCATACAGCCGAGGTCGTTCCAGCCTTTCGCCACGGACCATCCGCCATCCTGCCGACCAAACAGCAATCCGCCGCCGCCCGCTATCATGGCAAACACATCATGAATCAATAACGACAGCGGCAATGCGGCAAAAATCAATGCCGTCAGCAAAGGCCGATAAGGTTTTTCCTGTTCGAGATACATCATGCCGTTCAAAATCGAAAACAACGGCAATTATAGAACAATCGCTTCAAGCATCAGCCTGAAGCGGAATCAAAATGAAACAACACCAAACTCAAGGCAATCGCGCTATACCCGAAGTCAAACCGTAAACGGTTTCGTGTCCGTCGGAATAACGCTTGGCGGCGGGCAGCAATTCGTCCAACGCAAGAAACACCATCACGCCCGCAATCACGCCGAACACCGCGCCGAAAACGAAAGGCGATAAAAACGGCTTGAGCATGGTGTAGCCCAAAACCGCGCCCAAAGGTTCGGCAAGCCCGGAAGCGAGGCAGGCGAGGACGGTTTTTTTGCGGTTGCGGGTGGCGAAATAAACGGTGCGGCAATGGAAATGCCTTCGAATATCGTGTATCGCAATCGCGAGCGCCAGCGGCATCCCGACGGCGGGGTTTTCCAGCGTGGCGAAAAACGTTGCTAAACCTTCGGAAAGTTGTGCGCAGTAGTCGCAAACGCCGCCATCATGCCGACGCGGGCGATGTGGCGGCGTTTGTTTTCCTGAAAGGCGGGATCGTGCGGGTCGAGCGTTTCGTGCGGGTTCGGCACGATGCGGTCAATCAGTGCAATCGCCCCCATGCCAGCCAGAAAAGCCAGCGTCGCGGCGGCAAAGGCTTTAGTCTTTCGTAAACCTGCAGAAAGGCTTCGCTGGTTTGTTGAAAAATCTCCGTCAGCGACACACACCATCGCCCGCCCGCAAACGCCAAGCCGAACGACAATACGCGCGGATTGGGCGTTTCGACATCACCAACCCGCTGCCCAGTACGGTGAACAGGCCGGCGGCGAGAGTGATGCCGAAGCCAGTGATGAGGTTGGGCAAGGCAATATCAAGCATGAAAATCAGTTCTTGAGTGGATGCAGTGCCATCAGGCTAACACACATTCCTGCAAAGAGAATAGTTATTATTTTCACAAATAAAGATTACGCTGGAAAATTATTGAGACTGTCATTCCTTACCCGCTTACGCGAAGGCGGCTGCGCAGAATGGCAGACGGGCTTTTTCATTTCACTTTAACGTGATCGAAAAGGTCGTCTGAAACCTGATTTCGGTTTCAGACGACCTTTTATTCTTCTACCACTGAGCGTTTTTGCTCAACTCAAGAGCATTTCCTGCATCAGCTTCATGCTCCATTGCCAGCCGCCGAGAGCGCCGTTGAGTGTGCCGGAATGTGGCGACAGGAGGAGGCGGGCGTTCCACAGGTTTGCCCGTTCTTCCGCCCAGTTGCGCGGCGTGCCGTTTTGTTCGGCGATTACAAGCGCGGTGCGGCAGGGGCAACGGACGCGCTGTAAGGTGTATTTCATCGTCGGGGAAGGCTTCGGGGCGTGGCGAAACGAGGATGATGTTGACGATTTTTTTCTGCGTCAGGATGTCGGTTTGGTAGAGCCACGCCAAAAAGCGGACACGCCTGCGCCGTGTGCGACGACGGCGATGTGTTCGCCGCTGATGCCTTCAAACGCTGTTTGAATATTTGCCTGCCATTGGGCGATGCTTTGGCTGGTGGAAGCGGCGGCGGTTTGGACGACGGGATAGCTGACCGCCCAGCGGTCTATCCATATTTCCGCTTCGTCCGCGTCGCGTATCAAGAACAGCGTCAGGTCTTCGAGTTCAAAAGTTCGCATTTCAGACGACCTATTTGAGCAAATCTTTGAGCGTAAGGTAATCAAGAGCGCGGCGGGGACGCTTAAAACGGCGCAGGTAGCGAGGCAGATCAGGATGTTGGCAATCAACCGCCAGCCTTTCCAGCCGAAACATTTGGCGGCAATCAGAAGGCAGGGCAGCGAGAACAGCAGCCACACCAACGCCCAAAGCGGATTGGCGCGGGTCATTTCAACCCAGCCGGACATCCGCGCCAGCATGAATATCGTCCACACCAGCATAGGCAGCACAAACGCGGCGACCACCCATGCCGCGCCTATGCCGGTTTTACCGTTCACATTCCCAATCGTATTTGCCGAAAACTTTTGTTGGGCAGCATGGTCGTACTCCACGACCAAAGGCGCATGGTCGGAAAAATTTCTCGTCTTTATAAACATGTGCGGACACCGCTTTGGCGGCGAGTTCGGGCGTAACCATCTGATAGTCGATGCGCCACCCGACATCTTTCGCATACGCCTGTCCGCGGTTGCTCCACCAAGTGTAGCCCGGATTGTCGGGATAGAGCGTGCGCCACACATCCGTCCAGCCCAAATCGCGGATAACTCTGCCTATCCATTCGCGTTCTTCGGGCAGGAAGCCTGAGTTTTTCTGGTTGCCTTCCGTTTTTCAGGTCGATGTTTTGGTGGGCAATGTTCCAGTCTCCGCAGACGACGATGTCACGCCCTTCCGCCTTCATGGCTTCAAGCATGGGATAGAACGCGTCTAAAAAGCGGTATTTCAATTCCTGCCGCTCCGGCGCGCTGGTGCCGCTAGGCAGATAAAGCGAAATCACCGACAACTTGCCGAAATCACAGCGCACAAACCGCCCTTCCCTGTCGAATTCTTCAATGCCCCATGCCGACGGGTTTTGCACATTGTCAGGCGCGCGTTTGCTGTACACCGCTACGCCGCTGTAACCGCGTTTTTCGGCGCAATGCCAATGGCCGTGCATCCCGTGCGGATTTTTCATTTCGTCGGACAAATCGGCTTCCTGCGCTTTGAGTTCCTGCACGCAGACAATGTCCGCACCCGATGCGGCGATGTATTCGTAAAATCCTTTTTGTGAGCGGAGCGGATGCCGTTGACGTTGGCGAGAGATGATTTTCAGCATAATTTTGTGCTTTGGAATATTGGTTTAAGGAGAAAAACGGATTGTAACCGATAGCGGCAAAGGTCGTCTGAAAAACATAGGTTTGGACAAATCCATCCTATTCCCGATACTCGAATACCGCACCTAAAACTGGGCCAACGCCGAAACATGGGAACGCTGCGGATTCTTGACGGCGGTCAGCAGCCATACCCTGCCGTTTTGCTTCTCCAACTCAAGCAGGCGGGACACGGCGCGCTGTTGCACCTCGCCCTGCAATTCTTCGTGATAGCGCGTAACGAAGCCGTCGAAATTCTGCTCCGGGTTTTCCATGATACCAACGGCGCAGGGCGGTACTCGGCATGTCTTTGAGCCAGAGGACGAGGCGAACTTTTTCCTTCGTAACCCGCGCGGATAAAGGCGGTCGATAAAGACGGCGGTTTGTCCGTCTGCGGGGAGGTAACGATAAATGCGTTGTACGGTAAACATCGTTTTTCTGCTCCTATATCTTGGGTTCAATCAAAGCGGCACCGAGTCCTTTCAGACGACCCCACCTTCAAACGTCGTCTGAAACCCGTTTCCACTCCAATGCCAAATCGTACAAGGCTTTTTGCCTCGCCGGTAATTTTGGCGGCAAGTTCGGCGGCCTGCTTGGTCGGGCGGTTCGGCAACGAGGATTTTCACAACGTTTGCGCGACATCGGGCAGGGTATCGTGTTTTCACGGAGAGCGGGATGGAGGATGAGCACCATTTCTCCGCGCGCCTGATTGCCGTCGTTTTTCAGGGTCGTCTGAATTTCAGTAACCGTGCCGCTGAGGAAGGTTTCGAAGGTTTTGGTGATTTCTCGGGCCAGGGTCAGGCTGCGTTCGGGAAGAGGGCTGCCATGTCGGCAAGGGTGGCTTCGATGCGGTGCGGGGTTTCAAACATCACGACGGGGAAAATCAGCCTGCGCCCATTTGGCAGCGCTTCTGCCGTTCGCCGGATTTCGGCGGCAGAAAACCGTTGAAGTAGAAATTGGGTTCGGTAACGCCTGCGACGCTCAATGCACGCATGACTCGCGCTCGCGCCAACAACGGGGACGACTTCTGAACCCTGCCTCGCGCACGCGGCGGGCGAGTTTCGCACCGGGATCGCAGACGGCAGGCGTACCTGCGTCGGAAACTTGTGCGACAGTGAGGTCGTCTGAAAGATGGTTGATGATTTTGTCCGCCATTTGCTGTTCGTTATGCTCGCGCACGCTGACGAGTTTGCCCGTATGCCGTATGCGCTCAGAGCTGTGCGGTAACGCGCGTATCTTCGGCGCAGATAATATCGGCTTTTTGCAGAACGGCGAGCGCGCGCAGGGTGATGTCCGCCAAATTGCCGATGGGCGTGGCGACAACGTATAATGTCCGTTTTTCAATACTGTCGGCGGCTTTTTGAAGGTGTTTTTGAAACATGGCTTTATCAGGTCGTCTCGAAAACAATATAACGATATTATACGGAGTAAACTTCCATGCGTCTGAACCACAAACAAGGGGTGGCGGGCGAAGATGCCGCGCTGGCGTTTTTCTTTTCGCAAGGCTGCAATTCATCACGCGCAACTGGCACTGCGCGTACGGCGAAATCGATTTGATTGTCAAAAACGGTAACATGATTCTGTTTGTTGAAGTAAAATACCGCAAAATCAGGGGTTTTCGGCGGTGCCGCATACAGTATTTCGCCATCTAAGTTATTGAAACTGCAACGGTCTGCGGGTATTATCTGCAACAAAACGGCATGACGGATAGCGCGTGCCGCATCGATGCGGTGCTGATAGAAGGAAACCGCCCGCCCGAATGGATAAAGAATATTACAGGTTGACGATATGACGACATTACAAGAGCGCGTTGCCGCCCATTTCGCCGAAAGCATCCTTGCCAAACAGGAAGCCGAAAAAGTATTGGTCGAGCCGACTGCTCAAGCAGCGGAATTGATGCTGCAATGCCTGATAAACGACGGCAAAATTTTAGCCTGCGGTAACGGCGGTTCGGCTGCCGACGCGCAGCACTTCGCCGCCGAAATGACCGGACGCTTTGAAAAAGAGCGGATGGAACTTGCCGCCGTCGCGCTGACGACGGACACTTTCCGCGCTGACCGCCATCGGCAACGACTACGGTTTTGACCATGTGTTCAGCAAACAAGTGCGGGCGCTCGGGCGTGCCGGCGACGTTTTTGGTCGCATTTCCACCTCCGGCAACTCCGCCAACGTTATCGAAGCCATCAAAGCGGCACACGAACGCGATATGCGTCATCGCCATGACCGGCCGCGACGGCGGCAAAATCGCCGCCATGCTCAAAGAACACCGACGTACTGCTCAACGTCCCCTACCCTCGCACCGCCCGCATTCAGGAAAACCATATCCTGCTGATACATGCCATGTGCGACTGCATCGACTCGCATGTTGCTTGAAGGAATGTAGCCTTTTTCAGACGACCTCTTTTAAAGGTCGTCTGAAACATATCCGCCGAACCCATCATCAAGGAAAAATATGAACATCAAACGCCATACCGCACCCGTTCTGACCGCCTCCTCCTCAGCCTGACACTCAGCGGCTGTGTCGGCGTACTCCTCGGCGGCGCGGCAGTCGGCACCAAATCCGCCGTTGACCGCCGCACCACAGGCGCGCAAACCGACGACAACGTAATGGCCGTGCGCGTCGAAACCACCGCCCGCTCCTACCTGCGCCAAAACAACCAAGTGCAGGTTACCCCGAACTCAACGTCGTCGGCTACAACCGCCACCTGCTGCTGCTCGGACAAGTCGCCACCGAAGGCGAAAAACAATTCGTCGAACAAATCGCCCGTGCCGAACAAGCCGCCGAAGGCGTGTACAACTACATCACCGTCGCCTCCCAAGAACGCACCTTCGGCGACGTAACCAATGACACATGGGGAACATCCAAAGTCCGTACCACCCTTTTGGGGCCTCAAACCCGCCACACAGGCTCGTGTCAAAAATCGTAACTTACGGCAACGTTACTCGTTATGGGCGTACTGGACACCTGAAGAGCAAGAGCAGGTAACCCGCCGCGTCAGCACCACCGTGGCGTGCAAAAGTCGTTACCCTGTATCAAAACTACACCCAACCCGAATAACGCAGCCCTAATCCAGAGGGCGGGAACAACATCCCGCCCGTCCTCATCCACCTTTATACACATCGCATCCATGTCCAAAAACAAAACGAATCTTTCCAACTCAAAGCAAACACCTTATCCGCGCCGCTTTCGTCATCTCCATCATCGCCGTCGGCGCGACTGATTGTCGGCGTTATCGGTACCTCAACCCCAAACGCCAGGCCACATGCCGAAACCGAACTTGCCTCACAAACGGAGCCCAAAGACGACGGCGTGGAGTCTGGCGACCCAACGGCACAATCGAGACCCAAAAATCATCATAAATGCTGACGACGATGCCGAAGAGCAAGGAAAAAGCAGACTCCCAAAACCCCGTCATCCGCCACAAAACCAATCCGAAAACCGCCGTGCCAAAGCACAGCCTGACGCTAAAAATAAAGAGAAAAACAACGGCCAGCATGACCAAACACCGCCCGCGCAGACAAAAATAACGGAAATCAAAACCAAACCTGCCCAAACACCCCTGCAGAACAACTGCAGGCACAGAGCCGCCAAACCGAAGCAGCAAACGAAGCCAAAACCGAAAACCCAAAGATAGAAACCAAAGCCGGCCCCGCAACCTGCGCCTAAAGCCGGCCTCCTAAACCCGCAATCCAAAGAAGTCATGATAACCTGTTCGATCCGTCCCACGGCTATCCCTTCCCTTTCAGAGCGACCTTTGTGCCGCAATAAGGTCGTCTGAAACTCATCAAGGAAACAACATGAACGAAATCATCATCAAAACCCCGAAGAAATCGAGAAAAATGCGCGAACTGGGCAAACTCGTCGCCGAAGCCCTCGACTACATCGGACAATTCGTCAAACCCGGCGTAACCACCAACGAAATCGACAAACTCGTTTACGACTACCGTCAACGTCCAAGGCGGCTATCCCGCCCCCTCGCACTACAGCAACCCGCCCTACCCCAAATCCTGCTGCACTTCCGTCAACCACGTCATCTGCCACGGCATTTCCCGACGACAAGCCGCTCAAAGAAGGCGACATCATCAACATCGACCTGACCATCAAAAAGACGACTTCCACGGCGACTCCAGCCGCATGTTTACCGTCGGCAAAGTCTCCCCATCGCCCAACGCCTGATTGACGTTGCCCACGAATCCATGATGGCGGGCATCGCCGCCGTCAAACCCGGCGCAACCTTGGGCGACATCGGCTACGCTCTGCCAGCAAGTTGCCGAAAACGCAGGCTACTCCGTCGTACGAAAGAATTTTGCGGCCACGGCATCGGACGCGGTTTCCACGAAGCCCCGCAAGTCCTGCATTACGGCCGGAAAGGACAAGGTGTCGTCCTGAAGCCCGGCATGATTTTCGCCCATCGAGCCGATGATCAACCAAGGCAAACGCCACCTGCGCATCCTCAACGACGGCTGGACGGTCGTGACAAAAGACCGCTCCCTCTCCGCCCAATGGGAACATGAAGTTTTGGTGACAGAAACCGGCTACGAAATCCTGACCATCAGCCCTGCCACCGGCAAACCTCGATCCGGCAAAGGCTTTCTTTCTATTAGTAAAGGTCGTCTGAAAACTTAAAATCAGGTTTCAGAAAATACTAACATTCAAAATGGATTAAATTTAAATCCGGGACAAGCGACGAAGCCGCAGACGGTGCAGCGAATAGTACCGGAACCGATTCGCGGTGCTTCGCACCTTGAAATCGTTCTGCTGAAACTGAAGGCTGAGGCAACGCCGTACTGGTTTAAGTTAATCACTATATCTTTGAACTTTATCTTTCAGGCTAACTCAACCTTTAGTACGTTCCAACAGTTCTTCCGCCAAGGCGAGTGAAGCTTTGGTGCCTTTGGCTTTGGCGTCGTAGGCGGTGCGGGCATGCCGTGGCTGGGGCTTCGGCTGAGGCGGACGTTGCGCGCCGGATGAGCGGTGCACATCAGGTTGCCGACATGCTGCAAAGCTGTTCGCTGACTGCGACGCTCAGGCGGCTTAGGCAGAACGGTCATGCTGAAGTACAGCGTGCGCACGATGCCGAAGCTGCCGAGCTGACAGGGTTGAGTGGCGGTGACGGATTTTTGCGCACGGTGGCGATGCAGGTCAGCTGATGCCTTCGGCGCGGCGTATTCGCACACCATCGGCACGATGCACGCCGTCGGCGGCGACCAGCCCGTTGAGCGTGAGCAGGCCGAGCGAAGGGCGGGCGATCAGCAGGACGAAGTCGTAGTCGTTTTCGGCGGTAAGGGCGAGCGCGTTTTCGAGGCGCATTTCGCGGGCACGATTTCTTGCACCAGCTCAAGTTCTGCGCCGCTAGCGGCGCGGTTGGCGCCAGTACGTCGTAGCCGCCCGGCGCTGCGCACGATCGCGCTGGCGATGATCGCTATCGCCCAGCCGACGTGGTACACGCCTTCTTCCAGGCGCGCTTTTGTCCACGCCGCTGCCTGTGGTGGCGTTGCCTTGCGGGTCAAGGTGACGAGGACGTTTGCCTTTGGAGGCGAGCGATGCCGCGAGGTTGACGGTGGTGGTGGTTTTGCCAAACGCCGCCTTTTTGGTTAGCGACGGCGGTTGTGCGCTCTGTTTTTGCTGCTGTCGGATGATTATTGGCGGTTTAACGTTTTTGCTTGATGGGTATGGGTCGTCTGAAAAGGCGGTGGCGGGCAGGGACGTTTATAGCGAATTTCTTTAAATCAAGACAAAACAGGTATTCTTGCGCCGGTTAAGTGAACTTGCTATACAATATCCGTTTTTAACTTTGCCCTAGAATGCTACCACTTCAAAAAATCTTTCTGCTTTGCCCTGTTGCTTGCCGTTGTTTGCTGCGGCCAGTGCGGCTTCGGTGCCGAATTGAAGGAGAAATTGAAGTTTGAAGCCCCGCGTCGCCAGCTTGGAACGCATTATCTTATCGGGTTCGCGCAACCCGAATCGGGTTTATGTGTGCGGCGTAAGCCGTTTCAGAAATTGTTGGGGCTTCGGGGAAAAACGAATGGGGCGCGTCGTGCTGTCCGCCGTGCCTGCAATGCGGAAACTTCGGCGATGTTCTGCGAAGACTCTGCACTATCCATTGCGAAAAATACGAATAACGGATTTGAATATGGTCGTCTATGAAACGGAATCGGGTTTCAGACGACCTTTTGCTGTTTATTCCGTCTTGTTTAACTGTTTTTGCGGATTTCTGCCGCCATTTCAAAGCGGTGCGGACAGCTTCAATCAGGCTGCCGGGCGCTTTGCCCTGTTCCCGCCAAATCCAGCGCGGTACCGTGGTCAACGGAGAGTACGGATAAACGGCAGTCCGAGCGTAATATTGACGCCTTGTCCAGCTCGGCATATTTCAGCGTCGGCAGACCTTGATCGTGATACATCGCCAAAACAGCGTCGGCATCTTTCGGCAAAAACGGCTGAAACGTGTCTGCCGGATAAGGGCAGCGACGTGTAGCCTGCCTTCTCTTTCCCGAGGCGGGTCAGCGCAGGGGTGATGATTTCGGCTTCTTCGTGTCCCCAGTATCGCCCTCGCCTGCGTGCGGATTCAATCCGGTAACCGGGATATGCAGGTTGGGCAATGCCAATTTGTCGCGTAAATCGGCGTTCAAATACGGACGACAGACTCGACGAGCGGCTGTGTTACGGCATCGGCGACCGCGCGCAGCGTAAATGAGTCGTAACCAAAGCGACGCGCAGCCCGTCGCCTGCCAACATCATGACGACTTGTTCCGTCCTGACTTTTTCGGCAATTATTCAGCCGCTGTCCGCTAAAAAGAATCCGCCAGCCGCACCTGCATCTGTGATGCCTTTGTGCAGCAGCGCGGTTACCATGCCGTCATGCCTTCGGTAATGCCTTGATATGCCGTGTCCAACAGTTTGCAAGAACATAACGCGCATTGGCGGATTGAACCTGCCTGCTTCGCAAGGCGGCAAGCGGAATATACCGCTTCAATTCCCCATGGCACAACGGGACTTTATCGGCATTACCTGATACAAAATCCCGCAAGACAACGTTTTTACCCAACATCTCCGCCGCTGCGCCAATAGGCCTTTGTCGCCCAAACGACGGGGCGGCACAGCAACTCGGCAAACGCCCGTCAAACAAATATCGGAGATGAAATACCGGCAGGCTCGCCGGAGGCAACTGCCTAATACGGGAAGGACGATGCATTCCTTAATCTGGATAAGGTCGTCTGAAAGTGGTTGATGGGGATTTCAGACGACTTTTGTTTTCATCTTTGCAATGTGGGGCGGATTCAATAAGACCCCGCCATCCCGTCATACCCACGCGCGGGAATGACGGCAAGTCCGTATCCAAAAACGGTAGATCAGCGGCCAGCATAGTGGATTAAATTTGCAAAGTCAGGACAAGGCGACGAAGCCGCAGACGGTACGAGATAGTACGGAACCGATTCACTTGGTGCTTCAGCGCTTGAAATCGACTGCTCTTTCGAGCTGGGCGAAGAGGGCAACGCCGTGCTGGTTTAAAGTTAATCACGCTGAGACCTTTACAATAATAACATAGGTTACTAAAATTTTATACTCCAATCTCATTTCAAAATTCAAAACCTTTCTGATTTTCCTGCTTTTGCTCAATATTAGGAAGGTTTTAGTCAATTGAAAATTTACACGGAACATTTTTATGCGTAAAATTTCGTTAATAGACTATTTTGCAAGGTCTCCCACTATGTTATTAGGTTCAGACGACCTCCTCCATCAACCAAAGGAAACCCACCTTGAAAAAATTCCTCTTCCTCGCCCACCGCCCTCCCTGCTCCTCCCAACGCCTGCGCCACCCAATCCGGACAAAGGCAGCTGCTGGGAGTCTATGGTGATCAAGGCGGCGTGGCCACGTTCTGGCAGGGGCGGAACGGCAGGCATGCCCGCAGAAGATGCCGCCCCATTCACAATCCACACTGACGGACATCGTGCCATAAATCAAAAGGTCGTACAAAACTTGGTTTACCCGGTTTTCAGACGACCTTTCAATGGACTTCAGACGAATGTTTGGACGGCGGTCATTCCCGCGCCAATCAGGGAAAGGACAAGCTGATGTTGTGGCTGCAACGTCGTCTGGAAACGGATTACGGACGGCACCAGTTTCTATTCAAACTTTGTCGTTGCTACGGCTTTCGGCCTTTAATCCTGCCTGTCAGTACGGTTTCTATCTAATCAGCGGATAATCCCGCGCGTGGATTGGGCGAAGAAGTCTTTAAACACCGCCAGCTCTGCCTGCGTTCGGCGCGGCGGAGGATGTCGGCTGACTCTTCGACAGGGGATGCCGCGATTGGTAGATGGTTTTATACACATCTTTGAGCGGTGAATCTGCTCGGCGGTGAAGCCGTTGCAGCTGTGCCTTCGCTGTTGATGCCTGCAGGTTCGGCGCGGTAGCCTGCCGCCATGGTAAAACGGTACGTCTTTTGTGTACGCCGCGGCGAAGGCGATGTGGCGTGATCGCCGGTTGGCGAACTGGAACACCAGCGTGTAGCCGCCCAAGACGACGTAGTCGCCGATGTTAACGTGTCGGCGAGCGAGGCGTTGTTGGCGAAGATGGTGTGGTTGCCGATGACGCAGTCGTGCGCGGTGGCAGTACGCCATAATCCAGTTGTCGTCGCCGACGCGGGTTCGCCGATACCGGTTACCGTGCCTGGAAGTTGAAGGTGGTGAATTCGCGGATGGTGTTGCCGTTGCCGATAATCGGCTTGGTCATCGTCACGGTACATCTGCGGGATTTCGCCGAGGCTGGCAAATTGGAAAATGCGGTTGTTTTTTCGCCGATGGTGGTGTGGCCGTTGATGACGGTATGCGGGTAGATTTCGGTGTTCGCGCCAATTTGGACGTTTGGTAGAGTAACGGTGTACGCGCCGACACGACGCTGAGTCGAGTTCGGCTTTGGGGGTCAATGACGGCGGTCGGGTGGATGGTCATGTTTTCCTTTCCTGTCGTGTTGCCGCGAATGCGCGACGGCAACGGAGTCGTCTGAAACTTTCAGACGACCTTTTTCTCAAACACTCAAACCGCGCGTTTTGGCACATGATGATGGCTTCGACGGCGACTTTGTCGTACACTTTGGCGACGGCGCTGAATTTCGCCGATGCCGCGTTTGTTGGTCAATAGCTCGACTTCGAAACAAGTTGGTCGCCGGGGATGACGGCGTTTGAAACGAGCTTCGTCTACTGCCGGCGAAGAAGAAGAATTCGTTGTCTTTGCGGCCGCCTTCGCTGAGGATGGCGGGTATTGCCGCAGGCTTGCGCCATGGCTGATGATGAGTACGCCGAGCATGACGGGCAGGTCAATGGCCTTGGAACTGCGGCTCGTTCATGAACGTTTTAATCGCGGTCAGGGTTTTCATGGACTCGAAGGCGGTGATAGGTCGAGTTGCAAACGGGTAGCGGTGAGATGAGTTTGGATGTCTTTGGCTTCGATGGGGGTTGTACGTCCATGTTCGTATTCCTTATTTCGGGTTGATGGGCGGTTCATCGCGGGCAGGCTTCAAAACGGCGGGCTTTGCCGGCTTTGTCGGTTAAGCGCATCCGCCATGTAAACCGATTGTGGGGTTATTCGTCTTTTTCGCTGTCGCTCAGACGGTTTTCCAATATTTTGAGGCGTTTGTTCATTTCGTAAGCGGTGGATGTAACGGCGTTGCGCGCCCATTCTTTATGCGGTGGACATCGGGAAAGATGCCGGCGAGGTGTTTGCCGCTTTCGGTATGCTGTGGGTCACGGACGTGCCGCCGCCGATGGTGTTTTGTCGCGTTCGATGTGTCCCGACCGTACCGACGCCGCCGCCGATGATGCAATCTTCGGCGCTGCCTGAGATGCGGTTTGGCGGCGATGACGGTATGCGAACCGATTTTGCAGTTGTCCGATTTGGACTTGGTTGTCGATTTGGTGCCGTTGCCGATGGTGGTGTCGCGCTCATTGCGCCGCGGTCGATGTTGGTGTTCGAGCCGATTTCTACGTCGTCGCCCAGCGTTACCGCGCCGGTTTGCGGGATTTAAACCATGAATCGCCGGCGGCGGTCGAATCCGTCCGCGCCATTGTTTGCGCCGCTGTGGATTTCGACGCGGTTGCCCAGTGTGCAGCCGTAATAAACGACGGCGTTGGGATGCCGGGGCGACTTCGTCGCCCGGTTGCAATCGTGTTGGACAGCGGCGTTTGCCAGATGCGGCAGCCTTCGCCGAGCACGGTGTTCGCGCCGATAGCAGGCGTTTGCGCCGTTTCGCAGCTTGCGGGAACATTCGCTTTTCTTCGACGACAGCGATCGGATGGTGCCGCCGCGCGCTCTTTGACGATGAGCGGCGGGCGGGCGACTTTTGGCAAAATAGGGGCCAGGATCGTCGGGCGACGTCAGGTTGCGCCCTTCAAATTCCGTTTACTGCTTTGGCGGAAACGGTGACCACCCGCGCTGCTGTCGTGGACTTCGGCTTTGTATTTCCGGATTGGCGAGGCTGATGTATTTCCGCCTGCGCGCGTGCGAGCGGGCGCACGGCGGCGACGGAAATATCACTGCCGCGCCATTCGCCGCCAAGCTGCGCTGTGATTTGGGACAGGGTGTAGGTTTTGAAGTCATGATGTTTCGTAAGCTTTGGGATGAGGTCGTCTGAAAAGGGACGGCGGAGCAGTCGGACAGAACGGTTTGCCTAAAACATATGCCGGCAGGAAGTGATAAGACAAGTAATTATATCTGTTGGATTTTCAGACGACCCTTCAGTGAAAGAGGTCGTCTAGCTTAGACTGCTATCTCGTTCAGCCTTCCGATTAACATTATTATTCGGGGCTTTAATCACGCTGTCGGTAATGTCGTAACGCGCGTTGACGTAAATCACGTCCTGGGCATCGTAGCCTTCGCGTTTGGCAAGATCGACGATAATGCGGTTGGCGTTTTTGCTGGAGGGCGGCAAATTCTTCGTTGCGGCGCAGGTTGTAGTCTTCTGCCAGCTCCGCCTGTTTCTTGCGGAACTGCTGAGACCAGCTCGCCCCAACGTTTTTGCCACCTTCACGCTCTTGCCCTGCAATTTGCCTTCGGACAGGGATTTTTCGAGCTTCTACTTCTTCTTGCTGCAATTTCTGCAAAGCGTCCTGACGGCTGCGGAATTCTTTTCCAAAGGTCGTCTGAATGCGTGCCTCGCGGACTCAAAGATAAACGCGCTCGGTATTGATAAGCCAGTTTTTGTACGGCTTCGCGCCGCCGCAGCTTGGTTCATCAGCGAAACCCAATAAAAGCCGCGCCGCCGGGCGAAGGCGTTAGCAATGATGTTCATCTGGATTTCCTTGGTTTTGTATCCCGCCAATCAGCGGGATGACGGTTTGTTTTTAAAAAGAGGCAGAACATACCCTTTTCCTTCAGGTCGTCTGAAAACGTTTGACCGCATAGGGATGTCAGTTTTCGAACGGCCTTCTACGTCCAGAATGTGGTACCCAATTGGAACTGGAAGCGTTGGATTTCGTCTTCATCTTTTTGCTTGATCGGGTAGGCGTAGCTGACTTCATCGAATACAGCGGCGAGAGCCAGGTTGCTGCCGCACCGGCAGGTAGCGCAACGCTCTTTCATGAAGGTCGATTGTGGGTCTTGCCTAAGCCGTATGGGTTTTGAGCAGCATTGTTGGTGTAGTAGGTATTGCTGCTGCTGTCGTTATAAGTTTTGCCGTCCTTCGCTGCCCGCGTCGGCCAAACAGGCTCAGACGGACTGGGCGGGGTGTGATGCCCGGCATCGGGAACAGCAATTCAGCGGAAACACGTTGGCTTTTTATTTGCCGCCGTAGCTGAATTTCTCGCCGTATTCGTATAAACTTTCGGATACGGCGTACCGCTCTCGTAACCGCGTACAGAGCCCTAAGCCGCCGCCGTAGAAGTTTTCAAAGAACAGCATGGTTTTGGTTTTGCCGTAACCGTTGCCGACGCCGACTTCGCCGTCGAGCATCAGGGTGAATCTTTGGTCAGCGGGAGAACCGGGTTTGGTTGTGGGTCAGCGTGTGGTAATGCCAGGTCGCTGCCCGGCAGGTGATTTACCGTTGATGCCGGTCATGTAACCGCGGGTCGACACAAGGCGCTGTCGGTTTATTGCGTCCCCAGCCGATCGTACCTTGTACAGCCAGCCTTTGAAGCTGCCCACGCCGTCCGTGCCTTTACCATATTGGTTGATAAAGTCGGCATAACGTTTTAGGCGCGCCTTTGGCAGAGTATTCACGGTCAGGTGTTCCGCCGCCAGACCCAAATTGACGCGGTCGTATTCGGTCACGGGGATACCCGCCGCACGCCCGCGCCTGCGGTATCGGTGGTTTTATATTGTTTCGCGCTGGAAGGGCTTTACGCGGATCGCGGGCTTTGCCGTAAATATCGTAACCGAGGCTCACGCCGTCGGGTGTGAAATACGGATCGATGAAGCGACAGCGGGCCGTTCAGCGTGGTTTTGCGTGAGGCGCGCAGGGAAACGGATTTACCCGTACCAAACGGATTTGTCTTGAGAAACACAGACGTAAACCGGTATCCTGAACCCAGCCCACGCTCGCCAGCCAGCAGCGAACCGGTAGGGCAACTCACGTTCACGCTCATGTTCCGTCGACTTGGTCCGGGCGTGTGGCAACCGGTACGGCATCAATTGTACGTGTCAGTAGCCCGTAACTCGTACACTCTTTGAACGTTGCAGCGGGTGTCGTAAAGGCGCGGATTCCATCCTGACGCAATTCACGCGGCGTACGACTTCGTCACCAGTTTTGTTGTTGCCGGTGATGTTGATTTTGTTCGCATAATTTTGCGGCCGGGTTCGACGTTCGGGACGAAATCGACAGTTTGAATCTCAGCATTGGGAATAGGCTGAACGACTTCGCTGAACGCGTAGCCTGCCGTACCCATGCGGTTTTTGAATGGCTTCGAGCGATTTGACCATTTAGGCGCGTTCGTACCATTGCCCGCTTCTTCATGATCGCTGGTTTTGCAGCTCTTCTTTTCGGCACTTCATGGTGTCGCCTTCTATCACGCACGTCGCCCCAACGGAAGCGTTCGCCCTCGTCAACCGTGATTTTGATGGTTTGTTTGGTTTTGTCTTCGTTGGTCCAGATATATCGAATGCGGGAGAAATTGAAATAACCGTTGTTTGGTAGAACTCAACTGACATCATATCTTGAATTTCTTTAACACGTTAAAACTGGTTGCTCTTGGTCAGCCAAGTCCACATGCCGCCTTCGCTCAAAGACATTTGTTTCGCTTGAGCTTGCGGTCGGAATAGACTTTGTTGCCTTCAAATTCGATGTCGGTAATCTTGGTGGTTTCATCGATAGCAATCATCGATGGAAACGCGGTTACGCGCAGGTTTAGTAACGGTCGGCGTGATTTGGGAATGAGCGCTGTTTGCCGCGGCTTTGTATTCTTCCTTCAGGCTGGCGACAGACTGGCTCAGCGTGGCCGGATTGAAGCGGGATTGCGCCAAACCGAAGATTCAAGGTTTCTTGGTCACATCGTTTTGCAGCATTTTTTCGCGCCAGTGTTCCAGCGTGCTGATGGTCCGGGCGTTCGATAACGGTCAGCAAGACCTGATTGCCCATAGTCTCTACGCGGACATCGTCAAAAACCGGTCGCATACAGACTTTTGATGATTTTCTTTACGCTGCGTGCGTCTCGCTGAATTGGTCGCCGACTTTGGCCGGGCAGGTGGTTGAATCGTGCTCGGCGGTTCGGTGCGCTGCAAACCTTCGACAGATGTCTTGAATGGGCGGTCGGCAAACGCAAAGGCGACATACCCAATACCATCAAAGCGAAGCAATCTGTTTTCCAATTTCATAAAATTATCCAACAGTGGTTGATCGTAAAAGCCAATTGCCATCGCAGACAGCATGGCAGCCAGTCCGAGGCGCAGGCCGATTGCTATGCGCTCGCTCAAAAACTTTCCGCGTATCCATTCGGCGGTGTAGAACACCAAATGCCCGCCGTCCAATACGGGGATGGGCAACAAGTTCAACACGCCTAAACTAATGTCTTGACCAAAGCGAAATTTAAATAGCTTTAGAAATCCCAGCTGTGCCGTTTTCCAGCGACGTCAATGGTCAGCAGGCGCAGAAATATGATTGGGAGCATAATCAGTTTTTTCCGGGTACACGTCATCCAAGCTGTTGACGGTTTTGTCCCAACCCATCGCAAATGCTTCTGCGACAGACGGCTTATATTCGCGCGTTTCTTTTTGTCCATGCTTCGTCGCCCTGAGGATAAACTACCCTGCCGACCAACGTTCTGTCGGGTTGCAGATACTGTCGGGGCGGATGGTCGACCTGAACAGTTTTACCGTCGCGCTCATAAATCAATTCGATTTTTCTTGCCCGGGCTTTGGCGTACGGTTCCACCCATTGCTGCAAGTCTCGATGTCCCTGCCGTCGGCGCTGATCGGCTTGTCGCGCTTTTTCAAACCGGCTTTCAGCGGGCTGTTTTCTTCTTCCATTTTGCGACACGGGTGGTGATTGCGAAGCGACAACCCGTGCAGCCTTGGTTTCGCGCAAGCTGGGCGGCATCGATAATCGCGCCGGTTTTGCCGAGCTCGTCTGAACAGCCTTTACCTTGCCTGACTCGATGTTCAACACGATTTCTTGCTGGGCTTTCCACTCATACCGACGTTAACGCCGTTAACCGAAATAATTTTGTCTCCGGGCTGAAAACCGGCTGGCGTGGTATTTGCTCGACCATGCCGACATAAGGGCGAATTTCGGTAACACGAAAAACTCAAGCCGTAAGCAGAACCGCCAGCGCGAATTGGTCAGCGGTATGCGGCGACGATGGCGATGCGTTTGGCGGATACTGCTTGTCAGCGTAAAGCAGGTCTGCGCCTTCCCCTCGCGCGTATCGACCATTTGACATAGCCAGCAATGGGATGGGCGCCAAACACCATTCGGTATCGCCGCTTTCTGCTGAAAAAACGGTTTGCCCGGCCGACGGAAAAGCGGACGACACGACGCCGCACAATCTGGCGACGATGTGGTGTCCGAACTCGTGCGAGCTGACCAAAATCAGGATGGCGAAATAAAAGCTGAAGGGTTTGCAAAGAATCTCTGGTTGGTATGGGTTGACGTTGTCGATGTTCCAGACGACGTATCAAGGTGAGGGGTCGTCTGAAAAGCATTCGCAATGTGGCAAAATATTGGCGTTATTTTGCCGATTATATGAAGTCAGTGCCGTTTTTGTCCCGCCACACATGACGGGTGGGCGGGTTTTCGAACGTACCAACCATTTTTATCGTTGCGGGCACGGTTTATCCAATGCGGCGATAAATTCCTGCGCCTGCCTGCGGGTAATGGCGTCTTGCGCCAACAAGTTTTCGATGTTGCCGGGTCGTCTGAAAAGTCTTGCGAGACAGTGGGCGACGGTTTTGCTGTGTCGATGGCTTAATCTGCCCGTCAAGGAAGGCGGCGACGGCGACTGCGTTGGCGGCGTTCAAGACGCGGGGTGCGGTTCGCCCGCGTTCATGGCTTCATGGGCAAGCTTCAGACAAGGAAGCGGTCAAGTCGGGCTTTTGGAGTCGCGCCGAACAATGCGTCCAATCAGGTCGCCGACACGAATCCAACCACGTTCCGGCAAGCCCAAACAATAAGCGATGGGCGTACGCATATCAGGGGTGCCCAGTTGCGCCAACTGGAGCCGTCATGATGGCCTCACCATGCTATTGTATCACGGACTGCGGATGGATGACGACTTCCGAGTTTATCAGGCGGGCAGTTGAACGGCCAATGCGCGCTTCAATCAGCTCCAAACCTTTGTTCATCATGGTGGCGGAATCGACGAAATTTTGCCCATGCTCGAATGAGGGTGTTTGACCGCTTGCGCGGGCGTAATGCTGTCGAACGTGCCTAATCGGCCGTCGAAACGGTAGCCGGAAGCGGTCAGGATAATCGAACGGATGCCGTGTTCGTTGAACGACCTGTGTAATCGCGCGGCAAAACTTGAAAAATAGCGTTGTGTTCGCTGTCGATGAACACACTGCCGCGCCCGTTTGCGCAGGCGGTTTCCATAAACAACGCGCCGGAAACCACCAGCGCGTCTCTTTGTTCGCCCAGATAAAGCTAATTTTACCTTTTTGCGCCGCCAGCTGGAAGCAGCCGCCGCACCGACGATGGCGCACGCGGCACCGCTGACTTCGTCGGCAGACGCAACGTCAGCCAATGCTTACGCGCCGTGGCAAAACCGCAAATGGCGCGCAGTGCGTTTTCAACAGGGCTTTAAGCCGAGCGGCGTGTTCCCGCATCGGCAACGACGGCATACCGGGGCGGAACGTTTGACATTGAACGCCGGTTTTACTCGCCTCTTATGCCCCGTCGGCGCGAATACGCGGAATTTTTTCGGGTGGCGCGGAACAACGTCAGCGGTACTTTCGCCTGTACTGCGGTGCACTATTATGGTCAGGACTTGGTGTTGTCGCCATTGTGTTCTTTATGTACTGCTTTCAGTTTCAGACGGCCTTTGGGCGGAGTTGGAAAGGTCGTCAAAACGCTTATTCGATATTGTGTTTGATGTGTTCCAACGATTTTTATGGTGGATTAACTTTAAAGCAGTACGGTGCCTCGCCTTAGCTCAAAAGAGAGAGACGATTCTCTAAGGTGCTGAGCTTCGTGGAATCAGTTCCATGCCTGTACTGTCTGCGGCTAATCGCCTTGTCCTGATTTAGTTAATCCTATAACGCTTCAGAACAAGCTTTCAAAGGCGGCATAGACGCTGATGACGGCAATCAGGCTGTCACGCGGTCAAACACGCCGCCGTGTCCAGGCAACAAATTGCTGCTGTCTTTGATGCCCGCCGCACGCCAGCCGAAAGCTTTCAGCAGGTCGCCGCATACGCTGACAACTTGGTCAACACCAAACCGATTAACACGGTATTGAACCAGCCTGCGTCCAAACGTGGTAACCAGCCCACCACACCACAGTCATGTACACTGCCGCCGTCGCACCGCCGTTGCGCCTTCCAACTTTGCGGGGCTGACGGTCGGTGGGTTTTGTGCCGAACGCGCACCACTGAAATACGCGCAAACGTAATAACCCCACCGACGCCGGCGACGGCGACAAGGCGTAATCGGGATGCAGGCGCGGGGACATGGTGCGAACCAAAACGGCATGACCAAAAGCCAACCGACGGTATAAACCGCAGCCGCCGTTCAATTTCATTGAATTTTTATGCAAGGCTCAACGACCAGCCAAGCAAAACGGCGTACCAGGCGATATCCGGCAGCGTCCAGCATACTGCATAGGCGATGACATGAACACCAGCATCGCAGCGAGATAATGATTGGTTTCAGTTTTTCCAATCGCTCAGCGGGCGTATTCCACAGCGTAACCCGGAAATCAACCGCAAAATGCCGCCCACAGCCATTGCGGCGCGTAAAACAACGCACCGAGCATCAACAGCGCCAAAGCGCCGTGATAATCCGTTGAACAGCATTTCGCCCCTTTGCTGCTCTACCGGCAGCTGTTCCGAAGATGCGGCCCGAAGCGCCGTTTCGCGTTTTGGAACGAGGCGGCGCTCGTCAAAGCTTTAACTGTCAAAAATCGGTACTGAGGTATCGGTAAAATAAGTTCGGCGCCGCCATCTGCCCAAAGCAGGAAATTACTTTGATGCGTGTTTACGCCAGTGCGGATGAACAAATCCGGTTCCGGCGCATCGCTAACATCAAGTGTTCGCCAGCGCGTCTTCCGTAATTTCGGATACGCCTTCGGCAATCAGTTTGTTTGCGCTGCAAATATCCAGCGTACCGTAATCCGCGAAGCGATATGCTCAGGAGTCAGACCAGGTATTGTTCGCGTTAACTTCGCCTCTTCCGATGCCTTGCAGAAATCTGCGGTTGGAAGCGTTCGCGGCACCTTGCTTTCAAACTTGTTGTTGCGGACGGCACCTGTTTTTGCAAAGCGCAAAAACAGCCTTATCGGTTCGACACTTCGTCTTCGGGACGGCGCCAGTTTTCGAAAAGGCAAACACGGTCGAGGTGTTGCACACCGGGTTGGCGCAGTTCGCCGTATTTTCCAGCGCGTCCAAGCCGTTTGTTGCTATCGGGGGAAAACGCTTTTCGCCCAGCTTATTGTTGCCGTCATAATCACGGCGATATGGTTCGGAACTGGTATGTTCAAAATAGTTTGCTGCTCTTCATGTCTTGCCTTTCGTGGAGAGGCGTTTCAAGTCGTCTGAAGAGTCGCGGTCAGGTTTAAATCGCCATCAAATCTTCTTCTTTGGCTGTGCAGAATTTTTCGTCGCTTGGAGATGTGTTGTCGGTCGGTTTTGAACGGCCTCTTCGCCGCGGCGTGCTTCGTCTTCGATTTCTTTGTCTTTCAAGTTTTGATGTGATCGTTTTGCATCGCGGCGCGTTGGGATTGATGCGTCCTTCTTCCGCTCGTTGCTGTTTCAATCGTCTTCGGCGCTCTTCGGTCGGCATGGGCATTGGTACGCGGATCGTCTTCGCTGCCGAGTTCAGGCTAGTTTAGATAGCGGTGGCTTTCTCGGCTTTGCTTGCATGTTGCTTTCAAAGGTTTCGCCGATGGTGCGCGTCCGAAGCGTCGTTGGCCCGCGGCTGACCAGACGGCACTGCCCCAGTATTCGACTTCCACTTGATCCAACAGACCGGTATACTTTTGGCTGATGCCCTTTCGCAAATTCTCTTTCTTCGCTACCGGCGCTGCATTTTTGCTCCGCTGTTTTGAATATCGTTAATCATTTTATTAACTTTCCGATAAGATACTGAATTAAAACCTCGCGGACGCATGACCATCCGAACGGCAAATCAAGCTGATAACTGCGCCAGAGTATAAATCATTCGGCAATTCCGACAAAGAGCAGGGGCGGTTTTGGAATGTTCTTAACGATATTTAAATACACAAATAGGATGTATAGAAGGCTGCATCAGCAAAAAGGTCGTCTGAAAACGGTTTTCCGCTTTCAGACGACCTTCTATCCGCTCGAATTATTTTTGTTGCTGACGTGTATTACAGAGATGTTAGGATGGATGCGCGGTGCGCCGAAGACGACTGGAGAGGAAATGGAGATGGGGATTTGCGGTGCATAATCAGCATTTTGATGCCGGTGGTGGAAAGCTTCTTGTAGGCCGTATTTGAGAAGATGAAGCGTTCGGCGAAGTCTGCGAGTAAGAAGTACAGCGCATGACCAGTATGGCGAAGATGTTGGAAGTGAGGACGATGAAGGGGTCGGTGGTTACGGCGAAGATAGGCGGGGATGCTGTCCTGGCGAAGATGACGTCGTAAGTTTATCATGATGAGGCTGCAAAAGCGGGGTGGCGATGCGTTTGCCGTTTTCGATGGTAAGATTTTTCGCCTTCAAACTGTTGGCTGTCAGGGATGACTTTTTAGTGGGTTAGGATCTTGTTTTTGAAGGTTATATTCTTCGGTTTCATCATGTGGATGCTATCAGAGAATCATTCGATTGCTGCGCAGTGCCGCGCCGGTGAAGATCGTGAGGCGCGCGGGACGTTAGCGAGAATACGCCGTAAGGGCGCGGTGTTTTTGGTTTTCGGCTTTGAGTAGCCGAAATCATCAGGAAAACGAAGATGTTGTCGGCAGGGTTTTCGATATGTATCGGTGAAAAGTTCTCTTTGGCGACGGCGGCGCCGTAAGGGGTTGCCTGAGTTCGAAATGGGGCCAGCCTGCAGAAGTTCGGGTAGACGCTCAGGCGAGGCTTCTTTGATGCTGACTTTATGCGCCGTTTTTTAAGCGATCATGTCGATGTGATATGATTAAGACGGGCGAGAAGATGCCGTAGAAAGAGGCCGACGGAAGGGTGTTGGGTCATGTACGGATTCCTTGTGTGGGGTGGTTGGATGGGGTTTGGGTGGGGAAGGTGTTGGTTACCAAGACAGGTAGAACATTGCTTTGGCGAAAATACGATAAACAGCATAGGAAGATACGACGGCGTGTATGTGTTTGGATGAGCCGACGGTTAGGGTGTGCCGTGCCATTTTGACGACGGCGATGGCGAAATGTTGAGACGTGTGCCAACAGGATTTTGATGGTAAGGGTGTTCCGAATGAGTGTCGAATGGTTGGTTCGGTATGGGCGGTATCGGTTGTACGTACCATGACGTGCCGCTGATGACGTAATGACGACGGGCGGCATTGCGGACGGCATGATGGGACATGGCACGTTCGACTTGCGGCGCGATTCGCGCGAAGACGCGGCCGGTGTGCGTGACGGAGAACCAGCATTTCGAAAAATACGCCGCCGACAAAGGCGATGGCGCAATAAATTGGATGATGTGTGCGGTGGCGTGATACTCATGACCGTGTTCCAAGTGGGATATTCGGGCAAATTGTTGTCAGTCGGACGTTTCAGACGACCTCTTCTTCCAAATCGCCTTCGCGGGTTTCGCACAGGTGTTCGCGAGCGTTGGGTTCGTGTTTGTCCGGCCACTTGCGGCTGCGCAGGAGGATGACGAGTGCGGAAATTTCGTTGCGCATATTGGTGCTGAGCCGCGGAAGCCTGCCATTCGTAATGGAGGCGGGCGGCGAGTTTGCCCAACTCGGGATTGATGGAGTGTCGTGCGGATGCGGCGGGCGTGGTAATGATGAGGCGGACGGTCAGGCGCGGAACGCGTTGGAAGGCAGTTGAAATGGCGGGTGGACAGGCGGATTTCGTGTTCGTTGAGGTGAGGGCGCGGCTTGGCGGCGGTGTTGAGAGCAGCTCGGTGCTGATGACGATTTTGCGGTGGGCGTGCTGCATGGCCTCCATCATGGCGGGGCTGATGTGGCTTTCACGCCCGATGTGGCGGCGAGGTGGCTGCGGCTTTTGACCATGCGGGCGTTGATTTGGCGCGTGCTGACCATGTTTCTGCTCCAGCCGCTCGCGGGTCATGCGCTCTGCCGTTGCCGACTTTCGGCGGATGCGTGCCGCAAGCGGTCAGGTTGTCGGCCAGCGCGAACCGCCACATCGCGTGGAGCAGCAGCGGCAGCTTTGGCGGCGCCGATGGCGATGACCGCGCCGATGCAGCACGTTCACGCGCGCATCAGCCCGCTGTCGAGCCAGTCCGTTGCCGTTGTCGCCGATGAGCTGCGCGGTGAGCCCGGCAAGCATGGGGATAGCCGTTTTTGCCGACCGCCGCAGCCTGCGGCGGGCTGCGCTGGCGGTGCCGACGGTCGGGTAAAAGGAATGCCGCCGTGGAAGTAGTGCTGGTTGAGCCACAACGAGGTCAGGCCTGCGCCCAAACCGATGACGGTACCGAGCATACGTTCGACATTTGATGATCAACGCCTTGAGGTGGAGCATGCCGAGTACGACGAACACGGTCATGCCTATCCATTCGCCGTGTTGGAGGTGTAGGGTTTGGCGGTGGTGAGAACAGTACGGCCAGTCCGAGCCGGACGGCGTGTATGAGGCGGCGGTAGCGGTAGCGTTCGTAGGAGTTGAGCCAACGTTTGACGAAGTGTTCGCGTTGTGAGGCGTTCATGATTGGGGCTATCTTGTTGAGATTTTTGGGTTTATCGGGCGATATTGTAACGGGAATCAGGCAATACGGACAGGATGGAAGGCAAGGTCGGCGGATTCGCATTTGAAGTGCAACTTTCCATAACAGAAAAAGGCCAGTATGCGGTAGCATACGGCCTTTCCTGCAAGAAAGATTGCCATGAGCTACACACAACTGACCCAAGACGAACGATACCATATCCAATACCTGTCCCGCCACTGCCATCGCCGAAATCGCCAAACAGCTCAACCGCCACAAAAAGCACCATCAGCCGCGAAATCAAGCGGCACTGCATCAAGGACAGCAATACAGCGCCGATAAAGCCCAACGGCAAAAGCCGGCTGACCAAACACCGGCGAAAAGCCTATAAGCTCGATTCGCAGCTGGTTCAACACATCGACACCCTATCCGCCGCAAACTCAGTCCCGAACAAGTATGTGCCTACCTGCATAAACACCACGGGATCACCTCCATCACAGCACCGTTTACCGCTACCTTCGCCAAGACAAAAAGCAACGGCGGCACTTTGTGGCAACATCTCAGAATATGCAGCAAACCCTACCACAAACGCTACGGCAGCACATGGACTAGAGGCAAAAGTGCCCGACCGCGTCGGCATAGAGCCGACCTGCTATCGTCGACCGGAAAACCCGCATCGGCGATTGGGAGGCCGACACCATCGTCGGCAAAAATCAGAAAAAGCGCGTTATTGACCTTGGTCGAACGCATACCCGCTACACCATCATCTGCAAATTAAAGAACTTAAAGCCGAAGACACTGCGGGCGGCCATTAGGGGTATTAAAAGGCATATAAAGCCAGAGTCACACCATGCTTCGCGGATAACGGCAAAGAGTTCTGCAACACCAAAAATAGCCAAAAGCATTGAAGGCGAAAACCTATTTTTGCCGCCCTTACCATTCTTGGGAGAAAAGGGCTGAATGAGAACACCAACGGACTCATCCGGCAATATTTCCCCAAACAAACCGATTTCCGAAACATCGGCGATCGGGAGATACGCAGGGTTCAAGATGAGTTGAACCACCGGCCGAAAAACACGGCTACGAAACGCCAAAGTGTTTTATTCTTAAATCTGTTCCAACCACTGGTACCCTAGTGTTGCATGAAATCCGAATCAGGTCGTCTGAAAACCCCCATGCTGCTTTCAGACGACCTTTAAGCTTCCTGACGACGGGTGGCGGATAGCCGTGTGCACATCAATTTCAGACGAGGCGAGCCACGGGGTATGGACAGGTTGACGAGCGGGTGCTTAATTCAGGATGTGGCGGCGGCGAATGTGCCGTCCGGATCAAGCTCCGGCGGGCGGTTTGGATAATATCGATGGAACGTCGGCGGGCATTTCGGGCGGCAGTTTGGTGCCCTCGTTCAACGGGGTCCGTCGGTTTGCTGCGGCGAACCAAACGATGCCGTGTTCGGACGGCTGATGCAGGACGCCGCACAAAAAATTCTGCCGTCCGAGACGCAGGGCGGGATGTAGCCAGCCTCGGTGTTCGGAAACGCGTTGCGGCATCGATAAACGAAACCTGTTTCCCTACCGCCAACATTCCGTCAGGTCGTCTGGTAGCGGATTCGGCAGCTTAGATTCAGGCTCGATGCGGGCGCGGTGGTAAGCAAACTTTACGATAGAAATCGCGCCGTTTAGACGACTGACGGATGCTGGCGTGAAAACGGAGTTTCCCATCGTGCTGCGGCATCTTACCAACCTAATCGAGCTAACATCCGCCCTGCGTGCTGAGGCCCGGCGATCCTGCGCTCCGGCGTTTTACGGCATCGTTGCGTTGCCCGCGTTCAGCTAACCTGACTGTTCCATCGATAACCCGCCGGCTTGTTAGACGGCACGATAATCACCGCCACATCCCCGGAGGTGGCGCACTGTCACCGTAATGCGTCTGAAGTGATGCGGCAACTCTTATCAGTGCGGCACCGTCGTCTGAAGCGGTGATGAGGGTTTCGAGCGACGGGTCGGTTCGAAGTGCGGGCCAGTGTTGGTGCTGGTGAAACGGTTTCAAACAACCAGTGTTCTCGCCGCTCATCGTTTCCTGCGTATCCCGATCGCGATGTTCGGAAATCATTTGTTGAGGGAAATGTGCCGGACAATCGATTCGACCCGCTCTCCCGGGGCGGCAGCTGCGCCTTTCGGCGTGCTATTTTTGTGTGGGGCTCTTTGCCAGACCATCCGTGATGACTCTGGCTGCTGCGGCAACTCCGGTTCGACTTTAATTCTTTCTTGCAGATGACAATGACGAGTGATGCGTTCGACCGGGTCATGTTGCCCGCTTTCTACGCCGACGACGATGATCGGCAATCGCCGATGCGGGCCCGATCGTTTAATAATGAATCATTCTAACGCGATCAACGCACCGCGATCTGCCGTGGCGTTGAGGTTGCATATTCTGAAGATGTTGCCGCAAAGCCGCCGTGCGCACAATGTGACGGGCGGCAGTGAGCGTGCTGTGATGAGTGTGATCCCGGCAATGTTGCAGGCAGGCTGCCGGTTGGACTGGCGGATGAAGTGTCGATGTGTTGAGGCTCGCTTTGCGAATCAACGCTGGGAACCGGTGTATTGATCGGCGGCTTGCTGGCGAACGTGCTGCCATGACCAGTGCCGCTGTTCATGTTTCTTTGTTGTTTCGGTGCTTCGACTGACGTTCATTTGGACTATGGTATCGTTAGATGTGGTCGGTGTGTCGTGACGTCTTTGCTTGCGGAAAGGCAAGCAATAACGCCGCATGCTGACGCACCTGACAGCGGAAGTTGCGCTTCAAGCGCGATCCGCTCGTTGCTTACTTCCGTCATCGTGCCTGATTCAGACCACAAGCACCAAAATCAGCAAAATAACTGATCTGAACACGCCTCGTACTAGTCGAAACGTTGACCAACTCTACGACACTGCATACCACTGCCTCACGCCAGTCCGGCCGGTTGTTGTGCCACCCTGCTCGCCAAACTCCCGCGCCAACGCGGCGATGAACTCGACCGTTCGTCGTGCTCGGCATGCTCGGGCGCATTCAAAGCACCGTCGGTGTCATCGACTGAGCACGGTAAGCACTGCGCTCTGACGGCATCTGACCGTCGACACCGCTCGCTTTGCAACCGCAGTTGAGCGGCGATCGCAAAAACGCTACGTCCATGCTACCGGACCTTCGTATTGTGCTCATCGACGACAACGGCGCAGCTGGCGTAACGAGCTTATGCGGCGCGTGACCTCGGCGCCGCCATGAAACTGCTCACGCTGGCGGACCGTGCGCCGACGCTGACAGCTGCGGCTGAAATGATTGCCGAGGTGGCTGGCGACGCGCGACCCGCGAGCGACAGACAGCTGTGATCCGTCTTTGATCGCGAAAGCACGCAGCCACCGCTGCCCGTCAGGCGAAAGCCACATCCGCCCGCCATGATGAAACCGTGCGGCCGCCTGCAATCGGCACTGCCGACGCTCCGCCACCGCCATGTGGTACCTCGGCTGGGCACCAGTCACTGTCATTCGCCGTTGGACGCCGTCCGCTAATCAGACCACTGCAGCCGCCTCGGCTCCGGCACAGGCAGCTGCCCGCTGCAGATGAGACTCTGGCTCGGCACTGTGCTGGTGGCTTCCTCGCTCCTGCAACGCGGCGCCTGTGTTCCGGCTCAACGCCTGCGCGGTGCGCGGTGATGGAAAATACCAGCGTCGACGATGTTGTTGTGGTGCGGTCATCTCCTGCGTCGCCGTAATCGCCTCTGTTGGCATCTTGATCGACATTGTGGTTTTGTCGTCGTACACGCCGGCCGCGTCTCGCGCGAATCGCCGCGAGGATCGGCTCAGCCTCCGCACCGTCCTATGCCACCGTCTGCGCACCGTCGGCGTCATCCGTATTCGGCCGATGCCTGCCCGCTGACGGCCGCTTCGCCACCTCGCCCCTCAAAATCCTGGTGACGATCGGCGATCGTCCATTCGCTAACCGTCGTCCGGCACGGTGACCGTCGTATCACGCCCATGCGGGCCCCTCGTGATTTTTCGCTGGCTTCATCGACTGCTGATGACGGTGGCTGTTTTCGGACGACCTGCAAACGGTCATGAAAACGCAATCCGCCTCATCGCGAAATCGATATGACCGAACGCCTCGGCTTCTTCGCCGCTGTTTTTCGTCGCCGATCATCGTCGCTGGCGGCGCTGCCGTCGTCGAAAACCGTCGCCTGGGTGCGATCGCAGACTGTCACTGTGCCTTCGCGGGCTGACGAGCGACACTGGCGCGCCGTCGTTGGGCCTCTCGGGCCGGCTACATCCTCGAAAAATCGCGCGTCTTTGTTTCTGATGATTTTCCGGTTATCAGAATTTCAGCTCCTGTTTCGCGTCGCCTCACGATCGTTCGCGCCTGCGCGCTCCTCGCATCGACGCGACCTTTCGTGCAACTTATTCGGTCTTCGTTACCTAGGCGCATCGAACTGCCGGCATCCTGCTCGATGAACCGGAATCGAGAAAGAACTCTCTCGCAAACAGCAAAATCCCAAATCCGGCCGTCGGTTTGAAGACGGCGCCGAGGCGACGGCGTCGCCCTGGGTCACCGCTCGTGACAGAGACGAGCGACCGTGGACGGCGACCCGCCGTGCTAAAACCGCAGGCATCTGCGCCTCGGCATCTTCGCCATCTTTCGGGGCCCGTGCGTGTGACATGCATTCATCTTCGCCGTCGACTCTTCGTCTTTCGGCTTCATCGGCATCAAGCCTTGATGCTGGATTACTCGACTGCTCCCGTCGTCTTCATCCATCTGCGTCGCTGGTATTACGCTTTCTTCGCTGACGGATAAGGGTCTGAAGCGGAACTCGGGCGACACCCACGGGTGACCTCCCGTCTGACCTGACGTTATGTCGGTTAAAACAATGCCAAAAGCTCGCCTACTGACGGAAACCGCCGACGGTACTGCGCAGTTAACTGTATTCCGTTCGGTCATGCGTCCGGGCGTGGGGTCGGTATCTGTTGAAAGCATAAAATGATTCGCGGGCAAATGCGCGTCGTGGTGACGAAGTGCGGTGGATCAGTGGAGTCGAATGCTGGGGCGGCATGAACGACCAGGGGTGACCAGCGTGTTTGCTGGGCGCGCTCGACGTGAGGCTGCTGGCTGGCTGAGGTCGGGAAGCCGTCCGCGGGCCAGGCGGCGTCGGCGATTGATCGCGGCCGCTGCCGCGTGGCTGGGCGTTAAGTCATGCGCGGCGGGCGATCCGTGGCGAGGGCCGGGGCACGTCGCGGCGAAGGCTGACCAGCGACCGTTCATCGCCGAGGCAGCGCTGGCGCAGGGCGATGGCGTTCGCTGTCCTGACGTTTCGAACGTTCACCGCGGGCGAGATGAAGCACTCGGTTCAACTATCGCCGTGGGTGGACGGCGGCAACCGTTGAGCAACATTTCCTCCCACTGACCGATAATTTCTTGAGGATGCGTTAACGGTGGCTGTGCGCGGGCCGACGGCACTCATCGGGCGCAATGTTGCGAGGCTTACTGCGCCGCTCTGCAGCAATATGCTGCAATGGTGAACGGCCACTGGCTGCTTCGGCTCGGCGGGTCTACAGGCATCGACGGAAAGACCGACGGCAGGCCGATCTGACTGTTTTGCTTCGCGGTTGAGCGACTGCCGAGCATGTCGAAACCCACGGAAGACACGCTGTACTGGGCGACTCGCCGGAGACCGGGCTTATTCATCACGCCGACGATGACTGCATCCGGCAATTCCTAACGGCAGATATTGGCGAACTTTCTTTGTTTGGCAAAACGCGGACGATGCTGTTCAAACGCGAACGGCGCTTTCATTACACCGCGACTGCCGATGAAAATGTTGGTACAACATCACGGCGAATATGCGATGATATCATTATGCTGTTTACGCTGCCGCAAACCTGAATGCGCGGCGAAACGCCCGCGTAACGGTGAAAAAAACGGCAATCGACGCTGATGATCGGCGATATCACGAGCGGTTGGTACCAGCGTCTGTTACGCCATTTTAGCGTTTTATCGTGTTGAAAACCAGAAAATGAGCGGCGACTGGCGGCGGACAACTTTGTCATGCCGTACGAGTCGCACTCGCTGTCCCTGCGCCCCCACATCGATACGCCGTCGCCGTGACAGACGTGTGAGTTGCTGACTGCGCGTATTGGCGTTCGCTGGCGCAAGCACCGACCTCGCTGGCGCTGAAGCATCGGCGGTACGTGCGTGACGTGTATGTTTGTGTTGAGCTGCGACGACGAATTATACCGTGGTGTCGGTTTGTCGACCGACCGACCGGCTTCTCTGTTTGACATATTGGCAACGCGTGCGGCAGGCATCAGGCGGCAACAGCTCTGCTGCCCGGTGTTTACGATAATTGCCTGACGCTGTCATCGGCGTCTATCCGCCGCTAACTTTCGACTAACGCAGGGCCATGGTGGTTAACTGGGTAAGAACAGGCGACGAGCAGGCTGGCCTGGTGCGAGACCGACCGCGGTGCCTCGGCACGCCAAATCGTTCTCTTTGACTGAGCGGCACTGCATGCTGATTAAAGGTAATCACTATATCGTTGGTATCAGCCTGGCGATAAGCGGGCCGCAAGACGACCTTTCCGTTACTCAAGCAAAACGATCTGGCAATACGCCGCGCAAAGTCCCGACCATCACCGGCGACATGAACACGCTGGACGATGGCTCGCGCCGCTGGTCGCGTGCGCGCGAGCGGTGCGCTGAGTTAACGGCGGATGTGTCGCCGCCCAGCAAATCGTTACCGATGCGGGGCACACGCCGCTCGCTTTCAGCTTAGCTGCGGTTTCCAATCGGCGTTTGGGCCACGGCATGACTGGATGTTTACCGTCTGCCATCGCGTCATGCGCCATCGTCGTGCGCGGGCTTTCTGCTTCCGCTGGCCTTTGCGCGTGCTATTTATCTGACGGCTGGTTTCGGCTAAAACCGCCCGCTGGCTGGCGCGCGACGGTGTTACCCATCGATAACGGCTAACGCCGCCTCAAATTTTGCGCGTTCCTGATCGTCTGGTGGTACGACGTCCGTTCGACCAGCTCTGACCGCTCGGCGACGTTGACGACCCATTCATTTGCGCAGCTGTTGCAAATCTCCGTCGATATGTTTTCAAGGACTGGGCGACCAACGCGACCAACTGTTCTTCCGCGAAACTCGGTGATCCGTGATACACGGCGTGATGCGGTGACGGCACGGCTGAGCGATCGTATGCGTGCGCCATCGCTGTTGTTGGGCTTGCTGTTGCTCGTATTCAGGTGTCGGCGACCTGAACGTTGACTTCAGCGACTTTAACCGCTTTCTGTCTCTGAAACTTGCCTATGTATGACGGACTACGCCGATGTGATACCGCCAGCTGGCGTACCGCAGAACGAGCAGGTGGACTACCATTTTGTTAAACAATCGCCCATTATCTCGCCTGGTACCTCGACATCAACCTGCTGACGCAGAGCGGCTTGCAAGTATCGCCGCATTAGTAAACTGGCGACGAATCATCTGCTCTTTTCCCGTCATCGTGACGCCGGCTGGTGTTTATAATCGACAACGCCGGTATTTTTCTGCATTGCTGACTCTTTCGGCGACTACTATGAGCTGGAATGGTCGCGAAGCTGTCATTTTGGCGTGTATGCCAACAGTACCAAATATCTGTCGCCGTCGGTGGTCGGCCTGCGGTTCGAGCCGGCGCGGCGATCACGCTTTCGGCTGGGCACTCGGCGAAGCTGCGGTCCGGGCTGGTCGACGGGCGGCTGGTCGTGAAAGTGGCGCGAGCGCGGGCTGCCGCTGGAGCAACGGCATGCGCGAGCACTGACGCTGACGAGTTTCCTTCGACGACCTTATCCGCCTGGTCGGCTCGCCATTATGGCACCGGTTTTAACCAGACAAACCAGCAATAAATTGTCCGGTCGGTAGTAAATATTACGCCGTTCAGGCTGAGCTCCGGTTCATGCCGGTATCTGGCTGAGTACGGGCTCAGGCTTATGGACGTCTTTAAATAAGCCGCCCGTGGCTCGGCTGAACCGGCTGGCTTCCGGTTGGTGAATCGCTCGACGGCGCGCGGTTATCGGGCGGCGCAATGTGAGCGGGCATCGGTGTTATGACGCGACAGCGGCTCGGTCACACCGGCAATATCAACAACCCGTTTGAAGACGTCGGCTGGTGGTTTGGTCGGCGCAATATGTAAATCATCGCGAAGCGTTGCGTGAGCTGAGTTCGCCGTCGGCAATCGCGGATGACGGCTTCGGAAAAACCCGCAGGCGAACCATATTTCGGGCCGCGACCGTGCCGTGCCATGGGCACGCTGGTTCAGCTGTGGAGGAACCGGCATTGGTTTGGGCGATGTTGAACGCCATCCCAGACGACGGCATTGCTGCCGGGTGGTATGCGCGAAGCGCACTGTTCACAGGCTGATCGACCTGCGCCATGTGTGTGATCAACATTGTTTGGATCAATTTTGTCAGTGAGCAGTTAACCTAACGATGTTGATAATTGTGTCTGCTGTGCCATTTCGCCATTCAGATTTTGTCATCGGTGCGGCGTCTTCTGCCGGCGACCAGCGACGCACTGGCAATAAATCGAAATCAGCAATGCGACCGGTTTGACGATAAATCGCGTGAACGATCGTCAGCGGCGATCCAGCTCGGCTGCCGACCGCACGCTGACGCCGCCGGCGCTGCAAGGCAATGTTGATCGAAAAACGCGAATCTTTGGGACACGGCAATCAACTCGCTCAATCGACTGCATTGTCTCGGCGCCGAAGAAAGGGGCTACTGAAAACTGCCGCGGCAATCGCCCGAAATCACCGACCGTACCAAGCCCTCGTTTGAGGTAAACTCGCAAAGATTCGACGAACAATGGCTGTTTCATGAGCAATGTTGACGAAACGCATGTGAACGGCGACCTTTCGTTGGCTGACGGCGGGGCTGTGGGCTGCGTCGCGAACCGCAAGCAACGACTGTTCATCGAACTCAACCGGCTCTTCCTCAAAAATCACGATTGTTGAGACGAACAGCCAGACGCGACCTTGCCAGTGCCCGGGCTGCAGGCTGGCGGAGCGAAAGAAGGGCAAATGTTGCGCCCAGGCGGTCGAGTCACTCGAGCCATTCAAGCGCCGCGTGGTACGGCGAACTGCGTTCGGCGGTACCGGCTGTTCCCGGACAAACGGTCCTGGATGGGGTTTGATCGAAGACAATATGAACAGGTGGCATGCGCCGGCTGGCACCTGCGCCGGTGGTCGTGCGCCGCGGTGCGTCGGTGGAATCCGCGCCTGTTTGCTTCAGCTGCGGCGTTGGGCGTCGGCGCTAAACGGCGATGATTCGACTGTGCTGTACGCGGTGGCTGGACTATGAGCCGGGCTGTTCAGATGCCGGCGGTCGTAATGGTCCCAGGAACGGCATTTGTCGGCACCACGCTCGCGCTGAACGGCTCGCTGTGGTTACCGACTCCGTATTTCGCCTCATTGATCCCACCGGCGAATGTTACGATCGTATGGCTTCCAGCAGCGGGCGCCAGACGTCGTGGTGTTGTTCGCGTCGACGAATAAGCCACGAGGCACACAACGGTGTGCCGACTGTCGACCGGTATGGCGCGGACGGCGATGGACGCTTCGAAAACTGACTGCTGAGAACGATCGGCGGGCTGGCCGCGACCGCGACCGTCGACGTCGCCCACTGCCGGGCGACGTTTGATACCGGCGACTACAAACCTGGGGTTCTTCCGCGACGGGCTCGGCCTGATTAACTCGACGGTCGGCGTCGACGCAACGATTTTGTTGAGCAAAACCGTGGGCGTAACTACTGCGACGACGACAGCTCTGTGCGCGTTGGGCTTGACTGCCGCTGAACCCGTATGGGCGATGCGGCGGGCGGCGACGACAAAGCGGCGTTCCGCCAGCTGCTGTTCCCCGGGCATCAGATCTTTGCCGACATGACATAACTGCTAACGACCCAACATGCAACTCTAAATGCTCACCATGCGGCGGGTGAACCCTGGCGACAGCTTCGAAGAAGGACGCGCTCCGCCGAACCTCGCCGCTGGAGGATTGGGCTATTCATGCGCTACCCGATATCGAAAAGACGGCGTTAATCCGGCTTCAATTGGTACCACATTCTGACGTGGGCAAGTGGATCGTCTGACTGACGTCTGCTGCGATCAGCTGTTCGGGCACCTGAAGACGGGGCCGGCACGAAAACAGGCCGATTGACGGCGGGACCTGCAAATCAGCGATAATTTGTCGACCTGGCGCTCACTCGACGTCGCTGCGACGACGAAGCCGCCCAAAATCGGCAATACCGACATCGTTATCGCGGTCAGCGAGCACGGCACGCGAAAAATTCACGTATCGATTTGCGGGTAAACAGACTCCATCCTGATCGAAATTACTGGTAAACGAGCTGCGGCAAACGCGAACGGCTGGTTCGCTTCAGTCCACTGGGCGGGCGGGCGGCAACCTGCGCCGCGGCGGTTGCCGCCACTGGCAGGCAACCTCGTGTTGCTGACACCGAACTACGATGCGGGACGTGATTTACGTCGACGCGTGCCGTTAAAGCCTGAACTCACGTGGAAGGCTGAACCGGATGCAAACCTGTTTTCCGGACAGGCCTCTTTTCACTCGAAGATCGTCTGTCAATAGGCTATGATGCTGATGTGCTGTAACCGTTGAACGAAGCAGTTCTGTCGACTTTGCTCCGCCGTCCTCGGCGACCATCCCAGCACAGGCACATCATGCCACGCGTCCCCAAATGCTGGCGCAACGGCGACAGCGGGCATTCCGGCCGCCGCCGACAACGCCACTGTTTGCTGAGCCGGGCTGCATCGCTTCCTCATATTGGCTCTGGCGAGAATCCACATTTGGCTGCAGTTTTGTCGACATTTGAGGGCACTGTTTCGGTGTCGCCGACGATCCTGTTGCCAGAGTCTGCCTGTTCTCGCCCATCATCAGCGCGCGACGCCGTCGACCTCGTTCGAGAATAAACAGGCTACATCGGCGCGGCTGGCTGTACTGCCATCTTCTTCGAACGCCGTTAATCAAACTGGGCGACAGCCTGCATCCGTCGTTTATTACGGCTGCACGCTGAGCAACCGCGTCGGCATCACGGCGGCGCGATCGTCGGCGCGGTCGGGCGCGCTGGCGGCCGGTCGCTGGTTTAAATCACAGGCCGCGGCGCACTGAGCGTATCGGCTCGTCTCAGCGTCATTTCGCAGCGCGGCTGCGGCTGTCGTCGACAACCGAAACCCGTCGGTTTCACAACTGCAAATCGGGAACTGCGCGGCATCTCGGCAACGTTCATTGACGCTTCATCGTCATTTGTTTCGTACGGTCCGGACACATCGAGATCGCCGACGGCGTGTGACTTGTTTCTCGCCGGCACTCGATCACCCATGGAGAAATGGGCGCGCTGGTTACATCACCGCTTGAACGCCTGGCTGATGAGCTCTGAGGCGACTGGCGCAATAACCACAATCGGTTTACATCGACGGATGCGCACAAATCGACAACGAAAACGCCTACCGACCACAATCGCAATGTTTCAATGCCAAGAGCCGACGAACATGGACGTGCAACTCCCCATCGAGCCAAAGACGTCAAAAACTCATTCCCACCAACACCCGTTTTGCAACTCGACCACATGTACTGCCGGTCGTAAAACCTGACCGCGATTAAAAGCATGGCCGTGAACGAGCCGCAGTTCAGGCCATTTCCCCGACCTGCCCGTCATGCCCGGCGTGCTATCGGCATGGCCTGTACACTCGCAAATATCCTCGAGCGCCTGGGCTGGCTGGTCTTCGCCAACAGACGGCCGTTTCAACGCCAAGTCATCTGGCGACCAACTGTTTTTCGAAATCGACTACTGACTCAACAAGCCGTCATCGGCGTCAACGCCAAATCGCCGAACCGGACAATCCGCCAAATCAACCATCATGTGCCAAACGCGCTGGTTTGAGAATATGTTCGAAAAGGTGGATGCGAGACTCGGACGACACATCGCGGCCTCGGCGAGAAAAACATGACCTCTTGACCGTCATTGACCCACAAAGCCAACTCATTTCAACACGTCCCTTACAAATCATTTCCGAGCGTCAGGGTGGCGCGAACACGCCAGGCGGCTTGCGCCACCAAATCAACGGCCGCACCGCCGTCGGCGAGGCCTTTCAATTTGCCGGCCCTCGGCGAGCCCGCGGGACAACCGTGACGGCGAAGCTGATTACATCAAACAACGGCAACCGTCGCAATTAAGCCACCTTCGGCCTGGGCGCGACCGGCAATCGGTGAGAACCCGCGTCGGCGACGACAACTGGTGCGTGCTGCCACCTGCGACTGCGTCATCCGGCTGGCCACCTGCATCTTCTTATGGTGCCATCGACGACTTCCGTGGGTAACTGAACGTACCCGTTCTGCCAAATCGGCGACGCCATGACACCTTCGCGAGCGCCTGAACATGCCGCCGCCTCGTGACGACAGGCCGCGCCAGTGAGCATCAACAGCGAGGGCTGTGCTGCAACGGCTGCCGAGCAGATCGCCCACCGTCGAGATGTGTCATCTGCCGCGGCGTCGGTTGGCGCTCACCGCCCGGCTGACGCCCTATTCGCCCAATCACGCGGGGATTATCCGCTGATTAGAAACCATGGTGAGAGATAAGGCTAATGGCAACGACAAAGTTTGAATAGAGCGGGTGCTGTCGTGATCCGTTTCCGGACGACGTTTGCGGCCACAGCATCGGCAATCACCTGACGCGAAATGAACTGCCGTCAAGCGTTCTTCGATCAATAAAAGGTCGTCTGAGCCGGGCCGTTTCAGACGACCTTTGTTCTGTAACGTCATGCTACGAACTGAGGAATGGGAAGCGGCTTCGATGGCAATAGATCCGCCGCTGGCGCGTTCGCCATGGACTTGTGCAGGCTGCTGTCGGATTGGCGCGAACGTTGGTGAGGAGAACGTGTGAAGGAATTCATGCGGGGTTTCGCTGGTTGGATGGGAGGAAGGTCTGAGCCGCTCGCGCGGTGGGAGCGGCTGCATCGTGTTGATTTTGCACGCCATGCTCAGGCCTGATTGACAAACGCTTTCTGTGACAGCAAAAAAATCAGAAAGAACTGTTAATGAATTGACTTGTAAACTGGTAACCTATCGGCCGTACCAAGGAATATCGGTGGATTAACACAAACCGGTGCGGCGTTGCCCTCGCCAGCAACTCAAAGAACGATTCTCTGGGCTGAAACGCCAAGTGGTCGATTCCGTACTATCGCGTCTGCGGCTTCGTCGCCGGTAAATTTAATCCCACTATCTGCTCGTTTGTGCGGACTGTAGTCGTCCCGCGCTGGTGCTGTTCGGGATGACGGTCGCCAATCCGCCACCGTGCGAATGAGCGAGAATGGGCGCAGTACATCGGCCGCTTTGACGACGCTGTCGAATTAAGGAATCGCATCTTCCGTATTAACGGTTATCCGACGACCCTGCTGTTCCGTATTGTTGGTTGGCGTTAGCCAATTGCTGATAACCGCCCCGTCGTTTGGGCGACAAAGGCTATTGACACAGCGGGCGGAAATGTTGGTAAACGTTGTCTTGCGGGATTCAGGCTGTGCCGACAAAATCCTGACGCCATGAGGGAGGTGTTTACTGCCGCCGCTACAGCGCAATTTCAATCCGCCAATGCGCGTTGTGTCTTCTGACTGCTGGACACCGGCTGCCGAGGCATGTTCATTGGCGTGACTGTTTCCGCCGCTGCGCAGGCGTCGTTAATGCGAATGCGACGACGGTGCCTCGCCGAGAAAAATCCGGACGAGTGGTCGTCATGGTGTTGACGGCGGCTGCGCTGGTTGAACCGACCGCTGCGCGATCTGTCTGCTCGACGCTCGTCGATCTGTCGTCTGCTGGGCGCCGGTTGCGTGTAACCCGTAATCTGATTGCCGGACAGATCCGCGTGGTGGCGGTGGACGCGAAGCCGATCACCTCAGGAGGGCATGCCGTCGGCGGCGGCATCCGGCGCGGACGCGATGTTCCTGACCGTTTTAGATGCCGACACGGCGATGTCTCGGGCTCTGCCGACGCGGCTGCCGGTTTTCGAACAGGGCGTCGGCTGTCGGTGCTGGGCTATCCATGCTCCGTTGACCCGCACTGGTTTGGCGGGGCCTGGTTGGCCTCCGACATTGACAACTGTCACGCCGCTTTGAAAATAACGACGAAAATATCCGCAAAGCGGCGTTAAGCTGAGCAGATGAGCAAGGTCGTCTGAGGCGATTCCGTCCGTTCCCACTCGCAGTGGCAGAACATCGCGGGTCGCGAAGTTCACGTGCAGGCTGCCCCATTCGTTTTTGAGCCTCAGGCGCCGGCCGCTGCCTGACCGGTTGCGCGGAACCGATGAATGCGTTCCAGCTGACGACGGCGATTCTCCTTCAGTCGACGACCGAGCATTGACCGCAGTGTACTGACGGCGGGGAACAGATTTTTTCGTGTTCAGACGAGATGAAACGATGTAACGGGTTCTTAGTCGACGCGCCTGCGTGTTGTTGAAAATTCGCTGCTCTTTGATCCTGCCACCGCCTCCTTTCAGACCTGCCATTTGAAGCAAAAACGTTAAAGTCGCCGTTAATCCATCCGACGGCAACATAATGAGCGCTGGAAATCTCGCCGTCGCCAACAAAAGGCGGCGTCGGCAAGGCTTTCACCACCGTGGCCTCGCGACGCTCAAAAGGCGGGCTTGCGTCCGTCATCGGCTCGACCGCGAGCGACGCCACCGAGCGGTGGCGGGTAAAACCCGCCTCGAGCGTGTGCCAGAATCGTGACGTGCCGACATCAAAACCGCCGTCGTCACGGCGGGGTTGGCTGGCACCACGACGCCAGCCGCCTCGCTTTACCGTATGAACCGAGCGGTACGAAAATCGCCGCTGATCCGCCTCCGACGCCTATGAGCCGTCGAGAAACTGCGACAAATCGACTGCCCTTCGCTGACCCTGCTCGCTCAACGAACTTTCGTCGCAACGTATCGATCTTCGCTGTTGATGCGAATACTGCTGCCCTCGAGAAGGCATCTCGACCTCATCGCCACCGTGCGCAAAATCCGGGCAATCAACCCGCGCACTCATCGCCGGCATCATCACACTCGGTTTAGCCGCAACCTGGAATAAATCGGCGACACCGCAATGTTCAAGCCGTCATCCCCACTGGCGTCACCAACGCATGCATTGCTCCAACGCCAAAATTTTCAAAGCTGCTGTGGGCTGGGTGATTAACCACAAACAGAGTCTGGAAGATATGGTGGATTAACTTCAAGCAGTGACTCGGCGCATTCTGGCTGGTCGTTACTTTCTCTGTTGTTGTCACCTGCGCTGGTGTCGGCGGACCGGATGGTGGACAGATGGACTCTGTTGTGTCGGATGGCTGGATGGGTATGTCAAACCTCAATCAAACTTCGAACAATGGACTGCCAGTACGCCGTTTAATGGACGTGGGCTGTCGAACTTTATGACGTGCTGGGCAAACCGTCGTCGTCTGATATGACAACATCATGTTTAAACAAATGAGGTAAGGCTGCGTTATACAAAAACGGTCTTCCTGTAATTGATCAACATCATGGCACGGTACTCATTCGTGATATTTACCGGATTCTCCCTGATCGAAACTTCAGCGGCTGGTACCGAACCACTGCGAAGTTTAGTTTCTTGTTCTGGCTGATGTGCCGACTGGCGACTTCTGACCGTAAGCTGATCACAGCTGGTGAGACACAACTGTTTCACTGTTCATGCTGCATCGCTGGCAATGGCGTGCTGATCGTATTTATCTTTATTTTTCTTGTTGAGCGTAACTTTAACGACGGTTTTTCAGGCCATTTTAACGAGCTGGCGGGACTGGGCTGACTGGGCTGACTGTCTTCGAAACTACTGTTTTTCGGTCAAACTTCCACGCACTGACGCGGCGGGCGGCGCTGCCGACGCTGCCTGTCGATGCGCCGACGGCAACGTGAAGCCGGCTGGCTTTCGCTCAGGTGGTTAGTCGTTTTATTTTTGGTTTTGTCGTCGATAATAGTGGATGAGGCTGGCGAGATGTCCCGCCGCTGAGCATTAAATTTGATGTGAACCTGACGAAATGGCTGGCACCGCCGACAATATTGACGCAATCGGTATACGCCCATGGTATGCTGGTGCCGTAGTTACGTACGACACCGGCCTGGCATATTGGCGGGTTGAGTAAAGAGCAGTGCGGACGGATGTACCCCATGTCGTTGGTTGCGTCGCCGAATATTACTGGCGAAGGCAACTGGCTCGGTAACATGCGCTAAACGACCCCCAACGCCAGCTGACTGATGACGTCGGGCGCGCGGTGGCGGTTGTGGCCGACGACGTTGAGTTTTGAAGTGTAACTGCGCTTGGTTGTTTTAACGCAGGCCAAAACGGGCAATTCGCGTACCACCGACGTTGTCGTCGGTTTGCGCGCCTGCAATGATGCGGCGGTCGGCAACGGTATGCGACTACCAGTCAACCGCGGAAGTCGAGCTGAGGTCGGCCGGTGCGGTAACGTTTGATGTTCATATTTCGCGATGACGAGTTCGCTGAACAGACGACGCTGAAAGTCGTCTGAAAAACTTGTCCTTCAGCTGTGAAATCGACTCTGTCGCACATGGCTGTGAGACCAGTTTTCTGAATGCCGGGCGATACGGTAGGGACTTGATGTATCGGCGTAATCTTTAATGTTGTTTCGACCTGCACTCGCAACTTCGTCGCTAACGACGACGTGCATATCGTTCGTGCCGCTGGTAAACAGACGGCACGTTGACGAGTATGGAGATGCCGACAGGCGTCGCTGGCGCCGACGCGCGCGCGCTGTATTGCATCGGTCGAGCCGCTGGTCGTTGCCGATGACGATCGCGCAGACCATCGATCGACGCCGCTGCGCGTCGTCGACTCGACGACGTGCCAGTGCTGGTGCCACGGGCTGGTACCGTCGGTGCGGCGTCGGTGGCGACTGATCGGCCGACCAATATTTCATGGCGGCGTGAACTCTTTCGGCGAATGGTGTAAATCGCTTGCTGTGTTCTTTGTCCGTTCGGGCGGGCGTTTCCTCTGTCGCACCATCGATATGACGCGTATCCGTCATGCCGTTTTGTTGCGAGATAATACTCGCGAACCGACCAGTTCAACAGCAGACGACGGCGGCACCGCCAAAACGAACTGCGTCTTCGGCAAACAGAATATGTTACTGGGCCTGACGCAATCGGAATTTGCTTCGTAACGGTGCTCACAATTCACCTTCTGAAACGCCGGCGGGCATCTTCGCCCGCCGCGGTTCGGTTGCGTGAGTTGCGGCTATCGGCCGTTATGAACGACGACAAAACCGTGTTTCAAAACGCTCAGCGGCGGCGTGCGTTGTCGCGGTGACGGACATCATGGCGTCGATACCGCAAAAAGCCGATGCTGCGCCGAAGACGCGTTGCTGCAGCTCGAGCGCATGCGGCATGCGGGTAACAGGCGGTTGACCTCGGACGATCGCGGCCGCTGAAGTTCCGGCTGGCCTGCGATGGGCGGTGCTGAGCAGTTCAGATGCGTCCGTCGACGCGAGGAAGCGATAATGGTGGTCGCGGGCGTTCCAGTGTCTTCGGCGATCTGCCGCCGAGCCCTGGGCTGTTTGGCTAACGCCAAATGAGCGCAGATTGACCCTGTTGTGATGTTTGTGCCTCAGCCTGCCGATATGACGGTACCAGTAATAAAATCGGTTTCCTTGGTAACGGTCTGGTCGAACGTTCCCTGAAACGACGTCGAGCAACGCGGTAGTATCGTATCACGCGATGCCGGGCTTCTGCGTGTAACTCGCTGCCGGCGCCTGGCGTGACGCGGGTTTCGCCGAAACTGCGGCGACAGAAACACCGACGGCGTTGACGAAACGAGTTCGAACGACGTTGGTGGTCGTCTGGACGGTGCCGTTTGATTCGGGCAGATGAACAGGCGATGTTCGTGCAACCGTTGTACTCGCGGACAGGCCGCAAATATCGACCGCCTTTATCCGCGCGGGATTGCGAAGGAAAAGGTTCGCCTGTCTCTGACTCAGGCGTGCGCCGATGCCGCCGCCGTTGTGAGCCGAACCGACGGCTGGACTCTGTCTGATGCGGGCGAACTGCAACGGTTGAGCAAACGGCGGGTATATGGCGACCATGAGCGAAATCGACTATCATTTCGGCGGTGGCGGCGTTTGAGCGTGAATGGGCGGATCGAACGCTGCCGTATCGTTTTTCTCAAGCTGTATTCAAGCACAGAGTATGCTGAAAATCGCTGCCAGCGTCGGCGGCATCCTAGCGGATACATCGCCGTATGAACATCTTACGTCTGAGCTTTCTCAAAACGCAGGCGCAGTGTCGATCACGCAACCGTGTTTGCGCTCGGCTGATTTAACGACGTGGCGTGTGCAAACGCGTAATGTTCAAAAATCGGTGGTGACAATTCGACGAGCATTGTTGTCGACGTTCTTCTACCGGCGGCGCCGCGCGCGCCGGCTGACGGGGGTAATGCCGCTTTTTAGCATCGTAACTGACCACGAAAACGGGCTGTTCGGAACGGGGCTGGCCTGCTTTGTCGACGGCGGAAGGCGGCGAAAAAGCTCGGGCTTCCGCGGAAGGCATGAATGGGCAGGCAAGTGCGCTCGGCTGGTTTTCGGCCTCCGGCACTGATGAGCGCAACGGCGGGCATTGACCGGTGTCGGTGGCTTTCATCGACGTTACGCCCGAGCTTTCTTTTCCTGTATGTTCAAAAATGATTTCCGACCTACTGTGGTATCTGCCAACTCTTTCATGCCCCGGAATAATGACAATAAACTCGGCATAGGCATGGTGTTTCACGTTGTATTGCCCCAATAACGAGCAATGAACGACTATTCGCTCGCTGGCGCGTAATCGCTGAGTTGTGACCGCGCCCGCGGGCGCTGCCTGTTGCCAATGTTCGACAAACGGCGGTTGATTCTCAGCATCTGCTAACCGCCTGTACCATGCGCGTCCCCGCCATGTGATGCCCACGCTCAGGCGCTCAAGCTCGTCGTCTGAAATGCGACTTTTCGCTCGGTCGACGCTTTGTGCGCGACGCGGACGGCTTTTGAAATAACAGATGAGCTACTGGTGATCGCTTCCGCCGCTCCGCCGGCAACGCTCGCCGTGGCGAGCAACAGCGTTTGGCGGCTACGCGCCGTCGTCGCGCTGAACGCCAGCCTCCGCCACAACGGCTCTGGCGAAAAATCGTCAACATCATCAAATGCGCCGCGCTGCTGACACTCCGGCGTCCGGGCCCTGCCCCACCGCGCTGTAATCGTTCGCGGCACGCCACCCGCAACAGACGGGCGAGCAGGCTTCCTCCTGTCGCCGTTCACTTCAACGGCTTCTCTGACAGCGGGCGGCAGAAGCTCTGCGGTTGGTGGCTGCGGATGAAAGCGAAAGACAGATGCGGAGTCAGGTTGTGCTGACCCACGTTAAATGAATGAAACCTGTTGCCGTACTTTCACTGTCGCGCCTCGCGCGAGGGCTGTTTTCCATCTTTGTTGTAATTAATAACGTACTGGCAAATATGTGGCGATGGCATTGACCGCTGAAAACCGTTTTAACGATAACTGCTGCATGCGCCGGCATCGCCCGCCGCCCGTGTGAGCAGTTTTTCAAACGCCCAACCCGCGCGTATTCGGTTGGCGACCGCGGGCAGCCAGCTATGTGTCGTGACGAAATTTCAACAAGCCAGCGAGCGCCTTCGACGGGTGATGGGCAAGAAGCCTTCGCCGCCGCGACGCTACGGCGCGGAAGCTGCGTGATGATGGCTGCGACCCGCACGGCCCGAGAAAACAAGCGCCGCCACATCGCCCGCGGCGACGTTGCCAATTCCGCGCGTTCGCCACGGCTGGCTTCGCCGTCGGGCGTCGCTAACCGAGGCATTCCGTGCTGTTGCCCGCAACCAACCGTTCTGCTCGCTCGAACTGCCAGCGGGCGCGGACCCCGAATAAAGCCGTTTTAACTCGTCGTTCGCTGATGTTCGGCGTGCGAGCGGCGATATTGAACGGGCTGCCCGCCGCCAAGCGTTCGACGTCACGAGGTTCAGTGTTCTGATCTGTTCCGCTGGTGACCGGCGGTATTCTCAGTGCCGTTGTTTTGTTTGAACGGCATGATATCGACGCTGACGTGTTTGCCGCATTGCCGCTGTGTTGACGGTGCCATGATGACGTTTTGCTGTGATAACGAGGCGGCGGATGCTGATGCCCAGCAACAATGCGGAATGATACTGTGGCGAATGAACGATTCGGCAGTGGCGGTGAGCGTGTTCAATCTGTTGATTGCTGCCGTTTGAATCGAAAACGGCACCGAAAAAAAATGTTGCGCAGACCGCCCGCCGTGCGCTGGTCTTTGGCTGATGCGACCGTTTAACGATGCTGGAGAGCAGTTTTTAGGCTGATGCCTGACCGAAGGGATGCGCGTAACGGCTCCGGGATATTCCGTTACACCGACCAGACGTGGTGTTGCCGGGCTGGCGGGCGCGCTCCCGTCGTCCGGCCAGTACCGAGGCCGAGCGAAATGCGCGTTGGGAGGCTGCGATTCTGTGCGTATTTTGTTAGCAAATAGATGAACAATTGCGGTGCGGCCCGGATATTTTGTGAAATGTGCGGGCGCAAAATATCGCTGTTTTGATTTGTAATGGTTTTGTTGACCGACGACTGAAATATTTTGCAGATATCGGAATCTGACAAAACTTCTTTTTCGAACTATGCTGTAAACATTCGGTATGAGTTTTATCGGCAGCCATTCATTTGTGTAACGATCGGGCTGTCATCGCTCCGCATTAGTAAAATTGCTTATCCGGAAGCAATACTGAAAGAAAGGAATTTTCATCGAAGTCGTTGAAGATTGACAACATCGATATCCGCAAAAACTTTCGGTTTGGACAAATGGTTTTGAGCCGTATCGTGTCCGATGATTTTGACCACGAATCTGACGCAGCCCGGCCGCTGCCAGCAGCCGCGGCTGCTGCGCTGACCCGTCGAACGTTGACAACGAAAGTAAACCGCGACATTTTAACGTGCCTCCCTGTAACACGACCCTTCGCCCGAAGCCAAATCCGATGGTGGCTCTTCCGTTCATTGTTTCAAAAGATGGTCGAGCGATGTTGTTGATGCTGCTTTGCGCTATGTCCACTGGCCGAACGTTTACCGACTTCGCACAGACGGCGCGACCGTGAACAACCAATCACGCCAGCTCGAATGCTGTCAAACTGGAGAGCAGGTTATTTCAGCCCGATATGGTTGACCAAACAATCTTTTCAATCAACTGCGGCATTTCGGTTCACGCCCATATGGTATAACGCTCAACAAACTCGTATGAACGACCTGTTCACGTAACTGCCTGACACCTGTCGACCGCTCTTCGCACTGCGTCGACTTGCTACCGCCAGGCATCCGTCGGGTGAAAAGGAATATTGGAAAAGTGTGGAAGATGAAGTTCCGGGCACGATTACGCGACGGATGGTGGAACGCGCTATTCTGTTGCATATCAGCTGGACCAGTGTTCGTGCACCGGACGTTGCGACAACGGTTCGGAGATCTGTCGACCTGTTTGTCGGTTTGAAGTGGAACAGACTCTGGCATCCGGCGTCGCTGACGTGATCTGCCGAGCGGGCCCGTCGACCGACCTGAGCGTTTGGCGCAGACGTTGCCGTTGTGGATTGTCCGGACAACGATGCCGACGTTGACGAGGTGACCCGATCGCACCATTCCGTTGCTGGGTACGTTGAACTTCATTTTCGGCTGCGTGAAATCACGCGCGACCTCGGCACGATTTTGTCGACAGTACTCGGGCCCTGATGGCGACGGGTGACGGTGTTCGAGGCGGCTGAACTGCCCTGCCAATACGCGGGCTGGATCATTTTGCCGCCCGGTTGCCGATGCGGGCTGAGCTGACGGTCATTTTGCGTGATGACGCCAGCTACCGCGCTCGACTCGACGATGACCGATCTTCGGCCCGTGGGCAGCCACTGTGACGGCTGCGGCTCGCTGGCAAGCAGATGGGCGCGACGCGGCCTGGTCAGCGCGGCAATGGTTGAACAACGTCAGAACTGTGCGCAACGAGCATCCGTCGCGTGTTGAGCTACGTTGCCCGCAATCGAGCGGGCTGGCCGACAACCGGCGTGATGAATACGTGGTTGCCCTCCGCGCTCGTGCGTTCGGCAACGTCTGTTTCGACCCGAACAGCCTTCCTGCCGTCAGCGTCTTGACGAACTGCGAGTATGGCGGCTTTCTGGTGGCGCGCGATGACCGCCCGCCGGCAGCCGTTTGGGCGTGTGCATCACGACATCGACTAATGTCCGTCGGTATCTCGACCGATCGTTTGATGATATCGCTGAATAAACCACTGATGTTTACGACTGTTTCGCAATCAGGCTTCACAACGGCTCTTCCTATCCCAGCCGTGAGCGCGGTTTGATGCGCTTTCCGTATGGCGAGACCCGCCGGCCGCGACGTGGTCGACTGGCACGTTCCCGTTGTGGATCAGGTCGTCTGATCGGTCCGTCGACGGTTGCAATGTGTTCGGCGGCGAAGCCTGCGGCGATGGTGGCTGTGCGACGGTGACGGAACTCGCTCGAAATGCGGAAGCCGACTGCTGCGTGCCGCCATGCTGACGCGCGTGCTCGAAGACGCCACCTGTTCTCCGGACCATGCGGCGTCCCCGATCGCGATGTGGGCTTGCGGTGACATCGTAATGGCCGCTCTGACCGACCTCCAGTAAATCGTTCGAGACGACCTTCAATAAAGCGTTCGGTACAGGCGGTTAACCGTTCTGCGCGACGCTGGGCATCGGCGCGGACGACGTGGTTCCTCAATACTGCGATGACCCGACCAGCGCAACAAGTCACCCTGCCAGCGAAGACGCCCGTCATGATCTTTCGGCGGTTTTGGTCGGTGGTGAAACCGCCGAGGCGCCCGCCTTGACAAAGCTCGGCGACTTCTGCTGCTGGTTTTCAACTCAACGTAAACTCTACGGCTGCAGCGCCACCTCTGGTGGGCACAAAGCCGATGACGAGTTGAAGAACAAAATGGCGGTTCAAAATCGGTGGCAGTAGTGATGGTGAACAATGCGAAGATGAATCTGGCGGTTTCCCGAGTTTTCAGGCTGACCCTGCTGATTGTTACAACGTTGGCTACTCCGCGAGCAAATAATGCAAGGAATGTCTGGCATGTTGAGCGGATATTTATTCACGCGGTGCAAAGCCAGCCTGCTACGACAGCTTTCGCTCGCTGCGATAACGCTCTGTCCGGCTCGCCTCCCGCTGTTGAGCTCATCGCCTGCTGCTCACTGTTTTGCTGGGCAACAACTAAAACGTTCTCCGTCGTGACGGTTGCAGTTGATAACAGTAAACTTCAACCGCTACGCGAATATAAAGCTGGCGCAATCTGCGGCGTCGCTGTTTAGATAAGCTAAACGCTGTGTATCGGCAAACTGTCGACGACCGTGGTGTTTGACATACGAGTTGCTGTTAATCGAGATGTTTGACAAATAAAATATTATCGTCTCCATCTGCGTGCCTATAACTGTTTGCGCTATTCGCCCCTCACCGCAAGGAGTCGGACGACCGCGGGCGATCGCGGACCTTCCGACGATGCTGGGCGCGACGCGACGAAGCTGAGATGATAACTACAGTTTATGGATTTTCGTGCGATAACGAGCATGACGCGATGGCGGTTGTGTTCCCTGACATGCCCAGCGGAGAAAATTCGGTCGGCACTGCGCGGCGGCTCGGGGCTGGCGAGCAAACGGTCGCGCATCGCGGCTGGGCCTGCTCTTCGCTCGGCATCGCGAAGATGACGGCATCGTTAATAAAAATGGTCGCGAGGACGATAATTTTGAGCAGATGTAACGGCTCGGTGATACCCGCTCTTCGAAGGGCGATGGCGTCGATCTTGCGGGCGTGCGCTGGACGCTGCGGCAGGTGTGATCGGCTCGGCTGCGACGAGCCGCGGCGATAGACCTGCGCGGTCAGCGCCGACTCCGGCACGATGGCGATGAAAAGACAGGCTGACTGGCCAACGACGCGCGGCACGTCCAATACACCAGTCCATAAC
>BNJU01000435.1_pt1 | contig 194830 bp, 255 predicted proteins | sample 8539281 | NCBI WGS metagenome assembly BNJU01 (sample SAMD00202456, study PRJDB9452) | human saliva metagenome | isolation source: human saliva | place: Japan | reverse complement strand
AGGAATCAGAAATATGATAGAGTATTCTTGATTTTCTGTCAATTATTGTGAACATTTCAAGAATTTATCATGTAGAACATGGCTACAAAATGATTGCCTTTATTTTTTTCATCTAAAAACATTCCCTTGGTTAAATTATTTTGAGAATTGGCAGCTAGTTTTATTGTATAATATTAGTATGTCTTTCTATAGCAAACCGTAGTTTCAATATTTATATTTTGTCTTGACTTATTAGTAAATATTTTTATTGTTTAGGCATATTACTATTCGTTACTACATTAGTAAATTGGATTAAAAGTATATTCATGGTCATTAGATTCTTTAATAGTGTATTTATCTGTATAAATAGTTAAGTCATTGCCATTCATTTCTCCACACTGTGTAATAATTTGAGAACCTTTATGTAGTATAACAACCTCAACCTTTGGCAATGTGGAAGCTGAAACTGTACTACATTCATTGATTATTTCATATTTTGTTTTATTAGTTACAGTACTAGCATTAAATAAGAGTATGATTAAGAGGATAATAAGAACATTGCATATGGTGAATTTGTAAAGCGGAATTAATATATTTTTTAGTAGGTATTAAAATATATTCTTGTGTGATTTCATAATATTTCTTTAGATTGTCTTTTTTGATATGTTATGATACATTCATTGATGTGGTCTTCTATAGAATTATTATAACTATTTTTTTCGATTCTCCAATCTTTTTCCCTTAATCTTTTCCTAATCTCATCTTTTTAATCTTTTTATTTTGTTCAAAAATTTCTTTATGCTTCTCATTAAAAGTAATCTTTTGAAATGAACTTATCCTGTTTAAAGCTTATCTAAAAATATCTTTATTGTATTTTTGTATATATCATTTATATTTTCACATTGTTGTTTAATAAAACAACTGTAGATGATACTTATTTGACTATTTATTTTTATGATTATTAAATTCTGATTCTAAATTTACTTTTTATCATTAAAACTCAATAATTCATTGTTAAATTTTTTTGTCAGCTTTTTCAATGTTTATATAGTCTATATCTATTTTTTTATATCTATGAACCCACACTAACAGAATCTTTGGGGCAATCTTTCATATCAATGTAGTTTTCTCTATCTTTTGTTTAATGGTTTAATAATGCAATGTAATGTTTTATATAGTCCAGCTATTATCAATAGTGTTATTACTTTAATGAAAACCGTTAATTTTCAAACCTATAGAAGCATATGAGTATTAAAAACATAATTGCAGTATGTGTAAAATATGCTATTTTTAGATACATATTTGGGTTTTTCTATGGTTATTATGAATGTCAATATAAAAAAATACTCCAACCGTAACAAATGGGATAATATATTTCACACTAATTTCCGTAATAAAAACTCTGCTGGGATATTATAAAATTTCTCTGCATTATCAATAAATAAAAATATGAAAATTGCATAAATAACCGTAAAACCACTTCCAATTATATTAAAATTATTTTTGAACAATTCATACATTTTTATCGTGAATTTATCATTTTAAATCATTTTCACTATCTTTTTACATTCTTCCGTACTCTGTGTATTACCCATAATATTTACCTTTCTTTTCTGTACTCTTATTCATTCTCCCATTTTTTCATAAAAAAGGCCGTAAACCAAATTGGTGTACAGCCTTTTAACTATATCTATCAACTTATCATAGGTTTGAAAATCTTTATTCTTCCATCATCTTCTTGGACTCTTCCACTACACGATTCTGGATATCTCCGGGAGCCTGCTCATAGCGAACAAAGTAGAAGGAAAATCTTCCTGCTCCTCCGGTCATGGAGCGAAGGTCGGTGTTATAAAGATAGAGGTTACTCATGGGAAGTTCAGCCTCAACCAACTGCTTTCCGTCTCTAAGAGCGGTCATGCCCAAAATCTTTCCTCTACGCTTATTCAGATCTCCCATGATGTCTCCGGTAAAGGCATCCGGAACAGTAACATTCAGGTGTGCAATCGGCTCTAAGAGCATGGGGCTTGCCTGAAGGAAAGCATCCTTAAAGGCCATGGAAGCCGCCGTCTTAAAAGCCTGCTCGGAGGAGTCTACCGGGTGGTAGGAGCCGTCCAGTAAGGTGGCATTGACTCCTACAACAGGATATCCTGCCAAAGGTCCCTTCTTGCAGGACTCTGCAATTCCCTTTTCAACAGCCGGGAAATAGTTCTTCGGTACAGCACCGCCGAATACCTGCTCCTTAAAGCTATAGGCCTGGTCGTAATCAAAGCTTGGAGAGAATTCCATAACAACATCTCCGTACTGTCCGTGTCCGCCGGACTGCTTCTTATATTTACCTTGAACCTTTACGGTCTTCTTAATGGTCTCACGATAAGCAAAGCGAGGTTTTTCCAGGTTAATGGAAACATTGTATCTATCCTTTAATCGGGAAGCCAAAACCTCTAACTGCTGTTCTCCGATAGCGTAAATTAAGCTCTGTCTGTTTTCCGGGTCAGCCTGTAATCTGATGGTTCTATCCTCGTCCATCATCTTCTGTAAAGCAGTGGAAAGCTTATCCTCATCCGCCTTCTGCTCTGCACGATAAGCCATAAAGGTAAAGGGCTCGGAAAGCTTTGGTCCATGATACAAAATAGGCGCATTACGAACGGAGATGCTGTCTCCGGTTTCACTGATATTTAACTTCGCTACCGCACCGATATCTCCACTCTTCAGCTCCGGCACTTCGATAGGAGTATTTCCCCGAAGAATATAGAGCTTTCCGACCTTTTCCATGCTTTCTTTATTTACATTGTAAATCTCGGAATTGGCCTTTAGTACACCGGTACAAATCTTAAATAGACTGTATTTTCCAAGGAAAGGATCTGCAATAGTCTTCCAAATCTTCGCACTGAGGCTCTTATCGGACTGATACTTCGCTCTGAAGTGCTCTCCGGTAGAGGCATCCACACCGATGGATTCCAAGGACTCGGGAGAGGGGAAGTACTTCTCCAAAACCTGAAGCAATACATTAAAGCCCTGAACATTAGGGCCGGAACCCATCAGTACCGGGGCAATCTTGCAGGCTTCTACATTCTCCCGTAAAGCGGCCTGAATCTCTTCTACCGTAAACTCTTCTCCGGCAAAATACTTCTCCATCAGTTCGTCGGAGCTTTCCGCTACTGCCTCCAGTAAGGCGGAACGGGCAATGGTAAGTGCTTCTCCACATAGTCGGGAATAGGACAAGCCTCATATTCATTCATCTTTGTAAATCGTCTTCCGGCCATCTTTACCACGTTTACAAAGCCCACGAATTTCTCATTTTCACGGATAGGAAGCTGGAAAGGAGCTACGGACTTACCGAACTGCTTTTCCAGGTCCAAAACCAGCTGTCTGAAGGAAGCCTTGTCATCATCCATATTGCTGACAAAGAAAAAGTCTGGGAAGGGCATTGGCTTCACAAAGCTCCCAGGCCCGAACCGTTCCCGGCTCAATCCCCGCCTTACCGTTTACCACGATAATCGCCGCATCCGCCGCAGAAACAGCCTCTTCCACCTCTCCTACAAAGTCAAAGTATCCGGGAGTATCCAAAATGTTCATCTTCAACTCTCCGGACTCTCCCTTATACTCGATAGGAATTACGGAAGTGGAAATGGAAAACTTCGCTTCTTTTTCTTCTTTATCAAAGTCAGACAGGGTGTTCCCGTCATCAACACTACCCATTCTATTAATTCCAGAAGTTACATAGCTAATGCTTCTGCAATGGTGGTTTTTCCGGCACCTCCATGACCTAAAAGAACTACGTTACGAATACTGCCGGTTTCATAAACTTTCATGGATCCTTCCTCCTATTTCTGACAATGCAGTCTATTGCATATCACAAGATATATAGTTGTATTGTATATGAAAAAAGGAAATATGACAAGAAAATCAGTTGTTTTGTATTACAAATCAAAGAGGGACATCTGATTGGATAGGGGAATGTCACCTAGAAGCCCCAATTCATGGAATTTATCCGCAAAGGCCTTGGGACAATGGGTTCTTTGGATAAAATCATCCTTGGAAAGGTACTTTCCGTACTTTGCTCCCTCTTCCAAGCCCTGAGCCACCGCCTCTCCCAAACCGGCAATACAACTAAAGGAAGGCATAATCTCTCCCTTTTCCGTGATTTGGAAGTCCTTTGCCTTCGCCTTGTAAATGTCCAGGGGAGCAAATTGAATCCCTCTGGCATACATTTCCTCGCAAATCTTCATATCCCGAAGACAGAGTTGATCTGTTGCGGAAAGCTTTTCTCTGGAAGAATACTCCTTGATATGAAAACGGAGCTTTTCCACACCGAAGCACATCTTATCAAAATCAAAACCGTCCGCTCTAACCGTATAATAGGCTGTATAGTATTCCTTAGGGTAGAAAACCTTACAATAGGCTACACGGTAAGCCATCATAACATAGGCCGCCGCATGGGCCTTAGGGAACATATACTTGATTTTTTTACAGGCATCAATGTACCACTGGGGCACCCCATGCTCCAGCATATGTTCGCACCACTCGTCCTTTAAGGGTTTATGCTTTCTGGTGGCCTCCATAATATTAAAGCTTTCCCCCGGCTCCAAGCCCATGTGCATCAAATACACCATAATATCGTCACGACAGCAAATGGCTTCTCGCAGAGTGGTAACCCCATTTAGGATGAGATCCTGGGCATTGTTCAGATAGACATCCGTTCCGTGGGAAAGTCCGGAAATACGAATCAGGTCGGAAAGGTATTTCGGCTTGGTGTCCTGTACCATTTGCATAGCAAACTGGGTACCAAACTCCGGAATCCCCAGGCAGCCTAATTCCACCCCCTGAATATCTGCCGGGGAAATGCCTAAAGCTTCCGTGGATTGGAACAAGGACATTACCTCCGGAGAATCCAAGGGAATATCCTTTACCGGATCCAAGCCCGTTAAATCCTGCAGCTTTCGAATCATGGTAGGGTCATCATGCCCCAGAATATCCAGCTTCAAAAGGTTATGGTCAATCTTATGGTAGTCAAAGTGGGTGGTAATAATGGGACTTTCCGTATCATTGGCAGGATGCTGTACCGGTGTAAAGGTATTGATATCCTCTCCGTGGGGAAGCACCACAATACCGCCGGGATGCTGTCCGGTGGTTCTTCTGATTCCGGTGATTCCCGCTACCAGACGATTCAGCTCCGCAGTTCTCTTCTTTTCTCCCCGCTCTTCATAAAATTTCTTAATCATACCATAGGCGGTTTTTTCAGCCAGAGTACCGATAGTTCCCGCCTTGTAGGTATTTTCCTCTCCGAAAATGGCACCGGTATAGGCGTGGGCTCTGGCCTGATATTCTCCGGAGAAGTTCAAGTCAATATCCGGCTCCTTGTCTCCGTCAAAGCCCAGGAAGGTTTCAAAGGGAATATCAAAGCCCAGACGATTTAAAACCGTACCGCAGTGGGGACAGGTTTTACTTGGCATATCGTATCCTGCCATACCGGAATAGGACTTTACCTCCTCCGAGTCAAAGTCCGTGTAATAGCAGTTAGGGCAGACATAATGAGGCGGCAAGGGATTCACCTCGGTAATATGAGCCATGGTAGCGGCAAAGGAGGAACCTACAGAACCTCGCGAACCTACCAGATAACCGTCCTCATTGGACTTATCCACCAGCTTTTGGGCAATAATATACATCACGGAATAACCGTTGGAGATAATGGAATTTAATTCTGTCTCCAAACGGTTCTCTACCATTTCCGGAAGCTTGGGTCCATAGATTTTATGGGCAGTCTCATAACAAATCTGCCTTAGGGTCTCGTCCGAATGTTCAATGATCGGAGGACACTTGTCGGGACGCACCGGCTTTATCGGCTCACACATTTTCATGATTTTCAAGGGATTGTCAATGACCACCTGCTTTTTGGGTGTTGCTGTCCAGATAGGAAAATTCCTCCAGCATCTCCCCGGTACTTCGGAAAAAGAGTCTTGCCTCTCCCTCCTCATCCGTCATTCCCTTGGTAGCCAAAACGATTCTCCGAAGAACATCATTTTCCTCATCCGCATAATGAGCATCGCAGGTTGCACAAACCGGCTTTTTCAGCTGCTCTCCCAAGGCAATAATCTTCTTGTTATAGGCAATCAAATCCTCTTCCGTTTCTGCGGAAAAACGGTCTGATTCCAGCATATAGGCATTGTTTCCCAAGGGCTGAATCTCCAGATAATCATAAAAGGAGGCTATTTCCAGTAGTTGCTGGTCGTCTGCCCCTCGCACCATGGCCTGAAAAAGCTCTCCGCTGGAACAGGCGGAACCGATAATCAGTCCTTCCCGATATTTTTTCAGCAAAGACTTGGGAATTCTCGGCTTCATTCGGAAATACTGTAAATGGGACTGTGAAACCAGACGATAGAGGTTGATTCTTCCAATATCGTTTTTGGCCAGCAGGATAATATGATAGCTGGGGAGCTTCCGCACCTTCCCCACCTGATCCACCTCCAGACTGTCGATTTCCTCTAAGGAGCTTACGCCTCTTTGCTCTAAAATCTCCAGTTCCTTTAGGTAGATTCTTGCAGTAGCCTCCGCATCATCCACCGCCCTATGGTGATGTAAAAGCTCAATCTTTAATTCCTTAGCCACCGTGTCTAACTTAAAACGATTTAACCTTGGTAAAAGCAGGCGGGACAAGGCCACCGTATCAATAACCGGTGCTGAAAAAGGAATGTTTAAGGCCTTGGCTTTGGTGCTGACAAAGTGATAGTCAAAGTCCGCATTATGAGCCACCAAAATCGCATCCTTGGCAAAGTCTAGAAATTGTGGAAGTACCTCTTCGATTCCTTTAGCATCCATTACCATGGAGTCATCTATAGAGGTTAATTGGGTGATTCTAAAGGGAATCGGCACTCCCGGATTTACAAAAACATCCATCCGGTCAATGATTTTTCCGTTTTCAATCTTCACCGCGCCGATTTCAATAATATGATTGACTCTCGGATCAAAACCGGTGGTCTCCAGATCAAAGACCACGGTGGTGCTGCTTAAATCTCTTTTACAGGCATTTTTTACAATGGAATCCAGGTCATTTACCAGGTAGCCTTCCATACCGTAAATCAGCTGTAAATCCTTCTGTCTTCCAATTTTCTTCAAATAAGCCATAGCATCCGGAAAGGCCTGTACTACGCCATGATCCGTAATAGCCATTGCAGGCATTCCAAAATCCAGGGCTCTGTCGATATATTTTTCAATATCCGAAACCCCGTCCATATCCGACATCTTGGTATGTAAATGCAGTTCTACCCGCTTTTCTTTTTCTAAATCTTCCCGCTTTTTCCGGGTAAAGGTAGATTTCTTGATGCCCTGCACATGGGCCAGCTCCATCTCCTGGTCGTAGCTGTCATACTCCATAGTTCCCTTAATGCATATGGCATTATCCTTTTTCAAAAAGGCTCTGGCTTCCTCCAGATTCTCTTCCTCCACAAAAATCTTAGAGGCCAAAGAATCCGTATCATCCGTAAAGGAGAAGCTGAAAATGGTTTTTCCGGAACGGGTGCTTCGTTCATCCACCTGAATAATCAGACCTTCCACCGTTACCAAACCGCCATCCTCCGGAATATCCTTTAAAGGAATGGGGGTATCGCTAAAATCTCTGCCATAGTACACATCACTATGGTCGGAACGCTTAAACTGGAACTTTCCTTTGCTAAAGCTTTTTTTCTCAAAGCCCTTCTTTTCAAAGGATTTTTTTCCCGGAGCTTGTCTTCTGTTTGAGAGAATCTTCTATGGATTTCTTCTCTAAAAGTAGTATTAGCACTATTCTTTGCTAAACCGACATGAGTATTTCCCGCATTTTTCTCAGCATCAAAGTCTTGGCCTTGTCCTGCAAATTTCTCTGACGAGCTGTTTCCATCAGAAAGTGCGGAACTCTCTTGGCTTAATGAAGCTGCTTCTCCATCCTGTATTGCCCTATCTTCTGTTCCGGAATAAGCTGCACTTCCCTCTGCCCCTGGATAAATATCGGACAATCCTTCTTCTGAATATCCCGGATTCCCGGAAGAAGAATACAGAGAGGCAATCGCCTTATCCTCTTCCTCCTCAGCCTTTTTATTTGCCGGCACAAAACCGGATGGTAAAATGGATAGGAACACCGCAACGCTCTTCAAAAATCTTTTGAATGACCCTAACACATTCCTTTTTCTTCCTTTTGAAAAAGAATTTGTTCCTCTAAAATAAGAGAGACGATTGTCTTCTCTCCATTCCAGTTCTCCTGCTTCATCATCTGATACAGGAGAATGTTTCTTTCCTTTAATTCCTCAAAAAGAGACTTTTCATAAAACTCATAAAAGTACTTTTTGCCGTATATTGGCTGGATAGATGAAAGCTTTCCCGGATGCAAATGCTGATTTTTCTTCCCGATAAAGAGCTGCTTATAGATAGCCTCTTCCATTTCCCGAATATCACTTCGCTCCAGTAAATGATCGCTATGCAAATAAATACTCAGCTTCGACCTGTCTTTTTCAAGGTGATTCTGCTTATGGTGGTATTCAAAAAAACATTCCCTTAAATGCTCCGATACCGTTAATTCCTGAAATACTTGAAAAACTGCTTCATGCCTATCCTTTCTGTTTATTTAATCATGGTATTTTTCTATTTCCTCCTTGAGAGCGAGAGCAAATCCTTCTCTTCCACCTTCCGAATCACTTCACCGCGCTTCATCAAAAGCCCTACACCCTTTGCCCCCCGGCAATGGCCAGATCCGCCTCCTTGGCCTCTCCCGGACCGTTTACCACACAAACCCATTACAGCAAGCTTCAAGGATTTATCAGGATAGGACTGGACCAGCTTTTCCACAGCATTAGCCAGAGAAATCAGATCGATATCGGTTCTTCCGCAGGTAGGACAGGAAACCACATGGATACCACCCTTTTTCAGTCCCAGGGTTTCCAAAATCAATCGACCGGTTTTTATTTCTTCCACAGGATCTGCAGAAAAGGCTCACACGAATCGTATCTCCGATTCCTTCTCCCAAAAATCATGGCCAGTCCCATGGCAGATTTGATATTACCGGACCAAACCGTTCCGGACTCTGTGATGCCTACATGCAAAGGATAGGGGCAGGATTCTGCTACAATTTTTATGGGCTTCCACCGCCATTAAAAACATCGGAGGACTTCATGGAAAGCACCAGCTTCTGATAACCCATTTCCTCTACCAAACGCAAATTCGCCAAGGCAGACTCAGCAAGTCCCTGGGCCGTTACTCTTCCCTGATATTTTTTTCCAAAACTTCCTTTTCCAGGGAACCGGAATTTACCCCGATTCGAATAGGGAATCTTTCTTTCCTTGGCACAGTCCACCACAGCCTGAAGTCTTTCCCGGGAGCCGATATTTCCCGGATTAATCGGATTTTATCCGCTCCGTTTTTCCATGGCAAGAATCGCCATGCGGTAGTCGAAAATGGATATCTGCAACGATGGGAATAGGAGAAGCCGCCTTAATTTCCTTTTAAAGGCAAATGCCGCTTCTTTTGTAGGTACGGTAAGACGAATGAGTTCACAGCCGGCCTCTGCCAGTCTAAGAATTTGGGCTATACTTCCCTTGATATCCTCCGTCTTGGTATTACACATGGACTGTAAAACCACCGGATTTCCACCGCCGATTTTAAGATTTCCTACTTCTACTACCCTAGTATCTTCTCTTTTTGAACATAGTATTCCTTTATACAATAAACTTATGAGCTAAAATATTTCGAATAGGCTCCGGTCAACAAATTAAACACATCATTTCCGACAATCAATACCATAAGGGCTAGTAGAAAAACCATCCCTGCGGTATTGATTCGCTCCTCCCATTTGGGATTAAGCCTCTTTCTTGCCAGCATTTCCAAAAGAATGAACAGAAGTCGTCCTCCATCCAGGGCGGGAATAGGCAAAAGGTTCATTACCGCCAAATTTACGCTTAACATCATACTTAAGTTTAGTAAAACCAGTAGCATTACGAAAAATCCGTATTGGCTGGAGCTGGAAACACTTTCTCCGATAACCGCAACCGTGCCCACCGGACCCATAACTTCCTGTCTGCTTACCTTTCCCTTACTAATCAATGCCAGACTGTCAATCACCACTCTGGCATTAAAGGCCAGTTCATAAAAGCTGTATTCTATAGTCTTTAAAGGGTTTTGAAACTTCACTCGCTCAGAGGAAAGAGCCACGCCCATACGATAAAGTCCTGTAGAAGGATCCTTATAGGCAGGGAACTGAAAACTGAGCTTTTCCCCATCTCGAAGAACCGTGAGACTGACTTCTCCTTCTTGCACCTCCTCCTTATGAAGTTCCATATACATGGCAAGCTCGGAGTAGCTATGAACAGTTCTTCCCTTGGCATTACCAATTTTAATGAAACGAATCTCATCTCCCTCCTGTAAACCGCTTTCCATGGCAGGAGTAGATACATTGGAGGAGGCAATTTTCGGAAGCTGTACCCCAATCGTTCCGGTAAGGAAAAGGGCAATCAAAAAGCCTAAAAGAAAGTTGTTGAAAACGCCGGCAATACAGATAATAAAACGCTGCCAGGCAGGCTTTCCTTCAAAGCTCTTCGTCTTTAATTCTTCTTCGCTATAGATTACTCCGTCAAAATCATAGACATTTTCCGCATTATCCTCCTGCTTTGGAGCCAGAAAATCACCGGAGCCTGCCGCATCCTCTCCCAGCATGGCACAGCTTCCCCCCAAGGGAAGTAACTTTAAGCTGTATCGGGTATTTTTATATAAAAAGGATAGGAGTCTGGGGCCCCATCCCAATGGAAAACTCATTTTACCCCTACATGAAAAAACTTAGCCGCAAGAAAATGCCCCAGTTCATGGAAAAAAACCAAAAATGACAGGGCAAGTATGGCCAAAACGATACTCAATTCTTCTCCTCCTTATGTAATCTTCTTACTTCCGCTCTGGCCCACTGCTCCGTTTCGAATATCTCCTCTACAGAAGGAAATTCATTCCAAGCCCTTTCGTGTTCCTTCATGCAATGGGCAATGCTTCTTGGAATTTCCATGAAGCGAATTTTATCCTCTAAAAACAAACGAACCGCCTCTTCGTTAGCCGCATTATATACCGTAGGCATACTGCCTCCCTTGGCACCGGCCTTCATTCCCAAAGCAAGCCCCGGAAAATCCTCCAAGGAAGGAGGAAAGAAATGAAGGGAAAAGGCCTTAGAAAAATCTATTCTTTGTTCCCGGTAGCACTCCCTTTCTTCTTGAAAGAGGGCGTAGGCAATGGGCAGACGCATATCCGGTACCCCCATCTGTCCCTTTACTGCTCCATCCTGAAATACCACCGCGGAATGTAAAATGCTTTCCCGCTGAATCACTACCTGAATCTTCTCCATGGGAATGTTGAAGAGCCAATGGGCTTCCATCATTTCCAAGCCCTTATTTACCATGGTGGCGGAATCAATGGTGATTTTTTGTCCCATGGACCAGTTGGGATGCTTTAAGGCATCCGCCTTGGTTTTTCCTTCCATCTCTTCCTTTTTCAGTCCGAAAAAAAGGACCGCCGGAAGCCGTTAACAAAAAGGGATTCCACTGATTTTTCTTCTTCCCCCCGAAGGCATTGCCAAATGGCGGAATGCTCCGAGTCAATGGGAAAGAGCTCCGCCCGGTATTCCGAAAGCATAGGCATAATCAAATGTCCTGCACAAACCAGCGTTTCTTTATTGGCTAAAGCAATCTTTTTTCCTGCCTTAATTGCGGAAATCGTAGGAAGAATCCCAATCATGCCTACCAATGCAACCACCACCATATCCGCCTCCGGAAGAGTGGCCAGCTCAATCAAGCCTTTCATTCCGGAAGACACAGGCATATTTAAGTCCGCAGAAAGCTTTTCTGCCAAAGCTTCTTCATATACACAAAGCTTTGGAACCTGCCATTCACCTGCCTGCTCTTTCAAAAGCTCTACCTTGGATTTCACCGAAAGTCCAATCACTTTATGCGACCGATGATCCTTTAAAAGGGATAGACACTGGGTTCCGATGGAACCGCTGCTCCCTAAAATTACGATATTCATGCTTTACCTTCCCAAAAATTATACTGAAGACTTACTTTATTAAAGTATATCAAGGATAAGTCTTACATGATGATTTAAAATCGCGACATTATTAAATATGTCGTTTTTCTTTATTACATTAGCTTTTCTTTATTTCATTAGTTTTTTTATCTCATCAGTTCTTATCTATGTTTTTCTTGCTTATTATAAAGATAGGGACGATTGTTTTTCCTTCTTTTGTATTAAATCTTTTTAAAATAATCTAAAACTGTTATGCCATAGTAAATGATGGGCGCCGTAAACAAAACAGAATCAAAACGATCCAAAATTCCTCCATGCCCCGGAATCAAATGGCTGTAGTCTTTTATGTGAAAATCTCTTTTCATTCCGGAGGCCATCAAATCTCCGCCTATGGAAAAATAAGGCAAGGAGAAACTGCCAGGGCCAATAAAAAGGGGGATAAATGCAGAGGAAGTCCGTGTCCCTTAAAGATAATTGCAAAAATGAAGGATAAAATCCCCGATCCCAGAATGCCTCCCACAGCACCTTCCCAGGTCTTTTTCGGACTTAAAACCGGTGTCATTTTATGCTTTCCAAAGAGAAGTCCGGCGCAGTAGGCACAGGTATCCGCGCCCCAGCTGGATAAAAACACCAGCCAGACCAGCACCTTCCCATGGGGAAGACTCCTGCACAAATAAATGTAAGATAAAAAGGATGCCGGCATAGGGAAAAAACCAAAAAGAGCAGAGCAATCTCCCGAATATCCGCCTTGGGATAGCTTAATACATAATAGAAGCCCAAAAAGAAAGAGATAAGAAAGAAGCAAAAAGAAAGATATCGGTAGATGCAAAAAAATAAGGCTGAATAGTAAAGAATAACAAAAATAAGACAGGAAAGAAATCCCTTCTTATCCAGAGAAAAAGCAATGCAACAATTCATAAGAGGCAAAGAGGGATAAAAACAGGCAAAAACCAAGACTGGAAGACCTCCCAGAGGAAGGATTCCGAATAACAACAAAAAAGCAGAACAAGGCCGCTAATCAGCCTTGTCAGAAAGGAACTCAACTTATGTTCATTTTGTCCCTTACTTTGTCCCGTCCTATTTTCCTTTTTGTTCCGTACTACTGTCCTTTTGTTCTACCATATACTACCCTTTACTATAATTTCTATAATCCCTAAACAATTTTCAAAGTTATTCTTCCTTACACTCCTAGCTTCATAGAATAAAAGTTCATGTAAAAGAAAGACAAATTGTTTATGCTTTCCGTCCACCAAAGCGCCGTTCCCTGTTCTGATAGGAGGAAATGGCCTTTTCCAGCTCTTCCAAGTTAAAAGTCCGGCCAGTATACAGAGCTTATATAATACTCTGCATAGGCAGACTGCCACAGGAGGAAGTTGGAGGTACGAAAACTCTCCGGAGGTGCGAATCACCAAATCCGGATCCGGCATTCCTGCAGTATCCAGATAGTTCGAGAACTCTTCTTCCGTAAGATGAGAAAGCTTCTCGCTGAGCTCTGAAGGAGAACTTTCCAGGGCTATTCTGCGAATAGCTCTAATCATCTCGTCTCTGCCCCCGTAATTTACGGCAAAGCTGAAAAAGCATACCGGTATTTGCCTTGGTACTCTCTTCCAGTTCTGAAATGCCCTTTTGAATATCCTCGGGAAAACGGCTTCTTTCTCCTATCATTTTCGCTCGAACATTGTTGGCATTGGCTACGGTAATCAGCTTTTTTCATATAGAAACGAAAGAGCTGCATCAAAGCTCCCACTTCTTCCTCGGAACGTTTCCAGTTTTCCGTGGAAAAATCCGTAAACCGTAAGATATTCTATGCCTAGTCTGGCACAATCTTCCACGGTTTGTTCCAGAGTCTCACAACCCTTTTTATGGCCTAAAGCCCTTGGTACGCATGAGAAGTCGCTCAACGACCATTGCCATCCAAGATGATGGCAATGTGCCTTGAAAGACTTCTTTGCTCTTGATTATTTTGAAAAATCATACAGTCATTAATTCCTTATTCTTAGCCTCAACAGACTTATCAATTTTCTCAATCATATGGTCTGTAAGCTCCTGAATATCCTTGGTCTGTCTGGTCAGGTCATCCTCGGTGATTTCCGCATTCTTTTTCCAGCTTCTTCGCCAAATCCATAGCATCTCTACGAATATTTCGAATGGCAATCTTAGCTGCCTCGCCCTTTTTCTTTACATCCTTGGTTAATTCTTTTACGTCTTTCCTCGGTAGCTCCGGGAAAAACAAAGGCGAATCACCTGTCCGTCATTGGTGGGATTGATTCCCAGTTCGGACATATTGATTGCTTTTTCAATTTCCTTCATAACGGACTTATCCCAAAGGCTGAATCTGAAGAATTCTTGCCTCCGGTACTGATATGTTTCCTACCTGTTGAATCGGGGTGGGGGTACCGTAGTAATCCACCATAATACGGTCTAAAACGTGGGGGTTGGCTCTTCCTGCACGAATAGTTCCCAGCTCACTCATCAGGTTATCGTGAGTCTTGTGCATCTTCTCAATGTAAATGGTAAATTGATCATCCATCTTTCTTTCCTCCGGCTCTTCTTATCTTGTATACTAAAGCTTTATTTCATGGAACAAAGCTTTATTCATAACGAGTATCGCTCGCAAAGCGTGCGATATCTCGTTTATAGGACAATGATTCTTTTTGAATATCAATCCGCTGTAACTCTGGTTCCTCTATGCTCTCCCAAAAAGAGCCTTGGCAATACCGTCTTCCTCTTCTAAAGAAAATACGGACAAGGGAAGTCTGTTTTCCAAGCAAAGAATGGATGCGGACAGGTCAATTACCTGCAGTTTTTTCTCCACTACCTCATCAATGCTTAAGCTTTCATATTTCTTTGCATCCGGAAACTTCTTGGGATCCTTATCATAAACGCCGTCAATGGCCTTAGCCAAAAGAATCTCCTTACATTCCAATTCCAATGCCTGAGCATCTACTCCGGTATCCGTAGAAAAGAAAGGATGTCCCTGTACCTCCGGCGCAAAAATACCACCTGTCCTTTTTTTCAAAGCCTTCACCGCCTTATCCTTGGAAAAAGCTCCGCCATATCTCCTACGGCAATGGAGGACATAATCTTTGTTTTCAATCCGCTGATGCGGAAAAATTTCAGAGACATAAATACAGTTCATCATGGTGGCTAAAATCCCCACCTGATCCGCCTTGTAACGGTCCACCTGCTCTGACTGTCTTCCTCTCCAGAAATTGCCTCCGCCAATCACAATGGCTACTTCCACCCCTTGACTAACGGCTTCCTTCACCTGCTTGGCCACAGATAAAATCACATCATCGGAAAAACCGAAGTGCTTTTCCCCTGCCAGGGCTTCTCCGGAAAGCTTTAACATCACTCTTCTATTTGGCATACTAACCTCCCTTTTGACTTTCCCTAGTTTACCATACAAAAAAAGCCTCGGCAATTCTTCCGAGGCTTTTTCCTGTAAAAAATAAACTTTACGAATGATTCCTTAATTATTCCTTTGTAGCATGCATGAAATACCAGAAACCGTTTGGATGGTGCCATACATTCTTTAAATTCTCTTTCTGTAACCAGGTATCATTGTAGTAGGCAATAGGAGCAATAGCGGCATCCTTAAGAGCTAACTGCTCTGCCTCATGCATAGCATCATAGTAAGCTGTCTTGTCGGTAAGGGTCTTTGCCTTATCCATAATGGAGTCATATTCCGTGCTGGAATACTTACCGTCGTTGTTTCCGTTGGTTGTTACCAAAAGATTTAACATATTGGCAGGGATCATCCCAGTCATAGAGCCATCCCTGTCTTGCGATATCAAAGTTTCCGGAACGACGGTCTGCTGTAAAGCTTGCCCACTCAAGGATATTGATAGAGCAATTTAATCCGAGTTCCTTTTTCCATACATCCTGAGCATACTCCGCTACAGGCTTGTGGTAGTCGGTATCATTTGTAGAATAAGTAAATGCAGGGAAGCCTTCTCCGTTGGGGGTAACCCGCCTCAGCCAAAAAGCTCCTTTGCTTTTTGCAAGCTGTGCATCATAGCCCTTTAAATCAAAAGCATTGCCATACTTTTCCTCGGTAACCTTCTCAAAGGAACTTCCTTCCTCCGCATCGGAAACACCGGTTCCCACGAAGTTGGTTGCCGGACTGTAAAGTCCCTGCATAATGCTGTTGGCAATATAATCACGATCCAATGCCAAGGATAATGCTGCTCTCACCTTAGGATTGTTGAAAGGCTCCTTATTGCAGTTGAAAAATCATAAAAATAGGTTCCGCGAAGGGGATCAATATGATAATCCGCTGTCTTTTGAACGCTCTCTAACTCCTCCTTGGGGAAATCTCTGGAGAAATCCAGGTCTCCCTGATTGTAAGCGGTATAAGCTGCATTGGAGTCCTTTACCAAAAGCCAGTTAATGGTTTCAAAGGTAACGTTATCCTTATCCCAGTAATTCGGGTTCTTGGTCAAAACATACTGCTCATCCTGGGTATAGGCGGATACATAGTATGGACCGTTGGAAACGTAAGTCTCGGCAGTGTTGGTCCAAGCGTCTCCGTTTGCTTCAATGGTAGCCTCCTGTACCGGAACCATTACCGCAAAAGCACAGATTTGCTCGAAATAGCTACAGGGATAGGCAAGATGGATAACAAAGGTCTTATCATCCGGTGCTTCTATTCCCAAAGCATCCAGATTGCCCGCAGAGGCCTCCTTATAGCCCTTCACCATGCCCAAAAGCTCTTCCGCATAGGGCGCTGCAGTGGCAGGATCGGCTACTCTCTTCCAAGAATAAAGAAAATCCTTAGCGGTTAAATCAGTACCGTCAGACCACTTTAAGCCATCCCGTAAATGGAAGGTATAAGTTAATCCGTCATCACTCTTCTCATAGCTTTCCGCCTGAGCGGGAACGATGCTTCCGTCCTTATCATAGCGTAAAAGTCCTTCAAAGGTGTGGTTAATCATGTTCGCCGCTTCTCTGGCGTTGTTTAATGCAGGATCAATTGTCTCTTGGGGTGGTCCGATTTCCACGTTTAATACGGAATTATCAGAAGCCTCTGCTCCCTCCGCCTTTGTTGCATCACTTCCCTGCTTTCCGTTGTCTGCTGATTTTTGTCCTCCGCAAGCCGCCAAGGATACAGCAACAGCCATGGAAAGTCCCAGAAAAATTTTTCTTCATTACTCCTCCTCTTCAATGAAACGAAGCGTTTTCGAAAAACTCGAAACAATCGTTAAAGTTAAAAACCCTTGAGATTCTACTATAGAAAAACGGTCAGGACAATGCCCGACCGTTTTTCTTTTCTATACTTTTTAAATATCTTTTTAGCTTTTTACCATACATAAACAGGAAATATCCCGTTGGGGTATGCCAAACATTGCTTAAGTTCGGCTTCTCCAGATAAAACTCCGTGTAGTAAGCCACAGGACAAGCGCCATAGTCCTTTAACAGAACCTGCTCCGCCTGATGCAGATAATCATAGTGCTCCTCTACATTTGCAGTCTTTCTCGCCTTGTCCACCAAAGCATCAAAATCCGGATCGCTGTACTTACCGTCATTGTTACCATTTCCGGTTTCAAAGAGGTTAATCATATTGGAAGGATCGTTGTAATCCATTACCCAACCGTTTCTTGCCACATCATAGTTTCCGGAACGGCGATTTGCGGTTACAGTCTTCCACTCCTGGATATCGATGTTCATGGTCAGTCCCAACTGCCCCCAAGCATTTTGCAGGTACTCTGCTACAGGCTTATGGTAGCTGGCATCATTGGTCAGGTAGGAAAATGCAGGGAAGCCCTGTCCGTTTGGATAGCCTGCTTCAGCCAGTAATTCCTTGGCTTTTGCAAGGTTCTCTTCGTATTTACTGTTATCAAAAGAAATTACCGTACTTTTCTTTGGTCACCTCTTCAAGGAGGAGTTCTCTCCGGCATCACTGATTCCGGGACCAACCAGATTGTTTGCAGGAGTATAGGTTCCTGCATGATGGTATTAGCCACATAGTCTCTGTCCACCGCTAAGGAAAGAGCCTCTCTTACCTTAGGATTGTTAAAGGGAGCCTTCTGGGTATTAAAGCTGATATAATAGGTACCCATCATCGGATCCAGGTGAAATTCCTCATTTCCCTTTAAGGCTTGGAATCTCCTCGGAAGGAAGGGTTTTTGCCAAATCCAATTCTCCTGATTGTAAGCGGTATAAACAGAGTTTCCATCTTCAATCAGATGCCAAACAATCTTATCAAAAGGTGATATTATCCTTGTCATAATAATATGGATTCTTCCTCATAAACGATTCTATCCCCATCCACATATTCCGTCATGCGATAAGGTCCACTGCTGACATAAGTTTCCGGCTTTGTTGCCCAGGCATCTCCATTTTCTTCTACCGTCTTTTTCTGTACGGGAGCTGTAGAAACAAATGCTGCAATCTGATCGAAAAGAAGGTGCAGAGGGCTACTTAGCTTTACCACAAAGGTATCTTTATCCGGAGCGGAAACCTGTAAAGCATCCAGATCCCCGTTGGAAGCCTCTTCATAACCTGCCACCACACTTAGTAAATCATATCCGTAGGGAGCTGCCAAGGCAGGGATTCGCTAAGCGCTTCCAGCTATATACGAAGTCCTCTGCCGTTAAATCCGTTCCGTCAGACCACTTTTAAGTCGGGACGAAGATGAAAAAGTCCAAGTAAGTCCGTCATCGGAATGTTCCCATTTTTCCGCAAGTCCGGGCACAACATCGGAATTCTTGTCAATGCTGAGTAATCCGGTAAAAGGCATGCAGAATATGGTGGCTCCATCAGATGCAGAGTTTAAAGCAGGATCCATGGTTTCCGGAGAGGAACCAACCTGAACATTAAGTTCTCCACCTTCGGAAGCTTCAGAAGCCTCAGCAGCCTGACTGCCGCTCTCTCCCTTTGCAGATTCCTGTTTGCTCTTATCGGCTCCACCACAGGATACCAAAAAGGCCAAACTCAAGGCCGCAATGGGAAGTAGGTACTTTGCTTTTCTCATAAAATTCTCCCTTCTAAAAAATTGGTCATAGTGTCTATATAGGAAGAAGCCTGTTCTTGGATAATCTATCTTTTGAAGCGCTCCTTAACCTCTTGTATTGCAACAGGATTAAACACCCCACCTTACTGCTATTCCTATTATGACAGTATTGCTTTATCTGTTAATTCACCCTGTCTAAATGATGACAGGCTGCAAAATGTCCGCTTTTCCACCTCTTTTAAATTTCCGGCTTCTTCTCCGCACATAGACCGTCTGCATAGGGACAACGGGTGCGGAAGGGACAACCTGATGGCGGATTTACCGGGGATGGAACATCTCCGGAAAAGAATAATTCTATGGGATGCTCTGGCCACCTTTTGGATCCGCAATAGAACCGCAGAAATTAAGGACTTGGTATAAGGATGCAGGGAATGGAAGGTGATGGTATCACTATCCGCCAGCTCCACCAAATGCCCCAGATACATTACCCCGATTCTGGAGGAAATATGATTTACGATAGATAAATCATGGGCGATGAAGAGATAGGTCAATCCCAGCTCCTCTTGCAAAATCCTCAAACATATTCACCACCTGAGCCTGGATGGACACGTCCAAAGCAGAAACCGGCTCATCACAAAACGATAAATTCAGGATCCACTGCTAAAGCTCTTGCAATCCCGATTCTTTGCCGCTGTCCTCCGGAGAACTCATGGGGATAACGGTTGGCATGCTCCGAATTCAGCCCTACCTTTGACAATAAAGATAAAATCTTCTCTCTTCTCTCCGCCTTGGAAGCACAAAGCTTGTGAATATCAATAGCTTCTCCAACAATATCCTCTACAGTCATTCTGGGATCCAAAGATGCGTAAGGGTCTTGGAAAACAATCTGCATCTTCCTTCTGTAGGGAAGCATATTCTTCTTGATTTTCTTTTCCGCATCAAAGATGACTTCTCCGCCATAAGTGATACTTCCGCCGGTAGGCTCTGTTAAACGAAGGATAGAACGGCCTGTTGTAGTTTTTCCGCAGCCGGACTCTCCTACCAGACCAAAGGTTTCTCCCTTATTGATAAAGAAGGAAACATCATCCACAGCCTTAACCACCTTATTGCTTCCTGCCACAGGAAAATACTGCTTTAAGTGACTTACCTCTAATAAACGCTCCGGCATTTATGCTTCCCCCCTTTCCTTCAAAAAGTCTTCCTTCTGTTGCATAAAACATCTGGCATAATGCACACCCTCATACTGATTCTTCTCCGGCTTATGGGTTAGACAAAGCTTCATACAGTTACTGCATCTTGACGCAAAGCCGCAACCCTTTGGAGGATTCAGAAGATCCACCGGCTGTCCTTCGATAGGTACCAGTTTGGAATAATCATGCTCATGGAACTTGGGAATGGAACGCAGCAGTCCCTTGGTGTATTCATGCTTTCGGATTATAGAAAATATCATCCGTTGTTCCGTATTCCACGATTTCTCCGGCATACATTACTGCAATATAATCGCACATGGAGGCTACAACCCCTAAGTCGTGGGTAATCATAATAATTCCCATTCCCAATTTCTGCTTTAACTCCTGCATCAGCTCTAAAATCTGTGCTCTGAATAGTTACGTCCAAGGCCGTAGTAGGCTCATCCGCAATTAAAAAGCTTGGGTTCACAGGCTAAGGCGATGGCAATCATTACTCTCTGCCGCATACCGCCGGATAACTCATGGGGATACTGTTTCTAATCGCTTCTCCAGCTCATTAATGCCAACCAATTCCAAAAAGCTCCTTGGCTCTCTCCATAGCCGCTCTTCCTTTTTATCCGTATGAAGGGAAACCGCTTCCGCAATCTGATTTCCCACGGTCCATACCGGATTTAACGAAGTCATGGATCCTGGAAAATAAATGCTGACCTCATTTCCCGAATCTTCCTGAAGCTCCTTTTTCACTCATTTCATGGATTTTATGGCCATTAAACTCTACCGAGCCTCCTCACAATCTTACCATTCTGGGCGGTAAGTCCCATAATGGAGTAGGCGGTAACGGATTTTTCCCGAACCGGATTCTCCAACAATTCCTAAAAACTTCTCCCTCTCGCATTTTGCAGGGTAACGTTATTTAAAAGCCTTTACCTCTCCCTGCAGGAGTAAAGAAGGATAAACGCTCTTCTTGAATATCTACAAGATATTGACCGGACATATTTTCCTCCCTTACTGCTGTTTCAATTTCAGGGTCAAAGGCATCACGTAGGCCATCTCCCAAAAGGTTAAAGCTTAAAATGATAATAAAAATCAGAAAGCCGGGGCAAAAGTTTTTCCGGATAGGTTTTGAAATCCGTTTAAAAGCGGCACTGGCCAAAGATCCCAAAGATGGCATCGGTGCCTGTACACCCAGTCCTAAAAAGGAAAGGAAGGACTCGGTAAAAATAGAACTGGGAATCTGTAAGGTAGTGGTTACAATCAGGGTACTCGATACAGTTTACAATCAAATGCTTAAAGATAATACGACGGATCCTGCACCCAAAGCCTTTGCCGCAGTAACATACTCACTGCTTCAAAAACCATAATCTGAGAACGGACGATTCTGGCCATTTCCCACCCAGTAAAAGCAAAAGCAAAATACGATAAACATGGAAATCATATTGGAGCCAAGCTTTTGCATCCAGGCAAGCCGGTTTGCTGGCCAATGCTTCCAGAGGGAACTTCAAGGGTCTGGGCCAAGAGGATAATAATCAGTACGTCGGGAACCGTGTAGATAATATCCACGATTCGCATCACGATCAGTATCCACTAATCCGCCGAAGTATCAAGCGATTGCCCCAAATATGGAGCCAATGACCAGGATCAAAACGGAAGCCACAAGACCTACCGTCATGGATACTCTTCCTCCTACCAGTACACGAATCATATAGTCACGACCATTTTTGATCCAGTTCCCAAAAGATGCGGAAAAACCTTTTCCCTGCATCAATTTGCTTCTGCTCCGTTTTTTTGAGTACTGCATGGGAGCCAAACGTTCCGAGCCCTTCATCTGCTGTTCATACTTATAGGGATAAACGCTGGGTACCAGAAAGCAGCAAATAGTAATCAAAAAAACAATAAACAGGGCACTCATGGCAATTTTATTTTTGGAAACGATGCAAGCCGTCCTTCCAGAAGCTTACGGATTCTCTCATAAAGACCAGAGACTCCTTTATCCTCCACAGAAGCCGGAGTAAAATCTTCCAAGCTCCACTGAAGGCTCAGAGGATTATTCTTTATTTCTTCCATTTTTATTCTCCTTACTTTTAATTTAATTCTCGGATCCACAATCGCATAAGCAATATCCACGAAAAGGTTCATGATAATAATAAATACCGCCAGGAAAATGGTGGTTCCCATAATCATGGGGTAATCTCGGCTGGTAATAGAGCTTACGAACTCCGAACCAAGTCCCGGAATATTGAAAAATCTTTTTCAATGATGAAAAGAACCGGTCATTAAAGCGGCAAGCAAGGGTCCAAGATAAGTAATTACCGGTAAGATTGCATTTCGTAAGGCATGCTTGAAAATTGCTTTAAAAGTTGTAACCCCCTTGGCCTTTGCGGTTCTCATATAATCCTGCCCCATAACATCCAGCATGGAAGAACGCATCAATCGTGCCACTATAGAAGGTGGGATATAGCCAAGGCCACCACCGGCATAATGTAGCTTTGGGCATCCTTTAAGCCCAGAGAAGGCAGCCATTTTAACTTCGTGGTGAAGATATAAATTAAAAATCGTAGAGGACAGAAAGGAAGGAATGGCTATTCCGCAGTGGATAAAAACCACCAAAAGGTTATCAATAAACTTTCCTCTGTTAAATGCGGCTACAGCCCCTAAAGGAATTCGGTGCAAACTGCAAGGATTAGTGCAAGTCCTCCCACCTTCGCGGAAACCGGAAACTTTGTCCCGATAATCTGGGATACCGTTCTTCCCTCTTCTTAATGGATAAACCGAAGTCTCCCTTTAAAATGCCGGTCATATAGGTGGTGTATTGCTGAAATAAGGGCTTATCCAAACCATATTTCGCCTCCATAGCAGCCTGGGCCTGAGGCGTTACTGCCCTTCTCGACAAGAACGGCCCTCCCGGAACCATATTCATAACAAAAATGTTAATGTTGCTACCAAAAAGGCTGTAATTAAGGACATAATCGCCCTTTTTTTAAAAATATACTTTGGCATAGCGCCCTCCTTCTTTAATGAATTTACAGAGAAATATACGATATGCTCCGGACTTTCAAGACACAATAAAAATGAATTTTTGGCATAAGATTGCATTTTAGACAATTCTTGGAATCTTTCTTTTTATCAAAGAATATTTTCACACCAATCAAAGGACACAACCAGACAAAGACTTTTATTTTATGTCTTTAATATTGTAGAAAAGAGTTCATTTTTATTCATATTGTTGAATAAAAATGAACTCTTCTGACAGATAAAGAGAAGGGACTGCAAAAATCAAAATAAAAGAATCTTTTCGGCAACATAGGTCTGAATGTGGCGAAGCTAGCGAGAGCGTGCCCCGATTTCAGACCTATGTTGCTTTAGAAAACTATTTTGATTTTTGCAGTCCCTTCTCCATATAGAATAGAAAACTCTATGGTAGAAAAATATCTTATTTACTTTCTCCCGGCATCAGCCAGCCCTTTTGATTGGTATGCAGAAGCTCTTCCGCTCTCTCAGACAGCGGCTTCTCCAGATAATCCTGATAAACCAGCTTGATAGACGGATTCTCATGACAGAAACGAAGTGTTCCTTCCCGATCCTGCTTATAAAGAACCGGTGCACGATGAGCAGCCATTTTCCTTCCTGATCGTGAATCGGCTGTCCGCCACCGCCTACGCAACCGCCCGGGCAGGCCATGACTTCACAAAGTCATAATGCACCTGTCCCTTTTTCAGAGCAGTTAAAAGGCGATCTGCATTGCCCAAACCGTTTACTACAGCAATTTTAAGCTTATTGCCGGCAATATCGAAGGTGGATTCCTTCCAGCCGTCCATTCCTCTTACATCCTTGAAAGCATCCGGATCCGGATTCTCTCCTGTTGCCAGATAATATGCGGAACGTAAAGCCGCCTCCATAACACCGCCGGTTGCGCCGAAAATATTACCTGCACCGGAGCCCAGTCCTAAAAGGCATATCCAGCTCTACATCCTTCATCTTCTTTTGGCGAAATATGCATAGCCCGAATTAATCGATTCACCTCTCTTGTGGTTAAAGCTACATCTACATCAAAATTGCCTTCGCTGTCCGTCATATTGGGATAGGAGCATTCCGCTTTTTCGCAAGACAAGGCATGATGCTGACAGAGAGAAGATTTTTCTTAGAGCTTACCTTTTAAAAATATCCGCATAATAGCTCTTGGCAATAGCACCGAACATCTGCTGGGGAGACTTGAGGTAGAAACCTGCGAATATACTCAGGATAATGACTCTTAATAAATCTAACCCAACCCTGGACAGCAGCTGGTAAACATAGGAAGTCCCCTTCCTGATGGGTTAACTATGTAAGAACTCAGAAGCTTCCTCCATAATGGTTAAATCCAGCTGCAAAGTCGGTATCGAATACATAGTCAAAAGCCCACTTCCTTTAAGCAGCTGGCTAGTCTCTGCACAGAGGCTTCTTCCGCATCCAAGCGAATTCCTCTCCCCATGCCGTACGAATGGATGGGGACGATCTGTGCCAGTACAATGGTCTCGGATCGTCTAAAGCATCCAAAACCTTGTCTGTATCATCTCTTTCTCTAAGAGCACCTACAGGACAATGGGTAATACACTGTCCGCAAAGAGAACAGGGGGAATCCTCCAAACGATAGAAATCCCGAACATCTACCGTACTCTTTCCTCCACTGTTGATAACATCCCAAACATGGGTAGCCTGAATCTTATCGCAGACCTGAATACAACGCATGCACTTAATGCATTTGTCATATTCTCGAATCAAGGGGAAGCTTTTGGATCCCTTTTGCTTCGGCAAATCCTTAGGAAAGCTTTCTCCCATAATATTTAAGTCATTGGCAACGTGCTGTAACGCACAGTTCCCGGAACGAACACAGGTGGTGCAGGTAACATTGTGCTGAGATAAAATCAGCTCTACGTTACATTTTCTGGCTTCTCTTGCCTTTTTGGAATTGGTATGACTACCATTCCCTCCAGCACAGGGGCTGTTACAAAGCGGCATGAAGTCTCTGGTCTCCTTCCACCTCTACAACGCAGACACGGCAGGCACCAATTTCGTTTAAGTCTTTGGAAGTAGCAGAGAGGTAGGGATATAACGCCAATTTCCTTAGCCGCTTCCAGGATGGTGGTATGCTCCGGAACACATACTCCATCGATTGTACAATTTTACCATTTTGCATTCTCTGCCTCCCTTAAAGATACCCATAACCAGTGATCACAGTGAAGACATCTGCCCGACTCTTGGCAAGCCTCTTCATCTGTCATGCCGTACTCCATAAGCTTAAAGTCCTTGACCCGCTCGTCGGCAGGACGCTCTTTTCATATTGACACGGCCGGTAGGTGCATTGTCATCGAAACGAACCGGTGGAAGTTCGATTTCAGAGGTAATCTCATGGCAATAGCCAAAGGTACTCATCGATGTTAGCCGCAGCAGTCTTTCCTGCAGCAATCGCACGAATTACGGTTGCAGGACCGGTTACACAGTCTCCTCCTGCAAAAATGCCGTCAACATCCTTCAGTGCAGAGGTATCTAAGGCATTAATTCTTCCGGATTCAATAGGAATTTCCTGATATTCCTCGAACTTACGGAAGTCGATACCCTGACCGATGGCTACCAGAACCAGATCTGCCTTGGCTCTACTTCCAGGTGCCTGAGAATCCTTGGGGAAGGTCTTCCATAACGTACTCCTCCAATAATCTGGGGCTTAAGCACCAGACCCCCTACAATGTCCATTCTCATCCTTCTCAATGCGAACTGAGGGAATGAAGCTCTACGATATCGCAACCGTCTGCGATTGCACCCTCTACCTCTTCCGGTAGAGCGGTCATATCTACTCTACGTCTTCTGTAGGCAATCTTTACGGTCTTTGCTCCCAGACGAATTGCAGAACGCGCCACGTCCATAGCCACGTTTCCTCCGCCCACTACAATGACTATTCAAGCCGCTAAAATCGGGATAATCATCATCTCCAATATTTCTAAGCATCTCTACAGCGGAAATTACGCCCTGAGCATCTTCTCCCGGAATACCCAGCTTCTTATCTGTGAGGCACCGATAGATACGTAAACCGCATCATACTGCTTTCTAAATCCTTTAGCTGATATCATGTCCGATGGAGACATCCGTCTTAACCTGGAAGCCAGCCTTTTTAAGCCGTCAATTTCAGGATCCAGGATATCTCTGGGAAGTCTATAAGCCGGAATTCCATAACGGAGCATTCCTCCCAGCTGCTTTCTCTGCTCATATACCATAACATCATGTCCCATAATGCTAAGGTAATAAGCAGCACTTAAGCCGGAGGGACCGCCACCTACGATAGCAATCTTCTTTCGGTCTTATCCATAATCTTCGGTGCGGGAATCTTCCCTCATGCTCACCGCATAGCGCTTAAGTCCACGAATATTAATCGCCTTATCCACCATGGTTCTTCTGCAACGAAGCTCACAGGGATGCTCGCAGATTAAACCGCAGGCAGCAGGAAGGGATTATCCTTTCGAATCAACTGTACCCGCATCTCCGTAACGACCTTCATGAATCAAAGAAACATATCCGGGAACGTCTACATGGGCAGGACAAAGGGATACGCAAGGAACCGGCTGGCTTAGCGGCAAAACAACGTCCATGCTGTACGTGCTCCGCATAGTCCTCGTAGAAACTGCGGATTCCTCTAAGCACCATCTTCGCCGCTTCAAATCCGATGGCGCAATCTAGCAGAGTTATAGATTCCTTCTGCAGTTTTCTCGATGGTCTTTAAAGTATCCATATCCGCAGAACCGTCCAATACGGATTCAATCAGACCTTCCAACTGTCCAAGTCCCACTCTACAGGGAGTACACTTTTCCACAGGATTGGGAATGACATACATGAACAAAAGCCTCCGCCAAGTCAACAGGACAAAGACCAGGCTGGGACGCCTGAATTCTTCTGCTCTATGTCTCGGTAAAGGCCTTCTACGGTTTTTGGGCTTCATTTTTCAGTTACAATTATTAACCTGCTCATTTTTCTCCTTTTGCCAAGACGCTATTGCGTCTTGCTATAGACTCTTCCATCCCTAGCTTAGGTTCATACTGCAGATATAACACAAAAACTTTTTCTTTCTGTTTTAAAAAGAATTAATTTTTGTGCAGAATGTATAATAGATAAAAAATTAACAGGTTATTTTTGTTAGTATACACTAACAATTATAAAAAGAAAAACCATCAAGGATTTATTTTTATCTTTCAATAAGTATTTTCCCCGACAGTTTTTTTCTAAATTATGTATCCGGTAAACAATATAGGATAGTTCTATTGTACTGATTCCCTTTACGCATCCGACGTTTAGGAATGGAATAATTTTTATTTTTGATACCGTGGCTCACAGCTCAAACGAATCCCCAATTTTCCAAGGGTTTTCTCATCAATCTGAGAAAGAATCACCGTGGAATGCATTTCACACTGATTGAGCTGTGCCAGCTGCTCCATACACTTTTCCGCATTTTCATCCGTATTGGCGGAAATTGTTAAAAGCAATCAAAAATCTCATCGGTATGAAGTCTCGGATTATGATTGCCAAGATGCTCCACCTTTAAATGCTGAATAGGCTCAGCGAGTTTCCGGAGAAATCACCTTTAAATCATCCGGAAGTCCCGCACATTTTTCAATGCATTAAGCAGCATGGCTGCACAAGCTCCCAATAAAGGAGTGGTCTTTCCCGGTAACAATACTGCCATCCGGAAGAGAAATTGCGGTAGCAGGGGCCATTGGTCAGTTCTGCCTTTTTGCTTTGCAGCAGCAACAACGGGACGGTCCGCAATACTGATATTGGCTTTCTCCATTAAAAAGCTCTTCCTTCTCCACTATATCAGAAGAAATGCTTCCCTTTCTTTTTCTACCAAAAGCCGCGTAATATCTTCGGATAATTTCCTGTTGAGAGGCCTTACAAACAGCGTCCTCATCGATAATACAGTTTCCGGCCATATTGACTCCCATATCCGTAGGTGACTGGTAGGAGAGCTTCGTAAATTTTTATTAAACATGGCCTTTAAGACCGGAAAAACCTCCACATCACGATTATAGTTTACGGTACTTACACTGTAAAGCCTCCAAATGATATGGATCGATCATATTGATATCATTTAAATCTGCTATGGCCGCTTCATAGGCCAGGTTTACCGGGTGCTGCAAAGGAATATTCCAAATCGGGAAGGTCTCAAACTTGGCATATCCTGCATTTACCCCTATGCTTATGCTCTTGATAAAGCTGAGAAAAGACAAACGGCCATCTTTCCTGAACCCGGTCCCGGTGCTGTTACCACAATTAAAGAGCGGGAGGTTTCGATATAATCATTTTTCCGAAGCCCTCGTCACTGATAATTAAGGGGACATTGGAGGGATAGGAAGGAATGGAATAGTGACAGTAGACCTTAATTCCCAAAGACTCCAGCTTCTGCTGATAAGCAATGGCACTTTCCTGTCCGGCAAAACGGGTTAAAAACCACAGAACCCACATAAAGATCATAACCCCGAAAGCGTCAATTCAAACGAAGCACGTCCATATCATAGGTAATGCCCAAATCGCCTCTGACCTTATTCTTCTCTATATCCCCGGCATGGATAGCAATCACGATTTCCGCATCATCCTTAAGCTCCCCCAGCATCCTAATCTTACTATCCGGATGAAATCCCGGTAACACTCTGCTGGCATGATAATCGTCAAAAAGTTTTCCGCCGAATTCCAGATAAAAGCTTTCCGCCGAACTTCGCAATTCTTTCCTTGATATGCTCTGACTGGGTTTTTAAATACTGGTCATTATCAAAACCCGATCTTGTCCATCTTTCCCTCCTATTTTACTCACTAATTTTTCAAAAAGCTCTTTTCTGAAAGCTTCCTTTTGCATGAAATCCACTTCAAATCCCTCACAACAAAAAGCTATTATACTGCTTTTTGAATTTTTGCATCTATCTTCTTTATCCCAGAAATAAATCCATATTCTTTTTGGTGTTCCACCTCTTTGGAAAAATACCGCTACCTACGAAAACTCTCATTTTCTCCATAGAAGAAAAAGCTTTTTCTCCTCTTCCTTTGCAAAAATATTGCAAGAGCAGTTCCGTATAAGCCATCCAAAGAATACTCTTTCTGATAAGATGGAATAAAGGTAGAATGGATTTCTTCTTTAGCCCCGTCATTAAATAGCGGAAAGTATAATATCGACAGAGTTCTTCCAAATAAACCGTTTCTCTTTCTCCATAAAGGCTTTGCATTTTTCCGGCAAATCCTTTTTCCGCCCTATGAAAAAATTGTCAGAAAACTCTTCCACAGTTCCCCTCTTCCTTGAATTTCCTCATTCATTTTGCAATATTCTCAAAGCTCTCCTCTGAAAAAACGACGACCTGAGTCCGTTTTCCAAAGCTTCCAGCTCTTCATCATAGGGAAAAGCCTTATTTTCATAAAACAAAAGCTCTTCCCCCTGTAAAAAAACCGTCTTCAGCTCTGCAAAAAATCCGCTGATATCCTGAGGAAAGTCGGGTAAGGCCTCCCAAAGACCTTGGCGAAAAAGCCAAAAGAGAAACCAAAAGCTCATCCTGCCCGCTTTCCCCAGTGCTGTTTTCCGAAATATTCTCCTTTTTCAGAAAGCCTTTCATCCTCCAGCTCTTCCCGAATCAGTTCCCCTTCCAGGACAGGATAGCCTTAGCTGCCTCTTCGCAGGATAAATGCAGGTCCAGCTGCATATAGGGATAAACCATGGATTCTCTTCTGGGATAAGCATCGCAGACCTTGGAAAGCTCTTCTTCTCCCTGCATCTTTTGGATTTCACAAAGACCATCCTCCTGAAGAAATGGACATCTTCCATCCTTCTCCACATCAAAATAGAATTCGCCGTCCTTCTTATGAAGCTTTCTTCTCAGCTTCTCCCTAAAAGCGCCGCCCATATTTTGATACTTTTTCACGGTCTCAAAATCAATGTCAATTAGCCAATCTCTGCAACAGCTGTCCTCATAGCTTGCCCAATACAGGCAAAAATCCGGATAAAAAGAGGATACTCTAAAGCATAGGCTTTAATCCCTCCCTTACTTGAAAATGGCTTTCTGCAAAAAGCGATATTTGGCCGCCTTGTATTCCGCCAAATTTTTAGCCTTTCGAACCTCCTTTAAGCCTTTTTCACCGCCTTGATAGGACTTGGCAAAAATAGCTCCAAAATTCTTTTGTACTTTGCCAATATATTTCTTTCTCCCTTGAATTTCTTTGTCAAAAATTCTCTCCACCAAACTGAGAAAAATGCTTAAACTCTTCTTCCTCCAATACCTTCCGCCTCGAACTTCCCGAAAAAGAGCCGGATTGGACAGGGAGCCCTCGACCGCACATAATTCCCTGTATCCCTGGGAAATGTTCCTGTAGGAACAAAATATCCTCCTTTGTTTCCACATCTCCATTATATACAAGGGAAGCTTAGAGCATTTACAAATATTTTTGAAAACAATGTAAATTCACTCGGCTGAATAATACTGCTTTTTGGGTTCTGGGATGAACGATGATTTCCGAAAAAGGAAAATGATTGAATACCGCAAAAAGCTCTTCCATTCGCCTTCTGTATTTAAACCTATCCTTGTCTTTATGGAGACTCTCATTTTTGAATCCTTCAACAAGGAAAAAGCTCTTGAAAGAAGTCTTCCAATAACATCGATTTCTAAGCATGCCGGGAGCCTTTCCCCTTAGCCACCACGTTCCTCTGGGACAGCCCAGATTTAAATTACACTCTAGATATCCCAAACTCTCCAGATATTCCATAGTCGCATGGACAAACTCCCGGACGATTTCCCATAATTTGGGGAATCAGCACTAAAGCCATTATTGTTCTCTACTGCACAATCCCGTTCAATTCTTCCGTATAATGCCTTCCTCATTGGAAGAAATAAAGGGACTAAAATAAGCGTCCGTTTCCGGAAACAAAGCTCTATAGGGCATTCCTAAGAGGATAGCCTGTAATGGATTCCAATGGAGCAAAATAATACTTCACGATCTCCTAAAAATTACCGGTGAAAAATGCCAAAAACAACAGAATAATCAGCATTTGCCCATGCACCATCAGATAATGCAAAGAAAAAGCTCGAGGTTTACAAGCTTCGTCTTTCGCAAGAAAACAATAGCCATAATACTGCTATAGTTTAACGCCAAAGGGATGAATCGTAGATAATATGGAAGCCACAATCAGCTGTCTTCCTTGGTACTGAAGGAGGACAACAGTACAGAGGCAGGAAGTCTTGTGAAAAATTTCCGATAGGATAAAGCCTCGGCTAGTCTCATGAGCAAGAATCCATTCTCCAAATAAACGACTAAGCATTGCACTATGATAGGTACTTTCCTTTAACAACAAAATCAAAAAGAGAAAAAGAAATAGAAAAGCCATCCAGCTTTTTAAAATATTCTTCTTCGAAAAATAAGCGTATAAAAAGATAAGGACAGGGAAAAGTAAAAAGAATCGGAATAATCCGAAGATAAGACAAGAATATTAAAAGGGAAAAACAGGGAAAAATGAATCAGAGCATTGGTATCCAGCTTGCTTTCCTGAAATTCTCTGAAATACGGCATTTTCTTCCTCTTTAAAAAAATCAGAACATAGGGAAGCAAAAAATTTCTCCAAAAAGGAAGAAGATAAAGCTAATCCGTAAGAAGGACAGAAAGCTATAGCCATATTCCAAAAACAAATATAGAGAAGAGAGGCTGGTGTAGGGAAAGAGAAAGCTTCCCGATCTCTCGGCTAAAAAGCTGTAAAACCAGAGTATGCACCAAAAAGATATTTACAGTTCTTTTCTTTTCCCAGGCTGTCCAATGTGATGGGAATCATCACAAACAAACTTAGAGTATCTCCAAAAAGCTGGAAAAATAGAAAGCTAAAAGAATATCAGTCTGCGGATAAACCATTTCTTGTTTTTACTGCGGTTTAACTGCTTATACACCAAATGATGCAAATATTGGCTTTCCATCAAATACACGGAAAGAAGTAAAATGGAAAGCATGGAGAAATACTTCTACGGAAAGCCTTTTAGAAAAGAGAAATCCGGATATTGAAAAAGGCAGGATAGAAACACCAATCCTGCCATGATAAGCAATACAATATTTTTGGATTTACGAATGGTAATGCTTTAATCTTCATTATGATTGATAAAAACCCTCGCCATGTACTTCCTGCACATCGGAAATGATAAAGAATGCTTTATCATCCATACTGTAAACCTGGTCCTTCACTCTGGTCACTCTCTTGGACTCAGCACACAGTACAGCATGGTAATTTCCCTGTCTGGTATACATTCCCTTCGCATCAATACCGGTAACGCCTCGTTCCAGCTCTTTTCATAATCCATTGGGAAATCTCCTCTCCTTATTGGAAATAATAGTAACCGCCTTGGCAAAGTGCATACCGTCAATAAAGGAATCACAAAGTTTGGTGAAAAATATATACGGATACAATGGCATAGCAGGCCTTGGTTACCCCAAAGAGCTGTAATCCCCAAAGCACTACAGCACCGTCGTAGAACTGTAAAAAGCTTCCCAATGGATATATGCTTAAAAGCGAGTTTGAATAATCGCCGCCATCAAATCCGTTCCACCGGTAGTGCTGGATGCCGCAAAGACCAAGCTGCAGCCAATTCCCTATAAGAATGGCACCAATCACAGAGTCTAAAAATAAATCATCTGCAGGAATCAGAGTGTAATCCGAAGTACATACAAAATAAAAGGAACATAGCATGGTAGCAAATATAGTTCTGGCGATAAATTTCCATCCCTTAGTGAGATATCCAAGACCAAAAAGGGAATATTGATAACGGTATTACTTTAACCACAAGGGCAAACTGAATAGGTGTCGAAGGATAATGGATATACGGAAACCCTCCGATAATTAATCCTGCTGATCATAGCAAATATTTTTGAGGCAATGAAATTAATAGGAGCCTATAATCATATAACAATAGTCCTGAATCAAACGTTTTTTTCTTGTTATCCATTTCTCCTCCTTCAATACTATGGATTCCATTCCATAGTTCTTACAACATTTTATAAAAATGTCTTAAAACGCTTTTAAAAACTTTTTATGCTCTTCAAAAACTTTCATACTCTTTAAAGCTCTTTAGGTGCTTCCTAATATTTTAATACTTTTTGAAGTTCATCCTCTTTTTGTAAGGTAATACTCAGCTTCTCCTTTAGTAAAGGAAGTAAGTCTTCCATCGCTTGCTTTTTCAATGGTGATACAGCGGAGCTCTCCCAGGTATCCGGCGCTTTGATATGTAAGAAAATAGCGGAGCCTCTACCAAATACCACAGGGATTTTGATTAAAATCCGATGGCCAAAGCCTTTTCATAGCAAATCTTATAGGAATACAATCTTTCCCGGCAATCTTTGTAGGACTTTCCACCCAGGTATTGTAAGTATTTTTCTCTCCGGACCAATAGGAAGTTTTTGAATCTGCTTATAAGGAAGCTTGGTATTCACAGAACTTGGAAAAGCCGAAGGCAAAGGAAATCGGATAAGCGCCTAAAGGAGTGGTTCCATCTCCTTCCTTTCTTTCCGTTCCTTCTTTCAGACCGTTTCTGCGCATATCCGCTAGTAGGTCTTCCATTGTAAATAATACTCGTTCCTCTCCCTTGTTCCAAAGGCTCAATTCATGGTCCAACATTACAAGAAGCTCGATCTTCCTTTTTCCCTATCTCTGTTTGGAAAAAGCTTTTTTTCCGATTCAATTTCAGCATCGTTACTGGACGTGGAAGTTTGGGATTCCAGTTTTTCTGATAAAAGCTCCCCGGTCCTGCAAAAGGCGGTAAATATCATAGATAGGCAAAAAGACTAAGGATTAGGATACCGGTAAGTACCATCTTAGTCTTTTTGCTGTTTCTTTTGAGAGAATAAATTCATAGCTTTCCTTTCCTTTTTCGCTCTGAAATATCTTGATACAATCCATATCATCATATCCAATTCAGGAAAGCTTGTAAAGGAAAAATGAATCTCTTCCCTAGACTATTCAATTTTTATTCAGTCTAATTCCCTGGGGGTTCTTGCTGATTCCGATTCCTCTCTGAGTTCTGAGCGGACTGCTTGTCCTGTGTTCGTGACTTACTCCGAGAAGAACTTCCCTTGGAATTATTCCGAAGATTTCTCCGAATTAGAATGGGAGTTCGAATTCTTTTAGGGAATCCTTTTGAGATTGACTATTGGAAGATTTGGAATTCTTCTGCTTTATTCTTCTTACTTCCCTGTCCATCCGGTCTGTTTCCTCTTCCATGCCCTGACCATTATTCATGCCGCCCTGAGCTCTATCGCCGGGCATTCCCGATTTCCATTCATGCCACCCTGTTCTCTGCCGCCGGGCATTCCCTGGTCACCGTTCATACCGCCTCGTTCCATGCCCCTGACCGTTATTCATTGGAGGCATTCCCATGCCATTGTCGCTGGGTGGATTGCCGGGAAAGTTGTTGCCATCCCCACCGGGAATCCGCCCATCTCGCCGGGCATTCCTTGACCTCTGTCTCCGGGCATTCCTTGGTTTGCCATTCTGATGACCTTGCCCTCTGCCCCTTGTCTTCCCTTGATCGCCGTTCATGCCACCTTTCGAATCCTCCATTTGGAGGGCTGCCCTGCGACCCGCCACCATTCTGTCCTCCATTTTGTCCGCCGTTAAAGCCTCCGTTTGGAGCACTTCCTGTGGGCCGCCATGGCCCATTCCGCCGCCCATAGCATTACCGTTTCCTAAGGTATTGGCAGTATAGCGCTCACTGTACATTCCTCTGTATTTTTCTCCTGCGAAAGCTTATAGCTCTGATTGTTGCTAAGCTCTGGTGAGGAGAACAGTACTACGCCATGTAGCTGTTTTGCAAATCGGAAACATTAAAGATATCTTTTCCGTTGCTGTCTGTAATTTTAATTGTGCTTCCCTGCATTTTGATTATTGCTGAGATAATCTACAAAGGCCTGGGTAGAGCTGTTTCCGTCAAAGGTCTGGAACATTTCAGTTGTTTCCGGCTACCAAAACCGATACCGCCGGTAATGGTGCCTGTTCCGTCGTAATCTAAGGGTCCGTTTCGTGTCCGGCGCCATCTACTATAAGAGTTCCGCCGCTAATGCTTAAGTCTCCGTTGGAATCCAGACCTGTCACCTCCTGCATTTACCCGAAGGGTACCGCCGATGATGTTGATATATACCCCTTCCTGTGCCGCAAATTCGTTTCCGAACTGTTATCGTTGGCCCGCATTTAAACCGTCGTCCTGAGACTTTTACGGTAATCGTCACTCCATGAATATCAATAGAAGCGCCTCTCAGTCCCTCATTGGAGTTCTCGATAGTTTACGTTTCCTTCATTTACCACCAGCTTACCGTCTGCATGCATACTGTCGTCGGAAACGGAAAGAGTACGCTTCCCTTGGATACCGTCATATCTCCATTGGTGTTAAAGCCATCCTGTCCGGCAGTTATCGTAAAGCTTCCGTCATTGATGGTCAGATTATATTTACCGTTAATGCCAGTGCTTTGTCGCTTCAACAGTATAGTTTCCGCCTTCAATCGTTAAGCTGTCCTTTCCATGGATACCGTCCCTCGTAATTTCTTTCACTTCCAGACTGCCGCTCCGCTTAGAATCAAATCGGATTTACTGTAAATTGCCGCATCGGGAATATCCTCCGTCTTACTATTGGAAGAATTGGAATTGTTGTCTTCTGTATTGGCTGCTCTAGATCCTGTACGGAGTTCTTGGAATTCTCCGCCAGAGTTAGGTGAAATCTCCGGAGGTCTTCACATAGATTGAGCTGTTTCCTTATTGCTGATGCTAAAGTTATCCAAAAATCAATTGACCTTATGGGTATCTCCCGCCGAATAACGACCTGTCCATCCTCCAAATTTCCGGAAAGTCTATAAGTTCCTGCAGTGGAAATGGTAATGGTTTTCTCTACAGAAACGCCATTTCCGTTTGTTTTTAATCTCCATTTTTCCACGGTAATCTTCGTTTCACTTCCCGTAGACTTTTTCCGCCGGCTTTTTGGCTTGTAGCCTGTGTATTATTGCTCACTGTTTTATTCTGTGCCGCATTGGCTGTACTTCCGCAGGCCACCATAATGCTACTAATTCCAGACCTAAAGCCAAGGCTACAAGCTTATTGTAATTTACCTTCATTTTCTTCTTCATTTTTCTTTTTCCTTTCTGTACTCTTTAGTTAAATAATTCTCTGTAAAATAATCCTTCTTTATTTTTTTCCTATAGCTTCCCTCATCCTTTTTCTTGTTCCCAAAAAGGGCAACTCAAAGCTTTAGAATCCCATTTTATAAACTTGCCCGCTCATCCATACTGCGCGCCAGATAGAGCTCCAGATTACCGTTACTGAACTCTCAAGGCATCTAAGAAATCTTTTTTCTTTTTATCGGATTTTCAGCTGTACCTTATACTGCAGTTCAAATAAAGAACCCAGGTTTACGGTTTTAACCTGCACAATTCCAGAAACACCGGTATATTCTTTTGAAAATGTCTTGAAAAACCTCTTCATAATCCAGGTTTTCCGGCATGGTAATCTTTAAGTATCAGTCTTTCTTCCCCAGTTTTGGAAGATACTGTTTTGGAACAGAATAGACAGTAAACTTAGCTGACTGCTAAAATGCCTCCTAAGGCAATGTATCCTATACCGCAGGCCAGTCCTACCGCCATAGCCAGGAAGATAGCTGTAATTTCTTGGCATTTCCCGGTGCATCGGAATCTCACCAGAGAAAAATGCTCCTGCCACCGCAACTCCCTGTTCCACATTTCCGTTTACCAGCATTATGACGTTTGTACCATGGCTGGGAGTAGCCAAGGCCACAAATAGATTGGAGAACTTTTATTTTTAAAAGCTGTGGCAAAAGGCTATCACCAGGCCACAAACTATGGATGCCCTCAAACAAATCAGGAATACCTCGGGACTTAAGCTTCCTGTGAAAAATGCTCTCTAACATACTGCCTCCATTCTGCCTAAAGCTTTGTGCTAAAGGCTGCTTCTTCCATATCTCCGAATCGGAGAATCTAGTGATAAATCTCCTTTTGTTTTTTTCTTCCATTCCGAATCGCAAATTCGGAAGATAACGCTTTTATAATAATTTCCGTATTTTTGGAAAAATTTCCCATAAAAATGGATTCCTCGGATAGGATTTGACTAAACCATAGGGGAAGAACACCGCTGCTTTTTTACTTCCATCAGAACCTCTCCGTTTTGTGAAGCTTAAAGCCCTCTTCTTTCTGTCTAAGCTTCCTGTAAGGCGTAGCCTAGAATGTTTCGATCAAAAGTGATCTCGAAATTCCGAGTCTTCCTTTCCCATATAAGCATCCCGGTCGTAACGAATCATGACCTTCTGGCCCCAGCCCTCCTTCTTTCTCTGTGTAATCAATTTCCCGGAATATTTGGCTCTCCTCCTTGGGATGAATCTATGGAAGAGATAATCCTCCGCTTCCTGATAAGAAAGAGAAATTCTTCTTTTATACACTACTCCTTGATATTTTTCTTCCAGTTCCAAAAACAATTCCTTTATCTTGATTGGGCAAGCTACAGGACCGAAGTCTCAGCTTTTCTTTATACTTTGGCTTTTCTATGGATTTTTCTGACTGAGGAGAAGCTATCGTTATCAAAGTACAGACTGTAAATACTGTAGTGAGGATAAGTTGTCTTCCAGTATTTTTCCCCGAAAGCTTTTCTAAAAGTCTTTCATATTGATTTTTGTCAGTAAATATTTTTTTCTCAAATCTTTTGAATATGTTCTGCTTTTTCAATTCCAACATCTCCTTTCTTTTTGAGATAGCCCCCAGTATAGAAAGCTTTTGCTGAAATGAAACTGAAAAAATTTCAGAAGTTTCAACGAGATATCGCACACTACGCGTGCGATACTCGTTAAGAATGATGAAAAAGACCGATAAATCGGTATGAGCCGAATTTATCGATCTTTTGCTGATTTTTATCTATGAAATTAAAGAAAAGAAAATTATTTTGTGTATCTTCCGTATCCGTATGGCTTCTTGTAGAAAAACATCATGCTCCCGAACGAAGTCACCGGTTCTGGTACAGTGGATAATGGTTCCGTTTCCGGAATAAATTCCCACATGATAAATGGTGCTTGGAGAGGAGCCGTAAAATACTAAATCACCGGTCTGTAACTCTTCCGCGGAAATCTTCTGCGCGGAAGCATACTGGAACGAGAATCTCTGGGAATGGAAATGCCAAACTTTCAAATACCTCCTAAATCCGAACAATCCGCACTGGTTGTAAGAGTAGTTCCTGCCACCTTATAGGGAGAGCACCGCAATAAAGGAACGGGCATACTCATCAGCTCCGTAGCCTCGGACTTCTTCAAATCCTGCACTGTTTCCAACATTTCGCTGAAATTCTCAGCCTTGTTCTTAACGGTTTTTTCCGTTGCAAGGTTGCTGTCTCCTTCTACTTCAGGGCCGGAATAAGAGCCGGAAAAGTCAAGAACATCCTGTCCGCTCTTCTTTTCTTCCTTTGCACTTGCTTCTTGGAAGCGGAGCTCTTCTTCTCCACAGAAGGCTTCTGGTTCTCCTGATCGGAAAACGGTTGTTCCTAAATCCAAACCGATCCCATTACATCAATAGTTCCGGAGCTGGACTCACCTTACCGTTGGTATAAAACTCCCGCTTCTCCGATTGCCTTCACCTGCACAACGCCATCCTTAAGCCAGGCGCCGGTAGTATCCACCTTATAGCCTTCCACAGTGGTATTGGACTTTAGCCATCCGTTGGCATCAAAATACTAGCACTCTGCGATGCCGTCGCCGTTACCGTCAATCCAAGCCCAGGTAGACTTAGGATAGGTTCCATCCTGATGATTGTACCACCATTTATTGCTGTTCTTGCTGCTTTCCTTCTGCCAACGACCTGCATAAGTTTGGAATGGCGGAAAAAGTGAGCAGGCAAATTGAATTCACTACTAAAATTTTTCCAATTCTTCTTTCATTTTCTTTTTCCTTTTTAATAAAACGATACCTCTGCATGATAAAGCATAGCTTCTCTTTTCGCAAGTTCGAAATGAGATTTGTAAGCTAATCTCGGGAAATGTTAGGATTTTGTAATAATTTGAATAATTAATCCGTGGGGTAGGCAAACAATGGGTAAGTCCTGATTTTCCTCACTGATGGCAGGAGTATGTACACAGATTTGATTATTACAGTTGGATTCCGTACAAAGCACTCTTTCCGTCCTTAATTTCTATAAAGTTCACCTCATGTTTTGCGGGATTCACCTCATCATCGGAAAGGGATGCCAGATTTTCCTTAAAGTCCACTTCTCTGGCTTCGTTATCCAGTAATCAAGATTTTGCTGTTTTCCGAGAGATCAATCAAAACAATGCTGTTTTTAAAATCTGTACTTTTCTTCCATCCTTTTTGCTAGAAGGCCTTGGAAGAAAAAGATAAAGCTGCCATCAGAATACTCAAAAACAGGATGATAGCAACTCGCTTTTTGTTCCTTTTTCTTCTCTCCATCCCCAGGACTATTCCTATACGAAAAATCCTGCCTTTTCCTTTTCCTCATTCTTCAGCTCTATGCTTGATTTCTTCTCTCCTTCCCTGCTCTTCCATATCCTTCAAACTCCCTATTCTATCTATCGACCGCTTTTTCCAAAAATAGCATCCACTGAAATGAAAAAAAGCAGGAAGCCAAGAGCACTTCCCTGCTGAAGAGAGGCCACAAACCAGACTTTGAACTGGTGACCTTCTGATTACGAATCAGATGCACCACCGACTGTGCTATTGTGGCATCTCCCGCAGTATAGCACAGCTTCTTTTCTCCATGGCAAGAGTGAAATACAAGCTTATTCCGGTTCCAAGCTACAAAAACTGCAAGCTTATTTTGCTTTAAAGCTACAAAAATACTAAGCTTACTCCAACTCAAAGGCTCCGGTATAAAGTTGATAGTATTTTCCTTTTGCGGCAATCAAATCCTTATGACTGCCTCGCTCTCATAATTTCTCCCTGTTCCAAAACCATGATGACATCAGAGTTTTGTACGGTAGAAAGTCTGTGAGCAATCACAAAACGGTTCTTCCGGCCATCAGGGCATCCATACCCTTCTGTACAATAGCCTCCGTTCTGGTATCAATGGAGCTGGTGGCTTCATCCATGATAAGGACAGGAGGATCATCTACTGCAGCTCTGGCAATGGATAAAAAGCTGTCCTGTCCCTGGGACAAGTTGCCTGTTAGCACTTAGCCCGTATCATAGCCCTTTGGAAGTCTTGTAATGAAATCATCCGCTCCCGCAAGCTTTGCCGCAGCAATACATTCTTCATCTGTCGCATCCAGCTTTCTGTAACGAATATTTTTCCATTACTGTTCCGGTAAAGAGCACGGTATCCTGCAAAATTACCGCAAGCATCTTCTTAAATCGGAAATGGCAATATCCCGGAATATTGATTCCGTCGTATATAATCTCCTTTGATATCATAGAAACGATTCAAAAGGTTGGTGATGGTGGTTTTTCCCTGCACCGGTGGCTCCTACAAAGGCTACTTTTTTCTCCCGGTCTTGCAAAAACATCAATATTCTTTAGAATCTGACGCTTTCCATCATAGGAAAAATCCACCCCTTAAGCTCCATATCCCCTTCAGTTCTTTTCAGGGAAACATGCTTCCATCCGGTAAAATGCTCTTCCAGGCCCTAGAGCTCTGTTCTCTTCTTGCTTTCACCAGACGGTCTCCTCGTGGGAACAGTTCACAAGGCAAACTCTTCCTTCGTCCCTCTTCCACCTCTTCATCAATCATCTGATAAACTCTGTTCTGCACCGGCAACACCCTATAACCACGGCATTAACTTCCGAGGAAATCTGGTCCCACCACACCTGCAAACTGTTTGGTCATATTCAGAAGGGATCACGATAGCAATGCTTAAGCCTAATCCGAAATGGAAATATTAGCACATGGAAGGCCAAAAGTGCTCCTCCCATAATGGCAACCAAAACATAAAGGATGTTTCGATATTGTTTAGATGGCATAATCACATTGAGTAATGTTGGCTTCATTAGAAACCCGGAACAATTCATCATTATAGCGGTCAAAGTCCCTGAATACTCTTTTCTTCATGATTAAAGACCTTAATGACCTTCTGTCCGTTCACATCATTTCCTGGATAAAGCTTTCGGAACGGGCCAACCTCCTGTTGACGAACAAAAGTAATGGCTGACTTTCCTCCGATTACCTTTACAATCCGAAGCATAAAGAAGGATCCAAGCACAACCAAGAGGCTTTAGCCAAAGGGAGTAATACAGTATAATGGAAAACTACCGTAATCACTATAATCAGAGAAGAAATAGCCTGAGGAATACAGATAGAAATAAACTGTCTCATGGCATCAATGTCATTGGTATAATGACTCATGATATCCCCTGTTTTGTTTTTGGTCGAAAAATGCAATGGGCAGATCCTGCATATGGTTAAACAGTTTCAGACGATACTGTTTTAAGGGAGCTCTGCAATGGTGGCTATATTCATATTGTAGCAATAGGCTACAAATCAGGGAAAATGGTGTAAAACACCAGTAAAATCCCAACCAGTCTTAAAATATCGGAGGATACCGCGTTCCAATTACTCTTCCTTATAAAACCGTTTCAATCAAACTGATAATCTTTGCTGAAAAATCGCTGGGATAGAGGTTACAACCGCATTAATTACAATAAACAAAAAGAGTAATAGGCAGAAGTGTTGATAAAAGGAAAATAAGTCCTTTTATGATTCTGCCTAAGGTCTTCATAAAATTCTTCGGTCTTCCCTTATTCTCCATCCTCTACCTCCTTTCTGTTCTGGGACTCATAGGGTTTCTCTGTAAATCGGAGAATTCTCCATCAGTTCCTCATGGGTACCTCTGGCAATACTCTCTCCCTTTGTCCATAATCAGAATCTGGTCCGCATCCATTACAGAAGAAACTCTTGGGCAATAATAATCTTCGTGGTATCCGGAATAAATTCCTAAAGCCCTTCCGAATAAAAGGCATCTGTTTTGGTATCCACCGCCGAAGTGGAATCGTCCAAAATTAAAATCTTGGGTTTCTTCAGCAAGGCTCTGGCAATACAAAGTCTTTGCTTCTGTCCTCCGGAGAAATTGCTTCCCCCCTGTTCCACATGGCTTTCATAGCCTTCCTTCATTCGCTCAATAAATTCCGCTGCCTGGGAAAGTCTGCAGGCTTCTTCCAGCTCTGCCTGGCTAGCATTGGGATTTCCCCAGCGAAGATTTTCCGCCACTGTTCCCGAGAAGAGAATATTCTTCTGTAATACCACAGCCACTGATCTCTCAATGCTTGAATATCGTATTTTTCGAACATCCTCACCACCAACCAAGACTTCTCCCTCCGTCACATCATAAAGACGGGAAATCAACTGAGTCAGTGAAGACTTGGCTGAACCTGTTCCTCCCAAAATTCCCTACGGTTTGTCCGGAGGAAATATGAAGGGAGATATCTGTTAAAAACATTCTTTTTCGCATCCTTGGAATATTTAAAGAATACATGATTAAAATCAATAGAGCCATCCTTCACTTCCTTAATGCCATTCTGCAGGATTCTCCATGGTGCTTTTTCCGTTAAAACTCTCAGCGATTCTTCGAGAGGAAGCTGCGGAAATCACCACCATCACGAAGACTCATGGCCACCAGCATCAGGCTGGAAAAGAATCTGATAGCTGTAGGTTAAGAGGGCGGAAAGCTGTCCCACATCTAAAGCAGAACCGCTTGTACTAACCACTCAACAAGAACCGAAGCTAAGACAAAAAAAGCACAACCACAAAAAGGCAGAACTGCATCAAGGGGTTGGCTAAGGCAATCAGTTTTTCTGTTGAAATAAAGTCCAGAGCCAAAGACTCTGCCTTTCCATTAAACTTTTTCTTTCTCATAATCTTCCCGAACATAGGTTTTCACTACCCGCATGCCCTGAATATTTTCTTCCACAGACTCATTTTAAGGTCATCATAGCGCTTAAACATCTCGTTAAAAATGCCCATAGCCTTTTTGGTGATAAGGATCAACCCAATAGCCAAAACAGGAACAACAAAACAGAAAAATAATGGCCATTCTACCACCTAAGAAAAAGGCTGCCGTAAAGGAAAAAACAATCATCAGAGGACCTCTGAATGCGGTACGAACCAGCATCATATAGGCCATCTGTACATTGCTGATATCCGTGGTCAGTCTTGTTACCAGGAAGAGCTTTCAAAACGATCGATATTTTCAAAGGAAAAACCCTGAATTCTTTTGGAACATATCTTCGAATATTCCGGGCAAAGCTGGTGGAAGCGGAAGCGGCATAATTTCCCGCCCAAAGTCCAAAAAGAAGGGAAAAGTATGGCCATCACCACAAGAATCAATCCATAATGCAGAATCATCTGCATGGAGGCATTTTCCTTCATTCTGTTCACTAATTGGGCAGTAAAAAAAGGAATCATACATTCCAGAATGACTTCTCCGGTAACCAAAAGGGGACAAAGAATGGAGTCTTTTTAAATTCCCTAATGGATTTAGACAATATTTTCAATACCTGCATTTTATCTTCCGGCATGACTTTTTCCTCTTGCACTATATCTCCTCCTTATCATGAGCTATCCTGACGGAATCACATACTGATTCTGTGTCATACGACTCTTACATAATCCTTATCCTACAATGTACTGTTCCGTTTATCTTATAATTTTTCTAAACTTTTGCAATTTTTAAGGAGAATTTAACAGCTTGTCAAGCGCCGGCAATCATCTTTTTCTGTTCTTTTTGCAAGATTCAATTTCTGCTCCCTGAAATTGACTTTCATAAAGATTCTTATAGAAGCCCTTTTGTCGTAAAAGCTCCTCATGACTTCCCTTTTCAATCACATTTACCATCTTTCATCACCAAAATGCAATCCGCATTCTGAATCGTAGAAAGACGATGGGCCACGATAAAGGCGGTTCTGCCCTTCAACATTTCCTGAAAAGCTCTTTTGTACCTTTTTCTTCCGTTCTGGTATCAATGGAGCTGGTGGCCTCATCCAAAAATCAAAATGGCTGGATCTCTTAACATCACTCTGAGCGACACAGAAGCTGCTTCTGTCCCTGGGAAAGATTTCTCCATCTTCCGGAAGAGGCTGTCATAGCCCTTTTGGAAGCTGCATAATAAAATGATGACAACCGGCACGTTTAGCGGCTTCAATGACCTCTTCTATACTCTTCTCCGGCGATCCGTAACGAATGTTTTCCAAAACCGTATCGGATTTTAGCCAGCTGTCCTGAAGAACCATGCCATAGGCAGAACGAAGGCTATGGTCGGATAGCTTTTCAGGAAATTCGTCAATGGAAATCCCTCCCTGATTCGGCTCATAAAAACGCATCAAAAGATTGATTAAGGTTGTTTTTCCGCATCCTGTGGGACCAACAATAGCAATGTTCTGTCCGGCTTCTACGGAAAGGCTCAAATCCTGAATCAACTTTTGCTCCTTGGTATAGGAGAAATACAATCCGGAAAGCTCCAAGTATCCTTCCACCGGCTTCGGAAGTTCCCTTTCCTCCGCCTTTTGGCTGCATTTCCGCTTCTTCCAGAAAGTCAAAGACACGAGATGTGGCAGCTAATGCATTTTGAATTTCCGTAATCACGGAAGTAATGTCGTTAAAGGGCTTGGCATACTGGGTGGCATAAGCTCAACAAAGAGGATAACTGACTGATGCTTAAAGTTCCTCTCAGGCAAAACAGAGCCCCGATTCCCCCCACTAAAGCATAGCCTAGGGCATTTAAAAAACGGGTAAATGGGTTAACCAAAGAGCTGTAAAAGTTTGCTTGCATACTGTATCGGGAAAGTCTCTCATTTTTCTCCTGATACAAGGACTCTTTGGGGGCTTCCTGCATAAAAGCTTTCAGAAGCTTCACATTTCCGATAGCCTCTGTGCTGAAGGCGGCTATCTCACCTCTACTCTTGGACTGGTTTTGAAAATACAGGTAAGAGCGTTTGGAACTAAACTTTGCAATAAAAAAGGACAAAGGCGTGAGAGCCAAAAGAATTAAAGCAATCCTCCATTCTAAAAGGAAGAGAAAAAAGGCAGTTTCCAGAATACTGAACACGGCCTGTAAGAACTGATTCAATAAAACAAATAATCCCTGTGAAATCTGTTCTATGTCTGTGGTCAAACGACTTAAAATCTCCCCCGGTTCCTTGGAATCGATGGAGGATAAGGGAACAGCCTGAATATGGGAAAAAGCCTTCTCTCGTAAATCTTCAATCACATGAAAGGTCAAATAGGTATTCACCTGGTTCATCAACCATTGAAAAAGCACTGCCAATATAAGAACCAAAAGCATAGTCTTAAAAATCTGTCCCAGTCCGGGAAAATCCACTGTGCCCTTTTCCGGAAATCTTATCGATGGCCTTTCCTAAAAGAATCGGCAAAAAAAGAGAAAATACTACGGACAGAAAGGCTGAGACAATGGAAAGGAGCAAAGGCAAATTTATAAGGTTTCATAGTGAAAGAGCTTCTGAAAAGGCTTCTCCGCAGTTCTATTTTCCTTAGACATCTTACTCCTCCTTTCCCTGCTTCTGCGAAGCACAGATTTCCTGATATACCGAACAATGCTCCAAAAGCTCCTGATGACTTCCTACACCGATGAGCCTCCCTTGGTCCAAAACCAGAATCTTCGGTAAATGTCTGATGCTGACACTCTTTGAGAAATCACCAAAAGACTTTTTCTTCCCTTGATATTCCTCCAGTGCGCTTCGCAGCTTTCTTTCCGTCAGCATATCCAAAGCTGAGGAGGAATCATCCAAAATCAAAAGCCTGGAATCTCCCACCAGGGCTCTCCACTATAGAAAGTCTTTGTCTTTGTCCTCCTGAAAAGTTCTTACCTTCTATATCTGACGGACAAATTCAGACCTTCCCCTTTGCTCTCTACAAATTCCTTTCCTGAGCAATTTTCAAGGCCTTTCCAGAGCTCTTTTCATCCTTTGCATCCTTCTTTTCTCCAAAGAAGATTTTTCCTTGTTGTTCCGGAAAAGTACTGCCTTTTGAGGGACATAGGCAATGCTTTCACGAAGCTCTTGTTCCGAATACTCTTTCAAGTTTCTTCCCAGAGGAAAATTTCTCCTCATAATCCCTATAAAATCCGCAAATCAGGGAAACCAGTGGATTTTCCGGATCCGGTACTGCTGATAATTCCTAAGCTCTCTTTCTAGAGAAAAGCTGATATCGGAAAGAGCTCTTTCTCTCCGGTATCATAGGAAAAGAAAGATAATTCATAAGAATTCCTGGCTTTTTCGGCTTCAGCCGGATTAGATTGATTACTTTTTCATAAGGCTTAGTAAAAATACCCTTGACTCAGTCTCGCCATCGCTCTTTCGTTCCATTACCTCTTCAATTCTGCTGATGCTGGCATAGGCCTTGACCATCAGGATAATCAGATTGGCAGCTTTAGAAGCTCCACCAAAATCTGGCTCATATAGCTGGTCAGAGCCACCACATTTCCTGAAAGAGCCTGCCGTCATTGACCAATTTTGAGGAAAAATACAGAATGCCCATAAGCTCCAGCTGAATCAACAGCATACTCATGGGGTTCAAATAAAGCGGAAAATCTTTTCCCACTGCAATCTGCACCTTTGGTATAATCTTTGGTTCTTTTCCCGGAATTCTTCTTCCTTCTCTTCCTGACAAAAAGGCCCGTACCACACGGATACCCATTATATTTTCTCTGTATTTTCTGGTAATGTTTTTCCAAACTTACTTGAATCTTTTTGTAAAATGGCATGGTAAGAGCTCATAATCTGAAAACCACAAAGGATAGAAGAATCAATACCACAAAACAAAAGCGATAGGGCTAGGGCTGATTCGAAAGGCCATGATGCAAGCCCCACAACAATAAAGGGGGAACGCATTAAAAGCCTAAGCACCATATTCACCGTAGACTCAATCTGAAAGATATCCGGACCGATTCTGGTAATCAGGGAAGAGGCAGAAAGCTCATTATAATCTTTATAAGGTAAAGAGAGAATTTTGTGAAACAAGTCTCTACGGTAGGATTTTCCCACCACCATTGCTACCTCTGCTGCAAAAATACTGGGCAATGACAGCGGTAAGGCAACCAATGCAGGCTAAGACTAAGAGTAGGAAAAGGCTATGCCAAATCACCCCTACATTCTCCTTACGGATTCCCTGATCGATCATTCCGGCAATGACTAAAGGAACAAAGAGCTCAAACATACTTTCCAGACACTTAAACAGGGGGGCCAAAATACTTTTCCCCTTCACCTTTTCCATATAGGACAGTATTCTTCTCATCTTACTACTCCTCTAACTATTGACTCCTTAAAATGACCTTCATTCTCCTATAACTGCTCTTTTCTTCTTGTAAACAATTTTTAGAGCCATGGAAGGAATACCCTTTTATCCTTCTTTATGAAAAATATCGATCCAATACCTTTTCGGCAATTGGCGCTGCGGTCTTTCCGCCGGTTTCTCCTTCTTCCACAATAACGGATATCGCACTCCGATCCTCCATGGGGCAAAAGCCTACAAACCAGGCATTGGTCTTTAAATCACTTCCCACCTTCACCTAAGTGAACTGGTTTTTCCGGCAAACCTATAGGCATCCGTCTGTAAAGCACTGGCGGTTCCCTCTGTGACTACCTTTTCTCATAAACTGCTTTAAGGCATCACTTTCTCCCTGGAGAAAGAAGGCTATGACTTCCCCATAAGGGAACTCCTTTACTGTTGTGCCATTGGCATTCTGTACTGAAGCAAGAAGGCTTTGATAGACCAGATTTCTCCATTGGCAATGGCGGAAACCATGCAAAGGTTTTTGCAGAGGAGTACAAAGGCAGCCTCTGTCCGATAGCGGTTTGCATCTTGTCCCAAACATCCGCATTCTCCGCTAAAGTGAATTGCCCTGCATTGGCAGACAAACCAATATCTATTTTTGATTATAGTAGAAGCTCGCCAAAGCCTTTAATCGAATTCCGATCAATCTCGTTCTCAGCTTGGCAAAGGTGGAATTACAGGAATCCGCAATGGCTGATTCCAAATCCACCTTTCCGTGAACCTCTCCGTTATAAATAATGCACCACATAGGAGTGAATTCTCCGGGTCCACATATTCTCCTTACAGGTATAGCTGAAAGCTCTGCCAGTCCGCAGGATGCTCCCTGAATATACTCCAAAGCCATCAAAAGCTTAAAGGTTGAGCTGGAGGATAAAGTCCCTGGGTAGCCCTGTTCAGAAGATTTTCGTCTTTGTTGTCGGAGGAAGTTAAGTCCTCCCAGTTGTTTTTGGATATCCTCTTCCGTAAAGGAAGGTGTGAAACCATAGCCAGAATTCTTCCGGTCTTGGGATCTCATACAAACAACGCTTCCTTCTTGTCCTTCAATCAAAGAATAGGCAAGAGACTGCAAAGAGGAATTTAGTTAAGCACCACAGAATCTCCTGATTCTTGATTTCCTCTGCCTGATTAATGATTTTTTGTAAGGGGTTAATACTGGAACGGCTCAGATAAAAGTTCGCCATGGACTCCACTCCGGTTTTCCCCTTACTGCTGTAGCCGATAGGATGGGAAAAGGCACCCTCCGGATATACCCTTTCTCTCCGCCCTCCCTGTTTCTCCGTTTTTTTGCCAATACCTTTCCATCAGAAGAAAGGATACTGCCCCTGATTACCTTTGGAAGAAAGATAATCAATTTGGCATTGTAGGGGCTGGAAATCTGATTCGGAGCCAAGACCAGCTATAAAAATAACAAAAATATACAATCATGGAAAAGAAAAGCAGGACAAAGAAATAGGTAATTCCCTTCATTTCCCTGTTGCTTGGCTTTCTTCTGGAATTATTATACTTTTTCATAATTTACCCTTCTTCCGGAATTTCTCAGCTTATTCATAAATGGCTCTTCTCCTCTTTCCTTCGGTGCCTGCTGCTGTTCTTCTTCCTCTTCATCCATGGCATCTTCCTTTCCTGGATAACAAAGAGAGCTTGGAAGATGGCAAAAAGAATACAACTGGAAATCATACTGGAACCGCCATAGCTGACAAAGGGCAGGGTCACTCCCGTGGAGGGAATAAATTTTATGGCTCCACCGATGGTTAAAAAGACCTGCATCACATAAATCACACTCAGTCCGATACAGATGAGTTTATAAAAGAGGCTTTCCATATCCATTCCCATCATCATCATTTGCATAAAGCAGGAAAGGCAGACAAGAATTACACAAATCGCCACAATTCCTCCCATTTCTTCAGAAAGAGCGGAAAAAATAAAGTCATTTTCCACGATGGGAATCTTGTTGGGCAGTCCCTGAAAAAGTCCAAGTCCAAGAAATCCCCCTCGTACCGATGGCAAAAGAGACTGGGTAATCTGATATCCCTTCCCTGCAATATCCTTCCAGGGGTCCATAAAGGCAAAAAAACTCTGGTCCGTACATGGGAGAATAAATGATAAGATACAAAGCCTGCTAAAGCGGAAAGACCAAAGCCCAGTGCCAGATACAAAAATTGGCTGCTGGAAACATAGAGCATAAACAAAAAAGCCATAAAAAGAATCAGGGCGGAACCCAAATCCTTACACAGCACCAGCACAATACCGTGGAGCATAGCCACTATTGCTGCCTTGTATATCCCTCTTTGATTTTGTTCCTCCGATAAAAATCCCGCCACGGAGAAAACAAAGCTGATTTTGACAAATTCGGAAGCCTGGAAGGAAAAGCCGAAGAAATTCAAGCTCATCTTGGCACCAAAGCTTACCCGGCCCACAATAAGTACCAAGGAGAGCAGGAAAATCCCCAGTACCGCAAAGGCAATTCTTCCCTTTTGAAAATCCCAGATTTTATCGATGAAATAGGGAATAAGCAGGGCTAAAAGACTGGCTGCCACGGAAATGGCAAACTGCTTCATGGCCTTATCCGTATTTAATCTTTCCAGCATTATCCACCCTAAGGCCAAAAGAAGACACTGGTTATACAAGAGCGTCTCGCTGAAGGTAGGATAGATTTTCTTCCAAAGGAAGGGATAAAGCACAAGAAAACACAGCTCCGCCCCATACATCATCAGATAAAAGAAGTCCTTTGTATGGAAGAACAAAACCCCATGACAAAGAAAATGTAAGAACAATAAAATCTGGTAAAGAAACTTTGCAAGTCTTCGTTTTCCATCCCCATAATCCAGGGAAAGGTTTCGAAACAGACTGTAACAATACAGTAGCATCAATACCATGCATACAATCTTCGTAAATGTACTAAAAAGACTACCCATCTTTTCTCCCTCACTCTATTCCTTTATGAAAATGTCCTCTGGTAAACTGCTTTAAAGGCCTTCCCTGAAAAAGCTCCAGGATTTCCTTCTCCGATTCCACCGTAAAATCAAAGCGAAAAGAAGAGGCGCCGAGCCTTTCCACTTCCTTTTCCAGCCCGATTAGAGACAAAACATCGCTATTGTAGATTTGGTTATAGCAGTATTTGCAATAGAGGCGAACCGGCATACTCTTATTCTGTCGATCCTGTAAAGACACCACATTGTTTCCTCCGGTACAGCCATTTCTGGTTTTTTCTATACAGTTGGCACTGACCATCATAGGAAGGTGCCCGTAGCAAAGAAGCTCCGTGGAGATTCTCCTGCTTCTGCCCATTCTGAAAAGGCCATATCCTCCTGAAAACGAAATTCAATGGGAAAACACATTTCTTTTTGCTCCCAAGGATTCCCTATACCTCCATGGCAGCCTGATTATAACTATAGAGGGTATAGTCAAAGCAGGTGGAAAACTGCTCATCCGGAAAATCCTGCAGCATCGCCACTGATCCAGGGTACGAAGAAGAAAATGACGGAAACCCTCTTCATTTTTTTCGCCTCTTCCATCCAATCCTTCGGGCTTCTTCCCGGTCTTCCTTCTTTGAATTCTTCGAAAACGAAGTCCCGCCCATTTTCCGCTGTTCTTAATCTCCCACGATATTTCAGGAGCTCTTCCTCGGAAAAAATGCGCTTCATCCAGATAAATCCTTTAATAAAGGGGAAACTGAAGAACAGCCTTAAGCTGTTCTCCTCTTTCTATGGAAACCCCTACTTCCCCCAAGTCTTTGATTCTGTCTATACTGCCCAAGAATGGCCTCCCTCATTTTCTCACACCGTCTCTCCGTAACTGATTCAGGAAAGAAAGGGATAGAAAATATCTTCCTCCCCAAGAATCGAAAAATTTCTTCCAGGGAAAATTCCGTATTCTCCCATCTTCTTCATTTGTTTTGTAATCTGTTCCCTGGAAAGCACCTTTTCCTTGGCCTTTTCAACAGGCTGGCTTCCTTCTACGGAAACGGAAAGTCCATTTTCTCCTCTAAAGGTAAAACAGGGAACTTCGTCATAGGACAAATGCAAGCTTCCCTTCAAAGGAATCTTTCTTTCCCTCTCTTCCATTTCCTGCTTGAGTTTGGAAAGCACTTCTTCCTTTTCTTTTCGGAAAGGCTTTTCTCCGAAGACAATCATGTCCTCTCCGTTATGTTGTTCTAAATAAGAGCTGTAGCCTCCTCTGTCATAAACCTCTTTTAAGAGGGCAATATCTTCCTCCGAAACCTTATAGGAGCGCCCCTGAAGAGCCAAGTCCAGATATTTTCTGTAAATGGAAACCACTGTCCCTGTATATAGGGCGGACTTCATTCTGCCCTCTATCTTTAAAGAACAGGCTCCCTGCCTCCAGAAGCTCCTTACAGAGATCCAGGGTAAACATATCCTTCATACTCAGATAATTTCCCTTTTTCCCTTGCTGCTATAGCAAAGTCTACAGGTTCCGGCGCATCTTCCCCGGTTTCCGGATCGTCCCCCCAGAAGAGAAGACATAAAACAGGCTCCGGAGTAGCTATAGCACATGGAACCGTGAATAAAGACCTCTAATTCTAAGGGGGATGCTTTGGCAATGTCGGAAATATCCTCCAAAGAGCATTCCCTGGAGAGCACAACCCTTTCCATACCCAGCTTTTCCATTAAGCCCACAGCTTCTTTGGTATGTACCGTCATCTGGGTACTGGCATGTAGAGGAAGATCCGGATAGGCCTTAGCCAACATTTTCCCAATTCCCAGATCCTGAATAATTACCCCTGTCCAGCCCTGCCTCATAATAGGGATCCATATAGCTGAAAAGCTCTTTTCTTTCTCCCTCTTTAAAAAGAGTATTCAAGGTCATGTAAATCTTTTTCTTGTAAAGATGGCAAAAATGAATGGCCTCCAAAAGCTCATCCTCTTCCGATAAAGAAGACTTGGCAAAGGCTCTTGCGGAATATTTTTGTCCTCCCATATAGATAGCATCCGCTCCGGCAAAAACAGCCACCTTGCATACTTCCAAGGAGGCTGCCGGGGCCAAAAGCTCTGCTTCATAAGGCTCTTTTTCTTTTAAATTTTCTTTGTTTTGGATTGGCATCCTTACTTTACTCCATCCTATCCCTTTTCTTTCGCTTCCTTCTTTTCCAAAGCCAGAAGCTTCTTCTGGGTACTCTCCAACTCCTGCAAAACCCCGTCCAGCTTTAACTTGGTCTTTACCAGGTCGTGCTTATAGGAGTAGCTTTCACTTTTTTCCTGATCCAAAAGCTCCTGCATCTCCTCCACCTTTTTTCGCTCCTGAAAAAGCTCATCGCAAATGTTAATCTGAAGCAGAAGGGATCGAACAGATTCCTCCAGCTTATTATAATTCCACATTTCCTTACGGATGCTTTCAATTTTATGATTTAAATAATCTGCCACATCATGTAAATAAGACTCGGAATTCTCCCCACTTAGGACATAAATTTTTCCGTCAATAATGACCTGTATTGTCTTTTTATCTGCCATTTTCTCCACCTTTTCCTATGCTTCACTCAGTCCTAAATGTTGATACGCATGTTTTGTTGCAATCCTTCCCCTGGGGGTTCTGTCTATCAGACCTTGTAAAATCAAATAGGGTTCTATCATATCCTCTAAGGTTCCCCGATCCTCTCCCAGACTGGTGGCTAAGGTCTCCACCCCCACCGGTCCTCCGGAAAACTTCTCGATTAGATTCCAAAGATACTGTCTGTCATAGGTATCCAAGCCTAAGGTATCCACATCCAGTAAATCCAGAGCATCCTCTGCCACTTCTTTGCGAATAACACCATTATACTTGATTTCCGCAAAATCTCGTACCCTCTTTAGCAAACGGTTGGCAAGTCTTGGTGTACCTCTGGAGCGTAGGGCAATGCTTTTCGCTCCGCCTTTATCAATAGAAATGGACAGCACCTTGGCGCTTCGAAGGACAATCTCTTCCAACTCCTCTTCCTTATAAAACTCCAGTTTCCCGATAATCCCGAAACGATCTCGAAGAGGGGCGGACAGAAGTCCCGCTCGGGTGGTAGCTCCTACCAAGGTGAATCGAGGCAAATCCAGACGGATGGAACGGGTACTGCTTTCCTTCCCCAAAAGCACATCAATGGCAAAATCCTCCATGGCAGGATAAAGCACTTCCTCCACCTGACGATTCAGTCTATGGATTTCATCCACAAAGAGCACATCTCCTTCGGAAAGATTGTTCAAAATCGCTGCAATTTCCCCCTGGCTTTTTCAATAGCCGGTCCGAAGTAATCTTACAGTGCACCCCAGTTCATTGGCAATAATGTTGGAAATTGTGGTTTTGCCTCAAGCCGGGAGGTCCGTAAAGAGGCAGTGATCCAAACTTTGCTTTCTCTTTTTCGCGGCTTCTATAAAGATAGACAGGGTTTCCTTCAGCTTTTCCTGCCCGATATAATCCTTTTAAAAAATTGAGGTCGAATCTTCTGGATCAAAGGATAAATCCTCCTTACTCTCCTCTGTTTGTATCAGCTTTCTTTCCATAAAAATCCCTTTACAATGCAAACTGCTTCAGACTAAGCCGTAACAGCTCCTCCGCGGTCTTCTCTTCATAATTCGGAATCGACCGAATCCATCTTTTTGCTTCTATTGCTGAATATCCCAGGGAGACCAAGGCTTCCACCGCTTCCTCCACCGCTACGGAAGTCGTAGTCGTCACAACAGCTTCTTCTCCGGAAAAATGTAATCTCTTCCTTAGGCACCTTTGTCCTGTAATTCCACAATCAATCTTTCCGCAGACTTCTTCCCCAGTCCCGGAGCCTTCTGAATCTTCTTGCTGTCATTGCTGATGATGGCATGTATCAGCTCCTCCTGCTCATACAAGAGAATATTCCAAGAGCGGTCTTGGGACCAATGCTGAAACGGAAAGTAGTTTTGATGAAAAAATCCCTATCCCTTTCCTCCCAAAATCCGAAAAGCTCCTGACTATCCTCCCGAACCGAAAAAATAGGTATGAAGAAGAATCTCTCTCCCTGTCTTAGGTGCTTTTATCAAAAACAGAAGCAGGAATGCGAACCCCATATCCCAGTCCTCCTGCTTCTATTACCAACATATCCTCTTTTACTTCCCGTAAAATGCCATGAATAAATCGAATCATAATCTCTCCAATCCGCAATAGTCTAGCATAGATACCTGATTTTCTCAATGGAGGGAAGAAAATTGCTTGGCTTTTGTGAGAAGAAAGACCTGAAACTGGGGACACACTTAAATACCCCAATTTCAGGCCTAACTTGCCGAAAAATCTAAAACGTCTTATTTTACAAACTTAAACCCAGTGGAAATTCTCTTTTCCGGCTGCCGCTTCAAAATGATATTTTACCAAACCGGAATCAATTCCCTGGAACTCGCCCTCTTTATAAGTGAACTGTACCTCATTTCCCTTGCCCTTTATATAGAAGGACTGACGGTTATAGGCGGTAGGTGCCATCAAAGCATACTCTACACCATCCTTAAACCAATCCGGTACAGTTCCTTCATAGCTGCATACCTCAAAATCTTCCTTAGAAGCATGAGGAGTACCCTGGGTCTCTCCATAACCGATGGAAATCACACCATAAACAGGATGCTCAGGGCTTAATTTAGCAACAGCCTCCTTATTGAAGCTGGCACCTACCCACCAGGTATTTAAGCCTAGAGTCTGGGCATAGAGCATAATGTCTGCACTGGCATAACCAACACGCTCCTCCACGCCTTCCTTTTCATCTCCTGCTAATACGATGTAGTTCTTGGCATTTTTGGTAATCAATTTATCAATTAATTCCGCAAATGCAGCTCCATCCTCAGTTTTTAAGAAAAAATGCAAGGAATACTTCTGATTGCATTCCTGAATCCGCTCCTCTAAAGCCTTCACCACATCCTGAGGAATTACTCATCCTTGTACTTACGAACCATATGTCGTTTTTCCATTGCTTCTCTAAGGGTCATCATAACCTCCTTTACCATAATCCGAAATTTCTCCTGAAAATAGGAATAACACTCATCTTTAGTATAGCTATTTTCGCCTTATTGTCCAGTTATTAATCAAGGAATGCACTGAATAAAATCGCCAAATGCACTGAATAAAATCAGGGGATGCTCTTAATAAAAAGTTATGAAGACCAGATCGAAAGGAGCATATCCATGATTCCTATAGGACTTAGGCTTCCTAATTTCTTATTCATATCGAAGAGCCACAATAGGATCTTCCTTGGCTGCCTTATTGGCCGGATAGATACCGAAGAAGATACCCACTATTGCGGAGAAAAGTACCGCAATCAGGATAATTCCCGGACGAATCACTACGGATAAACCGAAGGCGGTAGCTCCCAAGGACACCAGTCCCATGGCCAGTAGCACTCAATCAATCCTCCCAGGGCGGACAACAGAGCAGATTCCGTTAAAAACTGCACCAAAATATCTCCGGTGCTTGCGCCCAAGGCCTTTCTGATACCGATTTCTGGTTCTCTCCGTTACAGACACCAGCATAATATTCATAATACCGATACCGCCTACCAGAAGAGAAATGGCAGCAATACCGCCCACAGCAGCAGAAATTCCCCCCATTACCCCATCTACCTGTTTCATTTCATCCTGAATAGAGGAAATATACCAGTCGGAGGGCTGACGATTTTTATTTTAGAAAAATAAGCCTTGATTTCCGTATTCAGCTGTTTCATCTCCTGCTCGGACATTCCTGTTTTTCCGTAGTATCGAATCATGGAAAATTCACTGGACTCAGGTGAAAACAAAGTCCAGGGAACAATGCCTTCTCCATTTTTATCATTAGAACCCATTAGTAGCTTTTGAATGGGGCTGATATCTTTCCTGTACACTCCGATAATGCTAAACTCTCGATTTTCTCCCATAATATCGGAGCGAAAATGTTTTCCCGTGACATTTACAGTTCCATAAAGCTTTAAGGCTGTACTTTCTGAAATCAAAATAACTGCTCTTCTTTCCTCCACATCATTAGCGGAAATATATCTTCCGTTTAAAATCTGTACAGGCTGAAGCTTTTGATAGGGAGAATCCACTCCCTCAATATTGGTTTTCAAGCGGTTTAGTCCATTTTTTATATCGATAGAGCCGCTGGACATATTATCCACATAGTCCAAGCGATTGCCAAAGACCTCCTTCATCTTGTAAAGTTCGTCCATGGTGAAAAAATCGCTGTCTCGAATTTCCTCCTGATCCATGTAGGGATTTATCATAATGGCCGCCTGGGTCACACCTACATTTTTATAGAGGTCGGAGAACATTTTCCGCATGGTATCTCCGATGGAAACAATGGAGATTACGGATCCGATTCCGATAATAATGCCCAGCATGGTAAGAATGGAACGAAGCTTATTGGCTCGAAGAGAGCTTAATGCCATTTTCATATTTTCAAGAAGCATGGTTCCCTCCTCTGTACATTCCTTCAAAGATTGCCAAATCTCTTACCGGAGTAGGATTCTCATTTTTAATATCTGAAATCAGTTTTCCGTCTGAAAAGCGAAGCATCCTATCCGTATAGGCGGCAATATTCTCCTCATGGGTAACCACCACTACGGTAGCTCCTGCCTTATGAAGAGCAGAGAACATTTCCATAATTTCAATGGAGCTGGCAGTGTCTAAGTTTCCGGTGGGCTCATCCGCCAAAATCAAAGGCGGTTCATTGGCTAAGGCTCTGGCAATTGCCACTCTCTGCCTTTGCCCTCCGGACATTTCATTGGGCTGATGATGGATTCTGCCGGAAAGACCTACCTTTTCCAAAAGCATGGCCGCTCTTTCCGACCTTTGCTTTTGCGAACGAATATGAGCGTAAATCATGGGGATTTCCACATTTTTTTCAAAGCGCTCATACGACTAATCAAATTAAAACTCTGGAACACGAAGCCGATTTTTGATTTCTTACCTTATTCAAAGTATTGGGCTCCATGGCTGCCACATCTTCTCCGTCCAGAAAGTAATTGCCAAGACTTGGTTTATCCAAACAGCCTAAGATATTCATTAGAGTAGATTTTCCGGAGCCGGACTGTCCCATAATGGCTACGAACTCTCCTCTTTTTAATTTTTTTAAATTAATCTGATTTAATCCCAATACCTTCACCGCACCGGTATCATAGATTTTCACCAGATTGCGTAATTCAATTAAAGTATCTTCCATCTTTCTATCCTGTCTGTACTACAACCCCGGCTTCTTCCGGACTAACGGACTCTGAACCTTGGGCTTTGGGATCTACGGTTACCGGACTTCCCTCTGTAAGACTGGCATCAGGAGAAAGAATATAATTGCTTCCCTCTTTAAATGCGGAATCCTCTTTCACAGGTTTTACCTCCATGGAAACATCACTGGTAACTCCGGTAGTTACCGGAACAAAATGCACGGTTCCGTTTACAACAAAGGCCATTTTATTGCTTCCGTCTTCCCCGGTCATCACTGCAGAAATCGGTACTACATACACATCCTTAGCTTCGGATAAGAGTAAATCCGCCTTTGCGGTAATGCCGGAAAGCAATCCCTTTTTATCTCCGGTAATCTGTACCTTAATCGGAATAACTCTTTCGCTGGTGTTGGCATTTTTCTCTTCTCCTGTGGGGGAAATGGAAGAAACCACACCTTCTAAAGATTCTCCGCCTAAAATATCCGCCGTAATAGTGGCTTTTTGACCAAGATGTACCTTTCCGATATTGTATTCGGAAACCGCAATGCTGAGCTCCAGCTGATCCAGATTCTCTACGGTAAAGTCATATTTATTTTCTGTCGGGGTATCTGCAAATTCTCCCACTTTAATATTCACTCTGGTAATGGTTCCGGCTATGGGGGAGATTAAATCCGCATCAGAAACCTTACTTTCCGCCTTCTCCAGCTCCTGTTCCGCCGTTTTGATCTGTAAATCATAGCTGTCCGGAACCTGTACCGTACCCTTTATCACCTTGTAATTTGCCATAGTGGCCTTGGCATCCTTTAAAGCGCTTTCCGCCGCCTCATAGTCACTCTGAGGAATATCTCCGGTAGAGTAGAGACTGGATTTTCTCTGAAAATCCAATTCCGCATTTTTTAAGATTGTTTGATTTTTCTCATATTCCAAACGAAGATTTTTTTCTGCCTCGGTTTTATTGGCCTTTGCCAAATCCAGCTGAGTCTTGGCAGCTTCCAAAGCAGTATTCACATCTGTTTTGTCTAAGCGTGCTAAAACCTGCCCCTTTTCTACCTTATCTCCTTCTTTCACTAGAATTTCCGTTACCTTGGCATGTAAGCCGGAGGTAACCTGTTGAGCATCCGTACCGGACACAGGCCCGGAGAGACTGATTTTTCCTGTATATCTCCCTTTGTTAAAGCCTGAACGCTGACCATGGTTCCCATGGGTTTTGCCGGAAAAAAAGAGGTTCTTAGCCACAAATAACAAGACTAAAAACAAGGACTCTGATTAGAATCCATTTCAACTTTCCTTTTTCTTCTTTTTGGGGCTTGCTTTCCAGCAGTTTATTAATTTCTGAGAAACATCCTGTCCCTGTTGATTCTCTTCCATTTCTTCTCCTTTAAATGAAATGCGGTAGCTCTCTCATAAACCTACTTTCGCCTTTTTACGATTCTTTTTACTATTAAATCTCATAAATATGAATGAAATGTGAAAATTCAGTCTGTTTTTATTTTTATTATCCTTTGGTTTTTATTTTTTTCTTCCCTTGGAGTAAACTAAGCTAAGAAAAATATTGATTCTCAATGAGATCCTGCAAAAGTCCGAGAAATCTCGTTGAACAAGAATACTGTGTTTATCGGAGTCCCCCTATGGATATTATAAAAAACTGCTTCCCTATCCCAAAGATTTTCTTTTTCCCTCTTTTCTTCCTGATAAAGAAGAGATTTTATTTTTGATATTGAAACCACTGGACTTAGCCCGAAAAAGCGCCCAGATTTACAGCATCGGCTTGCTCCTTTTTAAAACTTCGAAAATGGAGGTTGTCCAGCTTTTTGCCAACAGTCTTTCAGAAGAAAGTTGAAAGTCTTACAGGGCTTTTTGGAATACTGTAAAGACAAGACTCAACTCATCAGCTTTTAACGGGAAAGCCTTTTGATACCCCTTTTTAGAGAAGAGCTATCATCAATACGGTATAAAATGCCCTATAACAAAACTTCCCCAGCTGGACCTTTTTAAAATGATTCAAAGCAGAAGAAAATTCTATCAGCTACCCTCCTATAAGCTCAAAGAATGTGAACGCTTTTTGGGGATTCAAAGAGAGGATATCTATACCGGTGGTGAACTGATCTATGTCTATTTAGAATATCTGGAGCATCCTACAGAGGAAAGCAAAGTCTCTTCTGTTGCAACATAACTTTGAAGATTTGCTTTTATCTCCTTCCTTTTTCCTTTTTCGCCTACGAAGAGCTGTTCCAAGGAAAGGGAAGCTATTGCCGTGAAAAGTCAGAACTGCTATTGGAGAAAAATAAGCTAAGGCTCTGTTTTCGTTTTGCTAAGTCGACCTTCCCTTCCGAAACGGAAGAAAATACTTTTAGGGATGAAGCACAAGAATATTCTCACAAGTCGATAGCAGAGAAAAACACATTCTTTTCCAAAAGCAATTTCCCATCACTTTGAGGGCTTTCAGCTGGAAGTCTCCGGCCGGGAGGCTGTTTTGGAAATCCCTTTATTTTCCGGGGAAGCAAAGTATTTTTTCAAAAACTTTAAAGACTATGACTATATTCCCGCCAAAGACATGGCACTGCACAGAAGCCTTTCTGAGCTTTATCCTAAAGAAGAAAAGCAAAGAGCAAAGGCTGCTACTGCTCATCAAAAAGACAGGGCTCTTTCTCCCTGTCTTCTCCGATAGCTTTCCCAATCTTTTCCAAAAGGAATATAAGGAAAAGCAAAACTATATTCCCTTCACTCCGGAGCTTTTAATGAACAACTCCTTAATGGAGGAATATTTCTTAAGCTTTTTGCTGCATTTTTTCTAGCTTCTCATTAACAGAGGCAATCAAGCCCCCCTTATCAATCATTTCCTGCAAGGAAGGGAGGGAATACCGCCATGGTATAGGATTTTCCGCTGCTTAGGTTATGAATCTTTCCTTCGGTAAAATCCACCTCCAGCTCCTCTCCTTCCTGAATCTCCTTCGCCGCTTCCGGAGCCTCCACGATAGCCAAGCCGATATTCAAGGCATTTCTAAAGAAGATTCTGGCAAAGCTTTCCGCAATGACACAGGAGATACCGGAATCCTTCAAGACCTGAGGAGCATGCTCTCTGGAAGAGCCGCAGCCAAAGTTCTTTCCCGCAATCAAAAGGTCTCCCTTTTTAATTTTCTCATGAAAAATGCCGGTCTATATCCTCCATGGCATGGGTAGCCAGCTCCGCCTTATCCTGAATGGCCAGATATCTTGCCGGGATAATCACGTCCGTATCCACATTATCCCCATATTTCACACAATGACCTTTAGCTTTTTCCATAACAGCCTCCTATAGTCCTAAATCCATTGGGGATGCAATATATCCCAAAACCGCCGATGCCATAGCCACCTCCGGAGAAGCAGGTAGATCTCGGAGCTGGCATCTCCCATTCTTCCCACAAAGTTTCTGTTGGTGGTGGAAATACAACGCTCATTGGGAGCCAAAATTCCCATATAGCCTCCCAGACAGGGACCGCAGGTGGGGGTGCTCACTACAGCTCCCGCCTCAATCAAATCCTTAATATATCCCTTCTCCATAGCCTCCAGATAAATCTTCTGGGTAGCAGGAATTACGATACAACGAACATTTTCAGCAATCTTTCTTCCCTTGGCAATCTCAGCAGCCACCTTGATATCGGAAAGTCTGCCGTTGGTACAGGAACCGATGACCGCCTGATCAATAGTAATCTTCATCAAAGCTACCGATTTCATGGGTATTTTTCCGGCAAATGAGGGAAAAAGCCACTGTGGACTTAAGGGTAGAAAGGTCAATCTCGATGATTCTGTCATATTCCGCATCCTCATCCGCCTCGTAAATATGGTATTCCTTATTGGAATGAGCCTTAATATATTCCAAAGTCTTTTCATCCACAGGGAAAATGCCGTTCTTTCCACCGGCTTCGATGGCCATATTACAGATGGCAAAGCGATCGTCCATAGAAAGAGAAGCCACACCCTCTCCGGTAAACTCAATGGACTCATAGAGAGCTCCATCCACACCGATCATGCCGATCAAATGCAGAATCAAATCCTTACCGCTGACGTGCTTTTGTAATTTACCTTTTAATACTACCTTAATCGCAGTGGGCACCTTAAACCAAAGCTCTCCTGTAGCCATAGCCGCCGCCATATCCGTAGAACCCACACCGGTGGAAAAGGCTCCCAGCGCTCCATAGGTACATGTATGGGAGTCCGCACCGATGGACAGCTCTCCCGCGGTAATCAGGCCCTGCTCCGGAATCAGGGCATGCTCAATACCCATGTTTCCCACATCATAGTAATGCTTCAGTCCATGCTCCTTAGCAAAGTTTCTGCAAATCTGAGTACACTTGGCAGAGGTAATGTCCTTGTTGGGCACAAAGTGATCCATAACAAAGACTACCTTTTCCTTATCGAATACGCCCTCTCCGTGAATCTTATCCAGCTCACGAATCGCCACCGGAGTGGTAATATCATTTCCGTGTACCAAATCTACCTTGGCTAAAATTAATTGTCCTGCCTGTACTTCCTCTAATCCTGCATGCTTGGCCAAAATCTTCTGACTCATCGTCATTCCCATGGAAATCTCCTTAATTCCTAGATAAACCGCCTGCTCCTATGTATTTTATAAAAGCAGAATTGCATTCTTCTTTACAGTGTAACAAAGCTACTGCTATAATTAAAATACATTTTTTAGATACTTATTATTCCCTTAAGTTATCTCAAAAAGAAAGGATAAACATGGAACAGAACCTATCCACCTATCGGATATTTTATGAAGTGGCTAAAAGCGGAAACATTTCCAAAGCCGCAGAACAGCTCTATATTTCCCAGCCGGCGATTTCCAAAACCATCGTTCGCTTAGAGGATAGTTTAGAAATCAAGCTATTTAAAAGAAATTCCCGGGGCGTCAGCTTAACCGATGAGGGAAAGGTTTTATTTCAGTATATTAAGGATGCCTTTGCCCATATTCAGGAGGCGGAAGAAACCCTTCAGAAAATGAAGGACTTTCATATCGGTCATCTGGATATCGGTGCCAGCAGCACCCTTTGCCGTTTTATTCTTCTTCCCTATCTGAAGGCTTTTATGAAGGAGTACCCCAATATTCGTATCAGTTTGAAGAATCAGGATAGCGGAAAAACTCTCCATCTGTTGGAGGATCATCAGATTGATCTGGCTTTAGCCGCTCTTCCGAAGAAGCTTGGCATCAATCAGGAGATTCTGATGGAGCGGGAGGTGGAGGATATTCTGGTGGCAGCCCCCCAATATTTGCATAATCTGAAAAAGATTCGGGGCGAAGCCTTTTCCTTATTTCAGGATGCCAATGTAATGCTTTTGGAGGAACAAAAATCTCTCCCGGCATCATATTGAGAATTATCTGAAGGAAAATCAGATTTACTGTCCCCAGATTATGGAATTAAACACCATGGATCTTCTGATTGACTCAGCCAAAATCGGCATCGGCATTGCCTGGGTGATTCGAGACTTCGTGGCGGAGGATCTAAAAAATGGACAGCTGGTGGAAATCAAAATTTCCCAACCTATACAGAAGCGAAGAATTGCTTTTCTGTATAACAACAAAAACAACTCTCCTTCCTTAGAGAGCTTTGTGGCTTTCCTAAAGAAGGAAACCGTATAGAGAAAGGAAATATTATGACAGAACAAAATCCATCTTCCTGTAACTCCAACTGTAGCAGCTGCTCATCCGGCTGCCCCAGTAAAAGTGCGGGAATTCAGAAACTCCCCTTAGCCCCCGGCTCATCCGTAAAGAAGGTAATCGGTATCGTATCCGGAAAAGGCGGTGTGGGAAAATCCACCGTTTGCTCCTTATTGGCTTCCGCAATGAATAAGGCAGGCTACCATGTAGGAATCTTAGATGCGGATATAACCGGACCTTCCATTCCCAAGGCTTTCGGACTGGCTCACGACGGCGTGGCATTAAGCAGTGACGGAAAGTCCATGGTGCCGGAGAAAAGCGCAGGAGGCGTAGAAATCATTTCCACCAATCTGCTTTTGGAAAATGAAACAGATCCCGTAATCTGGAGAGGCTCCATGATTGCCAATGCGGTAAAGCAGTTCTGGCAGGAGGTAGAATGGAAGGATATTGATTATCTCTTCGTGGACATGCCTCCCGGAACCGGAGACGTTCCCTTAACCGTTTTCCAATCCATGCCGGTGGCGGGAATCGTGATTGTGACCTCTCCCCAGGACCTGGTTTCCATGATTGTGCAGAAGGCTGTGCGGATGGCGGAAAAGATGAATATTCCCATCCTGGGAATTATTGAAACATGTCCTACCTCCAGTGTCCCCACTGCGAGGAGAAAATCTCCGTCTTTGGAGAAAGCCATATTGAAGAGCTGGCTGAAAAAGAAGGACTAGAGCTTCTGGCAAAGCTTCCCATTGAACCGGGCAATGCCGCCTACATGGATGCAGGCGCCGTGGAAGCTATTGATACCAGTAAGACATTGGCTCATGCGGTAGAAGTTTTGAAGGGTATTTTAGAGTGATGAGCTTCATCATTGTAGCAATTAAAAAGGGAATGTGATTTTTCACATCCCCTTTTTTCTTATGTGAATAGTGGCTCTGAGCCCTCCGGGCCTTCTCCAAGGCCGTTGGAAATGGCTTCCACCACTGCCTTTAAGGCCTCTTCTTCGTCAGGACCATTACATTCTACCACTACGGTACTGCCTCGTTTTACTCCGGCAGCCATCACGTTTAGCACGGACTTTCCTACAATCTTACGCTCTCCATAATGCAAAATAATTTCACTTTTATATCGGATACAGGTTTGGGTAAGCACCCCGGCCGGACGTAAATGTAATCCTGATTCATTGATGATTTTTACCTCTTGACTAAGCATATCCCCCTCCTATTTCGAGCAGCTTTCCGCTTTTTCTCTTTCCTTATTTCTTCTGATGCTTTCCGCCTTGGAAAATTCACATCCGCAATAGTCCTGCCGATACAGATTATGTTCCTTGGATAATTCTATGGAACGAAGGTATCGACTCTTTTTCTTAAAATCCGAAGGCAGGTAGGCGATTCCGTACTTCTCTCCCATTGCTTCTCCTATCTCATTTAAGACGGCAGCATTTTTTAGAGGAGAGATGCTTAAGCTGGTACAAAAATAATCAAAAGCCTGATCCGGATGTTCTTTATTCCATGCGGCCCCTGTATTGGGCAGTCTCTTCTAATCGAAGATTGAAACAGGCATCGCACCTGGCCCCTCTTTTCAGGCTCCTTTTTCCAAACCCTTGGCTATCTCCAGGAACTCCTCATGGATATAGTTGGAAACAATCACATCCATGGAGAGCCCATTTCCTTCACCAGCCTCTACATTCCTCCGCTCTATGCTCAAACTCGAGTTTCGAATCAAGTTCAGGGTTATAAAAAGAAGATGGTAATAGAAAATATTGGGCCAGCTCTCCAGCACTGCCGTGGAGCAGGGAGCACAGCAGACATGGAGTAGCAATCTCTTTTTTTCTCCGCTTTTCGGAAGATGGCTTTCCATCAGCTGTTCATAATTTTTCTTCATAGCTTCCTTACTGTAAAAAGTCTCGAATTCTCTTGGAACGGACAGGGTTTCTCAGCTTTCTTAAAGCCTTTGCCTCAATCTGTCGAATTCTCTCTCTGGTAACATTAAATTCTTTTCCTACTTCTTCCAGTGTTCTTGGATGTCCATCCTCTAATCCGAAACGAAGCACAATAACCTGTCTTTCTCTTTCCTTTAAATCCCCGAGAAGCGTATCAATATGCTCTCTAAGCATTACGGATTCCACATTTCCCTCCGGAGAAAGAACATTGGTATCCGCCACAAAATCTCCCAAATTGGAATCATCCTCTTCACCGATGGGGGTTTCCAGAGAAGCCGGCTCTCTGGCAATCTGCATAATTTCCTGTACCTTCTCCTCTGTCATATCCAAATGCTCCGCCAGTTCCTTTACGGAAGGCTCATAGCCAAGCTCTAAGGTCAGCTTTCTCTGCATCTTGGACATCTTGTTGATGGTTTCCACCATATGCACGGGAACACGAATAGTTCTGGCCTGATCTGCTAAGGCTCTGGTTACAGACTGACGAATCCACCAGGTAGCATAGGTAGAAAGCTTAAAGCCCTTCTCCGGGTCAAACTTTTCCACGCCTTTAATCAACCCGAGATTTCCTTCCTGCACCAAGTCCAGGAAGCTCATTCCACGGCCGGTATATCTTTTGGCAATAGAAACAACCAAACGAAGGTTAGCTTCAATCAACCTCTGTTTAGCATATTCATCTCCCTCCTGCTTTTTTTCATGGCAAGAGCATATTCTTCCTCGGCGGTAAGAAGGGGTACGGTACCGATTTCCTTCAGGTACATTCTAACCGGATCTTCCGTTCCGATTCCTTCCAGAAGATCCACCGCATCCAGATCAATCTCCTCTCCCTCTTCTTCCTTTACGAAGTCATCGTCATCTTCTAACGGAAGGAGAGCATCCGGCTCCACCTTATCTCCGTCCTTTTCTATGGTTTTAAGCGCATCCTCATCCAGAATGGGATTAATCTCGATTCCCTTGTTCTCCAGCAAAAGCAAAACCTGCTCCATCTGCTCTTCGTTTAGGGAAAACTCCTTTACTGCCTCCTGCACTTCCCCTAAATCGATGCTGTTTTTATTGCTTTTTGCCTTTTGCAGCAAAGAAGCAAGTATTTTCTCTAATTCTTCTCTTTCCAAATGAACATCCTTTCTTTTTAGGGCTTATCTCCACAGGCTCATGCCTGTGATGATGCTGAGTAACAACAGTAAAATACCGACAAAAAGAGACAGAAGCCTCTTCTTTCCCTCTTCTCTTCCCTGCAACACATAGACCACACGAAGGATGGCCGCAAAAAAGAAAATGAAAGGAAAGAGAACCTGATTCTCCTCCGGCTTTGTTAAAGCGAAAATCGCCATAATACTAATCACAAGACCTATGCCAATATAGAGAAAATCATATTTCCTGTTTGGATTTCTCCCTCTTAGCCGTCTTTCCATTATACTCCTCCCAAGCTGAGGTAGAGAAGCGCTTTAATCGTGTGCATTCTGTTTTCCGCTTCTTCAAATACCAGAGAGCGCTCGGATTCAAAAACGCTGTCACTGACCTCCATTTCCGAAATACCGAATTGCTTATAAATCTTCGCTCCGATTTCCGTTCTGGCATTGTGAAAGGCAGGAAGGCAATGAAGGAAAATAGCGGATTCCTTGGCATAAGAAAATGCGGTGTCATTGACCTGATAAGGCTGTAAATCCGCAATTCTCTGGGCGAAGAGGCTCTCCGGCTCTCCCATGGATAACCAAACATCGGTACAAATAATATCCGCATCCTTACACCCTTCTGCCACGGATTCCGTAAAACGAAGGCTGCCTCCATTTTCCTCTGCAATCTGCTGACACTCGGAAATCAAATCCTCCTCCGGAAAATAACCTTCCTTTGTGCAGGCCACAAAGTGCATGCCCATCTTGGCACAGGCCACCATATAGAATTTCCCATATTAAAGCGGGCATCTCCCATATAGCAAAGCTTAAGTCCCTTAAGCTTTCCGAAACGCTCCTCAATGGTTAGCAAATCCGCCAAAAGCTGAGTAGGATGAAAACGGTCGCTTAAAGCATTCCACACCGGTACGGAGGAATATCTGGCAAACTCCTCCATCCCCTCCTGGGAATAGCCTCTATACATAATGCCATCATACATGGTAGAAAGTACTCTTGCCGTATCTTCAATACTTTCCTTCTTTCCCATCTGACTGGTGGACATATCCAGCATGGTGCTATGCACACCAAGGTCCGCTGCCGCCACCTCAAAGGCACATCTGGTTCTGGTGGATGCCTTTTCAAAAATCAGGACAATGTTCTTGCCGGCACAGGCTTCTCCGTGAGGATAGCGCCTTACCGCCTCTTTCTTCTCTTTCTTTAGTCTCTTGGCTACATTCAGAATCTCCTGAATTTCCTCTTTAGAATAATCCAGTAATTTCATAAAATCACGTCCTGCTAAAGTCATCCTTCCTCCTTTATATATCTTCTTTGTCGAACAGCCTCATAGAGTACTATGCTGGCTGAAGTAGCAACATTTAAGGACTCTATCTTCCCTTCCATGGGAATAAGGAGTTTTTCCGTAGCACTTTGGCTCAGTTCCTTTGTAAGACCATTGCCCTCATTACCGAATAAAAAGGCGGAAGATCCTGGAAGGCAGCCTGAAAATGTGTTTTTTTCCCGTCCAAGTCCAATGCAAAGACCTGAACCCCTGCACTTTTCAAGCTTTCACAAAGAGACAGCAAATCCTCCTCAATGCTGAAGGGCAAGCGAAAAAGGGAGCCCATGGTGGAGCGAACCACTTTCGGACTAAAGGGATCCACCGTATTCCTACTTAGGAAAATGTGATTTACCCCAGCAGCTTCCGCCGTACGAAAAAGGGTTCCCAGATTTCCCGGATCCTGAATATTTTCCAAAATCAGAAACAAATCTCCTATAGGTTTTTCCTTCTTCGGAAAACGAAGCAATCCCAGAATTCCCTGTCCATGCTCCGTGGTGGAAATACTTTCCATAGCCTTCTTACTCAGAATACAAATCCGAGAATCTTCTTTCTCTATTCCTCTGGGTAATGCCCCTTTGTAGTCTTCCTGCACATAAAGCTGAAGCAAAGAGGACGCAGGCAAATCCAGCAGAAGTCTTTCCCCTTCCGCCACAAACATACCCTTTTCCCATCGTTTCTTGGCTTTTTTCGTCAGTTCCTGATTTCTTTTAATCCCTCATTATGAGGAGATTCTATTCTATGCATGAAGCTCTTTCGCTTTCTAATTTAAAAAATAGGCAAAACTCGATAAAATATTATAACAAAACAAGCGAAAAACGTCTATATGGACTTTTACAGCTTCAAGCTGCAGACATTTAAGCTTCCAGCTCCGCAAGCTCCGAAAGCCAGACATCCGCACAGGCATCACTGGCCATTCGTAAATCACCTCTGGGAGAAAGGGCCACCCTTCCTACCTTTGGTCCATCCGGCAAGCAAGAACGTTTGAATTGATTGCCAAAGAAACGCTTATAGAAGATTTTTAAGTTTTTCAGGATTTCTGCCGCTGTGAATTCCGGAATATTCCGTTCATTTTCCTTATTCGCAAGATTTTCCTTAGAGAAGGCAAAGCAAGCCAATTCATAAATATTTCTTGCGGAAAATCCGTAGCGCAGGTGCTGGTATAGAAAAGAAATCCTGTAAAAAGATAGGGTCCTACCACATCCTCCGTCCTCGACTAATCTCTCCGGAGGCATCCGGCAGCAAAAAGCTCCGGGCTCACGGGAGTGGCAATAATTTCCTCCACCACCTTTTCCAATTCCTGATTACCGGATTTTCTTGCAAATTCTCGAAGAAGCATGGGGATTGCCGTCTTGGGAATATCTCCGTTTACCCCGTACATGGACATATGGTCTCCATTGTAGGTGGCAAAGCCCAGAGCCAGTTCGGATAAATCTCCGGTTCCCACCAAAAGAGCCCCCTCCTTATTGGCCAAATCCATCAGAATCTGGGTTCTTTCTCTGGCCTGAGCATTTTCATACACAATATCCTTCTTCTCCCCATCCTGCCCGATATCGGAAAAATGCTGTAATACCGCCTTCTCAATGGAAATCTCCCGCAAAGAAATGCCCAAGGCCTTGGCAAGCTTCTCCGCACTGTCATGGGTTTTCTTGCTGGTTCCGAAGGATGGCATAGTGATGCAAAGGATATTTTCCTTATCATATCCCAAAAGAGCAAAGGTCTCCAAACAGACGAAAAGAGCCAAGGTGGAATCCAGACCGCCGCTTAAACCTAAAATCAGCTTCTTACAGCCCACATGTTTCCATACGCTTTTCAAGCCTCTGGATTGAATGGAAAGAATCTCTCTTGCCCTTTCTCCTTCCTTTTCTACCGCCTTTGGCAGGAAGGGACAGGGACTCACAAAGCGCTGAAGGCTGTAGTTCTTCTCCTTCATGGAAAAATATTGTGTATAGGAAGGATCTTCCTTTACGAAATAGGTGCTTTGTCGCATCCTCTCCTTCCAAGAGTGCCAGATTCACATCCGCTCAGAAAATTCCCTCCTCAAAGGGCTGATTTTCCTTTAAGATTCTTCCATTTTCCGAAATCAAACAATGGGCAGAGAATACCATATCCTGGGTAGACTCTGAGGGACCCGCACTGGAATAAAGATAAGAGCATGAAGATTCCCGCTGTAATGCTCTAAAGTCGTCTTCTGCTTCCCCCTTTCCCCACCAGTTCATCAGAAGCGGAACAGTTGGCAGAATGGTCGCTCCTGCCAATGCATGCTTACTGAGGGAGGAACCGGAACCCACAAATCTTCACAGATTTCCACTGCCAGACGGAATCTAGGATCCTCTTCCCGGACAAAAATGAAGGGATGCCCCAAAGGGATTTCCTTTCTATAGCCTTCACCTTTTAAAAATGTTTGGGATGAAGCGTACCTCTTCCTTTCCTTCCTGAAAATATCTTCTCTCATAAAACTCCGCATGGTTGGGAATAAACTGCTTCGGTACAATTCCCAGAATATCGCCATGGTAAGTCACCACTCGGTATTAAATAATTTTTCCTTCCAGCAACAGGCAATAGCCAATCACAAAAAGGACGTCCATATCCTTCGTTTGTTTGCAAAAGGAAATTAACGCCTTTTCTCCGCTCTCCAAAAGACTGCGCTGATAAATCATATCCATGGCGGTGTAGGAAGTCAGACAAAGCTCCGGATATACCAGCAAAGAAACCTTTTCCTCCTCTGCTTTTCTTGCCAAAATCAGCATTTGCTCCAGATTATACTCCGGATCCGCTACCCTCCCCTTTGGGCAGGCTGTAGCCACTCTTACAAAGTCCTTCATACTTCCTCCTTAAATTTTCCTCTTGCCTGCAGTTTCATTTCTTTTAATAAGCTGTCCTTTCCGTCAAAAACAAGAACCTGCTTTTTCCCCTGTTTCTGAAAAAGGATACAGTAAGGTCTGTTTCCTCCCAAGCCCTCTACATGAAGAACGGAAACGCCTTCCCTCTTCCATCCTTCCTCCCTCTCCGTGCGAAAGGGCTGTATTTCCAGAATTTCTTCCGGGGAAATCTCTATCATTTGCTTTCTTCTTCCCCTATGAATAATCTGATCCACGGTAAAGCTTCCGCCAAGATAAAGATACTCATATTCCCTATCCACGGAACTCACCAAATAATAAGACAAAAAGAACAGGGAAAGAAAAGAATAATAAAGGGCAGTGCCATAAAATAGCAAAATACAAGAAAAGCCAATGGAAAGAAAACTGCAAATATCTGTATTCCCCTATCCTTTGCCTCTATCTTTCCTTTTACCAAATGTTCCACATAATTCTCCATCCTGCCCTCCTTTTCTTGTCGCGAAAAAGGAAATAAAAGCTAAGCCTAAGCTCAGTTTATTTCCTTTTTCCAGTATAATCGATATTCTCTTCTTTTGCCTAGTTTTTAGAAGGATTTCCTTACATCATTCCTCCCATTCCTCCCGGCATCTGTGGCATAGGGAGAGTCGGCTCATAATGTCTGCCACAACAGACTCTGTAGTGAGTAAGGAGGAAGCAACGGAAGCCGCATTCTGTAAAGCGGTTCTTGCCACCTTGGCAGGATCCAGAATACCTACCTCCATCATATTGACATACTCTTCATTGTAAGCATCGAAACCGAAGTTTTCCTTTCCTTCCTTTTACCTTATTCACAATAACAGCACCCTCCAGTCCTGCATTGTAAGCGATGGTATAAAGAGGAGCCTCTAAGGCCTTGGAAACAATCTTTGCTCCGGTCTTCTCATCGCCCTCTAACTGGTTAACCACCTTATCCACTGCCTTCTGTGCATGGATATATGCGGATCCGCCACCTGCAATAACACCCTCTTCCACAGCGGCTCTGGTCGCATTTAAAGCATCTTCCATACGAAGCTTAGCTTCCTTCATCTCAGTTTCAGTAGCAGCACCTACGCGAATTACCGCAACACCGCCGGAAAGCTTAGCCAAACGCTCCTGAAGCTTTTCCTTATCAAAGTCGGAGGTAGTGGTCTCAATCTGTCCCTTAATCTGGGCAATACGATCCTGAATCTCCTTTTTCTTGCCAAGACCTTCCACAATGGTAGTCTTTTCCTTGCTTACCTTAACGGACTTCGCTCTACCGCACTGGTCGATGGTCGCATCCTTTAAGTCTAAGCCCAGCTCTTCGGAAATCACTTCTCCGCCGGTTAAAATAGCGATATCCTTCAGCATTTCCTTTCTGCGATCTCCATATCCGGGAGCCTTTACCGCAACCACATTGAAGGTTCCTCTTAACTTATTTACGATAAGAGTGGTTAAAGCCTCACCCTCAATGTCCTCGGCAATGATTAAAAGCTTGGCACCGGTCTTTACCACCTGCTCTAAGGAGGAAGAATATCCTGAATGTTGGAAATCTTCTTATCGGTAATAAATACATAAGGATGCAGTCCAGATTAGCTTCCATCTTCTCCATATCGGTACTCATGTAAGCACTGATATAGCCGCGGTCAAATTCCATTCCCTCTACCAAGTCAAGCTCTGTCAGCATAGTCTTGGACTCTTCTACGGTAATAACACCATCCTTGGAAACCTTCTCCATAGCATCGGCAATCATATCTCCTACAGTGGAATCTCCTGCGGAAATGCCGGCAACCTTGGCAATCTGATCCTTGCCCTTTACCTTGGAGCTCTGCTTCTTAATGCTCTCTACCGCAGCATCCACAGCCTTGCGGATTCCCTTACGAAGCACGATGGGGTTGGCACCTGCCTCCAGGTTCTTCATACCCTCCATCACAATAGCCTGTGCCAAAACCGTTGCGGTGGTGGTTCCGTCTCCGGCAACGTCATTGGTCTTGGAAGCTACTTCTCTAACCAGCTGAGCGCCCATATTCTCATAGGGATCCTTTAACTCAATTTCCTTGGCAATGGATACACCGTCGTTGGTAATCAACGGAGAACCGTAGGACTTATCCAATACTACATTTCTTCCCTTAGGTCCAAGGTAACCTTCACGGTATTTGCCACTGCATCTACACCGGCCCCTAAGGCCTTTCTTGCCTCTACTCCAAATTTAATCTCTTTAGCCATATTTTACCTCCTTGGAATTCCCTTTTTCTATTACTCTACGATTGCTAAGATATCATTCTGCTTAACAACGGTATACTTCTTTCCATCCAGCTCTACCTCGGAGCCTGCATAACGGGAGAACAGAACGTGCTGTCCTACCTTCACCTGCATGGTAATCTCCTTACCGTCTACAACTCCGCCGGGACCTACAGCGATAACCACAGCCTGCCCCGGTTTTTCCTTATCATCCTGTCCGGGTAAAACAATTCCGCTCTTGGTGGTTTCTTCCATCTTTTCTTTTTCCAACACAACTTTATCAAATAATGGTACTAACTTCATAGCAATCCTCCTATTCTTCACAGGTCTTTTTTTAACAACAGAGCTATTATAAGAGGATTTATTAGCAGAGTCAAGCACCGAGTGCTAAAAGCCTGTGAAAGTTTTGTGAAAAAAATATAAGAAACAATGTATTACGAAAATATTAACAATATCAGAAAAATAAAAGGAATTTTTTTATTGCTTATGTTTGTAATACAAAGGTATAATAATAAGGTAGCTTGAATAAAAAAAATGGCTTTGGAGGTTTATTTATGAAAAAGAATATTCTTGTTGCAGCTTTAATTGCTTGCATGGCAACTGCATCTGTAATTCCTGCACTTGCTGCAGAGGGCGCTGTTTCCAGCTACGGCGGATCTACCACCACAGTAGCAGAATCCAACGGACACTGGGTAGCAAACAGAGATGGTTCTTGGTCATTCGTAAGCAATGAGAACGGTGCACCAATCTATGGTTGGATTGTAAGCCAGCACCAGTGGTACTACATCGGAGCTAACGGACGTATGGTAACCGGATGGCAGAAAATCAACTTTGACACCTACTATTTCGCTCAGGCACCGGCAGAGAACCAGCCTTTAGGATCTCTTTACATGAATAAGCTTACTCCTGACGGATACAGAGTAGATTCCAACGGTGTTTGGATTCGATAAGCTTTAAAAAATTATTTTGAATTCTCACAAAAAGTAGAGCAGGTTTCTCCTGCTCTACTTTTGATTAACAAAAAATAGGAACTGTAATAAATCAAAATTATAAATAGATTTTCGGCAATATAGGTCTGAATGAGGGGTAGTCTAAAACCCGCTACTTGCGAAAAGCCGGCGAAGTGAAGGACTGAAAATTAATAATTGAAGCGAATGATGCAGTGTGGGTCTATAATGGGGTGGTCTGAGGCCCGTCGGTACTTGCGAAAAACAAGAGAAACGCGGTTTTTCGCTTAGTATCCGCTACGTGGCGAGGCTGGCGAGCGTGCCCGTTTATGAACCACACTACATCAAGCCTTTCTCTAACGAATGCAGTCCTTCACTGCGCATGGCGAAGCTAACGATAGTATGCTCCTATTTCAGGCCTATATTGCTTGAAAACTATTTTGATTTATTACAGTCCATTTTATGTCAAAATGAGGTCGGAACGGAGCTCTTCTGTTTTTGGAGATAAGACAAAAATAATTTTCCCTGCCAGATAAGGATTCCTAAGGCAATCACGGAAAGTCCCAAAAACCCGTCCTGTACCAAGTCCTGTAGATTGGGGGTAAAGATTTCCGTTCCCTTCTCCAAATATTCAAAGATACTATCCACAAACCACATCAGACTGGCGGATAAAAAGAGTAAACAGGGAATATGATAGGCATATTCCTTGTTTTTATCCCGTAAAAAATGGGAAAAAAACTCCATTCTGTTGCAAAAACACTAAGCAATAGATGCATTTCTCTCTCCTTCCTTCTGTAGCTTTCTTTCCAATACAAAGCAATAAATTGCCGAGATTACGGTAATAAGAAGGGCCATGGAAACGCCCACCGTGCTCATTTCCTGTAACATGGTATAGGGTATCCTCGGTGATCTTGCCCCCGGTTAAAAAGGGAAAAGAAGGAACGATTTCCCCATGCCAAAAATGTTCAAAAAACCAAAAGAATGGAACCGGAAAACAAAAAGTTCGATAAGAGATGAAGCTTCTTTCGAAGACTTAGCCCACTTCCCTTCCGGAATGCTTTGGGATAAATTCTTCTCTCCTTCCGGGAAGTTCTCATTTTTCAGTTCGAAAGAATAGCTCTTTTCGCCATTCGTCAAAATTTTCCCGTTAACTTCTCCTTTAATAGCTTTTATTCTTGCCTCTTCTTTTCTTTCCTTTTGGACAAGAATCCATTCAGCCGTTTTTACCAAAATGCCCTCTACAATAGGTACTGCAACACAAGCCATAGCTTATCTCCTTTCTTATTTCTCTCTTTAAGCCTTTATTCCGCCTTTTTCACTTTTACAGGAATTTGCCCCAAAAGCTCTTCACCGGTTAATTCTTTATGCACAATTTCCTTAGGAACAGTCCAGCCTAAAGCCTTTCTCTTCTCTATAATATCCGCAACAATCTTTTCTCCCAGCTTATCCGGATCCGTATCCACATACATCACGGAACCGAGAGTCTCTCTGGTACCTTCCTTTAAGAATTCAATGACATTTTTCGAGCCGTGAATCTGGGCTTCTACACAGTGATAGGAATTTACTCCCATCAGTCTGAAGCCTAAGGCTGCATCGATTCCCTTTTCATTACTCCACTCCGGAGAGGTAAAGGCATAGGGCATCTCCTGAATCTTCTTACCTTCTACGCCTGCAATGCCTGCAAAAATACCTGTGGAACGGGTATTATCAATACATTCACCCACATGCCATACCGGTGGTAAATCTGCACCCAGAAATTCCTTTAAACTCTCTCCGCAATGTCTTTGACCGGAAATATTGCAATAGCCCATTTTCATCAGAGGGAAGGAAGCACATCCATTGGTCAAAATCAAGATATTATTTCGGAGTAAGGCATCGGCTACGTCAATAATACATTTTTCGTATAATACCTTAGGATTGTTACATCCAACCATATTCACAATACCCAGAATCTTTCCTTCCTTTAAGGCCTTCGCCATAGGCTCCATGGAGCCGAAGCGTTTATGCACGTATTCTACGGAAAAGCCCACCTCCGCCTCCACTTCGTAGGGAGGAATGTAAACCGGAATTCCCTGTCTGTCCTGGAAGCTCTTGATTCCTCGAAGCACAATCTTCTCCGCCAGCGCTCTGGTTTCTCCGATATTGGAATGATGGTGATCATATTCATAACGTTCCGCTCCCGGAAGTCTTGCAGAGTCGCTGGTGGTAATTACCGTAGTTTTAAAGCAATTTGCCACCTCCATGATTGCCGGGAACACATCCTGTACATCCGCAATCCATAAATCCAAGGCGCCGGTACCCAGTACCAATTCCGCTGAAACTGCATTGGACAAGGGAATAACATTGCTATAACGATACATTGCGGAAAGTCCTGAACAGCAGATTCCATAGAAGCGAATTCCCTTGGCTCCGGCCTTCTTTGCCAGCTCCACAAAATGCTCTTCCTGTCCGACTTTAACAATTTCGCTGACCAGGGTAGGAAGATGACCATGCACCGCAATATGTTACATAACCCTTCTTCAAGGCACCGATGTTTACCTTAGAGGTCACCCTGTCTCCCTACGCCGAAAAAGCCCGTCTGTGGCAATGGCGGTACTCACCACACCGGAGAAGGTGAAGGCCAGACCGCAACGAAGAAATTGCTGCATGACACTCTTCCAATCTCCATCTGTACCTACGCCGGTTTTGTGGTAAGCTTCAAAGACTTCATGATAGGCACTGATGGGAAGGATATCCAGCTTCTCCCACAACTCCTGTCTTTCCTTTGGCGCCATAGCCTTGATAACCTCATACTCCTTCGGAACTGTGCGGCTCATATCCTCCAGCAAAACATCTGCAAGCTCAGAAGCTATTTTTTTAATGTTTCTTCTACTGGTCTTTATGCCGAAAGGCCTTTTGCAGCATCCGAATCTTTTGCTGTCCTAAAATAGGAAGATCCAGCTTTCCCTCCGCTGCCCACTTTAAGGATAAGATTACCTCGCGGCCATGCATTCCGTGCTGAGCCACACCTGCCGCAGCAGACCGAAGAAGGTTTCTGGCTACAATCAAATCCGCATCCGCTCCGCAAACTCCCTTTGGACTTTTCGGAGTAACTTTACAGGGACCCATATTACAAATTTTACAACAAATGCCGGCCATACCGAAGCTACACTGGGGCTGCTGTTGATCAAAACGATCAAAGGTGGTATCAAAGCCAAGCTGCTCCTGTCGTAAGATTAATTCCCGTACTGCCGGATCCGGGGTTTGCTCCAATACATCCTGCTTGGAGGGGAAGGTCTTTCGATAAGCGGAAACCGCATTCATATAATCACAGATAAAGTTTATCATCCCCATCCTCCTCATGATCGGACTTTAAGGTAATGGTAGGAATACCATGCTCATCAAAGCCTATAAGGTTTCTGTGGCTATGGATATGGGCCAAAGTCTTCCCCTGTCCATGCTCATGACTATGCTCGTGATTATGTTCATGGCTGTGTTCATGACTGTGCTCATGACTGTGCTCATGACTGTGCTCATGATTGTGAACATGCTCATGGCTGTGTTCATGACTGTGCTCATGACTATGCACATGACCGTGATTTTCCCGTTCTTGAAATTCCTTCTTCTCCTGACCCATAGTACCCCTTTCCTGCTCTTACGTAAGATAAGGTGAATGACAGCTTATCTCTTCTCTAAAAAACCTCCAGATATAAACATATCATTTCTGTATGTTTATATGTTTATTGGATTTTTAGAATATACAGTTTTCCTTTTTTCTTGTCAATAAAATTATAAAAATAAAAATGAACTATGGGCATTGTAGTTTTTATAGCCTGTTATAGAAAAAACAAAAAGAGCTGTATAAAAATCAAATAATAAGTGGATTCTATGCAATATAGGTTTGAAATAGGGGTAATCTGGGCCCGTCGGTGCTTGCGAAAAACAGAAATACTTCTGTTTTTCAGCTATATCCGTTCCCGTTGGGCGAGCTTAGCGAGCGTGCCCGTTTCAGACCTGTTGCATGGAACCTATATGATTTCTTTCAACTCTTTTTAATTCTAAATGCTATAAAAATTATACTTCAGTAATTTCTTTATTCTTTCCATGGCTTCCTTAGTCTTTTCCTTGGTGGAAAAAAGCTGTCAAACGGAAGAAGCCCTCTCCCGCATCCCCAAAACCTGCTCCCGGGTTCCTACAACCTGTCCCTTTTCCAAAAGGAAATCAAAGAACTCCCAAGAACTCATCCCCTTAGGGCACTTAAGCCAGATATAAGGAGAATTCTTTCCACCGGTATAATAAATGGAAAGAGCATCCAAGGTTTCCATAATAATCTTGGCATTTTCCTTATAGTAAGAGATGTTTCCCTGAATCTCCTTCTCACCGGCTTCTGTAAAGACAGCCTCGGCGCCTCTTTGCACAATGTAGGAAACCCCATTAAACTTTGTAGTCTGTCTTCTTAACCACATCTTTTGGAGAGACTGACCGCCGCGAATCAAGGCCTTAGGAACAACGGTATAGCCGCATCTTGTTCCGGTAAAGCCCGCCTTCTTGGAGAAGGAGCAAAACTCAATGGCACATTCCTTCGCCCCGGGAATCTCATATATAGAGTGAGGTAAATTTCCCTCTACAAAGCACTCATAAGCTGCATCAAAGAAAATTACCGCATCATTTTCCTTTGCATAGTTGACCCAGGCTTTCAATCCCTCATGGTCATACACCGCACCGGTAGGATTGTTAGGAGAACAAAGATAAATCAAGTCTACCTTTTCTCCCTTGGGGGGCATGGGAAGGAATCCGTTTTCTTCTCCGGAATGGGCAAAAATCACCTTATTTCCTAGCATAATATTGGTATCCACATACACCGGATACACAGGGTCCGGAACCAAAGCTACAGAACCGGGTGCAAACAAATCCAGGAGATTTCCTAAATCGGACTTTGCACCATCAGAAATAAAGATTTCCTCCAATTCCAAATCCACGGAAAAAAATTCTTATAGTAATTTAAGATTTTTTTCTCTAAGAAAATCATATCCCTGCTCCGGGCCATATCCGTGAAAGCTCTCGCTTTTTCCCATCTCCATGGATGCGGAAGCTAAAGCATCCACCACAGTCTTGGGAAGTGGCAAAGTCACGTCTCCAATACCCATACGAATCAACTTGTCCTTAATCTCCGGATTATTTTCCTGCCAGGTTCTGATTCTCTTTGCGATTTCTGCAAAAAGATAGCTTTCCTTTACCTCTTGATAATGATGATTTATATTTGCTCCCATACTACTCCTTTACTTTTTCCCACACCCTATTCCGGGTAATGGGTATTGTCATAGGAAATATTCTCTAAAACTTCCTCTAAATACTTTCTACTCCACCACTTAGCCACAGGAAGATTCATATCCCGGAAATTCCCGCAATCTCTCTCCGTCGCTCCGGGAATCTCACCGCTGAAATCCCGAATAAAGCTAAAGCAATTTTTTAAGAGAGAAATAATCTCGACACTTTCCAAATCTCCCTTTAAGAGAAGGTAGAAACCGGTTCTACAGCCCATAGGGCCAAAGTACAGTACCTGTTCTTTCCAGCTCTCCTCATTCCGAAGGTAAGTGGCTGCCAGATGTTCAATGGCATGCATTGCGGCATTTTCCATGGCAGGCTCCACATTGGGATGGGTAAAACGAAGGTCAAAGGTCGTCACCACCTCTACCCCCACAGAATCCTTTCTGGAAACATACACTCCGGGACGTAAATGAATATGGTCAATGGTAAAACTTGTAATCTTTTCCATTTTACACTTCTTCCTTTACAAGCAGCCCCTGATGCTCATCATCCTCATAATGATTCTGATGCCCTTCCTGATCAGTAGCCTCTCGGCCGGTCTCGGGTTCGTAGTAAAATTCTACATCCACGTCCTCATCCTCTACCGCCTTCTCATCAGAGGCAAAGGATAATTTCTCCTTCTTATCCCAAGCATTTCTTACCACTCTATAGGCATCTTTCCCCGCATCCACTGCTAAATTCTTCGTATCGATGGCGAGATTCTTTGCCGCATAGCCCAAATCCTTAGCCGCTTCCTTTAAGTCCTCCTTGGTAACGGAATTTTTGAGAACGGTATAGGATCTCTGGGCAGATGCCTTCACCTCCTGGGCGGAATCCACCACGTCCGTAAAGTCCTTATCTACTTCCTCGGAAAACTTCTGGTATTTGTACAAATAAGAAATCACTCCGGCTACAGCTCCTGTTAAAGCTGCAAAAAATACAAATGATCCAAACTTCTTTGCCATAGTATCCCTCCTTACTTCACTTGGAAACTGGACTTTAAGGAAACAATACGGTTAAATACGGGCTTATCCTCCGTAGAATCCTTGCAATCCACACAAAAATATCCGTTACGGACAAACTGGAAGCTCTCTAAAGGCTCTGCCTTCGCCAGTGCAGGCTCTAAGAAACACTGCTTCACGGTTAAGGAATTGGGGTTAAAGTTAAGACTTCCATCTTCATTTAACTTACCCTTCTCCTCATCAATCAGCTGCTCATATAAGCGAACCTCTGCGGAAAATGCGGTCTTCGCATCCACCCAGTGAATGGTTCCCTTGGCTTTACGCTCACTAAATCCTGAGCCGGACTTGGTAGCCGGATCATAGGTACAATGCACTACGGTAACATTGCCCTCTTCATCCGTCTCATAGGATACCGCCCTAATAAAATAGGCCCCCATCAGACGAATTTCATTTTCCATGGTTAATCTCTTATATTTCTTGGGAGGATCCGGCATAAAATCCTCTCTCTCGATATAAAGCTCTCCGGAGAAATGAACTTCTCTCTCCCCTAAAGCTTCATTTTCCAGATTATTGGGGATGGAAAGCATTTCTCCTTCCCCTTCGTAGTTGTCAATCACCAGCTTAATGGGATCCAAAACCGCCATAAGTCTAGGTCTCTTCAACTTTAAATCCTCACGAATACAATACTCCAAAAGAGAATAATCGCAGGAGGACTGGGCCTTGGAAATACCGGAAAGCTTTACAAACTGTGCCAGGCTTTCCTTGGTATAACCTCTTCTTCTCAAAGCGGCAATGGTCACAAGACGAGGGTCATCCCAACCGTCTACCACACCGTCCTCTACCAGCTTCTTAATGTAACGCTTACCGGTAACCACATTGGTTAAATACAGCTTTGCAAATTCAATCTGTCTTGGAGGATAGGGAAAATCACACTCCTGTACTACCCAGTCATACAGAGGACGGTGATCCTCAAACTCCAAAGTACAAAGGGAATGGCTAATTCCCTCCACCGCGTCTTCAATCGGATGGGCAAAGTCGTACATGGGATAAATACACCACTCATCTCCGGTATTGTGATGGCTCATGTGAGAGACACGGTAAATAACAGGATCACGCATGTTGATATTGGGGCTTGCCATATCAATTTTAGCTCTCAGTGTCTTCTCTCCGTCCTGATACTTTCCTGCCTTCATTTCCTCAAAGAGGCGAAGGTTTTCCTCAATGGAACGATTACGATAAGGACTCTCCTTGCCTGGAGTGGTAAAGTCTCCACGATACTCTCTGATTTCCTCAGCCGTTAAATCGTCTACGAAGGCCTTTCCCTTCTGAATCAGATAAACTGCCTTTTCATACATAATAGGAAAATAGTCGGAGGCAAAAAACATTCTGTTCTCAAAATCCGCTCCAAGCCATTCCACGTCTTTTCGGATACTCTCTACAAACTCCATCTTTTCCTTTACCGGATTGGTATCGTCAAAACGAAGATTAAAGGTACCGTTGTACTCCTTGGCAATGCCGTAATTTAACAAAATCGACTTGGCGTGTCCGATATGGAGGTAACCGTTGGGCTCCGGCGGAAAACGGGTTTTAATTTCCTTAACCTTTCCCTCCCGCAAATCTTCATCAATGAAATTCTCTATAAAATTCTTGGACTCAAGCTCATTCTCTTTTCCAAGCATCTCTTCTGTCCCCATTTTATCCTCCTAATTTTTAATCATTATTTTAATTTGCCTATTATAGCATAGGGAAAAGGTGTTTCACAAGAAAAAGCTAAAGGGAGGAAATCCTTCTTATAAACGAGATACTGCAAGATCCGGGACAATATTCGTAAAAAACGAGATATCGCACACTACGCGAGCGATACTCGTTAAGAATAAAAAACAGGGGTGCCGACCGGAAAAGGAAGCATAAGCTTTCCGATTCCAATCCGTACCCCATGAAATAATTTTTCGATATTCTATTGCGTCTTAGCTCATATAATCATAAAGCAGATCCGGAAGAATTCCCTTTTGTCCATCCCAAATCTTATCAATCTGTTCCTCGGGCACAGGACTTACGCCCTTTCCGCACTCAATGGTCACAGAGGGAATCTGATATTTTTGCTCTGCAAAATCCTTAAAGCCTCCGGCATGCTGAGGAGAATAGTAATCAATTACAGGATAAGAAGAATTCTTATGCACGATTTCCGCCAATCTTCTGGCTTTCGGAACATACTCTCCCTGCCCAAAATACCAGTAAATGACTTCTCCCTGGGTATGGTAGCTGATGGTGGAAGTAAATTTTTCCTTTCGGAGTAAATCCGCCAGTGCCTTGGATTCTATCTCTGACTCCGCTGCAGAACCCTTGTACTCGTCCTTTGCCGGGTATCCCTTTTTGTCTACGGTAATAGACCAGTTGGCATCGAAGTTTTTATTGAGGTTAACTCCTCTTGCATTACTTTTCCATAAACGGAAATAGCTCTTTAAATCGGTAGGATTTTCTTTTGCCACAATACTTTGCACCGTATTTCTGACTTCTTCAGAACCGATACCGGCCAAACCGTTTTGTACCAAGGAAACACCGTCCGGATCTACCATGGGAACAAAGTAAACGGCACAGTTTTGCAACATATCCTTCATACCTTTACCGCCATAGCTTTGATTGTTCTTTTCCATTTCCAAAAGACTTGCCAGCTGACGCATAGCTACCTTGGTCACAATATATTCTCTGGCATGGATACTGGCATGAACCAAAATCTTCTTCGGGGCATTGGGATTTCCCACAATACCGCAATACAACTCCCTACCGTCAATGGTTTTGCCCAGGGAGGATAACTGTAATGCCGGATAGGCATCCTTCAATTTAAATAAATCGGCGGACATCTCATTGTAGCCATACACCCCATGGCCGGAAAAGCCGTAATCACTCAGCAAAGGAACATTCTCTCCGGAAAGCACACCTGAGTATACCTGCAAATAGGAATCTGCTACGGAAACGGTATTTTCATTCTTTCCCAGCGCTACTCCGGGACCGCTGTTCACCGTGGTATGGTCATCCAACTCCGGACCGTCCGCAAAACTAAAGCCTGAATAGGCCAATAGGGACAGACTCAAAGCAAGGGAAAGTATCAGTCTTTTCTTCTTCATTGCTCCTCCTAAAAATTCATTCTCTGCCCCATTTTAGCAAAGCTTCCGGGAAAAAGCTTGGACATTTTTCTTACAATCCCGGCACAGAAGACTTACTCTTTTTAGCCTCTAGCCAAAGGCCACATTATTGACTATGGGGACCAAAATCACCGTAAGAATTCCGGCAACAACGATAGCCAGAGAGACATCGCTCCTTCTACTTCACCAAGCTCCAAGGCCTTAGCCGTACCGATGGCATGGGCGCTGGTTCCCAAAGCAAGACCTTTGGCAATAGGATGATGAATGGGGAAAATACGAAAGACAAGGTCCGCAAGAATACTTCCCAGAATCCCCGTTAAAACAATAGCTGCTACAGTTAAGGTTACATATCCTCCGGTTTCTTCCGAAATTCCCATACCGATAGCTGTGGTAATGGACTTTGGCAGTAAGGTAGAAATATGTTCATTAGGTAAATGAAACAATAGACCAAGCAGTAAAATGCTGCCGATAGAGCTCAAAGTCCCTGCAAAAATCCCTAAAAAAACCGCTTTGAAATTATTTTTCAACAAGGACCATTGCTTATAGAGGGGAATAGCCAAACAGACCGTAGCCGGTGTCAAAAAAATAGCTCAAAAGACCCGCACCCTGTTTATACTTGGCATAGGGAATTTCCGTAACCAGGAGGATTCCCACAATAATAATGGTTGAAACAAGCAAAGGGTTTAAAAAATCCCACTTTAAGCGAAGCTTGATTTGGATGGCAAGGAGGTAAATAAATATACTTAATCCAAAACCGAAGTGTTCTGAACTCATTAAAATTTCTTTCATTATTCCTCCTCCAAGCCCTTTAAGCCATGTTTTAAATCTTCCAACTGTATCTCTCGAATTTCTTCCTGGATTTTCTCTTTCTTTTCCAATGCAGACTCCATAGAACGCATTTCCTTGATTTTATCTTCTCTGCTCTCTGTTATTTTTAGAATTCTCTGGCTTACCAAGCCGGTAACCGCCATAACAATAATCGTGGATAAGACAATAATTACAAGGTAAGGGACTAAAACCGGCATCAGTAATTTTGTTACGGTCATAATCCCTACTGCAGCCGGCAAAAACATAATGCTCATGGTTTCCAGCATGAAATTTCCCACCTGCTCCACCGCATCCAAGGGAATGATTCCCTGCATCAGGAAAATCAGCATAAAAATCAAACCATAAACTCCTGCCGGAACCGGTAAAGGCAAAAGTTTATTACACATTTCTCCTAAAAAAGTAAAAAAGATGATCCATGTCACCTGTCGGATTAATTTCATCGAACCCTCCTCCCACAAAAAAACTACTACAGTGTAGTCCCCTATTTCTTTTTTTGACAAGAAAAAAACCGTGCCATCTATTCTTCCTTTCTACAGAAAAATAAAAATAAATTTTGAAATGGGATTTTCTTTCAATAATTTTTCTTAAAATTCCTTTTTTTAAAAAAGCAGGATTTTAGAGGATTATCCTTTACAAAACGCGGAATAGGCATTACTATGCCCTTAGAACTTTGCAGAGTAGAGAATAAAGTGGTTAGTGCCCGACACACAGGGAGTTGGTGTCGAGACGAAGAGCCGAATCGGTTCCCAGTTTTATTTTCGCATCCCGCTGCCAGGAAGCAAGACAGCTTCTTTACAGCGCACGAAAGGAGCGGTCTATGAATAAGAACGTGTTTAATGTCAAAAATCTTGTCACCTTTTTCTATGCTGGTTGCCATTCAGATTATTTTGACCCGATTTCTGTCGGTACAGGCATGGAATTTCCGTATCGGTTTCGGCTTTGTCCCCATTGTCTTTGCCTCTATGTATCTGGGAATGGTTCCGGCTGTTTTAATTGCCTGTGTTTCCGATATTTTGGGGTGCTTTTTATTTTCCCCCTTCCCTTATATGCCGGGCTACACTCTCTCTGTAGGATTAACTGCAGTAATATATAGCCTTTGTTTGGAGAAAAATCGAAGCCAATATCGTATTCTCCTTGCGATCTTAATCAGCCAGCTGCTTTGCAGCTTAGTCATCAACAGCTACTTACTGACTCTCAGCACCGGAAGCCCTCTTCTTCCTTTGATGCAATTCCGTATCCTTCAAGTGCTGATTAACAGTATTCTTCAATACTTTGCCATTAATGCAATTGTCTTGCTGTTTGAAAAAAACGCAAAATTTTTCATGCTATAGCAAAATAAAACACTATAATACAGAGTAACGAATGCAGTGCTGTTTCTTGCTTTCGCTACTCTGTTTTTCTAAGGGAAGAATTTGTTCTTTATATAAGGAGGATAATTTTAAAATGACTTGGGAAGAATGTATGGAGACTCTTGGGGTAAACGATTGGTACGGTTGTAAAATGGGTCTTCAACCAACCAGAAATTTATTGAAAAAATGCGGAAATCCGGAAAACAAGCTTCGTTTTATCCATATCGCCGGTTCCAACGGAAAAGGTTCCGTCGCGAAAAGCCTGCAACAGATTTTGACCCTTTCCGGCTATAAAAACCGGGATGTACATTTCCCCGCATATAGAAAGCATGAATGAGGCGCTACACCATTGACGGAGAAATGATTTCCGATGAAGATTTAAAAGACTTTGTTTGAAAATGCGGGAGCTCAGCGAAAGCTTGGAGGAAGAAACCCAATTCCTTTGAAATGCTGACAGCCCTGGCCTTTTGTTATTTTTCTGGAAAAGGGCGTAGATTATGTGGTCTTAGAGGTAGGTCTTGGAGGCCGACTGGATGCCACCAATGTTATCCCCCATAAGGAGTTGTCCATTATCGCCCATATCGGTTTGGAGCACACCGCCATTTTGGGAGATACTCTGGAAGAAATCGCCCGTGAGAAGGGCGGTATTATTGCCGAAGACACACCGGTAGTATTAATGCATCAAAAACCGGAGGTCATGGAAGAGATTCGAAGCATTTGCAAAGAGAAAAATGCCAAGCTGCATATTACCAATCCCAAATATTTTCATTCCTATTCCTTCCATATTGATAACGGATACCAATACTTCTCCTATCGAGAGAGACATGAATATGCATTGTCCTTACTGGGAGATTATCAATTGGACAATGCCATGGTCATCTGTGACGCTATAGACTGTCTGAAGGAAAGAGGCATTTCCATTCCGGAGGACTGCGTAAAGCAGGGACTTATGACGGTTACATGGCCGGGCCGATTTGAAATTCTAAAAAAACGTCCTTTGATTATTCTTGATGGAGCCCACAATCCCCAAGCGGTAAACAGTTTGGTTCGCTCCATAGAAATGCTTTTTCCGAACTACAAGAAGAGAATTTTCTTTTCCGTTATGGCGGATAAGGATTATATGACCATGCTGGAACTGTTAAAAAACAATACACTGAGCTTTAGTTTCTTCCAGGTGGAAAGCCATAGGGGACAAAAGCCTGAAGTCTTAAAGGAACAATGGCAAGCTCACTTTGACGGAGAAATTCGTTGTCCCGAAAGCTTGGAGGAAGGTCTGGAGTGGAACCTGAATGCCGTAAAAAAAGAAGAAGAGAAAACTCTCCTTCTTTGTCTTGGTTCCTTATATCAGGTAGGACAGATTAGAAACTTCTTCAGAAACTACTATTCTTCCCACTAATTTCCTTCTTGGAAAATGCAGAGGAGTAGCTTCAAAATTCAATTCCTTCGAAGAGAAGTTATTCCTCTTCCCACTCCTCATCTTCGTCTACATAGATGGAGGGAAAATATCCCGCCTTACAATACTCTTCTCCTTCTTCATTTTCCAAGAGGGAGAAGCTTTTTATTGCTTCGGAAAGGCTGTTCATATCCTTAACATAGTACAGGCACAGCGTATCTCCGTTTAAGTCCATGGAAGGAATCTTTCTTTGAAAAAAGCTAAGGATTTCCCAGGTGCTTAATTCACTGTCATAGCCCACCGCCAAAAGAATATCTTTGCTTTCCGATCTTCGGAAATAGCACTTCACCATGGCGCCCACAGTATTTTCCCCGAAGCTTTCCATATAAGCCAGCTGCAACTCCTGTTCCGGAATTTCCTCTCCCCCATCCAAGTATTGCTCCGCATTTTCAATATAAACCAAAATCTGAGAGAAATACTGATCCTTTAATTGAATAAAATCCATCAGATTGGAAAAATGCCGTCTCCTTTGTCACCGCATTTTTCTGTGCATAATCTGCTAAAACCTCTTGATACCCTATGGGGATGCTCCACTGATCCATTTTCTTTCCTTTCTTATTTTTCCAAAAATGAGCTTCTATCCGGGAAAGGGAATTGCTTTTGAAAAATTTGCGTAATTTCTTTGCTTTTCTCTATTATCTTCTTTCCAACCCCTTTCTTTTTTCTACAATATGTTTTTACTATACATACTATTCTGAAACAAGTTCATTTTGCTTTCCTAAATAAAAGGAAATCAGGGAACTTTGAGAGGAGTAGAATCATAGGCTGAGTCAAGGGATAAAAATGGAGGGATCGAATGAAGCTGCTGGAAGAAAGAATCAAGGCGGATGGACAAGTCAGACCGGGCAATATTTTAAAAGGTGGATAGCTTTTTAAACCATCAGTTGGATGTTTCTCTTTTAGAAGAACTGGGAAAAAGAGTTCTATGAGCATTTTAAGGATAAAGGGATTACTCAATTTTAACAATTGAAGCTTCAGGAATTGCCCTGGCTTGTTGCGCAACTCAATATTTCCATGTTCCGGTTGTTTTTGCCAAAAAAGCAAAGAGTAAAAATCTTGACGGCGATCTTTACACCTCCACTGTACATTCTTTTACCTACAATAAAGAGTTCACCGTAACCCTTTCCAAGAAATTCTTGGGACCTGAGGACAAGGTTTTGCTGATTGACGATTTCCTGGCTGTAGGAAAAGCCATGAGAGGATTGATTGATATCTGTAAGCAGGCAAATGCAGAAATTTCCGGCATCGGTATTGCTATTGAAAAAGGCTTCCAATGCGGCGGTAAGGAACTTAGAGAAATGGGCTTCCCGGTTTATAGCCTGGCAATCATTGAAGAAATGACTGACGAAGGACAAATCAGCTTTAGAGAGAACCCATAAATTAAGAGGGCTGTAAATCAAAATAGTTTGATTTACAGCCTCTCTTTTTTCTCTACTCTTCGTTCTTATCTTCTGTTTTTCAATATCTTCTTTTTCTTTCTCTTTAATCATCTTATCCAAAGCGTAGCCACATGATTTTATAAATCACCGCGGTTAAAACTACAATAAAGAAAGGAAAGAAGTAAAAAAACAGTAGAAAGCCATTTTGGCGTTCAAGCTCACAGCTATCACTATGCTTGTATTCATTTAACTGCGCCTCTCTCCCAAAACAAAAGCAAAGCTTGTAACAACGCCGTCTTTATTCTGCTTAATGTTCTGCATAGAAAGAGTCGGCAGGAAGGATACGGCGTCCTTTGCGGTAATACTTGGCAGATTTTCATCCAAATAACTCATCATGGCCATCTTGGAAACCTTGATTTCCGTCTCATAAGCCACTTTTCCGCTGGCTCTGCCGTTTTTCTTCTGATAGTAAACCTTTGCCGGGAAAAGATAGTAAGAAGAATGTTCTTTTCTCTGTTTACTTTCCACAACGACGATACTGTCCGGATGAGCGGCATACAAATCAGCTGCAAGGGAAGGCACGCCTTCCATCCTCATCAAAAATGTACCCCCTCTTTATTCTCCTGATTCCGAAGCATTACGCCGTCTTCCCCTACATAGTAAAGATTGTCAACCCAGGCATCCTTAATCATATGCCCATCCTGATCGAAGAAGTAGGTCTTTCCTTCCAAGTCCAGACGACCGGTCTGCATGGTTCCATCGGCATTGAGATAGTAACGTTCTCCTCCGATATCCTGGAAACCGCTTTTGCATAATACCATTTTCATCAAAATAGTAATACTTTCCGTCAATTTCCTTCCATCCGGTAACCCGATCTCCATTTTCATCAATGTAAGCACGTCCGCCATCTTCCTCAACGAACTGAGACAGGTGATACTTCTCCGGATCCAAACTAATGCTAAAGCTCTTGCTGTAGCTCTCTCCCTTACTGCCGTCACTGGCTTGTGCATAGGCTGTCAAAGTGTAATTACCGTTTCGACTCAGCTTTATCGGAGCAAGATATTCCTCATTCTGAATATCCTCTTTTCCTCCGCTTATGCTGTAAATGATTTTCTTTCCACTGCTTTTTAAGCTAATCTCCACAGGGTCAGTAAAGCTGTCTCCTGCAAATCCGATTCCACCTTGGGATCCAGAAGAGACAATGCTGTCTGAACCTCTGTATCCTCAGGGTAGAAAGCTTCTTCCTTCTTCCAATGCCTTTACCGCCTCCTGATGTCTTCCGGCCTTTCCATAGGCCTCTGACAAAAGAAGATAATATTTGCTGTTCTTCGTAAGGTTAGAGGCATTCCTTCTAAAAGAGCTATCGCCTCGTCTCCCTTTTCAGACTGAACCAGCTTTGTTCCCTTCTTCAGTAAGTTATCATATTGGGTAGCAGGCAAGTTTTGATAACAAATATATGCAATGCCCAAAAACAGGAATAATTGCTAAAAGGAGCTGCCTTCTTCCATTTCTGCCAGCCCTTTTTCCATTCTCCCACTGAGGTTGGAGGAATGGCTGCCTTATCCTGAAATCATCAGGATCGTCAGAATTTCCCCCTCAAAAAGCCAGCTTTTTCCTCCATTTCCTTACGCTTTTCCTGTAAGGAAAAGGATTTTCTCCTCCAGCTCTTCTTCCTCTTCCTGAGCTTCTTCTTGGAACAGACCTCTTTCAATAAGGGTAATGGACTCGTCCTCTTGAAGCTCATCTTCTTGAGACTCTTCCTCTTGAGGGTCTTTCTCTTGAAGCTCATCTTCTTGAGACTCTTCCTCTTGAGACTCATCCTTTTGAGGCTCTTTCTCCTGAAGCTCATCTCCATGAGAATCTTCTTTAGAATCTTCCTCAGTAAATACCTCCGGTACAAATTCTTGTATTCCGGCTTCCTCTTGTTCCGATGTTTCTTGTTCCGATGTTTCTTGTTCCGATATCTCTTCTTTTCAGTCCTTCTTGTTCCGCTTCCTCTTGTATAGATTCCTGTACCTGAGCTTCTTCCGGCTGAGACTCTTCTTCCCCATGCTCTTCCTTCTCCCGGAAAAAGGCTTCAATGAAGCTGGCTTCTTCCTGTTCCTCTGAAAGAGCATCTCTATCGATTTCTTCCTGCTCTTTTGAAAGAGCAGCTGTATCGGTTTCTTCCTGTTTCCCTGAAAGTGTATCGGTATCGGTTTCTTCCTGTTCTTTTTGAAAAGAGCGGCTGTATCAGTTTTCCTCTTTCTCTTCCGAAGCTACAGACTCCTTTACAGCCTCTGCTTGTACAGCTTTCTCCTCAAGTTCTTCCTGTGAAACATCTTCCTGTAAAACTTCTTCCTGTGAAAGTTCTTCTTGAATAGGCTCTTCCTCCAGTGCATATTCCAACTCTCCGACCTCTTTTTTTGTTCCTCCAGGAATTCATCAACATTTTTTTCTTCAAAGGAAGATTTTCCAAAAGACTCTTCCTCGCTCTCTGCCTCTTCCTGTGCCAACATCTGTTGTTTTAAAAATTCAGGTTCTTCATCCTTCTCCGGCTCTGGCTGAACTTCAATGTTTTGAAAGGGGGAGAAAGAAAAGGTCAATCAATAAGCCACAGGTAGAGACAAAAACCGTTGATTTTCTTTTTACTTCCGTACCGCAAACTTTACACCTCATAATCTCCTCCTTATTTTTTTATTAATAAAGGACAATGTTCAGATTTCCATTTTTCGTATTCAGCTAAAAATACATCAGAAATCGATTCTACTCCCTGTTCCTTTAGTCTTTCCAAAAAGCCATTCCTCTGTCTTATCAATACTATCCAAAGCCTGAACCTGAATTGTTCCATCCGTAACCAGAGGGTATCTTGGGTTTTCTTCCCCCGACATTACTACAATTAGCTGTCCGTTCTGCTCCAGTACCGCTTGCTTAACGTTTCGAATACTATAGATATTATTGCTTCGTAACTTAAACATAATTTCGTGAGCAGTAAGCCCTGCCTTTCTACAAAGCCTCTGTATCCAGTTTCCCTCTGCTAATCAACAAACTCGGCTCCCCATCTATGGCTTTTTGAAAAAGGCACTATTGGTTTTAGCCATCTTAAGCTCAAAACAAAAGGCAAACCCAAATCAATAAAAATAATAAAAATATTGTAAAAAGCCCTATGTTCTCATTATATATCACACCACCTATAATGCCACCAAGAACGTAATTCTGTACTTGGTCGCTGGCAGAAGAAGGAGCTAAATTTCCTTTTCCGGTATAATTTATGACCATTACAATGGACAAAAGTCCCATTGCCAATTTAATGGCAATATTTATATAAGACACAATCATCTACTTCTCCTCAAAATTACATCAAGACCTTATGACCCTTTAATTCTGCTTAATACTTTAAGATACTATTTTCTACTTCTCCACATCCACAATTTCTATCTGAGGATTATACACATCCATTTTTTCCAAAAGTACGTTTTCATCCACAGAAATAATACGGTAAAACTGATCTTCTTTGGTCTTAATAATCGCTCCATCTCTTGCAGCCTGGGTATTGATATACAAGTCCGTTTTATCTTCCTCCAATAGAACAGCTACCTGCTCAATCACTCTTAGAGCAGTGCTGTATTGATCATCAATTCTTTTATGACTTTGATAGTTATTAATATGTACAGAAATTGTCACAAGCACCAAAAGTAAAGCAATTAAGGATAACTCTCTATACTTAGTGGTTTTTTTGTCTCGAAAAGACATAATAAGTGCAAACAACAATAGAAGTGCCGAAATGGCTGCAAAGGTGATTTGCAGCCAGTTGGTCCTCTATCCTACTAATAAATATTCATAGGAATAAAAATTTCATATTAGATGTCCGCAATAGCCTCGATTTCACAAAGAACATTCTTTGGTAAGGTCTTTACTGCCACGCAGGAACGTGCCGGCTTAGAGTAAAGTACTTCTCATAAATGCTGTTAAAGGTAGCAAAATCAGCCATATCAGCAAGGAAACAAGTGGTCTTGAAAACCTTGGAAATATCACTTCCGCCTGCCTCGATTACAGCCTTAACATTCTTGCAGCTCTGCTCAGCCTGTGCTGCGATGTCCGGTCCTGCAACCTCTCCTGTAGCAGGATGCAGGAATCTGTCCGGAAGCAAATACTAAATTTCCTACAACATAGCCCTGAGAATAAGGTCCGATAGCTGCCGGTGCATTTGTTGTTGATACGTTTTTCATTGTACATCTCCTTTTCTGTGGAAAACAATTGAACATCTTTGATATTATCGCAAATCTTTTGTGAAAATACAAGAAATACTCTATAGCTTCTTTTTTTATTTTCTTCCTATTTTTCTCCCTGTTCTATGGAAAAAAATTATTATTTTTTTCTTATAATCCGGAATTTCTGCCTCTTCTCCTCTTAGGCATTTCCTTCCGACAGCTTTAACATGGCTAAGGTTCCGGTTCTGGCACATTCCAAAATACTCACCGTCTTTAAAGTGTCGAGAAAACATCTGGATTCTTTCAGGAGTATCACACATTTCAATCACCATCTGGTTCTTACTAAGCTCCAGAATCTTAGCCCCCAGAATCTGGCAATTTTCCATAATATCCTTTCGGTTCTCCCGATTATAACGGAGCTTAACCAAAAGTAATTCTCTGGTAATGCCCTGTGTTTCCGTAAAGGTACGAACCTTAATTATATCCAGCTTTTTTTATTCAGCTGCTTTTTCTACCTGTTCAGTGTCTTTTTCTCGCCGCTGGAGACAATCACCATGTTGGAAACGGAATGATCACTCAGTTTCTCCTACCGTCAAGGAATCGATATTAAAGCATCTTCTCCAGAACAATCCTGCAACCTTTGCCAAAACACCGGACTGGTTTTCCACCAAAATAGAATATATTTTTTTCATCACACTACCTCATGACTGTCAATATACACTTCTAAAATTCCGCCTTCCTTCTTGCTAAGGAACGCAGTGATCTTAGAAGAAACTTCCTCATTTTTTGAAATGGCATCATAGGAAAGTCCGTAGGCCTTAGCCAAAATGGAAAGGTCGGGATTTCCTGTAAGATCCACCATGGTGAATCGGTCATGATAGGTTTTGTGCTGATATTGGTGCACCAAGCCCAGTACTCCATTATGGAAGACAATCAACTTAATGGGGATATTATATTGTTTCATGGTAGCCAATTCCATCATACTCATCTGGAAGGAACCGTCTCCCATAACTGCCACCACCTGCTTCTTCGGATCGGCAAGGTAAGCACCGATAGCTGCCGGCGTAGAATATCCCATAGTACCCATACCGCCTGAAGTAAGGAAGCGCCCGTCTTTCATTTGATAATTGGCGCAGGACCACAGCTGATTCTGTCCTACATCAGCCACATAAACCGCGTCCTGATTCAACTGCTTATTCAGCTCTTCCAGGAAATATTCGGGATGAACCAAATGATTTTTAGCCATTCCCTCTTCTTTCTTCTTCTGAAGAACTTTTTGAATTTCTCCCTTAATATTCTCCAATTCGGAAATCCAGGAGGAATAATGAAATTCTCCCTCTTCCTCCAGGCAGGCATCCAACACGCTGGCAATATCTCCCACCAATGGAATCTCCGGTCCTGCATTCTTTCCGATTTCCGCGGGATCCACGTCGATGTGAATCAAGGTCTTATTATCGGTAATCAAGTCCGGCTGACTAATGGAACGGTCTGCTACTCTGGCACCCATCATAATGATAAGGTCTGCATGATTCATAGCCTTATTTCCGTAGGGCTTTCCGTTATTTCCCACCATACCGAAGAAAAGGGGATCATTTTCCTCCATTACACCAAGTCCCATCATGGTACAAACCACAGGAATATTGAATTTCTTGGAAAAAGCCCGAACCCTTTCCTTAGCATCTGCCAGATGTACGCCACCGCCCACGCAAAGAATAGGACGCTTTGTAGCTGCCAATCTCTGGAACATCTTTTTAATCTGTACCGGATTTCCCTGTACCGTAGGCTTGTAGGTTCTCATCTTCACCTCCTCCGGATACTGGAACTTCCGAAGAGAAGCATTTTGTACATCGATAGGAATGTCAATGAGAACCGGCCCCTTTCTTCCGGTCATGGCAATGTGGAAGGCTTCCTTAAAAATTTTCGGAATTTCCTCTACATTTCGTACGGTATAGCTGTATTTGACAAAGGATTCACAGGCACCGCAAATATCCGCCTCCTGGAAGACGTCGGACCCCAGTAAAGCACTCTCCACCTGTCCTGTGATTACAATCAAAGGAATACTGTCTGCAAAGGCAGTGGCAATTCCCGTGATAATGTTGGTGGCACCCGGGCCAGAGGTTACTGCACAAACTCCCGGCTTTCCGCTGATTCTGGCATACCCGTTGGCTTCGTGGGCTGCATTTTGTTCCGTACGCACCAAAATGGAACGGATTTCGCTGTCTTCCAAGCTATCATAAAAGGGACATATCGCTACCCCGGGATAGCCGAAAAACAAAGTCCACCTTTTTCCAACTCCAAACATTTTACAATGGCAGCAGCTCCTGTCATCTTTCCTCCTACTCTATTTTTCCAATCCCTGGATAAACTCTTTCAACGCTCTAAAGAATAGTAAATCCTCTTTGAATAAAGGCTTGCTTGATTTGCTCAATATGGACAAAGTCTCTGGTATCAATCTGTAAGGTCAGGTGACATCCGTTAATGTCGGAATCCTCCACATTGATATTGTGATCCACCTTGGTCACATTGGCTCCCTGCTCGGCAATAATCTTGGAAACTTCTTCCAGCTGTCCGGGCTTGTCTAAAGAGGAATGGTAAGGCTTGCTTTTCTTCCGGTTTTTAAGAGACCACGATTGATCACACGGGCCAGAATATTTACATCGATATTTCCGCCGGAAATAACCGCAACAACCTTTTTTCCTTTTACCGGAATTTTATTGAAAAGGACTGCCGCTACGGAAACCGCTCCCGCACCCTCGGAAACAATCTTTTGTCTTTCCATAAGGGTTAAAATCGCTGCGGCAGTTTCATCGTCTGTAACTGTTACCAGCTCATCCACATATTTTTCTACCATGGCATAGCTTAAGCTGCCGGGGGATTTTACTGCAATACCATCCGCAAAGGTATGTACTTCTTCCAGACTTTCCAGATGGTGATCCTTCACAGCCTGCACCATGGAAGCCGCGCCCTGTGCCTGTACGCCGTATACCTTACATTTTGGATTTAATTTCTTAATCACAAAGGAAATTCCGGAAATGAGTCCGCCTCCGCCTACAGGCACAACCACGGCATCCGCATCCTCCAGCTGATCCAAGATTTCCATTCCGATGGTACCCTGTCCTGCCATAACATCCACATCATTAAAGGGATGGATAAAGACAGAACCATGCTCCTCCTGGAACTTCACTGCCGCTTCATAGGCATCGTCATAGACACCGTCAATCATTTTCACACTGGCCCCGTAGCTTCTGGTGGCCTCTACTTTGGAAATAGGGGCAATGGCTGGTAAAAAGATGGTAGACTTGGTGCCGCTGGCCTGCGCCGCCAGTGCCACACCCTGAGCATGATTTCCTGCGGAGCAGGCTACCACTCCCTTCTTTCTCTCTTCCTCGGATAGGGTGGATATCTTAAAGTAAGCCCCTCGAATCTTAAAAGAACCGGTGTTTTGTAAGTTTTCCGTCTTTAAGTATAAATCACAATCTGTTTGAATTCTTGTAGCATGTACCAAATCCGTCTTATGTATTACGGGCTTTAAAACATGGGCTGCCTGATATACCCGATCAATGTTAATTCCATCTTTCTACTTCCTTTTTAAAAAAGCGGCACAAAAATATTGCCGCTGGCCTAAAAGCAATTATCTCGCTTGATCCAATCCTGAACCTGCTTCCATCCCATCTTCTGACGTAAATCCTGACCGGTCTTGGAAGCCAAAGGTCTCTGCATGTTCCTCTCTCATTGCTAAGAGTGAGGTCTTCCTGCCTGGTTCTCCAAAAATCCAATCCTTCGCAAAAGTTCCGTCCTGAATATCGGAAAGAATCTGCTTCATAGCCTTCTTTGCTTCCTCGCCGATTACTTTTGGTCCTGCAGTATAGTCTCCATACTCAGCTGTATCGGAAATGGAATAACGCATTCCCTCAAATCCCGCATTGAAAATCAGGTCTACGATCAGCTTCATCTCATGTACACACTCAAAATATGCATTTTCCGGCTTGTAACCTGCCTCAACAAGAGTATTGAAACCTGCCTCCATCAAAGCGCAAACGCCACCGCAAAGTACTGCCTGCTCTCCGAAAAGGTCTGTCTCTGTCTCTTCCTTAAAGGTTGTCTCTAAGATTCCGCCTCTTGCACCGCCGATAGCAGCTGCATAAGCCTTAGCCACATCCATAGAGTTTCCGGAGTAATCCTGCTCACAAGCTACAAGACAGGGAACACCCTTTCCGTCTACATACTGAGAACGAACGGTGTGTCCGGGTCCCTTTGGTGCTACCATGATGATATTTACATTCTTTGGAGGAACAATAGCATGATAATGAATGTTGAAGCCGTGAGCAAAAGCAAGAGTCTTACCTTCACTTAAGTTTGCCTGAATCTGATCCTTGTAAAGCTTAGCCTGCTTCTCGTCATTTACCAAAATCATGATAATATCGGACTTCTTTACAGCCTCGTCTGTGTTGTATACGGTAAAGCCGTCTTCTCTTGCCTTATCAGCAGACTTGGAACCTTCATAAAGACCGATGACTACATCCACACCGCTGTCCCGTAAGTTCAGGGCATGAGCATGACCCTGAGAGCCATAACCGATCACGGCAACCTTCTTACCGTTTAATAACTGTAAGTCACAATCCTTCTCATAGTACATAATAGCCATTGTTTTCTCTCCTTCTATACATTTCCCCCTAAGGGGGATCCCTTGGAACAAATGCAGGGACTTTCCTCGAAGCACTGTTCCGCCTCTCTATTGTGAAGCCGTATTCCGGCATTTCACGACTTTATTCACCATCCATCTCCGAAAGAAGATCCACCTTCCGTACATCATATAACTTCTCCAGCTGAGAAATTACCTGAGAACGCATATAGTCATCCCCGGTGGAAACGATTTCAATCTTGGTACATCCGGGAATTTCTGTGGGGCCGGCCTGGATGGATTCGATATTGTACCCTCTTTTACAGTAAAGTCCTGTAATACGGTTCAAAACGCCGAAGCGGTTGTTTACAAACAGGTCAATGGTAAACTTCTTCATCTTTCCTCCCCCTCCTTATAAAATAATATCATCCACGGATTTTCCGGGAGGAATCATCGGAAGCACCTTCTCATCCGGATTAATGGAGCAGTTAATCAAAATCGGGCCTTTATAATGCTCTCTTTCCTTTAAGGCCTCTTCTAACTCCTTGCAGTTTTTGGCGTTAAAGCCCTTACCGCCGTAAGCTTCCATCAGCTTTACGAAGTCCGTAGCTCTATCCAAAACCGTTTCGGAATAACGCTTTCCGAAAAAGGCTGTCTGCCACTGTCTTACCATCCCCAAAACACGATTGTTCATCAGGATAATGGTAATCGGCAAATTCTCATGAACCGCTGTACACAGCTCGTTACAGTTCATCCCGAAGGATCCCTCGGAAGTAATCAAAACGGTATGGGCCTTCTTTCTTCCGAAACAAGCTCCGATGGCTGCCCCTAATCCATAGCCCATGGTTCCCAATCCGCCGGAGCTTAGGAAGGTTCTGCCTTTTTCAAAACGATAGTACTGTGCTGTCCACATCTGATGCTGTCCCACATCGGTAGCCACCACCGTGTCATCTTCCGTATACTTCCGTAAGGTCTCCAAGATGTGCTTTGGATGGAAATCTCCCTCCACTTTACTCTTGGTTTTTTCAAAGCCATGAATTTCTTCCCACCACTTAGGATGCTTTTGTTCCTTCAGCTTTGGAAGAATTTCTTTAATCCACTTCTTCACATCCCCCTGTACGGAATAATCCGGACTTATGTTCTTTCCGATTTCCGCCTTATCGATGTCCACATGGATAACTTTGCAATTTTGTGTATAACGGGCAATATTACCGGTAGCACGGTCTGAAAAACGAACGCCCAAAGCCAATAACACATCACATTCCGACTGGGTTTTTGCCGCCACATAGCTTCCGTGCATTCCCACTAAGCCAAGACTCAAGGGATGGGAATCGGGAAATGCGGTCCTTCCCATAATGCTGACTGTAACCGGAATATTCAGCTTCTCCGCCAAAGCAATCAGCTCTTTCTCGGCCTTAGCCGCCGTAACACCGCCGCCGGCATAAATCAACGGCTTCTTCGCCTGACTCAGTAAGGCAATGACCCCTTCCTGATCATAGGGGAGCTTGGGCTTATCCGGCATCTTCGGAAGAACGGCCACCCCATATTCACATTCACTAATCTGTACGTCCTTAGGAATATCAATGAGCACCGGACCTTTTCTGCCGGAATTGGCAATCTGAAAAGCCTCTTTAATCGTCTGCTCCAGCTCCGTAACATCCTTAACCATAAAGTTATGCTTTACTACAGGCTGGGTAATGGATACGATATCCACCTCCTGAAAGCTGTCTCTTCCCAGTGCTTCCGTAGCCACATTACCGGTAATGGCAACCATAGGTACGGAATCCAGATAGGCATTGGCAATACCGGTTACAAGGTTGGTTGCTCCCGGACCGGAAGTCGCAATAACCACGCCTACCTTGCCGCTGGCTCTGGCATAGCCGTCTGCAGCATGGGATGCCCCCTGCTCATGGGCGGTAAGAACATGATGAATCCGATCCTTACACTTATACAGCTCATCATATATCTGTAAAACTGCACCTCCGGGATAGCCAAATACGGTATCCACCCCCTGATGAATCAACTCTTCAATTAATAGCCTTGCCCCTGATAATTTCATTTTCTCTCCCGTTTCATTGAAAAAGCCTTACAGCGTAACGCTGTAAGGCTAAAAGACTCAAATCATGTCTTTATCTTTCCAAAGTGGCGTTACGCAAACAAACATTATCGTGTAAGACAATAATGACTGCAAGAATCATAATAATTGCCAGCCAAATGTTCTGCATAACCCTTTCCTCCTTGAAAAATATGAAGGAATTATCCCATAGGCTCATTTCTCTGTCAAGAAACTTTTCATTATATCTGCTATAACTTTTGTAGGATTACAATACATATGTTACATCACAACTAAATAATAAAACGGAAGCACCTGTCTTGTGTTAAAGTTAGATCACCACAAAATAACAAACATAAGGAGGGCTTCCGCTGTGGCTACTATAACACAAGATATGCGTTTTAGACTATCGCTCATTCATTATTCTGAAAAAAATATGGGGTATCAAAGGCTGCCATGAAGTATCGTGTTAATCGACAGTATATCTATCGCTGGCGTAACCGATATAACGGCTCTATTGATTCATTACGAAATCAATCCCGCCGCCCGCATCATCATCCTAACCAGCACACTTTAGAAGAGCTAAAGTTAATTGCTGATATGCGCCGAAGAAATCCCTATACAGGACTTGTTGTCTTCTGGGTAAAGCTCATGCAAAGAGGCTATAAACGCTCTATAGCAGGGCTTTATCGTATTCTTCGAAGGCAAGGAATTATGGCTGATAAACTTCCTAATCCCAAGTATGTTCCAAAGCCCTACGAGCAAATGCATTACCCCGGAGAGCGTATCCAAATCGATGTAAAATTTGTTCCTGCTGTATGCTTAGTGAATGAAGCAAAAGGGCAGAAATTCTATCAATACACTGCTATTGATGAGTTCTCTCGATGGCGATATGTAGAAGCTTTTGACGAGCACAGCACCTATTCTTCTGCTGTGTTTCTTGAGCATCTCATTAAAGCATTCCCTATGCCTATAGAGTGTGTACAAACAGATAATGGAGCAGAGTTCACTAAACGATTCACTTCCACTAAAGAAGAGAATCTAACGCTATTCAAAAACGTCTAAAAGAACATGGAATTCGTCATAGCAAATACGCCCATTTACTCCAAGACATAACGGTAAAAGTGGAACGCAGTCACCGTAAAGACAATGAAAGATTCTATGCTTCACACACCTTCTATTCCTTTGAAGACTTTTTCAAAAACAATTACAGCTATACAATAGAAGGGATTACAATCTGTTTCCTATGAGACCTTTAGGATGGAAATCCCCTAGTACCATCCTAAAGGAATTTATTCAGTGAGGGTGTAATATATGTTTGACAAACCTACACTTTTTCATTATATCTGCTATAACTTTTGCATTTTTTATGATTCTGTGGGGTTTACGCCACCCATGCTCCACTTTGATTTACATAATAGCCGTCCGGTGTTCTGGTATTGCTGAGCATTGCACCGTCTGCACCAAGATAATACCAAATTCCGTTGGTCTGGACCCAACCGGTCTTCATATAGCCGGACTTATTGAAATAATACCACTTTCCGTTAATCATCTTCCAGGTGTTGGCAGGATAAGAACGGTCCGGATTTAAGAACCACCAACCATGCGCATCTAAAATCCAACGTCCATTCTCCGTACCGCCTTGAGAAGAGCTTGCTCTCATCTCCAGTTCTTCGGAGCTTACCCAGTCTCCATAGCTTCCGTAAGCATAGGCTCTGATCTTGTAGCTGTAGTTTCCGTTCTGGGTAATCGCAGAGCGAAAATCATAGCTGGTTCCGGTAGTTTCTCCGCTGGTGATAAACTGACTTCCTCTATAGAGCTTTTTACCAGATATTTTTCCGCATTATCCACCCCGGACCATTCTGCCACACCGTTTTCATCTCTCCAGCTTACATCTCCTACTGTCAAGTCACCGGGATTTGCCTTCAGCTTCTTGGTTTTGATGGTGAGGGTGATGGAATTTGCAGTACCTGTAGCCTTTACAAATCCTACCTCAGCTCCGCTAAATTTATAAAAATTCGCAGTCTTTAAATTGTTGGTATTGAACTTATGCTCGGAATCCGCCTTTAAAATTACCTTGAACTGGGGAGTCGTGTTACTTTTTCCAAACATTTCCCTGCATATTCAAAGCGGTTCCTTCATCATTTTGAATGGTAAAACCGTCATCACCGCTACTTACGGAAATCTTCTTTGCAGCCGACCCGATTTCAATATCCGAACTGTCAATCTGTAAATTCACCGATCCGATTTCTGCCTTGTTTCCTGCGGCAAAGGCAGAAAATGCGGAAACCGCCATAATACTCATAAACACTGCCATTCCTTTTAAAAATGATTTCGCTTTCATAGAAACCTCCTTTTGTCTATTCGCTATCAAAAGTATAGACAAAAGTCTTTCTTCATGTGTTACAAGTTTTCTGCCATTTCATAAAATTTTTCTTTACAGTTTTTTTCTTTTAAGTATTTAAAAGAGCAATTTTAAGTTTTTTTATCATACAAGGCCCTTCAATTTATAACGCGATAGTTCCGTAATCTTTCCATAGCAGTGGATTTTTCATGGCTAGCAAAAGATTACCGGGCGTTTATTTTGATGAGAAAGCAGATACTCCTCCATTATCTTTCTATTTTTCCTTATCCAGGCCTGTAAAGGGTTCGTCCAGAAGCAGGAAGTCAAAGGAAACAGCATTGCCCTTAGAAAGCTTAATCGCCTCTTCATCCCCCGGAATATTTCTCTACTTTTTTTCGGAAATCTTCTTCTTCGAAAAAAACAGTCATTTCTGTCAGAATTTCTTTTTTAGACAGCATCGGCAAAGCAATCTGAAGATTTTCCAATCCGCTACATTTTTCCAGCAGTCGATTTTCCTGAAATAGCATGGAAAGCTTAAAGCTCCCCTCTCCTCTGGCTGCCTCCCCGAATAGAAACTGTAGCTCCCCCCGATCCAGTTTTTCCAGAGAAGCCAAAATTCGCAGCAAAGTAGTTTTCCCCTTTCCGGATTCCCCGGAAATTCTATAAAGAGAATGTTTGTGAAAATCCATTTGGCAGGAAAAATTGGAAAAAAGGACTTTTTCTCCAAAGCGCTTCTCTCCATTTTCGATTCGAATCTCCATTACGCACATCCCTTCCTGCACAAGCCCTTAATCAGCAGTATTACCAGGATTTCCCAGCACTGAGACAAGGCAATAATCACGATACTCCAGGCAAAGACATCCGCCATTTCCAGGCTCACCTTGGCCTCCATCAACTGATAGCCTATACTTTTTCCCACTTGACCAATCAGCTCCGCAGCAATTCCGCTCTTCCAGGAAAGTCCCATGGCTAATTTCGCTGCCCCAAGCAATAAGGGATATACTGCCGGAAGATGGATATACCGAAGTCTTCGATATAGGGAAAAATGAAAGACTTCCGCCATTTCCAGTAATTTAGGATCTGTTTTATGAAAGCCCTCCAGAAGGTTAATGTAGAAAATCGGAAAGGACATAAAGCCGCTTATGGTGAAGGAAAGCTTGTCCCTTCCCAGAAAGAACAAAAGAATAATAATAAAACTGGCCACAGGTAAGCTTCTTAACACAAAAACCCCCGGCTTTAAAAAATCCTCCAACAGAGAATTTCTATAGGAAAGATAAGAAAGTATCAAAGCCAGGAGAAAACTCAGAAGATAGGCCGAAAGAATTCCCCGAGAGCTTTTCCACAGAATTCCGTAGAATTCTTGCTTCTGTAATAGTCGACTTAAAGCCTTGACACTTTCCATAGGTCCAACCAAAAGAAAGGAATTGTTCACCAATCCGGCAAACAATTCCCATAGAAGCAACCAAAATAGTATAATTCCCGCTTTACGCCATTGCTTCACATTCTTTCCTTCCTAACAATCGGAATGCATTTCGTTCTTTTCTATATCCAATCTATGGCTTTTATAAAGAACTGTCACTTCCCCACTATCTAAGACTGAGCATAAAAGGCATCTTCCGGTAAAGCTCCTCCCACAGACTTAGGATTGGACTTAAAAAGAACTTGATAATACTGCTCCAAAGCTTTCTTCATCTCTTCTCCGTCAATGAAATGAATATTACAGTTTGGAATAGCCTTGGCTGCCAAAGCTTCTTTCTCCAGGATTCCCTGTTTCACCACCAGCTCTGCCGTCTTCTGAACATCCTTTTCCACAGCGTCAATGCTTTCCTTTTCCTCCTCCAGAAAAGCCTTTACAATTTCAGGGTGTTCCTTGGCATAGGACTTTCTGACAATGGTTACCGCTGTTGGTAACTCCACACCATCAAAGGACTTCTTCCACTCCTCTGTAATAGAAATTTTTCTTTGTAAATTACTGTTTTGTAAAAGGGTTGCTGTGGCAAAGGGCTCAGGAAGAATTGCCACGTTGTTGGGATTCTCCTGTAAATGCGCTACTGCCTCGGCGGGTTCCGTTACAAAGTTAAGATTTCCTTCCACATTGTTCTTGGAAAGCAGGGCACGAAGCACATACTCCGGTGTAGCTCCCTGTCCCGGCATATAAATATCCTTTCCTGCTAAATCCGCAATGCTGCTTACCTCCTCATTTCCGGTAATCACATACAGGATTCCCAGCGTATTGATATTCAAGACTTCCACGTCCTTGTCCAGCTTTTTGATATAAAACCGCCGCCATATTGGCCGGAACTGTGGCAATCTGCCCCTTTCCGGACACAAACTCCGGAAGTAAAGCATCCGGGCTTGCTTCCATTTGAAATTGGTAAGGAAGTTTTTCCTCTTCACTTTTCTCCATCAAATGCACAAGACCAATGGTGGTGGGTCCCTTTCAGGCTTAAAATCGTCGGACCTTCTCCTGCCTCAGTCTTATTCTCAGCCTTGGATTCTTCCGCATTTTCAGAGCTTTCTACTGAGGAGCTTTTTCTCTTCTACAGAAGGAGTAGATTCCTTCTTTGCTTCCGTAGAGCTCTCTCCGCCCTTGGTACAGGCAAAAAGGCCAAGGCAAAGAAGACAAAGTAACAGCCATTTCCAAAGATTTCTTTTTCATATACATCCTTTCTTCTTAAACCGTAAATATAATTTTACCGCTATCATGCCATAATTTTTCCCTCTTCATGCAGCAGCGGGTTCACTGAGTAAATTTAGTCTATTAAAAAAACAATCTTCAATAAATCCAAAGGCTTTTCAATGGAATAATTTGCCGTTTCGATTTCTTTCCGTTCTCCATAGCCGTAAAAGCGCTGCCACAGAGTCGATTCCCACATCCTTCGCCCCTTGGATATCATAAACGGTATCTCCTACCATAAGACAATCTTCTCTTTGAAAACCGCCCTTTTCTATAGCTTTCTCCATCAAGAAACTCTTGTCGGAATGTTGCTCTTTAAGCTCCGTGCCGATTTCCAGGAAAAAATAAGGGGATAAACCAAAGTGGGCTATGATTTGTGTGGCAAAAAACAAAGGCTTAGAGGTTAAAAGCACCAGCTTCTTCCCTCCTTCATGCATCTTCTTCATGCATTCCTCCATCCCGGGATATAAAAAGGCGTCATACATTCCCTTCTCAGGATAATATTCCCGATAATAAGAAATGGCTTCTTTAGCCTTTTCTTCGGAAAAACCGTAGAATCGCATAAAAGAATCCTGCAAAGAAGGCCCCACAAATCGTCTCAGTTTTTCTTCCGGTTCATTGGGCAAAAAAATGATCCAAGGCATATTGCACCGACTTTATAATTCCGGAGCCGGAATCCATAATGGTTCCGTCCAAATCCAAAAATATTTTGATACTGCTTTTTCATAAGTACTTCTTCTCCCTTTTTATCTACTATAATTTCCTATATGCTTTTCTATATGCTTTCCTACTCTTTTAATCCTTTTCCTTCAAATCGAAATGTGATTTCCTACTCTTTTAATCTTTCTCCTTCAAATCGAAATATTATGTCCTGCTCTTTTAATCCTTGGGCTTCATATAAAAATGCCCGGTAATATCCTTAGAACGAATCGTATTCATAAAGGCTTTGGGATCAATTTCGTTAATCTTCATCTTTACCTTCTTGATATCCGCTGATGAAATCACGGAATACACCATATAATGGTCTTTTCTTTCAAATGCTCCCATGGCGTGCATAATAGAGGCGCCGTGATGACAGACCTCATGGATTCCCGCTGCTATTTCATTGGGATAGTCCGTAATCACAAAAAGCGTAAGCTTTTGATAATTTCTGTAAAGTGCGGAAATGGTTTGTGTAGACACATATTGAAAAATGATGGAGTATAACGCCTTCTCCCAACCGAAAAGATATCCGGCAACGGCCAAAAGGGCGGCGTTAAAATAGAAAATCAAATTCCAAGTATCCACGCCCTTTTTCTGAGACAGATAAATCGCGATAAAATCCGTTCCTCCGGAGGTAGCATCCATCCTGAGGCAAAGCGTAATGGCACAGGCATTTAAAATTCCTCCGAAGATAGAAATTAGAAGCATATCCGAGGTAATGGGCTGTAAATTCACACTATCCGTTACAAAGCCTGTGAATAAAATCATAATCAAAGACAAAATCGTAAATTTCTTTCCCACATACCGAAAACCGATATAGACAGGAATGATATTGATAATGATATTCAGTACAGAATACGGAAGAGCCAAATTAAAATAGCGTAATGCCACTCTTTGTAACAGAACCGTAAGTCCTGTCGCTCCTCCCGGAAAAAGTCCTCCCGCAGAAACGAAGGTTTTCAAGTTTAAAGCCAACAAGGTGGCTCCCGCCAAAACGCCAAGCAGCCTTTTTATATCTCTTTTTGTATCAAATTTCATAACATCCCTCCAAGATTAGTCTTCTCATTCTAACATTCTCTTTCTCTTTTGCCTAGGGTTCAAAAGGAATGTCTTTGGGAATGTCTTTAGGAACATCTTGGGGAATGTCTTGGGGAATGTCTTGGGGAATGTCTTTGGGAACATCTTTGAAAATGTTCATTATCAAAGATTTTGACAGTGCTCTTTAAATTCGGCGAATGCAGCGCTATTTCTTAACAATTTCGATAGGAAGTCCTAATTGCATAGAAGTTATCTTGTAAGCAAAAGGAAGATTTGGTATACTTTCTTGCCGTAGTATCTAGAAAAAGCTGAGGAGAAAAACATGTCCAACCAAAAAGATTATAGAAGTTCCAAAGGGTCACAGAAAAAGAAGTCCGGCTTCCTTTCTATACTTCTTCATTATGTCCTGCCTTATCTGGTGATTAATTCCATTATTTTGTTTTTTGTTTTGGCTACCCCGAAGTTAAAGGTGAATGAAGCTACGGAAACGGATGATCCTGCTGTACGAACACTTTTGGTTCATGTGGATTCCGTTCTTCCTATTAAAGAGTTCACCGCAAAGTTAGAGGGAAAAGAGCAAAAATTTCACAAAGGAAAATCAAAATTACATCATTTCTCTTACCGGAAATGGAAATCTTCGAATTTCCGCAAAATCCATCAACGGGATGATGCAAGTCAGCAATACCCAAATCAATAGTTTTGACGAAAATCCCCCCGTCATTGATGAGGATAATGTTGTTCTCGGCTCCGGATATGTTGAGTTTACCGTTACCGATGATCAGTCCGGAGTGGATTATGCCACAATTTACGGAATCGATAGGATGGAGACAATCTTAAACCCACCAACATTGATGAAGCTAGCGGCAAGGTAACATTTTTCCATGAAAAGTAATGGACTTACCGTGTATGTTTCTGACAAATCGGGAAATCAGGTTACCGGCAACTTCACTTTAGAAGAATCTCCTTACCCGAAAACCAAGGCGGATGAAGAAGCTACTAAGGACGAAGATAGCAAGAACGAAAACAGCAAGAACGAAAACAGCAAAAACAAAGATAGTAAGAGCAACACACATAATGGTAAGTCAGGCAATAAAGAGGAGGAAAGCAGCTCAGAAAAAACGGCTCTTCCAAAAATCATACCGGTGAAAGTTCTGAAAAAAGCAATTCCGAAAAAGAGCAGTTCGGAAAAAGAGCTCTTCCAAGAATAGTTCGGAAAAAGAATTCCTCTCACGATAACAGCAAGAGCAGTTCCGGAAAAAGCAAGTCTAATTAGATAAATCTATCATTTAATAAGGAATAGAAAATATCTACCGTCAAGTTTTTTTCAGTAAATAAAGAATAGGAGTACAAGGGATGAATTTAGAAAGAATGGAAGAATTATTGTTTTACCGAAATCTTTTAGAAACAGATTTCGTGCAGGATTTAAAGGCGGATGCTCCTTATGCTGCCCTCTCCCGTCTCTTTCAAAACTATTCCAATATGCCAAAGGGAACAAACCTTTGGCATATTTTTCTTTCCGATTTTCTTTTGCAGGACGAAAATTCTCTAAGTTTATCTGCCGAAAAAAGAGGCTGGAGTCATTTCTCTCATCCGGAATTTATCCAAAGAGAAATGGAAATCCTCTATTCCCTCTACCATTTAAACCTGTCTTTCTTCTTTCCGAAGGAACAAAAGGCTATCGACTCCGTATTTCGAGGAAAAGTTTCCGAAACAGCCGAGACAGAGCACTTTCCCTCCTATTCCTACGAAGCACAGCTGCTTTCCTTTAACAATAAGCTGGAAGCAGCAAAGGATGCTTTAGAATTCTCCTCTATTTTGGAAAGGGAATATAAGGAAAAGGGTGTAGGACTTTTCCGTTGTCATTCCGCCTTTAGCCTGGAAAAAGAAAATATTTTCGGTACAAGCTCTTCCGAATACTGTTTGGAAGGTCTTCCCTTGCAGAAGTATCCCGGATTCTCCACTCTTTTGGGCTATGAAAAAGAAATTTCCGCCTTGAAAGAGAATACAGAAGCCTTTTTGGCAGGCAAGAAGGCAAATCATGTCTTACTTTACGGAGATGCGGGAACCGGAAAATCCAGCTGTATGAAGGCGCTTTTGGAGGAATACCATTCTAAAGGACTCCGCTTTGTTTCTCTTTTCAAAAAGGATCTGGAAGGAATTCCCTTCCTCTTGCAAGCCCTTAGAGAAAGACCTTATTTCTTTATTCTTTACTTTGACGACCTTTCCTTCGAGAATTTTGAAGTGGAATATAAACTGCTGAAGGCGGTCATGGAAGGTGGCTTGGAAGGAAGGGCAGACAATATTCTGCTTTATGCCACTTCTAACCGAAGACATTTGGTAAAAGAAAATCTTTCCGATAAAAATGATATCGAATACCAAGAGGACTTACACCATTCCGATACTACAGAGGAAAAGCTTTCCTTGGCAGATCGTTTTGGGCTTTCCATTCTCTTCCAAAAGCCGGCCTACACCCTTTATCAAAAAATTGTGCTTTCTCTGGCCAATAAATACAAGCTTTCCATTTCAGAGGAAAAGCTTCTGACCATGGCCAACGCCTGGTCTATCCGAAGAGGAGCCGCTACCGGACGAACAGCAGAGCAATTTATCCAGTCCTTACTGGTGCAGAAAAAGGACTAGGATTGTCCTCCTCCAGCATCTCCTCATAGCCCTTTAGGGCGGCAAAGGGAGCGAATTGTGCGGCTCGGCTCTCCTTAGACATCCTCTTCCGAAGGAGGGGGATGGGATAGCTGGTATATAAAATGGATTGATAGGAGTATTCTCCTATCTTTTCTTTTTTTCTATCTTTCATAATCCTGTCCTTCCACGATATTCTTCGCTATAGTGGATTCCTCCTTTCTCCTGATAGAAGCCAAGTCCGAAACGCCGCTGTTATGGCCTCCAATCTGTCGGTTTCTCTCCCTTCCTCTAGCTCCCTCCAGATACTGATAGCCCTTCAGTAGGGCATTCTTTCCGAATTTCTCCATGACCTCCCAGAGCTGCTCCTCTGGCCTTCTCTTCCTTCTCCAAAAACTGCTTCTTTTCCACACATTCTTTTTCTTCCTCATCCGAGGTCAAAAAATGCTGAAACAAATCCAGCTGTCCCTCCGGCAAGGCTTCACAATCCCTTACATCCTCTGCGGAAATACTGAGCTTTCTGATTCTTAATCTTCTGTCCATGATTCGGTCATAGATAGCCAAAACCGCCTCTCGAAAGACTCTGCCCTGATTGCTCCTTTTCGGAAAATGATATAGACCATGGACGGATTTCGGCACCCTTTTTCCATAGTGATTCCGGACAAGCTTCCCTTCATAGCTTTCTCCTGCATTTTCCTCGTCAAAAGAAAGATAGAGTTGCACAAAGGCAGAGTCCTTCCCTTTCTAGTAAATCCAGTGCCAAATCCTCCGCCATCTCCTCTGCCACCATCCTCCCCTCCGTAAAACCGTAGGGGGTAGGCAAAACCTGCCCGCTATGCAGGCTGTTGCTTTTACTGTGAAAGGCCTTGATATCCTCTATCTTGCACGTTTCATAGCCAAAGGCATGGTCAATTAAAAGCTCTGCCTGTATTCCAAAAAGCTTATACAGGAGGGCTTGATTTTTCTTTTCTTTACTGCCGGAAAGCGCCGCCAGGGCAATGTCCCCCATGGTATAAATTCCATAGTGAGCCAGACGGTTCTCTATCCCCCGGCCAATCCGCCAAAAGTCATGGAGTGGCTTATGCTGCCAAAGACTTTCCCGATAAGATTGCTCCGTCAGCATAGCCAAACGAATTCCTTCTTTAGAAGCTTGCATGTGCTTAGCTTCAATATCCATGGCTACCTTGGCCAGATAAAGATTCTCCCCTAAGCCGACGGTGGCAATCATGCCCACCTCCTCATAAACCCTTCTGCAAATCTCCTCCGCCAAGGCCCTACTGCTTTTTTGATAAATTCTCTCATAGGGCTTAAGATCCATAAAAACCTCATCCACGGAATAGACATGAATATCCTCTTTGGAAACAAATTGCAGGTAAACCTCATAAACCCGCCTGCTATAGGCCATATACAAAGCCATCCTGGGAGGAGCGGTGATGTAGTTTACCGCCAAAAAAGGATAGGTCTTGCAGTCAGAATCAAAGCAGGACTTCCCCACAAGAGGCTGTCCTCCGTAAAGCTTCACTCTTTGGTAATTGATCTTTCGTACCTTTTCCACCACCTCAAAGAGTCTCGCTCTTCCCGGAACACCGTAGGCTTTTAAGGCAGGACTTACCGCAAGACAGATGGTTTTTTCCGTCCTTTCCCCATCTGCCACCACCAAATAAGCATCCATAGGATCCAAGCCTCTTTCCCTGCACTCGCAGGAAGCGTAAAAAGACTTTAAATCAATGGCCATATAGTGACAGGTTTTCTCCTCCTGCCGCCCTACTATTCCACGCCCGGCTTCTTCAGCATTCTTTTGAGCTTTTCTTTTCCGACTGTCTTCCCCATGCCTACCTCCTTTAGCTTCCTTTTGCGCTTCCCCATACACATCCATGGCTTTATCTCCATTCTTCTTCCTTTTCTTTCCTTATTGTAAAAACCAAACATTTGTTTTGGAATAAAAAGCAAAACATTTGTTCTTAAAATGTTTGCTTAATCTTTCGCTTAATCTTTCTCGATCTTTCTCTTGATTTTTTCTGAATCTTTCTCTTGGGTCTTTTTCCTTGAGTTTTTTTCCTTAATCTTTCTTGTTCTTTTCCTTAATCCTTTATATGGACTTTAAACCTTCTCCCAGCATCAATTCTTTTTCTGAAGCTCCGTCAAATACTCGAAGCGCTCATATTTTTTTCCAAAAGCTTTCCCTCCGCTTCTTCCTTCTGCTCCTGTAATTTCGCAAGATAGACGTAATCCCTGCCGTTGGCTTCGCTTTCCTTTTTCAATAAAAGCAAGCTCCTCCTCCAGGGCGGCAATTTCCTCTTCAATATGCTCAAAGTCCTTCTTCTCCTGGTACGTCATCTTTAAAAGCCTTGCCCCTGCCAGGATTTCTTCTTATCCCCCTCGGACTTTTCTTCTCCTCTATCCTCTTTGGACTCTGCTTTTGCCGCCCTTTTCTACATTTTTCCGCCTCTTCCTTTTCCTTCAGAAGCTGTACCTGGTAGTCGGTATAGCCTCCCTCAAACTGGCGAATCTGTCCATTTTCCTGAAAAAAATAAAGAGACGATTCACCGTACGATCCAGAAAAATATCGATCATGGCTAATCACAAACACAATGCCCGGAAAGCTGTCCAAAAAAATCCTCCAGAACAATCAGGCTGCTTAAATCCAGGTCATTGCTGGGCTCATCCAGGAACAGCACATTGGGGCGGACATCAAAATGCGAAGTAAATAGAGTCTTCTCTTTTCTCCGCCGGAAAGCTTCTCAATGGGGGCGTACTGCATTTCCGGAGAAAAAAGGAAACGCTCCGCCATTTGGGAGGCGGAAATCAAACCTTCCTTTGTGGGCAGGTATTCCGCAATCTCCTTAATGCTGTCGATTACCCTTTCCTTTTCCGGCAAATCTTCATTTTCCTGACGAAAATAGGCAATCCGCACGGTTTGTCCGATTTCCACCTTTTCCCTCATCCACCGGAATCTCTCCCAGAATCGCCTTCATCAGAGTAGACTTTCCTGCTCCGTTCTTCCCAATAATGCCGATACGGTCATTTCGCAAAAAATTATAGCTGAAGTTAGAAAACAAAAGCTTATCTCCATAGCTTTTGCTCAGATTTTCACAATTTATAGTACTCTTCCCCAGACGCACGAAAATGGAGGCCAGGCTCAGCTCTTCCTCCTCCGTTGGACCGTGCATTTGGGAAAAGCTTTTCATAGCGTTGCAGTCTTCCCTTTTGTTTGGTGGTTCTGGCCTTGGCTCCTCTTCGTACCCAGGCCAATTCCTTCCGAAGCAGACTTTGTCTGGCTCTTTCCTGAGCCTTTTCGATATTGAATCGCTCCGCCTTTCTTTCCAAATAAGAGGAATAGGAGCATTCGTAGCGAGTAAAGCCTTCTCTTTCCAGCTCTACAATCACATCACAAACCGTATCCAAAAAAATAACGGTCATGACTCACCAGCAAAATCGCCCCCTTATAGCGCTTTAATTTTTCCTCCAGCCACTCCGCCATTTCCTCATCCAAATGGTTGGTCGGCTCGTCCAAAAGCAGCAAATCCGGCTCCGTGTTTAAGGCCGCCAGAAGAGCCAGCTGTTTCTTCTGTCCTCCGGATAAAATCTTGCAGGGGGAATAGAAATCCTCCAAGCCAATCTCCTGCATAACCTTCTTGCCAAAGGCCTCTCTTTCCTGTTCTCCCATGCGAAGAGCAAAATTCTCCACCAGCGCCTCCAGAATGCTCTTCTCCTCCGGAAAATGGCTTTCCTGGGTAAGATAGCTGATTTTCAGGCTCCTTCTTCGTACAATGCTACCGCTGTCCAGCTCCTCTTCTCCGGCAATAATCCGAAGCAGAGTAGACTTTCCCCCACCGTTTCTTCCGATTAATGCCACCTTCTCTCCTTCTTGAATCGAGAAATGAGCATCGGAAAATAAAACTTTATTTTGAAAGCTTTTGCTGCCTTTTTCTATATTTACAATACTTCCTGCCATAGAATCTTCCTCTTTCCTCTCCTTTTTAAGAGATTTTTCCTTGCTATAATAGCAAAGGTACCGCTAAAATAGCAATGCACTGATGGAACTATCGTAGTAAGTGAGTATGCAAAGCGACAAACTTTCTTCTTAAAAATTCATCTAAGCCTTCGACGGCAAAGCAAGAAAAGGGAAGTGCCGAACTTGCATAAGTCCGGTAAGAAATCGAAGTTTTCTGCACCTTGCATTACTCAGCGTAAAGAAAGGAGTTGCATGTCTATTCGTCAATTCATTTTCCCCAAAGAAAAAACCAAGAATCTTCGTTTCTATGACGTTATCATCATTACCTTGATTTTATTCGGAGAATTTATTATTCGCTCCAATCAGCTATTTCTGGACAGCCTAAATGCTGTAAAGTCTGCTATGTTTTACGCTTTCCCCCTCTCCCCCATCCTTCTTAGCCAAAATGCGGAAAGCATTACGGAAACGGTAGCGGAAACCGTGGATACCGCCACTGAAGGGGTAGCTTATTCCAGCAACCTGCAATTCCAGTTCTTTATGCTGCTTTTGGTTTTTCTGTATCTGATTGTTCGTAACTTTGATTTTAAACAAATCCCCTTCCGCTTTAAGCTCTCCGTAATTCCCTGGTACTTTGTATTGCTTGCGATTATGGGACTAAGTGCAGACGTTCTTTACCTTCTCTTTGACAACGGCTATAACTACTTCACCAAGGAAGTTCTTCTTTCCATGGATTTTTTTGAGTTATTTCGAAAAATAGCCGCCTTAAGCTCCATTGCCATTATCTATGCTTTATTGAATGCCTTCTACGAAGAATTCTTCTTTTTGGGCTTACTGGGCACCGTAGACCAAAAATACAAATGGCAAACTCTGCTTTATTCCACGATGATTCGTATTTCCTTCCACACCTATCAGGGTATGACCTCCGCTATTATTATCGGTGTGGTATTCGGACTTCTGTACTATTACTTCTATACCTATAGAATCAAAAATCTCTTACCGGTGGTACTGGTACACTCCATGGCGGATATGTTCGGTTCAGGATTTGTGTATTTGTTTGCAAGGTTTTTAGAAAAATAGAAATTTGTAAACATCTTTCCTTTAATTTTTCATCTTGACATATATTAATCCTAGCTATACAACAACAGTAGATGAAGAGAAAGACTTGAGAATCATAGGAAAAGGGCAAAGGTAACTCATATATGAATACAAAAATGAGAATACTATGCCTACAATTTCTATGTTTTATGGAATCATTATTAGAATGTATAACAATGGAGAACATAATCCTCCACATTTTCATGCCAGCTATCAGGGTTATTATGCTACTTTTTCCCTTTAATGGAGACTTAATGGAAGGAGAAATGCCTAAGGCACAATGTAAATTAATCAATGCTTGGGCAGAAATTCATAAAAGATGAGCTCCTCGCGAACTGGAACTTAGCAATTGAAGAGCAACCCTTGTATAAAATTGCCCCTTTAAAATAGGAGAATTAAAATGAATCTTCCCAATTGGATTGTCACAGATGTGAAAGCTTCCAAAAACTATGAATTACATCTTTCTTTTGCCAATGGAAAAAAGGGTGTTTTCAACTTTCTTTCAGAACTTCAAAAACCTATTTATCAACGATTAAAAGATTTGATTTTTTTCTTACCGCTCATGTAGAAGACGGTACTGTGGTCTGGAATGACGAGCTTGATATTGCTCCGGAATATCTTTACGAAAATTCTTAGTCTTAAACGGCATCCTCCCAGATGGGAAGGTGCTGTTTTAATATGCTATTTACTTATTTAGTACGTTATCCTCATATATTCTATCGCGTACATTTTGCATTTTTCGCCCTTCATCTGAATAATCATAGTACTTTGGTGAGGGCAAAACCATTTTTAGCAAGCCATCTGTCTATTTCCATAAGTACCTCACGAGTATTGCCTCTGTCCAGTGATTCTTTTTGGAATTTTATCAGACAGATACTCTTGGCTTTCTTTGCTTATAATCATTTTTCTTCTCTCCCATGGCTGGATTTGGTATAGCGCAACATATGTTTTTAACTGGATTCTATTTTTGTATAGCAAATACTCCAATAGAAAAATATGAAAATTTAAATTAAAGGATTTTAAATGGTATCTTCAAACGAAAAAAAGAAAAATTATTGAACATGGAGATTTTTATATGTAAAACGGGTAAAAATCTCCCTTTTTCAGTAAAAATCACATTACCGAAAAAGTAAGCAAAAACCCTAGGTTTCAAGCCACTTTAGGCTTAATTCCTAGGGTTTCTTCGTAGCAGGGGATGAGGGATTCGAACCCCCATCGGCGGTTTTGGAGACCGTTGCTCTACCATTGAACTAATCCCCTCTGCTTTAGAAAAGCAACGGTATGATTCTATGCTATTTTTTGAAGATTGTCAATGCCTCTCTTATATTTTTTACCGGAATCAAGCTAATGTCTCTCTTTTTCCCCTGTGTGGGCGCATGATAAGCCGGTAAGAGAATCTTTTTAAAGCCCAGTCGAATGGCTTCTTCGATTCTGGATTCACTATGGCTTACTCCACGAATTTCTCCGGACAATCCTACCTCTCCAAAGACCATGGTGTCCTCCGGAATAGGAAGGTTTCTGTAACTGGAAACTAAAGCCAAAAGTACCGCCAAATCAATGGAAGGCTCAGAAATCTTTAAGCCTCCCGCAATATTGATATAGGCATCGAACTTAGAGCACTCAATGCCTAAACGCCTTTCCATTACCGCAAGGAGCATATGCAAACGATTATAATCCATACCGTTTGCGGTTCTTCTGGGGAGACCGAAGTTAGTAGGAACCAAGAGTGCCTGGATTTCCATAAGAATCGGTCTGGTGCCTTCCAGGCCGCAGGACACTATGGAGCCTGAGCAGTCCAGAGCACGGCCTGCCAAAAGTAGGGCGGAAGGGTTTTCCACCTCGCATAGCCCCTTTTCTTCCATCGTGAAAACGGCAATTTCATTGGTGGAACCAAAACGGTTCTTTTGTCCGTGCAGAATTCGAAGCTGGCTGTTCTGCTCTCCCTCAAAATACAAAACCACATCCACCATATGCTCTAAAATCTTCGGGCCGGCAACATTTCCATCCTTGGTCACATGACCTATCACAGCAATGGTAATCCCTCGCTCCTTGGCAAGGCGAAGTAAGAAGGAGGTACACTCTCTCACCTGACTGACGGAACCGGGAGAGGCTGTAACCTCTTCCAAAAACATGGTTTGGATGGAGTCAATCACCAGAAAATCAATCTCTCTTTCCTCTACCACCTCTAAGAGCTGATTTAAATTACTTTCAGACAGAAAATAAAGCTCTCCTTCCACTTCTCCCATACGATTGGCTCTAAGCTTAATCTGCTTTAACGATTCCTCTCCGGAGACATAGAGAACTCTCTTTCCTCCCTTGGAAGCTAGGTGCAGGCTTACAGAGAGGAAAATGGTGGATTTTCCGATTCCCGGATCTCCTCCTAATAAAACGAGGGAGCCAGCCACCAGGCCACCTCCCAATACTCTATCCAGCTCTCCGAAAGCCGGTGGAAATACGATCTTCCTTATCTAAGGGATTTCCTCCAGCTTTTTTTCGCCTCTGCCTTCTTCCAGGGGAAGCATAGTTCCTGCTCCCCGGTCTTTTTTTACTTTCTTTTGGAGCCTCCACCATGGAGTTCCAGGCCTTACAGGAAGGACACTGTCCCAACCATTTGATGGTCTCATAACCACATTCCTTACAGAAAAAAAGATTTAAACTTTTTGGCATTCTTCCTTCCTTTTTCTAATGCTGGTCTTTAATTTCTCTCCGGTTCTGTCCATTTTCACAGTAACCAAAGAGCCCTGAGGAATCTCACCCTCTAAAATGGCTTCAGACAGTAAGTCCTCCACCTGGGTTTGGATGGTTCTCTTTAAAGGTCTGGCACCAAACTTGGGATCATAGCCCTTTTCCACCAGGAAGTCCTTGGCTCCCTTATCTAAACGTAAGCCAAGATCCAATTCTCCCTTTGCCCTCTTATACAGCTGAGACAGAAGGATATCCAAAATTTTGGACATATCTTCCTTACTGATGGGTCTAAAGACAATGATTTCATCAATACGATTTAAAAACTCCGGTCTAAAGAGATTTTTCAACTCTTCCAGCACCTTATTCTTCATATATTGATAGTCTTTATCCAGCTGTCCGGGAGTCGTATCAAAGCCTAACTTTTTCGGGCTGATAATCTGCTCCGCCCCTGCATTGGAGGTCATGATAATGATGGTATTCTTAAAGGAAACCTTTCGTCCCTGAGAATCGGTAATATGGCCGTCATCCAGCACCTGTAAAAGAATGTTCAGCACATCCGGATGGGCTTTCTCAATCTCATCAAAGAGAATGACAGAGTAGGGATTTCTTCTTACCTTCTCGGAAAGCTGTCCACCCTCATCATAACCCACATATCCGGGAGGGGAACCGATCATCTTGGAAACACTGTATTTCTCCATGTACTCTGACATATCTACACGGATAAGATTTTGTTCAGAGCCGAAAATCACCTCCGCAATAGCTTTGGACAGCTCCGTCTTTCCTACTCCGGTAGGCCCAAGGAACATAAAGGAGCCGATGGGACGCTTAGGATCCTTTAAACCTACACGGCCTCTCTTGATGGCTTGCGCAACAGCCTTCACCGCCTCATTCTGACCAATCACTCTTTCGTGAAGAAGATTTTCAAGATTCTTCAATCTTTCCGTCTCCGTTTCTTCCAGCTTCTTGGTAGGAATCTTCGTCCAATCGGAAACTACCTGGGCAATGTCCGATTCCCGAACGTGAAGACGATTCTCTTCCCTTTCCTTCTTCCAAAGCTCCAGTTCCTTACTCAGGCGCTTTCTTTTCTGTTCCTGTTTTCTCTTAATCTGAGAAGCCCTTCAAAAATCTTCCCTACGAATGCAATCTTCCTTTTCTTCTTCAAATTCTGCAATCTGGGCTCTTAGTTTTTTTGATGGCTGCAGGCTCTCCGCTATTTAAGATGCGAATTTTTAGAAGCAGCCCTCATCGATTAAATCAATGGCCTTATCCGGCAAATATCGATCGTTAATATAGCGGGCGCTAAGCTTTTACCGCCGCCAGAATAGCCTCTTCTTCAATTACAACCTGATGATGCTCTTCGTAGCGCTCTTTAATTCCTTCCAGAATCTTGATGCTTTCCTCTTCCGTAGGTTCTTCTATAGTAATCGGCTGAAAACGTCTTTCCAGTGCCGCATCCTTTTCGATGTGCTTTCTATACTCCTCCAAGGTGGTTGCACCGATAATCTGCAACTCTCCTCTGGCCAGAGCAGGCTTTAAAATATTGGCAGCATCCAGTGCTCCCTCAGCACCTCCCGCTCCGATGATGGTATGAATCTCATCAATAAAAAGGAGCACCTCACCGTCTGTTCTTGCCTCTTGAATAACCTTCTTAATCCTTTCCTCGAACTCTCCACGGTATTTGGAGCCTGCCACCATGGCAGATAAGTCCAAGGTTAATAAACGCTTTTTTAAAATACTGTCCGGAACATCCTTTGCCGCAATTTTATTGGCCAAGCCTTCCACCACAGCAGTCTTCCCCACTCCCGGTTCTCCCACAAGACAAGGATTATTCTTGGTTCTTCTGGACAGAATCTGAATCATTCGCATAATTTCCTGTCCGCGACCAACCACAGGATCCAACTTTCCTTCCTTTGCCAACGCAGTAAGATCCCGGGAATACTGATCCAATGTCGGCGTCTGCACGGATCGTACTTCCTTCTCTCTATTATTTCTCTCTTCCACCAGATTGTCTCTTCCGATGGCGGAATTTAACTGGGTATAAATCTTCTGCATGGAAACACCCAAAGTTGAAATAATTCGGGATGCCACACAGTTTCCATCCTTCAAAATGGCCATCAAAAGATGCTCGGTTCCCACCAGACGGGACTGCCCCCTCTCTGGCTTCCTGCATCGCCTGCTCCAGAACTCTCTTGGCAGATGGGGTATAACCGCTGGGGTCTGCAAGGGAAACACCGCTTTCTCCGCTAACCATAAACTTGGCAATCATATCCGCAATCTTTTCTTCCGTTACGCCATTTGCCTTTAAAACCTTCCCTGCAACGGCTGTACCTTCCCGTACAAGACCTAAGAGGATATGCTCTGTTCCAATATATTGATGATGACACTCTTCAGCCACCTCTATGGCAAGTTGTAAAGACCTTTGCGCCTGTATCGTAAACTGATTCATCTTCTCCACCCTATCCTTTTCTATACAATACTGTTTCTGCTTTTTATAGTCCCTAAAAAGCAGTGTTGTCCAGTTAAAATTTTTCTGATTGAATCTAAATATTTTATCATGATAGCAAAGCTTTTTGAATAATCTGTGAAGGAGTCCTATAAGAAATATTTTCATGAAAAAAAGCAGTATAGCCTTAGGACGGATCTCCTACTTTTTATGGCTATACTGCATGATAAACAGCTTCTACATCATGTTTCTCTTAATTCTATAGCCGGTAGTTTGACAGTTAAATAGTTCCAAAAATCTCCTCAGGCCTTGAAAAAGCCTGTATTTTTGTCAAATTTTATGAAAATAGCACTCAGCTATATTTGGCTATATATGGTATAATGGGCGCATGGAGGGACTGCGTCATGAAAGTATCTGTATCAAAATCAAAAAAATCAGACAATCTATTATCTAAGTAAATCAGTTTGGGTAGATGGTAAATCCACTACTAAGACTATAGAGAAGATTGGTTCGAAGATGAACTTCTGAAGGTTTGCGGAGATCTTACTCCGCTGGAGTGGGCAAAGCAGTACGCTGCCAAACGCTCGCAGAAGAAAAAGCTTCAAAAAAGACATTATGCTTAAGTACTCTCTTCGACCTTGATTAAGAAAGAAAGATGCTGTAGCGTAAACGTAGGCTACCTCTTTTCTGAAGGACATCTACTATGATTTAAAAATCCATGACATCTGTGCACAGATTGCCGAAAAGTACAAGTTTGAGTTTGACCTGAATCAAATCCTGTCTATGCTACTTTTTCCAGGATTATTTATCCCGGGATCCAAGAGGTCTTCTCTGAACTTTCAAAAAGTTTCTTGAAAAAGCCTGACTGCAAGCTCCATCATGTTTATCGCACGCTGGAAATCCTTGCGAAAAGAGAATGATTTTTCAGTCTCAACTTTACAAGAATCTCGAAATGGTACTGAATCGGCAGAAAAGAGTTCTTTACTATGACTGCACCAACTATTACTTTGAGATTGAAGAAGCGGATGATTTCAGAAAATATGGTCATTCCAAAGAAAACCGTCCGAACCCGATTGTACAGATGGGGCTATTTATGGATGCTGATGGGATTCCACTCACCTTCTCCCTCTTTAATGGAAACGAGAATGAACAACCTTCCATGAAACCATTGGAGAAAAAGATCCTTTTCTGACTTTTGGAATGACGAAGTTTATTGTTTGTACAGATGCAGGGACTATCATCAACTTCGAACCGTGTCTTCAACAACACTCCGAAACCGGAAAATTTGTTACAACGCAAGCAATCAAAAAGCTGAAAGGACATCTCAAAAATTACTGTCTTGATGAAGACGGATGGCACCTTATCGGAGATAAAAAAGAGTATAAGCTCAGTGAATTAGATGAGGTTGAGAATTACAAGAAGACTTTCTATAAAGACCGATGGATTAATGAAGACGGTCTGGAACAACATCTTGTTGTAACCTTCTCCTTCCAATATCGGGACTATATGAGAAAGATACGGAACCGTCAGCTTGAACGTGCTGAAAAGCTCGTCGAAAATCCTTCTTCTCTGAATAAAAAAACGTCCAAACGATCCCAAGCGTTTTATACGTCAGAATCACTGTACTTCTGACGGCGAGATTGCAGATAAAACGATCCCTTCGATAGATGAAGATGTTGCCACAGAAGAGGAACGTTATGACGGTTTCTATGCCGTATGCACAAACCTGAAGATGACGTGGCAACGATTATAAGTATTAATCAAAAACGATGGCAGATTGAAGAATGTTTCCGTATTATGAAGAGTGAATTTCAGCCAGACCGGTATATCTCAGTAGGAAAGATCGAATCACGGCACATTTCATTACCTGCTTCACCGCCCTGATTCTTTTATCGCATTCTAGAGAAGAAGTTAGGTGAGAGTTATACCACTGAAAGCATTATAAGAACACTGAAAGAAATGAACATGCTGATAGCTCCCGGTGAAGGATATATCCCTGAGTATACACGAACCGACCTTACAGACAAACTCCACGACACATTTGGTTTTAGAACGGATTACGAGATTGTATCTCAAAGAGAAATAAAAAAAGATTATAACTGCAACGAGAAAGTAGAAATATTGCTAGAATTCAAAAGAAAAACAAGAGCTCATAACAGCGTAATTACGCCGTTTATGGGCTCTTGACTCTTCGCAACTGTCAAAGACGGGAATCTAAATATTTTATCATGATAGCAAAGCTTTTTGAATAATCTGTGAAGGAGTCCCATAAGAAATATTTTTCATGAGCAGTATAGCCTTAGGACTGGATCTCCTACTTTTTATGGCTATACTGCATGATAAACAGCTTCTACATCATGTTTCTCTTAATTCTATAAGCCATTACAGCTTTTTAAATTCTTTATGGCTCATAGAACTTACAGCTCTTCGATTTCCAGCTCTACTTCTTTGGTATGCTCCAAAGAATCCTCTTTTTTATGCTTCTCTTTATCCGCCAATCGCTTCTTATCTTCCGCAGATAAGGAAAATCGCTCTGGTTGCTCCTAAATCCGCATCTTCAATATCGGATCCGTTTTCACCCTCATGATGCACATTCGGCCTACGTCCAATCAGCTTGGTTCTTCCCTCTTCTTCCTCTTCCTCGGGGAAATCCTTTTCCTTCATGGGAAATTCCTCCTTTAAAGAGAAACGCTCTACATTGTCGGCTTTCCTTTCTGCCTCGCTCCAAGGTTTCTTTCTGAAAGCAATAACTTTCTTCAATCTGCTACGTGTCTGCCACAGGAAGATGGATAGGGCGGCGAAGCAAAAGCCACTAAGGCAAAAACTATGCTTAATATGGTCTGAACATTATATTTTCCTACCAAAGCATCATATTGATTTAATAAAGTCGGATAGCTTTCGCATTTTTCTTCTGCTCAGCCTCTAAAAGCGATCCTGAAAAATACCGCTGAATGGTTTTTCCTTTAAGTCATAACGATAAAAATGTAAATCTCCCGCATCATTCATTCCATAAACAATGATGTACTGATGCTCTGTATCGGCCTTCCATACCCATCCCTTTACCTGATGACCGTCTACATCAATGGTGCTTTCCCAAAAAGCCATCCGGAATCTTTACATCGGAGCCGGATTCATAATGGTAATACTCTTATCCTTTGCGGTAAGCTTAACCCCCTCGTTCTTGGTCTCCGCCTCTTCACTTTCTTCTGCAGAGGCCGAGGTTTCCGCCGCACTTTCACTGCTTGTTTCTTCCGCAGTAATATTTACGGCGCCCTTTCCCACATGGGTAAGGTTTAAAAGACTTTCATCTCCGCTGTATATTTCCTGTTTTTCTACCGTAATACTGGACTGTCCTGCGGAAGCAGCCTTGAATTTCAAAGCAAATGCCAAGGTATTTGCTACGGAATTATCGCCGGTACCGTGTACACGCAGAGTTCCTGCACCTCCATCAGTATTCGTTCCGCTGACAAACTGCAAAGAATTACTGTCGTAGCGAAGGGTAATATCTACTCTGGCTAAAGGAGTATCACTCTTCACCTTCATATTCACCGTGATTTCTTCTCCCACCTTACCTGTCGGATCGGAAAAGCTTAGCTGTCCGTCTGCAGCAAAAACAGCCATGGAAAACAGAAGGCTGAGCAGGCAAGTATATAGTATATATTGTAATGATTTCATTATTATTTCCTCAAATTCCTCCGATTCGAGTCTTCCCATCCTCTGACAGTACCCGAAGCTTTTACTCGACACATTCCGTTATATTTTACTGAAAGATGAGAATTCTTTCAAGACTTTTTTTAACCAAGAGGACTCTTTCCAATCTCCACTACTTCTACACCGCTCTCTGTCTTCCTGCTGAGCTGTTTGTGTTGCTTCCATTTCCATTAGCACCTGCATTTCCTGCATTGCTTACGTGCTATTACCGCTGCCCGAGCTATCTCCGGAACTGTTGCCACCATCTTTTCTTGTGGGTTTCTCATCTCCGGTAGGAATCGGCTCTTTTCTGTCCCGGCATATCCTTATATACGGGGATGGAGAAAACCAGAGCTTTATTCTTCATATCTTTGCTGTAGCTGAAGATAACTTTTGCCCCTTCCTCGGCAGCTCCCTGTACATTGGTCATATATTGATGCTTAAACAGGTTGGAGCCTTGTACGTTCCACTTCTTCAGGTACAAAAGTATTCTGTCCCTGCATTCATATAATTTTCCGCAAAGAACTGTGCTCCGCCCACAATAGACTTTTTTTCTGCTATTCCAGGGACGCATATAGCTGCCACTTTGCTTGGCATACCAAATACCTCTCTATGGCTCCCTATCTTTCCATCCTGGTAAGCACCGATATTAAAATAATTGTAATGTCCGCTACTTCGGAAATAGAACTGCTGCTTCCTTTTCCTCGCTCCTGTAAAAATCATGGAAGCAGAACATAGGATTCTGCTTAGACTGCTCCGCAGCCTTCATAATAATACTCACGTAATCCACACCGCCTGCATTTGTTCCGTTACTTGTATTGGAATTGTCTGCAGATGCCGCTGTGGTTCCAGAAGGAATAACCGTTCCCTCCGCATTTGATATGTTTGCTCCCGGTCCATCATTGGAAATGACTACTGTTTCCGTTGAATTCTGGGCAGAGGAAGCATCTCCGCTTCCGCTGTTTCCATTTCCACTGCCCTTGACTTCCGCTATCCATAAGCTGCCCATTAGCATGGCTGCCAAACCGTCTCTCGTCTGTTCCTCCGGATTATAGCTGTGGAGTAAGAATTGGAAAATGTAGGACTCATCCAAAAAGTTTCTGGGATCCATATAGTATGCTGTTAATTGTCTGGAGGCACCAACCCAGGTAGGACCGTCAAATCCTACCCATGTTCCTGTATTCCAGTCATATTTTTCCCCGATCGGTGGACTTCCAGGATGAAATAGCATTCTTGTCCACAAGACTGCCGGTTCCTTCCATCTCTCCGTCTAAAACTCTCTGCCAATCCAAATTGGTATGTAAAGCCTTAAACTGCCAGTTGGGAAACTCTGCATGGAGAGCTCTTAGGCCGTCCTTATAAGCTTCCGGAAAGCCCTGTTGATTTAAAGCGTTTTCAAAGGCCTCATCCCTTTGGTATTGAACCGGAAATTTTACAAAATCGGAACGAATATATCCGCTTCCCTTGAAATTAACCGGATACCAGCTTTCTCCGGAGGAGTTTTTGCACCGATCCCCTACTTTAACGGCTGTATTGGAATAAAGGTTCGTCACCTTTTTACTGTTTTTATTGGCTTCAGCCCTTACATTGACCATACTGCCCTTAATTACGGCATCCTTTTCTGCAGCAAAAGCTTGCGTAGCAAAAATACTGCTCAAGATTAATCCTAAACTTATAAAAACGTCTCCAACTTGTCTTTCTCATTTTTTTCTCCCTGCCCTTTTACGCCAAAGAAGGATGTTCTTGAAGAAGCATCTCTTTGTGATTCATCAGGAAAAAACCTCGTCTTTATACATCTGCAATTCTATAGGAAATTATAAAGATTAAAAATAATTTTCAATGAAGATTTTTCTTGCATCATTTTTAATTTTTATTTCCTTCCGTCAATGCTTCTTGGAATTATTCAGACAAATGACAAAGAATCGTAATGAACGAGAATATGAAGAGATATTAGCTGGAATGAATTTATCCTCTAACGTATAGCTTTTGGAACGGGACACGCTTCGCTAACCTCGACACGTAGCGGCACCAAGCTTTTACATAACAAAAGCTGAGTGCCGACGGGCTCAGATTGTCCCTTATCAAAAGCTATCCTAGAAGGGATAAGTCTGATTCTCCTCTGCTTATAGACTCTAAAATAATGTAGAAGGAAGCAAAAAAGGGCTGCAAAAATCAAAATTCGGAAGAAATTTTCGACAATATAGGTCTGAATGCGGGGTAGTCTGAGCCCACCGGTACTAGCGAAAAACAAGTGGAACGTAGTTTTTCGCTTAGTATCCGCTGTGAGGCGAGGCTAGCGGGAGCGTACCCCGTTTCAGACCTATATTGCTGAAATTTCTTTAAGAGCTTAATTTTTTACAGTCTTTTTTTTGCTTCCTTCTGTATTGTTTTTTCTACCTCGTTTTACACCGGGTAGGCTTTATTTTCTTTGTCCGCGTTCTTTAGCGCAATGCCGGATTTCTGGGCATCTCTGTACTGGAAGAAGTCCTTGGCTACCTGAGGGAATAATGCGTAAGACAGTACGTCCTCCGGCTGCTGGGTCCATTCCTTACACTCTTCTTTAAACTGCTCAAGCTGTGGAGGGATGTGATCTGCAGGACGATCTGTCATCTGCTTCTCTCCCTTTAAGACCTTCTTCAGCATTTCCTCATCCATAGGCTTTACGGTTCTACCGAACTCTCCTGCAACCAGCTTGTAAGACTCCTTGGGAACCATCTTATACCGCTCTCCGGTAATCACATTCATTACCGCCTGGGTTCCTACAATCTGAGAAGACGGAGTAACCAGTGGCGGCTCTCCAAAGTCCTTACGCACTCTTGGAACCTCCTCCAAAACCTCCTGAAGCTTCTCATCCTTCCCTGCCTGATGCAGCTGGGAAATCAGATTAGATAACATTCCTCCGGGAACCTGATACTTTAAGGCCTTGATGTCTACGCCCAATACCTTTGTGGAAAGGAGGCCGGACTTGATGCATTCCTCCCGGTAGGGCTGGAAATAATTGGAAATTTCAATAAGCTTGTCCAGATCAAGGCCGGTATCATACTCGGTGCCCTGTAAAGCCGCTACCATAACCTCTGTGGATGGCTGGGAAGTTCCCATAGCCAGGGGAGTTGATGCGGTATCAATAATATCCGCCCCTGCTTCAATAGCCTTTAAATAGGTCATGGATGCCATACCGGAGGTATAGTGGGTGTGCATCTCTATGGGAAGAGAGGTTCCTCTCTTTAAAGCCCCAACAAGCTCTGTTGCCTCCTTAGGAAGAAGCAGACCTGCCATGTCCTTAATGCATAGGGAATCCGCACCGAGATTTTCTACATCTCTTGCCAGGTTCTCCCAGTATTCCAGGGTATAAGCATCTCCCAGGGTATAGCAAAGGGCAATCTGGGCATGTCCCCCTTCTTTTCTGGTGGCCTTTACGGCAGTTTCCAGATTTCGAATATCATTTAAGCAGTCGAAAATTCGAATGACATCAATACCGTTGGCAATGGATTTTTCTACAAAGTACTCCACCACATCATCTGCATAGTGATTGTAGCCTAAGATATTCTGTCCGCGGAACAACATTTGTAGCTTCGTATTCTTAAAATGTCTTTTCAACATCCGAAGTCTTTCCCAGGGATCTTCCTTTAGGAAACGAAGGCAGGCATCAAAGGTCGCTCCTCCCCAACATTCCACCGCATGGTATCCTACCTGATCCATCTTGTCCAAAATAGGCTCCATCAATTCACTGGGCATTCTTGTGGCAATCAAGGACTGGTGCGCATCTCTCAGCACGGTCTCCGTAATCTTAACTTTTGCCATATTTTCCCCTTTCTATTTCACTCCAAACACAGCCATAAAGATTCCTGCTGCAACCGCTGTTCCGATAACTCCTGCCACATTTGGTCCCATGGCATGCATTAAAAGGAAGTTGGTCGGGTCTGATTCCGCTCCCACTTTTTGGGATACTCTTGCCGCCATAGGCACTGCAGAAACTCCTGCAGAACCGATTAACGGATTAATCTTCTTTCCGGAGGCATAGTACATAATTTTTCCAAGAAGTACTCCTGCTGCTGTTCCAAAGGCAAAGGCTACCAGTCCCAAGAACACAATCTTTAAGGTATTTACATTTAAAAAGGCTTCTGCAGAGGTGGTTGCTCCCACAGAGGTTCCCAGTAAAATAACCACAATATACATCATGGCATTCGCCGCAGTATCCGTTAACTGCTTTACAACACCGGACTCTTTAAAAAGATTTCCCAGCATCAGCATACCTACAAGCGGGGCTGTGGTGGGCAAAATCAAACAAACCACAATGGTTACCACAATGGGGAACAGAATTTTTTCCAGCTTGGAAACCGGTCTTAACTGCTCCATCTTACACACCCGCTCTTCCTTCGTGGTTAAAGCCCGCATAATAGGCGGCTGGATGATAGGAACCAAAGACATATAGCTGTATGCCGCAACCGCAATGGGTCCCAGCAATGCCGTCTGTCCCAGCTTGTTGCAAAGGAAGATGGAGGTTGGACCGTCCGCTCCTCCGATGATGGAAATTGCCGCAGCCGCCGCTCCGTTAAAGCCAAGAAAAATGGCAATAAAGTAAGCTGCATAAATACCGAACTGAGCCGCCGCTCCCAGTAAGAAGCTGATGGGGTTGGCAATCAACGGGGAGAAATCCGTCTGGGCTCCCACTCCCAAGAAAAATCAAAGACGGTAAAATGGTCCATTCATCTAGGCGGAAGAAATACCATAAAAGCCCCCCGGTTCCATTGATGGACTTTTCCGGGCTTAACATAATATCCGGATAGATATTTACCAAAAGCATTCCGAAAGCAATAGGAACCATCAATAAGGGCTCAAAGCCCTTGGCAATTCCCAGATACAGGAAAACCAGGGCAACAAGAATCATCAGGTAATTTCCCGGAGTAAGATGAAAGAAGGCCGTTTGCTGTAGTAGATTGGATAAGGTCTCTACTATATTCATGAAAATATCCTCCTATCCTAACTTTATGCGTTTAAGCTGGCCAATTTCGCACCGGATTCCACGCTGTCTCCCACCTTTACGTTAATGCTTGCTACAACACCATCCTGTGGAGCTACAATGTCGTTTTCCATCTTCATGGCTTCCAAAACAAGAAGTACGTCTCCTGCCTTTACACTATCTCCTTCTTTCGCCTTTACCGCAAGAATCTTTCCGGGCATAGGCGCGGATACTCGCCACATTGCCTTCCTTGGCAGCAGATGCTGCAGGTGCGGAGGCTACAGGAGCAGAAGCTGCGGGAGCGGATTTCTCCACTGCCTTTGGCGCGGAAACAACACCGCCGTTTTTCTCCTCTACTGTTACATCATAAGCTACACCGTTTACTGTAATTGTATACTGCTTCATAATCTCTCCTTATCTCCGTCTTCTAATCGAACGAACCACCAGGCCATTGTTTAATTCCTTGGCATCCTTGAAAGGATTTTCCACGACCTGCTCCGCTTCATAGGCCTCAATAGCCGCCATCATTACAATGCTTAATACATCCTCGGGGATACCTTCTTCTTTTTCTATAACAGGAACCACGCGCTTGGGAACTTGCTTTTCTACCGCCTTAGCTGTAGGAGCCGGCATCTTTCTCTTAGCCTTTTTCTCTTGGTGTTTTTCTTCCCAAATGTGAATGTACTTAAAGAGGCTGATAATCCAGGCAATGAAAATGAGTACGGCAAAAACCATTCCCATTCCCACCAACAAGTTCTGTCCGGCGGAAGCCATCTTCTCTTCCATACTGTAGTCCGGAACAAAACTCATGGAGGTAAATCCGCTGTAGTCCTCTTTTAAGGATGCATCAAAGTCTAATTTTCTTTTTTCGAACTGTGCCACAAGGTGGAATTTGTATTCTCCATTTTCTTTTGTAACAATGTTCTCCTTGACCTCCTGAAATTCTCCAAGCTCCTCTTTGTCATTCTTGAAATTATTTAAGGCATTATAGAGAACCTCTTCCTTAGCCTTGTAGGCCTCCTGAATCCCCTGATTAAGACTGCTCTCATCCTGGGTTACCATAGAGGTAAAATACTGCTCTATCGTTTGTTCCAGTTCAGTCAATGTCGAAGGATCCAAGGCTTCCGCTTCCACAGTCTGATTTCCGCAGGAAAGTAAAAAGAAGGAGAGAAGCAATGTACATAGGAGGAATATCTTATTTATCTTCTTCATTTTCCCCTCCTAGTTGCTTCCGAATTTTTTATGAAAATCAAAGTTAGCCTTTCCGTATAAGATTTCAAAGGCGGAAATAATTCTTTGACGGCTTTCCTCCGGTAAAATCAAATCATCCACATATCCTCTCTTTGCAGCAGCCAAAGCAGAGGATTTCTCCGCTAAAAATTTCTTACTTTCCTCTTCTCTTTCGGAAGCGGATTTTTCAGGATATAAAATATCTGCTGCATGTTTTGCATCCATAATGGAAATTTCAGACTCAGGATAAGCATAAACCAAGTCCACCCCCAGTCCCTTACTGCCAATTGCCGCTCCTGCGGAACCGATAGCTTTCTTCACGAGGCTCACCATAGGCACGGAAGCATTTCCATAGATGGAGAGAAGACTTGCCATAGCCTTTGCCATGTGCTTTTCATTGCAAGAGCAGTTTTCAAAGCCCGGCACATCACATACTGTCAAAATAGGAATAGAATAGCTGTTGCAGAAGCGAAGGAATTGATTCATCTTTTCCACTGCCTTCCAATGCAGAGGCTCCCCATTGGTTGCCACCGCCCCCACAGTCTGTCCATTTAGAGAAATAAAAGCAGTAACTGCCCCCTCTCCAAAATGAGACTTTACTTCAAAGATTCTTCCTTCATCTGAAAGAGTTTCCAGCGCCTCTCTCGGTGCCAATGCGAAGAAGCCCTCCACACTACGATTGAGGCTATCTTCCATATCCTCCTGATAAGCTGCATCTTCATTGTTAGCAGGCAAAAAGGCAAACGCCTTACGAACTTCATCAAAAACCTCTTCTTCCGTACCGTAAAAATCAAGATTTCCCTGCTTAGCCTGGGCTTCTGCCTTAGCAAAAGCCTCATCCTTATTTCCCTCTACGCCGTCAGGAGCAGTAAGGAAGAGTCTTGCCTCTTCCTTTTCCATAAAGGAAAAATCGGAAAGAGAAGGAAGAATGGCAAGTCCTCCCCCTACCTGTCCGAAAATCACGGTATATTGGGGAACCAAGCCCTTCGCCTTTGCCTTTTTCTCGTAAATGGTGGAAAGGGCAAAAATAGCATCTGTGGCTTCCGGAATACGAAGTCCGCTGGAATCCAGTAATTCCACCACCGGGCATCCCATTTTCATCGCTGTATCATAGAGAGCGGCAATCTTCTTTCCATGCATCTCTCCAATACTTCCGGAGAGTACTTCTCTATCTTGTGCATAAATATATACCGGCTTCCCGGAAATACTGCCATACCCACAAATGACTCCATCCGATGCTTCCTGTTTCTCACCGGAATTAAAATCTGTACTTCTGCTGCAAACATGAGCACCGATTTCCACAAAACTGGATTCATCCAGCAAGGCCTCTATACGCTTCCTTGCCAAAGAATTACGCCGATCCATAATCTTCCTCCATTTCTATTTTGAGGGCAAATTACCCTTTTAACATGGCTTATTGTAAACGATAGCAAAATCTAATTCAAGCCAAAGAAATAACAAACATTTAATATATGCTTCTATTTTTTAAAGCGTATTCCCTTAGGATAGAGGTTTCTAAGCCTTCCGTTTCGGTAATATCCAAAGCCCAAAGGAAGTCCGTCGCAGGTACAAAGAGCTAATCCTTTTATCACTTTTTTTCGCCTTCTTTATCGCTTTTTTTATCGCTTTCATATTACTTTTTACTGTTTCCTTGACTTTCCTGTCGGCTATAAGAAAATCCCTGAAGCTCTTCTTTTCTCTACCGCAATTTCTCTTGTCCATTGAGATAAGCCTCACCCTTCTGTCTTCTTTAGCTAAGGAGAGTCTGTAAAGCAATTTGATCTCCACCGATTTTTTTCCGGAAGCTTTGTAAGAGCCTCTCCCCATTTAGGAAGGTCGATAGCATGACTTAGGCTGTGGCTCCATTCCCACCCTTCTTTCCCTTCTTCCAACACGGCAATGCTGATGCGAAGAAGAGGTAGGACAGAAAAGCTTTTTAAATGAAGAGGGGTAGTAAAAATATTTTCTTGGCCTTCTTTTTCCCAAAGCATGGAAAGCTTAGAAGTGTCCACATCCTCTCTCTCAAGATCCCTTCCTCTTTCCGAAAAAAAGAGCAAAAATACTGTCCCTCTCCCACACTGTTATGAAAATAAAGCTGCCTCTCTTCTAAAAAGCTGAGCTCCGGATGCTTATCTAAAATCCGGTTCCTCATCCCTTCATTTTCCTCCTCGGAAAAAGGTACAGGTGGAATAGGCCAAAAGCCCACCCTCTCTAAGCATTCCCTATGGCATGGTCCAGAATCTCTCTTTGTAAGGCCGCACATTGGGAAACCTTCTCTAAGGACCAATCCGCTATAGCCTCCGGATTTTTCCGAAACATCCCCTCTCCGGAACAGGGCGCATCTACCAAAATTCTGGAAAAAAATGCCGGAAATTGCTCTTCCAGCTCTTCTGCGGAGCAGGAGCTAACCGCCACATGGTTATACCTCCCATCCTTTCCACATTTTTGGAAAGATTTTTGGCTCTTTCCATAATAAATTCGTTGGAAAGGAGAATCCCGCCTTCCTCTGTTTTTAGTCTATCGGCAATCTGTAAACTCTTTCCTCCCGGACTTGCACAAAGATCCAGACAGCGATCAAAAGGACGAAGCTCCATATAAGGAACCACCGACATGGCGGATGGATCCTGAATATAATAAAGCCCTGCCTCATGGTAGGCATCGTGCCCGATTTGCACTCCTATACTTTGCAAATACTCTTCATCACAAAGATATTCTCTGGTAGATTCTTTTATTAACTCTTCCAGCTTCCAATTTTCCTTCCAATCTTTTAAGGGAAAATCCGGATGAGCCTCCACTTTCTGTAGGGTTCAGCCGAAGCCCACGCTTCGAGGCATAGAACAGGCTTCTAAAAAAGCCTCCCAATCCTGCCCCAGCCTGATTTTCATTCTTTCACAAAACTCCTCAGGCAATGAAATATGATTTTCCTGACAGCTCTCCTTCATTTACACTTCCTCATCCTTTTTTACACCGGCATAGTCTAAAAGCATTTTCCCTAAGGCCTTTCCGGCAGAGAAAAATCCTGAAAATGCTCCATAATGATAAAAAACGCACTAAAAGCATTCCAACTCGGCAGGGCTAGAACCATTCCGGAAATCCTGTAAAAGCTTATAGCCTAAAAAAGAGAAAAATCAGAGCCAGTAAAGGGGGAAGCCCTACCGCATCCCCAATGATCTTCGGCTGCAAAATCTGTCGAATCATCTGGCTTTAGAATGTAAATCAATAAAAGAGCCAAAAAGAGTAAAAATTTTTCCCTTTAATAAAAATCAGCGCCATCCAGGGCCACATAATAAATCCCACGCCGAAAAACAGGGAGGGCATCCAAAAAAAGCGGTTAAAAAGCTAGAGGAATCGCAAGCTCCACTCTTAATAAGGAAAAACCAACGCTTAAGAGAATAAACACACAAAAACATGATTTGAATTTTGCGCCCAAACATAACCCTTTAAAAATCTTTTTCCGTCCTCCTTAAGAAGCTGCATATATTTTCTGAACTGCTCCGGAATATTTCGATGCAGAATCGATAACAGCTTTGCCCTTCCTGAGAAAAAGCAAAGGGCAGACAGTATGGTAATAATCAGGTAAAGGAACAGCTCCGGCAAACCGCTAACCACATGCAAGGAAAAATTGCAAAGCCGGAGAAGTCCATTTATTCATCATGGTTCTTCCTATACCGTCCAAAGTACCGGGAAGATCCGACAGTAGATTTTGGATGAACGGAGGAAAGTAAGGCAAATTTTCCTCTATCATTTTCTCCAGTTGATGCTTTAAATCCTGAATTTCCAAGGGCAAATGAGAAATACGCTGTTAATCATGGGAAGTCCCAACTGCATAAGACAAAAAGCAAAGATAGAAAAACAAAACGAAAATAGCTAAAGTCAGCACCAGAGATATTTGCTTTTTCTTGAAAAACGGAAATCTCTTTTGCAAAAATGAAATCAAAGGATTTAAGCAAAAGGCAATAATCGCCCCAAGAGTAAAGGGAAGAAAAAAGAACAAAAGCTTTGGGAGAAAATACAGAAAGAAAAAGCATACTCCCAAAGGAAAAAGCATTTTATAAAGATACAGCAGAATTTTTTTCATGAACAAAGCCCTTCCATAGAACTGCAAGCACCAGCGTCACAGCAAAGTAAAAATGCTGGAAGCATTGGAAAACCAGGTGGTAAAAAGGAAAAGAGAAAAGTAAAAAGCAAATTGGATATATAATGCGCCTCCAAAAGGATTCTTCTCTTTCCTTGAAAGCTCTTTAATCCGGGAAGAAAGCAGGCCCAACACTAAAGAAAAAAGCATAACACCGAAAAGGCCGAAATCATAATATGCATCATAAAGAATCCCCTAGGGTGGACAGCTCTCCTTTGTTAAATAAATCGGATAGGCCAAGGGAAAATCAAAAAGAACTTCGCCCCGGAAAGGGTTAAAAAGGGATAGGCCATACGAAAGCCATGAGAATGTTCCTCTATGTTTTTTGTCAGCAAATTGAAATTCTCATAATTGTTGGCAACGTACATATAGGGCTGTACCAAAAAGATCGGAAGCTTATCATTTTTCATTTCAAAGATTCCCATAAGATAGGAAACCGAATGGGCTCTTTCTATCGTAAGAAAAACATAGGCAGACAACAAAAAGAAATAATAAAAAGCAGGTATCTTTTTCCGAATCCGTAAACCCTGATACAGGGCAGAAAACACAAATAAAAAAACAGGGAAAAACAGAAGCTGAAAAGCGGGACACCAAAAGGATGGGTAAAAGAAGCGCTAAAAACAAACTGATGCCTGAAAACAGATTCAGTCTGCCCTCTTTTTGGTATAAAAAAGGAAGAAGCATAGGAACCAGCACAAAAAGAGTGGTGAAATAATGAAGCCCCTTTAGATGAAAAATAAGAATATGCATGGGGGTATGCTCCGTAAATAAAGGAATATAGCCAAGAGCCAATGCCTCTATCGCAAAATGAAAAAAATAGGAAATCAAAAAGAAGGCCCAAAAATACAAAGCTTTTAAAAAAATTGTCCTTCCGTAAAGTTCCACCGATATTTTTTTATCGGATAAATCCACGATCTTTGCTTCTTCCGAGAAGATTTTTATTTTTCTTAGAGCGAAGAGCCGCGAATTCAGATAAATACACTCTACCGTGATAAGCTAAAAAGAATAAAAAGATAAGCCAAATAATAGCTTAACCAGGTATAAATGGTCCAGGGAGAAGAAAAGCTTACTAAGCTGTAAAGTAGCCACACCCTCTCCAAAAAGTAATCCCAAGGCAAAAAGACCGGGTAAAGTCACACTGCTACCCTCTCTCTCTCTTTCCCGAAGAAAAAGATAAATAGACAAAACCAGAAAGCAGAAAAAGGAAAGCACGGCATATCCCTTTTCCTTCAAAAAGATATGCCATGCCATACAATATCGTATATAAGCAAAGGTCAAAAAACAGACTTTTTCTACGGTTATTTTGTTTTCCGTTCAGCGCTGGGGCCTTTGTTTTCTGTAGATTCTCCACTTTCCGCTCCGCTTCCTTTACTATCTCCATTACCGCTTCCCTTTGTTTCCGCCGGATTTTCCTCCTCTGTGGTCTTAGTGCTTTCCGAGGATTTACTGCTTTCTGTTGTGCCCTCCGTACTCTCTTCCGTAGTACTTGCCTTGGTATTCTGCTCCACCTCTTCCTTCGTGCTTTCCGGAAGCTTTTTAATGGTGGCATGAATATAGACTGTACTGTTGGGCTCTGCCAGAGACAAACCGCTGGGCAAATAATCCTTAAGCCGCAAGCTTACACTCACATCCTCCTTGGCATTGGATACATCCAGGGCAGGAAGAGTCAGTTGATTGAGTCCTTCCAAAACAGATTCACTGCCGGAAACACTGATGCTTTTGGGAGAGATCTGAAGTTCCTCCACCGTATAACCGTTTTGTACATTTCCTTCCGTTGTGGCGGATAGAATAAGATCCTTCTTCTTGTGAATCACCACCGTATAATCCACCTGCTCCTGAGACAAACTGACATTCGGCAGATTTTGAATAATCTTTCCGTTAGCATCGTAGAAAACAATCTTTCCCGTACCATCGGTATTTTGATTCATGCCGTCCACATTGACTACCAGCCCCAGAGAAGATATTCTTCCCACGGAAGACTCCGGACCGTTTACATAAATGGTGGTAGGATCCACAGTAATGGACGAAACGGTATAACCCTCAGCCACATTTCCCTGTTGATGCACCTGCAAGTCGAATTTTTTCTTTTGTAAATCCTCTATGCTGACATGAACAACGGAAGGTCTGGCCACAATATCCGAAATGCTGGAAGCATTTTCCTGATTGACCAGCTCCACATAGACCGGTACGGATCCAGTAATAGAATAATCGCTTAAATCAATATAGGCCTTAAAATCGGAAGCCTTTACAGAGGAAGCCAGATTGCTTCGCACGGTATAACTTACAGTCACAGTACTCCGATCCACTTCCCAGGTTTTATTCTCCGCGGAAAAGGTATCCTGATTCAAAATCTGTAATTCCACAGTTCTGCTTTCCTTTTGCTCCGGATTGGACACATTGAAAACAATCAGCCAAAGCAGCAAAGCCAGAACCACACTCACCAGCTTTTTAATATAAGATTCTCTTTAAAAACTTCATTTATCTCTCCTCCTTTTTTTCTGGGAAGAATACGGGAAAATAAAGTTTTCTTCTGCTCTTCCTGCTCTTGCTTCGGAAGATAACGTATTAATTCTCCTGCCTCTTTCACATGCATAAGCTTTCCCTGAAAGGCTACGGAGATTCGTCCCGTCTCCTCGGATACTACCAAAGTAATGGCATCCGTACTTTCCGAAATTCCTAATGCCGCCCTGTGTCTGGTGCCATAGGCCTTGGATATTCCGGTATCGGACAGGGGAAGATAACAGGTGGCGGCAACCACTCTGTCTCCGGAAATCACAACCGCCCCGTCATGTAAGGGAGTATTTTTTTCAAAAATATTAATGAGTAAGGCCGCCGTTACTATACCATCCACATAAATACCGGTATCCTCCACCTCTTTAAGGCTTTGGTTTTGCTCAATAACAATCAATGCACCGGTCTTATATCTTGACATTTCCTGACAGGCCGAAATCAATTCTTCATTAACTCTGAAGCTGCCTTTGCTATCTTCCCTTTGGAACTGCCCGAAAAGATTCTTAGAGCCTAATTGCTCCAAAAGCCTTTCGCAATTCCGGTTGAAAAATGATAACAGCCGCAATAATAGCCGCTGTGGAAATTCTTTCAATTAACCAAACAATCGTATTCAAACGGAAGAAAACGGCAAATGCCGTAAACAAAAGAAGCACCAGAATTCCTTTCAGTAACTGCCAGGCTCTTGTGTTCTGAATCCAAAGAAGGACGACATAAATAATCCCTGCTAAAATTGCTATTTCCACAAGTCCTGACAGACTAAACGCAGGAAGTAAACTTACCCACCCCTTAATCTTTGTAAAGAAATCCAATTCCGATACCCCTTTCTCCTCGTAGCAACAAACAGTCAAGTTCACACAAAAATTCTCTTTTCTCTATGGAGAAAAGTCATTAATCCGAAGAAGGAAAATGTTCTCCTTTATTCTTCGGTACAGCCTTTACAAAATAGTAGTAATCATCGTCTTCCATCTGCAAAAAATTTGGTTCCCCGGTAATCCACATCATGGAAGAAAAACAGGGTGAATACAGACAACAGGGCGGAAATGATATAGCAATAATGCTAATCAAGAAGTTCATTTTCAAAGAAAGCAAAGGATACAATACCCAAAGCAATGCCTCCATGACCAGCCCCACCGTTACCGCAATGTGCCAGGAATACTGAAAGCTTCCGTTTCTCAGCAGATAAACCGTCACTACCACAGCAGAAAAAAGAACCAATACAAGAATCATTTCCTTGTCTTTAAAAAAGGGAAGAAGGGTTTTCGTCAAGGATTCCAACTGTTCCGTAAGGTCTGCAGAAGCCGAAAAAGCTTTTTCGTTCTGCTGAATAAAGCTCAGGAAAAAAATATAAAAAGCATCCCAAAAGCCAGAGGCAGAAAGGCCGTAAAGCCCATGGTGAGCCCTACAAAAATCGGCAAAAAATAATGGATTTTCAAAAGAAAGCAAAAGGGCATCAAAGCGATGAGGATGGCATATTTTCCCCTGATACTGCTTTGCAATAAAAACAAGAACAAAAAGATGCCCTCGGAAACGATTAAGAGCAAAAGGGATTGCTGATAAAAATAGGACATCAAAATTACGCCCAAAAGCATCGGCAAAGTAGAAAAGGGAAGAAAAAGGAAATCAAACTAAAAATAAAAGAAAAAAATCGGATGAGCCAGCTTTCCCACCATAGAAAAAAATGGCGAGTTAAGGAAAAAAGATAAGAAAAGCCAGACAGGAACGAAAAATAGGAACCATCCAATAATCCTGCTGACCATATATCTTTTGACATTTTTCTTTGAAAAGTCGAAAACCGTTCATACTCCTACTCTCTCCCTATCTTACTCGTCCAACCAATCCGCCTCATCATCATCCAGCCACTCTTCTTCCTTTTGCTTTGGAAGAGACGTTTTTCTGAACCGCTTTGCCTACGTCCCTCAGCCTTCTAGCCTTAGCCAATCTTTCCGATCTTGTATAAAGCGGTGCTAAATCCAGTTTAGCTCCCTCTTTCTTCATTTGCAGTACCACTTCCTGAGCCTCTTCTCTGGCTTTTTGAACGATATTGTCTTTTTGCTCTTTTTTTCTAAACTTTTCCGTTCTCTTTGCCGTAGACAAAAGAAGCAAAGCTTCTAAGCGTTCGCGATAGAGCAGACTGTCTTCATAAGCTCTTTCATAGGAATAATAGGACGCAATGGAAATAAGCACAATGGCACAAACCATGCCCAGGAAATAGAGAAGGAAATTCGCTTTCCCAAATCCATCATATACTGAAAATCCAGCTTTTGGAGAATGTTTTCTATTTCCATAAGAAAATAGGCAAACAGAAGCAGGAAGAAGATTCCTGTATATTGAAGGATTCCCCGTAGTACCCGATTAGAAATATAATCTTCCCTATAGTACTTGGCCGTGTCCAGAGCCTCCTGCCCTATTTCCTTTTTCCAGCATGGCGACCTGCACCATGGCTATGATTTTCCTCTGATCTAACATCAATATCCCTTGCCTGTCTGGCCCTTTCCGCATAAGGCGAACTTGGGAACTCCCCTACCACCGAGTCAAAGTTCTGATTCGCCTCCGTGGTATTGCCCATGGTTTGCTGTATTCTTGCCAACAGGAATAAGTTCTCCGCCTCTCTTCGAATCTTTACGCTCCAGGTATAATCCTGTAAAGCTTCCTCCAGACGACCTGCATTCCATGCCGTACTGCCCAATTCCTGCAAACGAAGGTACACACTTCCTCCATCTGGGACTTAATGGAAGATAGCATGGAAACCAGACTTTCATCCGTAATGGCACTTTGATCCAAGGCAGTATACAACTGAGCCGCCTGTGTCAAATCCCCTGTGGAAAGAGCATTGTTAATACCTATAAGGCTCTGATATTGCGCCATAAAGGAAGCGTTTTGGTTCTCATAGCGATCCAGCTTCTCCTTCATCTCATCATACTCTTTTTGCAGACTGGCATTGGCCGCAGACAAATCACCCATCTTCTGATTCGCAGCATCCAGCTTTTCCGTATAGGATATCATTTCCTGATTGTTTTTGCTATTGGCTCTTCTGATTCCTGCCGGAAGCATCAAAAGATAAAAAACAAAAAGGGCAATCACCACGCCCAAAAGGAGTAGGGCAGAAACCGCCCAGGGGGAAATCTGCTTAACCTCCTGGGGCATCATCACATCATCGTCCATCATTTTCCTATGGGAAAAGACATTCCGAAGACGACTCTGCTCCACCTCCGCTCTACCGGTCTTCTTCTTCACATAATCCATAAGAACGAGAGCCTTGGGATTGTTTCTGTCAATCTTCAGCACCAGATAAAGACTCTTTCCCGCCTTTACCCACTCGCTTCTTCTCATGTAGAGAAGAGAAAGTAAGATGTGGGCCTTCACATAGTTCGGACTGTCTCCGATAACCTGATTCAGCTGAAAAACCGCCAAGTCTTCGTTATTATGCTGGGCATAGTCCAAGGCTTGATTGTAGCGCTTTACATTATCAGAGCAAATACGCAAAATAGCCGGCTTTCTTTGAATCTGCTCCAAAAAATAATCCGCCGGATTATCCTCCGGCAAAAGGTTCATGCTGATGACCCATTGCACCAGGGCATCCGCCACTTCTCCCATCTCAAAAAAAATAAGCCCCAACAGATTTCTTGCTTCCCTTTGGTACTTATCAAAATGCAAGGCCTTCTTCAGCTCTGCGGCACCGCTTAAGTCCCGAAGTCTGGCTCTTTCCAGTCCCAGGTTATAATAACAGTTGGCTATCCGTTCCAGGGTAATATCATATTTCATGACGGATCGTTCCCCTTCTTTAAAGCCTCTTCCATAAGCTGTGTCATCAAATCATTCATATCGGTAAGGTCCACCTTGAGAATGGCATCCTCTAACTGATCCACATCCAGGCTGGGTTTAAACCTCTTTATCTCATCCTCGAAATTAATCATTGCACTCCTTTATTTTTAAAAACTGCTCAATTTTAAAAAAGAACAGTTTGTACTTTACTTTGCAAATGTGCAGTTTTTGTGAAAAGCATTGACTCCCCTATACTTCTTTTATAGAATCCCAAACAGTTTCAATGGGAAAATGCCTTTGCATGAAATTCTAACATAAGTCAAAATGGCATTCAAGTTTAGAGAAAAGGGAATTATGGAAAGTTTTATTACATTTTTTACAGCACATTTTGAAAAATTTCTTTCTCGGGAAATGATGGTCTTCTTTTTATCCATGATGCCCGTTATCGAACTGCGTGGAGGATTAATTGCCGCCTCCTTACTGAAGGTAAATTATATTCAGGGCTTGTTATATTGTTTAATCGGAAATATCCTCCCCATCCCCTTTGTCCTTTTTTTCTTTGCCAAGATTGTGGAGCTTATGGAGAAGTCCTCTTTCACAAGACCTTTGGCATCCTGGTTTAGAAAAAAGGTAGATAAAGCATAAGGATGCCATTGATAAGGTGGACTTCTGGGGTCTGGTTCTCTTTGTAGGAATTCCTTCCCGGAACCGGAGCTTGGACAGGGAGCTATGGTAGCCAGTCTTTTAAAGATGAATAGAAAAAAGCCTTCTTAGCCATCGGTATCGGAGTATGCCTGGCGGCAGGAATTATGTCCCTACTCAGCTATGGATTGTTGGGCAAGCTGATTTAGGACAAATCTCTACGAAAAACCAAGGATTTTCGATTTTATGATAAATTTTCATGTATTCCTTTATAATAAATTTTCAGGAAGGTTTCAGGATATATTTTTAAGGATTGATATAAATTCACAATAGTTATATAACCTGTCTTTTGGAGTTGAGATTAGAAAAATAGTGCTAAGCCACAGATTAGAACCCATGACTTAGCATTTTCATTTATATCTTCATTATTAAGAAAAATACAATGTCAATGGAAGTTTTGTATTTATAGCTAAATACTCTTCCTACAAGCTTTTTATACGTCATAAGTCACTTAGCTCTTCATTTTTCTTAACCTTTAAGAAAAATATTTCTTATCCTCTGGCTATAATGTATTTCTTATTCATAAAAGAACTTCCATAATACAAGGTTAGCCAGTATCATCACCACTATACCTATTAGCTGTAACTCTAGGGTTTTAAGCCAAAACATATGCGTCCATCCAAATAACGCAAGTACGAATAAACTCATAACAACAACAGTAATCCCCGTCCCACATTTTGCAGGATTGAATTCCGAAGAAAAATGGAAGCTCCCAAGTACTTACTCTTATCATAAGACTTGTTACAAATATAAACGACAAGTAGAGCAATGACTATGTCGGGTAAGATAGCAATTCCATAAACCGCAAAAAGCAGAGCTGACAGAGCCACAAAGATAGGGCGTCAAATAGCGAAACAATACTACCTTAACTCCTGCCCTTATACATTTACTTAGATTCTCAATTGGAAGAATCTGATAGAACATTATGCTCTCTTTATTCTCAGTCTGAGTTATTATCCCATAAATGGCTGCGGAAGTAAGCCCTGTGAAATAAAGCAGAACTAACCCCCATCTTCCTTCTCTGAGATTTTCTATAAATCCTGTAAGTCCCTTTTCCCCTGTAATCTGTGGCAGAACCATTATTATAGGCAGAATAAATACATTGGCAAGCTGTGGATAGAGCTTAAGCTTCATATCCCTGTTTCTTGACACCTGTATCAGCACAAGCTTCATAAAGGCATTTTCCTGCTCATCTTTTGAGAGAAGCATACACATAAGCTTTGAAAATGCTGAAAGCGTCTTATTTTCCTTGGCTGTTTCTGTAAGCTTATCAAGCTCTCCTTCAAACTCAGGCATAGCCTTTTTCCTGTATATTACTTCAAGTAAGATGACGGCAGGCACTGTGATTCCTGCCAGTACATATATGTACCATACTCCACCCGCACCAAATAAACTCTCCAGTATAGCCGAGAACCAAGCTGATGGCAGAAAAAAGTAAACCGGTGAAAATGTAAGCTGCCCCTTTGAGAATCCTGCTACGCTTATGACTCTTGGCACAATCTGATATGAGAGTATTATCGCTATTGTCATAAATATCTGAAAGCCACTTAATATGTCCTTTAGCTTCTCTCCGGAAAATACCTTGAGTAGGAGGTAGTAAATGACTCCTGCCAGGTGAAGGCAAACAACAACAATTACAATCGATACCAGAGTAAATGCAAAGCCGTATAGGATTCCTTTAGAAATAAAGCCGACAACTACAGATGGCAGCATCATAGCAGCTGCTATAGTTCCTATATAATAGGCAATATGTATGTTTTTTTGCAGTACTTATCTCGTTTTTTCCAATCGGCAGTGCTCCGTAAAATGACTTTTCTGTAGTGTCTAGGAGTACAGCTGAATACTCACTGATATAGACGGAAAATAACATGAATATAAGCATGGCAAAGCTGATTGTATTAGCTCCAAACATATTTGGCATAACCTGCATAGAAGCGATAAAAATTCCTAAGCCCATATAAACCAGGCAGGTTAAAATCATAGATTTTTTCGGCTCTTTTCCTACCTTCTTCCCGTTATTTTGCAAAGCTTGTGAAACCCTTCTGCTATCCATAATTAGCTTTAGCCTAAGCATCTCCCTAACCTGGCTATAGTTTAGGTCCTTACTTAAAAATGGTTTTACGCATTTATCAACTACCTTAAGCACAAAGGGTTCGCTATTTTTCATCTTCAATAGTCTCACCTCCGGTCAGTGTATCTACAAACTTGGCTGCAAGGTCGTGTCCCTTTGTAAGCCTGTAAGGTCATTGAAAATATCCTCCATACTGCTTCCTTTGTTACTCTTTTTCAGCTCTTCAACTGTTGAGTCTGCAATCACAGTACCGTCCTTAAGAAGGATAACCCTGCTACTCATCTGCTCCACCACTTCCATAATATGAGAAGAATAAAATATAGTCTTCCCCTGCTTGGTAAGTGTCTTAAGCACCTCCTTAAACACAGCCACGCTATTAGTATCCATACCATTAAGCGGTTCATCAAGGAAGAGGATGTCAGGGTTATGTATAAGGCTTCCTATGATGGCTATTTTTTGCTTCATACCCTTTGAATAACCAGAGATACGAGTGGTGAGCGCATCATTTATCTGAAATATCTCCGCAAGCTCCTCCATCCTACCTCTCCAGTTGCTTAGTTCATAGACAGAGGATAAGAAAGAGATATATTCTTCCCCTGTAAGGCTCTCATAGAGGGATAGAATCTCTGGAACATAACCTATCTTCCTCTTGTAGCTTACCAGATCTTCTTCTATATTCTTGCCAAAGACCTCAATTGTACCTGTGTATCCACCAAGGATTCCAAGCATCAGCTTAACAGTTGTGGACTTGCCACTTCCGTTTGGCCCTATGTAGCCGATAAGCTCTCCCCTGTCTGCCTCAAAGCTCACATCATGGAGAACATGATGCTCTCCAAAGCTCTTATTCACATTAGTCAGTCTAATTACCGTATCCATACAATTCCTCCACTCTGATTATATTAAAATAATAATATCACTAAATATCGATCTCAAACCATTACATTCTACTCTTGTTTTTTTCTATTTGACATGTATATTACCTGTCTTTTTGGAGTTGAGATTAAAAATAGTGCTAAGCCACAGAATAGAACCTATGGCTTAGCATTTTTATTTATATCTTCATTATTAAGAAAAATATAATGTCAGTGGAAGTGTTGTATTTATAGCTAGTTTCTTTATAAAGTCTGAACTCTTTAGAAATCTGTCTGACCTTATTCTTTCTCTTGTTTTTTTGTACTCACTGTTTAATTTTTTTATTTCATCAGAATAGAAGGATATAGGGTCATCAATACCTTTTATCAATGAGTTCGTGGATATATCCGACTGGTTTGAAAGAACGATGTGCACCACATTTACGTTCGGGATCATAATAGCTTTCATAAATCTGGAGGTATGTACTTTTTATTTTTTTGGTTTTTTTCAAAAAAATAAGATATAGAAATCATTTCCAGGACTATGATAACACTATAAAGTAAAGAGTTAAAAAAATATTTTTTTGTCAAATATTTAAAAATAAAAAAACCAGTGTTTATACTGGTTAAAGGCAGGTGCGTATAAAGTTATCCCTAAAGAAATATAGTGCTAAATCCTAAAGACAGGGATTGTTGGGCAAGCTAATTTAGGGGAAAATCTCTACGAAAAAAACCAAGAATTTCCGGTTTTTATGATAAATTTTTCAGCTAGCCTTTATGATAAATTTTTAAGGATTGACATAAATTCACAATAGTTATATAATGCAAGTTCTATTGCAGAGGTATCGAAGTGGTCATAACGAGGCGGTCTTGAAAACCGTTTGTCCGCAAGGGCACGTGGGTTCGAACCCCACCCTCTGCGTTAAAGATAAAGCCTAGTGTATAAGCCAAAACAGCTTAAAACACTAGGCTTTTTGCTTGTCTACAAGGCATTGAGCATGAAGCACCATTTCGCTTTCGAGCAGTACTATTTCCCTACAAGCCGACCACGAAACCGACCACGCTTAACAGACTATTTCTTTTACGCACGTAATGCCATGTTCTCTCAGTTTTTTTCATCAAATCGTCCGTAACAAGCTCTATCTCTTCGTATGTACTGCTGAAAGCAAATTTTTTACGATAGGCACTGGCATCGAACAAAAAAATACGCCCAAACAAAGCTCCCTTTTTCCATATTCTCATTCTTCCCCCATAACTTCCTCGACTTACTATCTTTGAAAATTCAACTCTTTCGATATCATTAAGGCAATATCTTACCGGTATTCCCTGACAGAACCGTCAATTCATTATTCTTAATCATGAAAACATCATATTTCTGTTCTCTTTTCGCCCAATTCTTAAAGGTAATCATTGCAGATATCATAAGTATTAGCAATAGTGCAATCATATATAATATTGCCATAAGCTCAAAATTGGAAATCTTCAGCATATTCCAAACTCCTTAAAACAAAGTATTACTTTTTAACACAAATCTTTGATTCCTATCTTTCACAAGTAGACTTTGAATCAAAAAAGACTTAGAACAAGGTATCCCCTTATTCCAAGTCTCTTCTTTCCTGCAGAAGATGGGAGTTGAACCCACATGAGTGTTACCTCACACGGACCTGAACCGTGCGCGTCTGCCATTCCGCCACTTCTGCAAACGAAAATAGTATATCACCATCGTTTTTTTTCGTCAAGAAAAAGAATTTCAATCAAAAGATTTCAAAAGATTTAAGGCTTAGATAAAGTTTTTTCTTTAAAAGATACATCCAACACCATATCCATTCCTTCAGCCAATCTTTGTAATAGCTTTATAGAAGGATTTCTTGTTCCATTCTCCAACTTACTAATCTCCGATTGATTAATGCCGGTTTTATTAGATAAATCTTTTTGTGTCATATTCTTCGCTATTCGAGCATCAATAATAGCTCTAATGATATTCATTTCCGGCTGTACTTCTTCATAGGCTTTCGCAAATTCAGAATCTCGCATCTTATTCTGTTTATACTCTTGAAGCTTCATTTCAATTTTCCCTTTCGTGACAAGTAGTCAGCTCTCCTAAGTTTCGCAAGTTTTATTTCCTGTGCGGGAGTTTTTTGAGTTTTCTTGACGAAACCATTCGTCAAAATAATATTCGCACCTTCATAAAAGAAATACAGAGTACGTGTAATATCTGAACCAAACTTACATCGTAATTCAAAAATCCCATCCTCAAGACATTCACTATAAGGCAGTCTCAGCTGATTACCCTTCTCTTCTAGTATTTCTATTAAAGATAATACTTTTGCTCCCATTTTAGGTTCTAAGGAGTCTATAAAGTTTATTACAGGAATTTCACCATTTTTCTTTCTCATAAAAACTCACAGTGAATTTCATTGTTACTACCTCGTCCATTTATTATATGAGATAAAACTCATTATCACAAGAACAATATTCCCTTTGTAACAAACTTAATATTTCCGGCTTACGCCATAATCTCCCCTTCTTTTTTTCTCCGGTTACTGCATCCTTTGGCTTCTGCCAGGTCATATAGTCGCACTCCGGATAACGAGAACAGAATAGAAGATTCGTCCCTTTTTACTTCTCTTCTTTACGCACTCCGCACCGCAGGTCGGACAGAGAAAACCGGCATATTCCACATAAGGCTTGGTATTTTTACAGTCCGGAAAGCCGGGACAAGCCAGAAATTTCCCGTGAGGGCCATACTTAATAACCATCTTTCTGCCGCACTTGTCACAGATTACATCCGTTTCTTCTTCATTTATTTTAACCTTCTCAACCTCTTCTTTGGCTTTTTCTACAGCCTCGGAAAGATCCGGATAGAAGTTTTCCACAATGGTTTTCCAAGAAGTCTGTCCCACACTGACAGAGTCCAGTAAGGACTCAAGATTCGCTGTAAAGCCCTTGTCTACGATGGTAGGGAAGTTCTTGGACATCATTTCATTTACCGCATTTCCCAATTCGGTAACGAAGATGTTCTTCTTTTCTTTGGTAATGTAGCGCCGTAAAAGAAGGGTTCCAATGGTAGGTGCATAGGTGGAGGGTCTTCCGATACCTCCCTCCTCCAAGGCCTTTACCAAGGAAGCCTCGGTATAATGAGGCGGTGCCTGGGTAAAATGCTGTTCCTTATTCCATTTTTCCACCTTAAAGGAGTCACCCTCCTTCATCTCCGGAAGGGTTACATTTTTCTCCGCCTTGTCTTCCTCAGACATATATACGGCAAGGAATCCGTCAAAACGCAGACGGCTGCCGTTTAAGGTGAAAAATGTAGTCCTTTAGCCTGAAACTTTTACGGTTTCCGTTTCATAAACTGCCGCTTCCATCCTTGATGCCACAAAGCGCTTATAAATCAACTGATATAAACGATACTCATCCTTTCCAAGGCTTTCCTTTGCCTCAAAGGGGGTAATCTCCAGGTAGCTGGGGCGGATAGCCTCGTGGGCATCCTGAATCTTCCCTTCTTTTTTATCTTCTGCTTGATTCTTCTGACAGTATTCAGGGCCATATTCTTGTCCGATTTTTTCCAATACCTGCAGCATGGGCTTCTTCAGAAATTCTGGTGGAATCCGTACGAAGGTAGGTAATTAAACCCACAACTCCTCTTCCCTTGACATTCACGCCCTCATACAAAGACTGGGCTATTCGCATAGTCTTTTGGGTGGGGAAAGAAAGAAGCTTTGCCGCTTCCTGCTGTAAAGTAGAGGTAGTAAAGGGAAGGGGAGCCTTCTTCCTTCTTTCCCCCTTCTTTTTCTCAATGAGCTTTAGCTTTTCTTTTCCAATTTCGGAAATAACAGAAAGAACATCCTCTTCCTTTGACAAAGGAAGCTTCTTATCCTTTCCGTAAAATACCGCCTCTACTTCCTTCTTGCCTACAGCAAGGCTGGCACTAAGACTCCAATACTCTTCCGGCTCAAAAGCATTAATCTCCGCCTCTCTGTCGCAAATCATCTTCAGTGCTACGGACTGCACTCTTCCCGCAGATAAGCCTTTACGAATCTTCTGCCAAAGCAGGGGGCTTATGGTATACCCCACCAAGCGATCCATGACTCTTCTGGCCTGCTGAGCATTTACCAAATCCATATCGATTTCTCTGGGATTCTTGATGGCATTCTGCACTGCATTCTTGGTGATTTCGTTAAAGCTTATACGGGAGATTTTCGCTGCATTTTTCTCATCCTTATTCAACTCTCTTTGCAAATGCCAGCTGATTGCCTCCCCCTCACGATCCGGGTCGGTTGCCAGATAAATTTTATCCGCTTTTTTGGCTTCCTTTTTCAACTTGCTCAGCAGTTCCCCTTTTCCGCGAATGGTAATGTACTTTGGCTCATAGTCATTTTCCACATCTACTCCAAGGGAACTTTTGGGCATATCAATTAAATGTCCCATAGTTGCATCAATGGTATAGGACTTTCCTAAAAACTTACTGATGGTTTTTACCTTGGCGGGTGACTCTACAATAATGAGATTATTTGCCATTCCTTATCCTTTCCTGTTCCGGTATAACTTGCTGTAAAGCGAAAGAACACTTCCTTTATCTATAGCATGAATAAGCGCCCTTGCCTTTCTCTTTTGAGTAAGTCAAAGCACTCTTACTTCATGTTTAAAAGGCTATTAAAGATAAAAATTATTATTAAAAAAATAATACAAAAGCTGCTTTCCTAAAAATTCGTGGACACTATAAACGAATCCTAAAAAGCAAGTCGGATTCCATGAAATTTAGCTATTTCAGAGCTTTTATCGGAAGATTTTTGATACTTTTTATAAGAAAAGTGCAAGAAATAATCAGAGATTTACTTTTGGCACTTCCAAGTATTTCGATGAAGCAGTGAACAAAACAGAAACATAAATCAGGATAATTTTTATAGGAAATTAAGTTTCTAGTTAAAGTAACTGTTCCGATTTTTTCTTCTATAATATGCAGCTTGTACACATTCACAATAACCTTCCACTTCCAGCTCAATAAGATAACGATGCAGCATGTAATTCGGAAGCTTTAATTCCTCTTGAAGACTTTGAAAATGCTTACTTTCATAGCCCAAAGCAAGATAAATCCTTCGTTTTTCCTTTGGAAAATTTTTAATCTCATCTTCTTTGCTTTCCTCCTTTTCCGCTTCTAAAGAAAAGTAGGATAATATGTCTCCGGCAGAGGTACACACAGATGCACCCTCCCGAATTAATCTGTTACAGCCCTGAGATAAACGATCTACGATTCTTCCGGGAACGGCAAATACCTGCTTTCCCTGTTCCAACGCTCTATCCACCGTAATAAAGGTACCGGATTTTTCCTTCGCTTCCACCACCAGGATCACATCGGAGAGTCCTGAAATCAGGCGGTTTCTTTCCACAAAATGATGGGGCAAAGGAGGGGAATGTAAAGGATACTCACTGAGAATTCCTCCATTCTTCTCAATATTTTCATACAGTCTAAAATTGCAACTTGGATAACAGATATTTACTCCGCAGCCTAAAACCGCATAGGTTTTGCCCTTTCCTTCCAATGCCCCTTCATGCGCCGCGGAATCAATGCCGTAAGCCATTCCGCTCACAATGCCTATCCCTTTTTTGGCCAAAGTTTTCGCGATAGACCTTGCAATATCCTTTCCATATTCCGTTCCATCTCTAGCTCCAATAATGCCCACAGTATGCTCTCCTTCTTTAGGAAGAAAGCCCTTTAAATAAAGGCATTCCGGACTATCCGGAATTTCCCTTAATCGTTTCGGAAAATCCTCTTGAAAAGGCAATAATTCTCTAATTGACAGCTCTATATTTTTCTTTTCCATTCTTATCCCTCAAAAGAAAACAATACCTCCTCCAGGCCTCGGTAAGAAACTGCTTCCGCCAGATGATTCATATTAATCTTCTCCTCTTCTTCCAAATCCGCAATGGTTCTGGCAAGCTTTAATATTTTATGATAGGTTCTCATGGAGAGATTTTTGAGCTTAAAAATATTCTCCATGTATTCCGCTTCTTCTTTTTCCCAGTTCACAGTATTCATTTACTGCCCTAACATTCATATCTCCATTCCAACGTATCTTCTCTTCTTGAAAGAAGCGTCTTTCCTGCATTTTCCTTGCCTTTTCCACCTGTTTTCTTAAAACCGCCGAAGAAATTCCTTTTTCCTTGGTCAATGCATCCTGCAAAGTAATCGACGGCAAGGATACGCATAAATCCATTCTTTCCAGAATCGGTTTGGAAATTCCCCGTTGATAAGCTCGAATCTGTCCCGGCGTACAATGACATCGATTTCGATCCGGAAAATATCCGCAGGGACAGGGGTTCATCGCCGCCACAAAAAGACAATCCACCGGATAGGAGAAGAATTGTTGCAGGCGATGTAAGGTAACTCTTTTTTCCTCCATAGGACCTCTTAACGCTTCAATGCTTTCTTTTTTAAATAAAGGTAATTCATCCAGGAATAGCACCCCCTTCCCTGCCAATGCCAATTCTCCCGGAATCAATCTTCCGGAAGACATCCCGCCAAGCAGGGTATTTTGACTGACAGCAGAGTGGGGGGCACGAAAGGGGCGTTTCTCTATTAAGCCCTTTTCAGAAGGAAGGCAAGATGCAATAGAATAAATCTTTGTTAGCTCAAGTTTCTCTTGTTTACTCATCTTTGGCAAAATTCCGGGAATTCTCTTGGCAATCATCGTCTTTCCCGTCCCGGCAGGGCCGGAAAAAAGAAGGGCGTGATGTCCTGCCGCTGCAATCAATGCAGCTCTAACTCCATAGCTTTGTCCCAAAACATCTTGGAAATCTAAATTTTGATCTTCTTCATTACCGTTTGCATAGCTTTCATCATTGCTTCCTACAGAAGGTCCCGCTCCTATATATTTTCTCTTCTCCTTTTTTCCGTAAGGAATTTTACAAATATCCAAAAGCTCTGTGATATGAGAGCAGGAAATTACCTTTAATCTTTCACTGTTCCTAGCCTCCTGCTCATTGTCTTTCGAAACGAATACCCCCTCCATTCCAGCCTCTTCCAAGGCCAGAACCATGGGAAGCACACCGGATACAGGTCGAATCTCTCCATCTAAACCTAGTTCCCCCAAAAATCCATAGTTTTCATAGGGAAAATCGCAGCTTGGATAGAGAGCCAGTAAGGTTCCCATAAAAATGGGAAGATCGAAGGAACTGCCGTTTTTTCGCAGATCCGCAGGTTGTAAATTAATGGTAATTTTTCTTCGGCGGAAGCTCCAAGCCCTAAATTTTTAAGGCAATACTCACCCGTTCTATCGCCTCCTTCACGGAAGCAGAAACATTTCCCAGAGTCATAGAGCGGGGAAGTCCCATTGCTTTCATCCACCTGAACGGAAACCACATAAGCATTTAACCCATGAATTGCAGCAGAATAGACTTTAGATAACATTCGAATACCTCATATACATTTTTTTAAAAAAAGAAATTGAAAGACACCAAGAGCAAAAAGAATGACAAGAAAAAGAATAATAAAAAAATAGAATGATAAGAATAGAAAAGTAAAAATGAAATCCTGAAAAATACAATGAAAAAGAAGAGCTGAAAAAAAGCAATCGAAAAGGAAAGCAACAGAATTTAAAAAAATAATAGAATGTAAAACAATAGAAGCTAAAAGGCAATGAGAAGCTAAAGGCAATAGAACGATAGATATATAGATATATAAATATATAAATATATAAATATATAAATATATAAATATATAAATATAAATAAAGACTAAGACTATCTTTAAAAAAATAATCTTAGTCCTTCCCCTTAGTCTTGTCAATAAGATAAGCATCCAAATGAAAGCTTTTTAAAATCTCAAAATATTCTTTTGGAAGTGGAGCAAAAAAGCATTTTTCTGAAAGAGAAAACAACACACTGCTCTCCGGTAATTTCGGAAACCGTAGAGAATAGGCGTGAAGAAGCTGATAAGATAAGGGCAGAGTTTTTTTCTTAATCTCGCATTTTTTTCCTTGTATCTCCATACTTATCATCTCCCACAATAGGGATGGGAAAGAAGGGATAGCTGGGTGCGAATTTGATGGGTTTTTCCGGTAAAAATCTGTACCGAAAGAAGGGAAAGGGATCCCACACTGCTTTCCACGCAAGCCAGCTTCTCAAACGCACTCTTGACTCTTTTTCCTCTTTCACTTTCTAAGGCCTTATTCTGCCCCTTATCTTTTTCCAGAAAATGTTCCTGCAGCCCTGTTTTTTGAAAATCTCCATACACCAGGGCATAATATTTTTTCTCTAAATCATGGCTTTGTAGAAGCTTGGCAAATGCCTGCAATCCCCCCAAGCTTTTTCCAAAAATGATGATTCCCGATGTATTTCTATCCAAGCGATTGGCAATCCCCGGACGGAAGCTTTTCTCTTGTTCCTTACTGAGCTCTCCCTTTGTTCGCATATAGGATAAAAGCAGGGAATTTACAGAAAAAGAAGAACTTCCATCATTTTCAGAAAGAAGTCCTACCGGCTTATTAAATAAAATACAGTGTTTGTCTTCATAAAGAATAAAGTTCTGCCACTTCTGAGTCCAAAGCTCCTTTACCCCACTCTCCCGCTCCTGAATCAGCTTGCCCAAGCTCTCTTCACTGAAATAAAGCTGAACGGTATCTCCCAGCCGTAAAATCTCTTTACCATCGGCTTTTTTCCCGTTTAAAAGGATATTTTTCTTTCGAAGCATCTTATAAAGAAAGGAATCTGCCTGTCCTTTAAAATATTTTTGTAAAAGCTTTAAGAGCTTTTTGTTCCTTTTCGTTTTGTGATATCAGAATTTCTCGCATAGTCTACCCTATAAAATTTACGAACTACAGGAATCAAAAAGCATATCCGGACACATCTGACAGAGAAGATAAAAATCCCTTCATCGGTAAGCCATAAATAGAAATAGGACGATTTAACACTGCATCCATCACCGCAAGCTTAGCAACCTTCTTCGGCTTTGCCATAAAGAGTTGCTTGATTTTTTGCATTCTTCCTCCACCTCCTGCCACCGCAAAGAAGGGCGTGTCCACAGGTCCCGGACAAACAACGGTCAGTCCAACTCCTGTATTTCGTAACTCTTCTCTTAAAGATAAAGAAAATGAGTATACATAAGACTTTGTAGCCGCATATACGGAAAATTCAGCCTGGGGTAAGAAAGCCGCGGCAGAAGCCATTTGAATAATCCGGGAACTGGAACCCATATATTCCAGAGATTTTAAAGTAAATGCCGTTAGAGCCTTTACATTTAAATCCAGCATCTTCAGCTGTTCCTCAACGGAAATTTCCGTCACTCTCCCCAGTTTTCCGAAACCGGCTGCATTAACCAGAAAAAGAATTTCCGGATTTTCTTTTATCAGTAAATCCTCATACTTTTGAAAACATTCTTCTTTTGTTAAATCCCATGAAAAAAGGCGAACCGGTCTGAATAGTTGCTCTTCTACCTCTTGCAAACTTTCTTTCCTTCTGGAAAAAAGCCAAAATTCTTGTATTGCCGGAATGCGATCCTGCAATGCAAAGCAAATTTCTTTTCCTATTCCCGAACTCGCCCCTGTAATTACTGCTATTTTCATCCCATCCATCCTAGATTCTATGAAATATGCTACACTTCCTTGGGCCTGTTATATTAGTAAAGCCTACGCAGAGGAAGCCCAAAGAAGATTTTTGTCACCGAAACAACGGTACTCTTCCTTGAATACTGAATTAAGTATAGCTTACTCAAAGTATAATCTCAATCTATTTTCCGAATTGTCGAACTATATCCATAATTTCATGAACAGTTTTATAGGCAGTTTTATAGGCAGTTTCATGGGTAGTTCCGTGGAATATTTCGTGGGATACATTCACTGTAAAATGAGGAAAAGCCCTGCTTTTTCTGTGAAAACAGATTCCAAAGAAGCAATAAAAAACCCAGGTTTCAAGCCGTTATAGGCTTAATTCCCAGGTTTTTCAATTCCTGCGGGAGATGGGACTTGAACCCACACGTCCTATCGGACACAAGATCCTTAGTCTTGCCTGTCTGCCATTCCAGCACTCCCGCGCAACAGAGGAAATTCTATCACAATTTCCTCTACTGTGCAAGTTTTTTTCTTGTAGAAACGAAAAGTTTTTTTGCGGAAAAGAAAAAGTATGTATCTGTTTTATTCCGGCAAATAAGTGCTTTGCTTTTAGCTTTTCTACAAATCAGACTACTTGTCAGTCTCCTTTGTTTCTTCCTTTTTCTTTCTACCTCTCCGACCGGACTTTTTCCGCACTTGCTGATTCTGTTTTCTTTGTATCAGCCTTAGCTTTTACAGATTTTTCAGTAGTTTTATCGTTGGAAGTTCTCGCACCGATCTTTTGTTTTTGCCGTTTTTTTCTTCCTTAGTCGTATTTGTCTTCTCTCCCGCCTTAGTTTTATCGGTTTTTCCGCAGTCTTCGTCCGTCTAGACTTTGTTTCCGACTTTTTCTTCTCCTGTCTTAGCCTTTACAGACTTCCTTAGCGGCTTTTTCTTTTGTAGCTTTGAGATTGGTTTTTACTTTCTACAGACTTATCCGCATCCTTAACCTTTGCTTTCTTTTTCTGAAGTCTGGTTCTGCTTTTTTTCTCTTCTTTCGTCGAAGCTTTAGCAGAATCCTCAGCAGATTTTTTTCAGCAGACTTTTCAACATGTTTTTTTCTTGAGAGGCTTTTTGTTCCTGTTTTTCTGGCGGATTTCTTTTCCTTTACCACTTTATCAGACTTTCCGCTTTTTCTCCTTTGTTTCCACCTTCTCTTGCTTTTTCCGGCTTTTTGTTCCTTGATGGACTTGGACTCTTCCTTAGAAGCATCCTTTCCATGTTCTTTAGAACTGTCCTTTTGCTACTGTTTTAGCATTGTCCTTTGCTTCTACTTTAGCACTATCCTGCGACACCGCTTTAGTATTGTCCTGGCTCGATTCCTGATTAGAATCTTTGTCCGGAAGCCTGTGTTCCGTTTATCCTTCTTTCCATTAGAACGTCTTCTTCTACGATTATGGTGTCTTTGCTGTTCCCTCTGCTCCGTAGAGCGACTTTCTGTTACAGCGCCGGCATCCTCCTGCACAGCTCCATCTTTTACGGCATCGGAAGACTTTTTCTCTTCCATTTTCTTAGACTCTACCGCCCCGGTTTCGGAAATGCTGTCTTCCGCTACTTCCTCTACATCCACACGCTTCATCCTTTTTAAAAACCGGATCATAAATATACTGGATTTGATTAGAGGGTCTTCCGGCATTTGCTTTCTTTTTCCGTCTTGAGATAAATACGATTCACGGTTTCAATCGAAACTCTTGGAGGAATCCTCATGCTTCAGCTTCTTCCGACTTGATGTTATCTGCGGGTTTTAGCTTCCTCCTGAGAATTCAGATTTTCTCTTTCTTTAGCAGCAACATTTTCTTCTGTAGCTCTATCGGAAGATAGCTCTTTCTCAAAGCTTTCAGCATGTTCCTCATCCGGAAAAAGCTTTTTCTTCCTTGATGTTTGCAGAGTAATCCACAGAAAAAAATGCTCTCCGTCATTTTCCTCCTCCACCAAAGAAGCATAGCTTACATCTTCCTTTGCTAAAGGATTCGGTAAGAGCTCTATCGGCTCCAAATGACTGTTCACGTCCAGAAATTGATTTTTTCTTCTTCTATAATTGTTTCTGTAGCTTAATGTCGGTCTGGTAGGAACATTGTTGGTGGTTTCAAAGGCATCTATAAGCTGTACCTTTTGGTTTCTCTCCTTGGCTCTTCTGATTCTTTCATCGTCATTGGCCACAGAATGGAGAAAACACTCTTCAATGGTCTCTCCCAAAAGAATTTCTGCACCTCTTAAGCTGTGCCAAAAGTCTCGAACCGCCGCATAGCCCTTGTCCTTGGAAACAATGCAAATCTTTTCTCCCGTATCCAAAAACATTCCCGTTGTAGAAGCAATGTACATATCCAAAGCATTGCTGTGTTGTTTTAAAAGCTTCACCATTCTTACATGGACAGCTTTTTCCTTTAAATCCTCTACTACGCCCTTCTGTAAAGCAGAATTCTCATCACTGTAGTACACCACCAAGGTATCCTGCTCTGTCAGATAATGATACCCCTCAAAGCCGCTGGCATGGGTATTTTCAAAATCTACTAAAAAAATCACAACTTATTCTCCTTTTTTACATAAAGTCATCGTTATGATTATCCTGGGATAAAAAGCCGAAGAATTCTCCTTCATCCAATTTTCGGAGTATAAACTTAGCTTCCTCCAAAGGACAAGGCAATGCATCTTCTTTACAATATAGAACTTCAGAAATCATCATTACGGTTTCCGCATTTTCCTGCTTCAGACTAGGGAACCAACACAAAATCTCCCTACGGAAATATTGTCCTCTAAGCTCCGAAAATAACTAGGCTTTCCATTCGGTTCGGATAAACAGCTTAGAAAAATATGTTCTCCTTCTTTCACACCATGCCGGTACAGTCTTGGATCAAAAAGAGAACCGAATACACCGTAGTAGGACAGAGTCTTATGAAAGTCCTCCAACAAGTCTTCCCAGTCATCCGGAAGACCATAGCGATCATAGGACCTTTTCACTTGAAAATATCGACCATCCCGATATTGAATTGTAATCTCTAAAAGAGCCGAACTCTCTTCCCCGATGCTTCCCGCACTCTGATCATAATGTTGAAAATAGCGTTCTATATTGCCCAAAAGATAATCCACGATTTTTGGGTATAAAGTACTCATGCTTTACCGAAGGAAGCTTATTCATGTTCTGCAGGTAAACAAGGCTTTGACTTTCTCTGGATAGAAGCAGAGTCTCTTCAAAAGAAGACGTCCTCTCTTTCTTCTTTCCGGGTCAAAGGATTCCAGCTTACATTCTCCCTTTCCTCTTCCACTCGTAAGGAAAAGCGCATAATTTGATGAGAATTCGCGTTATTCACTTCAGCCGTCAGTCTGTTTAAAGAAGCAATAAAATGGTTCCAACTTCCCGGAACACTATTAATCCCTTGATACTCTTTCGCCTCTTGATTCTCTTCTTTATACAATAAAAACCAACGGAAGGAAAATGCAGGAATGCCTCCTTTTTTTTCCTGAAAATAGCTACGCTTCCACTTTGGTATAGCACACTCATCTAAAGAGTTTAAGAAGCTTTCCGAAGATTCTTTGGGCACATTCAAGACAAGAGCCGGACCTTCATCTTCTACAGGCGCATCATAGGCATACTTAATCCGACCATTCTTCATCCAAATGTTCAATGAGCTTTCCCCTTCACCCAGTCCATCCAGCTTTAAATTCAAGTACTCCAGCATGAAGCCTCTCCTTTCTCTTTAGTTAGATTCATTATAGCGTATCGTTTCGAAAAAAATACAGCAAAGTTCTAAAAAATAATGCTTGATTTTCAAAAAAGCTAATGGTATACTTGCACAGTTGACTGAGACGAGGTGTGATAATGGTAGTCGGCCAGCCTGGAAAGTTGGTGCCCGTTCTGCGGGTTGTGGGTTCAAGTCCCATCCTCGTCGCTAAGATAAAGAGCCTTGATTTATGTAAGAAACGACATAAATCAAGGCTTTTTTCTTACCTTAATTCACCAAAAAAGGAGCTATAAAAATAAAACGACAAAGAAATTTTCGACAATATAGGTCTGAGATTATGGGGTAGTCTGAGCCCGATACTTGCGAAAAACAAGTAGAACGCAGTTTTTCGCTTAGTATCCGCTACGTGGCGAAGCTAGCGAGAGCGTGCCCCAAATTTCAGACCTATATTGAATAGAAAATTTAGTTTGATTTTTACAGCCCCTTTTAATCGAACTTTCCGGAATACTTGTCAATCTTTCCTTCATCCGCATCCTTAAAAGATTTCATCCATGGTTCTCCAACCAAGTACGGCACACTTTACTCTGGCAGGCATGTGAGAAATATCCTCCAGAATTCCGGCTTCTTCCAGCTCTTCCTTCTCCTCTTCCGTAATCTTTCCCCGAATCATTCGCAGAAAGATTTCAGAAAGCCGAAGGGCTTCGTCCTTTGTTTTTTTCCTATGATTAAATCGCACATAATATCTGCACTGGCCTGGGAGATGGCACAGCCGTCTCCGTCAAAGCTGGCTTCGGAAATAACATTATCCTTATCCAACTTTAAGTACAAGACGATATCGTCTCCACAGCTGGGATTCACGCCCTCTAAAGAAAAGCTGGCATCCTCCATCTTATACTTATTGTTTGGTCGAATATTATGCTCTGTTAAAATCTCATTATAATAGGTATTACTCCCCATATCCCATCACTCCTCGAATAGTTTTTAATGCCGCCAAAAAGGCATCCACATCTTCCTTAGTATTGTACAGGCCAAGACTGACTCTGGTGGTACTTGGTGTTCCCAGGAATTTCATCAAAGGCTGCGCACAGTGGTGTCCTGCCCGGACGCAAACCTGATAGGAATTGAAAATGGCTGCAATATCATGGGGGTGTACCCCGTCAATAGTAAAGGTTACAATGCCATGATGTCTTTTCGGATCTTTGGAACCTACGATGTGCACATGAGGAATCTTTTCCATTCCCTCCATGAGATAAGCACAAAGCTCCGCCTCTCTTTCCTCAATAAAGGAAAATCCGACTTTGTCCAGATAAGAAATTGCCGCTGTAAGACCAACTGCACCGCCTACATTTACTGTACCTGCCTCAAACTTATGAGGAAGCTCTGCCCAGGTAGCACCTTCCTTGGTTACATACTCTATCATTTCTCCGCCGAAAAGGAAGGGAGGCATCTTTTCCAAAAGCTCCTTCTTTCCATATACGGCTCCGATTCCCATGGGAGCATAGAGCTTATGTCCGGAAAATGCCAAAAAATCCACATCCAAATCCTGCACATCCACCTTGGTATGGGGAACGGACTGGGCTCCGTCACAAACAAATACAGCTCCAATTTCATGAGTGAGCTTTGCAAAAAGCTTAATGTCCTGAATATTTCCAAGAACATTGGAAACTTGAGCCATTGTCACCAGCTTTACCTTGGGATTTAATACTGCCCGGAAGCTTTCTTCCGTAATAATACCCTCTTCATTTGGCTCCAGAAAATGAAGCTTTAAGCCCTTTTCCTTCGCCAGCTGCTGCCAGGGAATGAAGTTGCTGTGATGCTCCGAAACCGGAAGCATGATTTCATCTCCCTCCTGCAAAAAGGCTCTGCCATAGGTATAGGCAATAAGATTCAATCCCTCGGTAGCGTTTCTTACAAAGATGATTTCTGCACTTTCCTTCGCATTTAGAAACTTCGCCACAGCTTCCCTTGCCTCTTCATAGGCTTCCGTAGCCTTTAAAGAAAGCTCGTAGAGCCCACGGAGAGGGTTGGCATTTTCCGCATGATAATAATGCTCCATAGCTTCCAAAACCTGCTTTGGCTTCTGTGTAGTTGCCGCATTATCCAAGTAGGCAAAGCTTCCTGTTTTGAAAATAGGAAAATCTTCTTTTAATTTTTTTGCCAATTCCTCTCTTGCCAATTCCATTATTCCTCTTCCTTACCCTTTCCTCTGATAGTCTCCTCAATATATGCCTGAATACTCTTATCGGAAATGCTGTGAATAACATTTTCCATTCTGGCTTCTGCCATCAGCTCATAGGTACTTTCCAAATCCATACCCCTACTCTGCATGTAGAAGACACTATCCTCGTCCAAACGACCGATGGTAGCACCGTGGTTTCCTTCCACATCATCCTCATCACAAAGAATAACCGGAATGGTCTGGTTTACCACATTGTCATCCATCAAAAGCACATTTTCCTGCTCATTTCCGCAGGCACCCTTTGCCCCATGCTTTTAGGGTCAATGGTGCCGCGGAAAATTTTGAAGGCTTCTCCTCTCAGAACGCCGTCACAGTAAATATGAGACTCGCTCTTCTTTCCGAAATGATTTACCAAAAGGTTGTAGTCCGCTCTCTCCTGCTTCTCCAAGAAGTAGCCAAGATGCATCTCCGCCTCACTACGGTTTCCTAAAAGATCAGCCCGATAGCCTATATGGGCACTCTTTCCGCAAAGATGAATTGCGCTAAGCTTTACCTTCGAAGATTCCTGAAGCTGCAAAGATAAATCATCATAGCTTTGGAATGTATCACCGAACTTACTCACCAAAATCAGATTCAGCTCTGCATTTTTTTCTAAAATAAACTTTTCCTGTAAATAAGCGGAACCTTCCGCCTTCTCCTCTGATTCTCTATGTAAGAAGAGCGTCAGTTTTGCCCCTCCTCCAGATAGAATTGGAAGGAGGAATGTTGATTCTCTTTACTCTCATAAAGAAAATGCATAATCATGGGAGCCTTGGCTTCATCCTTTTTGATACGATAGCTGATGCTTTCACAGCCGTCTTCCTTGGCAAGACCGGCTAATTCTTCTCCCAAACCGCTGACTACTTTAGAAAAAGTCTCCCTCTCCTCTAGTGGCCTCTTCTTCCATTTCCGGTATAAAGGACTGAAATGCTCCGTTAATCTTAATTCTACTTTCATTCATTTTCAGCCAGCGAAATGTAGGAACCGGCATCTTATTGATAATTAATTCTTCTGTACGCACAATTCCTCCTTCCTAGCCAATGGCTCCCACCATCTCCAAACGAATCAGGTTATTCATCTCCACCGCATATTCCAAAGGTAACTCCTTGGAAACGGAGTCCGCAAATCCGCTGACAATCAGAGACTTAGCCTCCTCCTCGGGAATACCGCGGGACATCAGATAAAATACAGCTTCATCGGAGATTCTTCCAATCTTTGCCTCATGCCCCACATCCGCCTGATTGGTACGAACATCAATGGCGGGAACCGTATCGGAACGGGACTGGTCATCCAGCATCAAAGACTGACAGGATACCGCAGACTTTGCATTTTTCGCTTGATTTTGGATTACTACTGCAGAACGATAGGTAGAAATACCGCCACTCTTGGAAATAGAACGGGTATTGATATAGGAACTGGTATCTTTTCCGATATGCACCATCTTGGCTCCGGTATCCAGATTCTGCCCTGCTCCTGCAAAGGTTACGCCGGTAAATTCCGCTCTGGCATTGTCACCCTTTAAAATGGTCATGGGGTAGAGGTAGGAAATATGGGAACCGAAGGAACCGGAAACCCACTCCATAATACCGTTTTCTTCCACTCTGGCTCTTTTGGTGTTTAAGTTATACATATTCTTGGACCAGTTCTCGATGGTGGAATAGCGAAGCTTTGCATTTTTTCCTACAAAAAGCTCTACGCATCCCGCATGGAGGTTTGCCACATTGTACTTCGGTGCGGAACAGCCTTCGATAAAGTGTAACTCCGCTCCCTCATCCACGATGATTAAAGTATGTTCAAACTGTCCTGCTCCCGGCGCATTCAAACGGAAATAGGACTGGAGAGGAATCTCAACATTTACCCCCTTGGGAACATAAACGAAGGAACCTCCGGACCATACTGCCCCGTGAAGAGCTGCAAACTTATGGTCTGTCGGGGGGAACAAGCTTCATAAAATGCTTCTCAATCATTTCCCCGTAGGGACCGTGAAGGGCGGACTCAATATCGGAATAAACCACACCCTTAGCCGCTACCTCTTCCTGCAGGTTGTGATATACAAGCTCCGAGTCATACTGAGCGCCAACACCTGCTAAGCTCTTTCTTTCCGCCTCCGGAATACCGAGCTTTTCAAAGGTATTCTTAATATCCTCAGGAACCTCTTCCCAGTCTGCGGACATCTTGGTTTTCGGCTTAACATAGGTCACAATATTGTCCATGTTCAAGTCGGAGATATCCGGTCCCCAGTTGGGGATATCTGTTTTATGATAAACTTCCAGGGCCTTTAGACGAAAATCTCGCATCCACTGAGGATCATTTTTCTTATCCGAAATCTCCTCTACGATTTCCGGCGTTAAGCCCTCTTTGATTTTATAGAAGTCGCTGTCCTTTTCTTCATATCGAAAATCATATAAAGAACGATCAATATCTTGAACTTCTGTTCTTTCCTTTGCCATACTATCCTCTAGCTTTCCAAATAAAAGGATTTATTCCTTCTCCAAAAAAGATTCAAAACCTTCGTTGTTGATTTTATCTACCAGGCTTCCGTCTCCCTCAGCCTTCATCACACCGTTAATCACCACATGCGTCTTATCCACTGTCAAGGACTCTAAAATTCTTGTAGAGTGGGTGATAATTAAAAGGGAGCCTTCCATATTCTTCTGATACTCCTTGATCCCTTCGGAAACGGTTCTTACCGCATCCACATCCAGTCCGGAATCTGTCTCATCAAGAATGGCAAGACCGGGCTTTAACATGAGAAGCTGTAAAATCTCCGCCTTCTTTTTCTCTCCACCGGAGAAACCTACATTTAAATCACGCTCTGCATAACTATGATCCATCCCCAGGATATCCATGGACTTCTTAAGCTCCTTACGAAAATCCCAAAGGCGGATTCTCTGTCCGAAACGCTGTTCCATAGCGGAACGAATGAAGTTTCCAAGGCTTACTCCCGGAACCTCCAAGGGATTTTGGAAGGAAAGGAAAAATTCTCTCTTAGCTCTCTTATCCACCGCTTCATGGGTAATATCTTCCCCGTCAAAAAGAATCTGTCCGTTGGTAATGCTGTACCGGGGATTTCCCATAAGAGCATTTCCCAAGGTGGACTTTCCTGCTCCGTTAGGCCCCATCAGTACATGGGTTTCACCCTTATTGATGGACAGGTTCACATTCTTTAAAATTCCTTTTTCTTCTACTGAAACGGATAAATCTTTTTATCTTTAGTAATTCCGCCATATTCCTCCAAATATATAAAGACCTTTCTGTCTTATCATTAAGATGCTCGGACTTGCCACCGTAAACCAATCTGTACAAACGATACGGTTCAATTCCCTGATTCTTTAATTCTGAACCAATAACAGCAATTCATAACATCTTCTTGACTATGTTTGGGATTATAAACGAGGGCAAAAATCATGTGACAATACTATTCCTAGTAATTTTTATAGGATTATAAGAAAAAAACAAAAAAGAAGAGAAAAAAGCCTGTAATAGCAAGCTTTTACCTCTTCTTTTGGTTATCTAACACTAACTATATTTTAGGAATCTATTCTCTTCAATAATTCCAGATTAATATTAACGTATACTTTTCAAGGCTATCAAGCGAACTCCGGTTTGACAGAAGTCATTTACCAAAAACATCGCCTATTCGGATAGGAATAGGTACTCAGAAGCCCTTACAAAATGCCTCCGCCTCTGAAAATTTCTCCTTGGGAATGGCTTTCTCCGTCTTTACCGGAAGAAATTCCTTGGAACCTATCAAGCGAATCTCCGAGAGAAAGCTAGCCTTAGTCTCGAAAATCTCTCTTTCGGCAAAAAGCCTTCCTCTTCCACATCCATTGCCTGTGACGGAAATCAATCTGTTTCCTTCATAGCTCACTTCCAAGGTACAGCCTCTTCTACAGTTCATACAAGTCATTTTTTATTTCCAAATTGTTCCCTCTTTCCATAAGTGAAAATCTATTGTCAAAATGCGCTTCTTACTTTAATCCTCTTTACCGAAACCGAAGCTTGCTTCCAATGCTTTTTTCCAGCCCCGGACTTTTTCTTCTCTTTTCTCCCGGGTCATCTTGGGGAAGAACTCCATTTCCACATGATGTCTCTCCTCCAGGCTGTCCATGGATTCATAGAGTCCAACAGAAAGTCCCGCCAGATAGGCTGCTCCCAAGGCGGTTGTTTCAATAGAACGGGGACGAATCACGGAGGCCTGCATTAAATCCGCTTGAAACTGCATGAGGAAATTATTACCGGAGGCTCCTCCATCCACCCGAAGACTTCTAAGGCGCTGTCCCATATCCTGCTCCATAGCAAGAAGCAGGTCTCTACTTTGAAAGGCAATGGACTCCAGGGCAGCTCGTATAATGTGATTTTTGTTTACCCCTCTGGTCAGTCCGGTAATACTTCCTCTAGCAAAGGGATCCCAGTAGGGTGCTCCAAGTCCTGTAAATGCCGGCACGATATAGCAACCGTTGCTGTCCTCCACCTTAGATGCAAAATACTCCGAATCCTCCGCCTTATCCAGCATGTGCAGTTCATCTCTTAGCCACTGAATGACCGCTCCTCCTACATACACAGATCCCTCCAAAGCATACTGCACCTTTCCGTCAATGCCCCAGGCAATGGTACTCAGCAAGCCGTGTTTCGAAAGAATGGCCTGATTTCCTGTATTCATCAGCATAAAGCAGCCGGTGCCGTAGGTATTTTTCACATCCCCCTTTTGGAAGCAACATTGTCCGAAAAGAGCTGCTTGTTGATCTCCCGCCACTCCGCAGATAGGAACGGGCCTTCCCAAAAACTCCGGATCCACCTCTCCGAAGAAACCGGAGGAAGGATTTACCTTAGGGAAGCATAGCCCTGGGAATTCTAAAAAGGACAGAAGCTCCTCATCCCATTCCAAGCTGTGAATGTTAAACAGCAACGTTCTTGATGCATTGGTATAATCCGTAACAAAACAGTTTCCCTTACTCAACTTATACATCAACCAGGTATCCACGGTACCGAAGCAAAGCTCTCCTGCCTCCGCCCTTTCCTGAGCCCCCTCCACATGGTCTAAAATCCAACGAATCTTCGTAGCGGAAAAATACGGGTCAAAAACCAATCCGGTTTTTTCCCGAATCTTTTCTGAAATCTCCGGATGAGCCTTTTGCGCTTCCTTTATCCATTCCGTGGTTCTTCTGCACTGCCAAACAATGGCGGGATAAATAGCCTGTCCCGTCTTTCTATCCCATACAATGGTACTTTCCCTTTGATTGGTAATACCGATGGCTAATAAAGATGCAGAGGGAATCCCCGATTTTTCCAGACATTCCCGTGCTACCGCCAACTGGCTTTGCCAGATTTCATTGGGATGATGCTCCACATAACCGGGCTTCGGATAATACTGGGGAAACTCTTTTTGAGCCTTGAAAACAGACTCTCCCTCTTCGTCAAAAAGGATGGCTCTGGTACTGGTGGTACCTGCATCTAAAAGCCATGATATATTTTTTCATTTCATATCCTTTCTATAATTGCCTGATAATTTCTCTTTACTGCAAACTTTCTTTGCCTGCCTGGATATTTATTACACTTTATGCTCTTTATTGTTTAACGTGTCCATTTATATACCACGCAAAACATTTCTTCTCTAAATTCTTTTCTCCGTAAATTCAGGAATAAAGCTTTCTTTGGCACTTTTCTTCCTCTTGCATATAGGCGTTTTGAATTCCCAGCTCTTCAGCATAACGAATCCATTTTTCATACTCTTTTCCGTAGACTCGACGGTCAATCTCCGGGTAAGCCTCAAGATTTCCATAAGGAATGTATTGCCGAAGTAAACTGTATAAAATATTTTCTCCGTACTCTTCATAGGCATATTTTAACACTTTTTCGCCTGATACACCTGATTCGGCAGGAGCAAATGTCGAAGAATCACACCTTTTTGTAAAAGCCCCTCCTTATATTCCAGTTCGGGACACTGACGCATACACTCCGCCAGAGCTTCCTTTTGCCCTCAACGGGTAGTCCTTTTGCCCTGGAATAGCGTAAAGCCGTGTCTTCCTTTATGTATTTAAAATCAAAAGATAAATATCAATAAGCCCTTCACAGCTTGCCAATACCTCTCTGCTTTGATATCCGGAGCAGTTCCATACAAAGGGCAGGCTAAAGCCTCTTTTCTTAGCCAAGCCAATCGCTTCTAAAATCCCCGGAAGATAATGCTCTCCCGTAATCAGATTAATATTATGACAGCCCAGCTTTTCCAAGCTCAGAAAATGCTGATAAAGCTCTTCAACAGAAACCGCCTCCCCGATTTCTCCCGAGAAAGCCTTTGGTTTTAGCAAAAAAACACAGGACAGACTGCAATAAGAAAAGAAAATGGTTCCGCTTCCCTTGCTTCCGGAAATACAGGGCTCCTCCCAAAAATGAGGAGCTGCTCTACCGATATGCATGATACTTCCCGCATGACAAAATCCCCTCTCACCTTTAAAGCGATTTACCTTACATTCCCTTGGGCAAAGTCTACAGGAAGCATAAGATAGAATACTTTGTTTCTCTTCTCCCTGAACCACATTAGATTTTTCTTTCTGGACTATCTTAGGTTTTTCTTCCTGGACCATCTTGGATTTCACTTCCTGTATTTCATCTATTTCCTGTATTTCATCTATTTCCTCTATTTCCTGTATTTGCGACATTTCCTATATTTTATCCTCGTTTTTCGCGGTTTTCTATTTCAATCCCCGCTTATTCTATTTAAGTCCGGCTTGTAAGCCCTCTAAAAAGCTGATACAATTCCTTTGATTTCACAATAATTTATCAAAACAAAGGAGTATATTATGGCAAATCCTATTGTACGCATTACGATGGACAGTGGCAAGGTGATTCGTTTGGAACTGTATCCTGAAACTGCCCCCATTACCGTAGAGAACTTTTTAGACCTGGTAAAGAAGGGCTTTTATAACGGACTTACCTTCCACCGTATTATTTCCGGCTTTATGATCCAGGGAGGAGACCCGGACGGAAACGGTATGGGCGGCCCCGGTTACAGCATTAAGGGAGAGTTCAAAAGCAACGGTGTAGACAACCCCTTAAAGCATGAAAAGGGTGTTATTTCTATGGCTCGTTCCATGGATCCCAACTCTGCCGGTTCCCAGTTCTTTATTATGCATGAAGCAGCTCCTCATTTGGATGGACAGTATGCTGCATTCGGAAAGGTCATCGAAGGCTTGGATGTAGTAGATGAAATTGCTTCCGTAGAAACCGGTTTTCAGGATGCTCCTGTAGAAAAGGTAATCATGGAAAAGGTAGAGGTAGAGGAATAATTTATCCCTTGCCTATACTCGGGAAGTTCCATACGATTTCCTCAGACTATAGTATAAAAAATCCCCCTCTCCTGAGAGAGGGGGGAACTATGGCTATAAGCCGGGTTATGTTAAAAATGGTCATCTATCTAGGACTTATGTCGCCATAAGCCTCAAGCGGTTTACCCGAGGGCAGGCGAGCCACCTTATGCCCTCTGTTTAACCTTGCTTCGGATGGGGTTTACATAGCATTTCCTGTTACCAGGAAACCGGTGGTCTCTTACACCCCCTTTTCACCCTTACCGGAAACCGGCGGTTATTTTCTGTTGCACTTTCCTGTGAGTCACCTCAACCTGACGTTATCAGGCATCCTGCTCTATGAAGCCCGGACTTTCCTCTCCTGCACTTGGCAGCAGCGACCATTCACCTTAGTTCCGTTAAAGTCTATCTTATGAAATTCTTTTTTGTCAAGAAAATCCATTTTCCTTGATACATTTTCCTTAATACAAATGTTGCAAATATTCCCCGGTTTCCCGGTTATACAGCATCTCTTCTTTCATGTTTCTATACTGCAAAGGACTTACCCCTATTTTCTGCCGAAAAATCTTGGAAAAGCTTAAAGGGTCATGATAGCCCACCATATAGGCAATTTCCGCTATGGACTTTCTAGTTCTCCGAAGCATGGCCTTGGCATTTTGCATCCGGATATAGAGTAAATATTCCTTGGGAGAGTAACCGGTATCCTTCTTGAAGCTGTTAAAAAGATGGGCGCGATGAATTCCCATTTCCTTCGCTAAAGCGCTAATAGAGATATCTTCATGATAATGCTCATCCAGATAGGCTCTCACTCTGGCACTGTGACTGCCTAAATCCTTTAATGGTCCTCCCCAATGCGTTTCTTCCTGCTTTCCCCTGAGAAGATTGGCAAAAAACAAGTGCATATAGGCGCTTCTGGATAGTTGCTGCTCCGGAGTATAATCCTGTTTTTGCAAAATTTTATTGATACACAATAATAGATTATCCATCTGATGCACTATGCCCACCGGTTTTTCCTTGCTAAAGCCGGCTTCGGTAAAAAAACTGTCCGCATCCACTCCCCGCACACCAATCCAAAAATAAGACCAGGGCTCCGTTAAATCCGCCTCATACCAGGCCTCTACGTGAGGATATAAAAGAAAAGCATTCCCTTTGGATAAATGATAATACTCTCCGTTAACGAATAATGTCCCTACACCGGAATAGACCACATGCAAAAGATACAAATTTCGCTTATTCGGTCCATAACGATGTCCCGGAACACAACGTTCTTTTCCGCAATACATCAGCTGTAGGTCGGAAGCCTTATTCTCAGCGTCCTGAAAATTCAAAGAACGCTGTTCCTCCCCCAAAAAACAACCAAAGGGATCTTTTACAAAATCTACAGTTTGTCTTTCCATCTCAGTAAAAAGAGAGGGAGACCGGGATCAAGAAAAATAAAAGGGCTCTTCTCTTTTGCTTTTCTTAATAGACTCTCCTCTCTCTACCTCCTAAATTTATTTTTCTTTCTCTCTAAGACTTGGCATCAATCTTGAAAAGGATGGAGGCAAAGTCTCCTCCCTTCCTGCTTAAATCATCTCTGGAGATAGGAATTCCCACTTCCATAAGCTCGCTGCCATAAGCCTGATAATCCAAGCTCTTCTTTTCCAAATTAAAGGAAGCATGTAAAACAGGATTTTCCAACCTTTCCAAGCAGGGGCTTAAATCAGCCTGTACTCTGTAAAGACGGTCCTCCTCCAAGCCCTTTAGCTTAAAACGAATCCAGGAAGCATTTACATGATTTAAGGTCTGGAAATACATAGCCAAGGCCTGATCCTTCTTAGGAGATACCACCATAAAGGCAGTTTCATTTCCCTTGAAAGGAGAGCGAAGGCGATAAAAGTCTCCGTCGATCTGAATCAGCTTCCGATACTCCTTCATAAACTGAATCTGTTTCTTCACCTCTTCAATTTCCTTCTCGGGAAGAAGATTTAAATCCAGCTCATAACCGAAGGTTCCGAAGTAAGCCATATTGGCTCTGGTTTCCAATGGGGTATTTCTATAAAGCTGCTGGTTAGGTACCTGCGATACATGAGAACCGATACTGACAATGGGGTAGGCAATGGATGTTCCGTACTGAATCTTCGCTCTCTCCGCCGCATCCGAGTCATCACTGCACCAGGTCTGGGGAGCATAGTACATCAGTCCCGCATCATATCTGGCTCCGCCGCTGGCACAGGATTCAAAAAGCACATCCGGGAACTCCGTAGTCAGACGATGATACAAATCATAGACTCCAAGAATATATCTATGCATCATCTCTCCCTGTCTTTCCGCATCCAGTGCGGCAGAATAGGGCTCGGACATATAGCGGTTCATATCCCACTTAATATAGGAAATAGAGGATTCTCTAAGAATCTTTGCCATCTTTCCGTAGATATAGTCCACAACCTCTTTTCTGGAATAGTCCAGTACATGCTGGTGTCTGGCATGACTTGGAAAACGGCCCGGCGTGGCAATCATCCAATCCGGATGAGCCCGGTACAGGTCAGAATCCATATTGACCATTTCCACTTCAAACCAAAGACCGAACTTTTAATCCCAGAGCCTCTACCTTCTTAGACAGACCCGCAATGCCCTGAGGAAGCTTTTCTAAGTTAGCATCCCAGTCTCCAAGGCCTCTGTAATCATCATTTCTCTTTCCAAACCATCCATCATCCAATACAAAAAGTTCCGCTCCCACTTCCTTTGCCTTTTTAGCGATATGAAGAATCTTCTCCTCATTAAAATCAAAGAAGGTAGCCTCCCAGTTATTTAAAAAGAATCGGGCGTTCCTGATTCTTGTATTTTCCGTGCATAAGGCGGTTTTTAAAGAAGCGGTGATAAACCTGACTCAAACCGTTCAAACCATCCTCGGAATAGGCCATCACCACCTCCGGGCTTTGGAAGGACTCTCCCTCTGAAAGGCAATAGGAGAAGTTCTGGGGATTAATTCCCAGCATTACCCTTGTCATATCAAAGGTGGATACCTCTACTTGAGAAAGGAAGTTTCCGCTGTAAACCAGGTTAAAGCCGTAAACCTTTCCCTGATCCTCGTTGGCATCCGGACGAAGCAGGGCAATAAAGGGGTTATGCTCCGCACCGGAACAGGTACCGTTTAAGCTTTGAATACTTTGAATACCCATTTCCAATTTTCTGCTTTTTCACATAACGCTCTCTTCCCCAGGCTCCTGCCAGATGGAGCATGGTAAAGTCCTTATCTAAGAACTCTACACTCATACTAAGAGCTGCCTCTAAATGGATTTTTTCTGCTCCCATTTGGGTAAAACAAACATTTCGGCAAAGCACCGGATAATCTCTATAAAGGGTATATTCCAGACGAAGCTCTGTCTCACTGACAGCATCCACTAGGAAAATATCCAAGGTCAAAGCCTCATCATCCTCTTCCACATAAGACATTGGTAAGGGCAGGTAGCTGGGCTTTCCCTTCTTAATCTCATAGCCCCGATAACGGAAGTCGGATACCCTACTGCCATTTTCCTGCAAAATGGAAAAGGCGGGGCTACGATAATCTCCCGTTCCGTAGGAAGGATATTCCTGGGAGCTGTAATGCATAGAAAGTGAGCCCGGTTCCGGAATACAAATGCTCATCTGAGAACGCTGAGCCTCTTCATGGAGGGAGGAAAACCCTTCTCTATCATGGATTCTCTTTCCATAATACAAATGCTCCAGCTGCTCATTTTCCATTACCCGCATAAGATAGGAAATCTTCTCGTTATATAAGTGAAAAACTCTTTCTTTTTCATGAAAAACTATATCAAAATGCATTCTACGCCTCCATTCCTACAGCTTTCCGCCACTGGTAGCAATTCCTTCAATAAACTGCTTTTGGAACAAAATATACAAGATAATCATAGGAACACAGGCAATTAAAGATGCCGCCATCAGTTCAGGGAATTTCACCACATACTGCCCCTGCATCTTTGCCAAAGCAGAGGATAAAACCAACATATCCTTATCCGTATTTACAATCATGGGCCACATCAAATCCTTATAGGCAAAGAGGGCTGTGAAAATTCCAAGTGCCACCATGGAAGAACGCATCAAAGGCATCATCACGAAAAGGAAGGTTTGCCCGATATTACAGCCATCCAGTCTGGCAGCCTCCTCCAGGTCCTTGGGCAGTCCCATAAAGCCCTGTCTTAAAAGGAAGGTTCCAAAGGCGGTAACCAGTCCCGGGAAAACCAGAGCAAAAATCGTATTTAACATTCCCATCTTGGAAACCATCAAATACTGCGGAATCAAAAAGACCTGAGTCGGTACCATCATTTGGAATAAAACCAGGGAAAATGCAAGATCTCTTCCCGGAAAACGGAGTCTGGCAAAGGCATAGCCCGCCATAGTTGCCGTTACCACCGCACAAAGCACTCTAAAGAAAATCAAAAGCAGGGTATTTCTATAGAGCAGAAGAAAATTCATATTGGCAATAACCGCCTTGAAAGCATCCGTTCTCCAAACCTTCGGGAAGATAATAAAAGGATTCACGGAGGTTGCCTCTGTAGTACTCTTAAAGGCTGTCAGTACCATCCAGAAAAAGGGAACCAACATGGTAATGGAAATCAATACCAGGGTAAGATGTACGACAAAACTACTGATTTTTCTATTTCTCTCTAAGCTATCCATAGGTACTCCTTTCTTAATTATAGTAAACCCACTTCTTCTGCCCGATCATCTGTAACACAGTAACCAGTAAAGTCAGAAGGAGGAGCACCACCACAATGGTTGAACCATAACCGATGTTTTTGTTTACAAAAGAATACCTATAGAAAAGATATACCAAAGACTGGGTTTTTCCCAGTGCCGGGTTAGTGTTATCAATAACCATATAAATCAAGTCAAATACCTGTAAGCTGGCAATGACTCTGGTTACCAAAACAAAGAAAATTGTGGGAGAAAGTAAAGGCAGGGTAATGTTAAAGAAGCTGGAAATACCGGTTGCCCCGTCAATCTCCGCCGCCTCATAATAATCTCCGGGAATTTCCTGTAATCCCGCAAGGAAAAGCACCATGTTATATCCCAAATAGACCAAATACCGATTACCGCAATACTGTAAACGGCAATACTTGGGCTGCTTACCCAGTTAATTTTGCTATGAAAAATATGATTTAACAAACCGAAGTCGGAATTATAGAGCCAACGCCAAACCATGGCAATAGCAGCAGGAGCCGCCACCATGGGGAGGAAGATAATGGTTCTATACACGATCTTCCCTTTAATTTTCTTATTTAACAGCACTGCCAAAAACCAGGGAAATAGCTATGGAGAAGGGACTTCCACAATCGCATAACGCACCGTATTCAACAGAGCCTGCCAGATTTCCTTATCTGCAAAAAACCTTCTGGTAATTTTGCAAGCCAACAAAAATATTTCCTCTACCAAAGTCTCCCGTCTTAAAGAAGCTTTGATAAATGGTGTTGATAATCGGTATAATATTTAAAACCACCAAAGCCGATTATCGTTGGCAGGATAAATAACCAGCCCCAGATAAATTCGTTTTTCTCTCTACTGGTAAACGAAAAAGCCTTTCTTTTTCTCTTCCGCCATAGCTACTCCTTTTTCTACTAAATACCGGACTTCAAAGTTTGTTTTTGCAACATTTTATTTCCTTGCCTTATTTAGCGTTTTGAAAGCTTTCAAAAGCGCCGTGATAAATGCCGTAATAAATGCTGTTGTGAATGCTATTAAGAACGCTTTTTGAAAAGTTTTGATAAATACTGTTTTAAATGCTGTTTCGCTCATTTTTATATTTACTTAGCATGCTCTTCAGCAAGCTTCTCATTCATCTGTGCCGCCATCTTTTTACAAGCCTCCTCCATCGTCAGCTCTCCGGTATATACCTTAGTAACCAACTCTGTATTGGCATCCTCCCAGGTTACTGTGCTTCTGGAGAAGGGAAGAATCTCCATATCTTCCATCATATTGAGATAGGCCTGTAAATTAAAGGGCGCGCTCTTTGCCCATTCCTGAGAAGTACCCTTGTAAGCCGACATGGTAATGCCAAGCTCTGCCTGCTTTCTCTGTGCCTTTTCGGATCCCATGTATTCAATCAGCTTCCAAGCCTCTTCCTTATGCTTTGTATTAGCTGCCGCAGCCCATCCTAAACCATTGTAGATAGACACTCTTCTCCCGGTCACCTTATCCTTTGGTAGCTCTACGCAATCCGCATTGGCTAAGCTAAAGTCATTCTTCTTATGTGCCGCAATCATCCAGGAACCCTGGGTAATCATTGCCACCTTACCGGACTGGAACAAAACATCTTCGGAATTTTCAGACATAGTCTCTGCAGAAGGAATCAAATCCTCCTTAATCCAGGTCTCCAAAATCTGCATAGCTTCAATGCTCTTCGGATCGTCATAGCCGGACTTGGTCTTATCTTTATTTAGAATGTATCCGCCCCTGTCCAAAATCATATTGTAATAGCCTGCCTGATCATTGTTGGGCTTTAAGCAAAAACCATACTGAGAACCATCCGGCTTCTTTAATTTTCTGGCAGCTTCCGTTAAGTCATCCCAGGTCCAATCAGCAGTTGGATAAGCTAAGCCTGCCTCATCAAACATCTTCTTATTGTACCAAAGAGCAATCGTATCGATATCCTTAGGTACTGCATAGTCCTTGCCCTCATAGCCGTAAAGACTCCAGATATCTGTGGGATAATTCTCCTTCTTAATCACTTCGGAATTCTTAATGTAATCCGTCAAATCCAGAAGCATACCGTTACTCATGTACCGCTCTGATTCATTGGAATGCATCCAGAACACATCCGGCAAAGATCCGCCCTGTGCAGCAGCTTCCATAGCAGTCCAGTAATCCGCCCAGCGCACAACGGTAATCTTGGTTTTGATTCCTGTTTCCTTTGTGAAATCCGCCATGATTTCTTCCAGTCCGGGCTCCTGGTTGGTATCCCAGATGGATACGGAGAGAGTTACATCCGAACTCTTTTCTCCCTCTGCTTTCTCTGTTTCCTTAGTGCTCTCCCGGGCTGTTGTTCCGGCGCTCTCGAAGAATTTCCCCCGGAGTTTTCCGTCTTCTGTCCACAGGCCATCAAGCCTAACAGGCTTAAGCCAAGTGCCAATGCGTACTTCCTTAACATACTTGCCTCCTTTTAAAAAAAAGTGTAAAGGTAAGCAAACAGGTATTCCCAAGGAAACATCCCGGAGATTTTAGAAAAAGAGGCTGTAAAAAAAGAATTCTTCTCTCGTCCCTTCTTTTTTCACAACCCCTCTTCTATACGCAATCGACCCTGGTACTTTTCTTTTAAACGAGATATCGCACACTACGCGTGCGATACTCGTTAAGAATCAAATTACTTCTGCTCTTCTGCAAGCTTTTCATTCATTTGCTTTGCCATCTGCTTACATGCTTCTTCCATGGTAAGCTCTCCGGTATAAACCTTGGTAATGATTTCATTATCTGCATTTTCCCAGCTTACAGTACTTCTGGAATAAGGACGAATTACCATGTCATCCATCATGTTCAGATAAGCCTGCAGGTTAAAGTTTGCACTCTTTACCCATGCATCGGAGGTTCCCTTGTAAGCGGACATGGTTACTCCAAGTTCAGCCTGCTTCTTCTGTGCCGGCTCAGAACCCAAATACTCAATCAGCTTCCATGCCTCTTCTGTATGCTTACCATTCTTTGCGGCAGCCCATCCCAAACCGTTGTATAAGGAAACTCTCTTACCTGTTTTAGCATCCTTGGGAAGCTCTACAATATCGGCATTCTGCGCTGTGTACTCATTAGCCTTGTAGCTGGCAATCATCCAAGAGCCCTGAGGAACCATAGCTACCTTTCCGGACTGGAACAATACTTCCTCTCCGTTCTCGGACATAGTCTCGGCGGATGGCATCAAAGCCTTCCTTAATCCAAGTATCTAAAATATTCATTCCTTCGATGGTCTTTGGATCATCCCATCCGGACTTCTTCTTATCATCACTGATAACATATCCGCCCTTATCATAAATCAGGTTATAATATCCTGCCTGATTGTTATCCATCTTCACGGCCAAACCGTACTGAGATCCGTCAGACTTTGTCAGCTTTCTTGCGGTTTCTGTTAAATCATCCCAAGTCCAGTCGGAAGTAGGATAAGGAACCCCCGCCTCGTCGAAAAGCTTTTTATTGTACCAAATGGCAATAGTATCAACGTCCTTAGGAACTGCATAATAATGGTCATTATAGGTATAAAGTCCCCAGATATCCTCCCGGATAGTTCTCCACTTTAATCTTATCGGAAGCCTTAATCTTATCTGTCAAATCCAAGAGCATATCATTACTCATGTAACGCTCGGATTCGTTAGAGTGCATCCAGAAAACATCCGGTAAAAGATCCGCCCTGGGCTCCTGCCTCCAGCATGGTCCAGTACTCATTCCACTTTACAACGGAAATCTTAGTCTTGATTCCGGTCTCCTTAGTGAAATCATCTAAAATCTCCTTAATACCCGGTTCCTGGTTGGTATCCCAGATTGCTACGGAAAGCTCGTCAGAGGAAGCTCCCTGCTCACCGCTTCCGCTTGCTGTGCTCTCGGAAGAAGCACTCTTGCTTCCGCCGCAAAGCAACCAATCCCAGGGCCATAAGCCCCATCACTACTGATACCGCTAAACTTCTTTTTTTCATCTTTTCCTCCTAAAGTACAAGAGCTTCCGCGTATAATCATAGCTCGAATCAGCTTCAAAAAATTCCCAAAGCCGGCTCCGAAAAAATATTTCTCCTCTAGCTTCGCTCTTGAAAACAATATTCTATTCCCATATTATACTTCCGGCAAAAAAATATAATATGGAAAAAAATGTTGTGATAATATAGAAAAATGTTATGGAATTCTGTTGAGTTCCTTTGCTACTGTCACAACTAAAGAATTTTCTTCTTTATCGGCAAGATGGCAGGGCCCGTTCATGGACAATTTATCCACTCCCAGATGGAGAAAAAAGCTGTAAAATCCGGGATCAGCTGCAAATTCTCCGCAGACTCCCACCGATATCCCCGCCTGTTTTCCTTTTTCCACCACTTCTTTGATGGCCTCAGAATGGCAGGATGTTTTTGTGATAAAAAGCTGTGTACCATGGCATTTTGTCTGTCTATCGCCAAAAGATACTGGGATAAGTCATTGGTACCGATAGAGAAAAAAATCAACTTCTTTGGCCAAATCTCCTGCTATAAAGACTGCAGCAGGCGTTTCAATCATCACCCCTAAGGGTATTCTTTCCGCCATAGGAACCCCTTGTTTTTTTCAAGTTCTGTCCTGCATTTGTGAAATAAGGCTTTTGCTTTCTCTGACTTCTTCCAAACTACTGATCATCGGAAGCATCACCGAAAGCTTACCGTAGGCAGAAGCCCGCAATAAGGCTCTGATTTGTGTACAGAACATTTCCTTTTCTGTAAGGCAAAAGCGAATTCCCCGAAGACCTAAAGCAGGATTTTCCTCCTTTACCCCGGCGTGATAGGGAAGTACCTTATCCGCTCCCAAATCACAGGTTCGGATAATGACTTCTCTTCCCTTTCATTTCCTCCAAAGATTACCCGATAGCTTTGAAACTGTTTTTCCTCGGACGGAAGCTTTCCTTCCTCTAAAAATAAAAATTCCGTACGATACAGGCCGATTCCTTCAGCACCGGATTTTAGCAGCTTCTTGGCATCTATCGGAGACGACATATTGCCATATAATTTTATGCGCTTTCCATCTAAACTGATACAATCCTCGTCTCTCAGCTTTTCAAGCTCCTGTCGCTCCTCTTTCTTCTTTTCCATAAGCTCCCGGTAATAAGCCAGCACTTCCTCCGTAGGAGAAAAATAAGCCACTGCTTTTTCACCGTCAATAATACAGTATTCTCCGTCTTCTATGCCCTTCAGTCCCTTACATTGTACCAAAGCCGGGATTCCCAAGGATGCCGCCAGAATAGCTGTGTGACTTTGTAAGGATCCCTTCTCCGTAATAAATCCCAACAACTTATCTTTAGGAAAACGAATGGTGTCCGAAGGCCCCAGGTCCTCTGCCAATAAAACACAAGGCTCTTCCTTGGTAGCGACATCTTTTCCGCTTAAAATAGAAAGCATCAAGTTCAGAATATCCTGCATATCCTCCGCACGTTCCCGAAAATATGGATCCTCCATACGCCGAAAAAGCTTTTCCTGTTTAGTAAAGGCTTTTTTTCACCGCATATTCCATGGTATGACCCTTTTGTACCAGACTGAATACGCTGTTTTGCAGAATTTCATCGGAAAGCATCAACGCATGAACCGAAAATATCTTTGCATCCTCATTCTGCATTTCCAAAAGAGCCTTTTGATAATACTCTTCTTCCTTCGCTATCGACTTTAAAAAGGCTTCTTTTTCCCCTCCTTTTTTTCCTCCTCTATGCCTTCTTCGGATTTTTTTCAGGTAGGAAAATTGAAGCTTCCTTTTTAAAATGTACCGGTCCCATGGCAATGCCTGAAAAAGGCGGAAAGTCCTTCCAGTATCTTCATAAACTTTCCTCTTTTAGACAAAGGAGGTTTTCAACCACAAAAAAATCCATGGGCAGGAAGAACAAGGTCTCTTGCTTTACAGGACTTTCCGGAAAGTAGATCCACGTAATCCTCCACTTCGGACACATAGGCCACCTGCTCGGATCTGGCAAAAGTTGTAGAAGCAAAGAATCTTTTTCTCCTCATAATATCTTCCAAAAGGCAAGGACATGGATATTCTTTGTATCAATAATCCAAGTATCCGCCATGGTGGAAAAATGCTTTATGCTTTCTTCTTAAATCCTCCAGCTCCTTCAAACCGGTGAAAAATCTTTTTCTTCTATACTGCCCTTTTTCTTTCTCTTCTCCGCCTTTTCCCATGGGAAATTTTCACGATGAAGATAACGGGAATCCACCTTCTTGATGTCATCCTCATGATAGCTGTAGTCATTTTCCTGTCCAATCTCATCTCCGGAATAAAGTACCGGTATACCGGACTGACTCAGCAAAAAGGCATGGAGCATTAAGTCAAGCTGCAAAGCCTCTTTGATTTTATGCTCATCCTTTTCATAGGCAGCCGCTTCCAATCCGCAAAGAGATGCGGTGGTACCGCAGAGTCTGGCGTCTCCCCGTACCGGATCATCATTGTACAGCTCTCCTCTGCATCGGAATCCTCCGTAAAAGCCTCTGAAATAAGCATTTAAAAAGGCTTTATGCGGAATCTCCGTAATGGAAAACTGCTCCAGGAAAGCGTAATCCAGTCCCCAACCGATATCATCATGACAACGAAGGTAATTCAGAAATACCATGTCCTTCGGAAGGGCAAAGACCTGTCCCAGCTGATGCTGCATCAAACGGGTATCCTGGGTAGCTACGGTATGCCAGGTAGATGCCATAGTGGTAACATTATACAGCATGTGACACTGGGGCTTCTCCAGACTTCCGAAGTAAGGAACTACCTTTTGAGGCTCCATTACCACTTCTCCCAAAAGCAATACACCGGGAGCCACTATTTCCATCGCCATACGGAAGATGCGAACTAATGTATGTACCTCCGGAAGGTTTCGACAGTTTGTACCCAGCTTTTTCCAAATATAAGGAACCGCATCCAGGCGGAAAACATCCGCTCCCTGATTACACAGGAAGAGCATATTTTCCAACATATCATTTAAAACCGTAGGATTCCCATAGTTCAAATCCCACTGATACGGATAAAAGGTAGTCATAACAACCTTTTTCGCTTCTTCACAATAGGTGAAATTACCGGGAGCGGACTCCGGAAAAACCTGAGGAACTGTACGTTCAAATTCATTGGGAAGCCCCCAGTCATTAAACATAAAGAAACGATCCTGAAATTCTTGTTCGCCGTTCTTGGCACGTTTTACCCACTCATGTTCCTCGGAGCAATGGTTCATGACAAAATCCAAACAAACACTGATTCCTTCTTCATGGCAGACAGAACATAAACTCTTAAGATCATCCATAGTTCCCAATTCCGGTTGAACCTTGTGGAAATTGGATACCGCATACCCCCCGTCAGACTTTTCCTTTGGACTCTCCAGAATAGGCATCAAATGCATATAATTAAAGCCACATTCCTTAAGGTAAGGAATCCTTTTTTCCACGCCCTTTAAGTCTTTTCCGAAGCAATTGGTATATAAAAGAACTCCGATAAGGTTGTTTCCTTTAAACCACTGGGGCTTTCTCATTCTTTCTTGGTCTAATGCTCTAAGCTCAGGAGACCGTTCTCTGGCATATTTATCCAAAAGAGAAAGAAAATATTGAAAGGATTGTTCATTGCTTCTATACAGCTCATAATATAGCCATTTCAACTCATCCATATGGGTAGCCAGACGGTTCTGATAAGCCGTAATATAGTCATCCTGAACTTCCTCTACCGTATTCGTTACCTTCGTTTTCACTGCATTGGGCTCCAATGCTCTCAGCCTCTTTTCGGTGCATTCTTCTATCTTCATCTTATCTGTTTTATGCTCTTTGCTACCCGTTTCCTTTTTCTTCCCCATACTGATATCCCTTTCTATTATAGCTTTTCTAGAAGGTAAAGACTTGACCTCTCCAAGCGCTCATCTTCCAAGATGCCTGAAAAACTAACTCTTTTCTTCTTTGGAACATTTTCCTCATTATACCCTAAAGCAAAATAAGCAACAAGGAAAAGTGAAACAGAGGATACACTTTGTTTCTATTTAATAAAAATAAAATATTCAACTTATACAAAAAGCATGGATAATCAAAAGAAAAAAAGGAATAGACATTGCATTTTTGTCAAGCATTCTATACACTGAAGGGAAAAGAAATTGTAGAGTTTTCTGCATTCCATCATAAGCAAGGAAGCCGAAATTATATTCGGGTTTCTTGTTCAGAATTAAAGCGAGGTAAATATATGTATTACGGATCCCTAGAAGCCGGTGGAACTAAGATGATTTGTGCCGTTTGCGAGGAGAACGGAAAGATTATTGAGCAGGTTTCCATTCCCACCTTAAGCCCGGAGGAGACCATTCCTAAAATTATCGATTATTTTAAGGATAAAGACATTGTCGCCCTGGGTGTAGCCTGCTTCGGTCCCATCGATTTGCATAAAGATTCCAAAACCTATGGCTATATTACCAGTACCCCAAAGCTCAAGTGGCAGAACTATCCTCTGATTCCTACTTTACAAAAGGCTTTATCCATTCCCATGGGCTTTGATACGGATGTAAACGGTTCTCTTCTGGGAGAGATTTCCTTCGGCTCCAGTAAGGGGCTGGAAAATGCCATTTACATTACCATCGGTACCGGAATCGGCGGCGGCGTTATCAGTAATGGAAAATTACTGCACGGTATGTTACACCCGGAGCTCGGACATATGCTCTTGGTTCCCCATCCGAAGGATTCCTTTGCGGGAAACTGCCCCTTCCACAAGAATTGTTTTGAAGGTATAGCCTCAGGCCCTGCTCTTGAAAAAAGATACGGAAAGAAAGGCATTGAACTGGTAAATCAAAAAGAAGTATGGGAAATTGAGGCATACTACATCGGTCAGGCTCTATGTAATCTGATCTTAACCCTCAGTCCGGAGAGAATTATTCTGGGAGGCGGCGTAATGCATCAGGAACAGCTCTTTCCTTTAATTCGTAAAGAAGTAGTCGCCCAGTTAAATGACTATCTGAAAACCAAAGAATTAGCAGATTTAGACCATTATATCGTCCCTGCCAGCTTAAACGACAATCAGGGTATACTGGGTTGTTTACAGCTTGCCATCGATGCAAAGAAAGAAAGTAGCTTGAATTTAAAATAACAACATAGGGAAGTTTAGAACAATGAATGCGCAAAATGAAGCAATACCGGAAAGCAAAAAAAACAACAGCAGGAAAGAGAAAAATCAAAGCAGATTAGCAAAGCTTGAAAAAGTAAAGGAGACCTATAAAAACGGTTTAAAATGGATTCTGCTGGGTATTCTTACCGGTGCTGTTGTAGGCAGTATTTCCGCCTTCTTTGCCCATGGTATCGTACTGGCTTCCGCATTCCGGGTAAAGCACCCCCAGCTTCTTTTTGCCCTCCCCTTTGCCGGACTTCTTTTGGTCTTCGCATACAGCATTCTGTCTGACAAAAAAACAAAAAGGGTACCAATCTGGTGATTGAGTCGGTGCGAAGAGGAGAAAAGTTGCCGGTGGAAATGGCTCCTCTGATTATTTTCAGCACTGTGCTTTCCCATCTCTTCGGCGCTTCCGTAGGACGAGAAGGTGCCGCTTTACAGGTAGGGGGCTCTCTGGGCTCCAGTATCGGCAGAATTTTACATCTTTCTGAAAAAGAGCAAAGAAGAATTATGATGTGCGGAATGAGTGCAGCTTTTTCCGGGCTCTTCGGTACCCCGATAGCGGCCGCTATCTTTGCCATAGAGCTATGCACCGTAGGCAGTATTTACTATACCGCCTTACTCCCCTGTACCGTTTCCGCCTTAACAGCCCATTTTTTTGCGGAAAAAGTCATTCATGCTGAGGAACCGAATCTTGCCCTTTCTCTAATGGCGGAAATGGATTGGTCCTCCGCCCTATATACTCTTCTGCTGGCTATTGCCGCCGCTTTGGTAAGTATAGTATTTGTCTCCTGCGCCCATAAAGCAAAGGATTTATTTAGCAAATACTTTCCAAATCCTTATCTGCGTATTTTTGTAAGCGGAGCAATGGTTCTCCTTGCCACTTTGGCGCTAAACACCAATATCTATAACGGAACCGGTATTCAGCTGATTACGCAAACGATTCATGAACCCGGAACAAAGATTTTTCTCTTTGCCTTTGTCTTGAAAATTCTCTTTACTTCCGTTTCTCTTGGGGGCGGATTTCAGGGTGGAGAGATTGTTCCTTCCTTGTTTATAGGAGCAACGCTGGGCAATGCATTAAGCCGATTTTTGCCATTGGACCCTTCGCTATGTGCGGCACTGGGAATGACCGCTCTATTCTGTGGAGTTACAAACTGTCCTCTGACCGCCTTACTTATCAGCTTTGAGCTATTCGGCTTCCAGGCCTCTTCCTACTTCCTTTTAGCCATCGCCATCAGCTATCTTTTCTCAGGAAATTACGGACTTTATCACAGCCAAAAAATACTCTTTTCCAAAACAGAGGAAGAAGAAATAAATGAGCATACCCATTAGGTATGCTCATTTATTTTCTTAACAAGTTTCCTTCGCAGTGCGCGGGGTATCTCATTTAGCCTTTTTTAAAACGGTTCGCCAAGCCCTTATCCTCCGGCTTAACCCGCAGATTAGTAACTTTTTCTTCTTCCCCCGGTCTTTGAATCTTTAATTCCAGAATGGTTCCTTCCGGTAATCCCTTGCCAAATTCTATCTGTAGGAACTTAGCTACCTTGGGGTGGTTTGCCTGAAAAATCATCCAAGTCTCTACTAAACTGCATTAACTCCATGGGATTCATGTCATTTCTCCTTTTCTTTATGATTCGAATTGTTTCTCTACTACCCGATAAGCACCCAACATAACAAGCACTCTTCTTTGCATAATGCTTTCAGTTCTTTCAATGCTATCATTACTTTATGCTGTCTTGATTTCTGTTAGCCTAGGCTAATATTTCTCCAAAAGAGCATAGCCTAAGTTCCTTTTTCTGACAAGTATTATTTTGCCTCTTTTAGCTTTATTGCCCCCATGATCGTCTTTCCTTTCTCTTTCCGACTATTCTATACCTTGGGCTATATCTTCATAATATGCTTTATTTTGCTTCCATAGTCTCTTTATGCTATACTGCTTCGGTGTATTTTTAAAAAGAATACTGTGATTATTTTGAAAAGAATACTTCGATTACTTTATTGAGAAGGACTGAAACATGAGTAAAATCAAAGAAATCTCCCCGGAAGCCTGGGGAGAAGGAAGAATATAAACACTATACCCCCATTGACCTAAGGGAAGCAGAGGAATATGAAATCGGACACATGGACAAGGCCCTCTCCTATCCTATAGAGACTTTACTGGGGGAGGAAATTCCCCTGTCCATAGAAGGACAGTATCTCCTTTACTGCAAATACGGAACCCTTTCCAGAGAGCTGGGAGAACGACTTTCCGACAGGGGCTATCAGGTGGCAAACCTGGAGGGGGGATATGGGAAATATGTTTTACAGCAAATAAAAAAAGCTGCAAAACAGGAGGAACGGCAGAAGGAAATCGAATTAAGCCTTCGAAAAAAATTCAAAAAGTCCATCTTCACGCCCTTTGCCAAGGCCATCAACGATTATGAGTTGATTCAAGAGGGAGATTCTATCTGCGTCTGCATTTCAGGCGGTAAGGATTCCATGATTATGGCAAAGCTTTTCCAGGAATTGAAACGACACAACAAATTCCCCTTTACCCTGCATTTTCTCTGTATGGATCCGGGCTATAATGCCTACAATCGACAGATTATCGAGGAAAAATTCCGCCCTTCTGGGGATTCCCTTGGAGTTTTTCCAAAGCGATATTTTTGAATCGGTTTTCACCATCGACTCCTCCCCCTGCTATGTTTGTGCCAGAATGCGAAGAGGACACCTGTATTCCAAGGCAAAGGAGCTGGGCTGCAACAAAATCGCCCTTGGACACCACTTTGATGATGTGATTGAAACCGTCTTAATGGGAATGCTCTACAGTGGACAATTCCAGGCCATGATGCCCAAACTCCATTCCACAAACTTTGAAGGGATGGAGTTGATTCGTCCCCTCTACTATGTTCGGGAGGAAGACATTATACATTGGCGAAACTATAACCAGCTGAACTTTATCCAGTGCGCCTGCAAGTTCACCGAAACCTGCAGCACCTGCCATGTGGACGGTACCACCAGTTCCAAGCGTCTGGAGATCAAGAAATTGATTGCATCCCTAAAAGAAGTGAATCCCTTTATTGAGAAAAATATCTTCCGTTCCACGGAAAATGTGTCCATCAATACCATCTTGGGACTAAAAACCGATGGAGAGAAGCATTCCTTCTTAGAGTGGTATGATGAGGGCTTTGAATTTTTCGAATCCCGATAAAGGGGATGTAAAAAACTAAATCCAATCTATTTTTAAAGCAACTTAGACCTGAAAAAGGGGTAATGTACCTCATTTCAGGTCTATCAAATCCGCTAAATACAGCTCCTCTTTTTTATGAGAAGATTTTATCCTTTTGTATTCAAGAATAGCCTGTACCAAAAATATCCACTCTATCACCAAAATAATCTTTATAAAATTTCGTACTGTTATCGTACTTTTTCCTGCCTAAGCTTATATGCATTTTAGCAAAATCTTTAGGTTTTACTGTGGATTTATTCTTCTCAAACTCAGCGACTTTATCTTCTGCAATTAGAAACAACATTTCCAATTCCGGTTTAGTACAATACTTCTCAATTCCTATAATCTTTGCCTTTGTAGTCTTCCGGTATCTTTAGCCTTTCCTTTTGTGCATCTCCTATCCGCATAATTAATACATCATTGCCAGGATAAATGTTTAGTTCTGTCCGAACCTGCCCATTACCGGTAATTTGTCTTGCATGATAGGGAGTCAAGCCCAATAATTCATCCTCTCCAAAGATTAATCGATTATTTGCCAAGAGGATACGAACAATTTCCAGTTCATTTGCCCCTTCGCACATGATTAATCTTTTCATTCCTTTAGCTTCCTCTTTAGGCTCATCAGCTCTTCATAATTTACAGCAGTTTGAAAAGCATTGTTATAATACTGCTTGCTTTTCAGAAGTTCAGTCCTGATTTGATAGTCTTCATACATGTTAGAGAGGGATACATGCTTTCCTGACTTACAAATCCATATGTTATCCTGCCGTCCCATCTGATCCAAAACCTCACAATAGTGAGTAGTAAAGATTAAAGAAGCATTCTTCTTATTGACCGATTTATCCTTATACAAACTGATCATATTTTTCCACAAGAGTTTTTATGAAAAATGATTTTCTACCTCATCAACCAAAAGATCAAAACCTTCTTTTTAAAAGAAGCAACCATTAAGGTATACAGTAGTAATCCCTTTATTGTTCCGCTAGACAAGATATAAATCAACTGGCTATCAGAAAGATACTTCTCTTCCCCGTTAAAAACCAATCTGTAATTATGTTCGTCCAAGCTTTGTAAATGTTCAATATTGTCATCAAAAATACGCATAATGTTTTCCAAAACCAAAGTATCTATGCTGTAATTTTTTTAAGGCTTTGAAAAATCATACGATAAGTCTCTGCTCCATTTCCAAAACTTTCGAAATAAATAGCTCTTGTACTTTTTTTCTCTAAGACAAAAAATACTTTGGATATATCCTCCGGCAATGTTCCATACTCATCCATTTTCTCGAAAGAACTATCTTCATACAGTTCATGAATACGACTTTTTATAATATTTTTCTATACAGCTTTTCCTCTTTAAAAATTGCCTGATTACTGAGAGATATGTCCGTAGACAATAAACACTCATACTTATAAATAAAGCCTGCATGATAAAAGACTATCTCCAATTCAACACCGTCATAGTCATAGTGTTTATCTTCTAAGCGAAAGTCTCCCAAAAATAGAATAGCAAGCATCCAAAAGCTCCAATGCAGAGGTTTTTCCGGAAGCATTTTTCCAATAAATGCCATCGTATTATAAACATATAAATCAGGCGCAATCTCCTGCAGTTCATACTCTTTTATCTTCTGCAGTCTTCCTCGATTTAGCCACCAAATCAATAGTATATCCTTCTATACAGTTTTTAAAAATTTTTTAGCTTTTTACATAAAGTAATTTCATTCTGCACACCTCCTTTTCCTGCTTTTTATAGTATATCAGCGAAACGTGATTTAAACAATATTTTTGTTTTAATCTTTATTTATTCTGCAAAAATTCATGATTTGTACTAATATGTTGATAATTATATGATTTTTCTATATTTTAGTTCTTCTAATAAAAAAACTTTAGCTAATTTCGGTTTGAAAAATCAGCTAAAGTTTTTTTGAAATTTTCTATGCTATAGATTTCAATTTTAAATCTACATTCCAATCAAGGCTTTACCCTACATGCAGAGCAGGAACCGCCGATAAATTCACGTATAATGGAGTTCTTCGGAATGGACTCCGGGCTTACAGGAAGCACATAGTCCAGGAACTTTAGGAGACGCTTTAGCCTCCTGGTAGGCAGGACTGTCATTTTTCAATCTGGAACAACAGAGGCTGGGCAAAAATCTTCAAAACTGCAAGCTCATAAATCAATGCAGAGTTTACCATTACATCCGCCCTCTCCTGGAAGGGGAAAATGTAATTGTCTTCGCCCCGTCTTACATTTTTCCAGATGGAAATGGTATCTTCCGCAGAATAGCCTCTGGTTCTGTTGTCTCTTACCATTCTACGAAGCAGGCGCACATCCGTTGTAGGAATACGGTTATGCTCATCAATGTTTAAGGGTGTTAATGCAGAAATGTAAATGCGGAACTTGCTTTCCTCCGGTAAGGAGGTGGACATTAAGTCATTCAAGCAGTGAATACCCTCGATAACCAAGACATCCTCCGCCTCCATTTTCAGATAATCTCCCTTGTACTCTCTTTCCCCTGTGAAGAAATTGTAACGGGAAGCTCCACCCTTTTCTCCGGAAAGAAGAGAGCATATCCTTGTTAAACAGCTCAAATCCACGCACTGAATGGACTCAAAGTCGTAATTACCTTCCTCATCTTTGGGCGCCTCCACTCTGGCTCTGAAATAATTATCTACAGAAATAGCATGGGGCTTTAGTCCAAGTGCGGAAAGCTGAATGCTTAAACGCTTGGAAAAAGCTGGTTTTTCCTGAGGAAGAAGGTCCTGCAATCAGTACCACGCTTCTTCTCCTTAAAGATAGAACATGGCGATATTACCGATTTGCTTCTCAAAATAAGCTTCCTGCATCAGAATCAGAGAATCCGTATCCCCTTGAACAATCTGCTTATTCAATGCACCGATATCCCCGATTCCCACCTTTCTGGCCCAAAGGGAGGATTCCTTTTGCACCTGATAAAGCTTATCCATTGGATGGAACTTCGGAAGCTCATTGGGCTTCTCCGGTGTCGGTAAAAGAAGAATAAAGCCATCTCCATAGGGAAGCAGGTCAAATAAAGTCACATAGGAAGTATTTTGCAGCATATAGCCGTAGAAATAATCCTGGAAATTCCCCAAGGAATAGATATTGACACGGCTGGTCATACGATAACGGAAAAGCTCCTCTTTGGAATGCATCCCCACCTCACGGAAGATTGCTCTGGCATCCTCGGTGGAAACGGAACGCTTCATAATCGGCATCTTCTTTTCCGCATACTCCAACATAGAAGCTTTCACCTTCTCCAAGAGCTCCTTTGTAATCTTTACATCTCCGGAAAGGTAGCCGTAAAAACCGCCTCCCAAAGTATAATCCATATTTACCCGAAATCCCGGTACATCCTTACAATGATGGTAAAAAGCCTTTAAAAGCATAAATACGGCAGAGCGGTGATAACTCTTCATACCGATACTATCCTTCAAGGTTAAAAAACTGCATTCCTGATCCACATTGGGGATTCTCTTATGCAACTCATAAATACGCTTTCCAAAGCGCACCAAAACAATGGGATACTCCTCCATATCCTGAAACAAGGGAACTAAGTCTTGAAACTTACTTCCCTCCTCTAACTCTACCACTCTTCCTTTTGCTGTAATCTTCATGGACATCCCTGACCTTTCTATTTTATTTTACAGAATTTTTCCTAAGAAAACTTCCTCTTCCTCCACGCAATCTATCTTAGGAAAATGTCGGCGAATCTGCTCCCTCATATAAGGCACGAAGAAGCGCTCCAAGCCGTAGTGCCCTGCATTAAGGAGACTAAGACCTTCTCCCAAGGCATCCACCGCATCGTGGTGTCCCAGGTCCCCGGTGATATAAGCGTCTGCACCTATAGCAATCACATCCTTAATAAAGCTCTTTCCGGAACCGGGACAAACCGCAATTTTTTGGATGGGCTTTCCGCTGTCAAAGTATTCAATATAGGGAAGCTTGGCCTTTTCTTTCACATAGGCCGCCAGTTCCTCGCAGGAAAATGCCTTATCCACCCTGGTATAGAATCCAATCCCCTGAGACATACCCTCAGAAGAAGGAGCAACTTCCTGAAGTACCCCCTCCTTTTTCCAAGAAAGCTTAGAGCAAATCAAATCTCCCATCCCTTCCTTCACGCTGTCGAAGTTGGTATGCATGCTAAAGACGGAAATCTTATGTTCCGCCAAAGTAAGAAGTAATCTTCCCTGTTCATTGTCTCCGGTAACAGCTTTCATCCCCTGAAAGATAAAGGGGTGGTGGCTCAAAATGAAATTACAGGACCGGGCAATCGCCTCTTCCACCGACCTTCTCTGCACATCCAGACAAATGTAAACCTTGCTAAGCTCTTCTTCCTTCTTTCCCAGCAAAAATCCCACATTGTCCCAGTGCTCCGCATACTGCTTCGGCGCAAATCCCTCCAAAAAGGAAATCAGCTCTTGTTTTTTCATATTATTTCTCCTATTTATTTCTCCTATCCAAAGTACCCAAAGCCCCTCTTTCACCCGTTCCAGCTTCTCTGCTATCACTTTTTGAGGGATTTTTCGAAAAGCATTTTTTTCCAAATGCCTTTCCTCATCCTCTAAAAAGCTCCTTTAAAAACCGGATCCTTTTTTGCCAAGGGAAGCCAGCCAAACTCCCATTCCACTTTGGAAATAGCGGAAGAATCCAAGTTATTCTCTCCGGCATCCGAATTTGTCGACTTAAGCTCCGGGACTTTCGCCTCGGTATCCGAAGTATTTTTTTCCCTATCTGAATTTCTACGCTTTTTCGCCAGTAAGATACGATAGAACTTATTTTTCTCCTTCACATAGCAGTCTTCCACAAGCTCCATATAGGGATATAAAAACGCCGAACCTTCTCATAGTCGGACTGGGGAGAAAGCAAAATCGTTTCAAACTCCTCTATCCGCCTTTCCAAAATCTGAATCATCAACATCCCCCCCATACCGGAGAGAAGAAGATGCTTACATTCTCCCTTTTCCATGGCTTCCAAGCCATTTCCCAGACGGCAAGTGATTTTGTCCTCCAGCCCTCTGAAACGCACATTTTTTTCTTTTGCCATCTCCAAGGGCTCTTTTCCGATATCACAGGCAAAAAGCTTCTCCGCCTTTCCCGCCTCATATAAGGCAATGGCGGTATAGCCATGGTCGCAACCGATGTCCGCAATACTGTCCACCACCGGATATAAGTCCACCATGGTCTGTATCCTTGCCCCAAGTCCCTTCATCTACACACTCCTTTTAGAGGGAAAATAAAATCTCCCCAAAACTCTTTTCGCCTCGATATACCGGCAAAGACTATATTTCGTAAAAATTCCAATCTCTATATCCAAACTGTAATCTCTATATCCAAACTGTAATCTCTACGAAGCCAAATATAGCTTATTTAAGCTCTTTAGCCGGAAAAATCCGGAGAAATGCTCCCACTTATCCTTCTCCCGGAACAGTCGGGAAAGCTCTTCTCCGTCCATAGCCTCTGAAATAGCCTTTTCAATTCCCCGCAGTTTCATCTGGCGGATAAAGTCCAGCAGCATTCTTTCCTCTTCCTGTCTTTCCAAATCCAAATGATACAGGTCTCCATGATAGAGGGCCATACACTTTTGGTATTTTTCTTCCTCTCCCCGGAAACCATCCATGATTTCCTGTACGGCCTTTCCCTCCTGTAAAGAAAGGAAGACCTGCCTGCAAAGCTCCTCCCTAAGGTCCTCTGCCTTGATGTACTGAGAAACCGGTCCAATCCACTCTTCCTTTTGCAATAGGAGGGAAAGAAACTGCTCCTCCAAATTATCCGTTAAAGCCTTTTTCCCGCTTATTCTCCTCCCGTCTTCCCTGCTTGGAAAGAGCAAAGGAAAGCTGGGATTTTTCCTCTCCCTTTTGTACCAGATACAAAAGATTCTCCGCGGATAAAAGCTGCTCTCTGGCCACTGCCTTGCAATAATTTTCCAGCTCCACAGGGTCGGAGAAGCAATCCCTTAAGAGGGAAGCAATCGCCTCCATGTAGCCCTGCATCTCTCCCGGGTCTTGCAGGTTAAAGCCGGACTTTAATTCCTCCACCTCCCACAGGAAGGCATTTTTTGCATTGTGAATCCGCTCCAGAAGGGCATCCTTCCCTCAGCCTTTAAAAACTCATCCGGGTCCTTATAGGGCTTTAGGGAAATGACCTTCGCCTGGATTTCCTTTTCCCGTAAAATGGGAATGGCTCTCTTACAAGCCTTTCTTCCCGCATTGTCACTGTCAAAGCAAAAGAAGCACCATAGAGGTAAAACGCTTTAAAAGGGCGGCCTGTTGCTCCGTAAAGGCTGTTCCCAATGCCGCCACCGCTTCAATACAGCCTGCCTGATGCATGGAAATCACATCCATATAGCCTTCGCATAGAATCAGATAGGATTCTCTGCTTCTTCTGGCAAAATTCAGGGCAAAAAGATTTCTGGATTTGTCAAAAAGTTTGGTTTCCGGAGAGTTCAGGTACTTGGGCTCCCCGTCCCCATGACTCTTCCTCCAAAAACCGATTACCCGATGATGAAGATCGTAATGGGGAAAAATCACTCGATTAAAAATTTATCTCGAACACCGTTTTTCTTTAAAAGTAAATAAACCGGAAGCCTGTAGCAAGGAATCCTCATAGCCCAGGGATTTACAATATTGATACAAGGCATCCTTTTCCTGTACCGCATAGCCAAGACCGAAGTGGGTAATGCTTTCTCCGCTTAAGGCTCTCTTTCCCAAATACTGTAAGCCCAGCTTTCCCTTGGGGCTGCGAAGCTGTTTTACGAAGAAAAGGGCGGCATTTTTGTTGATTTCCAGTAGCTTATACCGAAGGTCTTCTTCCCCCTTATTGCCTCCGCTACTTTTTTCGGGAAGAGTGACATTTGCCCGCTCTGCCAGCTGCTCTATCGCCTCCACAAAGCTAAGATTCTCGTACTCCATCATAAAGCGGATACTGTCTCCCGCCTTACCGCAACCAAAGCAATAAAAAATCTGTTTCCCGGGAGAAACAGAAAAAGAGGGAGTTTTCTCCCCATGAAAAGGACAGAGCCCAAAGTAGCTTGAGCCCTTCTTTTTCAAATGTACATATTGTCCTATTAAATCCACGATATCCGTTCTTTGCCGGATTTCCTCTACGATATCTTCTCCATAGTACATATCAGTCCTTCTCCCAGGCCTTCGGAACAAAATACTCCATGAACTTGTGGCTGCAATACTCATCCGTCATGCCGGAAATGTAATCCGCAACAATACGGTCTAAAAGGAGCTTGGGGTCTTCCTTTCCTTCCTCTTCTCCCTTTTTTAGCAGAAAACGATATTCTTCCGCCATTTCCAGAGGGTGCTCCTGATAAAAGGAAAATAAGAGCTTCAGCATGCCGTCTACCTTCCACTCCTCTTCCTTGGCCTTACTGCTGGTGTAAACATTTTGAAACATCCACTTCCTTAAGCCCTGCATATTTTCTTCCATCATAGGCTCCATGGAAAGCTTATCCTTCCCCCTGGAGGTAAAGATGACGGAGCGAATCAAAGTGTTTAGCCGTTCCCTTGCGGTAAAGCCCAGCACCTTCCGAAATTCCGCCGGAAGCTCTTCCTCCCGGAAAAGTCCTGCACGGATGCCGTCATCCACATCATGGTTTAGATAGGCAATCTTATCTGCAAAACGAACCGCCTGCCCCTCTAAAGTCTTGGGTTTTCCTGAGCTTCTATGATTTTGTATTCCGTCCCGAACCTCTTTGCTAAGGTTCAGTCCTTTACCGTTTTTCTCTAAAATCTCCACAATCCGGATACTTTGGTCCACATGAGAAAAGCCTTCGGAGCAAAGCTTGTTTAAGGCCCTTTCTCCGGCATGGCCAAAGGGAGTATGACCTAAATCATGGCCTAAGGCAATCGCCTCGGTAAGGTCTTCATTTAAGCGAAGAGCCTTGGCAATGCTTCTGGCAATCTGACTCACCTCCAAGGTATGGGTTAATCTTGTACGATAATGGTCCCCCTCCGGCTGAATAAAGACCTGAGTCTTATGCTTTAGCCGGCGAAAGGCCTTGGAATGTAAAATCCTGTCTCTATCTCTTTGGAAAATGGTTCGGATATCATCCTCTTCCTCCGGTAGATCTCTTCCCAAAGAGTCCACGCTGCAACAAGCAAAGGGAGAGAGAATCTCCTTTTCCATTTTCTCCATTTCTTCTCGAATATTCATCCTGCTCCTTCCTCCCGGATCAAAGCAAAACAACAGTTCCTTTTATAATAAGCCCTGGAACAGGAGAAGTAAAATGAAAATTGGTAAAACAAAGCGGAAATAGTTCAGGAGGAAGGCCGGCATTTTCACGCCCTCACCCTTATTACATTCCTCCAAATATCTAGGGAAACCCATGCCCCACTTGCTTACGCAGAACAGAAGGTAAACCAGAGAGCCGATGGGAAGAATTAAGTTACTGACAATAAAGTCCTCGGAGTCCAATACATCTCTGCCGCCAATCAGCTTTAAATCCTTCCAAAGGTTATAGCCAAGAATACGAGAATACTCAAAAGCAGAATCAGAATGCAGTTCACGATAACCGCCTTCTTTCTATCCCAGTGGAAATTGTCAATACTGGTGGAAATGAGGTTTTCAAACACCGCAATAACGGTGGAAAAGCTGGCAAAGGTCATAAAAACAAAGAAGAGGGTTCCCCAGATTCTTCCTCCCGCCATGTGCATAAATACTCTGGGCAGAGTAAAGAAAATAAGGGAGGACCTGCATTGGGCTCAACATGAAAGCTAAAGCAGGCGGGAAGATAATCAAACCGGAAAGGATAGCCACAAAGGTGTCCAAAGCACAGATTCTGATTCCCTCTCCTGTTAGAGAATAGTCCTCAGACATATAGGAACCGAAAAATCTCCATGGCCGCAACCCCCTAAAGAAAGGGGTGAAAAAGGCCTGATTCATGGCCTGAAATTACATGGAAAAAGTCCGATTTCCTTTACCTTTTTCCGGATTGGGGAAGATGTAGAACTTCGCTCCCTCCAGAGCCCCCAGCAGCATCAGGCTATGTACCGCCAAAACAATAATCAAGAGTAAGAGGCAGGCCATCATGATGGTGGTAATCTTTTCAAGACCCTTTTGCAGTCCTAAAGAGCAAACCAAAAATCCCCCAATAACCGTAATCGCCATACATAGAGTCATTTCCTCCGGACGACTGAGCATGGTTCCAAAAACATTTTCCACCTGAGAGGGTTCAATTTTTAGAAAAATGTTCCGAAAGGCAAATTTAAAAGAAAATGAAAAGCATCCAACCGGAAACGGTGGTGTAGTACATCATCAAAAGATAACAGCCCAAAAAATACAAACCCAGCCGTGCAAATGCCACTTGGTGCCCTTGGGCTCCAAAAACCTCATAGGCCTTTACCACGGACTTCTTGCTGGCTCTACCCACCGCAAGCTCCATGGTGAGAATGGGAAGACCGATTAAAAGCAAGAAACAAAGATAGAATAGAAACAAAGATTCCTCCGCCGTTTTGCCCTACCAGATAGGGAAACTTTCCAAACGTTACCGATTCCGATGGCCAACCTGCGCTCACCAAAATAAAAGCCGATTCGTGATTTAAAACTTTCTCTTTTCATTTTTACCCTTCCTACATAAGAACAGGAGATGCCTAGGCATCTCCCACTCGTGACTTACAGTCGATGCGACTGGTTCGAACCAGCGACCTCTGCGTCCCGAACGCAGCGCTCTACCAAGCTGAGCCACGCATCGCTCTAAATATATAGAACAAAGAGATTATAAGCTTTTTCTCCCTTTGTTCTGTCAATTATTTTCTGTCTATAAAGCTAAAAATTTCCGTCATGAAAAGCCAAAAATTTGCAAATTCTAATTATAATTAGAGTGAGATCGGAAGTTAACTCTTTAATATCATTCAAGACTTGATGCAAGTATAAACTTTCTGGATTTTTCCATCTTAACATATATTATGAGTATTTACGTACATCTCGAATCGAGTTTAATTCTATATTTTTCTTCATAGCCAGTCTTTCTCCATTGTGAAATACTGCATAATACGAATCTATGATAGTTGAACCATTAGCTTCCAAACAGGTGACCTCAACTATGTAATAGTCATCAAATTTAGTTACTTGGATATCAATTTTGCCATCAACACTAAGTTCCATATTTGCTCAGTTAAAATATCGTATCATAAAAAACCATCGTTAAACTCAGATATTTCATACTCCCAATCCGAAGGATCTTTCGATCTGGCGTTAACCTCAAAGTTGTAATATTTTTCCCATACAAAGCTATAATGATTGTCTTCAGCAAATATTAAATTATTATACCTTATTTCGAGATTTTTTTACCATCATCATCAATTGCAAAATATGTAGTATCAAACGCATGTATACCGCCAGACCCTGCATTTTCTAATAAGTATTTAGGTGGATGTTTATAATCACCATACATGTTTAGCAGTATGGAAAAAAACTATTAATTAATGAAATAATAAAAAAATAGCAAAAAACAAAAATACAATCCTTCGAATTAATCTCATGCAGATACATCCTCCTCACTGACTTTATCATGCTTGTTCCAGCATAAAAATGCACCGGCTATATCCTTGTCGTGATACGCCTATACATCCACCAGAAACAACAAAGTATTCCCATACATTTTAAGAGAGGAGGAAATCTTTCATACTGCTACTTCTTTTGTACCACTCCATTCACTACCCATCTTCCTTCCAAATCCACTGTAAAGCCGTCAGGAGTGGTGCTGTTTCTATACAGAGCTCCTTCATTCTGTCCTTGTGCATCTAAGTAGTAGCAGTTTCCGTCAATCCACTGCCAACCGGTAAGCATTCTTCCCTTCCAACCGTCAGAGTTTGGGAAGAGGTAGTATTTACTACCGTTTACCTCTAACCAGCCTGTAGCCATATAACCGGAATCCAGGAAGTAGTACCAGTAGGACTTTCCGTTGTAGGCTTCATAGCCCCAGCTATTCTTCGGATAGCTTCCGTCCGCTCTTTTGTACCACCAGCCCTTTTCATCCTGTATCCACTGTCCTCCGGATAAGGAACGATCTACACCAAGTACCTGTCCGCTCAAGCTACTGCTGACCTTAAAGCTTCCGGAGCCACCACCGGAGCTTCCCCCTGAGCCGCCGGAACCGGAAGAGCTGCCCCCTGAACTGCCGGAATTTCCACGTGAAGAGCTTCGGAATTATTCTTAGATGGATTTTCTGCTTTTTTAGCATCAAATAAAGGAGAGGTTATTAATGGTCGCGGAGTTAAATCAGCCTCCGGCTTAGCAGGTATCTCCGTAATATATAGCTCATTGTTAACATAGAATTCCGTTCCTTTCCCATAGTTATCATCCGTTCCTTTCATCAAAAGGCGATACTGGTCTATTTGGTAATTTTGTTGAAGCAAGTAAGAAATCTGATAACGCCCCGGATCAAAAGCCTTAGTTTCCTTTATATCGAAAACATCTCCTATATAGCCTTCCTCTGTTTTAAAACTATCCAGCAGTAGCCTCCATTGGTCTAAGTTATTGGGATAGCTTCGATAGGGATTTGTAAAAAATAATGGATTTTTATCCGGTTTAATCTCTGTACCATCTGTTAATACTATTTTTTCGGTAGATAAGGTAGCCCTCTTCATCAAGTCCCCTACATGAACATTGTGAATATCAAAGCTGGACTTTAGATAGACCTTGCTGATGGTCTTTTTATTGCTTCTACTGTGAATTCTCCACTTTCTAAAAGATATTTTCTACCTTTTGCACTATCCTTTTCCAATGCAACTACATTCTGCATATCATTAGATGCATTTTCTATGCCATAAAGATAAGGTCCTTTTATATAAGCTATTGCAACTTTCTTGATACCGTTATACTCCTCCTGCTGCAACGTATAGTGTAGAGCCTTTTTGTATATCTAAAAATATACTTATATCGATACACACCGGGAGTAAAAATAATCCAATGTATATTCTGTCCATTGGCCATTAATCTTCTTCTCTACTGTTCTATTCGGTCTTATACTTAATTGCTCTACCTTATGAGGAGCTCCGGCTATGTCCACCACATAAGCCTTTACGGTAATCGGTTTCTCTCTAACCACCTTCATGCGATCTCTTGCCACAATATCCAATGTATCAAATTCTAGCATCATTCCTGTTATTCTATTTCTTCTATCCTCCTTTTCTTCCTCCTCACTAGCATAGTAGAAGTATCTGCCAAGGCTCTTCTGCTTCTGCTTAATGGAGTGAGAGTTTCTTCTGCCGCTCTGTCCGTGCCGCCTAAAACTTCTGTAGAAAAAGAGGATTCCTCTTCTGCCTCTTCCTTTTCCTTATCAGAGGCTTCCCTTTCCTCTACAGCTGAAGAATCTGCCGCTGTGTCTTTCTCTGCGTCTTCCTCCGCAACAGTCGCTGTATTGGAAGCTGTTTTCTTCTGCAATTTCCCCTTCTGAAGTACCTTTCTGAAGGCTTTCTTCCTGTTCTAAAGGAAGAGCATAGAGCGAGGTGCTACTCGCACCCACTCCCAGTACTAAAGCTAATTCCTAACGCCAGCATGTTTTTCTTCTCATCTCTATCGTCCTTTCTTATTTTTTTGCCATTTCACGATATAAAATTATACTATATTTTTAGATTTTTTTCTAATTATTTTCCTCAAATTAAAATAATTTTTAAGCTCCCATACCTTATCTATTTTTTTCCTATTCTAAATTTTGCACATAATTGCTAAGT